>VFQP010000017.1_pt1 | contig 538811 bp, 523 predicted proteins | sample 3512351 | NCBI WGS metagenome assembly VFQP01 (sample SAMN10412372, study PRJNA504923) | tailings metagenome | isolation source: Relicate 1 Philex TSF1 revegetated site | place: Philippines: Tuba, Benguet | collected 2017-08-29
TGCCCCCGTGACCGATGTGAAACCGGTGCGTCGATCCGTCATAGGCAATCGTCGCGTGGTTCTGACGCGAAATCGCCATGTCCCCAAAATCCAGCGCTACCGTCTGGTCAGACCCCCGACCAATCTGCGATACGCCCCGGGCAAGCGGGAATGCCGCCCCGCGCCCCGGCCCCGCAGTGATGATCAGCCAACCCGTCGGATACATCACCACATTGGCCTTGACGCCGGGTTCGCCCAGATCATCCATCCGCCCTTCGTCAAACATGGGCACGACAGCCTGCGGCTGCGGCTCGAAGCCCAGGACGCGCGTCCTGGTGCGTGATGACTTGCGGCGGGCAGCCGGTGCGGGCGTCTGCGGCTCGGCCGCCTCGGCAGGCGCCGCGCCTTCCTCCATGTCCCAGATATTCACTGCGGGCGCCGGGCCGTCCTTTGCCACCGTCGCACTGGTCGCCGTCCTCGTCAGAACCTCAGGCGCACCATCGGCAAGCTTGGGGAAACGGCCAGCCGCCGGTCCCTCGCCCAGCGACACAGACTCGATGACCTCTTTCGAGGCGCGAATCTGCTCGGTTTCGGAGCCACGAAACCGCGCGCCCGAACGGCGGCCCTTTGGCTTTCCACGAAACAGCCAGTCGAAAAGACCCATCCCTCACCACTCCTCCCCGCACCGCAATGCGGGGTCGCAAACTCGTCATGGTCATCCCGGTTGCAGCGCAAGTCTGCCGCAACGACCGGGGGAAACCCGCTATCCAGATGCCGGGCCCCAGGCGATTTCGACTGAATACATGGGCCGATCCGCCGGTGCTTTCTATAGAATACTGTCACATGAAATAAACAAAGAGTTTGGCTAAATCATGATCTTCCGACGACCAGACGGCTCTTCCCGTCGCCGGTTCAATCACAGGGTGCGCGAGACGACAAAGTCTGCAAGCTCTGATAGCATTTCCCGCAAGGGATGCTCGGGCAAGCTGTTCAGCGCCGCATGCGCTCGCCCGATCCAGACGAGGGACTCGGCCTTTGACGCGGCGATCGCACCATGCCGCGACAGAATCGCCAGCGCCTCGTCGAGGTCCCCGTCGCGCTGGTCGCCCTTCTCGATCACCCGCTGCCAGAACACACGCTCTTCGGCCGAGGCCTGCGCCACCGCCTTGATCACCGGCAGGGTCAGCTTGCGCTCGCGGAAGTCATCGCCGGTGTTCTTGCCGATCACCGCATCCTGCCCGCCGTAGTCAAGGATATCGTCGACGATCTGGAAGGCGATCCCCAGCGCGTCGCCATAATCGTAGAGCGCCCGCACCTGCGCCTCGGAAGCGCCGGCGATCACGCCGCCCACTTCCGTCGCGGCCGAGAACAGCGCAGCAGTCTTGCCCCGGATCACTTGAAGATAGACCGCCTCATCCGTCCGCAGATCCTGCGCCGCGGTCAGTTGCAGCACCTCGCCCTCCGCGATGGTGGCACTGGCATTGGCCAGGATGTCCAGCACCCGCAGATTGCCGGTTTCCACCATCAGCTGGAAGCTGCGGGAAAAGAGATAGTCGCCAACCAGAACCGAAGACTTGTTGTCCCAGAGCAGGTTGGCCGTCGGCCGCCCCCGACGGCGCTGGCTTTCATCCACCACATCGTCATGCAGCAGCGTCGCGGTATGGATGAATTCCACCGTCGCGGCCAGCTTCTGGTGGTCGGCGCCCGCATAGCCCAGCATCCGAGCCGCGGCGAGCGTCAGCATCGGCCGCAGCCGCTTGCCCCCCGCCTCGACAAGATGCGCCGTGACCTCGGGAATGCGCGGCGCGTGTTTCGAGGCCATCCGCTCGCGGATCAGCGCATTCACCGCCGCCATGTCGTCCGCCAGCCAGTCCGCCAGCCGATCCTGCGGCGCCTTCGCCTTTGCCTCTCCCGACCCGTCCATACCCGCCCGTGCCCTTGCCCCCGACACTCTCGCGGGGTTAACTCCATGCCATGAAGGAACTTCTGCGCACGAACGACCCCACGCTGATCGCCTTCGCCACGCACCTTCTTGAGGGCGAGGGTATAGCCAGCTTTCCGCTGGACGTCCACATGAGCGTCCTTGACGGCAACATCGGCATCTTGCCGCAGCGCTTGATGGTTGCGGACCGCGATCATTTCCTGGCCAGCGCCATCCTGCGAGACAACGGGATGGAGCCCAGCCCGTGACCTTCAATGCGGGCGATGCGGGCGCGGTGTCGGATGACAAGTTTCTTTGCGGTCGCCTGCGTCTTCTGCAACCGCTCAAGGGTTATCGCGCCGCGACCGACCCCGTGCTCCTTGCAGCAGCCTGTCCCGCCACAGGCGGACAAAGCGTGCTCGATCTGGGCTGCGGGGTGGGGGCTGCGGCACTCTGCCTTGGCCTGAGGGTCGCCGGGCTGGAACTTTCCGGACTGGAGTTGCAACCGGATTATGCCGAACTTGCCCGCCAGAACGCCCGGCGCAATGCAATCCCGCTGGAGGTGCATGACGGGGACCTTGCCAGGATGCCAAAGGCGCTGCGGCGCGACTTCGACCATGTCATCGCCAATCCGCCCTATTATCCGTCTGGCGGCAGCCCCTCGCCGGTAGCAGGGCGGGCGCGGGCGATGCGGGTGGAAACACCGCTCTCCGACTGGGTGGCCGCCGCCAGCCAGCGCCTGCGGCCGGGTGGCTGGCTGACCATGATCCTCGGCGCCGATGGCCTGCCCGAGGTGCTTGCCGCCATGGGCACCAAACTCGGCTCGGCCGCCGTCCTGCCCCTTTCCGCGCGGGAGGGGCGCGCGGCGCTTCGGGTGATCGTGCAGGCACGCAAGGGCGGGCGTGCTGCCTTTCGCCTGCTTGCGCCCCTCGTCATTCACGAAGGCCCGGCCCATGACGGCGACCGCGAGAGCTATACGCCCGAAGCCAATGCAGTCCTGCGGGAAGGCGCCGATCTTCTGGCACGGTTCCGCTGACCAAATCCTGACAATCTGTCACATCGCCGTAACAACGGGTGACACGACTCGGCTTTCGTGTTCGACTGATCCGTGTGGGTAGCATTGAACAGGAGGACGACCATGACGATCGCATCGCATCTGGTGGAACTGCGCAAGAAGCATGAGGCCCTGTCCGAAATGGTCGAGCAGGAACAGCGCAATCCCGGGTCGGATGCCCTGAAGATCGCCGAACTCAAGAAGCAGAAGCTGCGCCTCAAGGAAGAGATCGCGCGGCTCAGTCACTAGCACCGGGCACGGATATCGGGGGCCGCTCGTCCCTTCCTTGCGGGCGGTCCTCGCTGCCGGTCAGCGAAGAGCGCCCGAAGGAAGCGATGAGCGTTGCCTGTCCGTGGCGCCTGCCATCGCAGCCAGAGCCGCGCCCCCGGCGATCAGCATCGCCGCGACGGCAAGGGACCAGGATGGTGCAGCAATGCCTGCAGCCACCAGGGCAATCGTGGACAGCAGGGGCGCGGCATATGAGGCGACTCCCAGAAGCTGGATGTCCCCCTTCTTCATGCCAACATCCCAAGTGAAAAAGGCCACTCCGACCGGCCCGATCCCCAACGCCAGCACAGCGCCCCAGCCAAGCGTCGTTGCAGGCCAGACCGTTTCTTCCAGCGCCAGATGCGCCCCCGCCGACAGCGCCGCCGTCAGCAGACAGAAGACCGTCACGCTTTCCGTCGGCACCGCGCCCAGCCGCCGCGACACGACCGAATAGGTTGCCCAGGTCAGCGCGCAGAGAAAGGCCAGCACCAAGCCCAGGGCAGAGCCCTCCGCTTCGCCGCCCCGGCCCAGCACGATGACCGCCGCCCCGGCAAATGCGATCAGCGCGCCGAACACATGCCGCCCGGTAAGCCGCTCTCCGGGAAGAAGCCCGGACATCAGCACGATGAACAGCGGCCAGAGATAGGCGATCAGGCCGGTCTCGGCCGTCGGCGACAAGCGGAAGGCCGTGAAATACAGAAAATGATAGCCGAACAGACCTGCCGTCCCGAAGACATAGACCCGCCATCCGACAGCTTTCAGCACCCCGAACCCGGTCCGCGCCGTCCAGGCCAGACCGATCAGTCCGCCGATCCCGAAGCAGATCGCATTCAGCAGCAAAGGCGGCACCGGAGCGCTGCCGATGGTGAACAGGGCAAGCAGTGACCACAAGAGCACGGCCGAAAAGCCGATCGCTGTCGCGCGGGCACGATTCATCGCAGGGGGGCATCCTTCGGCCTGGGTGTGATTGCGCGGAACCTTGTACGGACCCGTTCCAGCCGTGGCAACAGGTCATCGTTCAGCACACCGCGGGCAAAGGCCGTCTGGTAGATCGAATGGTACGGGCTGGAATTCACTTCGGTCAGCATCGGGCCCTTGTCCGTGAGGAAGATGTCGATCCCCAGCAAGCCCCGCTCGGGCAGGGTGGCATGGGCGCGGCAGGCAAGCGCCAGCGCCTCGGCAAAATCGGGCAGCCTGTCACCGACCATCGGTGCCCCGGTAACCGGGTTCGCCTCCAGCGGCGTCCCGCCAAGACGACGCCTGTCCTGCAGGCGCAGGATGCGCCCCGTCCTGGCGTCGACGGCGGCATAGCCCCCGACCGGCCCCGCCAGGCTGTCGACCATGGCTCCCTTCCCCGGCATCTTCTGCACGGTATACAGCACCTCGGGCTGCGACCCCGCCAGAATGGTGACCACCCTCAGCGTGCCGATCACCGGGCCGATCATCCGGGCAAGCTCGGGATGCGGGTGCTGCAAGTCTTCGAACAGGAACCCTTGCGGATGTGCCTGCCAGATTTCCCGCACCAGTGCCGACAGTTGCACGCTTGCCCCGTTGCCCAGCCTGACCTTGCCGTCCGGCTCAAGTCCGGCAAGGCTGACCCCGCCGCGACCCAGACTGCCGAACACGGGCTTGCCGAAGCAGGGCAGCACACCGGGTCTTTGCAGAAAGGCCGTCAGCGCCTCGGGCGTCGGCAGCCATTCCGCCCCCGGGCCCGGGTCCTTGGCCGCCGCCACCGCCAGCCGGGCGGGCATCGACACCCCCGCCGCAATAAGGCGCAGGGCAGCGGCAAGCTTGTTCTCGGTCATCTGGCGCTGCTCTGGCGTCAGGGGCGGATTGAGCGAGCGGTTCAGCCCGTGCCCGGCCCTGAGGCCCAGAAAGGCCCGCCGCTCTGCCCAGCTCAGCCCGCTCTGCCAGGCACCTTCCAGGAAGTATTCCTGCGAGGTCAGCTTGCCGCGACCGCGCCCCAGCACCAGCACCTCAAGCCCGATCCGGAACGGCGTCACGCCGCGCAACCGCGCCGCACCGACCGTCGCGGCCTGAAAATCGAACCACCGACCCGCTGGCTTGTGCGCGAGGATCTGCTGCATCTGCCCTCATTCCTCCATAGACAGCGGCACCCTATCCCTGCGCCCGAACCCCGGCAATCGCCACAAGAAACGGCCCGACCTCGGCTGGTCGGGCCGCGATGGCGCCTTGGTTCCCGCCCGGATCGCGGGCAGGATGCAGCGTCAGACGAAGAACTGCCCGCCGTTCGCGCTGATGGTCGAGCCGGTGATGAAGCCTGCGTCATCGGAAGCCAGGAAGGTCACGATCCGCGCAATCTCCTCCGGCTCGCCCAGACGACCGACCGGGATCTGCGGGATGATGCGTTCGGCCAGAACCTTTTCGTCGATGGCCCGCACCATCTCGGTCCCGATATAGCCCGGGCAGATCGCATTCACGGTGATCCCGGCCCGCGCGCCTTCCTGTGCCAGCGCCTTGGTGAAGCCCAGGTCGCCCGACTTGGCCGCCGAATAGTTGGCCTGACCGGCCTGACCCTTTTGGCCATTGATCGAACTGATGTTGATGACCCGCCCGAACTTGCGGTCGCGCATGCCCGACCACAAGGGATGGGTCATGTTGAACAGGCCGGTGAGGTTGGTGTCGATCACCTCTTTCCACTGCTGCGGCGTCATCTTGTGGAACATGGCGTCGCGGGTGATCCCGGCATTGTTGACCAGCACGTCCACCGGGCCGACCTCGGCCTCGACCTTGGCGATTCCGGCGGCGCAGGCGTCATAGTCCGCGACCGACCACTTGTAGGTCGGGATGCCGGTCTCCTTGGTGAAGGCCGCCGCCGCCTCGTCATTGCCGGCATAGTTCGCCGCGACCTTGTAGCCCGCCGCCTTCAGCGCGACCGAGATCGCCGCGCCAATGCCGCGCGACCCGCCCGTGACCAATGCAACCCGTGCCATCGTGATTCTCCTCCTAGGGGTATGCTTTTGTATGCCGTTGAAATCCTGTTACCGAAACGAAAACGGGCGCGCAACATTATTGCGCGCCCGTTTCACCGTTACGGCAGTTGGCTGCGCCGCGGCAACACAGGTCAGCCGCGCTCGAGGCACATGGCGACACCCATGCCGCCGCCGATGCAGAGGGTCGCCAGACCCTTCTTCGCGCCCGACCGACCCATCTCGAACAGCAGCGTGTTCAGGATCCGCGCACCGCTGGCACCGATCGGGTGGCCGATGGCGATGGCGCCGCCGTTCACGTTGACGATCGCCGGGTCCCAGCCCATGTCCTTGTTCACCGCGCAGGCCTGGGCCGCGAAGGCCTCATTCGCCTCGACCAGATCGAGGTCGCCCACCTTCCAGCCCGCCTTTTCCAGCGCCTTGCGGCTGGCGTGGATCGGGCCGACGCCCATGATCGACGGGTCAAGTCCGGCGGTTGCATAGCTGGCGATCCGCGCCAGCACCTTCAGCCCGCGCTTCGCCGCCTCTTCTTCTGTCATCAGCACCACCGCAGCCGCGCCGTCGTTGATGCCCGAAGCGTTCGCCGCCGTGACCGATCCGTCCTTCACGAAGGCGGGCTTCAGCTTCTGCATCGCATCCATGGTCGCGCCATGGCGGATGTATTCGTCGGCATCGACCACCGTGTCGCCCTTCCGGGTCTTCACCGTGAAGGGAATGATCTCATCCTTGAACTTCCCGGCCTTCTGCGCCGCTTCGGCCTTGTTCTGGCTGGCCAGCGCGAATTCGTCCTGCATGTCGCGGCTGATCTGCCACTGGTTGGCGACGTTTTCCGCCGTCTGGCCCATGTGATAGCCGTTGAACGCGTCCCAGAGGCCGTCCTTGATCATGCTGTCGATGAAGTTCAGGTCGCCCATCTTCTGACCCGCGCGCAGATGCGCGACATGGGGCGACAGGCTCATGCTCTCCTGCCCGCCTGCGACCACGATCTTCGCGTCGCCCAGCTGCACATGCTGCGCCCCCAGCGCCACCGCCCGCAGGCCCGAACCGCAGACCTGGTTCAGCGACCAGGCGCTGGCCTCCTTCGGCAGGCCCGCCTTGATATGCGCCTGCCGCGCCGGGTTCTGGCCCTGGCCGGCGGTCAGCACCTGACCAAGGATTGTCTCCTCGACCTCGGCCTTGTCGATGCCCGCGCGGGCCACCACCGCCTCGATCACCGCAGCACCAAGATCGTGCGCCGGCGTGTTGGCGAACGAGCCGTTGAAACTGCCCACAGCGGTGCGGCCCGCGGCCACGATTACGACATTGGTCATCTGGATGCTCTCCCTTGCGCCCCTGCGATTCCAGCGCGGTACCGAAAGGCCTCCGCACCGCGTCATCCATGACCTAAGGGCACAGGATCACAAGCGCAAGAATGTTGGCGCAATCAGGACAATCGCGTCAAAGCCCCGCCTTGGAATGCGGCCTTTCCGGCACTGCGCCACGTCGGGGTGCAGCCGAAATCCCGCTACAAGACAAGCGGGGTGGCGCCATCACGGAGTGGCGCCGTTGAGCGACGGGCGCCCATGCCGGAAGGCACGGAAGTCGGGGGTGACGGTCGGCGCCCCGAAGAGATAGCCCTGCAGACAGCCCGCGCCCGCGCCACGCAGCCAGTTCGCCTCACCCTCGGTTTCGACCGCTTCGGCCGTCACATACATCTCCATCTCCTGAGCAAGCGCGATTGCAGCCCGGACCAGTGCCTGATGGTCCGCCGAAGTGTCGACAGTCTTCACCAGATCGCCGTCGATCTTGGCGATGTCGAACCGCAGTTCCCTGAGCAGGCGAAGCGAGGTCATCCCGGCACCGAAGTCGTCCAGGGCAAAGACGATGCCATGGTCGCGCATGTCTGCCATGAAGGGCGCCAGCACATCGGGCACCTGCAAGGCCGACGCCTCGTTGATCTCCAGAATGAGGTTCCGGCCAAGGCGCGGTTGGTCGCGCAACGCCTTGCGCAGGATGTGGATCCAGGGCTGGTAGCCGACCGACCGCGCCGACAGGTTGATCGAGACCCGGATCTGCGGATTTCTTTGCAGCGCCATCAGCCCCATGCGCAACGCGGCGCAATCGATTTCCCGGCCCAGTTCGGTCTGCTCGACCGCAGCCATGAAATCCCGCGCCGGAATCACCTGGTCCCGCGCGTTCAGAAGCCGGATGAACCCCTCGAAGAACCCGATGATCGAGGGATCGGCCGCATAGACCGCCGGCTGAAACGCCAGCCGCATCCGCCGCTCCTTCAGGGCCGTGGTGACCTGTGCGATCGTTTCCCGGTCCTGGGCCGAAATCGCCGCTGCCAACGGGCTGGCCAGGGCCGGGTCGCGGTCGAACCTGGAAACCGGCGGTTGCTTCACAAAGCTCATCTGCACCCCCTTGGCGCCTCCAACTTGTCGCCCCGAACTCGGCGTCCCGAATCCCTGTCGACAGGCTAGCGGCGGAAGGGTAAACGAACTCCGAAAATTCACATTTTGTTCTAATTTTCCGAAAGGAAGGGCCAGTGTTGCCAATGCCAGACACCGATCACCCGAAACGCTGCCCCTGGTGCGGGACCGATCCGCTTTACGTCGCCTATCATGACGATGAATGGGGCCGCCCCGAGCGCGATGGACGACGGCTCTTCGAACTCCTGATCCTCGAAAGCTTTCAGGCCGGACTGTCCTGGATCACCATCCTGCGCAAGCGCGAAGGGTTCCGCGCGGCCTTCGCGGGCTTTGACCCCGAAACCCTGGCCGGCTGGGGCGAGGCCGAGGTCGCCCGCCTTCTGACCGACCCCGGCATCGTCCGCCATCGCGGCAAGATCGAGGGCGCCTTGCGCGGGGCCCGCGCCTTCCTGCGGATCGAGGGACGAGAGGGGTTCTCGCCCTTCCTGTGGTCCTTCACCGGCGGTCAGTCGCTCGATCACTGTCCGGCGACGATGGCCGACGTGCCCGGCCAGACCCCACAGTCACAGGCCATGTCCAAGGCACTGAAGGCCGAGGGCTTCAACTTCGTCGGCCCCACCATCACCTATGCCTTCATGCAGGCCGCCGGCATGGTCAACGACCACCTCGCCACCTGCCCCGTCCGGATCAGCGAAGAAGCCCGCCAGGGCTGATGAGCGGCCCTTGGCGTTTCCGCTGCAAGCGCTCATATAGACGGCAGACAAACCGCAAGGGGGCGACCATGCTGGGTCTGGGCGAGAAACCGCAAGCCGAAGCAAACCTGATCAAGGACGGAACCGAAGCCACCTTCATGGCCGACGTGATCGAGGCCAGCCGCGAGGTTCCCGTCATCGTCGATTTCTGGGCCACCTGGTGCGGGCCCTGCAAGACGCTGGGGCCGATGCTCGAAGCCGCCGTCACCGCCGCCAAGGGCAAGGTGAAGATGGTCAAGGTCGATGTCGACCAGAACCAGCGCATCGCGGCGCAACTGCGCATCCAGTCGATCCCCACGGTCTACGCCTTCTGGCAGGGCCAGCCGGTCGACGGCTTCCAGGGCGCGGTGCCGGCCTCGGAACTCAAGGCCTTCATCGACCGTGTCGCGGCGCTGGCCGGGGACGGCGGGCTTGCCGATGCGATCCAGGCGGCCGAGGACATGTTGACCGAAGGCGCCGCCGTCGATGCCGCCGAAACCTTCGCCGCGATCCTGGGCGAGGAACCCGAGAACGCCGCCGCCTACGCTGGCCTTGTCCGCGCCCATATCGCGCTCGGCAATCTCGATCAGGCTGATGCGTTCATCTCTGCCGCTCCGACACCAGTGGCCAAGTCGAAGGACCTCGATGCCGCCCGCGCACAGCTGGAACTGGCCCGCCAGGCCGCAAATGCCGGACCCGAGGCCGACCTGCGCGCCGCCGTTGCGGCCAACCCGAACGACCATCAGGCGCGCTATGATCTGGCCGCCGCCCTCCTTGCCGCAGGAAACGCCAAGGAGGCGGTGGATGAACTGCTGGAGTTGTTCCGTCGTGACCGCGAATGGAACGACGGTGCCGCCAAGACGCAGCTTTTCACCATCTTCGACGCGCTGAAACCGCAGGACCCGATCGTCCTGGCCGGTCGGCGCCGTCTGTCGTCGATGATATTTGCCTGACCCGGGCTCCGGTCTAGGTTACTGCCAATGATCACAGCCGCCGACCTGCCGGACCTCATTCCGGTCTTTCCGTTGCCCGGGGCACTCATGCTGCCCCGGGCGCGCCTGCCGCTTCACATCTTCGAACCCAGGTATCTGGCGATGATCGAAGATTGCATGAAGACACGGCACCGGCTGATCGGCATGATCCAGCCCCGCGAGACCCCGGCCTCGGAACGGCGCGAAGGGGAAAAACGCCTGCAAGCCATCGGCTGCGCCGGGCGCCTGACCGGTTTTTCGGAAACCGAGGACGGGCGCTACATGATTACCCTGTCCGGCATCTCGCGCTTTCGCGTGAAGGAAGAGGTGCAGGGCTTCACCCCCTACCGCCGCTGCCTTGTCGATTGGGCACCCTTTGCCCGCGACCTTGGCCCGACCGAGGACGATCCCACCTTCCGCCGGGGTGAGTTCATGGCGCTTCTCGGCCGCTATTTCGTGAAGTTGAACCTGTCGACCGACTGGGACAGCCTCAAGGAAGCCGAGCCCGAGCTTCTCATCAACTCGCTCTCCATGCTCTGCCCGTTCAGCCCCGAGGACAAGCAGGCCCTGCTCGAGGCCCCCACGCTGGACACCCGCCGCGAAACGCTGGTGACGCTGATCGAATTCGCCCTGCGCGGCGGCGCGGACGAGGAAATCCTGCAATGACCGATCCCGCCGACCGCAGGATGCTCGAGGCGCTGGTCTGCCCGGTGACCCACGCGATCCTCACCTACGATGCCGAGAAGCAGGAGCTGGTGTCCAAGGCCGCCCATCTGGCCTTCCCGATCCGCGACGGCATCCCCGTGATGCTGGTCAGCGAGGCACGCGAGATCGACTAGCACCGGGCGATCCGGGCCACTCTGGCTCAGATCATGCGGATCGTGTCCTTGCCCACCGCCAGCACATAGCCGCGTCGGGCGATGGTCTTCACCAGCAGTTCCGAAACCAGCTGGTTGCCCAGCGCGTCGCGCAGGCGTTTCACCCGCGTCGCGCCTGCGGCCTCGTCGCAGTCGGCCTCGTTCCTGCCACTGATGACGGCCTCGATCTGCGCGCCGGTCAGCACATCGTCATCCATCCGCGCCTCGGCCAGAACGCTCAGCGTTTCAAGCGCCGCATCCGTCAACTGGAACTCGAGATCGTTGATATAGACCGCCCGCGCCTCGCGGCTGATCATCAGGCTGGACACCTGAATCCCCGACCGCTGGATCGCCGAGATGCGCCGGTTCAGCGCAATGATCATGACCAGAAACACCAGCGCGGCGATCAGAAGCGCGGTGGAAAAGACCAAGAGCACAAAGATCACGCTGCGGTAGCTGGCCAGCACCGAGGAAAAGGCCGTGCCCGACTGCGCCAGAATCTCCAGAAGCTTGATCTCGGCCGCGGTGGTCAGATCGTCGTTTTCCACGAAGATCCGCTCGACCTTGGCGTTGAAGGCATTGGCATCCGGCAGGTTCAGGAACAGGAATAGCGCCGCGCCCAGAAGGATCAGGACGATGGCGCCGATTCCGAAGGCAACCACGCGGTTGCCGGCCTTGAGACTGTCAGTAACGGAGGAAATAGGCTCCGGCACTCGCTTTCCTTTCTTCAAGCCCCTCGGGCCCGAATGTGGACAGAACGTTCAGAAGCGTCCAGCCATCGGAAGCAAGCCTCGGCGCAAGTTCGCCTTCCGCCGCGCCGGGCGAGCAATTGCCGTCGGACACCTGCGCCACACCGTAATGCAGCTTCAGCGGTTCGTCACGCTTGGCCTTGTAGTCGGCATAGCATTCCGCCGCTGCCGGTCCGGCAAGGACCAGGGCAAGGGCGGCGGTCATCATCATTCGTGTCATTTTCCCGGCTCCTTGAAGGGCGGCTGCTCGATCGGGGCAAGAATGCGTGCGGACCCGTTGATATACAATATCACGGCAAAATTTCGATGGATGATATGGGATAGCATACCCCGTCCACGCCTCTGTTATCGCCTAGCGGGCAGGCGATATTGCTTACGTCAGCGCCGATTGTCGAAGGTTCGGGCATCAGGTCCGCGCCACAGGATGCGGGCCGTTCCATAGAGCCAAGGCAACAGGAGGCCCGCATGACCGTCGTGTTCAAAAGCCGCCCGCACCGTATCGCCCCGCTGGGCGTGGCCGAAACCGGCACCCAGCCCCGCCGCCTTGCCGCCATGCTGACGGGGGGGGCCGTCGCGCTCGCCCTGATTCTCGGCGCTGCGGTTCCGGCAAAGGCCGACAGGAAGGACGACCTCGCCAAGGCCTTGATCGGCGCGCTGGTGGTAGGGGTCATCGCGAACGAACTCAGCGACAGGAAGAAATCGAAGCCGGCGCCCGAACCCGTCCGCAGCCCGCGCGTGCCTTCCGTCTGCGAGATTTCCATCGACGGGGCGCGGCAGTCGGTGAGCCTTTACTCCGAGAACTGTCTTCGACGCGAAGGCTTCGACTACCGCCTGCCGCGCGGCTGCGCCAATACCGCCCGCGTCTTCGGACGCTCTGACAAGGTCTACTCCGCGCAATGCCTGCGGGATGCGGGGTTCCGCGTCTCCGGCCGCTAAGGGGCGCGGAAGCGGGCGGGGGAGCCCTTGATCCCCGCCCATGCTGGGGGTGGAAGGGGTGAGCAGCCTTCCACCCCCTTTTTCATGCCCGCATTTCGGGCTAGTCGGGGAAATGCCCCGCCCCACCCCCGATTTCCGTTTCGAGACCGAAGCCCACTCCCTTGGTGCCCTGAGCGTCGTGGGGGTGGATGAGGTTGGGCGCGGCCCGCTGGCCGGGCCGGTGACGGCAGCGGCGGTGCGGCTTGACCCGGCCCGCATCCCGGCGGGGCTTGCGGATTCCAAGACCCTGACCGCAGCCCGGCGCGAGGCGCTGTTCGAGGCGATCATGGCTCAGGCCGAGGTCAGCATCGCCCATGCGACGGTGGAAGAGATCGACAGCCTCAACATCCTGCGCGCCAGCCATCTGGCGATGGAACGCGCCGTCGCCGCCCTTGCCCCCGATCACGCGCTGATCGACGGCAACCTCATTCCACGCGGGCTGGCCTGCCCGGCGACCGCCATCGTCAAGGGCGACGCGAAATGCCTGTCGATCGCCGCGGCATCCATCGTCGCCAAGGTGACGCGCGACCGGATCATGGTGGATTTGGCGCAACAGCACCCCGGCTACGGCTGGGAGGTGAATGCAGGCTACCCGACAAAGGCGCATCTGGAGGCCCTTCTAAATTTGGGCATCACCCCTTGGCATAGGCGTTCGTTCGGACCGGTCCACAATATCTTGTATCAAGGCATTTCTATAACCCCCTGATTCAAAAAAGAATTTGACGACGATTCCTGTCTGACTCATGATTCCTGACAACACCGGCACGCCAAGATGTCGGGGCAGAGGCAGAGACATGAAGACCAAAACACCCGTGGCAGAGGCTTGCCTGCCGCTGAACCAGATCCTTGCAGGCGACTGCATCGAGGTGATGAACGCGCTGCCGGCGGGTTCTGTTGACCTGATCTTCGCCGACCCGCCTTACAACCTTCAGCTCAAGGGCGAACTGCACCGGCCGGACAATTCCAAGGTCGATGCGGTGGACGACCACTGGGACCAGTTCTCCAGCTTTGCCGCCTATGACGCCTTCACCCGCGACTGGCTGGCGGCGGCAAAGCGTCTGTTGAAGCCGAACGGGGCGATCTGGGTGATCGGCAGCTATCACAACGTCTTCCGCCTTGGCGCCGAGTTGCAGAACCAGGGATACTGGCTCTTGAACGACGTCGTGTGGCGCAAGTCGAACCCGATGCCGAACTTCAAGGGCAAGCGGCTGACCAACGCGCATGAAACGCTGATCTGGGCCAGCCGCGACGAGGCGGCGAAATACACCTTCAACTACGAGGCGCTCAAGGCGCTGAACGACGGCGTCCAGATGCGGTCGGACTGGGTGATCCCGCTTTGCACCGGGCATGAACGGCTGAAGGACGAGAACGGCGACAAGGCGCATCCGACCCAGAAGCCCGAGGCGCTTCTCCACCGGGTGATCGTCGCCACCACCAACCCCGGCGATGTGGTCCTTGACCCGTTCTTCGGCACCGGCACCACCGGCGCTGTGGCCAAGATGCTGGGCCGCGACTTCATCGGGATCGAGCGGGAAGAAGCTTATCGCAAGGCCGCCGCCGACCGAATTGCCCGCATCCGCCGCTTCGATGCCTCGGCGCTGGAGGTCACCGGCTCGAAACGCGCCGAACCCCGCGTTCCCTTCGGTCAGGTGGTCGAACGCGGGATGCTGCGCCCGGGGGAGGAGCTGTTCAGCATCGGCAACCGCTTCAAGGCCAAGGTCCGCGCCGATGGCACGCTGATCGGCAATGACGTGAAGGGCTCGATCCATCAGGTCGGCGCCGCGCTGGAAGGCGCGCCAAGCTGCAACGGCTGGACCTACTGGCACTTCAAGCGCGACGGCAAGATGGTGCCCATCGACATCCTGCGCCAGCAGATCCGCGCCGAGATGGAGGCCGACGGCACCCGCGCGCACTGACATTCCGGAACACGCCTGTCCCCGGGTCCGCCTCGGGGACACCTGCCCCGCCGTGATGTCATGGCGGGGCTTTTTTCATTCTGCCCGCTCGCCGCGCCGTGCAAAGACCCAGAAGCGCATGGCAAGATAGCTGCAAGCAGGGACGATCACCGCGACCGCTGCCATGGCAGCGCCGAACCCCCAGCCCAGAAGGCCAGTCGTGACCTGCACCGTCATGCTGCTTGCCGCGAGGCCCAGCAGCGAGAGGAGGAAGAAGCGGGCGAACTGCGCACCCGACCGAAGCGGTGCGCCAAAGGTGACCCGGGCATGTCCGGTGTACGACACTGCAACGCCCGCGCCGAACCCGGCCAGATTTGCCTGTTGCGGCGTGACCGGCAGCGCGGCCTGCACAGCCAGCGCGACAAGGACATGCGCCAGCGTGGCCACCCCCCCGACCCCCACGAACCGGATCAACTGCGCCAGCATCGCTCCGTCAGGCCTTTTCCAGAACCGCCGCCAGCGACAGCCCGACCGGCAGGCGCACCCGCCCGACCAGATGCCGCTCCACTCCGAACACACGGGTCAGAATGGCGTTCAGCCAACCCGGAGGCATGCTGTCATCCGGCGTCTCGCTGCCGGTCAAACGCTTCAGCGTCCGGGCGGCGACGGCAGCAGGAAAGAGGAAAAAGTTGAAATAACTGCTGTAGCTGACTTTCAGGCCCGCTTCCTGCGCAACGGCAGCCAGACTTGCGCGCGTGTAGCGGCGGAAATGGTGGTGGCGTTCGTCATGGCGCGACCAGAGGAAGGGAAAGGCCGGCACCGTCACCAGGATCGCGCCGCGATCGGACAAGCGTGTGGCCAGCGAGGCAAGCGACTCGCGATCCGCCTCGATATGCTCCAGCACATCGAAAAGACCGATCAGGTCGTAGCGCCGGTCGTCGAAGGGCAGGTCGGACGGCAGGGCCCCGAACCGCACGTCCAACTGCGACTTCTGTCTCGCATGGTCGCGCGCGTCGGCATCATATTCGAAGGCGTCGACCTTTCCGAACCGGCCCAGCATGGCAAGGTTGCCGCCGCTGCCGCACCCCGCCTCAAGGATCACGGCGTCGGGGGTGCCGCGCAATTGACGGTCGACCAGCGCCGCGATGACCTTGCGCCGGGCGACGAACCACCAGTGCGCGGCTTCAAGCTCGTTCATCCGGTTGTAGACTGTCCGTTCCATGTCAGTCTTCCGACACTGCCGAACGATACTGCGACCGCACCACGTAAAGCGGCCGCTGACGCACCTCGGTGTAGATGCGCCCGACATATTCGCCGATGATGCCCAGCGCGAACATGTTCAGCCCGCCGAAGACCAGGATCAGGATCACGGTCGAGGCATAGCCCGGCACGTCGATGCCGAAGACCAGCGTGCGGACAAACAGGAAGGCCGAATAGACCAGCGAGACGACCGCCATCATCATGCCGACATAGGTCCAGATCCTCAGCGGCACGGTCGAGGACGAAAAGATCGCGTCCAGCGCCAGCTTGGTCAGCTTCCAATAGCTCCACTGGCTTTCGCCGGTGGCGCGGGGCGGGCGGTCATAGGTGACCTCTTCGGTCTCGAACCCGACCCATGAAAACAGCGCCTTGTTGCAGCGTGACCGTTCTCCAAGCTGCCGGATCGCCTCGACCACCTCGCGGTCCATCAGGCGAAAGTCGCCCACATCGCGCGGGATCGGCTGTTCGGACAGGGCGTTGAACACCCGGTAGAAGGCATTGGCCGAGGCCCGCTTGACCCAGCTGTCGGCATCGCGCCGGGCCCGCCTTGCATTGACGACCTTCGCCCCGGCCTGCCAGCGGCGGATCATCTCGGAAATCACTTCCGGTGGATCCTGCAGGTCCACATCCAGCGGGATCACCGCATCGCCCGTGGCATGGTGCAGGCCCGCCGTCAGCGCCGCCTCCTTGCCGAAGTTGCGAGAAAGGTTGATCAACGAGATGTCGTCGCGCCGTTCCGCCTCGGCCAGGATCGTGCGTTCGGTCCGGTCCCGGCTGCCGTCATTCACGAACAGGATGTCGAACCGCGCCGAGGGGCCGATCGCCTCGATCACCCGGGTCGCGCGGTCCAGAAACACGGCGATACCCGCCTCCTCATTGTAGACGGGCACGACAAGCGTGATGCGGGGCACGGTCTGCACCCCTGCCGCCGGGCGGTGATCCACCTCTAGCTGCACGACTTCGGCACCCGGGTTCTGCGACATGATGGCGCGGCTTTCTGTTGATCGTCCTGCATCTAACGTTTCCGGAACGGCAAAAGTGTGGCGTGCTTACGGATATTGAGTGATATCAGGCCCGCAGTCTCACGCCTGCCGCCGCCGATCCCGTCAGGACCTTCCAAAGGCCCAATAAGCTGATTTCTGCCCCGTCAGACGATATCAAGCGGTTGATGCTTCTGCAAAACATCCCTATCCGGTCAGAACCCCCCGAACGGAGAGGTCATGGTCTTTCGACGGCGCACCCCGCCCAATCTTGCCCGGCGACTTCAGAATCTCGTTCTGCCGCCGGGTGGCTGGTTGCGGGCCTTCAGCTACCTGCGCCACCGGCTGACCCGGATCCCGGACGCGCCGCACAGAATCGCCCGGGGGATCGCCTGCGGGGTCTTTGCCTCGTTCACCCCGCTTTTCGGCCTGCACTTCTTCCTCGCCGCGGGCCTCGCACTGCTGATCCGGGGCAATGTCATTGCCGCGCTGATCGGAACAGCCGCGGGCAACCCGCTGACATTCCCCTTCATCGCCCTGATCTCGCTGGACCTTGGCCACTCGATCCTTGGCACCCGTGCCGATGCCGTGCCGATCACCCAGATCATGACCGCCTTCGGGCAGGCCGGGGATGAAATCTTCCGCAATGTGCGCGCCATCTTTAACGCCGACACAATGAACTGGGGCCGGCTGGAGCGCTTCTTCCACTATGTCTTCCTGCCTTATCTGGTCGGAAGCATCGGCCCGGGTCTGCTTGCGGCAACGGCCGGCTACTGGATCAGCCTGCCGGTTCTTGGCACCTACCAGAAACTGCGCGCCGCGCGCCGCGCCGCGCGGGCGGATAAGCGGGCACAAAAGGCAGCCAAGGCGGCAACGCAGGAAGGAACAGAGGAATGAACGGAGCCGAAACCCTTGTGCGGACCCTTCTGGCCAGCGGCGTCAGGGTCTGTTTCGCCAACCCCGGAACCTCCGAGATGCATTTCGTGGCCGCGCTGGACCGCCACCCCGACATGCGCTGCATCCTGTCGCTGTTCGAAGGCGGGGTTTCGGGCGCGGCGGATGGCTATTTCCGGATGTCGGGCGAGGTGGCGGCCACGCTGCTGCATCTGGCCCCGGGCTTCGGCAATGCCTTCGCAAACCTGCACAACGCCCGAAAGGCGCAGTCGGGGGTGCTCAACATCATGGGCGACCATGCCGATTACCACCTGCGCTTCGAGGCCCCGCTCAAGGGCGATACCGTCGGGATCAGCCGGGCCGTGTCGCACTGGACCCGGGTCTGTTCCGAACCGGGCCGCGTGGCAAGCGATGCCGCCGATGCAATCCAGGCCGCCCGCGCGAAGAACGGGCAGGTCGCCACGCTGATCCTGCCTGCCAACATGGCCTGGAACGCGGCCGAGGGCCACGCCATCGCCCCGCCGCCGCCGCCCCTGCGCCGCCCTTCGCAGGCTGAGGTCGCCGCCGCCGCCCGCGCGCTGCGTCAACCCGGCGCGGTACTCCTGGTCGATGGCCCGGTCCTGTGGTCCGACCTTGGCCTTCTCGCGAAACGGCTGACCAAGGCGGCCGGGGCGCGGCTGATGCAGCCCTTCTTCGTCAGCCGCTTCCGGCGCGGGGCCGGGGCAGTCAAGGTCGAGCGCATGGCCTACCGGATCGAGGATAACCTGAAGCTCCTCGCCGGCGCCCCGGCGCTGGTCCTTTGCGGCGCCGACCGCCCGGCCGGGTTCTTCGCCTATCCCGGCCTGCCCTCCACCCCCGACGATCCCGACACGCGCCTGATCGACCTCTGCCGCCGCGAGGATGACATCGGCTGGACCCTCCGCGCCCTGGCAGACGAAGTCGGCGAGGCGGACCTCGGGCCGGAGGATTTCGTGCCGCTCGACCTGCCCGCCCTGCCAGAGGGTGACCTGACCGTGACCAAGGTCGGCGAGGCTGTGGCGGCGCTGATGCCCGAGAATGCCGTGGTGGTGGATGAGGGGATATCCGCTTCCTACTATCTTGCCCCCGGGTTGAAGCGCGCACACGGCCATGATGCGCTGACGATCACCGGCGGCTCGATCGGCTTTGGCCTGCCCAATGCAGTGGGTGCTGCAGTGGCCTGCCCCAACCGCAAGGTCGTGGTGCTGGAAGGCGACGGCTCGGGGATGTACACGCTGCAATCGCTCTGGACCATGGCACGCGAGGGGCTCGACGTGACCACGGTGATCTTCGCCAACCGCGGCTACCAGATCCTGCGCGATGAACTTGCAGCCGTGGGCGTGACCGAGATCGGCCGCAACATCAACCGGATGTTCGATGTCGAGCGGCCCGAGCTTGACTGGGTGGCGCTGGCAAAGGGCCACGGGGTGGACGGGGTCCGTGTGACCGACATGGCAGGGTTCAACGCGGCCTTCGCCGGGGCGATGGCCCAGCGCGGGCCAAGGCTGATCGAGGTCGCCTGCTGACGATGCGCTCGTCACTACAGCGACGAGGAGCACCCTAACCGGCGACCGGAGTGAGCCCCTTGTTATAGGCATGCCAGTCGGTGATGTCGGGATAGTGCCGCTTGCGCCACTCCTTCACCCGCCGGTTCATCACCCGTTTCCACAGGGGCGGGATCATCGCCGCCATGGTCATCAGCGGATAGCCATAGGGCAGTTTCGGCGCCTCGTCCTCGCCATAGGTCTGCAAGAGCGGAAAGCGCCGGTCGGGCTTGTAGTGGTGGTCGGAATGGCGTTGCAGGTTGATCAAGAGCCAGTTCGACGCCCGATGCTCGGCGTTCCAGGAATGGCGCGGCAGCACATGTTCATACTTGCCGCCGCCCAGATGGCGCCGGGTCAGGCCGTAATGTTCGATGTAGTTCACCAGCTCCAGCTGCCAGATCGCCGTAGCCGCCTGCACCATGAACAGCCCCAGCCCGACCCAGCCTCCCAGGGCCACCGCCAGCACCAGCATCGCTGCCTGAAGGACCGCATAGCGCCAGAACGGGTTGCTTTCGTGCCACCACGGCAGCCCCTTCCGCGCCAGCATCGCCACCTCCGCCGCCCAGGCCGAGCGCGGGCATTCGGTCAGAACCCGCGGGAAGAAGCGGTGGAAGCCTTCATTATAGCGCGCCGTCACCGGGTCGCGCGGGGTGCCGACATGGATGTGATGCACGCGCAGATGTTCCGACCGGAAATGCGAATAAAGGACGGTGGCCAGCAACAGATCGGCCAGCCAGCGCTCTGCCCGCGATTTTTGATGCATCAGCTCATGGGCATAGTTGATCCCGATCGTGCCCGAGACCACGCCCATGCCGAAGAACAGCACGACTTTCTCCACCCAACCCAGATGTTCGGCCCGGGGCACATACCACAGCATCGCGACCAGCAGCGCGAACTGCACCGGAAACCAGATCAGCGTCACCGCCCGATGCCAGGTCAGCAGGCGCTCATCCGTCTGCGGGTCGGGATTGTCGGTGTTCAGCCCGGCCAGCGCGTCCAGCACGGAAAACAGCCACCACGTCGCCAGCGGCAGAAGCGCCACGGTCCAGCCGCCCTGCACCATCCCCAGCACGGCAAGCGGCGGCAGGGTCAGCGACAGCCAGAAGGGAAGCGCATGGGGCAAGGGGCTCATGCCGCGACCTTAGCGCATTGGCGCGCGGTCTCAACCGGTCACGCCGCCGCAGCTCGTCGAGCACTTCGTGCACTCCTCGCCTGACCCCGACGCGCGCAGGACCTGCGACGCGGAGGCGTCGCCGCACTACTCCAGGGCGGGACGCGCCAGGGTCCAGGCCTTGCGCATCACCGTCGGCAGATCGGCGGGGCGAAAGGCGGCGCGCGGCATCCAGTCACCGCGGATCGCCGGGCCATCGATCCGGGCGACATGAACCGACAGGATCAGGTGGAAATGGGTGAAGGTGTGGCGCACCTCGCCCAGCTCCTGCCAGTCGGCCTCGGCCGGGGCCGCCCCGCCCGCCCCGTCCCAGCCATCGCCCGGAATGCCCAGCATCCCGCCCAGAAGCCCCTTGTCCGGTCGCCGCTCCAACAAAAGCGCGCCGTCCCTGTGGCCCAGCCAAAGTCTGCCACGGCGGAGTGGCTTTTCCGCCTTGGGGGTCTTCCGCGGAAGCTCCGCCTGCACGCCCGCCGCCCGGGCGGCGCAGGCATCGACCCAGGGGCAGATCCCGCAGGCCGGACTGCGCGGCGTGCAGATCGTCGCGCCAAGGTCCATCACCGCCTGCGCATAATCGCCGGGGCGCTGCGCCGGGGTCAGCCTTTCGGCCAGCGCCACAAGCTCGGGCTTGGCCGCAGGCAGCGGCGTTTCCACGCGAAACATCCGCGCCATGACCCGCTCGACATTGCCATCAACGACCGTCGCGGTCGCATCATGGGCAATCGCCGCAATGGCGCTGGCGGTATAGGGGCCGATCCCGGGCAGGGTCAGCAGCCCCTCACGACTGGCCGGAAACTGCCCGCCATGATCGGCCACCACCGCGCGGGCGCATTTCAGCAGGTTCCGCGCCCGCGCGTAATAGCCAAGCCCCGCCCATTCCCCCATGACCTCCGCATCCTCGGCCGCGGCCAGAGCCGCCACGGTCGGCCAGCGCGCGGTGAAGCGGTGAAAGTAGTCACGGACAGCGGCCACCGTTGTCTGTTGCAGCATGACCTCGGACAGCCAGACCCGGTAGGGGTCCGGCCGCACCCCCGCCGCCCGATCCTGCGGCGAGACGCGCCAGGGCATCACCCTGGCGTGGCGGTCATACCAGGCCAGAAGCTGGCGGCTGAGGGTCGGGGCATCCTGCATCGCGCCGAAGATAGCCGAGCCGCGGCGCGGGGCCAGAGCCCACGGGCGCGTCACGCGATCTTTATGGTCTGAAACGCAAAGTCACTGGCAGGCGGGGCAGGCTGCGATAGTATGACGCCAAATGGCACGCAAACCCCAAATGACACGCAAACCGTTGTCCTCTCCTGCCGCCGAACACCGCATGCGCGGGTTCGAACCCGCGTTCGGGCTGATGAAGGACGCGGTCCGCAGCGTAGGCGAATCGCGTGGTTTCGCCGTAGCCCGGCTTCTGACCCATTGGGCCGAGGTCGCGGGGCCCGAGATGGCCGCGAAAACCCGGCCGGTGAAGATCGGCTACGGCAAGGGCGGCATGGGCGCCACGCTGACGCTTCTGGTCAAACCGGCCGAGGCGCCCATGGTGCAGATGGCGCTGCCGGTCCTGAAGGAGCGGGTGAATGCCGTCTACGGCTACAACGCGATCAGCCATATTCACCTGACCCAGACCGCCGCCACCGGCTTTGCCGAGGGTCAGGCCGAATTCGCCCCCGCCCCGATGGCCGCACGCGAACCGGACCCCGCCGTGCAGGCCAAGGCACAAGCCACCGCCGAGGGGGTCACCGACCCGGGCCTCAGGACGGCGCTTGAACAGCTTGCACAAAACATCTTAACTCGCCGCGCATGAAAAAGGACGCGACCCAATGCTGAAACTGAACCGCCGCGCGATGATTGCCCTTGCCGCAGCCGCCACCGCCGCGATGACCCCGGCCCTGGCGCAGGAGGCAACGACCACAGGCGAAGGGCCGGGCGATTTCTCACTGGGCTCTCCCGATGCCCCGGTGAAGGTCATCGAATATGCAAGCTACACCTGCCCGCATTGCGCGAGCTTCCACAAGAACGTCTTCAAGAACCTCAAGGCCGAGTACATCGATACCGGCAAGGTCCACTTCACCCTGCGCGAGGTCTATTTTGACCGGTACGCCCTCTGGGCTTCGATGGTCGCCCGCTGTGGCGGCGAAATGCGCTACTTCGGCATCCATGACATGCTCTTCGACAAGCAGCAGGACTGGGCCGGCACACAGGATCCGGTGCAAGCGGTGCAGAAGCTGCGGGAAATCGGCCTTGCGGCGGGGCTGGACAATGAAGCGCTCGATGCCTGCCTGAACGACCAGCCCAAGGCAGAGGCAATGATCGCGCAGTTCGAGAAGAACGTTGCCGCCGATGAGGTGAAAGGCACGCCGACCATCTTCGTGAACGGTGTGAAGTACTCGAACATGTCCTGGGAGGACATGAAGAAGATCATCGAAGACGCCCTGGCCGGCTGATATGCCCGCGCCGCTGGATGGTATCCGTGTCATCGAACTGGCACGGATCCTTGCCGGTCCCTGGGCCGGGCAGACGCTCGCCGACCTTGGGGCCGACGTCATAAAGGTCGAAGCGCCGGAGGGGGATGACACCCGCCGCTGGGGACCGCCGTTCATCGAAGCGGGGGGCGAGAAGACGGCCGCCTATTTCCATGCGACGAACCGGGGCAAACGGTCGATCACCTGCGACTTCCGCACGCCGGAAGGGCAAGAGACCGTTCGCCGCCTTGTCGCCGAGGCCGATGTGGTGATCGAGAATTTCAAGGTCGGGGGCCTTTCGAAATACGGGCTGGACTACGAAAGCCTGCGCAAGGTGAACCCACGGCTCGTCTATTGCTCGATCACCGGCTTTGGCCAGACCGGCCCATATGCGCACCGCGCCGGCTATGACTTCATCATCCAGGGCATGTCCGGGCTGATGAGCGTGACCGGCCCCGCCGACGGCCAGCCGCAGAAAGTGGGCGTCGCGGTGACGGATGTCTTCACCGGGGTCTATGCGGCCACAGCGATCCTTGCGGCGCTGGTCCAGCGCGGGCGGACCGGTGAGGGCCAGCATATCGACATGGCGCTTCTGGATGTGGCGACCAGCGTCATGGCGAACCAGGCGATGAATTACCTCGCCTCCGGGCAGCCGCCGGGGCTGATGGGCAACGCGCACCCGAACCTTGCGCCCTATGCGGTCTTCGACTGCAAGGACGGCTGGCTGATCCTGGCCACCGGGAATGACGGGCAATACCAACGCCTTTGCCGCATTCTGGGGCTGGAGGACATGGCCACCGCGCCGGAGTTCCTGACCAACGCCGACCGCGTGACCAACCGCGCCGCACTGACCGAGCGCATCACGGCGGCGACCAGGCAATGGGCCAAGGCCGATCTCCTGGCCGCCTGCGAGGCCGAGGGCGTGCCCGCCGGGCCGATCAACGACATGGCCGAGGTCTTCGCCGACCCGCAGGTCGTGGCGCGCGGCCTGCAGATCGCGCCCGAAGGCCTGCCGGGTGTGCGCAGCCCGATGACCTTCTCGGGCGCCGAACTGTCACTGAACCGCCCGGCGCCAAGGCTGGGCCAGCACCAGGACGAGGTTCTGGGCCAGAAGGGCTAGGGCGCCTCCTCGTTCGACTGCGTCTCCTCGTCGGTGCGGCACCCGCGCGAGGAGTGACGCAGTCAACGACGAGCAGCCCCGCCGGAACCCGCGCTTAAAGACCCAGCCGGTCCAGCGCTGCGTCCATGGGCGACCAGTCGGCGACCCGCAGCCGCACGACCAGGGTCAGCACCTTGGCCCGCCACTGCGGCGGCAGGCGGGCGGCGTCCTTCTCGGTCGTCACCAGCTGCGCACCCTTGGCCGCCGCTTCGGCCTCCAGCCGCCTGAGCAGGGTTTCCGACAGCACCTCGTGATCCCCCAGACGCTCGCCCCGCACCAGCTCGGCCCCCTCGGCCCGAAGCGTGGCAAAGAACCGCGACGGATCGGCGATCCCGGCAAAGGCCAGCACCCGCGCGCCCGTCCAGTCCATCCCCATCGCCAGGGGCTCCAGCGCCCCGCGCAGCCGGGGCTGCGTGATGGTCCCGTCCCATATGGCATCGAACCCCGCCTGCGCCTCGGGGCCGCCGATCGTCAGCACCAGATCGGCCCGCTTCAACCCCACGGCCACCGGCTCGCGCAAGGGGCCGGCCGGGATGCAGCGGCCATTGCCGAAGCCCCGCGCCGCATCCACCACCACCAGCCCGAGGGCAGGCTTCACGGCCGGGCTCTGGAACCCGTCGTCCAGAAGCACCACCCTGGCCCCGGCCGCCTCGGCCTCGCGAACTCCGGCCGCGCGGTCCTTGGCCACCCAGACCGGAGCGAAGGCGGAAAGCAGCAGCGGCTCGTCCCCCACCTCATCCGCCACATGGCGCAGGGCATCCACCCGCACCGGCCCCTCCAGCCGCCCGCCATGGCCCCGGCTCACCACATGCACGGCATGCCCGCGTAGCCCCAGCCGTTCGATCAGCGCGAGCGTGGTAGGCGTCTTGCCCGCGCCGCCCGCAACCAGATTGCCAATGCATATGACGGGCACGCCCGCCACATGGCCTGGACGACGCAACCGCCGCGCGGTGCCGGCGGCATAAAGCCACCCCAATGGGGCCAGCAGGCGCGGCACCAGACCCGGGCGGGCAGGCGGACGGAACCAGAAGCCCGGGGCGCGCATCAGTTGGCGCCGTCGGTCAAGGTGCGGATCCGGGACAGGACAGTCTCCGTCACCTCGGCTCCATCACTGGCCACGGTCCAGGCGGCCTGCGCCAATCGGGCCGTCCGGTCGGGCGCCAGAAGATCGCCCAGCGCATCGCCCAGATCGGCAGGCGAGGCCACCACCCGCGTGGCCCGCGCCGCGCCAAGTCTGCCGACGACCGGTGCGAACGCCCCGCTGCGCGGCCCATGCAGGATGGCCGACCCCAGGGCCGCCGCCTCGATCGGGTTGCGCGTCGGCCCTTGCCCCAGCAGACTGCCACCGAGAAAGGTGATCGGCGCCAGACGATACCAAAGGCCGTATTCGGCAGGATTGTCGACGACAAGGACCTCGATCTCGGGGTCGGGCTCTTCGTCCCGCATGCGTTGGGCAACCGACCAGCCATCCGCCTCAAGCCGATGCGACAGGGCTTCCGCCCTGCCAGGTTCGTCGGGCATGAGGATCAGAAGCAGCCGGTGGGAATAGCGCAGCGAAGCGCGATGTGCGGCGAGAACGGCCTCTTCCTCCGCTTCGGGCAGACCCGCCGCAAACCAGACCGGGCGCGCCGCCAGGATCCGGGCGAGGGCGGCGCGTTCCGCCTCCAGACAGGGCGGCGCGATGCTTTCCTCTTCCATCGGCCCGGTCACCGCCACACTGGACAGGACCGCGCCGGACTTGCGAAAGGCGCGGGCCGAGGGTTCGTCGACCGCGCAGATGTGGGCAAACCGCGACAGGGCCGCGCGCATCAGGCCCGGATACCACGCGTCACGGTCGCGCAGGAAAGCCGGGGTTCTGGCGTTGACCATCATGAGCGGGATTTTCCGCTCGAAGGCTTCGTGCAACGCGGCCGGACGCAACTCTCCAGCGCCGAAGACCGCAATCTCGGGGCGCCAATGGTCAAGGAAGGCGCGGATCTCGGCCGGGGTGTCCAGAGGTGGTGCCTCATGGATGACACCGTCGCGCGGGGGCAGATCGTCCGGGCAGGTGACCAGCACGGCAATCCCGTCCTCCTCGACCAGTCGGCGGGCCAGCGCCAGCATCGGTCCGGCTTGCCCCCGGTTCGGCGCATGCAGCCAGAACAGCCGCCCCGCCGGACGCCGCAGGCGTGGGGGTGGCTTGCCCGCCTCACGCCGGTTCCCAAGGTTGTAAAGCTTCAGGCCCAGCGGTGCGGGCATGCGTCAGCCGCCAAGTTCCTCGGTCGGAGACCCGGATTTCTCCTCGTCACGCAGCCGGTGGATGTGGGCAATGAAGTAGCGCATATGGGCGTTGTCCACCGTCCGCTGCGCTTCGGCCTTCCACGCAAGATAGGCCGCTTCGTAGTTCGGAAACATGCCGACGACGTGAATCTTCGACACATCGCGGAAGATGTTCGACTGGGGGTCCACCAACTCGCCACCAAAGACGAGATGCAGGCGCTGGGTCATGATCGGCTCCGATTTGTGGCGCACAGACCCTATCCGCTTCCGTCGGCAGGGGAAAGACCGTCGCCAGACCTTGCGTTGCAGGGCACAAGGGGCCACATTCCCCCGCACCCCGTTCTGACGCGGGATTGAGTAGGAGGAATTAACATGGATCTTTCCTTTCTGATTGGCTGGCCGGGCGTCTATCTGGCCCTCGCATTCTTTATCATTCTCAGCATCTTTCTGGGCGTCCGCATCGTGCCCCAGAGCGAGAAGCACGTCGTCGAACGCTTCGGCAGGCTTCGCTCGGTGCTTGGGCCGGGGATCAACTTCGTGGTGCCCTTCTTCGACCGGATCGCGCACAAGGTCTCGGTGCTGGAACGTCAGTTGCCCAACGCCAGCCAGGATGCAATCACGGCGGACAACGTGCTGGTCAAGGTGGAAACCAGCGTGTTCTACCGCGTGACCGAGCCGGAAAAGACCGTCTACCGCATCCGGGACGTCGACGGCGCCATTGCCACGACTGTCGCCGGCATCGTCCGCTCCGAGATCGGCAAGCTGGAACTGGACCAGGTGCAGTCGAACCGCCAGCAGCTGATCGAACGGGTGCGCGAGCAGGTGACCGCCATGGTCGACGACTGGGGGGTCGAGGTGACGCGCGCCGAGATTCTCGACGTGAACCTTGATGAGGCCACCCGTGCCGCCATGCTGCAACAGCTGAACGCCGAGCGCGCGCGGCGGGCCCAGGTGATGGAGGCCGAGGGCAAGAAACGCGCCGTGGAACTGGCCGCCGATGCCGAACTTTACGCCGCCGAACAGCAGGCCAAGGCCAAGCGCGTCACCGCCGAGGCCGAGGCCTATGCCACCGGCGTCATCGCCGGCACGATCAAGGAAAGCGGGCTCGAGGCCGCGCAGTACCAGGTCGCGCTGAAACAGGTCGAGGCGATGCAGGCCATCGCCGTCGGTCAGGGCAAGCAGACGATTCTGGTGCCCGCAAACATGCTTGAGGCCTTCGGTGATGCCTTCAAGATGCTGAAAGGAAGGGGCTGACATGCTTCAGGCACTTGCTGGAACGTGGTGGGCCTGGGTCGTCCTCGGCTTTGCGCTTGGCGTGCTCGAGGTACTGGCCCCGGGGTACATCTTCGTCGGCTTTGCAATTGGTGCTGTGCTGACCGGGATTCTGGTTGGTGTCGGCCTTGCCCCCGCGGGCTTTGCCGTCCTGCTTTTGGTCTTCGCCGCCCTCTCGGTCATCTCCTGGCTGGTGATGCGCAAAATCATGGGGGTGCGGAAGGGCCAGGTGAAGCTCTGGGACCGCGACATCAACGACAATCAGTAGAACCGGGCGGGCGGGGACAGGCCCCAGCGTCGCGGAGTCCTTCCGATCCCGGCCATTGCCTTTGGCAAGACGTCCCCACCTGACCCTTCGACGCGACGACAATTCGGGCTTCCCCGGGGGTCGTCGTCATCGGGTCCGCCGGGCCGACCGCCAAGCCCCTGCCCGGCGTTGCATCGCCGGAACCAGATTCGCTGTCTAAGGGTTCGGCAGCGAAATCTGACCTGCATCAAGGCGGAACGCCCAAAAATGAGGCAATATGCAAATATTGCAATCATGCAATGGGAGGACTGACGATGCCCGCAAGGAGTTTCACGATTGCCTGCCTCGCTGGATTTGCTTTGGCAGGCGCAGTCAGCGCGCAGCAGACGGATGTCGGCGCGCAACTTTACGCCGACTACTGTGCTGCATGCCACGGTGCCACCGGAATGGGTGACGGCGACATGGCCGATGTGGTGAATGTGCCGTCCCCGAACCTGACACGTCTCGCTGCCAACAACGGCGGCGTGTTCCCGATGCTTGACGTCCTGCACGTCATTGACGGTCGCTCCGGTACCCGGGCGCATGGTGGAGCCATGCCGTTGTGGGGCCGGGTCTTCTCGGACCAGGTCGGCACGGATCAGGGCGAATACGGCAGTGCGCTGGAGGTGCGGGGACGCATCCTTTCGCTCGCCAAGTATCTCGAATCGCTTCAGCAGCAGTAGATCATGACCCGCAGGGGCCATCCGCCCCTGCGGACATCACGCTGACCTGATCGTATCGCCCGGCTCCAGGGTGGGAAACAGTTCGACAGTCGCACCGGAGGTTGCCTTTCCGGCGATGATCTCGGCGGCCTTGCGCCCGATCTCCAGCCGACAGGCGTCCATCGTGGCCAGCCTGCGGGGCAGACCGTCCAGAAGCTCCACCCCGTTGAACCCGGCAAGACCGATGCGCCCGGGCACATCCAGGCCCTTGTCCAGACAGTAAAGCAGCCCACCTGCGCCGATCATGTCGTTGGAATAATATAGGAAATCGACATCCGGGGTGCGGTCCAGCACGGCGGCGGTCATCTCGCGCCCCTTCAGCAGCGCCGAGCCGCCCGAGTAATATTCACGGTCCACCAGCGCCAGCCCGGCCTTTGCCAAGGCCTCCTCGAACCCTTCCAGCCGCTTCTTCGCCCGGTGGTCGTTCGGCATCTGGGTGCCAAGAAAGGCGATCCGGCGGTAACCCGCAGCGATGATCGCTTCTGCCATCTGCCGTCCGGCGCGGCGGTGCGAAATGCCGACCGCATGGTTCACCGGGTCGCCGTCGATATCCATGATCTCGACGATGGGGATTCCGGCCCGGGCCAGCATCGCGCGCGCGGCATCGCTGTGCTCCAGCCCCGCGACGATCATCCCCGACGGCCGCCATGACAGCATTTCATAGATCACCGCTTCCTCGCGGTCCGGAAGGTAATTGGTCACCCCCACCACGGGTTGCAGCCCGGTGCCGTCCAGCACTTCGGAGATCCCGGTCATCACTTCGGGAAAGACCATGTTCGACAGCGACGGGATCACCACGCCCACGAGGTTCACGCGCTGGCTGGCAAGCGCGCCTGCGATCTTGTTCGGAACGTAGCCCAAGGTCCGTGCGGCCTCGAGCACCTTCTCGCGAGTATGGGCCGAGACATCGCCCCGGTTCCGCAGCACCCGGCTGACCGTCATTTCCGATACGCCCGAGGCTTCGGAGACGTCGCGAAGGGTCAGGGTGTGGCGCGGGTCTGGCGTGGGCTTGGTCAATGCGGCTTTCCGGCGGCTGGGGATATCCCTTGTTAGCGCCAAAGCCGGGGCTTGTCCAAGCCGGTTTCGTCTGCTATGTTTGCGCTAACAGCGGTAGACGCTGGCCATATCTGCCGTATCCAAGCAAGCTCTCAACCCGGATGCGACAGACGAAGGGGGGGTAGTGGGCCAAAACTTGCCTCCCCTTTTCTTTTCCCCGGTTGCCTTGCGGCGGATTTCAAAGCATTCAAGGACGCCAAGGCCCCGTAGCTCAACGGATAGAGCGTCCCCCTCCTAAGGGGAAGGTTGCAGGTTCAAGTCCTGCCGGGGTCGCCAGAGAGGGCAGGATGAAGCGCTCCCCCGAAATCACGGCCTTCCTCGACGCCTCTGCCTCAGCGTTGCGGGCAGCCTGCACCGGTGCGGCGCTGCGGGCCGCCGAAACGGTGATTGCGCGCGCGGCCACGCCGGGTGGACCGGGGGTTGAGGCTGCGCGCTTGCCCGCCTGTGACTGGATCGCCCCGGCCCTTGCCGCGGTGGCGCCTGAACGGGCCGCGCTGGCCCGGTCCTTCGCCAAGCTTGAGGGGCAGTTGCGCTGGTATCGGCGTGCCTCGGCTGCGGCAGGTGAACAAACGTTCTGGAATGGCCACGCCAATGCCGTGATCCTTGGCCCCGGCGGGCTTGAGACGCGCGACGACCTCTGGATCGGCGCGACCGTCATGGCCCCGGGCGTGCGCTACACCGACCACGACCACCCGCCGGAAGAGGTCTATCTGTCGCTCACCCCCGGGGAATGGTGGAATGCCGGGATGGACTGGACCGACCCCGGCCCGACCGGCTTCATCTACAACCCGCCCGGCATCGCCCATGCCATGCGCTCGGGCGCGGGGCCGTTTCTGGCGCTGTGGTATCTGCCGCTCTGACCGGGCCGATTCGGCTTCCTGGTTAACGTCCCGCTGTCTTCCCGCGCGTAGAGACGGAAGGAAGACAGCAGGAAGACCGAAAGAAGACGCTTCCCGACGCCCCGGTGGTTCCGATTAATGCCCCGTTCCCAGGGGGTTGCCGGACGGAACGAAGGCAGGCGCCGCCTGTTGCGCCCGACGCCGCCTGTCTTGTTCCAACCGGGTTTTTCCGCTGTCAGAAATCCAGATTCTCGACGCTCAGCGCGTTCTGCTGAATGAACTCGCGCCGGGGTTCCACCACATCGCCCATGAGCTTGGAAAAGATGTCGTCGGCCTCGGCCAGGTCGTCCACCTTCACCTGCAACAGCGTCCGCGCCTCGGGGTCCAGCGTGGTTTCCCAAAGCTGGTCCGGGTTCATCTCGCCCAGCCCCTTATACCGTTGCAAGGTCAGGCCTTTTTCGCCCTCGGCCAGGATCGACTTCAACAGGTCGATCGGCCCGTGGATCGCCTGATCCCGCTCCTTCCGCACCAGCCGGCCGGGATCGCGGTAGACGTCGCGATATTGCCCGGCGATCTGGCTCAGCTTCCGCGCCTCACCCGACCGCAGCACAGCCCCATCCAGCGTCCGCAGTTCTTCCACGCCGCGCAAGATGCGCGAAAGGCGAATGCCGTGGTCCTGCGTGATGCGTCCCTGCCAGCCACGCTCGAACTCGGGCGCGATCAGGTTGAGACGTTTGGCCACCGTATCGGCCACAAGCTGAAGATCGCTGTCCGCCTTGCCGGGGTCAAACGCCCCCGCCAGCGCCGCCTGTTCCAGGATCGGCCGCGGGTAATGCGTTGGAAAGGCGTCAAGAACCCGGCGGAACTGCCGCGCGCCATCAATCACCCGGGCCAGGTCATTGCCCGCAATCTCTTGTCCGTCGGCCAGCCTCAGCACCGCGCCTTCTGTGCCCATCTCGATCAGATAGTCGTCAAGGGCGGCCTGATCCTTCAGGTAAACCTCGGACTTGCCGCGCGCCACTTTGTAAAGTGGCGGCTGCGCGATGTAGAGATAGCCGCCCTCGATCAGCGCGGGCATCTGCCGGAAGAAGAAGGTCAGCAGAAGCGTCCGGATGTGCGCACCATCCACATCGGCGTCGGTCATGATGACGACCTTGTGGTAGCGTAGCTTGCCGATGTCGAACTCATCCCGCCCGATCCCGGTGCCCAGCGCAGTAATCAGAGTGCCGATTTCCTGGCTGGAGAGCATCCGGTCGAACCGCGCGCGTTCGACGTTCAGGATCTTGCCGCGCAGCGGCAGCACCGCCTGATTGGCGCGCGACCGGCCCTGCTTGGCACTGCCGCCAGCGCTGTCCCCCTCGACCAGAAACAGCTCCGATTTCGCCGGATCGCGTTCCTGGCAATCGGCCAGTTTCCCGGGCAGCGAAGCCACATCCAGCGCCGTCTTGCGGCGCGTCAACTCGCGCGCCTTCCGGGCCGCTTCGCGCGCCAGTGCGGCCTCGATGATCTTGCCGACAATCACCTTCGCCGGGCCGGGGTTTTCCTCGAACCACTCGGCGAGCTTCTCGTTTACCAGATTTTCAACAGCCGGGCGTACCTCTGACGACACCAGCTTGTCCTTGGTCTGGCTGGAGAATTTCGGGTCCGGCACCTTGACGGACAAAACGCAGGTCAGCCCCTCGCGCGCGTCATCGCCGGTGAAGTCCACCTTCTCGCGCTTGGCGATGCCCGAGGATTGGGCATATGCGGTGATCGTCCGGGTCAGCGCACCTCTCAGGCCGGCCAGATGGGTCCCGCCGTCGCGCTGCGGAATATTGTTTGTGAACGGAAGTACGGTTTCGTGATAGCTGTCGTTCCACCACATCGCGACTTCGACGCCGATGCCATTGCGCTCACCCACCATGTAGATGGGCTCCTGCATCACGCTGGTCTTGGAGCGGTCGATGTACTTCACGAACTCGCGGACACCGCCTTCGTAGACCAGTTCAACCCGTTGCGGTTCGGCGTGACGCTCGTCTTCAAGAACGATCAGAACCCCCGAATTCAGAAACGCCAGTTCACGAAGCCGCGTCTCAAGAGTCTTGTAGCTATAGTCGAGGTTGGAGAACGTTCCGTCCGGCCGATTGGTCTTTGCCGATGCCAGAAAGCGAACCTCCGTCCCCCGCTTGCCGGGGGCGGGACCGACCTCATGCACATGCACGGTACAATCGCCATCCTCGAACCGGGCGCGGTATTCGGTGTCGTTGCGCCAGACCGTCAGCTCCAGCCATTCCGACAGGGCGTTGACGACCGATACCCCCACCCCGTGCAACCCGCCCGAGACCTTGTAGGCGTTCCCGCCGTCATCCGTGTTGTTGAACTTCCCGCCCGCGTGCAGTTGGGTCATGATGACTTCGGCCGCCGAGACGCCCTCTTCGGCATGCATATCGACCGGGATGCCGCGTCCGTTGTCGCGGACCGAAACGCTGTCGTCGGCGTGGATCTTCACGACCACTTCGGTCGCGTGCCCGGCCAGCGCCTCGTCGATGCCGTTGTCGACAACCTCATAGACCATGTGGTGCAGGCCCGACCCGTCATCGGTGTCGCCGATATACATGCCGGGGCGCTTGCGAACCGCCTCCAACCCCTTGAGAACCTTGATGGAATCTGCGCCGTAATCGGCCGGCTTCTTGGGCTGTTCAGCCATATGTGGGAAACCCTTGTCGTTGCCCGCGATTTATAGCGGTTCGGGCAGGGAATGTCACCCCATGGCCACCAGATTTGGTGGTCACACGAAGGGGATAGCCAACCCCACGCCGATCAGCAGCATGCCCGAGCCAAGGTTCATCCGCCGCAGGTTCTTCGGGCTGGACAAGAGCTGCCGAGCCCGGTCCAGGAAGAATGCGAGGCCGAGGTTTCCGGCCATCGGCACCGCTGCCGAGATCGCGATGATCAGGGCGATATCGACCGGCGTCAGCGTCTCCAGCGTGAAGAACCCGGGCAAGGCACCCATGTAGAACAGGATGGCCTTGGGATTGCCGATCACCGCAGCGAGCCCGACCGAGAACCCCGCCCACATGCCCGGGCGGGTCAGACGGCTGTCGGCATCCGGCGCCGCCGCGGGCTTGCGGATCAGCAGCGCGCCCATGACCAGGAAGATCACTGCCGCAACCCAGCGCAGGACGGAGAGCACGTCACTGTAGCTGCCGACGATCCACGAAAGCCCCAGGATCGCCGCCAGTGGCCAGATCAGATCACCAAGGGCCACACCCACGGCCAACGGCCAGGCAGCGGCCATGCCGCCCGACAAGGCGCGGGCCGTCAGCGCCACCCAGACTGGCCCGGGAACAGCCCAGAGTCCCGCCATCCCTAGCGCATAGAGGAGAAGCTGTTGAATTGAAACGCTCATTCACATATCCGCTGTGATGCTGGAGCCGAGTCCGGAATCCTGCACAATGAAACGCGCGCCTCGTGGACCGAGCGCGTCAAAGAGCCCCGCGTCCGTCCCCGTCATCAGCGCCTGCGCACCCAAAGCGAAGATCTCGTCATAAAGTGCGGCGCGACGGGTTTCGTCGAGATGCGCAGCAAGCTCGTCCAGCAGCAGGATCGGCGCACGACCCAGGTCTTCCGCCAGCGCACGGGCGTTGGCAAGGATCAGGCTGATCAACAGGGCCTTCTGCTCGCCCGTCGAACACTGTTCGGCCGCGATGCCCTTGGCGGCAAAGCGCGCGGCCAGATCGGCGCGGTGGGGGCCGATCAGGGTGCGACCCGCGGCCATGTCGCGGCGGCGTCCATCGGCAAGGGCCGCGGCCAGGTCTTCGGGCTCTTCCATACCCTCCGGGCCGGTCAAGGTAAGTTCGGCCGAAGGAAAGGCGCTGGCAGGGTCCACTGCGGCGGCAATCCGGGCAATGGCCGCGCGGCGGTTCGCGGTGATCTGCTGTCCGGCCTCGGCCATCTGCGCTTCCAATGCCCCATACCAATGGGCATCGGCCACCTGGTCCCGGATCAGCCGGTTCCGGTCGCGCATTGCCTTATCGTACACGAGCGATTGTTCGGCATGTTCGGGAAAGAAGCTCAGCGTCAGCCGATCCAGAAACCGGCGGCGACCCTCGGCGGCCTCGATCCAAAGTCGGTCCATCGCGGGCACCAGCCACAGGATGCGGAAGATTCGGCCCAGGCTGGCTTGCGTCGCGGATTTTCCGTCAATCCGGACCTGCCGTGCTTCGCCCGGTTCCGCCCAGGTCTCGATCTCATGCGGCCCGTCAAGCCCCTGCACCGCGGCGCTGACTTTCCACCCCAGGTCCTCGGGTCGGCGGGCCAGGTCCTCTGCCGCAGCACGGCGCAACCCGCGGCCGGGAGAAAGCAGCGAGACCGCCTCCAGCACATTGGTCTTGCCAGCCCCGTTAGCCCCGATCAGGGCAACCGGCCGCCCATCAAACACCAGCCGAGAGGCGCGGTGGCTGCGGAAGTGCGACAGGGCGAGGGCTTCGATCACCAGACCGCCCACAGGATTTCCCTTTCAGAACGGGTACTCGGGCGCGATCAAACCCGCATCGGCATCACGACATACACCGCCGAGGTATCGTTGCCTTCGCGCATCAGCGTCGGGTCGACCGATGAGTTGAACAGGAAGACGGCGTTCTCGCGGTCCACCTGGCTGGCGATTTCCAGCAGATACTTCGCATTGAAGCCGATCTCCAGCCGCTCATCGCCATAGGCGACGGCAAGCTCTTCCTCGGCTGCGCCGCTATCGGGAGAGTTGACCGAAAGGACAAGCCTGTCTTCGTCCAACGACAGCTTCACAGCCCTTGAACGCTCGGACGAAACTGTCGCCACGCGATCCACGGCCTTGGCGAATTCGCTGGCATCCACCTCAAGACGTTTGGTGTTCCCGGTCGGGATCACACGGGTATAATCCGGGAAGGTCCCGTCGATGACCTTGGACGTCAGGGTGATCATCGGGGTCGCAAAGCGAACTTTCGTTTCGGAAACGGAAACGGCAATGCTGGCATCGTCGTCGTCCAGCAGTTTGCGCAGCTCGCCAACCGTCTTTCGCGGCACGATCACACCCGGCATGCCTTCGGCACCATTCGGCAAAGGCGCGTCGATGCGGGCAAGGCGGTGACCATCCGTCGCAACGCAGCGCAGCACCTTGCCGCCCTCACCTTGCGCGACATGCATGTAGACGCCATTCAGATAGTAGCGCGTTTCTTCCGTCGATATCGCGAACTTGGCCTTGTCGAACAGCCGCCGCAGCTCTGGCGCCTTGGCAGAAAAGTTCGAGGAATACTCGCTGGAGGCCATCACCGGAAAATCTTCCTTCGGAAGTGTCGCAAGGCTGAAGGTCGACCGCCCCGCAGTGATGGTCAGGCGTCCGGCTGCCGCATCTTCCGAAAGGTTCACCAGCGCGCCGTCGGGCAGTTTCCGCACGATCTCATGCAGCATCACGGCCGAGACCGTTGTTGCGCCCGCCCGCTCGACCATTGCGGCGGCCCGATCAACCACCTCGATGTCAAGGTCGGTGGCCCGGAATGAAACCTGCGCGCCTTCTGCCTCGATCAGCACATTGGCAAGGATCGGAATGGTGTTGCGACGTTCCACGACCGACTGGGCCTGAGCCAGCGCCTTGAGCAACGTGGCGCGTTCGATCGAAAGCTTCATCTGATGTCCCCCTGCCGACCCCCTGAGGGGACGCCGAATTTACCCGGTTTTTCCCGGTTCACAAGTGCTGCGGCGACTGTGCTGAGGATTGACCGGGCCGTCAAGAGCGGCCCCGGCTCAACCCTGAAGCAGACGCCGCAGAAGCTGCAGATCGTCGGCAAGCTGGCTGTCAGTGGTCATCAACTCCTCGATCTTGCGCACACCATGCATGATCGTGGTGTGGTCGCGGCCCCCGAAGCGGCGACCGATCTCGGGCAGGCTGCGCGGGGTCAGATGCTTGGCCAGATACATCGCCACCTGACGCGGCCGGGCGATGGTGCGCAGCCGCTTGGGCCCGATCATGTCGGAGAGGCGGATATTGTAGTGTTCGGCGACCTTGCGCTGGATTTCCTCGATCGTGAGCTTGCGGTCGGAAGAGCGCAGAATGTCGGCCAGACAATCCTGCGCAAGGTCCAGCGTGATCTCGCGGCCAACCAGCGAGGCAAAGGCAAAAAGCCGCGTCAGCGCACCCTCAAGCACACGAACGTTTGTCGTGATCCGGTGGGCAAGGAATTCCAGCACGCCATCGGCGATGACCAGACCGCGATACTGACTGCGGTAATGTTCGACCTTCTGCTGAAGAATCCCCAGTCGCAGTTCGTAATCGGTCGGATGCAGGTCGACGACCAGCCCGCACTGCAAGCGCGACCTGATCCGCTCCTCCAGATCCTTGATCTCGCCCGGCGCGCGGTCGGCCGAGATAACGATCTGCTTGTTCTGGTCGACCAGCGCGTTGAACGTGTGAAAGAACTCCTCCTGCGTCGAGTCCTTGCCAGCAATGAACTGCACGTCATCGACCATCAGCACATCCACGGAGCGGAAGAGCTCCTTGAAGTCCATGACTTGCCGCTCACGCAGGGCTTGGACGAAGCGATACATGAACTGCTCGGCCGAAAGATACAGAACCCGCAATTCCGGCCTGCGGAGGTGAAGCTCATGTGCGATCGCATGCATCAGGTGGGTCTTGCCGAGGCCAACACCACCATAAAGAAACAGCGGATTGAAGGTCACGGGCCCACCTTCGGCGACCCTGCGTGCAGCGGCATGGGCCAACTCGTTCGGCTTGCCGACGACAAAGCTGTCAAACGTGAAACGGGCGTCCAGTGGAGCGGCAGGCAGGTCATCATCTACGGCCGGACGGGCACGGACGGACTTCAGGACCGGAACCGAAGGCGCTGGTCTTGGCTTGGCATCGACTGCGACCGCGAACTCAACCCGTTCCACCTGCGCCCCGGCGCTGGCCAGTTGCATGCGGATCTGGTCGGCATAGTTGCGCTGCACCCAGTCACCGAAGAAGATTGTCGGAACTTCAAACTGGGCGACGCCATTCTTCAGCGCCGATAGCTTCAGGGGTTCGATCCAGGTGACATAATTGTTCTTTCCAACACGCTTGATCAGCTCTTCGCGGACCTGACCCCAAGTTTCGTTCGTCATTCTGTCGCCTGCCAATATTACCACGTCGGCAGAAAAGCTGCCGACCATGCACAGTTCATCCGCCACGGACGAGCCACATCGACATCGGCGCGCTGTGCCGCTCAAGCGGCAGCCACCAGAATTTGCGGGACAGGAATACGCGCAGGGGCGCCACAGTTGCGCGGCACCTCTGCCATGACTGAAGGGATGGCTTGGATGCCACCTTCATATCATTGATCGCAAAGAAAAAACTCAGAGTTCTGGCAAGGCAGCACCAGATCTGTGCAGCAGCTTTTTCTTCGCAATCCGTTCATGTCCCCCAAGACGATGTGAATCGCATCGTCAAGCTAGCAAGTGGCCAGCGGGCATCGCAACCGAACAACGCGCTTGACAGAGGTTCCCGGAAATCGAATCCGAACCCCCTTGTAAATCGGCAACGGGGTGCAGGAGCGACACCCCCCCAAAAGGCGCAGAAATGAGGAAGGGCGCAACCCTTGCGGTTGCGCCCTTCCCTTGAAACGAAGAATCGGACCTCAGGCCTTGGCGACGGCTTTCACGCGCGACGACAGGCGCGACATCTTGCGCGCAACGGTGTTCTTGTGCAGCACACCCTTGGTTACGCCGCGCGCCAGCTCCGGCTGTGCGGCCTTGAGCGCAGCCTCGGCGGCAGCGGGATCGCCCGAAGCGATCGCTTCTTCCACCTTGCGCAGGAAGGTGCGGATGCGCGAACGGCGCGCCTTGTTCACGGCATAGCGGGCTTCGGACTGACGGGCGCGCTTCTTGGATTGTTCGGTATTGGCCATCTGGCTTCCTCAGGGTCTTTGCGTTTCGGGTTGCACGAAAGACCACTGGCCCCGACAGGTTGTCGGGAGTGATTCTTGCCTAAGCGGGCCCACGCGCATGTAGGCCGGGCGTATAAGGCAGCTTTGTCGGAAAGGAAAGCCCCCGGATTGGGCTCGTCGATGACTGCGTCACTCCTCGCAACCGGCCCCGACGACAAGACGCCGTGGCACGCGAAGGAGACCTATCGGTCGCGGAACTGGGGCTGCCGCTTTTCAAGAAAGGCCGCCATGCCTTCTTTCTGGTCTTCGGTAGCGAACATGGCCTGAAACATGCGGCGTTCGAACAAAAGCCCCTCGGCCAGGCTGGTCTCTTGGGCGCGGTTCACGCATTCCTTGGCCACAGCTGCCGTTACGGTCGATTTCTCCACGATCTTTTGCGCGGCCTTCATCGCTTCTTCAATCAGTGACTTGCAGGGCACGACGCGGCTGACCAGGCCACAGCGCTCTGCCTCGGCCGCATCCATGAAACGGCCAGTCAGGTGCATGTCCATCGATTTCGACTTGCCAACCGCCCGGGTCAGACGTTGCGTCCCGCCAAGCCCCGCAACGATACCAAGGTTGATTTCGGGCTGCCCGAACTTGGCCGTATCGGCGGCGATGATGAAATCGCACATCATGGCCAACTCGCAACCTCCGCCCAGACAATAGCCCGCCACCGCAGCGATGATCGGCTTGCGCGCCTTCGCGATGATGGCGGCCTCGGGACCAAAGAGATCATCAAAAAAGACATCAATGAAGCTCTTCTCGGCCATTTCCTTCACGTCGGCACCGGCCGCAAAGGCCTTTTCCGATCCGGTGATGACGATGCAGCGGACGCGGTCGTTCTGTTCCGCAGCCGTCACCGCCGCGGCAAGCTCACGCATGAGTGTGGAATTCAGCGCGTTCATTGCGTCGGGGCGGTTCAGCCTGATCAGGGACACGTAGTCCTCGACCTCTACGATCAGCGTCTCATAGGCCATTGCGGCCCTCCCTCTTGCAGTCGGCGTGACTCGTAGCACCATACGCCGCGATGGCAAGTCAACTCTGACAGACAGGGCACCAGAACGACGACCTGCCCGACTGCACGCTCCGGGTGACGGTGCCCGTGCAGTCCGGGGTCTCGCAGGGCTGACCCTCACGGTCATAGACTTGAAAATGCTTGGAAAAGTATCCTAGCTCACCGCTTGCTTGCCGGAAATCGCGCAATGAGGATCCACCGGCCTCAATCGCTTCGGCCAAGACCTCGCGGATGATCGGGACCAGCGCATGAACCTGCACTTCCGCAAGGTCACCGGCCAGACGCAAGGGGCTGATCCGGGCTCGGTAAAGCGTTTCTGCAACGTAGATATTGCCAAGACCCGCCACGATCCGCTGGTCAAGAAGGGTCGCCTTGATCGGGGCTCGGCGCCCTTTCAGTCGGTCGGCCAGATAGGTCTGGTTGAAGTCGTTACCGAAAGGTTCCGGGCCCAGATTGGCTAGCAAGGGATGCTCGCCGCTGCGGTCGGTCGCCATCAGGTCCATCGCGCCGAACCGGCGGGCGTCGTTGAAGGTGATCCGCGCGCCGTTTTCCATATGCAGAACCACATGGTCATGCTTTTGTGGCGCGGGGTGGTCGTGATGGAACGTGCCGATCTGCGCGCCCGAGATCAGCATCCGTCCCGACATGCCAAGATGCACCAGAAGCGTCTCTCCCGAATCGAGATCGGCGAGGATGTATTTCGACCGCCGACGCAGGGCGAGGACGCGGCGCCCGGTCAGCCGCTCGGACATCCGTTCGGGCAGTGGCCATCGCAGGTCTGGGCGGTTCACGTCGGCCCGCGCGATGACCGCGCCCTCCAGCACGGGCAGCAGTCCCCGGCGCACGGTTTCGACCTCGGGCAGTTCGGGCATCATCGCCTCATGGACAGTTCGGCGCATTGCAGGCGCAGGGTGGCGGACTATAAGGAGGGGCTGGAACCGAGGATCGCAAGACCGATGACCGAAGAAAAGACCACCCATTTCGGCTTTCAGGACGTGCCAGAGGCCGACAAGGCAGGGCTGGTGCATGGTGTCTTCTCGCGGGTGGCCAGCAAATACGATGTGATGAACGACCTGATGTCACTTGGCATCCATCGCATCTGGAAGGACGCGATGATGGATTGGCTGGCGCCCCGGTCGGGCCAGCGCTTGCTGGATGTGGCCGGGGGCACCGGGGACGTTGCCTTCCGCTTCCTCAAGCGTGCCCCGGGAGCGACCGCAGTGGTCTGTGACCTGACGGAGCCCATGCTCGTCGAAGGCCGCAAGCGTGCCGAGGCAGAAAAGCTGGCGGAAAGCCTCGACTGGGTGGTGGGCGACGCGATGGCGCTGCCGTTTCCCGACAACAGCTTCGACGTCTACACCATTTCCTTCGGCATCCGGAACGTGACCCGGATTCCCGACGCCTTGGCCGAGGCATACCGGGTTCTGAAGCCCGGTGGGCGGATCATGGTACTGGAATTCAGCCAGATTCCGAATGACCTGATGCAGAAGGTTTATGACATCTATTCGTTCAATGTGATCCCGGTCATGGGGCAGATCGTGGCGAATGACCGGGACAGCTATCAGTACCTTGTCGAATCTATCCGCAAGTTCCCCGATCAGGAGACATTCGCGACGATGCTCCGCGGGGCGGGCTTTGGACAGGTGAAGTACCGTAATCTTTCCATGGGCATCGCGGCCCTGCATTCCGGCTGGAAACTGTGAAGGGCCCGCACAACATCATCCGCCTGATCCGAACCGGCGCCACGCTGGAGCGGACCGGGGCCATGGACGTGGTGCTTGAGGCCTTCCGTGCGCCCCCCCGCCTGCGCTTTGCGGCACGGATGCTTGGCTGGCCATTCAAGTGGCTGGGCCTGAAGGGCGACCCTGCTCTGCCGCCCGCTACCCGGGCACTTACCGCACTGGGCCCCGCCTACATCAAGTTCGGCCAAGTGCTGTCCACCCGCCCCGACATCGTGGGCGAAGAGCTTTCGGACCAGTTGAAATACCTGCAGGACAAGCTGCCTCCCTTCCCGGTCGAGAAGGCCAAGCAGATGATCGAGGCGGAACTTGAGGTTCCGGTCTCTACCCTGTTTTCCGAGTTTTCCGAACCCGTCGCCGCTGCATCGATCGCCCAAGTCCACCGCGCCCGGCTTGCCGATACCGGAGAAGATGTCGCGGTCAAGGTCTTGCGCCCCGGCATCGAGCGTGCCTTCCGCAAGGACATCGACGCCTTCTATCTTGCAGCGCGCTGGATCGAACGTCTGGCCCCCTTCTCGCGCCGTCTGCGTCCGGTGGATGTGATCGCCCATTTCGAGGGCGTGGTCATGGGCGAACTGGACCTGCGGCTGGAAAGCGCCGCCGCTGCGGAATTCGCGGCGAACACCGAAAAGGACGACGGCTTTCAGGTGCCAAAGCCGCACTGGTTCCTGTCGTCGCGCAATGTCATGACGCTGGGCTGGGCCGAGGGCATCGGGCTGAACGACAACGACCTGATCGATGCGGCTGGCCATGACCGGAAGGTCCTGGGAGCCCGGGTCCTGCAACTGTTCCTGAACCACGCGCTGCGCGACGGATTCTTCCATGCCGACATGCATCAGGGGAACCTCAAGGTAGCGGCGAATGGCGACATCATCGCCTATGACTTCGGCATCATGGGGCGGATCGACGAATATACCCGCCGGGTCTATGCCGAGATTCTGATGGGTTTCATCCGAAAGGACTACCGCCGTGTGGCCGAGGTCCACTTCGAGGCCGGCTATGTGCCTCCGGACCGGGACATTGACGAATTCGCCCGCGCCCTGCGGGCCGTGGGCGAGCCGATCTTCGGCATGGATGCCAGCCGCATCTCGATGGCGCGCCTGCTGGCCTACCTTTTCGAAGTGACCGAACGCTTTGGCATGGAGACGCGGACCGAACTGATCCTGTTGCAACGGACGATGGTGGTTGTCGAAGGCGTTGCACGCAGCCTTGATCCGCACATCAATATCTGGGAAGTCGCCAGCCCCATCGTCGAGCGCTACATCCGCGAAAACCTTGGCCCGAAGGCAGTTTTGCGCGATCTGCTAAAGACAGCACGCGTACTTGCCCGGTTCGGGCCGAAGCTGCCGGCGCTGGTCGAGGCGCAGTTGATCCGCACCGGGAACCCGGCCGCCCAACCCCCACGGTCAGGGCGCGTTGCAATGGGGTGGCTCTGGCTTATCGCCGTGCCCCTGGCATTTGCGGCAGGCTTTCTGTTCCACCAGTTCCTTTAGCCATCCTTGTCAGCGCGGCTCGCGCAGGGCCGTCACCCGGTTGGCTGCCACCTCGATTCCCCCGGCCAGGACAAGATTTGTGCCGCTTGGCGTGCCGCGTGCCTCGATCACCCGAGCATAGTGTTCCATGGGTCCGGTATGGATCACCTCCTCGCCACGCAGGCTTTCCAGCGACAGGCTGTAGGTTCCCGGCGGGAGGGGTGACCCTCCTGCATCGGCACCCAGCCAGGCATAGGGCTCGGCGCTTACCGGAATTTCTTCACGCGCGACCAGCTGACCCCGGGCATCGCGCACCACCAGAACCGCCTGTGTTGCCCCCTGCGCCGGGTTCGGCGAAAGCGTCACGGGCCGCCCGTCGAAGCGAACCGCCGCATCCGACCTCGCTTCCTTTCCGATCCAGCTGGCCATCTCGGCCATTCCGATCTGCTGGAACCGCGTCGTCATTTCGGCCAGAAGCTGGTTGGTACGCACCTGCTGCTCGACACCCGAGAAGGTTGCAAGCTGGACGGCAAAATCGCTTGATTCGATCGGCTTCATCGGATCCTGGTTCTGCATCTGGACAGTCAGCATCCGCAGGAACGTGTTGAAGTCCGAGGTGATCTTGCTGGCCTGGGGCGACGCTGCTGGCCAGGAGTTGGCAGCTGGGGCCGGGGCTGTGGCGGGTAAGACGGTCATTTGGTCCTCACAGGCGAAGGTCGAGCGAAATGGTGGAATTGACTGGCTGACGGCGAGACGTCGTCTTGTCGGGCTGACCTGACCGGTCCGTCAGTGCGGGATCAAGCTCCTCATCTTGCGCCCAACCGTCCCGCCAAGGTGTATCAGCGCCCGAGTGTGATTGCCCCGCTCCGTGCTGACCAAATCCGATATCCGCCTGCGCGAACCCGGCCTGCCGCAAGGCCTCGGCCAGTTGCTCCGAATGGCGACGGAACAGGTCGAGTGTGTCGGGCCTGTCGAAGGTCAGCATGACGACCACCCGGTCGGGCGTTGCAGTATCGGTCCGAAACATCACCCGGACCTCGCCAAGCTCTTCTGGTGAGAGGCGGATCTCGATCAGGCCATCGGGCGTCTTGCCCATGCTGCCGACAATTGTGGCGGCAAGCTGAGGCAGGGGAATGCCCAGGTATTGCGGGGACGCGACGGGGATGAATGTACTTGCCGCGACAGTCGCCATCATGGGCTGAAGGGCAACGTGAAACGGCAAGCTGTCTGCGGCTTGTACGGCATGCGCAGGGGGGCCACCTGCCCTTTCGTTCAACTTATCAAGCAGAACCCCCATGCTGCCGGCTAAAACTGGCCCCACCCCGCCCGATCGGGCTGAAGGATCGTGCGCATCCGGAAAGCCATAGGGGCTCAAGACCTCTGCCGCTGGTCTGTGGTTCAGGTGCCAGAGCAACTCGGCCCGCGTCAGGGCCGGCATCAGCACTGGGGTCGGCATCAGCACTGGGGTCGGCGTACCCGCAACATTCGGGTCCATGGACAGCGCCCCGGAAGCATCGTCACCCCCGGACACTGTAAATGCGAAAGGATTGTCCGGGCCAAGAGCCGAATCCTTTCCCGGCAGAATGCCGGAAGCGCCCAGCCAATCAACCGCGCGAAGCTGCGATGCCTGATAAGGTGGCGAAGACCGTTGAGACGGCAGCGAGGGGAATTCAGCGGAGCCGGCGCCCACCAAGTCCGCACCCCCGGCCATGTGCTTCGAAGCTGCATGGCCATTGACGCCACCGACTTCGGCTACCGGCGACCATGACGTCGAATGGATCTCCTGAAGCGATGCAGCACTGACAGCCTGATTTCCGGGGTGTCCGTGCCTTGGGGAGCCAGGTGTTCCCCCGTCGCCGATTGGAAGCTTCGGGTCGGCTGGCCCTGCAGACCCAGCCGCGCCCTTCCCCTTTTGCAATGACCCCTCATGCATGGGTTCATGCGTATCTACTGGTGCCACGCGAGGTTCGGGACCAGAGGCAGAGCGAAGTATCCCCTTCGAACGGGGCAGGGTCTCAAGCGGGTAACTGACATCACTGTGCACAGATACGACGGCCGGCCCAGGATCTGACGTCATGTCCGACCCGGATCTGGCGGCGTCGTCATCCGCTGGACTTGCCGCATCATTCAGCCCGGCTGCAAGGTCAGTCGGCCTTGGTGCCGAGGCCTCGTCCGCCGACGGCCAGGCCGTCAGGGACAGAACCCATGCAGCACCATCCTGCCACAGCGCCCGCGCGCCATCGGGGATCTGGGCGTCCGTCGCCTGCCCCCGGTCACCAGAGGCAGGGGCACCGACCAATTCGGCGAACCCCAGATCGGGGCAATCGGGATCATCCGCCGTCAACGGCGGAGATGCGGACGGAACCTGATTTCCTGGGGCAAGACCGATGGATTGCATCTCTGGGCCACTTCTGCAGCGTTCCGGCACGTTATCCGCTCAAGAAGTTACCCATTCTTTACGGCATTCGCGGATCGTTCCTGAAAATCCGACCAATCAGGACCGACACGATGGAAACAGCACCGATCCCGTTCGTCGCCACCGCAAATCCGGACAGGAATACTCCTGGACTGATCCAGGCGCGCGCCCTTGAAGCGGCCTTTCTTGCCGAGATGCTCTCTCATGCCGGGGTAGGTGAAACGGACGGGCCGTTCTCGGGCGGAGCAGGCGAGGCGCAGTTCAGCTCATTCCTGCGACATGAGCAGTCAAGGCTCATGGTCGAGGCTGGCGGTCTGGGGCTGGCCGAAACCATTTTCCGCGCAATGAACCGCAAAGGATTGGACGATGGAACTTGAAGATCTGCTCGACAAGGCGCACGACGCCCTGCTCGCGGGCGACCTGGCTGCACTCGACCATATCGGAACCCGGATCGCAGAACTTGCGGACCCGGGTCCATCATACCACGAGGCGGACGCACGACGCCTGCGGCTGAAAGCTGAACGGAACGCCCGATTGCTGGAGGCCGCAGCGCGTGGGGTGAAGGCGGCCCTTGGGCGGCTGACGGAAATCGCCAGCGGACCGACACTGACCACCTATGATGCGCGCGGCCGCCGGGCCGAGGTCGGGCAAGACGGCACCCTTGCCCTGCGGCGGTTCTGACTTGTGTCAAATGCGCAGGATTCGGGTGGGGCGCGTTAGGGATTGATTAGAACCTGTGGCGCTTCACTGGCTTCGCGCCTCATGACGGGGCGGCGCTGCCGGGGTTGCTGGCGGCATCGGGCAGAACGTCATACCTGCCACGCAGTTGCGTGGCGTTCCCGGCCGTGAAACCTGCGGCCATGCGTGAAGGAACTTAGTATGTCTTCAATACTGACCAACACCAGCGCGATGGTTGCCCTGCAGACGATGAAGGGCATCAATGCAAGCCTGAACAAGACCCAGGCCGACATCTCCACCGGCAAGACCATCGCCACCGCAAAGGACAACGCGGCGGTCTGGGCGATCTCAAAGGTGATGGAATCGGACGTCGAGGGGTTCAAGGGAATTTCCGACAGCCTCGCCGTCGGCAATGCCACCCTGACCGTGGCCCGGTCCGCCGCCGAGTCGGTGACCAAGCTCCTGACTGAGATGAAGGGCAAGATCGTTGCCGCCCAGGCCGAAAACGTCGACCGTGGAAAGATCCAGACCGATATCGTTGCCCTGCGCAGCCAGATCAACTCGGTTGTAGGTGCGGCACAGTTCAACGGCCTGAACCTCGTTGACGGTTCCAGAAACTCCGTCAACGTGCTCTCGTCACTGGACCGCAGCCAGTCGGGTGTGGTCTCGTCCAACATCAACGTCGTGGCGCAGAACCTGTCAACAACGGCTGGCGATGAGCTCACCAACGGGGCCGTTTCGGCGGCGACGGTCGTCACTGGCACGCCGGTGACGGTGGATGGCTTCACCTTCCAGGGGACGGGCGGCGCGTTGGCGGCAAACGATGCCAACGCCGACCCGGCGACGCTGACCGATCTGATTGCCGGCGACGCGATCACCCTTAACATCGGATCGGTGCAGGGTCGCTATGTCGTGCAGCAGGGCGACACCGCCGACTCGGTCGTGTCCGGCCTAAAGAACGCGTTGACCGCGAATGGTCTCTCTGACACCGACTTCACGCTGACCCTGTCCGCCGGTGCCCTTGAGGTGGCAAACAATACCAACCAGGAAGCCGCTATCTCGCTTTCGGCGACGCGGGGAACCGGCGGCCTTGCCGGACTGAACGACATCAACGTGACCACCAGCCCGGCCACTGCGCTTCAGGCGATCGAGGGCATGCTGCAAGCATCGATCAACGCGGCGGCAGAATTTGGTTCGGCGCAGAAACGGATCGAGATTCAGACCGACTTTGTCGGCAAGCTCACCGATTCGCTCAAGACCGGGATCGGCGCCATGGTCGACACCGACATGGAGGAAGCCTCGGCCCGCCTTCAGGCTCTACAGGTCCAGCAGCAGCTGGCCACCCAGGCCTTGTCGATCGCCAACCAGCAGCCGCAGGGCCTTCTGTCTCTGTTCCGCTAGACCCATGGGGCCGCGGGGTAGGTCCCCGCGGCCCAGCACACGCAGCTACGAACAGACGGAACCCCCATGTCCTATCAAGCCCCTATCGCCTATGCCCAACAGGAAGCGCCCACGCGATCGCAACGTGCGGTCGAATACGACCTTCTTGCGCAGGTCACTCGGCAGTTACGTTCGTCCTGGTCACAACGCGAGGCAGACTTTCCTGGCCTCGCGCGCGCCGTAACCGCAAACCAGCAGCTCTGGTCCGCTCTTGCCGCCGATGTGGCAATGCCCGGAAACAGCTTGCCCGCCGCGCTGCGCTCACGCCTGTTCTATCTCTATGAGTTCACCGTCCAGCACAGCAGACTCGTGCTTGATGGCAAGGCAAGCGTCGAGATTTTGGCCGATATCAATACCGCCGTGATGCGCGGCCTTCGCGGTGACGGGGGGGCAGCATGACCGGCCTGGTCCTGAAGCTGGGCCCGCACGAGCGGGTTTTGATCAACGGCGCGGTCATCGAGAACGGCGAACGTCGATCCAGACTGGCGATCATGACGCCCAATGCCAACATCCTGCGCCTGCGCGACGCAATCCATCCCGAGCAGGTGAACACGCCCGTACGTAGGGTCTGCTACATTGCACAACTGGTTCTGTCTGGCGATGCAGACCCGGCCGAAGCCCGGCTTCAACTGCTGCGCGGGATCGAACAGCTCAGCCAGGCCCTGACTGACCATGACAGCCGCAATCAACTGGGTCTGGCCAGTCGCGCGGTGCTGGAAGACAACCACTATCAGGCTCTGAAGGCCCTGCGCGGCCTCTTGCCGAGGGAAGAGCGGTTGCTGGCCGCCGCAGGACGAGCATGAGCTTTCAGCCGGTATTGCCGCTCTCCGGTTATTCCGGCTGGACTTTCCTCAAGCGAACGATCGACCGGCAGCAGGCATTGCAACAGGCCGCGCCGGTCCAGCGACGTGACGAAGCCTATTTCCGTGACCGCATCGGCAAGATTGACACAGCCGAACAGCTGGTTGCGGATCGTCGACTACTGCGCATCGCGCTGACTGCCTTCGGGCTGGAAGCAGATGTGAACAACCGTGCCTTCATCCAGAAAGTGCTGGAAGGTGGCACGCTCAGAGAGGGAAGCCTCGCGAACCGGCTGGCCAACAAGCAGTATCAGAAATTCTCGGCAGCTTTCGGATTCGGCGATTTTTCGGTCCCGCGAACCAAGATCTCCACTTTCCCCGATGACATCCTTTCCCGGTTCCGCAGCCGCAGCTTCGAAAGGGCTGTCGGGGAGCAGAACAACACCTTCCGCCTCGCCCTGAATGCCGAACGCGAGCTTGTTGAAATTGCCGCCGGGACCGGAAGCGAAAAGTCGAAATGGTTTTCCATCCTGGGAAACCCTCCTTTGCGAGAAGTGTTGCAGACCGCATTTGGCCTGCCCAGAAGCTTTGCGGCCATTGATCTTGACCAGCAGGTCTCGGCTCTTCAGGGCAAGGCTCAGGCCGTGTTCGGGAACTCGACTGTCAGCCAGTTCGCCGAACCTGCAAAACTGGAGGGGCTCATCCGCCGGTTTCACCTACGCTCAGACATGCTGGAAAACGCCAGCGCCACAAGCTCTGCCGCAATTGCGCTGACACTTCTGCGACGCTGAGGTTGCACGGCTGCCGCAAGCCAACCCCCCGCACCTCTCTGCAGAGGGACAGGAGTATGCGGCGCGGTCGCGAATGACGAATTTCTCGTCACCTTGGGCCAGACGCAACAGCATACCACAAAGCCCAGCCAAAACCCGGGCCAAGCCATGGCGGATCATGGCATCGGCTCGCAGGTGAGCGCCCGATCGCGGGTTCGACGTGGTCCGCACAAAAGAAGGGCACGACTGCTGCTCATGTTCGAAGGCAGGCCCGCAACCGTTCGAAACTGGCTTCGGGTCCACCCATGGGCGCAGCTTCGGCAAGAAACCCATCCAGATCCGGCCACAGCTTCACTGCCCGATCAATGACCGGATCAGTTCCTGCAACATAAAGCCCGGCCTGGATCATCAACTCTGCCCGGTCATAGGCTCCCAGCAATCGACGGACCTCGGCGATCAGCTCGTTCTCTGCGTCGCTTGCCGCCTCGGGCAACGACCTGCTGACCGACCGCAGCAGGTCGATGGCGGGAAAGCGCCCGCGTTCTGCAATCCGACGCTCCAGGACAACATGGCCGTCAAGCACACCCCTCAGGATATCGGCCACGGGCTCTTCCATATCGGAGCCGGCCACCAGAACCGAAAAGACGGCGGTTATGTCGCCCGACCCTTCCGGCCCCGGCCCTGCGCGTTCGGCAAGGCCCATGATCGCCTGGGTCAGCGAAGGTGGAAAGCCGCGCAGGCTGGCCTCTTCGCCGGCAGCCAGCGCCACCTCGCGATGCGCCTCGGCAAAGCGGGTCACCGAATCGACCAGAAGCAGCACATGCCGACCGTTGTCACGGAAGTACTCCGCCGTTGCCATCGCCGTCAGGGCACACATCCGCCGCATCAGCGGCGACTGGTCCGAGGTCGCGGTGATGACGACACTGCGCGCCATACCCGCGGGGCCGAGCACCCGCTCGGTGAACTCGCGCAGTTCCCTGCCGCGTTCTCCGACAAGCGCGATGACGACCACATCCGCCTCCACCCCCCGCGCAAAGCGTGCGAGAAGCGATGACTTGCCAACCCCGGACCCGGCAAAGAGCCCTATCCTCTGGCCGCGTACCAAAGGCAGAAGCGTGTCGAAGACAGCGACCCCGGTCGACAGGCGACCGCCCAATCGGCGACGCGACGCGGCAGGGGGTGGGGAGGCGCGCAACAGCCGTGGCACCCGGCCGCGCAGCAGGGGGCGACCGTCCAGCGGCCGACCGGAAGGGTCGAGGATGCGGCCGATCCAGCTATCGTCCGGCGCGATGTCGGCCCGTCCCAGAAGTTCGACCCGGTCACCGATGGCCATCCCGTCACCCGAAGCATCGGGCAACACCGTGCAAAGACCCGGAGCAAGTCGCAACACTTCGCCCTCGGACACCCCGTCGCGACTGTGGATCAGCACCCTGTCGCCAAGCGTCGCCACCTGCAGACCTGACACCTGTGCAAGTCCGCGGCGGGTTTCGACCACGCGCCCCACCCGGCGCACCGGCGCGCTGGCGGCAATCTCTGCCAGAAGACCTTCGAAAAGTCCGGTCATTGGATTCTCCCTTTGTTCGCCCTCAACCGTTTCTAAACGAATCGGTCTTAAGCCCTGATGAAGCAGTTCGAGGGAGAAGCCCCGATGTTCGAGAAACTGGAACTTACACGCATGGCGCAGGCCTTGGCTGCGCATTCCGGGGCAAGGATGGGCGTGATTGCGAAGAACGTCGCCCACGCCGACACACCCGGCTACAAGGCACAGGATCTGCCCAGTTTCGACAAGGTCTTCGCCGCCGAACGCGGGGCGATGCGCGCAACCCGAGAGGGGCATCTGACATCATCTACCGATGCGGCGACCCTTATCCCCGAGCGCGCGCCGGGCCGCGCGGCACCGAACGGCAACACGGTCTCGCTGGAGGGCGAGATGGTGAAATCGGTCGAGGCACGGCAAAGCCACGAAATGGCGCTGGCGATCTACCGGGCGACTTCGGATGTCGTCCGCGCCAGCCTTGGTCGGCAGCGATAGGGGGCTGAGCCATGGGAAACGACCTGCTCTCTTCGCTGTCTTTCGCCGCTGCCGGGATGGAAACTCAGGCCATGCGTCTGCGGCATGTGTCCGAGAACATCGCCAACACCGACACCCCCGGTTACCGCCGCAAAGTGATGACCTTCAGCGAAGCGATGGACAGCGGACTGGTTCAGCCCGGCATGGTTCGTCTGGACCGGCGTGAGCTGCCGAAAATCTACGATCCCGGCCATCCTTTGGCGGATGAGACCGGTCACTACGACGGCTCGAATGTCGATCTGGTGATCGAAATCGCTGACGCGCGCGAAGCGCAGCGCAGCTACGAGGCGAACCTCAGGATGTTCGACCAGACGCGTCAGATGACGCAAAGCCTGTTCGAGCTTCTGCGGCGATAAGGGAGATCCAGAATGGATGTGAAAAGCTCTTTCGTCAGCCAGGCCTATGCCAATGCCCGCACTGCCGCCGCCCCCCAGCCAATGGCGGGGCAGGCGGATCAGGGCTTTGCCAGACTGGCCGGAAACTTCATGGGTGCGCTTCAGGAACATGAAGCAACCGCCCGCTCTGCCATGACCGGAGGGGCCGATCCGCACGCCCTCGTGCAGGCGCTGGCCTCATCGAAAATGGCGGTCGAGACGGTGGCAACGGTCCGCGACCGGGTGGTCGAGGCCTATCAGGAAATCCTGAGGATGCCGGTATGACCGAGGCCGCCATCTACGACATCACGCGCCAGGGACTCTGGATCGCTGTCCTGATCTCGGCGCCGCTTCTGACTGTGGCGCTGGTCGCAGGGGTGGTCGTGGGGCTGTTCCAGGCGCTGACGTCGATCCAGGAGATGACACTGACCTTCGTGCCCAAGGCCGCGGTGATGGTGATCGTGTTCTGGGCATCGATGAGCTTCATGACCTCGACGCTTGTGGCCTTCTTCCAGGTCACGGTCGTGCCACTTATTGCAGGAGGCTAAGGCATGGACGCCGCGCTGTACGCCACGCTGAACCGCCAATCGGGCCTCATGCGCGAAATGGGTGTGGTGGCGAACAATATTGCCAACAGTTCAACTGTGGGTTTCCGCCGCGAGGGCGTGGTGTTCTCGGAATATGTCGTGGCGCTGCAAGGCGACCCGTCGCTGTCGATGGCCCATGCCAGCGGGCGCCATCTCGACCTCTCCCAGGCAACTCTGACCATGACCGGCGGCGCCTTCGACTTTGCCATCCAGGGCGAGGGCTTCTTTCTGGTCGAGACGCCGCAGGGAGAACGGCTGACCCGCGCCGGATCTTTCACCCCGAATGCCGAGGGTGAGCTTGTCACCCCTGATGGCCACCGTCTGCTTGACGCGGGGGGTGCCCCGGTCTTCGTGCCGCCCGATTCCCCGGTGGCTCTGGCACGCGACGGCACGCTGTCTGCCAATGGCCAGCCCATTGCGCAGATCGGGCTCTGGCAACCGGTTGACCCACTCGCTCTACGGCACCTGTCCGGCACGCTCTTCGATGGTGGCGCAGTTGAGCCGGCGGGCGAGGCAACGGTGATCCAAGGCATGCTTGAGGAGAGCAATGTCGAACCAGTCACGGAAATCACCCGGATGATCGAGGTGCAGCGTGCCTATGAGCTGGGCCAGAAATTCCTGGACGCCGAGGACGAACGGGTCCGCGGCGTGATCCAGACACTCGGCCGGTAAAGGGTTCACATGAAAGCGCTTCACATCGCGGCCACCGGCATGACGGCCCAGCAGATGAAGGTGGATGTGGTGGCGAACAATCTCGCCAACATGTCGACCACCGGCTACAACCCCCGCCGCGCCGATTTCGCCGACCTGCATTACCAGCAGATGGCACGGCCTGGCAGCGTGTCAGCTGCTGACGGTTCGGTGCTGCCGACGGGCATCCAGATCGGCCTTGGCGTACGCCCGGCCGCGGTTTCGATCATCCTTGGTCAGGGCTCGCTCGATGCGACGGGTGGCGATCTTGACGTCGCCATCGACGGCAATGGCTATATCGAAGTGCAGATGCCCTCAGGTCAGATCGGCTATACCCGCGACGGGGCACTGAAGCGGTCAGCCGACGGGCAGATCGTCACTTCCGAAGGCTATCCGGTCGTGCCGGGGATCACCATTCCCGCCGACGCCCGCAGCATAGCCATCAGCCCAACGGGCGAAGTCTGGGCCGATTTTGCTGACCGGGTGGAACCCGAGCTTCTGGGTCAGCTGACGCTTTCGACCTTCACCAATGAAAAGGGGCTGGAGGCCATCGGGTCGAACCTCTTTCTGGAAACCCCGGCCTCTGGCCTCGCGCTTTCGGCTCCGCCGGGGCAAGAGGGGCTTGGCACGCTCCGGCAGGGCTATCTGGAATCAAGTTCGGTCGACGCGGTGCGCGAGATCACTGAACTGATCAAGGCCCAGCGCGGATATGAGCTGAACTCGAAGGTCATCACCGCCGCCGACCAGATGCTTGGCGCCACCACGCAGGTGCGATGATGCGGGCGCTGCTTTTCATTCTTGCCGCCGCCCAGCCCACGTTTGCGGAAAGTCTGGTGGCCACCAGAACCATCCGGGCACAGACGCTGATCGGGCCCGAGGATGTGGCCATGGTTGCAGCCGACCTGCCCGGGGCGCTTACCGACCCGGGATTGGCCGTCGGACTGGAAACGCGCGTGTCGATCTATGCAGGCAAAGCTGTGCGGGCCGGCGATCTTGGCCCACCCACTCTGGTCGATCGCAACCAGATCGTGCCGCTGATTTATCTGTCAGGCAGCCTTGCAATCGCGACCGAGGGCCGCGCACTCGCCCGCGGGTCGAACGGCGACGTGATCCGGATCATGAACCTTGGCTCCCGCACCACGGTAACCGGCCGCGTCGGCCCCGATGGTGCAGTCTATGTCGGATGGGGAAACTGAAATGACACGATTTGTCTTGCTGCTCGTCCTGGTCACTGCCGGTTGCGCAAAGCTTAGCCAGGTTGGCCGGGCACCGGAGTTTTCGGGGATCGAGGGTACAAACCAGCATTACGCGATGTATTCCGCAGATTTACCCGAAACCGGGGCAGCAGGCGCACCGTCTGATGGTTCGTCGCTCTGGACGGGAGGCAACGACACCCTCGTTGGAGACCGCCGCGCCAGCCGAAGGGGCGACATCCTGACCGTCGTGATCGAAATTGACGACAAGGCCTCGATCTCCAACACCACGGGTCGCAATCGCAGCGGCACGCAGAAATCGGGCCTGCCTGATCTTCTGGGTATCCCGCAGCGGATCGACGCCTCGCTGCCGGACGGGGCCAGCATGGCCGAAGCCTACGAGAGCAGATCCTCCTCGACCTTCAAGGGAACCGGGTCTGTCACGCGGAAAGAGCAGCTTACCCTTCGGATTGCGGCAACAGTCGTCGAGGTGCTTCCAAACGGGGTGCTGCGAGTCGAGGGGCAACAGGAAGTGCGGGTCAATTTCGAAATGCGAGAGCTTTTTGTCACCGGCTTTGTCCGCCCGAGCGACATCTCGCGGCTGAACGAAATCACCTATGACAAGATCGCGGGCGCGCGCATCTCATACGGCGGACGCGGCCAGATCAGCGACTTCCAGCAACCAACTTACGGCCAACAGGCCGCCGACGTCCTGATGCCGTTCTGACCATGTCTGGCAAACTCTTTCCTCTGCTCTTGGCATTGCTCGGCCTCGGTGGCGGTGTCGCAGCGGGTCTCTACCTGCGTCCGTCACCGCAAGAGACGACCGAGGATCTGTTTGCAGAGACCGGGGCCGATGGGCAGCTCAGGACCGAGGCTGCGGCAGGCCCTATCGAGGACGGCAGCGCGCCGGACTATGTCAAACTGAACAATCAGTTCGTGATCCCTGTGGTTCAGAAGGGACGTGTCGCGGCTTTGGTTGTGCTGTCATTGTCTCTAGAGGTTGCGGCGGGACAATCCGAAACCGTCTATCAGCGCGAACCGAAACTGCGCGACGCCCTTCTGCAGGTGATGTTCGATCACGCAAACATCGGTGGATTCAGCGGCTCGTTCACCGATGGCGCGAACCTTGTGGTACTGAGGAACAACCTCAGGGAAGCCGCGACAATGGTGCTTGGAACCGTCGTTCGCGATGTTCTGATCACGGATATCGCCCGCCAGGACAGCTGAGCCACTATCCGAGTATCACCCCTTGCTGCGCTCTCGCTCTGCCAGAGAACGAAGTGCCTCGGCCCGGCCAAACGCCGTCTGTGCCTCTTGCCGGGCTTCCAGCCAGTCGACCGTCTGGCGGGCCAGAACGGTGTTGAGCTCTTCCCGCCGCAGATCCGCCCAGCCCTCATAGCGCAGCGCGACCTGTGCGGCGGACAGGGGCGACAGGTCTGAAGGTTCGGCCCCCCCGTCCAGAGCAGCGATCTGCATCCGGCTCCGATCACATCGCTCGGCCGCCGCCCGAAGCTGCGCGAGGCGCTGGTCCAGCAACAGACGAGACAGATCTTGCAGCAGGCCGAGGTCCTTTGTCCGGCTCATCCGCGCCGCGCCTTTCTGCGCATGGCATCGGCGAAGCGGATCGCGGCGGCGACGGCGCGGTAGTGCTCGGCTCGGATTTCCTGGCCGATCTCGACCGTGGCATGGATCGCCCGCGCGGTTGGTGGGTCGCTGTGGATCGGCACGCCATGTTCGGCGGCGCGCGCCCGGATCACCCGGGCAATCTCGTCCACCCCCTTGGCCACACAGACCGGCGCCCCGCCCTTGCCCCGGTCCCAGCGCAGGGCAACGGCATAATGCGTCGGGTTGACCACCACCACATCCGCCTTGGCCACATCCGCCAGCATCCGGTTCGTCGCCACGTCCTGCGCCCGCTGGCGGCGGGCCGATTTGAGGTGCGGGTCGCCCTCGCTTTCCTTGAATTCGTCCATGACTTCCTGGCGCGACATGCGGTTGCGCTGCCGGTGCCGATGGAGCTGCCACAGATAGTCGGCCGCGCCTAAGGCACTCGCGACAAGCAAGAGGACAAGGACAAATTCAAGCACCAGGTCCCCAAGGACCGCCGCCGATAACGCCGGCGAGAGATACAGCGTGGCCAGAACCACTTCGAGCCTCGCAGCGAGAAAGGCATAGAGGATGACCCCGACGAGAAAGAGTTTGACTGCGCTCTTCGAGAATTCGGCAAGACCTTCCACACCGAACTTCTTCTTCGCAGTGGCAATCGGCGAAATCCGGGACAGTCTCGGTGCGATATTGCCGGGGGTAACGAGAAGGCTTTGGGTGGCGAGGGCGGCTGCCAGAACCAGAATGGACGGCACCAGCAGCAGCGCCATGGGGGGCACAACGAAGGCCATGATAATGCCGCCAAGCCCGGGACCGCTGCCGGCAACCATCTGCTGCGAGAGCCGGTCAGACTGATCCAGCAGGATCATGCCTGCGGTGCCGGCCCGTCGCACCATCCAACCACCGAGGGCCACGAAGGCCAGCAGGAGGCCTGCGAGGCCCGCGGCCATCATCAGGTCGACAGATCGGGGAACATCGCCTTTCTTTCGAGCCTTGAGCAGCTTCTGCGGCGTGGCCTCGTGTTGCTTGTCGCTGCTTTCGTCCTCTTCCGCGCTCATGGTGGGGGTCCGAACGGATCGGCGAGATAGGCCTGGAAGACCTGAAGCCAAAGGGCCAGCAGGAATGGAGTGGTCACGGCAAGCAGGGCGATGGCACCAAGGGTCAGGGCCGGGGCCCCGACCATCGCAACCATGAGCTGCGGCATGGCGCGATTTATGGCGCCAAGGGCCAGGTTGTAGATCGTCGATGCGACCAGAAACGGAGCCGCCAGCGAGAAGGCGAGGGCAAAGGTTCGACTTGCAAGCGCAAGGTTCCAGTCGGCCGCAGCCCGCGCATCGGCATATCCTCCGGCAGGCAGGATAGCGTAGGACAAAAGGGCCAGTTCGGCCGCCCGGACATGCAGCCCCGCTGCAAGTGCAAGCGCCGCCCCGGCAATCAGAAACAGGTTTCCGATTGCCGGCTGCGGCTCTGGCGCTGCACCTGCAAAGAGCTGCGACAGGGTTGAGGTCTGGGCAATGATCATCGCGGCCGTCTGCAAGGCCAGAAGGAACAGCCGCATCCCGAGGCCAAGGATCAGACCGGCAACCGCCTCTCCGCCAAGCGCGGCGAGGGAGGGGACCGGGCCGCTTGTGGCGACGGTATCGGCAAGAGGCGGTGTCACGACAAGCGTGAAGGCCAGCACAAGAGCCAGCTTGATGCGCGTCGGCACCGCCTGTTCACCGAAGCCTGGCATCAGCGCAACCATGGCCCCAAGGCGGACGAAGGCAAGGGCGGCCGCCCATATCACGCCCTCTGCGAGGGCCAGAAGTGCCGCGAGCTCGCCCGTCACTTCCGTCATGCCGGCACCTGCCCGAGCAGTGCCGGCCGTGCCTCGGTTCCGATCTCCTCGTAAGACAGGACAGAAAGCTGCAGGCCTTTGGCCTGTGCAACCGTCCTCAGGAAACGTCGACGAGTTACCGAGGTTACCAGCGCAGGATAGACGCCGGTCTCTGCCGCGCGATTCAACCGTTCGGTCAAGCCGTTGGCAAGTTTGGCAAACAGCTCGGGCGGCAAGGCCACATCACGCGGACCACGTTCGCTGTCGATCTGGTAGGTCGAGAACGTCTTTTCCCATTCCGGCGCCAGTTGGATCAACGGGACCGAGCCATCAGGTCGCTTGAGTTCAGCGATGATCTGAAAGCCGAGCCGCTGTCGGACGTGTTCACATATCGCCTCTGGTGCCGCGAGATGCCGCGCCTCGGCCACTGCCTCCAGTATCAGCGGCAGGTTCCTGATCGAAACCCGCTCTTCCAGAAGAAGCCGCAGGACAGCGTGCAGCAGATCCACCGGAACCTTCTCCGGCAACAACTCATCCAGAAGCCGACGGTTCGCTTCGGCCCGGGCAGGGTCGGAAAGCCGAACGAATTCGTCCAGAAGACGCCGCAACCCGCGCAGGGACAGCAACCGAGCCAGGTTGGTCTTCAGCACCTCAAGCAGATGCGTCGCCAGAACTTCCGTGGGCGAAACGACCGTCAGCCCGGAAAGTGCTGCATCCTCCTGCTGGTCAGGGCGGATCCAACGGCCAGGCGCGCCGTAGACTGGCTCCTTCACATCAATGCCGTCAGGGGCGGGGATACCTTCAGCCAGCAGGACGAGCACATGATCGGGATAAAGCCGGTCCGATACCCGTTCGACCCCCTGAAGCCGGATACGGTAGTGTCCCGCCGGCAGGGCAGCCTCATCGGTCAGGCGGATATCCGGGAGGATCAATCCGAAGGCCGAAGCAACGTGGTTGCGCATGTTGGCGATGCGTCCGTCAAGACCCGTTGCCGGATCAAGCACCATGCCGACAAGATTCGGTGAAAATTCGATATGGATATCGTCGAAATCCAGCACGTCTCCTATCGACCGTTGCCGGATCGGCTCTTCGGTGCCGGGGGCGGTCTCGTCGGTGCCTGGGACCCTGTTGGCGCGTAGAAAGGCCGCACCGCCGAGCAGGGTGGCCATCAGGATAAACGGCAGAAACGGCATCCCTGGAACAACCGCAAACAGCGCCATGAGCGCCGCCACCGTCCCCAGCGCCGCGGCATGGCCACCGAGTTGGGCGAAGAAGGACACATCCGCCGCACCCTTTTGGCTGCCCTTTGCAAGCAAAAGGGCAGCAGCAACAGATATGATGACCGCCGGGATCTGGCTTACAAGTCCATCACCGACGGTCAGGATAGTATAGGTGCGGAAGGCGGTCGCGCTGTCCAGCCCGTGGACTGCCAGCCCGACAATCAGTCCGACAATGATGTTCAGCCCGGTGATGAGCAGACCCGCTATGGCATCGCCCTTCACGAACTTCGAGGCACCGTCGAGCGAACCGAAGAAGGTCGTTTCGGCCAGTTCCTGCTCTCTTCTACGCTTGGCCTCGGAATGGTCGATCGCCCCGGCCGAGAGATCGGCGTCGATCGCAAGCTGGCGTCCCGGCATCCCGTCAAGGGCAAAGCGGGCGCCCACCTCGGCCATGCGACCGGCGCCCTTGGTAATGACGATGAAGTTGACGATGAGCAGAACGATGAAGATCACCAGTCCGAGGATCAGGTTCCCGCCCATGATGAACTCTGCGAAGCCGGAAATCACATGACCGGCGGCATCCGGCCCAGTGTGTCCCTCGGCGATGATCAGCTTGGTGGATGAGACGTTCAGGGCAAGCCGCAGCAGAAGCGACGCAAGCAGGATGGTCGGGAACGCCGAGAAATCCAGCGGACGGTCGATGAAGAGCGTCACCGTGAGCATGAGGATTGCCAGCGCGAAGGAAACAGCCAGCCCCAAGTCCAGCATCCAAGCTGGGATCGGCAGGATCATCATGACGATGACCGCCATCAGACCAAGCGCAAGCAGGATCGTCGGCCGAAAGAAGCCCCTAAGGTTCAGCGCCGCCGACATATCAGGTCCCCCCGATCAGGCGCAGGCCGCCGGATGTGCCCGGGACGAGGGAGCCATTCCGCCCCCCTTCGCCCCCGGTCAACAAGGGAAACCCGTTCATTCGACCGCGTGTTTTGGCGGGCGGCAGAGATGCACCCTCCAGCGCCGCGAAGGCGGCCTCGAACCGTGCGCGATATCGGTCGGCATGTTCCGGTGTGGACGAATGGTAAGCCGCCGCCGCGAGAGGCCAGTCTCCCGTCCGGTCGTAAAGCCGCGCGAGGTGTTCAGCTGCGTAAAGGGCGTTCCTGTCCGGTTCCAGCATGTCCGCGATGGAGGGGAATGCCTGCGCATGCCAGCGGTAGTTGAGTTGGAAACAGCCAAGATCAACGTTGGTTGTGCCTTGGTCCAGGATGGTCTGAGCCAGGGCCTCCGCCTCCTTCGCGCTGTCGAGCCAGTGGCCATTGCCCCCGTCGTTCACGGTCCACGGCCAAGGCCGGTGGTTTCGCCCTGTCTCCACGACAGAGACGGCAAGCAGCACTGCAACGGGAACCCCTGTTTGCTGCGCGGCGCGATGGGTCGCATCAATGCAGAACTGCGCGGGGTCGTTGGACGCTGTGACCGGTGTCTTGGCACCTGCCGTAGCCAACAGGAGAAGACAGCACAAAACAGTCCTCGAGCCCATGCCATCCCTCGCCTTGGACATTCTGCCCTTGTGATGCGAGGCTAGGAAAAGAATCTTTCCATCCGGTTAGCAGGATCAGGGTGACGGTACCGAAATGGTTTCCAGAAGCGCGCCCACGGCGGTGCGCGCTTCGGCACTGTCCTCAAGCAGCGCCGTGCCCCGGGCAAGCGGCCCACCTTCAGGCTCGGTTCCGACGACGAGGGCCGCTGCCGTGGACCAAGGCGGCTCCGCGGCCGTCGCAACACTGTCCCAGTCCGCGGCCCATGCGGCAAGCCGTGCAGCCTCTTCAGGTTTCCCGGCCGCATCCAGTGAGGACTTGGCAGCATCCAGAAAGCCCAGCCTGGCCTGCGCACGGGCCCTCAACTCACCGGAGTCTTCACCCGAAAGCCCTGCGAGATGGTCCAAAGCCCTGCGGGCATCCCCCCGCGACAGCTCGGCTGCGGCAGCGACAAGCCTTCTGTCGGTTGGCGAATCCGGTCCAGTCGGGCCCAGCCATGCAAGCGCAGCATCAGAAAAGCCCAGCGCCGCGAGTCTGCTGGCAATGCCCAGGGTTATATCCGGGGTCAGGGACGGCATGGAATCGGTCTGCAAGGCATGGACGAGGAAAGCGTCATTCCCGCCCCGCGCTGACAGCACCCGCCAGAGATCGGCAGTGATCGCGCCAGGTTCGGCCTGTTCAAAGGCTTCGACAAAGCGATCTGACAGCGCCAAGGCGAGGGCCGTTGCACGGTCGAGGTCCCGGTCCTTTCCGGCAATCCGTTGCAGCGCCATGATTTGTGGAACGACAGCCTCAGGGACAGACGTCATCTCGCGGAAATGCGCCTCGATAAGGGCGATCAGGGCTTCTGTCTCTTGCGCTGCCCCGGACAGGGCGGCTTCCGCATGCAGCCGGGCCTCTTCGGGCTGATCGGCGTGCAGCGCGGCTCTTGCATCCAGAAGGGACACCGACCCCGGGGCTACTTCTGGCGTGCGCTCCATCGCGTTTCGGATCTTTCGCGCCGCCTCGGCATCGCGCTCCAGAACAAGCAAGGCGAGGCGCTGACCTAGATGGCGGCGCAGATGCGGCGGCAGCCCGAGGAAAGTCCGCACCACCGCATCACTGTTCAGAACCGTTCCGGCCGGAAGCCCGTCATGCGCCAGCACGGCCCAGAAGGCTGCGGCCCCATCGCAGGCCAGCATCGGCGCAAAGGGTGACGCGGGATCAGCCTCACCGTCGACGATCAGCGACATCGAGTTCAGAAGCGGCAGATCGCCCTCTGTCTCTGGAAGGAGCGCGGCGTATTGCCGCGCCTCTGCCCCAAGGCCAAGATAGAGATGCAATCGGACCGAGGCGAGAACCGCTGCGGGCTGAGGCATGTCGAATTCGCCATACAGGCCTGACCTGGCCCGAGCAATGAGGTCCACTGGCCGATCGTCGGCACCCCAGTCTGCGATGGCGATCTTTGCATCCGGCAGGCAAGCGCTGCCGTCGGCCTGGAGCGCTTCGCGCGGGCCGTTCGGGTCGATGACGTCGATGCCCGGGACATCACCGATCCGGATCCGCGCCCAGTGTAGATCTTCCTCGGCTTCCGGCACCTTTGGCGGCTTCCCCGGTAGCCGCATATCGACAACGCCTTGCGCAGCCCCGCGGCTGATCTGTTCAAGAAGTTCTGCCCGAAGCGGATCGAGTGCGACCGATGTGGCATCAAGGGCAATATCGACGCGGCGCGGCGCGGCTGCGGCACTTCCCCGTCTGGTGTTCAGCCAGTCGAACCCGTCGCCCGCCTCCGCGACGGCCTTGCGGTTGGGGCCAAAGGCCAGGGCATCAACCGAAAACGGCGCCTCGAACGCCGATCCGGCGGGCGGCAAACCGTTGCGGATATCAAGAACGATCAGTCCCGGCTGGTATTCGAAGGGAAAGACATGGCAGGGACAGGTGACTGTCAGGTTGAGGGCTCCCGTCGTGGAATCGACATCCAGATCCTCAAGCCGCTTGCGTGGGATGCGATCCCAGACCCGGCTCAAGTCATAGTCCGGCTGGTCTCGCGTCTGCGTCGCAAAGGCATAGCCCGAAGCCGTACGGCCGACGGTCCAGCCTGCCTCGGCCGGCAATTGCACGACAAGCCGGGTGAAATCAGCATGCTCACCCGACAGGATCCGGGCCGTTTCGGCCTTGGCCAGATCCACCATTGCAAGGAACAGAAGCAGACAGCGCAGGATCATGCCGCGTCCTGTTTGAGAGAGCGCATCGCTTCCTCCAATGCGCCGAAACCGGGCCGGAGGTGATGCGGAGTGTTCTGCCGACCGACCTCGATACAGATGTTGGCCGGGTGGCGATGCAGGTTGGCAATCAGCACTTCGCGGATCAACTGATAGAAATGGATGTCTTCGGAGACCACGGATTTCAGCCGGGATGCGAAGGGGCCGACCAGCCCATAGGCGAGGAAGACACCGAGGAAAGTTCCGACAAGCGCGCCGCCGATCATCTTGCCAAGAACTTCCGGCGGCTGGTCTATCGAGCCCATCGTCTTGATGACCCCAAGGACGGCCGCAACAATCCCCAGCGCGGGCAGCGCATCCGCAACGGTCTGCAGCGCGTGGCTGGAATGCATCGCGTGATGCAATGTCGCCTCCATCCGCTTGTCGAGAACCTCTTCCACCTGATGCGGGTCATCGTAGTTCATCGAGGCTGCACGCAGCGTGTCGCAGATCAGCTCCACCGCCTCATGGTCTTTCAGGATGTGGGGATACTTGGCAAAGATCGTCGACGTTCCCGGCGATTCGATATGTTCTTCAAGCGCGACAGGGTTGGCCCGGGCGATACGGATCAGTTCGAACAGAAGGCACAGAAGATCGCGGTAGTCATCCGGCTTCCACCTCGGCCCCTTGAACACCTTGCCGACATCCCTGAGCGTCTGTTTCACCGAGGCCATGTCGTTCGAAATCAGGAAGGCGCCGACGGCGGCGCCCCCGATCATGATCATTTCGAATGGCAGCGCCTTGAGGATGATCCCGAGCTTGCCCCCGGCCAGGAGATAGCCGCCGAAGACCATGACAAGAATGACAACAATGCCGACTAGACCCAGCATATCCAACCCTGTTCCGCTTGCCCCGACTATGCGGCCGGCGGGTTAAGACTCTGTCACCAGGACCCTAGTCGCGTGGCGCGGTCGCATTGCGCCCGGCGACGATCACGCTTACGCCATAGGCCGCTTCCGATGACATGCCGGACAGGATCGCCGCCGCCGCCTCCGGGGGCATGCGGCCCAGGAAACCGGCAGCGAAGTCGGGCGCCATCGTCTCGAACAGCGCGGCGGCATCCTTGGGCTTCATGGCCTGGTAGACCGCCGTCAGCCGCTGGATATCAGCCTCGGCGGCGCCATCTGCCAGCGCCAGGGTGGCGCGCAGCTCGGCCTCCATCGCTTCAAGGCGGACCAGACGATCGGCAATCGCGGCATCGGCAAGCGCCAGCGCTGCCTGTCTGTCGTTCAGGGCCGCTTCCCGGACAGCAAGCCGGTCTTCGCGCAGGGACAAGGCCTCGGCCAATGCGCTTGGACTTTCGCAGCTTTCCGGTTCTGCCGCTGGCAGCTGGGTGTCATCGACGCGAGCCAAGGCCGTGCCCACACCGGACCCCAGCCGCAGCGATCCCGAGATCGCGAAAAGCATCGCGACGATGAACAGCGCCCCCTGGCCTGCCCGACGGCTCATTCCGCAGCCTCCAGCATGTCGCGATCCGGGCGGCGGCGGACAAAGCGCAGGCTGCGGCTTTCGGGAGCCGGTTGCGCGACGGGCTGGGTCGGCGGCGGCGCCGGTTTCGGCTCGGGCAGATCGTGCAGCGAGGCGACCAGAAGTTCCAGCCTCTGCGCCACGGCTTCACCCCGGGCAGTCAGGGCCTCAAGCCCTTCGGCCGATCCGTTCGCCGCCCCCCGCGCCCTTTCAAGCGCCGTGGTCATATCGTCCACCTGAGCGGACAAGACCGCGATCGCGCCCCCCATCCCGGTTTCCAGTGTGGTGAACCGCTTGAGCCGCGTGGACAGGACGTAACAGTAGATCGCCGCCCCGAAAGAGCCGGCCACCAGAAAGATATCGGCAATGAGTTCCATGTTTTCCGCCTAGTTCAGCACGAATTCGGTGATCAGAAGGTCGCGCACCCGCCCCTCGCCGGTGACAAGCTGCACACGGCGCAACATCTGCGCCCGCAGCTGTGCCATCGCCTGCGGGTTCTCGATCGCGGCCGTGTCAACCGCGCGCAGATAACTGTTCAGGATATCGAGGATGCGCGGTTTGAGCATCGTCACATCTGCTGCGGCGGTGTCGACCACCTCGACCTGAGCAGTGAAACGCAAGTGACGGCTACCCGATTCGGGCCCGAGCGAGACGACCATCGTGTCGAGAGGCACAAAGGCGATACCCTTGAGCGGCCCCGGCGCGACCCCGGCAGCATCATGGGAACCCACGCCCAGAACAAGCCCCGACCACGTCGCATAGAACCCGCCCCCTCCCAGAAGAAGCGCCAGGACCAGACCGATCAGCAAAGGTCGCTTCGACCGTTTGCTTGCCGAAACCTCAAGCCCCGCATCCACGCTTGCCATGTCGCCCTCCATCACCTGGACAAGGGCAGGATAGGCGAAAGGTCACTAACCGATTGTTAAGTGCCCTCGGTCATTCGTTGGGCACCGGCCGAAGCGCTGAAGCGGAGAATCGCCTTGCAGAACGTGATCGCCACCTGGTCCGCACTGGACCTGCGCCGCAGGATCATCATCATTGGCGCGACGCTTGCCATGTTCGCCGCCGTGATCGCGCTGGGCCGCATGGCGGGGCGCTCTGACATGGTGCTGCTCTATGCCGGACTTGAGCCTGCCGCCGCGGGCGAGGTGGTTGCCGCGCTCGACCAGCGCAACATTCCGCATCAGGTGCAGGGCGCTTCGATCTTCGTTGACGCCGCACAACGCGACAGCCTGCGCATGTCACTTGCAGCCGAAGGCCTGCCCCGGGCGGGAAGCGGCGGCTACGAACTGCTCGACAATCTCAGCGGGTTCGGCACGACTTCACAGATGTTCGACGCTGCCTACTGGAGGGCCAAGGAAGGCGAACTGTCCCGGACGCTGATGGCAATGCCGCAGATCAAGGCGGCACGCGTCCACATCGCAAGCGCACCGACCAGAGCCTTCCAGCCAGAGACCCAGGCAACCGCCTCCGTCACTCTGACCACAAACGGCGGTACGGTGACCGAGGTTCAGGCTCGGGCGATCCGTCATCTGGTGGCAAGCGCGGTCTCGGGGATGCGGCCGGAATCAGTGCAGATCATCGATACCGTGGCTGGGCTGATCGGCGGGCAAGACGCGGGCGAGCTTGCCGGAACCGACGCGAGCGCGCGTGCCGCAGAGATCAAGGCAAATGTCGAGCGCCTGCTCGCCGCGCGTGTCGGGAATGGCCGGTCGGTGGTCGAGGTGGCGGTCGACCTCGTTTCAGAGCGGGAGTCGATCAAGGAAAGGGTCTTCGACCCACAGGGCCGCGTGGCCATTTCCTCCGAAACCGAAGAGCGCAGCGGCTCTTCGACCGAACCTGGAGGCGAGGTCACTGTCGCGTCGAACCTGCCCGAGGGCGATGCGGCAACGGGCGAGCAGGGCAGAAGCCAGACGTCAGAAACCCGTGAGCGTGTCAATTACGAGGTGTCTGAAACCCAACGCGAGATCTTGCGCAATCCGGGCGGAATCCGGCGCCTGACCGTTGCCGTGATGGTCGATGGCGTTTCGAACATCGCCGCTGACGGCAGCAGGAGCTGGAGCCCCCGACCAGAGGAAGAACTCCTGGCCCTGCGGGACCTCGTGGCCGCAGCTGTCGGCCTTGATGAGGCCCGAGGCGACGTGCTCACGATCAAGTCGCTTGAGTTCCAGCCGCTTCAAACGGCCGATGGGAGTGTCGTCAGTGCCGGCATCCTTCCTGCAATGGGCCCGATTGACCTGATGACGCTGATACAGACAGCCGTGCTTGCGATGGTTGTGCTTGTGATCGGCCTGTTCGTGATCCGGCCGATTCTGATCTCCGCCCGTCGCCCGGCGCTTTCACCGCCCGACATTCCACTTGCCCTGCCGACGGCCCAGGGCTTCGACGGCCCCATGCTGGAAGGTGAGGTCGACCCGGGGTCCGTCTATGACGGATACGAGGATAGGTCCATGAACAACGAAGGGACGGATCAGGACCCCGCCAGCCGTCTGCGCCGCCTGATCGAGGCACGCCAGTCGGAATCGATCGAGATCCTGCGCAGCTGGATGGAAGACGAAGAGGAACGGGCATGATGCCCCGTCTGAACCTTGAAGTCTTCGACCCGCCTTCGGCGCAGGGGCGGCATGAAGGGTCAATGGTCCAGGCAAGTACGCTGGAGGAGGCCAAGGTCGCGTCCTTCGAACAGGGCTACACGGCCGGCTGGGAGGATGCTGTCGCGGCGCAGTCGGGGGACCAGTCACAGATCCGGGCCGACCTTGCGCGGAACCTGCAAAGTCTGGCTTTCACCTTTCAGGATGCCCGCAGCCATGTGCTGCAGGCAGTCCGGCCGCTTATCCTTGAAATGACCTGCCGACTTCTGCCCGAAGTGGCCCGCGCAACTCTGGGCCCGATGGTTCTGGAAGCCCTTGACCCCATAGCCGAAGAGTTGGCCGACAGCCCGGTGATCCTTGTCCTGAATCCGGCGGATCGCGATCGTGTGGAAGACCTTGTTTCAACGACCACCGGGCTGGCGTTACGGATCGAAGAGGAACCGTCACTCTCTGAAGGGCAGGTCTACATCCGGCTTGGTGCGGTTGAGACCAAGGTCGATCTGGCTCAGGTCACCAGCGACATTTCCGCCGCCGTGCGCGCCTTCTTCAACCTTTCCAGCTGAGGCAGAAACCGATGGATGATATCCCCGAGACCAATCCCTTCAGCGAGGTGCCGATCGAGGTGACGATCTCGGTTGGTCGCGCGAGGCCCCTTGTCCGCGATCTTCTGCGCCTGTCCAAGGATGCCGTGCTGCAGCTTGACCGCAGGGTCGACGATCCGGTCGATCTCTATATCGGCGATCGGCTGATTGCCCGTGGGGAGCTCACCGAACTCGATGGCGAACATGCCGGTCAACTTGCCGTCCGGCTTACCGAAGTCGCCAACCTGCGCGGTGGGCTGTGACCCGAAGCCTGCCCCTTGCGCTCCTGCTGGTTCTGACCGCCGGGCCGGCCCTCGCGCAGCAGCTGTCGATCGACCTTGGCGGAGAGGGCGGCTCGCTGTCCTTGCGCTCGGTGCAGTTACTGCTCCTGATCACGGTGCTCAGCATCGTTCCGGGGCTTGCCGTGATGGTGACCTGCTTCCCCTTCATCGTCACCGTGCTGTCGATCCTGCGCCAGGCCATCGGTCTGCAGCAGGCACCTCCGAACATGCTCATCATCAGCCTCGCGATGTTCCTGACCTGGTATGTGATGGACCCGGTCTTTACCGAGGCATGGACAGCGGGAATCGAACCGATGACCACCGGGCAGATGGAGATCGGGCCGGCCCTGCAGGCGGCAATTCTGCCATTCCGCAGTTTCATGGCGCTGCGGGTGGATCCGGAAACCTTCCTGACACTGGCAGACCTGCGGTCCACAGTCGCGACCGCCCCGGCCGATGCGCCCCTGTCGCTTCTCGTGCCGTCGTTCCTGCTTTCCGAGATCCAGCGCGCTTTCGAGATCGGCTTCATGATCTTCCTGCCCTTCCTGATCATCGATCTGGTCGTCGCGGCAATCCTGATGTCGATGGGAATGATGATGGTCCCGCCTGCCATTGTCTCCTTGCCATTCAAGCTGGCGTTCTTCGTTGTCGCAGATGGCTGGGCGCTGGTGACGGGGGCGCTGGTGCGCAGCTATTTCTAGGTCAGGGCCTTGGCGCTGGCGACCCACCAGCCGGGCCGCGCCGACCGCAAGGCAGCCGCCGCCGCATCGGCCTCGCCCGCGCTGGCGAAGATCGCGAAATGGGTGCCACCCGACCCGGACATCCGCGCCAACAGGCAACCGGGCAATGCCTCCAGCGCGGCTTGGACCTGTTCCAGTACCGACGCCACGGTGCGGGCCGGGGGAACAAGGTCGTTGCGGGTCATCTGCGCAAGCCAGCGGGCGAATTCTTCAGCAGAGCGCAGCGCGGAGGCGGGAAGCCCGGGGACGACAGGGTTCTCCCGCTGTGTGAGCGCCGAAAAGACCTTGGGGGTCGGGACGGGAACCCGCGGGTTTGCAAGCACAAGCCAGAAGTTCGGCAGGGGTGGCAGATCGGCCAGGACCTCGCCCACACCGGTCATCCGGGCAGGCCTGCCTGCCACACAGACCGGGACATCCGCGCCAAGCGAAAGCACCCCCTCAGCGTCTGGCAGAGGCTGCCCCATCAGCCGCGATAACGCCCGCAGCGCGGCGGCAGCATCCGCCGACCCGCCCCCGATGCCAGAGGCCAAGGGCAGGCCCTTCCACAGCCGCAGTTCGGCCCGCGTCACGCCCATAAGCCGCGCCGCACGCAGGACAAGGTTGTCATCCTCGACCGACAGCGCCGATGCCTCGGGGCCGGATAGATGCAGCGTCAGACCCTTTCCGGGCATGGCCGTCACCCGGTCGCCCACCCCGGCAAAGACCACCAGACTGTCCAGCAGGTGATAGCCATCCTCGCGCTGCCCGGTGACATGCAGGCAGAGATTGATCTTGGCCGGGGCGAATTCCGCGGCTGGCGGGGTGTCGTGATGGTCAGTTTCCATCCCCGGCCTCTTCGGCCATCACCGCATCGAGCCCGATCTCCAGCTTGCGGCGGATGCGTTCGGCGTCCTTTTCCGTCGGATCGAAGGACAGCGCCCGGCGCCACTGGAACCGGGCTTCCAGCTTGCGGCCTACCATCCAGTAGACATCCCCAAGATGATCGGTGACGATCGGATCGACCGGCTCCAGAAGCGAGGCGCGCTCCATCGGCTCCAGCGCCTCTTCGTAGCGACCAAGCCGGAACAGAGCCCAGGCAAGACTGTCGATGATGTACCCCTTGTCAGGGTCGCCCGCGACCGCCTTTTCGATCATTTCAAGGGCTTCTTCCAGCTTCTCGCCCCGGTCCACAAGTCCGTAGCCAAGATAGTTCAGCACCTGTGGCTGGGTTGGATTGACCTCCAGCGCCCGGCGGAAATCGGCCTCTGCGGCGGGCCAGTCCTTGGTCTGTTCGTGACAGATCCCGCGATAGAAATGCAGGATCCAGGTATTGTCGCTGCCATCCGGCAACAGCTCGATGGCCGCTGAATAGGCAAGCTCTGCCTCGTCGCAACGGTCTTCCATGCGCAGCATGTCGCCAAGCGCGAACTGCACTGACAGAAGGTTGCCGTGGCTGCGCGACAGCACCTGCAGGGCCTCGATCGCGGCATCGGTCTTGCCCTCGGATCGCAGCGCGCCGGCACGTCCGATCTCGGCCTGGACAAAGCTTGGGTCATCGGGGGGGAAAAGGGCATAGGTTTCGGCTGCAAGCTGATGCTGGCCCAGCGACTCAAGCACATCGGCGGTCAGCAGGATCGCATCCGCGTGGTCCGGTCGAAGATAGCCGGCAACCCGCAGGTGCAGAAGTGTGTAGACCGGATCGGCATCGCCATTCAGCGCAGTTCCGATGGTGAAGAAGACCTCGGCAATACCGTCGCGGGCACTGCGGACCGTGTCGAACGGAAGCGGCTCTCCGGCCTCGAGCCTGCGGCGCAAGTCATCGACCAAGGGGTTCGGATCGCTGCCGAATGTGCGATTCAAGAGGTCAAGCGCCTCGGGGTTGCGTTCCAGCTGGCTAAGGATCTGCGCATGCGCAAGGACCCCCCGGCGCATCACGAAAATCGGACCTGCCGCGCGACCTGAGAGGATTTCGTCTGCCCCCTCGAAATCGCCGACAGAGGCAAGCGCCAGCGCCTTGTGATAGTAGCCGAAGGCTTCAAGTCCCCTGACCTTCATCAGGCTGTCGAAATCGGCCAGCGCGTCCGACATGCTGCCTTGTCCCACCCTGGCCCAGGCAACCACCAGCCGGTTCACCAGATCGCCAAGATCCCGCCGACCATCCTGGGCGGCCAGAATTGCGGCATAGTCCTCGCGCTGTGTCTCATCGGCTGTCAGGGCAAAGGCCGCAAGCTGGCTTGGTTCGCCGCCAAGCGCCGTCACCTGCCGCGCAACTTCGACGGCCCGGTCAAAGTTGCCGATACCCATTTCGGCCAGGATCGCCCCTTCAAGCAATCGGACATTGTCGGAATCTGCCAGCGCGGCCTTGCCGTACCACATCGCGGCGGCGCGGAAGTCATTTTCGACCTCGGCGATCCTTGCCGCGAGATATGCCCCGGCGTCGCCTTCGTCGGCCTGCAGCGGCGTGCCCAGAACGGCGGCCAGCGCAAAGGCGGTCAGGGTGCGGGTCAAGGCATGCGGCATGGATGTTCCTCCGGTTGTCGGAAAGCTAGCCGCAGGCCTGCGCCAAGGCAATGCGGGCGGCCCCTACCCGGACCGCCCGCAGGGCTTTGGCCAACACGCTTGCGTGAGGCGTCTACATGTTCGGGTAGTTCGGCCCTCCACCACCCATCGGCGTGGTCCAGTTGATGTTCTGGCTGGGGTCCTTGATGTCGCAGGTCTTGCAGTGGACGCAGTTCTGGAAGTTGATGCGGAAGGTCGCATCCTCGCCTTCGCCCAGCACCTCATATACCCCTGCCGGGCAATAGCGCTGCGCGGGTTCGGCATATTTCGGCAGGTTGACCGCAATCGGAACGGACGGGTCCTTCAACACCAGATGCGCAGGCTGCGCCTCGTCATGGTTGGTGAAGCTGTAGGCCACGTTGGTCAGCCGGTCGAAGGACAACACACCGTCAGGCTTGGGATAGTCGATGGGCTTGTGATCCTTTGCCTTGCCGGTGGCCGCAGCATCGGACTTGCCGTGCCGCAGCGTGCCGAAGGCGGTCAGGCCGACCGTGTTCAGCCACATGTCCACCCCGCCGCCCATCAGGCTGGCGACGAGGCCGTATTTCGACCACAGCGGCTTGACGTTGCGGACCTTCTTCAGGTCGCGGCCGATGGCGCCGGTACGGACTTCGGTTTCATAGGCGGTCAGCTCATCGCCTGCGCGCCCGGCGCTGATGGCGGCATGCGCTGCCTCGGCGGCGGCCTTGCCCGACAGCATCGCGTTGTGATTGCCCTTGATCCGGGGCACGTTCACGAGGCCCGCCGAGCACCCCAGAAGCGCCACGCCGGGTGCCACCATCTTCGGGATCGACTGCCAGCCGCCCTCGCTGATCGCACGGGCGCCATAGGCCACGCGCTTGCCGCCCTTCAGAAGGTCGGCCACCATCGGGTGATGCTTGAAGCGCTGGAACTCCATGTAGGGGTAGAGGTGCGGGTTTTCGTAGTTCAGGTGGACCACGAAACCGACATAGACTTGATTGTTCTCAAGATGATAGATGAAGCTGCCGCCCCCGGCATTGCCACCAAGCGGCCAGCCCATCGTATGCGTGACCGTCCCCTCGCGGTGCTTTTCGGGGTCGATCTCCCAGATTTCCTTCATCCCAAGGCCGAACTTCTGCGGACAGTGGCCTTTCGACAGGTCGTATTTCGCGATCACCTCTTTCGACAGGCTGCCGCGCACGCCTTCCGACAGGAAGACATACTTGCCGCGCAGTTCCATCCCCGGCTCATACCCCGGCCCCGGCTCGCGGGTTTCCGGGTCGCGGCCGAATTCGCCCGCCACCACGCCGACGACCGTTTCGCCTTCATAGACCAGTTCGGAACAGGCCATTCCGGGGAAGATCTCCACGCCCAGCCCCTCGGCGACGCCCGCCAGCCAGCGGCAGACATTCGCCATGCTGACGATGTAGTTGCCGTGATTGTTCATCAGCGGCGGCATCGGCCAGTTCGGGATTCGGACCTGACCCGCAGGGCCCAGCAAGTAAAAGTTGTCCTCGCGCACCGGCACCTTGATCGGAGCATCCATGTTGCGCCAATCCGGAAGCAGCGCATCCAGCCCCGACGGGTCCAGCACCGCGCCCGACAGGATATGCGCGCCCACTTCCGAGCCCTTTTCCAGCACTACGACCGAGCGGTCCGGGTCCAGTTGCTTCAACCGGATCGCCGCCGCCAGACCCGCAGGTCCTGCACCCACGATCACCACGTCGTAATCCATCTTCTCGCGCTGGATCGCTGTCATCGCTTGTCCTTCCCGGGTCGCCCCGCCCACCCCTGAAACGCTGGCTTTTTGCGGGTCTCCTGTTGCCCCAAGGCGGACCCAAGGTCAACCGTGACGCAACATCACACCAAAGGGCCCTTCGCCCCGGCAACTTTCTGTCCCAGCGGCGACCGGCTGCCGCCCACCTGCGGCATCCCCCTTGCATTTGCGGGGCCTATCGGGTCAGGTGAAAACCAGTCTCCTGAAGTCATGGGCCGCGACCCGGCCCGTGACTTCTTTCTTTGATGTGGAAGGCCGATGGAAAAGATCCCGATGACCCGGCGCGGGTTCGACGCGCTGGACGCCGAGTTGAAGCAACTGAAGACGGTGGATCGCCCGGCGATCATTCGCGACATCGCCGAGGCGCGCGAGCATGGCGACCTGTCCGAGAACGCCGAATATCACGCGGCGCGCGAAAAGCAGGGCTTTATCGAGGGCCGGATCAAGGAACTTGAAGGCATCCTGTCCAAGGCCGAGGTGATCGACCCGTCGAAATTGTCCGGCTCGGTCAAGTTCGGCGCGACCGTGACGCTCGCCGATGAGGACAATGGCGACGAAAAGACCTATCAGATCGTCGGTGAAACCGAAGCGGATATCGAAAACGGCCTGCTGAACATCCGCTCGCCGCTGGCCCGTGCGCTGATCGGCAAGGACGCAGGCGACAGTGTCGAAGTGAAGACCCCGGGGGGCACCCGGTCTTATGAGATCCTGACCGTCCGATACCTCTGAGCCCCGGGGTGCCCTGGTGAAGCCACCGATCCAGCAGCCGCGAAGCGATCTGGGCCTTGGGCCCGGCTCTTTGCCCCCGGCCAGCGGGACCGGTCGCGGGCTTGAAATTGGCGGAGTCATCCTCAGCGTCGTCTGGGTGGGACTGATCCTCGGCTACATCCTGATCGCCCCTTCGGCAGACGACGCCCAGACCGTCGGGGTGGTCATGACCTTGCTCATGGTCTTTCTGCCGGTTGCTCTGATCTGGGTCGTGGTCATCACATTGCGTTCGGTACGCGACCTGCGCGCCGAGGCGGCGCGTCTGCAGGCGACGGTCGACGCGATGCGGGCGAGCTATGTGCAGACGCAGGGCAGGATCGAGCCTGCGATCAAGCCCTCGGTCGAACGCAAGATCGACGAGATAGCCGCCGTCACGAAGCAGGCGGGGACGGTTCTGGCCACCTTCACTTCACGTCGGGATGCGGCGCTTACTGTCCCATCAGCGGACCGCAAGGCAGCACTGGCAAAGCCCGCGCCCGAGCCATCGGCAGACCAGGCAGCACTTGCGTTGGGCACACCGCCCGATGAAGCGCGCCCGCCGATCTCGGTCGCAGATTTCGTCAGGGCGCTGAATTTTCCCGAGACCCCCGACGACAAGGAAGGGTTTCGGGCCCTGCGTCTGGCACTTGAGGATCGCACCGTCGCCAAGCTGATCCGGGCGGCGCAGGATGTTCTGACCTTGCTCAGTCAGGACGGCATCTACATGGATGACCTTACGCCCGACCTATCGCGGCCCGATCTCTGGCGACGTTTCGCGGCGGGCGAACGTGGGCGTTCGATCGCCGGACTGGGCGGCATCCGCGACCGAGCCTCGCTGGCCCTTACGGCAGGTCGGATGAAATCCGATCCAGTCTTCCGCGACGCCGCCCACCATTTCCTGCGCAGCTTCGACAAGACCTTCGCAGCCTTTGAGCCGAATGCCTCCGACGCCGAACTTGCCGATTTGGGCGACACCCGCACAGCCCGCGCCTTCATGTTGCTTGGCCGGGTCACGGGCACGTTCGACTAGGTTTTCCCGAACGGGCGCCTTCTGGAAGATATTCCCGCATATCACCCGTTTCTGGCGCCGTCTTCCCTTTCCTTTCCCAAATACCGGCAGTGGGATGAAACTGTGTTCCGGCTCGCCTATGTTCCTTCGTCAAGGCTACCCAAAGAACCGAGGTTCCCATGACCATCCGCATCAACGACATCGCCCCCGATTTCACTGCCGAAAGCACCGCCGGGCCGATCCGGTTTCATGACTGGCTGGGTGAGAGCTACGGCATCATCTTCAGCCACCCGCGGGATTTCACCCCGGTCTGCACCACCGAATTCGGCGCCGTGGCTCAACTGGCCGAGGAATGGAAGAAGCGCGACACCAAGGTAATCGGCGTTTCGGTGGACAGCGTGCAGGACCATGAGAAATGGAAGCGCGATATCGAAAGCTTCGGCGGTGCTCCGGCCGATTTTCCGATCATCGATGACAGCAGCCTGACCGTGGCCAAGGCCTATGACATGCTGCCTGCCGATTACTATCTGCCAACCGAAGGGCGAACTCCTGCCCATTCGGCAACGGTGCGGACGGTCTATGTCATCGGGCCGGACAAGAAGGTGCGGCTGTCGATGACCTACCCGATGTCGATCGGCCGCAACTTCGCCGAGATCCTGCGCGCGCTGGACGCAGTCCGGTTGACCGACGGCGTGCCGCTGGCCACGCCCGCGAACTGGGTGCCGGGCCAGGACGTGATCGTGGCGCTGGCCCTGAACAACGAGCAGGCACAAGCACGCTATGGCGACCTGGACATCCGGCTTCCGTATCTGCGCTTTGCCAAATCCCCGACCTGAGGCATGGCCGCGTCCCGGAGCGGGCAACGCTTGGCTGCATCGCACAGGACGGCATCACAAAGAAAAACACCGCGATCCGTAAGGATGGCGGTGTCTTTTCGATCAATTGGTGCCCAGAAGAGGACTCGAACCTCCACGCCTTGCAGCGCTGGTACCTGAAACCAGTGCGTCTACCAATTCCGCCATCTGGGCACTGATGGGCGATGTAACGGTGGGATTTGGCAGAGTCAACGGGCGTCGCGGAAAATTCGCCGCACCGCTTTTGCCTTGCCCGGACTCTGCCCCGGGGGTATTGATCCGCGCAGTTTTCAGCCCCTTTCCGGGAACGTGGCCATGAGCAAACTTGTCACCATCTTCGGCGGGTCCGGCTTTGTCGGCCGCTACATCGCCCGTCGCATGGCGAAGGAAGGCTGGCGCGTGCGTGTTGCCGTGCGCCGCCCGAACGAGGCGCTTTTCGTCAAACCCTACGGCACTCCCGGTCAGGTCGAGCCGATGGCCTGCAACATCCGTGACGATGCCAGCGTCCGGGCCATGATCCGGGGCGCCGATGCGGTTGTGAACTGTGTGGGCATCCTGAATGGGCTGGGCAAGAACACCTTCGACGCGGTGCAAGCCGATGGCGCCGGCCGGATCGCCCGGCTTGCCGCCGAGGAAGGGGTCGGTGCGCTGGTCCATGTCTCGGCCATTGGTGCGGATGCGCAGTCCGACAGCGACTATGCCCGTACCAAGGCCGCGGGCGAGGCAGCGGTTAGGGCAGCCTTCCCGAACGCGGTGATCCTGCGCCCCTCGATCATCTTCGGGACCGAGGACCAGTTCTTCAATCGTTTCGCCGGAATGGCCCGGATGGGGCCCGTCCTTCCCGTGGTCGGTGCCGAGACGCGGTTCCAGCCGGTCTATGTCGATGATGTGGCTAAGGCGGCGGTCATGGGCGTGCTGGGACAGGCGGCGCCTGGGGTGTACGAGCTTGGCGGGCCTGAGGTTGATACGTTCCGCGGCTTGATGCACAGGATGCTTGCCGTCATCGAACGCCGCCGCACGGTCGTGAATGTGCCGTTCTTTCTTGCGCGGCTCATGGGTTTTGGATTCGACATGGTTCAGGCTGTGACCCTGGGACTGATCGAGAACAAGATGATCACCCGCGATCAGGTTCGGAACCTGGCGCGCGACAACATCGTTTCGCCGGATGCGCGCGGGCTTGCCGATCTCGGCATCACCCCCACCGCGATGGAGGCGGTGCTGCCCGATTACCTGTGGCGCTTCCGTCGTTCGGGGCAGTTCGCGGCGATCAAGCGGTCGGCGAAGAATCTGAAGAAGGTCTGACAGTTTGGAGACCACCCTGGTCGCCGCCCTTCTGGGTCTTCTCGAAGGGCTGACCGAGTTCATCCCCGTCTCCTCGACCGGGCATCTGCTGCTTGCGGGGCATTTCCTGGGCTTCGAGTCCAAGGGCAAGACCTTCGAAGTGGTCATCCAGCTGGGCGCGATCCTGGCTCTGACTTCGGTCTATGCGGCGCTGATCCTGCGGCTGTTTCTGCGCGCCCGGCATGACATGGCGGCGCGGCGGTCGATCGTTTCGGTTCTGTTGGCCTTCCTGCCCTCGGTGGTGGTGGGTCTGCTGGCCTATGGTTTCATCAAGACCGTGCTGTTCGAAACACCAATCCTGATCGCCATCATGTTGATCGTTGGCGGCTTCATCCTGCTGGTGATCGACCGTATCGCCCCGCCGCCCGTGCATCGCGATGCCCTGGCGCTGCCCTTCGGCAAGTCGCTGGCCATCGGGTTCTGCCAGTGCCTGGCGATGATCCCGGGGGTCAGCCGGTCCGGCGCGACCATCGTTGGGGCGCTGATGATGGGGGTCGAAAAGCGGGCGGCGGCGGAGTTTTCCTTTCTGCTGAGCCTGCCGACCATGGGCGCGGCGGTGGCCTATGACCTGTACAAAAGCCGCAATGTGCTGGATTTCGGCGCGGTCTGGGAGATTGCCGTCGGCTTTGCCGTGGCCTTCGTGACCGCCGTCATCGTGGTGCGCTGGGTGCTGAACTTTATCAGCCGCCATGGTTATGCACTGTTCGGCTGGTGGCGAATCATCGTCGGAAGCCTGGCCCTGGGGGCGCTTTTGCTGGGGTTCTAGGACGGTTTGGAAACTATACTGACCTAAATCGGCAGAGAAATGTCAACTTTCCTGTCTTATCTAGAGAAAAAGCTGCATTTAGGTAAATCATACTGACTTTTATTGCGCCCTGATCCGCTGTATCCCATCGGTCCCGAAGGTTTCCGGTGAAAGGCGCAGCGATGGCCACGCAGAAGATGCTGAAATTCGTCACCATCGGGAAGGAAATGCCCGAGAAACGTGACGCATCCTCGCGCGCGCAGGATTTCCATGAGATTTACCGCGAGTACGCCGATGCCAAGGCCGCCGAACAGGCCAGCCGCTGTTCGCAGTGCGGCGTGCCCTATTGCCAATCGCATTGCCCGCTGCACAACAACATCCCCGACTGGCTGAAGCTGACCGCCGAAGGCCGGTTGCAGGAAGCCTATGAGATAAGCCAGGCCACCAACACCTTCCCGGAAATCTGCGGCCGCATCTGCCCGCAGGACCGGCTCTGCGAAGGCAACTGCGTCATCGAGCATTCGGGCCATGGCACTGTGACCATCGGGTCAGTCGAGAAATACATCACCGACACGGCCTGGGAGGAAGGCTGGGTCAAGCCGATCCGTCCGGCAGTCGAGCGCCCCGAAAGCGTGGGCATCATCGGCGCCGGGCCGGGGGGCCTCGCGGCGGCCGATGTGCTGCGGCGGCAGGGCGTGCAGGTCACCGTCTATGACCGCTATGACCGCTCGGGCGGGCTGATGACCTATGGTATTCCCGGCTTCAAGCTGGAGAAGGACGTGGTGGAACGCCGCAACGCCCAACTGGCCGATGGCGGCGTCGAGTTCGTGCTGAACTGCAATGTCGGCGAGGACATCACTTTTGATGCGATCCGGGGCCAGCACGATGCGGTGCTGATCGCCACCGGCGTCTACAAGGCGCGGGATATCGAGGCGCCGGGCGTTGGGGCCAGGGGCATCGTCAAGGCGCTGGATTACCTGACCGCCTCGAACCGCAAGGGCTTTGGCGACGATGTGCCCGAGTTCGACAACGGTGAGTTGAACGCCAGCGGCAAGCGCGTGGTCGTCATTGGCGGCGGCGACACGGCGATGGACTGCGTGCGGACGGCGATCCGACAGGGGGCGCTGTCGGTGAAGTGCCTTTACCGCCGCGACCGGGCGAACATGCCGGGATCGCAGCGCGAGGTACAGAACGCCGAGGAAGAAGGCGTTGAATTCGTGTGGCTTTCCGCACCGAAGGGCTTTACCGGCGGGACCGAGGTTGACGGCGTCATGGTGCAGAAGATGCGCCTGGGCGCCCCCGATGCCACGGGCCGCCAGACGCCTGAAATCATCGAAGGCGCCGATTATGTCGAACCCGCCGATCTGGTGATCCAAGCGCTGGGGTTCGAGCCCGAGGACCTGCCGACGCTCTGGGGTGTGCCGGACCTGAAGGTCACCCGCTGGGGCACGATCAAGGCCGATTTCCGCACCCATGAAACTGCGATTCCCGGCGTTTATGCCGCTGGGGACATCGTGCGGGGGGCCAGCCTGGTGGTCTGGGCGATCCGCGACGGGCGTGAGGCAGCAGAGGCGATCCTGGGCTATCTGTCCCAGTCCGGGGCTGTGGCTGCGGAATGATGAACGGTTGGTTAAGCGTCTGGCATCTGTCTGGCATCTGTCGGCTATGCGTCGGGCGCCCTTGACCTGCCCCTGAAAGTGAAACGTCAGGATGGGTGACCCATCCGAAAGGTGAACCGGCGATGCGGACCATAGCGATCCTTGCCTGCCTGTTGGCCCCCACCCCCGGGCTGGCCGCAACCTGGGCCGTGCCCCAGGGCTGCGAAGCCTTCATGACCGTTCAGTCGAAGGCCTGCCGGGTGTCGCATTACTACAGGTGCAGCGCGGATGCACCGGGCGACCAGTGGCGCGTGGACCTGGATCAGGAGGGGCCGTTCTTCTACTCGCGGATCGATTACGAGGCGCAATGGGTGGAAAGCTTCGATCCCACCCGTCAGACGCTGGACCCCGCACCCGCTGATCCGGCCAGTTTCACCGAGCTTCTGTCTGAAGGCATCGACACCTGGAGTTTCAGCCTGTCGAAGGATGACGGCACCGGAAGCCGGGCGGAAGGCTATGACAGGCTGACCGGCAGGACGATGGTGATCGACGGGGTCACCCTGTCCGAGACCGAGGTCGAGTTTTCGGAATATGACCGGGCCGGGAACCTTCTGCGCCAGTCGCGCGGGAATGAGTTCCTGCACCCCGACTGGCGTCTGTTCTTCGCCGGGCCGGGCGAGACCGATCTGGGCGACGGGATCTGGCGGCCGATCGACGGCAGCCCGGTGGAGTTCATCTTTCCCGGTGACAACGGGTTCCTCGCCCGTCAGCCGAAATACGATTGCGACGCGCTGACGGCCGAAGCCGCGCGCCCGATGACGGAAATCCTGCCAGCGAGCTTTGAGGAGTGAGCCATGACCAAGTTTGATGCCGCCTGGGTGAAGGCCGAAGAGGAAAAGCGTGCCTGGCTGGATGCGAATGGTCTTTACAAGGCCGAGGATGAGCATTCGTCCTGTGGCGTGGGGCTGGTGGTTTCCATCAGCGGCAAGCCGTCGCGCAAGGTCGTGGAGAACGGCATCAACGCGCTGAAGGCGGTCTGGCACCGGGGCGCGGTGGATGCCGATGGCAAGACCGGCGACGGGGCAGGCATCCATGTGCAGATCCCGGTCCGGTTCTTCTATGACGTGGTGCGCCGCACGGGGCATGAGCCGGATGTGAACAAGCTGATCGCGGTCGGGCAGGTCTTTCTGCCGCGCACGGACTTTGGCGCTCAGGAACGCTGCCGGACGATTGTCGAGACCGAAGTCCTGCGGATGGGGCATTACATCTATGGCTGGCGGCATGTGCCGGTGGATGTCTCGGTCCTGGGGGAAAAGGCCAATGCGACGCGACCCGAGATCGAGCAGATCCTGATCCGCTGCGAGAAGGACATCGACCAGGAGCAGTTCGAGCGTGAGCTTTACATCATCCGCCGCCGGATCGAGAAGGCGGCAACCGAGGCGGGGATCTCGGGGCTTTACCTGTGCAGCCTTAGCTGCCGGTCGATCATCTACAAGGGCATGATGCTGGCCGAGCAGGTGGCGACCTTCTACCCGGACCTGATGGACGAGCGGTTTGAAAGCGCCTTCGCGATCTATCACCAGCGCTACAGCACCAACACCTTCCCGCAGTGGTGGCTGGCCCAGCCCTTCCGGATGCTGGCCCACAACGGCGAGATCAACACGCTGAAGGGCAACGTCAACTGGATGAAGAGCCACGAGATCCGGATGGCATCGAACAACTTCGGCGAGGCGGCCGAGGACATCAAGCCGATCATCCCCGGGGGGACGTCGGACAGCGGTGCGCTGGATGCGGTCTTCGAGGTGCTGGTGCGGTCGGGGCGGTCGGCCCCGATGGCGAAGACCATGCTGGTGCCCGAGGCCTGGTCGAAGCAGACGGTCAACATGCCGAAGGCCTGGGCCGACATGTATTCCTATTGCAACAGCGTGATGGAGCCCTGGGACGGCCCGGCGGCGCTGGCGATGACCGATGGCCGCTGGGTCTGCGGCGGGCTGGACCGCAACGGTCTGCGCCCGATGCGTTATGTGGTGACGGGCGACGGGATGCTGATCGCGGGCTCGGAAGCCGGGATGGTGCCGGTGGATGAGTCGACGGTACGCGAAAAAGGCGCGCTGGGGCCGGGGCAGATGATCGCGGTCGATATGGTGGAGGGGAGGCTTTACCACGACGTCGAGATGAAAGACAAACTCGCCGCCGCCCAGCCCTATGGCGAGTGGATCGAGAAGGTTGTCGATCTGAACAGCCTTCTGCGCGACGTGCCCGAGACACAGACCTACACGGGGGCCGAGCTGCGCAAGCGGCAGATCGCGGCGGGCTTCACGGTCGAGGAACTGGAGCAGGTTCTGGCGCCGATGGCCGAGGACGGCAAGGAAATGGTCGCCTCGATGGGCGACGACACGCCGCCGGCTGTGCTGTCGGCGCAGTATCGGCCGCTGAGCCATTACTTCCGCCAGAACTTCAGCCAGGTGACGAACCCGCCCATCGACAGCCTTCGCGAGGGCCGGGTGATGAGCCTGAAGACCCGCTTTGGCAACCTGAAGAACGTGCTGGACGAAAGCTCGGCCCAGACGGAAATCCTGGTGCTGGAAAGCCCCTTCATCGCGAACCGCGAGTTCGAGGTGATGGTCGAACGCTTCGGCGATCAGGTGGCTTTCATCGACTGCACCTTCCCGGTGGCCGAGGGGCTGGACGACCTGCGGCAGGGGCTGGAACGTATTCGGGCCGAGGCAGAGGATGCCGTGCGGTCGGGTGCGGCGCAGCTGGTGCTGACGGATGAACATCAGGGGCCGGACAAGGTGGGGATGCCGATGATCCTTGCCACGTCGGCGGTCCATTCCTGGCTGACGCGCAAGGGGCTGCGCACCTTCTGTTCGGTCAATGTGCGGTCGGCGGAGTGCATTGATCCGCATTACTTCGCGGTCCTCATCGGCTGCGGCGCGACCACGGTGAACCCCTATCTGGCGCAGGATTCGATTGCGGACCGGATCGACCGGGGGCTGCTGGATGGCACGCTGACCGACGCGATGCGGCGGTATCGGGATGCCATCGACGCGGGCCTTCTGAAGATCATGTCGAAGATGGGGATCAGCGTGATCTCCAGCTATCGCGGCGGCCTCAACTTCGAGGCGGTGGGCCTGTCCCGCGCCATGGTGGCCGAGTATTTCCCCGGCATGCACAGCCGCATCTCGGGTATCGGCCTGACGGGCGTGGAGCAGAAGCTGGAAGAGGTCCACAAGCGCGGCTGGCTGGGTGGGGCGGACGTCCTGCCCATCGGCGGGTTCTACAAGGCGCGGCGGTCGGGCGAAAAGCACGCTTGGGAAGCGCAGACGATGCACATGCTGCAATCGGCCTGCGACCGGGCCAGCTATGACATCTGGAAGCAGTATTCAGCGGCGATGCGGGCGAACCCGCCGATCCATCTGCGCGACCTTCTGGACATCAAGAGCCTGGGCAAGCCGGTGCCGATCGAGGAAGTGGAGAGCATCACCTCGATCCGCAAGCGGTTCGTGACGCCGGGCATGTCGCTGGGGGCGCTTTCCCCCGAGGCGCACAAGACGCTGAACGTGGCGATGAACCGGATCGGGGCGAAGTCCGACAGTGGCGAGGGCGGCGAGGACCCGGCGCATTTCGTGCCGGAGCCGAACGGGGACAACCCCTCGGCCAAGATCAAGCAGGTCGCCAGTGGGCGGTTCGGCGTGACGGCGGAATACCTGAACGCCTGTGAGGAACTGGAGATCAAGGTCGCGCAAGGGGCCAAGCCCGGTGAGGGCGGCCAGCTGCCGGGGATGAAGGTCACGGCGCTGATCGCGCGGCTGCGGCATTCGACGCCGGGGGTGACGCTGATCAGCCCGCCGCCGCACCACGATATCTACTCCATCGAGGACCTGGCGCAGCTGATCTACGACCTGAAGCAGATCAACCCGCGCGCCAAGGTGACGGTGAAGCTGGTGTCGTCCAGTGGCGTGGGGACCATCGCGGCGGGGGTGGCGAAGGCCAAGGCCGACGTGATCCTGATTTCCGGTCACAACGGCGGGACGGGGGCATCGCCCGCGACCAGCATCAAATACGCGGGCCTGCCGTGGGAGATGGGCCTGACCGAGGCGCATCAGGTGCTGGCGATGAACAACCTGCGTGAGCGGGTGACTTTGCGCACCGACGGCGGTCTGCGGACGGGCCGTGATATCGTGATGGCGGCGATGATGGGGGCCGAGGAATACGGCATCGGCACCGCCGCGCTGATCGCGATGGGCTGCATCATGGTGCGCCAGTGCCAGTCGAACACCTGCCCGGTGGGCGTCTGCACGCAGGACGAACGGCTGCGGGCCAAGTTCACCGGCTCGGCGGACAAGGTGGTGAACCTGATAACCTTCTATGCGCAGGAGGTGCGGGAAATCCTTGCCTCGATCGGCGCGCGGTCGTTGGACGAGATCATCGGGCGGGCCGACCTGCTGACCCAGGTCAGCCGGGGTGCGGCGCATCTGGATGATCTTGACCTGAACCCCTTGCTCATCACGGTCGATGGGTCGCGCTCGATCACCTATGACCGGTCGAAGCCGCGCAACGCGGTGCCGGACACGCTGGACGCCGAGATCATCAAGGACGGGCATCGGTTCTTCGAGGATGGCGAGAAGATGCAGCTGTCCTATGCGGTGCGGAACACGCTGCGGACGATCGGCACGCGGGCCAGTAGCCATATCGTCAAGAAGTTCGGGATGCGCAACGCGCTGCAACCGGACCATCTGACGGTGAAGCTGACCGGGTCCTGCGGCCAGTCCTTGGGGGCCTTCGCGGTGCGCGGCCTGAAGCTGGAAGTGCAGGGCGATGCCAACGACTATGTCGGCAAGGGCCTGTCGGGCGGCACCATTACGGTGCGGCCGCTGATGTCCTCGCCCCTGAAGGCGGAAGAGAACACGATCATCGGAAACACCGTGCTTTATGGCGCGACCGACGGGTTCCTCTATGCCTCCGGCCGGGCGGGAGAGCGGTTCGCGGTGCGCAACAGTGGCGCAAGCGTGGTGGTGGAAGGTTGCGGGTCGAACGGGTGTGAATACATGACCGGCGGGGTTGCGGTGATCCTGGGACGGATCGGCGCGAACTTTGGCGCCGGGATGACCGGGGGCATGGCCTATGTCTACGACCCCGAGGGCGTGGCCGAGGATTTCATGAACCTTGAAAGCATCCTGACCTGCGCTGTCGGCCATCCGCATTGGGAAATGCAGCTGAAGGGCCTGATCGCCCGGCACCATGAGGAAACCGGCAGCCGGATCGCCGAGCGTATCCTCGGCAACTGGGAGGCCGAGCGGCAGAACTTCCTTCAGGTCTGCCCGAAAGAGATGGTCAGCCGCCTGCCCTATCCCCTCAGCGATGAGGTGGCGAAGGTCCCGGCGGAATAGGCAGCGGCTGTCGGCCATGCTAGAAGGGGTCGTCGCACATGTGCGGCGGCCCCTTTTCGTGGAGGACCCAATGTCGGACCTGATCATCGTTGCCTTCCCGGACGAGGCCACGGCCTATGCGGCGGCGGACGCGCTGATCCAGTTGCAGAAGCAGCATCTGGTCGAGATGGAGGACGTGGTTGTCGTCACGCGCGATGAAAAGGGGCGGGTCGATCTGAACCAGTCGACCAACCTGGTCACCGGCGGGGCGATCGGTGGCGGGCTCTGGGGCACGCTGATCGGGCTTTTGTTCCTGAACCCCGTGGTCGGCGCTGCGGTCGGCGCGGGCGCGGGCGCGCTGGTCGGCAAGTTCAGCGACATGGGGATCAATGACGACTTCCTGCGCGAGGTGGGCCAAAGCCTCGACAAGGGCGGCGCGGCGGTGGGCATGCTGGTGCGCAAGATCACCACCGACAAGGTGATCGAGCGGCTGGAGCCGTTCCGCGAGAAAGGCCGGGTCATCCACACCTCGCTGAGCCATGAGGCCGAGGCGCAACTGAAAGAGTTCCTCGAACAGAAGATCGTCCCATTGCAGAAGCAGGACCAGCTTGGCGGCGGGCGGAGCTAGGCCGCTCTTGACGGGGCGGGCTGGCCTGCGTCTATGGGCGCCATGACCGAAGATGTGACCGAAAAGCCGGCCCAGTCGCCGAAACCCGCGCCGCGCAGGCGCAAGGCGAAGGCCGAGGCCCTGCCCGCGAAACCGCGACTTTGGCGGCGTGTGGCACGCTGGGTCGGGCGGATCATCGGCGGCGTGGTGGCGCTTTACGCGTTTCTGATCCTGCTGTTCAGCTTCGTCCCGCCCCCGATCAACATGTATCAACTGGGCGAGACCTGGCGGCTGGGCGGCATCGAAAAGCAGTGGGTCTCATGGGACGAGATCGCCCCGGTCATGGGCCGGGCGGCGGTGGCGGCAGAAGACGCGAATTTCTGCAACCACTGGGGCTTTGATATTGCCGAACTGCGCAAGGCCATTGCGGCGGGCAGCAACCGCGGGGCCAGCACCATCAGCCAGCAAGTGGTGAAGAACGTCTATCTCTGGCACGGGCGGACCTATGCAAGAAAGGCGATGGAGGCGGTGCTGACCCCGGTGGTGGAGCTGGTCTGGTCCAAGCAACGCATCCTGGAGGTCTATCTGAACGTGGCCGAGTTCGACGAGGGCGTCTTTGGCGTGCAGGCGGCTGCGCGGCACTACTTTGGCGTGGACGCCAAGGACCTGAGCGCCCTGCAGGCCGCCCGGCTGGCCGCCATCCTGCCCGACCCCAAGGGGCGCGATGCGGCGAACCCGTCGAATTTCGTGCGCAACCGGACGCGCAGCATCATGTCGGGCGCGGATACCATCAAGGCGGACGGTCGGTCCGCCTGTTTCGAGGACTGATCCCGTGGGGGGATTGAAATCCCGCCCTTGGCGCGGCAATGAGGATTTCAGACCGGAGGCCGCCGCCAGATGAACCGCCCCAGCGCACGCCTGTATCACGTTCCCCTGTCCCCGTTCTGCCGCAAGGTCCGCCTGACGCTGGCGGAAAAGAAGATCGAAGTGGAACTGGTCGAGGAGCGCTATTGGGAGCCTTCGCCCGATTTCCTGCGCCGCAATCCGGCCGGAAAGGTGCCGATCCTGAAACTGGGCGGGCGCGTGCTGAGCGAAAGCCAGGCGATCTGCGAATTCATCGAGGAGACCGTGCCGGAGCCGGCCCTGATGCCGCGCAATGCGGAGGCGCGGCATGAGGTGCGGCGGCTGTGTTCGTGGTTCGACGACAAGTTCCACAACGAGGTGACCTCGAAGCTGCTATATGAGCGGGTCAACAAGAAGGTCAGCGGCCAGGGCTATCCGGATTCGAAGAACGTCAAGATGGGTGCGACACGGATCAAGTATCACCTCGACTACATGGCATGGCTTCTGGACCAGCGGCGCTGGCTGGCGGGCGATGCGATGACGCTGGCCGATTTCACCGCCGCCGCGCATCTGAGCTGTCTGGACTATATCAGCGACGTGGACTGGAACCGGCATGCGGTCTTGAAGGACTGGTATGCCAAGATCAAGTCGCGGCCGGCCTTCCGGCCCTTGCTGGCCGACCAGATCTCGGGCTTTCCGCCGGCCGCGCATTATGCCGACCTGGATTTCTGAGGCCGACCCCCGGGGGTTTCACACCCCCGGACCCCCGTGGGATATTTGTGCAGAAAGGATGACCAGGGTGAAGGAGCGGCTGATCGCGCGCGCCCTTCAGGAGGGTTTCGTCAAGCTTGGCATCTGTCGGCCCGATGCGGTGCCCGAGGCGGCGGGGCGGCTGCGGGCCTTTCTGGACGCGGGGCGGCACGGGCAGATGGGCTGGATGGAGGACCGCGAGGCGTGGCGGGGAAATCCGGCAACGCTGTGGCCCGAGGCGCGGTCGGTCATCATGCTGGCCGAGGCCTATACGCCCGAGGGCGACCCGATGGCGGGGCTTTTGCAGCCGGATCGGGGCGTCGTTTCGGTCTATGCGCAGGGCAAGGATTACCACGACCTGGTGAAGCGGCGGCTGAAGCGGCTGGGGCGCTGGCTGATCGACGAGGCGGCGAAGGAGGGCGCGGGGGCGGAAATCAAGGTCTTCGTCGATACCGCCCCGGTGATGGAAAAACCCCTGGCGCAGGCGGCGGGGTTGGGTTGGCAGGGCAAGCACACCAATCTTCTGGGCCGTGATCTGGGCAACTGGGTGTTTCTGGGCGCGATCTTCACCACGCTGGAGCTGGAGCCCGACGCGCCCGAGACCGGCCATTGCGGCAGTTGCACGGCCTGTCTGGACATCTGTCCGACCCGCGCCTTTCCCGCGCCCTATCAGCTGGATGCGCGACGGTGCATCTCTTACCTGACGATCGAGCACAAGGGGCCGGTGGCGCCGGAGTTGCGGGCGCTGATGGGCAACCGGATCTATGGCTGCGACGATTGCCTTGCCGTCTGTCCCTGGAACAAGTTCGCGGTTGCCGCACGCGACATCGGCTATGCGCCACGGGTGGGCCTGCCGGAATTGGCCGAGCTGGCGGCGCTGGACGATGCCGGGTTTCGGGCACGCTTTGCGGGGTCGCCGATCAAGCGGATCGGGCGGGGCCGCTTTGTCAGGAACGTGCTTTACGCGATTGGAAACTCCGGCATGGCGGCCCTGATCCCGGCGGCACGGGCGCGGCTGGGCGACGCTGATCCGGTTGTGGCCGAGGCAGCAGCCTGGGCCTTGGGCAGGCTTTCGCAGCTGCAGGATGACGGGGTAGGGCCGGGGGGCGAATCGTGCTAGGGTTGCGATCCACCAAAGGGGGAGGCTCACCATGACCAAGCATCTGGCGGATCACCGCAAGGCCAGCACGGGCGCCCGCGTCAAGCAGTTCCTGCGGCTGTCGAAGGCCCCGCGGGAAACCTGGCATCGCCCGCGCGCAGGGGCTGGCGCCCTGCGTGTGGCCCAGTTCCTGCGGATCGCGCGGGGGCGCACGGCCTGAGGGCTGCCCTGACTGCAAGGCCCTGGTGTGCTTAACGCGGATCCGGGCCGTTCTTGCACGGCTTTGGCAGGCCGCAACCGGCGGATTGGGTCGCCTGAACCCACCGGCGTTTGCGGATGCCGGAAACGAAATGGCCGGGCTGAGGCGCCCGGCCGAATTGTCTGGTGAGGCTCGCGGTCAGGCCCGAACCAGCTTTTCGTACTCGGTCGCGACGCGGCGGGTGATATCGCCCACTTCGAATGTGTAGTCGCCGATCTGGCCGACCGGGGTGACCTCGGCTGCGGTGCCGGTGAGCCAGCACTGTTCGAAGGTGGCCAGTTCCTCGGGCAGGATGTAGCGTTCGTGGACCTTGATCTGCATGTCGCGCAGCATCCCGATCACGGTCTGCCGGGTGATGCCGTTCAGGATGCAGTCCGGGTTCGGGGTGTGAACCTCGCCGTCCTTGACGAAGAAGATGTTGGCGCCGGTCGCCTCGGCCACATAGCCGCGGTAGTCGTAGAAAAGCGCGTCCGAGCAGCCCTTGGCCATGGCGGCGTGTTTCGACATGGTGCAGATCATGTAGAGGCCCGCGGCCTTGGCGGCGGTGGGGATGGTTTCGGGGCTGGGGCGCTTCCACTTGGCGATGTCGAGCTTGGCGCCCTTCATCTTGGCGTCGCCGTAATAGGCGCCCCAGGACCAGCAGGCGATGGCCAGACGCACGGGGTTACCCAGCGAGGCGACCCCCATCTCTTCCCCCGCGCCCCGGAAGGCCACGGCGCGGACATAGGCGTCGGTCAGGCCATTGGCCTTGAGGACCTCTTCCTTGGCGGCGTCGATCTGTTCGGCGGTGTAGGGGATCGGCATGTCGAGGAGGCGGCCGGATTCCAGAAGGCGCAGCGAATGTTCGTGGCCCTTGAAGATCTTGCCGTTGTAGCAGCGTTCGCCTTCGAAGACCGAAGAGGCATAGTGCAGCGCATGGGTCAGGATGTGGACGTTCGCCCAACGCCATTCCACCAGCTTGCCATCCATCCAGATGAACCCGTCGCGATCGTCGTAACCTGCCATTTCCGCCTCCAGCTTTTCGAATGTTGCGCCTGAAAGGTCCGCTTCGGACAGATTCTTGCGCGAAATCGGGTGAGGGTTACGGGTTCATGCTTGGAAAGTCAACAAGGCTGACGTAAATTCGGCGCGAAGGAGTAACGGGCATGGCAGAGACACCAAGCGGCGAGAGCCTTCTGTTCCTGACGGACGAACAGCTTCGGAAAGGCATCGAGGCGATGTTCTTCGCCTATCGCGGGTTTACCGCCGATCCAGACCGGATTCTGGAGGGGATGGATTATGGGCGGGCGCATCATCGGGCGATCCATTTCATCCATCGCTCGCCGGGGACGACGGTTTCCAACCTCTTGTCGATCCTGGGTGTTACAAAGCAGTCGTTGAATCGTGTGTTGCGCACGCTGATCGAGGATGGCCTTGTTCGCAGTGAGAAGGGCAAGGTGGATGCACGGGAGCGGCATCTGCATTTGACGGACAAGGGACAGATGCTGGAGCGGGAACTCTCTGACGCGCAAAGGGCGCGGATGCGGGCGGCCTATCGGGCGGCGGGGCCGCAGGCGGTGGCCGGCTTCCGGCAGGTGCTGGAGGCGATGATGGACCCGGAGATGCGGCGACAGTACAACCGTCTCAAGGAGGGCGGTTGATGGTTCCTGACGCGCATCTGCTGATTGTCGATGACGATGAACGCATCCGGGGCCTTTTGCAGAAGTTCCTGATAAGAAATGGCTTTCTGGTTTCCATCGCGCGCGATGCCGCGCAGGCGCGGAAGATCCTTGCCGGGCTGGAGTTCGATCTGATCGTGATGGACGTGATGATGCCGGGCGAGGACGGCGTCAGCCTGACCCGCGATCTGCGAAAGCGGATGCAGACGCCGATCCTGCTGCTGACGGCGCGCGGCGAGACGTCGAACCGGATCGAGGGGCTTGAGGCCGGGGCGGACGATTATCTGGTCAAGCCCTTCGAGCCGAAGGAACTGCTGCTGCGGATCAATGCCATCCTGCGCCGGGTGCCGCAGGTGAAGCCAGCCGAGCCGGTGCGGCAGGTGCTGCATCTGGGCGCGGTGCGCTATGACCTGGACCGGGGCGAGATGTGGCGCGGCGAGGCGCCTGTCAGGCTGACCGCGACCGAGGCGCAGCTGATGCGGGTTTTCGCAGCCCAGCCCGGCGTGCCGCTTAGCCGTGAGCGGCTGGTGGGCGAGGCCGCGCGTGGCGACCCGGCCCAGGAGCGCGCGGTGGATGTGCAGATCACCCGGCTTCGGCGCAAGATCGAGGACGACCCAAAGGCGCCGCGCTATCTGCAGACGGTGCGGGGCGAGGGCTATATGCTTCAGCCGGATTGAAGGCTGAAGCCAGCGGGGGTTTCACACCCCCGCACCCCCGTGGAGTATTTCGGAAAGAGCAAGCCATGCTGGTGTTCACCCATCCCGTCTGTCAGCACCATGTGACCCCGCCGGGGCATCCCGAGCGGGTGGAACGGCTGGCGGCGGTGGAGCGGGGTCTGGCCGGGCTGTCAGTGGAGCGGCGGGATTGTCCGATCGGGGACGAGGCGGAGGTGCTGCGCTGCCATCCGGCGCGGTATGTGGAGCGGGTGAAATCAGCCGTCCCGCGTGAGGGTTGGGCGCAGCTGGATGGGGATACGTTCCTGTCTCCGGGGTCATTCCAGGCGGCGATGCGGGCGGTTGGGGGGATCTGCGAGGCAGTCGATGCGGTGGTCTCGGGCGCGGCGAAGACCGCCTTTGTCGCGGGGCGGCCGCCGGGGCACCATGCGGAATGCGAGACGGCGATGGGGTTCTGTCTGTTCGGGACGGTGGCCATCGGGGCAAAGCGGGCGTTGGATCATCATGGGTTGGGCCGCGTTGCCGTCGTTGATTTCGACGTGCACCATGGGAACGGGACGCAGGACCTCTTGTGGAATGAGGGGCGGTGTCTCTTTGTCTCGTCCCACCAGATGCCCCTGTATCCCGGATCGGGGCGGCCCGACGAACGCGGCGCGCATGGGCAGGTGCTGAACGTCGCCTTGCGCGAGGGGTCGGGCGGGGCGGCGATGCGCGAGGTCTATGAGCGCACGGTCTTTCCGGCGCTGGCGGACTGGGGGCCGGAGCTTTTGCTGATCTCGGCCGGGTTCGATGCCCATGCGGATGACCCGCTGGCCGGGCTGGAGTGGCAGGCGGAGGATTACCGCTGGCTGACCGACCGCATGTGCGATTTTGCCGGGGGGCGGGTGGTCTCGACACTGGAGGGCGGCTATGATCTGGATGCGCTGGCGGCCTCGGTCGCGGCACATGTGGGCGTGTTGGAGGAGCGGGGCCGATGACGGACAAAGCCGTTGAGACGATGAGTTTTGAAGAGGCGATGGCCGCGCTGGAGCAGGTGGTGGGTGCGCTGGAACGCGGCGAGGTGCCGCTACAGGAATCGATCGACCTCTACAAGCGCGGCGCCGATCTTAAGGCGCATTGCGCGAAGAAACTGGCCGAGGCGGAAGAGAAGGTAGAGCTGATCCGGGCGCAGGAGGGGCGCGCGGTGGGCACGACCCCGGCGGAGGGGATGTGAGCTTTCCCGAGCGGTTGGCGGCGGATGCGGCGCTGGTCGAGGCGCGTTTGCTGGCCGCATTGGACGGGCGCGCGGATCAGCCGGTGACGCAGGCGATGCGCTATGCGGTGCGGGGCGGCAAGCGTCTGCGGGGCTTTCTGGTGCTGGAAGGCGCGCGGGTGCATGGGTTGCCCGAAGCGCGGGCGATGAGTGCAGCGGCGGCCATCGAGGCGCTGCATGCCTATTCCCTGGTGCACGATGATTTGCCCTGCATGGATGACGACGACCTGCGGCGGGGCCAGCCGACGGTGCACCGCAAATGGGACGAGGCGACGGCGGTGCTGGCCGGGGACGCCCTGCAGACGCTGGCGTTCGAGCTTTTGTGTGACCCGGCGCTGGGATCGGCGGAGGTGCGGCTGGAATTGGTGAGCGGGCTGGCGCGGGCCTCGGGCATCGACGGGATGGTCCTGGGACAGGCGCTGGACATCGCGGCGGAAACGGCGGGGCGTAGCCTGACGCTGGACGAGATCACCGCCTTGCAGGCGGGCAAGACCGGGGCGCTGATCGGCTTTGCGGCGGAAGCCGGGGCGGTGATCGCCGGGGCTGACCGCCAGCCCCTGCGGCACTATGCGGCGGCGCTGGGGCTTGCCTTCCAGATCGCCGACGACATCCTTGACGTGACCGGCGACGAGGCCAAGACCGGAAAGCGGCTCCACAAGGATGCCGAGGCCGGGAAGGCGACCTTTGTCTCGCTCTTGGGGCTGGAGGGTGCGGGGGCCCGGGCCGCGGCGCTGGTGGCCGAGGCCGAGGCTGCACTGGCGCCCTATGGCGAGAGGGCCGCCAACTTGATTGCCGCCGCGCGCTTCGTTATTGCGCGCGACAACTGAACGCGCGCCCCGGGAGGGCAGGCATGACCGACCGACCCAAGACTCCGCTGCTTGACCGGGTGACGCTGCCCTCGGATCTCAAGGCGCTGTCGGACCGCGAGTTGCGGCAACTGGCCGACGAGTTGCGGGCCGAGACGATCAGCGCGGTCAGCGTGACCGGCGGGCATCTGGGTGCGGGCTTGGGAGTGGTGGAGCTGACGGTGGCGATCCATGCCGTCTTTGACACGCCGCGCGACAAGCTGATCTGGGATGTCGGCCACCAGTGCTATCCGCACAAGATCCTGACCGGGCGGCGCGACCGGATCCGCACCTTGCGGACGGAAGGGGGGTTGAGCGGTTTCACCAAGCGCAGCGAGTCCCCCTATGACCCGTTCGGGGCGGCGCATTCTTCCACGTCAATCAGCGCAGCGCTGGGCTTTGCCATGGCGGCGGACCTCGGCGGCGACCCGGGCGATGCGATTGCGGTGATCGGTGACGGGGCGATGAGCGCGGGCATGGCCTTTGAGGCGATGAACAACGCAGGCCACCTCGGCAAGCGGCTGTTCGTGGTGCTGAACGACAACGAGATGTCGATTGCCCCGCCGGTGGGGGCGCTGTCGTCCTACCTGTCCCGGCTTTACGCCGAAGCGCCGATGCAGGACCTGAAGCAGGTGGCCAAAGGGTTTGTCGGCCTGTTGCCCCAGCCTTTGCAGGACGGGGCCAAGCGCGCCAAGGACATGCTGAAGGGCATGGCGATTGGCGGGACTTTGTTTGAATCGCTGGGTTTCGAATATGTCGGTCCGATTGACGGGCATGACCTCGACCAGTTGCTGCCGGTGTTGCGCACGCTGAAGGCGCGGGCGACGGGGCCGGTTCTTCTGCATGTGCTGACGAAGAAGGGCAAGGGCTATGCCCCGGCGGAAGCGGCGCGGGACAAGGGCCATGCGACGGGCAAGTTCGATGTGCTGACCGGGGTGCAGGTCAAGGCGGCGTCGAATGCGCCGTCCTATACCAAGGTCTTCGCGCAGTCGCTGGTGGCCGAGGCGGAGCGGGATGAGAAGATCGTGGCCGTCACGGCGGCGATGCCGGACGGGACCGGGCTTGACCTCTTTGCCGGGCGCTTCCCGAAGCGGTGCTTTGACGTCGGCATTGCGGAGCAGCACGCGGTGACCTTCGCGGCCGGGCTGGCGGCGGGGGGGCTGAAGCCCTTCTGCGCGATCTATTCCACCTTCCTGCAGCGCGGGTATGATCAGGTCGTGCACGATGTGGCAATCCAGCGCCTGCCGGTGCGGTTCGCGATCGACCGGGCGGGGCTGGTGGGGGCGGACGGGGCGACCCATGCCGGGGCCTTCGACGTGGCCTTCCTGGCGAACCTGCCGGGAGTGGTGGTGATGGCCGCGGCGGATGAGGCCGAGCTGGTGCATATGGTCGCCACGGCTGCGGCGCATGACGAAGGCCCCATCGCCTTCCGCTATCCGCGGGGCGAGGGGGTGGGGGTGGAAATGCCCGCGCGGGGCGTGCCGCTGGAGATCGGCAAGGGGCGGGTCCTGCGCGAGGGGACGCGGGTGGCGCTCCTGTCCTTCGGCACGCGGCTGGCGGAAAGCCTGATGGCCGCCGAGACGCTGGCGGGCCGGGGCGTGTCGGTCACCGTCGCCGATGCGCGGTTCGCCAAGCCCCTCGACCGCGATCTGGTCTTGCGGCTGGCGCGCGAGCATGAGGCGCTGATCACCGTCGAGGAAGGCGCTGTGGGCGGTTTCGGCAGCCATGTGGCGCAGCTTCTGGCCGAGGAAGCGGTGTTCGACCGGGGGCTGAAGTTCCGCAGCCTTGTTCTACCGGATATCTTCATCGACCAGGCCTCGCCGGAGGCGATGTACCGGGTCGCGGGGTTGGACGCGGCGCATATCGAGGTGAAGGTGCTGGAGGCATTGGGCGTCGCGGTGGTGGGGATCAGGGCTTAAGGTCCGGCGCGTCGTTTCGGATCGACCCTCCTCGTGCGACTGCGTCTTCTCGTCGGGGTTTGCCCGCGAGGAGTGCATGAAATGCAACGACGAGCGCGCGGTCGGTGACTTTCCTAGCGGCGCCGGAGCCCGTCCATCACCCGTACCAGCGCCTCGCTGATGCCGGGCTCGGAGAGGGCGTGTCCGGCCAGCGGGATCATTCGAAGGTCGCAGTTCCGCCAGCCGTCGGCCAGTTGCCAGGCCGATACGGGCGGGCAGATCATGTCGTAGCGTCCCTGGATGATGGTCGCCGGGATATGCTCGATCCGGTGGCGCTGTTCCAGAATCCAGCCGTCGCATTGCAGAAAGCCGCCGTTGTGGAAGTAGTGGTTCTCCAGTCGGGCAAAGGCGCGGGCATAGTCGGAGGGGCTTTCGCCCATGGGCCCGTCGTTGTGGATCGAGGCCAGAGCGTTTTCCCAGTTCGCCCAGATGCGGCCGAAGCGGGTTTCCTCCATCAGGTTGCCGGAGAACAGCCGGCGGTGGTAGGCGGCGATCAGGTTGTCACGCTCGGGCGCCGGGATGGCGGCGGCGAAACGGCCCCAGATTTCCGGGAAGAAGGCCCCGGCCCCGCCGCCGTAGAACCATTTCAGCTCGGCCTTGGTCATCAGGAAGACGCCGCGCAGCACCAGATGCGTCACCCGGTCGGGGTGGGTCAGCGTGTAGATCAGCGCCAGCGTCGCGCCCCAGCTGCCGCCAAAGGCGATGGCGCGGTCGATGCCCAGCGCCTTGCGGATCGTCTCGACATCCTCGACCAGATGCCAGGTGGTGTTGGCGATCACGCTGGCATGGGGGCGCGAGCGGCCACAGCCGCGCTGGTCGAACAGGATGACGCGGAAGATCGTCGGGTCGAAATAGCGGCGCATGGCGGGGGAACAGCCGCCCCCCGGGCCGCCGTGGAAGACGATCACGGGAATCCCGTCCGGCCTGCCGCATTGTTCGACATAGATCCGGTGCCCGTCGCCCACGTCGAGGACCCGCTGATCGAAGGGGTCGATCGGCGGGTAAAGGAACTCGACTGCGCGCTTTTGACCTGATCTCTGATCCATCACTGACCTATATAGACCCAGTGGAGGCCGGAGTCGAAGGACAATCGGTCGATGGACTGGGCGCGGAGGTGGTGATGGTGGTGACGACGGTCGATCCGGGCGAAGTGGCAAAGTTCGAGGCGATGGCGGCCGAGTGGTGGGACCCGAACGGCAAGTTCAAGCCGCTGCACATGCTGAACCCCTGCCGGCTGGATTACATCACCACGCAGATCGCCGCCGAATTCGGGCGCGACCTGACGGAAGCCCAGCCCTTCAAGGGCCTGCGGCTCTTGGACATCGGCTGCGGCGGCGGGCTTCTGTCGGAGCCCATGGCGCGGCTGGGGGCGGATGTGGTGGGCGCGGACGCGGCAGCGCGGAACATCCCGGTCGCGCGGGTTCATGCCGAACAGTCGGGCCTGTCGATCGACTACCGCCACACGACGGCCGAGGACCTGGCCGCTGCCGGGGAACGCTTCGATGTGGTCCTCAACATGGAAGTGGTCGAACATGTGGCCGACCCGCAGGCCTATCTGACCGCCTGTCAGGAATTGCTGAAGCCCGGCGGGCTGATGATCTGCTCGACCCTGAACCGGAACCCGAAAAGCTTTGTGATGGCGATTGTCGGGGCGGAATGGGTGATGCGCTGGCTGCCGAAGGGCACGCATGACTGGAAGAAGTTCATCACGCCCGATGAGCTTTATGACCTGATCCGCAAGGCGGGTTTGCGGCCCGTGGACCGCAAGGGGATGGTCTTCAACCCGGTCACCTGGCGCTGGAGCCTGTCGGACCGCGATCTCAGCTGCAACTATGTGACGGCATCCGTGAAGGCCGGGGCCTGAGAACGGCGGGGGCTGAGGCGCTCAGCCGATCCGGCCGCGCAGCCCGCCGGTCTGGCCCCGGTCCAGAAGCAGGTGGTCCAGGATCACGCAGGCCATCATCGCCTCACCCACCGGGACGGCGCGAATGCCGACGCAGGGGTCGTGGCGGCCCTTGGTGATGAGGTCGGTTTCCTGCCCGGCTTGCGTGATGGTCTGGCGCGGGGTCAGGATCGACGAGGTCGGCTTGACCGCAAAGCGGCAGACGACCGGCTGACCGGTGGAGATGCCCCCAAGGATGCCGCCGGCGTGGTTCGACAGATACTCCGGCCCGTTCGGCCCCATCCGGATTTCGTCGGCATTCTCGACCCCGGTCAGGGCGGCGGCGGCCATGCCCTCACCGATCTCCACGCCCTTTACCGCGTTGATCGACATCATCGCCGCCGCAAGGTCGCTGTCGAGCTTGCCGTAAAGCGGCGCGCCAAGGCCCGCAGGAACCCCTTCGGCCACCACTTCGATCACCGCGCCGACCGAATTGTGCGACAGGCGCAGATCGTCCAGATACTCGGCCCATTCGACGGCTGCCACCGGATCGGGCACCCAGAAGGGGTTGCGCTCGATTTCGGCGGTGTCGAACCGGGCGCGGTCGATGCCCTTCACCCCCATCTGCACCATGTAGCCGGTGATCGTCAGCCCCGGCACCAGAGCGGCCAGCGCCGCCCGCGCCACCCCGCCTGCCGCCACGCGGCTGGCCGTTTCGCGCGCCGAGGACCGCCCGCCACCGCGATAGTCCCTGATCCCGTATTTCTGGTGATAGGTGATGTCGGCATGGCCCGGGCGGAAGCTTTGCGCGATCTCGCCATAGTCCTTCGACCGCTGGTCGGTGTTCTCGATCATCAGCTGGATCGGGGTGCCGGTGGTCCGCCCCTCGAACACACCCGACAGGATGCGCACCTCATCGGGTTCCTTGCGCTGGGTAGTGAATTTGTTCTGCCCCGGTTTGCGACGGTCCAGCCAGGGCTGGATGTCGGCTTCCGACAAGGCGATGCCGGGGGGGCAGCCATCCACCGTGCAGCCGATGGCCGGCCCATGGCTTTCGCCCCAGGTGGTGACACGAAAGAGATGGCCGAAGGTGTTGAGGCTCATGTGGGGGCTCATCCTGCAAGACCCCTTCCCCATAAGCCATGCCCCGCAGGGGATAAAGCCCTCTTGCACCTGCTGCGGGTTCGCCTATCTTCAGGCGCACCTCGGGGTGCCCGTCAAAGGGCTGAGATGCGAAAGCGAACCCGTCGAACCTGAACCGGATCATACCGGCGGAGGGAAGGTGCATGGGTTTCTCCATCCCCGACCATTCCGTCGCATCATGGAGAGACTGATGAAGACCAAACTCCTTGCTGCGGGCCTTGCTGTTGTCGCCATCCCGGCGGCGGCGGAAACTCCCGTCCTTACTGTCCTGACCTATGACAGCTTCACGTCCGACTGGGGCCCCGGCCCGGCCATCGAGACGGCCTTTGAAGAGGTCTGCGGCTGCGACCTGCGCTTTGTTCCGGCGGGTGACGGTGCCGCACTTCTGGCGCGGGTACAGCTGGAGGGCGCGGCGTCCGAGGCCGATATCGTCCTCGGCCTCGACACCAACCTGACCGCCGCTGCCGCCGCCACCGGCCTCTTCGCGCCACACGGGCTGACCCCGGCCACCGATCTGCCGGTCACCTTCGAGGACCCCTTGTTCCTGCCCTATGACTGGGGCTGGTTCGCCTTTGTTCATGACACCGCGAAACTGCCCGAGCCGCCGACCAGCTTCGACGCCCTCGCCGCCTCCGATCTGAAGATCGTGATCCAGGACCCGCGCTCCTCCACCCCCGGGCTGGGCCTCCTTCTCTGGGTCAAGGCCGCGCATGGCGACCGCGCGGGCGAGGTCTGGGAGGCGCTGGCCGACAACATCGTCACCGTCACCCCCGGCTGGTCCGAGGCTTATGGCCTGTTCCTCGAAGGCGAGGCCGACATGGTTCTCAGCTACACCACCTCGCCCGCCTATCACCTGATCGCGGAGGGCGACGACACCAAGGCCGCCGCGCTGTTCGAGGAAGGCCATTACATGCAGATCGAGGTGGCCGGAAAGCTGGCCTCCAGCACGCAGCCCGAGCTTGCCGAGCAGTTCCTCGCCTTCATGTTGACCGAGGGGTTCCAGGCCGCGATCCCGGAAACGAACTGGATGTATCCCGCCGTCATCCCGGCAGCGGGCCTGCCCGAGGGGTTCGACCGTTTCCGGCCGGAAACCTCGCTGCTCTTGCCTGCGGAAGAGGCGCAGGCGGCGCGTGATGCGGCGCTGGCCGAATGGCAAGCGGCCCTGACGCGGTGACACAGGGCGCGCGCCATACCATCCCGCGCCTCCCCTCCCCCTCGTGGGGAGGGGATGGGGGTGGGGGGCGCCCGGTCGGCGGGGGGCAAACGGCATGACCGGCGCGCGGGGTCAGAGCGTCCTGCCCGCCCTCCTGGCCCTCATTCTGATTGCGCTGGTGCTTGCCCCCCTTGCCGCCGTTGCGGTCCGGGGGGCGGGGCTGACGCTCGGCCCGGCGGACTGGGCGGCGATCCGCTTCACACTGACCCAGGCGGTGCTGTCGGCGGTGCTCTCCACCCTCCTTGCCATCCCACTGGCCCGGGCGCTGGCCCGCCGCCGCTTTCCCGGACGCGGGCTTCTGATCACCCTGATGGGTGCGCCTTTCCTCCTGCCCGCCGTGGTGGCCGCGCTGGGCCTTCTTGCGGTCTTCGGCCGCGCCGGAGTGCTGAATACCGGCCTGCAAGCCATCGGGCTACCCCCTGTCTCCATCTACGGGCTGCATGGCGTGCTTCTGGCCCATGTCTTCCTGAACCTGCCGCTGGCCACCCGGATGATCCTGCACGGCTGGCTTTCAATCCCGGCCGAGCGTATCCGGCTGGCGCAGTCGCTGGGCTTCACCCCGGCCCAGACCTTCCGCCACCTTGAGGCGCCGATGCTGCGCGAGGTGCTGCCGGGTGTGGCGTTGGTGATCCTGATCATTTGCCTGACCAGCTTTGCCGTGGTCCTGATCCTTGGCGGCGGCCCCCGCGCCACCACCATCGAACTGGCGATCTATCAGGCGGTGCGCTTCGACTTTGACCTCGCCCGGGCGGCGGGTCTTGCGGGGGTGCAGGTCCTGATCTGCGCGCTGGCGGCGGGGCTGGCCTTTCTGGTGGCGACCCCGGCCGGGTTTGGCGCCGGGCTCGGCCGACAGTCCGCTCTGGACGCACCGGGCGGCTGGCGACGGGGGCTGGATGCCCTCCTGCTGTTGCTGGCCACGCTGTTCCTGTTGGCCCCCCTTACGGCCATCGCCCTGCGTGGACTGCCGGGCCTTTCAGACCTGCCCGCCGCCGTTCTGCCTGCGGCCGGCCGATCGATCCTTGTCGCGCTGACTTCGGCGCTGCTGACCACCGCCGCCGCGCTGGCGCTGGCCCTTGCCGCCGCGCGCCGCCCCTGCCCCCTGATCGAGGCTTCGGCGACCCTGCCGCTGGCGACCTCCGGCCTTGTGCTGGGGACGGGGCTTTTCCTCATCGTCCAGCCCTTCGTGCCGCCGATGCGGGTCGCCCTGCCGGTGACCGTGCTGGTCAATACCGCGCTGGCTCTGCCCTTCCTTTACCGCATCCTTCTGCCCGAGACGCGGGCCTTGGCCGAAGACTATGGCCGCCTGTCCGACAGTCTGGGACTGCAGGGCTGGCCCCGCCTGCGCTGGCTGGTGCTGCCACGCCTTGCGCGCCCTCTGGGGTTCGGCGCCGGGATCGCGGCGGCGCTGTCGATGGGCGACCTTGGCGCCATCGCGCTTTTTGCGGGGGAACGGCAGGCTACCCTGCCGCTGGTCGTCAGCCAGTTGACCGGCGCCTACCGGCTGGAGGCGGCGGCCAGCGCCTCGCTGATTCTTGTTGCCCTGTCCTTCGCCCTCTTCTGGGCCTTTGACGCCGGAGGCCGCCGTGTTGCAGCTTGATCGCCTGACCCTGACGCAAGGAGACTTTCGCCTGATCGCTGACTGGTCCGCCCCCGCGGGCGCGCGGATTGCGATCATGGGGTCGTCGGGGGCGGGGAAATCGACGTTTCTGGCCGCGATTGCCGGGTTTCTGGCCCCGACCGGGGGCCGTATCCTGTGGCAGGGGCAGGATCTGGCTGGGGTGGCCCCCGGGGATCGGCCGATGACGATCCTGTTTCAGGACCAGAACCTCTTCCCCCACCTGACCGTGGCGCAGAACCTCGGCCTTGGCCTGCGCTCCGACTTGAAGCTGACGCCCGAAGACCGCGCCCGGATCGACAGGGCGCTGGAGCGTGTGGGACTTCAGGGCCTTGGCCCCCGCCGCCCGGCGCAGCTGTCGGGCGGGCAGGCCAGCCGGGCGGCGCTGGCCCGGGCGCTGTTGCGGGCGCGGCCGATCCTGATGCTGGACGAACCCTTCGCCGCCCTCGGCCCGGCGCTACGGGCGGAAATGCTGGCCCTGGTGCGCGAGGTGGCGGACGAGACCGGCGCGCTGGTGCTGATGGTGACCCACGACCCCGCCGATGCGCAGGCGCTGGGGGGGCTGACGGCCTTTGTGGCCGAGGGGGTGGTCGAACCCCCGGTCGATACCGCCCGACTTTTCGCCGACCCGCCACCGGCTTTGGCGGCCTATCTGGGGCGCTAGGAGCCCACCCACCCCCATCCCCTCCCCACAAGGGGGCGGGGAGGCGCCTTGACCCGCCGAAATGCAAAACCCCGCCACAGGGGCGGGGTTTCACGCATCGATTGCCGCCCGGATCAGGCGTGTTTCTTGCCCTTGACCCCCGCCCAGATGCGCTTGTTGGTCAGGTAGAGCAGCGTCGACAGGATGATGAGGAAGATCACACCGACGAAGCCGGCCTCTTTCCGGGCCATCATCTTCGGTTCGGCCGCCCACATCAGGAAGGCCGACACATCCTCGGCCATGTGGTGGACCGTGGCCGGATGGCCGTCGGCATAGGTCACCTGACCGTCCGCAAGCGGCGGGTTCATGGCGATCCAGCCGCCCGGGAAGGCGGTGTTGCCGTAGAAGAACGTGCCGAATTCTTCCTTCTCCTCGCCGGTGTAGCCGGTCAGGATCGAGTAGATGTATTCGGCCCCGCCCATGCCGCGGAAGAGCTGGTTGATCCCGGTGCCATAGGGCCCATGGAAGCCCGCCCGGGCCTTTGCCATCAGCGACAGGTCGGGAGCGGTTTCCATCATCGAGGCCGGGAAATGGTCGGTCGGGATTCCGTCACGATCCTCTCCGGTTTCCCGGTCGGTCACCGTGAACTGGGCCGCATAGGCACGGACCTGATCCTCGGGCAGTCCCGGCCCGCTGGAATCGGCCAGAGTACGGAACGGAACATATTTCAGCCCGTGGCAGCCGGCGCAGACCTCGGTATAGACCTGAAGCCCGCGTTGCAGCTGGAACTGGTCGAAGGTGCCGAACGGGCCTTCGAACGAGAAGGCGATATCCTCGACATGGCCGGTTTCCCCTGCGGCGTGCGCCACGCCGACGGTGAAGGCAAGAGCCGAGACGGCGGTGAGTGCGATCTTGCGGAACATCATGGGTTTCCTCTCACTCGGCCGGCGTGGCCTTGGGGCCGTAGTGGGCGTTGAAGTCTTCCTCGATCGTCGCGGGCTGCGGCAGCGGTTTCTCGATCACGCCCAGAAGCGGCAGGATGACGAGGAAATACGCGAACCAGTAGGCCGAGGCGATCAGCGAGATCGTGGCATAGGGCTCATCCGCCGGCATCGCCCCCGCCCACATCAGGACGAAGAAGTCGACGACCAGAAGGGCGAACCACCACTTGAACATCGGCCGGTAGCGGCCCGAGCGCACCGAGGAGGTGTCCAGCCAGGGCGCCAGCGCCATCACCGCGATGGCGCCGAACATCGCCAGCACGCCGAAGAACTTGGCGTCGATGATGCCGAAGCTGATCCATTCGGCCGCGATCACGACCCAGACGTCGCCGGTGAAGGCACGCAGGATCGCGTAGAACGGCAGGAAGTACCATTCCGGCACAATGTGTGCGGGCGTCGCCAGCGGGTTCGCCTCGACATAGTTGTCGGGGTGGCCAAGGTAGTTCGGCATGAAGCCGACGATGGCGAAGAAGACCGCCAGGATCACGGCCAGCGCGAACAGATCCTTGATGACGAAATAGGGCCAGAACGGCACGGTGTCGCGCTGCGCCTCTTCCTTCGAGCCACGGCGCACCTCAACCCCGGTGGGGTTGTTGTTGCCGGTGGTGTGGAAGGCCCAGATGTGGACGGCGACAAGAGCCGCGATCACGAAGGGCAGGAGGTAGTGCAGCGAGAAGAAGCGGTTCAGCGTCGCGTTGTCGACCGCCGGGCCACCCAGAAGCCAGGTCTGGAGCGCGTCGCCCACGCCGGGGATCGCGCCGAAGAGGCCGGTGATCACGGTTGCGCCCCAGAACGACATCTGACCCCAGGGCAGCACATAGCCCATGAAGGCGGTGCCCATCATCAGAAGATAGATGATCATCCCGATCACCCAGGTGATTTCACGCGGGGCCTTGTAGCTGCCGTAATAGAGCCCGCGGAAGATGTGCAGGTAGACGGCGAAGAAGAACAGCGATGCCCCGTTCATGTGCAGGTAGCGGATGAAGTGGCCGCCGTTCACGTTGCGCATGATGTGTTCGATCGACGCGAAGGCGTAATCGACATGCGGGGTGTAATGCATTGCGAGGATGATCCCGGTGACGATCTGCAAGGCAAGGCAGAAGGTCAGGACGATGCCCCAGATCCACATCCAGTTCAGGTTCTTGGGCGTGGGGATCATTATGGTGTCGTACATGAGCCCGACGATGGGCAGCCGCTTGTGCAGCCACTTTTCTCCACCGGTCTTGGGTTCGTAATGGTCGTGCGGAATTCCGGCCATGCTGTTGTTCCTTACCCGAGCTTGATGGTGGTTTCGTCGAAGAAGCTGGCGACGGGCACATCAAGGTTGCGGGGCGCTGGTCCCCTGCGGATGCGACCTGCCGTGTCATAGTGCGACCCGTGGCAGGGGCAAAACCAGCCGCCGAATTCCCCGGCGCCGTCACCCAGCGGCACGCAGCCCAGATGGGTGCAGACGCCCATCATCACCAGCCATTCGCCGGCCTCATCCAGCGTGCGGTTCTCATCCGACGCATCGGCGCCCGGCTTGTTGGCGTTCTGCGCCATCCGGTCGATGGTCAGCTCGTCAAGCGCCGTGGCGCGGGCGGCATCGATCTCTTCCTGCGAGCGGCGGCGGATGAAGACCGGCTTGCCCAGCCATTTCACCGTCAGCTGCGTGCCGACCTCGACGGCCGAAACATCGACCATGATCGAGGACAGCGCCTGAACGTCCGCCGAAGGGTTCATCTGGTTGACCAGCGGCCAGACGGCGGCACCCGTTGCCACCGCACCGGCGCCCGCCGTTGCATAGTACAGGAAATCCCGCCGAGTGCCTTCGCCGGTGCCTGCGTGATCGTCTGCCTGGGACACGAGACCTTCTCCCCTATCGAGCCGGCTTGTGCCGACCCACATGACCTGAGGGCCGTGACCTAGCCACGCCCTGACGGGCGGGTATTTAGCCAAGGCAGCGGGGATCGTCCAGCGGACAAAGCCGCGCAGCATGCGATTCCGGGGCAAGATCGGACATTGTGTCGCGGAAGTCGCGGATTGTCAGAGGTCAGGGGCGGTTGCCAGCAGAGCCGGACGGGCGGAAAAGTCGCCCCACCAGCCGGCCAGCACGGGATGCGCGGCGCGCCAGTCCCGTGCGGAAAAGCGGAAATCCAGATAGCCAAGGGCACAGCCCAGCGCGATGTGCCCCATATCGACCGGGCCGTGCAGATGGCTCATCCACCGCCCCTCGATCGCGGCCAATGCCCGGTCGATCTTGCGCCACTGCGCCTCGACCCAGTCCGGCGACCGGCTTTCGGGTGCTCGGACATGCTCTTCATAGCGCATCACGACGGCAGCATCGGCGATGCCGTCGGCTGTCGCTTCAAGCACGAGGGTATCCCACAGATGGGGCGCGGCGGGGTAGAGGCCCGCGCCAAGCAGGTCGTCGAGATAGCGGCAGATCACCCGGCTGTCATAGAGCGTCGGGCCGTCCGGGCGTTCCAGCGCCGGGATCTTGCCAAGGGGGTTGCGGTCCACCGGCAAGGTACCAGGGTCGAGCGGGGTGCCGGAAACCGGGACGATCTCGACCCGGTCCACGGCCTTGGCCTCGTGCAGAAGCACCATGACCTTGCGCACAAAGGGCGATGCGGGGGCGTGATAGAGCCTCATTCCGGGCGCTGCCGCAGCCGAAGGCGGGCCATCAGGCTGGCGTCAATCTCCCAGACCTTGCCCCGGAAGCGGATGACCCTGCGGATTCGCGCCCCGGCGTTGGTCTGCCGGTCGTCCGCACGGTCAGCAGGGCGATGCAGCGAAAGCCCCTCGCCCAGATCGTCCAGCGCATCCTCGGCACGCTGGTCGGTCCGACCGGGAAAGCTCTGCTGTCGCATCCAGCGTCTTGCGGCAAGACCGACCGCGGCAACGGCACCCAGTCGGACGGCGATGGGCAGGATCGGGGCAAGGGGCAGGGGCATTCGGACCTCCCGGTGTCATCACCTGAAAGCCTAGGGCCATCGAGCGGTTGTGTAAACATCACCAGCGCCCGCCGGCAACGGAGCGCCTGGCCTGATTATTCCGGTAAATCAGATGGCTGACGGCCAATACGGCTTTGGCGTCACGACGGGTCCGCCCCGTCGCGCATCAGCGCAGCGATGGCCTGCGCCCCCGCGTCGCCCAGTGCCAGTGCCGCCGCCGCGCGGGCGCGGACCTCGGGCGACTTGTTCTGGTTCAGCTTCCAGGTGCCTTCGACCGACAGGACCCGGAAGCGAAACGGCAGGATCATCCGCATCATGCGCGGCATCGCGCCTTCGGTCATCTTGGCGCTGGTCCAGCGGCGCTTGCCGCTGATTCGGCCCTCATGCTCGGCGGACAGGGCATCGACATGCGGGCGAAGCGCGTCGTCGGGCAGCGGTTCCAGAGTGCCGCGCAGATGGACGGCGACATAGTTCCAGGTGGGGACCTGATCGGGAACCTGCTCATGCGGCCCATACCAGTCGGGCGAGACATAGGCATCCGGCCCCGACACCGAGATCAGCGCAGGGGCCGGCAGCCCCGCGCGGGCGATGGGATTGGACCGGGCCAGATGCAAATCGGCGTGGCTTGCGTCGGCGTTCAGAAGAAAGGGCACATGCGCGGCCAGCGGGCCATCGGGTCCGTTGACCGACAGGATGCCAAAGCCGCGCGCACGGGCGAAGGCAAGGTTCCGGTCAAGCGGGGTCTGGCGGAAGGCGGGGTTCGGATGCATGTCTGGACCTGTGACCTGTGCCCGCCAACCGATAGCCGGGGACAGACGGATTGGCCAGAGTCGCCCCTTTCAGCGGCACCACCCGGTCAAGCTGCCAGGCCCCGGGACTGCCTGGACGCAGGAGCGACCGCGACCTCAATCTGTTCCGGAAACGGAATGAAGGGCCCCGCACCCCTGCGGAACCCTTCATCCACCCCACGCGCACACCCCAAGCACCGCACGTGATTTGTAAAGGGTTCCGGGCGTCCTGCCCTGACATCCTTGGTGTGCCCCGAATCCCTCTGCCCCCGCAACAGCGAAGCATCAGGCAATTGACTCGAATGCTTTCGGCCTGATGCCGCTAGCGCGAGGGCGGCGCCCCATCAGCCTCGACCAGCGGGTGGGCCCTGCCCCAGACCCGAGCCGCCTCGCGGGCCAGAGTTCTTGCCTCGGCCCGGGCCATCCGGTCGCGTGCGGCCTCGGGGCTTCCCGTCTCGCGCAGCGCGCGCTGCCACAGGCGAAGGGCCGAGGCCGCGCTCCAGGGAAGCGCGGCCCCGGCCAGCCATGCCCGCAAGTCGGGTGGGAGCCGGTCGAAGGCGGTCATGGGGTCGGTGTTGCGCCAGCGGGCGCGGGGCGAGGCGAGGTTCCGGCTCATGCCGCCTGACGTCGCCAGGCGGGGAAGGGATCCGGCAGGTCGGTCCAGGCCTCGGGCGTGAAACCTGCGGCCGGGACCAGCGCCGCGTCCAGCCGGGCGCGGATGGCGGCTTCGTCCATCCCGTGGCCGATGAAGACGATCTCCTGCCGCCGGTCACCCCAGGGCTCGTCCCATTTCGAGGCCACTTCGCGCAGCGCATCGGGGTGCGTTGGCCACCGTTCGCGCGGAACGCTCGCCCACCAGCCCCCCAGCGGCGTGACCGAGGACACCGCCCCGGCAAGGCTGAACTCGGCCACCCAGTTGGGGCGGCTGGCCAGCCAGAAATGCCCCTTGGCCCGGATCACCCCGGGCAGGTCGCCGTTCAGGACTGCATGCACCTTGGCCGGATGGAACGGCAGCCGGGCGCGGTAGACGAAGGAGGAGATGCCGTATTCCTCGGTCTCGGGGGTATGGTTGGCAAAGCCGTACAGCTCTTTCGCCCACATCGGATGTTCATGCGCCCGGTCGAAGTCGAAAAGGCCGGTATCGAAGATCGCGTCAGGATCGACCGCCGAATGATCGGTCTCGATCAGCCGCGCATCGGGGTTCAGCGCCTTGATGATCTTGCGTGCGGCGTCGGCGCGCTGGGGCCCCGCATCGCGGACCTTGTTCAGGATCACCACATCGGCGAATTCGATCTGGTCGGTCAGCAGGTTGACCAGCGTACGCTCATCCCCCTCGCCCAGCGACTCGCCCCTGTCGGCGAGGAAGTCATGGCTGGCGAAATCGCGCAAGAGGTTGATCGCATCGACCACCGTGACCATCGTGTCCAGCCGGGCGACATCCGAAAGGCTTTCGCCTTTCTCGTCGCGGAAGTCGAAGGTGGCGGCAACGGGCATCGGCTCGGCGATGCCGGTCGATTCGATCAAGAGATAGTCGAACCGACCTTCTGCGGCGAGGCGCCGAACCTCGGTCAGAAGGTCGTCGCGCAGCGTGCAGCAGATGCAGCCGTTGGTCATCTCGACCAGCTTTTCCTCGGCGCGGGAAAGCTCGGTCCCCTCGCGCACAAGATCGGCGTCGATGTTCACTTCGGACATGTCGTTGACGATCACCGCCACCCGGCGGCCGTCGCGGTTGTTCAGGACATGATTGAGCAGAGTGGTCTTGCCGGCACCAAGGAAGCCGGAGAGGACAGTGACAGGCAGGCGGGTATCGGGCATCGGAACCTCCAGAGAGCGAAGGGCATACTTTGTTATAGTATAACATTCAAGACCCCTTGCACCCGCTTTCACCGCTGCCAGCCGTCCCGGGCGGTTGGCTCCAACCGTGCCGAAGGGTCGGAGGCCCGCCCGCATGGCAACGAAGGCGCCTGAACCGCGCCTTCCGGCCGAGCCGAAGCATCGACCACGCGGACCTTGTCAGTCGGTCCGAATTGGCATTAGAAGCCGTCATGGACCTGCAAGCCTCAGTCATCATTCCGACGTTCGAAGACTGGGACGGCCTGCAGACTTGCCTTGACTGCCTTGCCCGTCAGACCGCGGACCCGGCGGTTTTCGAAGTGATCGTCGCCAACAACAACGCCTCTCCGGATGTGCCGGCGTCGCTGCGGCTGGCGCCGAATGCGCGCGTGATCCATGTGCCGAAACCCGGCAGCTATGCCGCCCGCAACGCCGCGATCATTGACGCGCGTGCCGACATCCTCTTCTTCACCGACAGCGACTGTCTGCCCGACAGCCGGTGGATCGAGGCCGGTTTGGCCGCGATCTCTCCGCTTCCCGAGCTTGACATGGTGGCGGGCGCAATCGACCTCTTCTCGCCCGGCGATCGCTGGAGCGCCACCGAACTATACGACCGCGTCCACCATCTTCTGCAGGCGGACTATGCGGCGGAAGGCTGGTGCGCCACTGCAAACCTTGTGGTGCGCCGCGTCGCATTCGAGAAGTATGGAGCGTTCAACGAAAGCCGGTTTTCAGGCGCTGACAAGGAATGGACGCAGAATGCGACCAGCCTGGGATCAAGGCTTCACTACCGCGACGAAGTCCTGATCCGTCACCCGGCCCGCGCCGATTTCAAGGCCATGGCGAAAAAGCGCAGGCGGCAGATCGGCGGCGCACATCACGCCGAGCAGCAGGGCCTCAGGCCGCGCAGGCCCCTGCTGAGCTACATGGGGTTCGTGTCACGTTCGCGTCTGGTGAAGGCGCTGAATTACCCGGACCTTACCGAAGGGCAGCGCGTGAAGGTCATGTGCGTGGACATCCTGCTGTCCATGATCGCCTTCACCGAGGTGGTGCGCCTGCGCTACCTGTGGGGCAAGCCGTCGCGGGCCTAGGCCAAGCCGCCGTGCATTCGGGCGTCCAACAGACTGAAAAGCCCCGAGGTTTCCCCCGGGGCTTTCGTTTTTGCGCTGCTTGAGGGATCAGCCCTCGGCGGCTTCTTCCTTCTTCTCGGTGATCTCCTCACCGGTCTCCTGGTCGACCATCTTCATGCCAAGGCGCACCTTGCCACGGTCGTCGAAGCCCAGAAGCTTGACCTTGACCTCCTGGCCTTCCTTCAGAAGCTCGTTCGGATGGTTCAGGCGCTTGCCGGAAATCTGGCTCACATGCACCAGACCGTCGCGCTTGCCGAAGAAGTTCACGAAGGCGCCGAAATCGACCAGCTTCACCACCTTGCCGGTGTAGACCTTGCCCTCTTCCGGCTCGGCCACGATCGACCAGATCATGTCATAGGCCTTCTTGATCGCGTTCTGGTCGTTCGAGGCGATCTTGATCACGCCGTCGTCGTTGATGTCGACCTTGGCGCCCGAGACCTCGACGATCTCGCGGATGACCTTGCCGCCCGAGCCGATCACTTCGCGGATCTTGTCGGTCGGGATCTGCATCGTCTCGATCTTCGGGGCGTATTCGCTGAAGCCCTGCGGGGCCGACAGCGCCTTGGCCATTTCGCCAAGGATATGAATTCGCCCGTCTTTTGCCTGCGCGAGGGCCTGTTTCATGATTTCCGGAGTGATCCCGGCAACCTTGATGTCCATCTGCAGCGAGGTGATGCCCTTTTCGGTGCCCGCGACCTTGAAGTCCATGTCGCCGAGGTGATCCTCGTCGCCCAGGATGTCGGTCAGCACCGCCCAGGAGCCGTCGTCTTCCAGGATCAGGCCCATGGCCACACCGGCGACCGGCGCTTTCAGCGGAACGCCCGCATCCATCATCGCGAGGGACCCGCCGCAGACCGAAGCCATGGACGAGGAGCCGTTCGATTCGGTGATCTCGGACACGACGCGGATGGTGTAGGGGAAATCGGTCGGCGCCGGCAGCACCGCCTGCAGCGCGCGCCAAGCCAGCTTGCCGTGGCCGATCTCGCGGCGGCCGGGCGAACCCACACGGCCAACTTCGCCGACCGAATAGGGCGGGAAGTTGTAATGCAGCATGAAGTTCGACCGATAGTTTCCGTTCAGCGCGTCGATGATCTGCTCATCCTCGCCCGTCCCCAGCGTCGTCACGACCAGACCTTGCGTTTCACCACGGGTGAACAGCGCCGAACCGTGGGCGCGCGGCAGGACGCCGGTTTCGGCCACGATCGGGCGCACGGTTTTCGTGTCACGACCGTCGATCCGGGCGCCGTTCTTCACCACGTCGCCGCGCAGGATCGAGGATTCCAGCTTCTTGATCGCCGAGCCGAGGTTGCTGTCGGCAAGCTCTTCCTCGCCCATCGCGGCCTTGATCGCCTCGACGGCGGCCGAGATGGCCGAGGTCCGCTCCTGCTTGTCGCGGATCGCGAAAGCGGCGCGCATCTGCGCCTCGCCCGCAGCCTTCACCTTGGCGTAAAGCGCCGAATAGTCGGGCGGGGTGAAGTCGAAGGGTTCCTTCGCGCTGTCCTCGGCGAAGTCGATGATCAGGTCGATCACCGGCTGCATCTGTTCGTGGCCGAAGACGACCGCGCCGAGCATTTCTTCTTCCGTCAGCTCGTAAGCCTCGGATTCCACCATCATCACGGCGTCCTTGGTGCCGGCGATGACCAGATCAAGCCGCTGGTCGGGCTTCATGCGCAGCTGGGTCATGTCGTCCATGGCCGGGTTCAGCACATATTGGCCGTTCTCAAAGCCGACGCGCGCGGCGCCGATCGGGCCCATGAAGGGCACGCCCGACACGGTCAGAGCCGCCGAGACGGCGATCATCGCCACGACGTCGGGGTCATTGACCAGATCGCAGCTGAGCACGGTCGCCATGACCAGCACTTCGTTCTTGAAGCCGTCAACGAACAGCGGGCGGATCGGCCGGTCGATCAGACGCGAGGTCAGCGTCTCTTTCTCCGAAGGGCGCGCCTCGCGCTTGAAGAAGCCGCCGGGGATTTTGCCGGCCGCGTAGTATTTTTCCTGATAGTGAACCGTCAGGGGAAAGAAGTCCTGGCCCGGCTTCGCTTGCCGCGCGAAGGTCACGTTGGCCATGACCTGGGTTTCCCCGAGCGTCGCGATCACCGACCCATCGGCCTGGCGCGCAACCTTCCCGGTTTCCAGTGTGAGCTTTTCATTGCCCCACTGGATCGATTTCTTCGTCACATTGAACATGTATCGTTTCCTCTGGAGGTCCGGCCCCTGCCGTCACCCCCGTACATCTGGCGGCCCCATTGCCGCCGTCCCCCCGATCCTTCGCACGGGCCCCGGGGGCGGGCCTCACGTCTCAGATGGCGGGGGCCTTACAGGAAAACGCCGGGCTTGGAAAGCAAATGATAGGCCCGGCCCCCTTCCGGGCGGCCGGGCTCGTCTGCCGCTCGTCGATGACTTCGTCACTCCTCGCGCGGGTCTGCCGACGAGCAGACGAAGTCGCACGAGGAGGCGTCGGGATCAGATCGCCGACTTGATCCAGTTTTCCAGCGCGGCCTTGGGCGCGGCGCCGACCTTGTTCGAAACGACCTGGCCGTCCTTGAACAGGAACAGCGCCGGAATGCCGCGCACGCCGAGCGTTGCGGGGCTGTCGGGGTTTTCGTCCACGTTGACCTTCACGATCTTGACGCGGCCGGCATATTCGGTCGCCAGTTCCTCAAGCGCGGGGCCGATCTGGCGGCAGGGGCCACACCATTCGGCCCAGAAATCGACGACGACCGGGATATCCGACTGGCGGACCTCGGCGTCGAAGGTGGCATCGGAAACGGCGACAGTGGCGGCGCCCATGGTCATTCTCCTGCGGGAAAGAGTCAGGCAGGGAAGCTAAGAAGCCGGGGCGGGAAGGTCAAGGGATCGTGGTTCGGTCCAGGGCCGCCCTCACGATCTCGGGATCAAGCTGCATCAGGCGGGGCGGTCTTGTCCACAGGATGGCGGTGTCGATCCGGCGGTCCGGGTAGATCTGCGCCAGCACATGGGCATAGGCGCCAAGCTGGCGCAGGATACCCTCGGGCACCAGGTCGGGGCGGTCGGGAACCAGCGCGTTCGACTTGTAGTCGACCACCAGAACCCGGTCGGGTGCGACGATCAGCCGGTCGATGGTGCCGGTGATCCGGACACCGTTCCAGGCGCCGGTGACGGCAACCTCGGACAGCGTGCCGGGCGCGAAGAGGGGGGAAAGATCGGGGTGGTCGAGCACGGTCTGCGCCTCGGCCAGAAGGGCCGCCGCCAGGTCGGAACCGACCAGCCCGGCGGCATGGGCGGGCCAGTCGGCGCGAGGCAGCGCGGGCAGGCGCTCCAGCAAGAGATGCAGCGCGGTGCCCCGGCGCATCGCTTCATCATTTTCGGTGGCGGCCTCGCCGGGCAGCGCCTTCGGCCCGCCAAGGTCGGAGGGCGAGAGGATCCTTGGCCCCTGTGGCGCGGGCGGGGCGGGGCGGGTCAGCCAGCCGGGGAGCGCAAGGGAGGTCGCCCCTGTGTCGGTCTTCGTGGCCGGCAGGGGCCAGTCGCCGAAGGCATGGCGGCGGATGCCCTGACCGGCATCGGTGGCGATGGCGCGCTCGACCCCCTCGCGGATCAGTGTGTACCAGGCGTTTTCCTGCTTCACCTCGCCCGCCACGGCGGCGACCAGCCAGCAGCGCGCGCGGGTCATGGCGACGTAAAGAAGGCGCAGGCGTTCCTCGGCCTCGCGGGTCTTGCGCGCGGCGCGCTCGGCGGCGATCAGCGCGGGGCTTTCGGCCTGCGGCACTTTCCAGACTGTGGGCCCGTCGGGCAGGCGGTAAAGCTCGTCCCGTTCCTGCGGCTTGCGGTCGCCGGTGTCGGGCAGGATGACGATCTCGGCCTCAAGCCCCTTGGCGCCGTGGACGGTCATGACGCGGATACGGTCGCCTTCGCTGTCAAGCTGGCGCTTCACCTCGACATCGTCGGTCCGCATCCAGACGAGAAAACCGGTCAGGCTGGGGACCTCGCTGCCCTCGTAGGCCAGGGCCTGACCAAGGAGTTCGTCGATGCCGTCCTCGGCTTCCGGCCCCAGCCGGTCAAGGAGCTTGCGGCGCCCGTCGTGGCGGTAAAGCACCCGTTCCAGAAGATCATAAGGACGCAGGAAATCGGCCTGATCGCGCAGGTCGGTCAGGAAAGCCAGGGTTTCGGGGTGGGTGGCGTCATCGCGCAGGGCCTCCCACAGGAACCCCTTGCGGGGATGGGCAAGGCGGTAGAGCTCGGCCTCGGACCAACCGCAGAGGGGCGAGCGGAGGACGGCCGCCAGCGACAGGTCATCCTCGGGCGTGTCGAGGAAGGACAGGAGCGCGGCGAGGTCCTTGACCGCAAGTTCGCCGCCGAGTTTCAGCCGGTCGGCCCCGGCAATGGGCAGGCCCAGCGCCTTGCAGGCGCGGATGATCTCGTGAAACAGCGGCGAGCGGCGCTGGACGAGGATCAGGAAATCGCCGTAGCGGATGGGGCGGGCCGGCGGCTTGCCCTTGCCCGCCTGCGGGATCTGCTCGCCGCCTTCCACCCGGCCCTGCATCCATTCGGCGATCTGCCGGGCAAGGATCACGATGGGGCTTTCCGGGCTGGGCTGGTCCACCGGGTCGTGCCAGTCGCCGTCCGGCTCATCGCCCGCAGGCGCGACCGGGGGCCAGACATCGACGCGGCCGGGCAGGGTTTCGTGGAAGGCCAGGTGATATGAGCCGCCGCCAAGGGCATGGTGCTGGGCGGGGGTGAAGGTGCGGTCCACCACCTCCAGGATTGCTGGGGAGGAGCGGAAGGAATGTTCCAGCGACCGCAGCACCAGTGCGTTCCCCCCGGCGAGGAAGTCGGAGAAATGGTCGCGTTTCCGGTCGAAGGCCGCGACATCGGCGCCCTGAAAGGAATAGATCGACTGCTTCTTGTCACCCACGACAAAAAGGGTCCGTGACCGGTTCCCGGCACCCTGCCCGGCGGTGAGTTCGGCGGTCAGGCTTTCGATCAGGTCCCATTGTTCGGGGCTGGTGTCCTGTGCCTCATCGACAAGAACATGGTCGATGCCGCCGTCCAGCCGATACAGGACCCAGGCGGCGAGGGAGGGGTCCTTCAAAAGCCTGCGCGCGCGGCGGATCAGGTCATCGAAGTCGAGATAGCCGCCATCGGCCTTGCGCCGGTCGTATTCGGCCAGGAAGGGCGCGGCCAGGGCGTGGAGGGCTGCGGTCCTTTCGGCGGCGGCAAGGGCAAGGCGGCGGGGGCGGGCGGCCTCGACCCGCTGCATCAGCGCCTCGACGCGCGGCATCTGGTTGGCCAGACGGGTGCGCGTCGGGCCGGTGGGGAAGGCGCCGATCTTGGCGGCGAAGGGCGCGTTGGCCTTCTCTCCGAAAAGGAACACCCCTTCCATCGCGGCCAGCATCTCTGGCCCCGGCCGGAACAGGTCGATGGCGCGCAGCCTGTCGGCGGCTTTCCCGTCGTTGACGGACCCCCCGGCCAGCCCGGCGATGAAATCGGGCAGCCAGTCGGCCTCATCCCCCAAAAAGACCGACTGCATCAGGTCGGAGGTGGCGAAACCCGGCGGCAGGTCGAACAGCTGCCAGACCTGATCGCGGGTCAGCGGCGGGTCGAAACTGTCGCGGTGGCGGGCGATCTGATCGACGAGGGCGGCGAAATCCTCGGCCGTATAGACGCGGGTGACGGCGCGGATGGCTTCGGGGGCGAGGCCGTTGGCCATTTCCTCGATGATCCCGGCGCGCAGAAGCCGGGCGGCGCGGTCGTCCATCTCGGTGAAGCCGGGGGGCACACCAGCCTCAAGCGGGAAGCGGCGCAGAAGGCTGGCGCAGAAGCTGTGGATCGTCTGGATGCGCAGGCCGCCGGGGGTTTCGATGGCGCGGGCGAAGAGCTGGCGGGCGCGGGCAAGACGGGGGGCGGAAAGCTCGACCTCGCCCAGGTCAAGCAGCGCGCGGCGCAACTCGTCATCGGGCTTCATCGCCCATTCGCCAAGGCGGCGGAACAGGCGGTTCTGCATCTCGGAGGCGGCGGCCTTGGTGTAGGTCAGGCACAGGATATGCTGCGGCCCGACCCCGTCCAGCAAGAGCCGCGCCACGCGGTCGGTCAGGACCCGGGTCTTGCCCGAGCCCGCATTGGCCGACAGCCAGGTGTTCCGCGCAGGGTCGGCGGCGGCGATCTGCATCTCTCCAGCGGGGGTAATGGTCATGCCAGATCCTCGGGGTCGGGGGTGGCGGTCATGTCCCATTCGCCGAAGCGCGAAAGGTGGTCGTAGTCCGAAGTGTAGTCGGTCTTGTGCGGCGCGCGGCGGGCGGTATAGCCGGTGCGGGCCTCGGCGTAGCGGGACAGAAGGCTGCGGAACTCCTGCCAGATCTTGTCCACTTCGCCGGGTTGCAGGACCGTTGCGACCTCTTTCAACTCGCCCTTGACGCCGACATAGGTCAGCCGCGCGACCTCGGCCGGGTCGAGGCCCGGAAAGCCGCCGCGTTCGGCCATGGCGGCGGCAAGGAGGAGTTGCTTGTCATAGGCCTTCTGCTGCGCCTCGGTCGGCGGGGCGCCGGTCTTGTAGTCGATCAGGTGCAGCCGACCGTCGGGCAAAAGGTCGATGCGGTCGGGCTTGCCAGTCAGGGTGAAGTCGAGCCCTTCCACCGTCACCGCGCCCTTTTCCTCCATCAACACGGGGGTGCCGCCGGTATTGGCGGAAAAGCGCAGGAAGGCATCCGCCGCGCGGTCGATCCGGGCCAGCCAGACGGCGCGGGCAAGGGGCCAGGCGACATGGGCCTCCAGCGTCCGGGCCGCAATGGCAAGAAGGGTGTCGCGGGTGCCGCCGCCCTGACGGACGAATTTCTCGAGGATTTCATGCAGCACAATGCCGCGCAGGCGGGGGTCGGGCTCGGGCCGCAGCGGGTCAAGCGGGCGCAGGCGCAAGGTGTGGCGGGCGTAGATGGCGTAGGGGTCGCGGACCAGGGTGGCGATTTCGGTCAGCGACAGGCGCTTGGGCCGCGCGGCCAGCGGCGGGCGGGGCGAGGGGCGCGGCGCGGGTTCGGCCAGACCAGGCGGGCGGTCGAAGGCGGCGGCCAGCGCCAGCCATCCCTGCCCCCGCTGGCGCATCGCCGCCAGCGCCTGCGGGCCGTTCCTGCCGGGCAGCCCCTCCATCAGGTTGACCAGCCGGTTCAGCCAGCGGGAGGGCACGGTTTCCGCCTCGGCCCCGCGCAGGCTGCGCGACAGGACCACGCGCGGCGCGGCAATGGCCTGCTGGTAGTCATGCGCGGCAAGGCCGATCTGGCGTTCGGGCAAGAGAAGGCCCGCCGCCTTGCGCATCGCCCGGTTCAGCCAGGGGTCGGGCGCGGATTGCGCGGGCCAGGTGCCGTCGTTGAGCCCGGCAAGGATGACAAGCTCGGCCCCCTGCACCCGTGCCTCCAGCGTGCCGCGGATCATGATGCCGGGATGGACGGTTTCGGCCTCGCGCACCTCGCCCGACAGGACGGTGCGCAGAAGGTTGGCGTAATCGCCGGGCGTGACGGCGCCGCCTGACCCGGCCTCGGCGGAGAGATCGGCCATGGCGGTGCGGGCGGCCTCACCCGCTGCCTTTTCCCACAGCGCGCCACTGCCGGTGTCGGCAAAGCCCCGGGCGAGGCGTTCGGTCACGGCAAGGTGGCGGGCGACAAGCGCGGGCAGGGGCGTGGTGCCAGTTGTCTCATGACCGCAAAGCGTTTCGCCAAGGATCATGGCCCATTCTGTCGCACGCTCAAGGCCCGAGGCGGTGGCCCAGGCGGCAAGGCTTTGCGCCGTGGGAAAGGCCGGGCCCTCGCGGCGGGCGCGCAGCTCGTATTCCCGGGTCAGGATCAGATGCGCCCCGCGACCGGGGCCGGAGAAGACCAGCGGATGTTTCAGGATGGCAAGGGCCGCATCGATGGTCAGGCGCTGGCCGAACAGCCCCGCGACCTGCCGCAACAGGCGCCCGGGGGCGGACAGGGCCAGTGGACGCCCGGCGGAATCGTCGGGGCGGATGCCCCAGCGGTCAAGCGCGGCGGTCACCCGGCGGGTCAGGTTGCGGTCGGGGGTGACAAGGGCGGCGGTCGTGCCGGTTTCCGCCGCCTGTCGCAAGACCAGCGCGACAGCCAGCGCCTCGACCCGTTCCGAGGGTGCCTCGATCAGGGTCATGTCGGAGGTCGCGGGGATCAGATCGGGCAGCGCCTGGCCTTCGGTCAGCCACTGGTCGGTGACCGGGGCGGGGCGCAGCGACAGGGAAACCAGCCGGTTGCGGTCGGGGGCCGGGGCCTGCGCCTTTGTCCAGGGCCGCACCGCGCCGGGGGTGATCCCCAGCGCCTCCATCACCCGGCGGAAGCGGTATTGCGGGTGATCCTCGGCGGTGAGCGCGTCATCCATGCCGTTCCAGACGGGTTCGGGCAGGTCGAAGTCGAAGCCGGGCAGGACGACCGCCCCGTTCGGCAGCCGCGCGATGGCCTGCATCAAAAGAGCCGTCGTCCCGCGCGACCCGGTCGAGCCGGCCAGGATCACCGGATCGGCGGGGGGCGCGGTCTGCCACTCCTCGGCCAGGGCCTCGATTGCCCGGCGCTGGCGGGCCTCGGCGTCCATGCCTTCACCCTCCAGTGCCTGGTCGACGATGCCGAGGAAGGCCTGCGTCTGGGCCCAGTGGGCCGAGTGGTTGCCCACATCCAGCGCGGCGATCCGTTCGGCTGTGACAGCTTCGTCCTGCATCTCGCCCATGAGGCGGGCAAGGCTGTCGGCAAGGTCGTAAAGCCCGGCGCGGGGAAAATGGGTGCTGCCGGTGGCAAGAAGCCTTTCCAGAAGGCGGGACAGGTCCAGGCGGCGGCGGAGCGGTGGCACGACGGGGGGGAGGGGCCGGTGACCAAGCGCCTGCGGCAGGTCGGTGACGAGCAGAAGGCGCGGCAGAAAGCGCGCGCCTTGGGCGGTGAGGCAGTCGGTCACCCGGCGGCGCATTCGGGCCGTGTTCAGGATCAGCGTGACGCGGGCCAATGCCTCGGGCGGCCCGGCGCCAAGCCGGGAGAGAAGACCGGCGACAAGTTCGGCCGGGAAATCCGCGCCGGGGGGCAGGGCGTAAAGGGCGGGGTCAGCCATGGGCGGCATCGTGCAGCAGCGCTTCGGCCGCGGCAATGCCTTCCGGGTGGCCGACGTCGCACCATCGGCCCTGATGGACGATCCCGAAGGCGCGGCCCTTGGCGATCAGGTCGTTCCAGGGGCGGTTCAGCGAGAAGACCTGATCCTTGATCGGGGTGAGACAGGCAGGGTTCAGGATCTGGGCGCCGATATAGACGTGGTCCTCGCCCCCCGCACCGCGCGAGATGCGGCCCACGGGGTCAAGCGCGAAGTCGCCTTTCGGGCCGTGGGCAAGGGTCTGGTCCAGCGGCAAAAGGAGGAGAAGCGCATCCATCCGGTCGCCGTCCCAGGCGGTGGCGAGCTGGGCCAGCGGGTTCGCGCCGGTCCAGATGCCGTCGCTGTTCAGGATCGCCACGGGCCCGGGGCCAAGCAGCGGCAGCGCGGCCTTGAGGCCGCCGCCGGTTTCCAGGATCGGCCCCGCCTCGTGGCTGATGAGAACGCCCCGCCCCGCCAGATGTGCGGCCATCTGGTCAGCGTGGTAATGGGTGTTGACGACGATCCGTTCCGCCCCTGCCCCCACAGCGCTATCAAGCGCATGGTCGATCAGCGCACGCCCCGCGACCGGGATCAGCGGTTTCGGCCGGTCGGCGGTCAGCGCGCCCATCCGGGTGCCGAAGCCCGCGGCGAAGATCATCAGCGGGAAGGGGAAGGCGGGCATTGGGCTTCGATCCGGGCAAGGATTTCGGGGGTGGGTTCGGGCAGGATGGAGTGACAGATGCCGCGCAGGTCCGCCAGCGCGGGATGGGAAAGATTCCGTTGCAACTGGCCCCAGACGCGGGGGATCAGGCGCAGGTAGCCGGGCTTTCCGGCTTGAAGGCAGAGCCGGGCGAAGACGCCAAGGATGCGCAGCGCACGCTGGGCGCCAAGGGTGGCGTAGTGGGCGGCGAAGGCCTCGGGGACTGCGCCTTTGGCCTTGGCAAAGTGCGCAACGAGCGTGCTTTCGGTCTCGGGCGACACGTCGCGGCGGGCGTCTTGCAAAAGCGACACGAGGTCATAGCCCGGCTGGCCCATCTGGCCGAGCTGGAAGTCCAGGACGCCGACGCGGGCAAGGCCCTGACGGCCGGGCAGCCACAACAGGTTCTCGGCGTGGAAGTCACGCAGGATCAGGACGCGGGGGCCGTCGGCATGGGCCATGAGGGCGGCCAGCAGCGCGGCGCGGAATGGACCGGGGTCGGGCCGCGCCCCGGCAGCCGCAAAGGCGTACTGGTCCAGCGCGAAACAGGCGGCCTCCGCCCAGTCGGCGGCTGTCAGGTTCGGCAGGCCGGGGGGCGCGGGCGCGCGTTGCAGGTTCAGCAGTACTTCAACCGCCTCGGTGTAGAGCGCCAATTCCCGCGCGGGGTCGGCCTGAAGCAGCCGGGCGAACAGGTCGTCGCCAAGGTCTTCAAGCAAGAGGAAGCCCTGTGCCACATCCTCGGCAAGGATCGCGGGGGCGGAAAGGCCAAGGCCGCGCAGGTGGCGGGCCATGGCCACAAAGGCGGCGGGGTCATCGGCTCCACCCGGGGGGTTGTCCATCAAGACCGCGGTCACAGCCCCCAACCGCAACCGTTCGTAGCGCCGGTCCGAGGCATCGCCGGCCAGGTGCTGGCGTAAGGCGGCGCCCCACCCTGCACTTGCAAGGAAATCCGAGGCGAGAGCCGGGCGGTCAGTCATCGGCCAGCGCCTCGATCAGCCCGGCACGACCGCCGCCGAGCCGCGCCTCGCGCCCCTCGCCCTTGTGCGACAGACGGATGTGCAGGGCATTCGCAGGCAGGTGTTGGCCCAGCCGGTCGGGCCATTCCACCAGACAGATCGCGCGGCCGAAGGCATCGTCGAGGCCCAGTTCCCAGACCTCGTCGGGGTGGGTCAGGCGGTACAGGTCAGCGTGCCAGATTTCGACGTCGGCGTCGTAGACCTGAACCAGGGTGAAGGTGGGCGAGGGCACGTCTTCCTGACGCCCAAGCCGGGCGCGGATGAAGGCGCGGGCGAGGTGGCTTTTGCCGGCACCGATCGAACCTTCAAGCAGGAGGCAGTCGCCAGGTCCGGCCAGTCGCGCAAGCCTTTCGCCCAGCGCGGTGGTCGCGGCCTCGGTCGGCAGGTCAAGTGTCAGGGATGGGGCCGCTGCATCGGTCATGGAACCCGAGTCTACCCCGCGCCCCGGCTGCCGCAAGTCCCGGCGAGCGGTCAGGCCGAAAGAAGGCTGCGGACGTCCTCGGGCTGTGGCATCGCGATGTCGCCCGTCCGGGCGCGGAAAGTGATCAGCGTGGCGCCCCCTGTCAGGGGTCGGAACCGGCAGGTCAGAAGCCGGCCGTCCAGGAGCCGGACCTCACCCTCCCACGGGGAACGATCACCCAGCGCGGCCACGAAATCGGTGGCGTCGTCCCACAGCAGCGTCGGCGCCGAATGGTCACGCCACCAGACGGAAAGCTTGCCAATGCTGGCATCCGACAGAAGCACCGCCGGATCGTGATTCCAGAGCTGCGTATAGGCGAGGTTCGACATCAAGAGTTGTCCGCCCTGCGAGAAGACGGCGACTGCTTCCTCGACCGCGTCGATCACCGACTGGCCAAGTTCAAGGTCGGCCCGGTAGCGCCGGGTGCGCAACATTTCGTTCGAGATGTCCTCGAACATGAAGGCGATGGCGCCGTTCGGATGCGGCCGCCCGATCACGCGATAGGTCTGACCGCCCGGCAGGCTCCAGGTTTCCTCGAAGATGCCTGAGGAGGCCTCTTCCTCGACCCGCATGACCTGCCGTCGCCAGCTGCGATAGTCCTTGGGTTCGGGGATCATCGCCCTTGCCCGCATGGCATCCAGCACCGCCGACAGCGTCGGGCGCGAGATTAGGAAATCCGGCGGCAGGCAAGTGAGGTCGGCAAGCGCCGGATTGAAGAGTTGCAAGACACGGCTACGGTCGAAGATCGCCAGACCGATGGGCAGGTCGGCAAAGGTCTTGGTCAGGGTCTGCATGAATTCACGCAGGGCCGTTTCGGCCTCGACCGCCGAATTCGCCGACAGGGCATAGTGCAAGACCTCGGGGCCGACCGGAACCCGGATATGGTCGAACCATTCCGGCCCGCTGCGCATCTGCAACTTGATCCGGGCCGGCTGGCGTTGTGTGTGCTCGGCAGGCTGGAACAGCTTTGGCAGTGGCCAGCTCAGGTCCTGGCCGTCCGGCAAAAGCTCGGCCGCGCGGATCAGATAGGCGTGGTTGGCCCAGATCACCTGGCCCGTCTCATTCTCTTTCCACATCAGGACCGGCGCCCGGGCCAGCACCGCACGCTGGGCCAGCACCTCATGCTGAAGCGCTGCCATCACGGCGCCGTCGCCCGCCCCGGGCCGGGCCTCGCGCGTGGTCTCGATCATTGTCAGGCGGGTAATTCCCTGAACCTGTTCGCCCTTCAGGACAACAGGGGGTTCGACGTCCGGACCCGAGGTGACGAAGACCCGGCCCGTCCTTGGCAGCGTCTCGATTTCCCGGGCGAGACCGGGAAACAGCGGGCCCAGCTTGGCCAAGAGCCGGGGCCAGGCCCCGGTATCCTCACCCTCGGGCAGAAGCGAGCGTGCGGCAGGGGTGGCATCGAGCAGACGTTCGCCATCAAACAGGAAGGCCATGGCCGGCGCATCGTCGGCAAAGATGCTTGCAGCCCGCGCGGGGCGGCGCATCTGCCACGCGGCAAGCAAGGCAAGGCTGGCCAGCGCGACCAGCGTTGCGGTCAGCACCATGCCAAGGGCGGCAAGCAGATCCTGGGTCATGGACGGCCCCCGATACTTAACAGTTCGGCAAGCCTAGGGGCAGAATGATTAACCGAGCGTTAAGCAGCCCGGCGGGCGGCAGAGGAGCGGCTAGTCCTCGATCCGGCGGTTCTCGCCCAGCGCGGCGCCGAACGGGACGGCAAGGTCCTCCATCGCCCATACGGCCTCGACCACGGCGCCGCATCGTTCGGGGCGGTCCTCTGGGGCGAGAAACGGGTCGGTCGCATTGGCGAATGTCAACTCGGCACCTGAACGTTCCAAGAGCGTCTTGGCGATGAAGAGGCCAAGTCCCATCCCTTCATAGCCCGGACGCCGCCGGGTTTCGTTGCCCGTGCGGCGGAAGCGGACGAAGGGGTCGCCGATCCGGCCGATGACGTTCGGCGGAAAGCCCTCGCCATCGTCGATGATCCGAATGGTGACGATGCGGTCGGTCCATTCGCCCTCGATCCAGACGGTCGTGCGGGCAAAATCCACCGCGTTCTGAATCAGGTTGCGCACCCCGTGAATGATCTCTGGCCGGCGCAGGATGATCGGCTGGCGGTCGGGCGCGCCTTCGACCGGGGCGAAGGTGAACTCCACCCGCTTGCCGCGCGCCATGTGGGGCTCGGCCGCCTCGCGCAGGGCAGCGGACAGGGGCGCCTGCCGCATATGGAGGTCGTCCTTCCCGGCCCGGCCCATGTCGCGCAGGATGTCGCGGCAGCGGTCAGCCTGGTCGCGGATCAGCCGCGCGTCCTCCATCAGGTCGGGGCGATCGGCAAGTTCGTCCATCAACTCGGCACTGACCAGCTTGATCGTGGCCAGGGGCGTGCCAAGCTCATGCGCCGCCGCCGCCACCACGCCGCCAAGGTCGGTGAGTTTCTGTTCGCGGGCCAGCGCCATCTGGGTCGCCAGCAGCGCCTGCGACATGGACCGCATCTCGGTTGCCACCCTGCGCGAATAGAGGCCCAGAAACAGGATCCCGATCACGATCGACAGCCAGAAGCCGAACTCGAAGATCCGCGGGATCACCAGTTCGCGACCATCGGCGAAGCGCAGGGGGATGTTCCAGAAGGCGGCGACCGAGATCAGCGCGATTGCCGCCGCACCCAGAAGCACGGTCGATTGCAGCCGCAGCGCGCTGGCCGAGATGGTGACGGGCGCCAGAACCAAGAGCGCAAAGGGGTTGGTCAGCCCGCCGGTGATGAAGATCAGGAAGGCCAGCTGCGCGAGGTCGAAGAGGAGCGTGAAGAAGGCCTCGACCTCGTTCAGCCGCTTGTTTTCCGGAAACAGCGTGATCGAAAAGAGGTTGGCGATGATCGAGGCCCCGACGGCGAGGTAGCAAAGGCCGAGCGGCAGTTGCAGACCATACCACCGGTCGGCCACGATGATCGCGGCCAGCTGCCCGACGATCGCCATCCAGCGCAATAGGATCAGCGTGCGCAGCCGCACCCAGTTGCCCTGCAGTTCACGTTCGGGAAGGGAGATGCCCACCGTTGCCATGCTGTGACCAGTTGTCCCCTCGGGCGCCTTTGCCATTGTTAAGGCGGCGCGCTTCTGGGATCAATGCGCCCGGATCGGACCCTTGACCGACGGAGACCTCCCATGACCAGACTTTACGCCGGGCTTGCCGCCGCCGCCGTGGCCGCGCTGATCGGCGGGACCGCCGCCTATATCTTTCTGAACCGCAGCGATGACGTCTTTGCCCAGTGCCGGCAGGGCAATGTTGCGGGCGGCGATATCGGCGGGCCGTTCACCCTGGTGAACACGAAGGGCGAGACCGTGACCGAGGCGCAGGTGCTGACCAAGCCAAGCCTCGTCTATTTCGGCTATACCTTCTGCCCCGATGTCTGCCCCTTCGACATGGCGCGGAACGTGGCGGCGGTGGATATTCTGGACGAGATGGGCCTGGATGTGACCCCGGTCTTCATCTCGATCGACCCCGAGCGGGATACGCCACAGGCGCTTGCGGATTACGAATTCAACATGCACCCCAAGCTGGTGGCTCTGACCGGCACGGATGAGCAGGTGAAGGTCGCATCGCAAGCCTACAAGACCTTCTATCGCCGCCAGCCCGCCGAAGAGGGCGACGATTTCTATCTGGTCGACCATTCGACCTTCACCTACCTTATGCTGCCTGGCACGGGCTTTGTGGATTTCTTCCGCCGCGAGATTACATCCGAGCAAATGGCGGAAAGCGTTGCGTGTTTCCTGAAGGCAGGCGAAGCTGGCAACTGACCGCCGCGCAGTTGGGGAAAGACGCATGCCGAACGATCTTGGGGCCGATCTTGGGGCCGACCGCAGCCTGCTTCTGGTCGATGACGACGAGGCCTTTGTGAAGCGGCTGTCGCGGGCCATGGAGAAGCGCGGCTTCCTGCCCGAGACCGCGCAAAGCGTTGCCGAAGGCCGGGCCAAGGCGCAGACCAATCCGCCGGCCTATGCCGTGGTCGATCTGCGGCTTGAGGACGGCAATGGCCTTGATGTGATCGAGACCTTGCGGGAAAGGCGCCCCGATTGCCGGATTGTCGTTCTGACGGGTTATGGCGCGATTGCGACGGCTGTCGCTGCGGTAAAGATCGGCGCCATCGACTATCTGTCGAAACCGGCCGATGCCGATGATGTGACCAATGCGCTGCTGGCAAAGGGCGAGGCCCTGCCGCAGCCCCCGGAAAACCCGATGTCGGCTGATCGCGTGCGCTGGGAACATATCCAGCGGGTCTACGAGATGTGCGACCGCAATGTCAGCGAGACCGCCCGCCGCCTGTCAATGCATCGCCGCACACTTCAACGAATTCTGGCGAAACGCAGCCCGAAATAGATGGCAATTGTTGCCAATCCGGAATTAGAGGCCTATTGATGGCTATCTCGATCCGAGGGGGACAGATAATTGAACATCGACCTGAATTCGTTTTCGTTGAAGGAACTCAAGGACCTGCAATCTCAAGTGGCAAGGGCGATCGCCGGTTATGAGGATCGCCGCAAGAAGGAAGTTCTTGCCGAACTTGATGAAATTGCCAAGGCCAAGGGTTTTTCGCTGGCGGAATTGACCGGGGCTTCGGTCGGACGCAAGCGCACTCCTTCCGTGGCGAAATATGCGAACCCCGCGAACAAGGCCGATACCTGGTCTGGCCGGGGCCGCAAGCCGCGCTGGTTCAGCGAGGCGCTGGCCAAGGGCAAAAAACCCGAGGATATGGCGATCTGAGCGGGCTCAGGCCTGTGATTTCAGCCATTTGAGAAATGCCCGGGCAGCGGCGCGCTGTGGCCCGGGCAAGGTCAGGATGAAGTAGGCCGGCAAGGGGTCGCGGCTTTCGTGAACCAGCCGCAGGCGGCCCTCGGCCACATCCGCCTCGACGAGGGCGAGGCTTTCCACCACCAGACCCAAGCCCTGCCGCGCCGCCGCGATGGCAAGGTCTTCGCTGCTGATGTCGGTACGGCTGAGCCTCGTGGGATCAAGCCCGAGGCTGCGCAGATAGCTGTCCTGTTCCGGCCAGTTCGGGCTGAGCACCCAATCCATCGCGCGCAGGTCATCGGGCGTCGGGTCACTGTCGCCGATCAGCGAGGGGGCGCCGGCAATCACCAGGCGGGCGGGGGCAAGGTAGGTCGCCTCGACCCCCGGCCAGTCGCCGTTGCCATAGCGGATGCCAAGGTCCATCCGCTCGCGGTGCAGGTCCACAACGCGGGCATCTGGGTGCAGCGACAGGCCGATGTCAGGGTGGCGGTCCCAGAAATCCTTGAGCCGGGGCATCAGCCATTGCGCCGCGAAACTCGCGGTCAGCGTCACGCGAACGGGGCGGTCCACCTCACCCGCACGCAGCGCCTCGACCCCGCGCAGCATGGCGGCAAAGCCCTCGCCCAGCGCCTCGGCAAGTTGTTCTCCGTCAGCCGTCAGGCCCACGCCGCGCCCTTCGCGCTGCACCAGCGAGCGGCCCAGATGATCCTCAAGCGCGCGGACCTGCTGGGCCACGGCGGCATGGGTCACATTCAGCACCCGCGCCGCCTGAGAAAAGCTGCGCAAGTCTGCCGTGGCCGCAAAAGCCCGCAGCGCAGTCAACGAGGGAAGGGCGCGCCAGTCGGTTGGCATATGATAGATCATCTTACATATAAGAAGACTTTCTGAATCGTAGCATACAGTAATTCATGGCAAAAGGGGGCAGTCATCCAGCCAAAGGAGCAAGACCATGTTGAACATCTTCGCCGAAGCCCTGATGCTCGCCACGCGGATGAGTCGGCTTGACCGGCCCGTTCATCACACCCGGCGCAGCCCACGCGAATTCCAGGACATCGAGGGCCTGCGCGATCCGGAAACGCCACGATCCAAGGGGCGTTGATCCGGGCCGCCGATCTTGCTCAAGGGTCAGTCGCTATCGGCCAGAAGCTGGGCCACCCGTGCAACGTAATCCGCCCGCGCTTCAGCGGGCGGACGCAGCCTGATTTCCAGCCGGTTCACCACCTCTGGCGCGGGCCTGCCGAAAAGCTTGTCGGCCTCGGCCTCGGCAAACCCCGCGATGCGCACCGCCTCAAGCCAGGCCGAAACCTTGTCAGCCGCCTTGATCGCCTTCTTGATCGGCGCGGGGAGAACGGCAGGCAGGCCGAAACGCAGATGGACTGCTGCCGACAGCCGACGGTCAAGCTCTTCGTACCCCGGCCCGACCGCCGCCTTCACCGGGCTGATCATGTCGCCGATGACATATTCCGGCGCGTCATGCAGAAGCGCCGCCAATTGCCAGCGCGGCGCGATGCCGGGGTTCGCGCGGGTAAAGATCGTCTCGACCAGCAGCGAGTGCTCGGCCACCGAATAGGGCCAGTCTCCCCGCGTCTGCCCGTTCCAGCGCGCCACGAAGGCAAGGCCGTGGGCGATGTCCTCGATCTCGATATCCATGGGCGTGGGGTCGAGCAGATCGAGCCGACGACCGGAAAGCATGCGCTGCCAGGCGCGGGGTGCGCGGGTCATGCGGGTCACGGAAGATGCACCGTGGTTTCAGTCGGAAACCGGTCAAGATAGCGCAGGAGCGGCCGCAGCCTGAGCTGATGGCGGCCGAAGGCGAGAAACCACCAGAGCGCCGTGCGCATGCGCGGCTGCGCCCGAACCGTAACGGTCGGAGCATCTGGAAAGCAGGCCGTCAGGACTTCGCCATACGCCTTCCGGTAGGTCAGCGGGATCACCGACTTGCCGGGCTCTGCCCACGGCTTTCGCTCTCCGAAAAGGTGCACGATGTTGGGTGCCGCGAGGAGTTCGAAGAAGGGCGCCTTCTTGAACCATTGCCAGTTCCAGACCGGGCTCAGTTCGGCCCAGCTCCGGTAGAGGCAGATATTCAGAAGCGACTGGTCGTGCAGCCTGAAGAGGTGCCCCTTCGCGCTGCCCAAAGCCAGCGCCTTGCCGGTGATGTCGGCCGTCCGGTAGGCCGGAACGTCGATCAACAGGACGCCGGAATTGAAATATGCGGCGGGGTTCAGACCCATGACCCGGAATTCCTTCTTCTGCCGCTGCGGCTTGCGCCATTGCGTCAGGTCACGCACCGCGCCAAGGCAGCGCCCGCCCAGATCGACCCTGAAGAGGGCGTTGAAATCGCCGCCATGCACGAAGACATCCGCGTCAAGATAGAGAAGCCGGTCATAATCTCCTGCCAGCAGGTCCGGCATGGCCAGACGCAGGTAGGATTCCGCTCCGAGACGACCCGAAGTGTTCTGGCTGGCCAGCAGGTCAGCGATATCGATGTGGATCAGCCGCAGCCCAAGGGCCGAAAGTGGTGCGGGCAGGTCGATCGGTTCGGTCGAGGCGATGCAGATGTCGAACTGCCTTGGGGTCGGCAGCAGCGCGATCTGGCGCGCGGCAAAGGCGGCAAAGGGCAACCACTGCCGGTTCACACAGAACACCACCGCAGACCGATGTTTTGCCGGGTGACTCTGCGCAACGATCCGCATTCGTGCCTCGGTTTCCTATGCCCTCTCGCGTCACGTTGCCTGAGGTGTCGCCGCGTGCTACCTGCCAGTCACGAAATGATACTGTCAAGGAGTGGCCGGGATGCCAATTGATTACGTTGTGCGGGACATCTCGCTCGCAGAATTCGGCCGCAAGGAACTGACCATCGCCGAAACCGAGATGCCGGGCCTGATGGCTTGCCGCGAGGAATTCGGCGCGTCGCAGCCGCTGAAGGGCGCGAAGATCGCCGGGTCGCTGCACATGACGATCCAGACCGGCGTCCTGATCGAGACGCTGAAGGCCCTGGGTGCCGATGTGCGCTGGGCGTCGTGCAACATCTTCTCGACCCAGGACCACGCCGCCGCTGCCATCGCGGCCTCGGGCACCCCGGTCTTTGCCATCAAGGGCGAAACGCTGGAGCAGTACTGGGACTACACCGACAAGATTTTCCAGTTCGGCGGCGAGGGCGGGACCTGCAACATGATCCTCGACGACGGCGGGGATGCCACGCTTTACATCCTTCTGGGTGCGCGGGTGGAAGCGGGTGAGACCGACCTGATCGCCGTTCCGACCTCGGATGAAGAGGTCTGTCTCTTCAACCAGATCAAGAAGCGCCTCGCCGCCTCGCCCGGCTGGTTCACCAAGCAGCGCGATGCGATCAAGGGCGTCAGCGAGGAAACCACCACCGGCGTCCATCGTCTTTATGATCTGCACAAGAAGGGCCTCCTCCCCTTCCCGGCGATCAACGTGAACGACAGCGTCACCAAGTCGAAATTCGACAACAAGTACGGCTGCAAGGAATCGCTCGTCGACGGTATCCGCCGCGCCACCGACACGATGATGGCCGGCAAGGTCGCCGTCGTCTGCGGCTATGGCGACGTGGGCAAGGGCTCGGCGGCCTCCCTGCGGGGCGCTGGTGCCCGCGTGAAGGTGACCGAGGTCGATCCGATCTGTGCGCTTCAGGCGGCGATGGACGGCTATGAGGTGACGCTGCTGGAGGATGAGGTCGCCAGCGCCGACATCTTCATCACCACCACCGGCAACAAGGACGTGATCCGCATCGAGCACATGCGCGAGATGAAGGACATGGCCATCGTCGGCAACATCGGCCATTTCGACAACGAGATCCAGGTGGCCGCCCTGCGGAACCACAAGTGGACCAACATCAAGGACCAGGTCGACATGATCGAGATGCCCTCGGGCAACCGGATCATCCTTCTGTCGGAAGGGCGCCTCTTGAACCTCGGGAATGCCACGGGCCACCCGTCCTTTGTCATGTCGGCAAGCTTCACCAACCAGGTGCTGGCGCAGATCGAGCTTTGGACCAAGGGCCGCGACTATGCGCCGGGCGTCTATATCCTGCCCAAGGCGCTGGACGAAAAGGTCGCGCGCCTGCACCTGAAGAAGATCGGGGTGAAGCTGACGGAACTGCGCAAGGACCAGGCCGACTACATCGGCGTCAAGGTCGAAGGCCCGTTCAAGTCGGACCATTACCGCTATTGATCGTCGGAACCGGCCCGGATCTTCCGGGCCGGTCCAGCCTCAGGCCCGCTGCGCGGCCCCGACGTCGTTGAGTTCGGCAGCCGTCGCCTGTGGCGCCTTCTGGTTCATCAAACCCCACAAGAACCCGCCCGTAAGACACTGCAAGCCCAGAGCCGACAGGACGGCGACGAGCGACGCGGCCCGCGTGATCAGGCTGGAGTCGATCGGGCCGAAGTCATTCGCCGCCCAGTGACCGACCGCCGCGATGGTTGCGACCAGAGCCAGCAACAGGAACATCGCCCCGGCCTGGCAGGCGGTATCAACCGACAGCCGCGACCGAAGCTTCTCGAACCGGGGCGAGGACGGCAGAAGCTTCATCCGAACGGCAAAAAGCCGCGCCAGAAGGTGAAACCACATCAGCTGAAATCCGGTGATGATGAAGGTCGCGGCAAAGATCATCGTGCCAGCGTCCAGCGTGATGCCCAACAGGGTCAGGGGAGCGAAGAGAAGCGGCAGGAACAATGCGCCGCCCGCTGCCACAAGGGCCAGGCCGGGATAGAGGAAGATGCTGAACGGAGCGAAGGTAAGAAGCAGCTTCAGGTGCCGCCAGCCATCCCGCCATGATCGCAGATGAGGAGGACGCGACCGACCGTCAGGTGACAGGGTCGTCGGCACTTCGACGATCTTCAGCCCGGCCAGCGAGGCCTTCATCACCATTTCCGAGGCGAATTCCATGCCCGGGCTGCTCAATCCCAGCTGCAGGATCGAGGCGCGGGAGAACCCCCGCAGACCGCAATGAAAGTCTCCAACCGGAGTGCGGTAGAGGACACGGCCGATGGTGGAAAGAACCGGGTTACCCAGGTAGCGGTGCAGCGGCGGCATTGCACCCTTGGCGATTCCGCCCTTGAACCGGTTGCCCATCACCAGATCGGCGCCATCCCGCAATTGCGCCACGAAGCCATCCAGCCGCGAGAAGTCATAGCTGTCGTCGCTGTCGCCCATGATGATGAACCGGCCACGGGCCGCCGCGATTCCAGCGGTCAGGGCGGCACCGTAGCCGCGTTCGGCCACGGGCACGACCACGGCGCCCAGACCCGTTGCGATTTCCCGGCTCCCGTCGGTGGAGCCGTTGTCCGCGATCAGGACTTCGCCCTTGATGCCGGAAGCTTGCAGATAGCCCTGCGCCTTGCGGATGCAGGTTTCCAGGGTTTCCGCCTCGTTCAGGCAGGGCATGAGGATGGTGAGTTCGACCAAGGTGCAATCCATCTGGGGTTGGTCGCCGGAGCCGGCGCTACACCGGACGAGTGGACCGCGAAACTGCGCCGAAAATGCGGCGCAGGTCGGCATCAAAGCAGGCGCCCTGCAGCTTGGGCCACGGAAGCGAAGGATTTTCGCCACAGAGTTGACTGTTTTCATGAAGAAAGATGATCAAAGATATCAGCCGCGAACGTTGGGAATACGGAAACAGAATGACAAGGGCATTGAGGTGACCGGCGGCAGCGAATCACGTACACAGGCGCTGTGGTGGGTGTGCCTGGCGGCGATGGCCATCCTGGTGTTCCATGTGCTGCGCCGCTTGCCTGACCCCGGGCTGATCCTGATGGGCGATGGTGGCGACGATGTGATGCGCCTGCAACAGGTGCGCGACTGGCTGGCTGGCCAGGGCTGGTTCGACACGCAGCAGTACCGCGTCCTGCCGCCCGAGGGCATCTCGATGCACTGGTCGCGCTATGTCGATCTCGGGATCGCGGCCTTCCTTGTTCCGGCCTCCTGGGTGCTGCCGCTGCCGCAGGCCGAACTGGCAGCCGTCATCCTGTGGCCATTGCTTCTGGGCTTCGTGACGATCGTGGTGATCGCACAGGGCATGTATCGTTTACTGGGCCTGCCCGGGGTTGTCGGCGGGCTGGTGACTTTCCTCAGCTGGACCAAACTGGGCGGAGAATTCACCGCCGGGCGCCTTGACCACCACAACATCCAGATCCTTGTCGTGACCGCCATCTTCTTTCTGTCGGTGGTTCCGGGACGCAGTCTGGAGCGCGGTCTGGGCGCGGGGGCGTTGACGGCTTTCTCGTTGGCGATCGGGCTGGAGATGCTGCCCCTGCTTGCCCTGCTTTGGGGGCTGATGGTGCTGCGCCACGCCTTCGGCGACCCCGAAAGCGGGCGTTGGCTGACGGCGTTCTGCGCGGCGTTCGCAATTGCAGCCCCGCTGCTTCTGGTCGGACAAACGTCGACCTCGGACTGGTTCGTCGCCCATTGCGATGTGCTGGCCACCCCCGTTCTGTCCCTTGCCACAGTGGGAATTGCCGCGACGCTTGCCCAGGTCACGCTGGCAGGTCGTCTTCGGCATCCGGCCGGGCGCATTGTGCTGTCGATGGCGGTCACGGCGGGTGGTCTGTGGCTGGCCGCACCGCTTTTGCTGCCCTGCCTGGCCGGGCCCTATTCCGGCTCTGGTCCGGAGGTTCGCGCCATCATCGAAACCCTGATGATCGAGGCCCTTCCAGCCACGACCCTGTTCCACGCCAACCGCGCCATGCTGTTCGAGGTCCTCTTGCCACCTCTGGTCATCGCCGGACTGGCCCTCGTGACGCTGTGGCCGATGCGTCGTCAGATCGACCGGACGCTGGGCATTGCCATGGCATACTCCTTTGCGGTGCTTCTGCTTGGGCTGGGTTTCGCGATGCTGCAGATCCGCGCGGCGAACCTGATGACCCCCGCCGTGCCGGTTCTGGCCGGTTTCCTGGTGCATGCCTTCGCCACCATGCCGCGCGAGCACCCGCTCCGGGCCCCTGCCGCCCTGACCCTGCTGCTTGCGATGCCTGCCGCGGTGGTCTTCCTGGGAGGGCTGGTCGGCGGCGGCGCCCAGCCGGGGCCTGGACAACCCGCCGCAAGCATGACTGACCGGGCGGTCCCCACAACCTATTGCCGCACCATGACCGCGCTCGCAGAATTGAACCGCGAACCGCCCGCCATCGTCTTCTCCTCGCTGAACCTTGGGCCGGCTATCGTTGCCTTCACCCATCATTCGGCCACATCAGCCGGCTATCACCGCAGCGTTGCCGCCTATACCAACGGCGTTATCCCGTTCCTTGACCCCGACCTCATGCGCGACGCCCTGGCCAGTTCGCGGGCCGAGTATCTGGCGATCTGCGTCGGTGCCGGAGAGGAACGGATCATCTCGCGGATGGAGGCCGAGGGTTGGCCCGACTGGCTGACCGAAGTCACCGGCGATCGGATCGAAACCCGCCTTTTCAAGGTCGATCAGGCCGCCGTCGCACGCGCGCGTGAAGCCCCATGAGGGCGCCCGGCCTGGCCAGTCACGCCCTTTTCCGCTTCCTTCTGGTCGGGAGCGCCATGGCCGTGATCTACGCGGTTCTGGCTGCGCTGGCGACCAGTTACCTGCCTTGGCCCAAGGCAGTTTCGGCCGCCGCTGCCTGGCTGGCCTGCATCCCGCTTGGCTACACCCTTCACCGCCGCATCAGCTTTGTCGATGGCACGCCCCGTCGTCATGCGCCCTGGATCTATGCGGGCAGTCAGGCCCTGTCGATCGGGATCGCCGCGGCCGTCAGCGCCTTGTTCGCCCGCGGATCATTCTGGCCAGACCTGGTCGTGCACTTTTCGGGATCGGCCCTTGCGGCCATGGCCAGCTATGCCCTCAACCGCACTTTGACCTTTCCTCGGGATCGAGCCAGCAACCGAACCTGACAGAAGGCACAAGAAATTCCCCTTCCCGAACCTCAATAGTGCCACTACGCTTTTCCCGTTAACGATCACCGTTCCAGTGAAGGAGACAGAAGAATGGGCAAGAGGGACGAACTCATCGCCAAATACGCTGAGGACTTGAAGGCGAAATGCGGCGTCACGCCGGACATGGCGCTGCTGACCAAAGTCACGATCGGCTGTGGCCCTTCGATCTACGACAATGACGCCCAGACCGTTGCCGCCTCGGACCCGGCGGAACTCGAGCGGGTCAAGAACAGCTTCCTGATCAAGAAACTGGGCCTGAAGGATGGCCCGGCGCTGATGGAAGGCATCCACGCCGCCGTCGACACATACGGAAAGTCCGAGCGCAACAAGTACCGCGCCGTGTTCTACTATCTTCTGGTCAAGCATTTCGGCAAGGAAGCCGCCTACACGTAAGCTGCCGCAGCTGGCCAGGTGCAGGCCCGTGCCCCCGGGTGCGGGCCTTCGCTTGTCCGGGGCATGTCCCTCAGACCGGGGACCGCACGGCCATAAGCCCAGCAAGCCGCGTCATCACGGCACGGTCGGCCTCGGTCCAGTCCGCCGTCCGGCTGGCCCAGAGCACGGCCTCGCTGGAATGGATCAGCCCGTCCGACAGGATGCGCAGGTGGTTGGCGCGCAGAGTCTCGCCCGACGAGGTGATGTCGGCGATCGCCTCTGCGGTGCCGTTCTTCACGGTGCCCTCGGTCGCGCCCTGACTGTCGACCAGCTGGTAGTCGGCAACCCCCTGCGCCTGCAGGAAATCACGGACCAGCCGGTGATACTTGGTGGCGATCCGCAGCCGGTGGCCATGCGTCTTGCGAAAGCCCGCGGCCGCCGCATCCAGATCGTCGACCGTTTCGACATCGATCCAGACCGCAGGCACCGCGATCACCAGATCGGCCTGACCGAAGCCCAGCCGCGCCACTTCGGCCACTTCGTCCTCGGCCAGTTGTTCACGCACGAGATCCGAGCCGGTGACCCCCAGATGGATACGCCCCGCCGCCAGTTCGCGCGGGATCTCGCCCGCCGAGAGAAGAACGGGCACGACGCCCTCCAACCCCTCGACAATGCTGGAGTATTCGCGGTCCGACCCCGTGCGCTTCATTGCCACGCCACGTGCGCCGAACCAGTCGAATGTGTCCTGCATGAGCCGCCCCTTGGACGGCACGCCAAGCCGGATCATGCCACCACCCCCTTCAGCCGTGCGACAAGGCCGGGGCGGATCACGCCGCCGACCGCCGGTATGAAGGCCCCTGCCCCCAGCACCGCCGTCAGTGCGTCGTAGCGCCCTCCCGAAGCCACCGGCGGCATGCCGTCGGCAAGGAAGCTGAAGACGAAACCGTCGTAATATTCCAGCGCCGTGCGGCCGTGGCTGGCTTCGAAAGCGAGCGTTGTCACGTCAACCCCCTTGGCCGCGAGGGCCTCCAGCCGGGCGGCAAAGCGGTCGACCGCCGGGGCGATGGCGGGGAGCATGGGGGTGATGCCGCGCAGGTGGGTCAGGGCAGCGGCGGCAGGGGCCTCCAGCGTCAGGAGATCATAGAGAAGCGCGGCCTCGGGGGCCTTGATCGGCGGAGTTTCGGCGTCGGCGACAAGGGCTTCGGCGCGGGCGGTGATCTCTTCGACGGAACGGAGGCCGACGAAAACGCCTGCTTCTTCAATCAGTTGCGCAGGAGACCCGGCCTTCAGCCGGTCAAGCAGAGCCAGCCGGCCCGCTGGCACCGGGGCGCGACCGGCAAAGCGGTCGAGCAGCGCGCGGAACCGGGTGGGACGCCAGATGTGGCGCAGAAGGGCCGCCTTGCGCCGTTCGGTCGTCTCCAGCCCCCGGACGGCGGCCATCAGGATGCCGATGTCGCCAGTCACGGGGCGCAAGGAGAGGCCCGCCAGAAGGTCGCGGAAGAGGGCGAAAACCTCGGCATCGGCGACCTCGGGCGCGGCGCGGTCGAAGACCTCATACCCCACTTGCAGATACTCGCTGGCCCGGCCCGAGCCCCGCAACTGCTTGCGGAACACCTCGCCCAGATAGGCATATCTTGCGGGTTCGGCGCCATGGGCCATATGGGCCTGCACCACGGGAACGGTGAAATCGGGGCGCAGCATCATCTCGCCCCGGGCGGGGTCGTCGGTGACATAGGCGCGGGCGCGGATGTCTTCGCCGTAGAGGTCGAGAAGGGTGCCTGCGGGTTGCAGGATATCGGCCTCGACCGGGACGGCCCCGGCCGCGACGAAGGCCTGCAGAAGGCGTTCGCCCTCAACCCGGATGGCGGCCTTGGGGGTCATGCGACGGGCCTTGCGGGGCGGGTTACCGAAAGGTGAACGCAACAGCCCGGCCGCTGCAGGGGGCGGGCGAACGGCCCTGTAATCTCAAGGGCTTGGCGGCGGTTCCTTGGTCTGCCTTGCGTCTGGCATGCGTCTGGCATCTGTACAGACGTGCGTCTGGGCGAAACGGCGTTAACCATGGCGGGCGAATCGGCTGCGGCGCGTTCGCAGGGACCTTGCGGCCCCCCCACCCTCTCCCTCCCCCACAGGGGGGGAGGGAAGCGCGTTCCGGCAGGCCGCAGCGCGAGGCGGCGGGGGGCGGGTGCCTCCCCTGCCCCCTTGTGGGGAGGGGAGGGGGGTGGGGGGCAGGTCAGGGTCATTGCCCCAGCATCCGCTTGACCGCCGCGACCAGATCGGCGCGGGGGACCTCCACCTGCGCGGGGCGGTCCTTCCATTCCTCCAGCGTTGCGCTTTCGGCGATCCTGGCTCCAAGGATCAGGTCTTTCAGGATCACGGTTCCAGCGGCGGCCTCGTTCCCGCCCTGGATGACGGCGATGGGCGAGGCCCGCTTGTCGGCGTATTTAAGCTGGTTGCCGAAGTTCTTCGGGTTGCCCAGATAGGCCTCGGCCCGGATGCCTGCGCTGCGGAGTTCACCGACCATCGCCATGTAATCGGCCATCCGGTCGCGGTCCATCACGGTCACCACGACCGGGCCTTCCGACGAGCCACCGACGCGCCCCTTGGCGCGGAGGGCGGCGAGGAGGCGGTCCACCCCGATGGAAACGCCGGTCGCGGGCACATCCTGCCCGGTGAAACGCTTCACAAGGCCATCATAGCGCCCGCCTCCGGCAACCGAGCCGAAGTTGCGCGGACGGCCCTTTTCGTCGGTGATCTGGAAAGTCAGTTCCGCTTCATAGACCGGGCCGGTGTAGTAGCCGAGGCCACGCACGACGCCGGGGTCGATGACGATGCGGTCGGCCAGGTACCCTTGAGCCGCAAGTAGCTCCGATATTTCCCTAAGTTCAGCAACACCTTGGCGACCGATGGCAGAGGTCTGGACAAGTCGTTCGAGGTGCCCAAGAACGCTACTATTCCACATTTCCGCTTCAAGGACGTCCAAGCGGTTTGCACCCGGATCGAAAGAGTGACGTTCCAGTGTCTTAGCTGCATCCTCGTAGACACCAACAGCCAGACCAAAGGACATCTGAGCGTTACGACGCAGTTCGGATTTTACTGCATCGCCCGCAGCGACGAAGGCCATGACCTTCTCGACTTGTTCAGGGTTTAAGCCCGCGCCCTTGGTGAAATCCCCGCTCTCGTCCTTCCGACCCTCGCCCAGCAGCGCCCGAACCCCCTCCGGCCCCAGACGGTCGATCTTGTCGATGGCGCGCAGGACGATGCCGCGTTCGGCGTGCTTGTCATCACCGGCAAGGCCCGCGACCTCCATCACGCCGTTCAGGACCTTGCGGTTGTTGACCTTCACCACATAGTCGCCACGGGGAATCCCGACCTCTTCCAGCGCGTCGGCGAGCATGGCGCAGATCTCGGCATCGGCGGCGACCGACCCGGAGCCGACCGTATCGGCATCGCATTGGTAGAACTGGCGGAAGCGGCCCGGGCCGGGTTTCTCGTTCCGCCAGACCGGGCCCATCGCATAGCGGCGGTAGGGCGAGGGCAGGTCGTTGCGGTATTGCGCGGCGACGCGGGCGAGGGGGGCGGTCAGGTCGTAGCGGAGGGCGAGCCAGTCGCTGTCTTCCTCCTGCCAGGCGAAGACACCTTCGTTCGGGCGGTCGACGTCGGGGAGGAACTTGCCCAGCGCCTCGACCGTTTCCACGGCAGAGGTCTCCAAGGGATCGAAGCCATAGCGATGGTAGACCCCGGCGATGGCGTCGAGCATGGCCTTGCGCTCGGTAACTTCCGCGCCGAAGTAATCGCGGAAGCCCTTCGGCGGCTCGGCGCGCGGGCGGCGGACTTTATCACTGGCCATGGGGACGGACCCTTCGCTTTTCACCGGGCTCCGTGTAACGAATGGGGCAAGGGGCGGCAAGCGCCCGAAGGCTGGCCATGGATCGCTTGGACTTACTGGAAGAACGGATCGCCCATCTGACCCGCGCGGTCGAGGACCTGTCGGACGTGGTGGCCCGGCAGGCGGCCGAGATCGACCGGCTGACCCGCCTGACGCGCCTTCTGGCCGAGCGCGAGGCGGAACGCGAGGCGGGTCTGGACGCGCCCCCGGCCAGCCAGAAGCCGCCGCACTGGTGATGCGCGCGCTGATCGGCCCCGACCCGCTGGCATTGCTGGTCACTCTGGCGCTTGGGGCGATCGGCGGGGTGATTGCCCAGGCCCTGCACCTGCCGCTGGGCTATCTGCTCGGGTCGCTGGCGGTGACCGGGGCACTGGCCCTGTCCGGCGCCCGGCCGCTGGGTCGCGCGATCACGATGCCGCCGCCGTTGCGGATGTGCATTGTCCCGGTGATCGGTGTCGCGATCGGCGGGGCCTTCACGCCCGACGTGGTCGGGCAGGCGGCGGGGTGGTGGCCCTCGCTTCTGGCGCTGTGCCTGTTCGTCCCCGTCGCCCATGCCACAGCCTTCGCGATCTACCGGACGGGCGGCCTTGACCGGCAGACCGCCTTTTACGGGGCGGCGCCGGGCGGGCTGCTGGAAACCGTGGCGCTGGGCGAGGAAGCGGGGGCGGATGTGGCCCTGCTGACCGTGTTGCAGTTCCTGCGCCTGATCGGGACGATCGTGGCGGTGCCGCTGATCTTCTGGGGGATGACGGGACATGCGGTCGGCTCGGCCTCGGGGGTGCAGATGGTGGGGGCCGAGGCGGCGTTGGGCCTGCGTGACGTGGCGATCCTGACCGCCGCCGGTCTCTTTGGCGTGGCGGTCGGGCAGCTGCTGCGCCTGCCGGGCCGCATCATCACCGGGCCGATCCTTTTGTCGGCAGCGGCCCATGCGCTGGGCTGGGTCGAGGGCGTGCCGCCGGGATGGCTGATCGCGATCACACAGATCGTCATCGGCACCGGCCTTGGCGCGCGATTTGCCGGGGCGCCCAGGATGGTCTTGCGGCGGGGCGCAGTGCTGGCGGCGGTGAACGGGGCCGTGGCGCTGATGCTGGCGCTGGGCTTTGCCTTTGCCTTGCAGGCGGTGCTGGACGAGCCGGTACCGGCGATCTTCCTGGCCTTCGCGCCCGGCGGTCTGGCGGAGATGAGCCTGATCGCATTGAGCCTTGAAATGAGCGTGATCTATGTCACCGCCCACCACGTCGCCCGGATCATCCTGGCGGTCTCGCTTGCCGGAATGGGGAAGCGCCTCCTGCGCTGGTCAGGCTAAGGCATCCGGTGTGTCAGGTCGGGGACTGGCACGCGCCGGATGCGGGGCGCCCGCCGGCCATCTGGGATGCGGCGATCCCGTTCTGCCCGTCGATCAAGGCGCTGTTCAGGCAGCCGCTGCGGCAAACCGCGCCTTCACCGTCGCACCCATCGGCCGTCATGCACCCGCTGGCCCCGGGTGGCGGCCCTGAACTGGCTTGGGGTCACACGATTGGCGATCCTGAAGGCCCGCGAGAAGCTTTGCGAACTGTCATAGCCGAGCGACATTGCGATCTCGGTGACGGGGCTGTCCGAGCGCGAGAGGCACAGGCGCGCCCGCTCCATCCGAAGGGAAATATGGAACTGATGCGGCGCAATCCCGGTCGAGGTCTTGAAGGCCCGGGCGAAGTGGAACACTGACAGGCCGCAGAGCGCGGCAAGATCTGCCAGAGACACGGCTTCGGCGACATGATCGTGCAGATGGTCCGTCACCCGCGCGAGTTGCCAAGGCGCCAGTCCACCCGACGGCGCCCGCAGGCGGTGCCGGGAACCGGACATCAGGACGCCTGCCATCTGCATCAACGCCCCCTCGACGAACATGGTGCCGGTGGGGTTGCCGGCGCGGATCTCGCGGGCGGTCCGATCAAAGAGTTGCGTGAGGATCGGGCTTTCGATCTTCTCGCGATGCAGCGCACCGAAGTCGCCATCCTGCGGCAGGACCTGATCACCACAGAGCGACCTCAGGGCGCCATAGGGGATGGCCAGAAACTCGACCTCGTTGGGCCGGTCCAAGAGGATCGTCGTCGGCGTGCCGGGAGGTGTGATGACCATGGAATTGCGCGGCAAGGTGGCGCGGAACTGCCCGGCGCCGAGGTCGAGGGTTGCCGGGATCTCACGCGAGAGTCCGCGCGTAATGACAAGGTCGGGCACCGCCGCATCCGAAAAGTCGCCTGCGCCCTGACGGACATGGATCAGGGTTGTTCCAAGCGCCACTGGCCCGCTGACATCGACGATCGTTTCGGCATAGGCCGCGCGGTAGAAGCCTTCCATGCTGTCGAAGCGAAACTGTTGCTCAAGCATCCGCGCGGCCCGTTCGATCTGTTCGGCATTGAAGCTTCCGACCGAAAAGTCTGGTGTCGATGCCGGATCGGTCAAATACATTCCGCCCCGGCACGGCAGATCGGCGCAAGATTTGCCACATGCAGCGCATGTGCCCTTCGGTGCTGATGCCCGCCTGGCCATTGCGGTCGCGCCACCCGCACGGGTCCTGACCGGCGCCGTGACACCTCGCAAGCGCAAGGCCTGCCCTATCGGTCCCGCGGGCTGACAGCTTGCGCAAGACGGCTGTCAGCCCGCCGCAGGATTTGCAACCTGTCCGATCCAGGACACAGTGTGCAGGATTAAGTATCTGTTATTGATTGCCTTTCCAGGCGCCCTTGCCAGCCGGCCGGTTTGCGCAAGATGCGGCAAGCCGGGGGCACGGCGCCTTGGCGATGATGGCGCCACGGGTCATCTGCCGTCCGAAGTGTCGATGACGCCACTCCTGAAAGGATTGTCCATGCAGATCAGATCGCTATCCCTCACTCTCGCTCTGGCGTTTCTTTTGCCCGGCCTGCCAGCACTGGCCGAGACCGCCTCGGAGCGCCTGGCGGCGCCTGGCACCGAACATGCCTGGATGGAACCGCTGGCCGGTCGCTGGACCGTGGCCATGCGCGTCTGGCCCGGACCAGGGGCTGAACCCTTCGAGATCCCCGGAATGACGGCCGAGCGCGCGTTGATCCTTGGCGGGCGCTACCTGCGCGAAGTGCTGATTGGGGGCGACGGCACGCCGATGCGCGAGGCGACCATGGGCTACAACCGGCTGGACGGGCGGTTCGAGCTTGTCACCGTCGACAGTTTTGAGCCCGGGCAGATGGTCTATCTTGGCCGCGACGACGCGGTCGGCGGGACGGTCTCGCTTTATGGCGAAAGCACCGAGGCCGGGATGGGCGCCGAGCCCACGGGGCGCAAGCGCGACCTGCGGTTCGACTTTGTCATCGAGGACGCGGACACGAACGTGCAGCGCATCCACGTCCGTTATCCCGGGGGCGAGGAATATCTGTTCGTGGAACAGCGCTTCACCCGCAGCGAGTGATCGACCGCACCCCCACCGGCCCGGGTTCATGCCCTCGCCTTCGGACTGCGGGCACCCTTCATCCGACCAAAGAAAGGGTCCCTCAATGCGACCGGCGGATCGGGCATTTGCCCCCATGCTGCTTCTTGCAGCCGTCGCTTCCTTCCCTGCCGCAGCGCGGGATGACTTCGGCGCTGCCTGCAGGGACCGCCCGCCATGCACGGATGGCACCGCCGGGGACGAGGCGACGCGGGCAGCCGACCTTGCCGTCGTGCGCGCTTTCGTGACCGAAGGACTTGCCATCGGTCTGGTCGACGGTGTGCCGGGCGCTGGGCACCGCATCACGATGGCGGAGATGCACCTGTTCTGTGTCCGTAACGGCATGATCGTGGAGACCTGCGTGAGGGGCATGAACCCACTGATGTGGCAGATGATCTATCGCGACACCATCGCGGCATCCGTCCTGCCGACCGTGGCCAAGTGATGGACATCGGCATCATCGGCGCGGGCATGATCGGGGGGACTCTGGCCCGCCTGCTGACCGAACGGGGACATCGGGTGCGGATCGGCATCCGCACGGCCGGGGATCGTCGGCTGCGGGACCTTCCGCCGGGGGTGGAACAGGGCACGCCCGGGGAAGTCGCCCGGTTCGGCATCGCGACCATCGTCGCGGTCCCTTTCGCGGCCTGGCCCGATCTTGCGCGGTCGGCGGGCAGGGCGATGGAGGGCCGCGTGATCCTTGACACCTCGAATGCCATTCCGGGGCGGGACGGGGCATTGGCCGAAGCGGCCCTTGCCTCGGGCGACGGATCAGGGGTCGCCGTGGCGACCCTTGTTCCGGGGGCACGGATCGTGAAGGCGTTCAACACGGTGCATTATGCCACCCTGATTGACCGGGCCGGGACCACGCCGGCCCTTGCCATTCCGGTCGCGGGCGATGACCCGGCGGCGGTCGCCATTGCCGCCGGGATCGTGGCGGCGGCGGGCCTTGCGCCGGTTCCCGCAGGACGCTTGCGCGCGGTGGCCCGGTTCGATTTCGGAACCGCCCTGTTCAACGTGGCACTCACGGAAGGCGCGCTGCGCGCGGCCCTTGCCGACCCACAGGCTGGCACCGGGTCCGGCTGACGGCCTAACCGGCCTTCTCGCGGGTTCGGGTGACGTGATCCCAGACCCTGGAGATGACCACGGACCCCTCGCCCACCGCCGAGGCCACCCGCTTGACCGATCCGGCCCGGACATCGCCCACTGCGAAGATCCCCGGGCAGGATGCGGCGTGGCCATCATCGGTCAGCACGAAGCCCTTGGCATCCAGATCGACAAGACCCGCCAGCCATCCGGTGTTCGGGGCCGCCCCGACCATCACGAAAAGACCCGCGGCGGGGACCGGGCTTTCGCCATCGGCCCTGCGCAGCGTGACCGCCTCAAGCGTGGTCTGCCCATGCAGCGCCGTGACCTCGGCCTTGTAATGCACGGTGATCGCGTCATTCTTCCGGATACGCTCGATCAGGTAATCGGACATGGAGGCGGCAAGCGACGGTCCGCGCACCACAAGATGCACCCGTTCGGCGCGCCTGCTGAGAAACATCGCCGCCTGTCCCGCCGAATTTCCGCCGCCGATCACCACGGCCGCCCGCCCCTGCACATGGCGCGCCTCAAGCTCGGTCGCGGCATAGGAAACGCCCGCGCCTTCGAAGTCCTCGAGCCGCTCCAGCGGGAGGCGCCGGTATTGCACGCCTGTCGCCACCACGACGGAGGTTGCCGCCACCGTCACGCCGTCGTCGAGCGTCAGCGCGAAGCCTTCGCCCTGCCGCGCGATGGCCGCGACCCGGCGCGGCACGGCAAAGCGCGTACCGAATTTCAAGGCCTGAATCTCTCCGCGCGCGCAAAGATCGGCGCCCGAAATGCCAGTCGGAAACCCCATGTAATTCTCGATCCGCGACGAGGTGGCCGCCTGTCCCCCGACCGCCAGTTCGTCGACGACAAGCGCCGTCAGCCCCTCGGCCCCGGCATAGACCGCAGCCGCAAGCCCGGCGGGCCCCGCTCCGACGATCACCACGTCGAACCGCCTGTCCGCCTCGACGGCCAGATCGAGGCCGAGGGCACGGGCCAGCGTCTGCGGCGTGGGGTCGCGAAGGACGTTTCCCTTGCCCAGCACGACAAACCCCTGACCGCGTTCGACACCGCACCTGTCCGCCAGCGCCAGCGCCTCGGGGCTGCCCGAAGGATGGGCGCGGAAGGGAATGCGGTTCTGCGTGGCGAAGGCCTCGATCCGGCGGACGGCGCGGTCGACCTCGGCCCCGACAAGGGTCAGACCGGCCTGACCGCTTTCGATCAGGCGACGGCGGCGGGCGGCAAGGACGGTGATGACGATGTCGCTCATTTCGGGGATGTCGGCCATCGCCTGCAACATGGCGGCGCGGGGCACCCGGATCGTGGTCATGGGTGTCTCGGCCCGATTGGTCAGTTGCGCCGCGCCACCCGTCAGGAAGCTCATCTCGCCGGTGAACTGCGTCGGTCCCAGCGTGGCATTGCCGTAGCGTTCGCCCGACACTTCGTCCCAGGCAGCGGCCTCGCCCTCGAGGATGTAGAAGAACGCCTCGTTCGGGGCGCCAAAGGCGACAAGCGTCTCACCGGGGGCAAAATGGACGATCTCGCCGATGCTGCGCAGATGCGCGACATGGGCCTCGGACAGGGGTGTCCGGACATAGGTGGCCAGATCGACGGCAGAGCGTTCCATGCGGGCTTATCCTTTTCCGTGGGCGGGAGAGACGCGGCACCCCGGCAGGGGGCAGGATGCCGCGGTGTCGTGCCTTCGTCACCTGCCGTCGAAGATAACTTCGACCATAGGCTCGGCAACGTCATGCATCGACCAGAAAGCATCGGCGATGCGATCGGGATCGAAGGCGGTGCCGGGGGCGACCTGGCCTGCGATCGTGACCGTGCCCAGCCGCAGGTTCTGCGAGGCAAAGGCGGGCGCGCTGGCATGGACGAACCCGCGCAGGGCGGATTTCACGGCCGTGAGGATGGGCACCGCGCCACCGTATTGGGGGGCCAGGGCCAGACCGCCGCCGGTCATCAGGATCGTCCCCCCGCCCCCCGCCGTCATTGCCGGTGCCGCGGCCCGGATTGCGGTCAGGCCAGCCGTCAGACCCAGACGCATCTGCCGGTCGAAGGCGTCGGGGTCGACGGACAGGACCGGCGTTTCGTCCCACAGTGCCGGATTCCAGACAAGCACCGAGGGGCGGCCGTGGTCGGCCAGGATGGTCGCGACCACCTCGGCCACGGCATGATGATCGGAGAGGTCCGCCGGATAGGCGAAAGCTGCGCCGCCCCGGGCCTTGATGGGCGCGGCGAGGGTTTCGAGCCGGGCGTGATCGCGCGCGATCAGGGCGACCCGGTAGCCCTGTTCGGCAAAGCGGCGTGCCACGGCCAGGCCGACACCGGGGCCGACACCGGCGATAATGGCAAGGGGAGAGGTCATCTGCGAAGTCCTTATGTTGTGCCTTCCTTGCCGAATGACTTGGGCGCAGCGTCGGGAATTGCTATTCGTTCCAAAAAATAGGTGTTATCCAGATCATGGATGGTAAAGATGCCCTTCGATCTCAATCTGCTTCTGGTCTTCGAAGCCATGGACAAGGCGCGAAGCGTGTCGGGCGCGTCCCGGCACCTTGGGCTCAGCCAGCCTGCGACAAGTGCGGCCCTGTCGCGCCTGCGCCGCAGATTGGGGGATGAGCTTTTCACCTACGCAGGCGGCGCGATGCAGCCCACGCCCATGGCACGCCGTCTGGCGCCCGGCATCCACGCCACACTGGACGGCTTGCGCAGCACGCTTGATGCCGAGCGCCAATTCGATCCGGCAACGACCCAGACCTGTTTCACTCTTGGCATGACGGACTACGCCAGTGCGGTCATCGCGCCCCACCTCGTTGCACGTCTTGCCCGCGATGCGCCTGGCATCGACCTGAGGCTTCAGGCCTATGACAAGGCCGGTGTGGGAGCGCTGATCGACGGTGGCGCCCTCGATCTGGTCATTGGCAGTTTCGCCGATCCGCCGGAACGGGCCGTCGCGACGCCCTTGATGCAGGAGAGCTTTGTGGGCGTGGTCCGGGCCGGGCATCCGGTGCTGAACGAACCGCTGGACCCGCATTCCTTTGCGCGCCTCGATCACGCACTGTTCACGCTGGGCCGAGACGGGCGCGGCGTTGTCGATGACGTCCTGTCCGCGATGGGACTGGCGCGGCGGGTCAGGGTAACCCTGCCGCATCTGATGGCATTGCCCGAGATTCTGCGGTCCAGCGATCTGGTCGCGGCGGTGCCATCCCGTGCGGTCGCGCGCTTTGGGGCGGGGCTTGATACGTTCGATCTTGGTTTCCTGCACCTGGCTCCGTGGACTTTGCACATGCTCTGGTCGCCCTTCGCGCGACGGGACAGAGCGCATTCCTGGCTTCGTGAAACCGTGATCGGCATCTGCGCTGGTATGGACGCGGGAGGCGCATGCAGCGGTTTCTCGCCTCCGGGCCGGATCGGGGCAAGTGTCGGGTCGGCTTGACCAGAAGGCGCGCTGCGTCCGCAGCACCATGACGACGGCCAGCTCGGTCAGCAGCGAGACCACGAACCATGTCGTCCGGAACATCGCCGGGTCAAGCGGGTTCTCGATCGCCGCGGATCGGCGGACAGGGACGCCAGCCCCGACCATGGTCACGCTGACAATGGCGGGCAGGCGATCAGCGCCGTCCGGGCCTTTTGGCTTCAGGGCTGTCGATCCGTGTCTCATGGACCGCGCCTTCGTTCGGCAGCCCTCTGCCGGGCGCCGGGGTGGCCGGGTCAGAGGTTGCAGTGCCGCAGTGTCCCGTCAGTCGCGCGTGTCATTCCGGTCCCGAGGTGGATGCACCAGCAGGGCGACCAGCGCCGCAAGCCCGACCGCCGCCGAAATCCCTGCCTCGACCCGGTGCAGGCTCCGCCGCGGCACCAGAACCAGGATCAGGTCGACCAGCCCCACCATGATATCTTGCGCGCGGCGTCGCTGCCTTTCGGCCCGTGCCAGCTTGCCAGCCAACAGGACAAGCAGCGCTGCGACGACCAGAACGCCCCCACCTGCAATGGCAAGTGCTGCGGCCAGACCGGTCATCGGCGCAAGCCCGACGACAATCGACGCCAGCACCAGCCCGAAACCCGCAAGGCTCGCCATCAGGACCATCAGCGCTATCCCGATCTGCAGGGCAATCAGGGCCATGATGCTGCGCCGTCCCGTCAATGCCGCCGCGAGACCAGAAGGCCGAACATGAGCCCGATCCCCAGAGCGCCGGCCAGCCAGGCGAAAGGGTGGGCACGCACGTCCCCTTCCAGCTGCGACTGCAGCGCATCCACCTGCCGCCGCAGGTCCCGCACCGTGCGCAGGGATTCTGCCATCGCCTCATCCGAAAGGTCCTGTACGCGACCCTTCAGGTCTTCGGCGCCAAGCGCGCCATATCGCTGCAGGGACGCAACCAACGCGGCTACGTCGGCACGCAGGTCCTGCAACTCTTGCGCGATGTCCTGCCCGACCCTGTCACGGTCGGGCGTTTCCGGTGAACTCTCTCGGGCCTTGGCCATCGTCGAACCTCCCGCTTCTGGACCAGGCTTGAACAGTGGCCCAAGACCCCACAAGTCGCAATGACCTGCTTCAATGACTGACGTGACCGGGACAAGGGGCTGTCTTATGGTTCAGGCACTGGATCAGGTCTGCCCGACAAACCGCCTTGACATCTGATAATAACCCGAAATTATGATGTAGTTGCGAAGGGAGGCAGAGATGGCTGCGATCATGCTTGAAGGCGTATCGAAGCGGTTCGGTTCGGTTGAGGTCATCCGCAACCTGAGCCTGGAGATCGGCGCCGGAGAGTTCGTGGTCTTTCTGGGACCCTCGGGATCGGGGAAGACCACGCTTTTGCGGATGATCGCGGGGCTGGAAAGCATCGACGCGGGTGCGCTGACGATTGACGGCGTGCGGTCCGAAGGGCTGGCGCCCGGGCAGCGCAACCTGGCGATGGTGTTCCAGAACTACGCGCTTTATCCGCATATGACCGTGGCCGAGAACATGGCCTTCGGGCTGCGCAACGTGGGGCTTGCGGCCGAGACGATCCGCGACCGGGTGACCGAAGCCGCGCGGATGCTCGAGATGGAAAAGCTGCTCGCGCGGCGGCCCTCCGAACTGTCGGGCGGTCAGCGCCAGCGGGTGGCCATCGGGCGGGCCATCGTGAAGGAACCGAAGGCGTTCCTCTTCGACGAACCGCTGTCGAACCTGGACGCGGCCCTGCGGGTGCGGACGCGGGTGGAGCTGGCCGAACTGCACCAGCGGCTGGGCTCGACCATGATCTACGTCACCCATGACCAGACCGAGGCGATGACGCTGGCCGACCGGATCGTGGTGCTGAACGACTGCCGGATCGAGCAGGTCGGCACGCCGATGGAGGTCTACGCCCGCCCCGCCTCGCGCTTTGTCGCGGGTTTCATCGGCTCGCCCGCGATGAACTTCCTGCCGGTGGAGCTGACGGGCCAGGGCGACCGGGCGGCGGCCCGGCTGGGGGATGGTGCGATCGTGCCCCTGCCCTTCGCACCCAAGGGTGAGGGTCCGTGGGAACTGGGCATCCGGCCCGAGGCGCTGACCGTGTCGCCGGTCGGAACGACAACGGCCACGGCGACGGTGGTGGAACGGCTGGGCGACCGGACGCTGGTGTATGCCAAGCTGTCGGACGGTCTGCAGGTCATCGCGCAGGACAGCGGCAAGTCGAAGGTGCAGGCCGGGGATGGCATTGGGCTGGCTTTCGACACGACCGAGCTCCAATTGTTCGACGGTCAGGGCCGCGCGGTTACCGCCTGAGGGCGGAGTTTTCGAAAACTCCGCATCGGAGCCTTCGAAGGCTCCGGTCCGATTTCTTTGAAGAAATCGGTTCTCAGCCCTTGATCCCTGCCGACAGGGTGATCGCCTCGGTCACCTTGCGCTGGAACAGGAGATAGGCCACGGCGACCGGCAGGCCGGCCAGGACCGCGGCGGCCAGTTGCCGGGCGTAATAGACCCCGAAGGCGTCGCTGACCTGGGTGATCCCGACCGGAACGGTCATCATTTCGGTCCGCGTCACTGACAGGAAGGGCCAGAGGAAGGCGTTCCACGTCCAGATGAAACAGACGATGGACAGCGCCGTCGTCACCCCCCAGTTCATCGGCAGATAGACCTTGAACAGGATGCGGAACTCGCCCGCATTGTCCATCACGGCGGCCTCGCGGAAGTCCTTGGGCACCTGGTCGAAGAACTGCTTGTAGACGATGATGATCACCGGGTGGATCAGCTGCGGCAGCATGATCCCGGCCCAGGTGTTGATCAGGCCAAGCTGCGCGATCAATACAAAGTGGTTGATGATCAGCGCCTGGGTCGGGACCATGAAGCTGGCGAGGATCAGCCACCACAGCGCCTTGCGGCCCGGGAACCGCAGTTGCGACAGCGCATAGCCGCAGAGCATCGAGCTGACGATGGTGATCACCGTCACCCCCACCGCCACGGCGATGGAGTTGACGTACCAGGTCAGGATCTGGGTGTTGGTGACGGCGTGGACATAGTGCTGGAAGGTCAGGGTCTCGGGCCAAAGCTCGATATAGGGCCGCACCACCTGATCCTCGGGCTTCAGCGAGGAGACGACACCCCAATAGAGCGGAAAGGCCCAGAGGAGCGCGAAGAGGACCGTGAGGACGGTGATCACCCCGCCCCAGAAATTCGCGCGCTGCATCCCTGCCGCCGTCATCTGCGCCCTCCCGCAAGCCGCAGAAGCTGGAATTGCAGCACCGAGACGACGACGACCAGCACAAAGAGCGTCACCGCCACGGCCGCCGCGCGGCCGCCCTGGTCCTGCTGGAAGGCGCGCTGGAAGACGTAGTAGACCAGCACCATGTTGTCGTTGGGTCGGCCCCCCTGCGAGAAGAGATAGACCTGGTCGAAGATCTTGAGCTGCGCGATCAGCTGGATGGTAAAGACCAGCGACGTGACGGGCCACAGAAGCGGCCAGGTGATGCGGCGGAAGGTCGTCCAGCGCCCGGCATTGTCCAGCGCGGCGGCCTCGTAGATCTCGGCCGGGATCGCACGCAGGCCCGCAAGGAACAGAAGGATCGAGAAGCCCGCCGTCCACCAGATCGTGACCACTCCGACCGCAGGCATGAACCAGGTGCGCGACTTGGTGATCGGCACGCGGTCGATGCCCAGAAGGTCCAGGATGTGCATGGAAATCCCGAACTGGAAGTTCAGGACCCAGTCCCAGATCAGATAGACCACCGAAACCGGCAGGATGTAGGGCAGGAAGAACAAGGCCAGGATCGCGGCTTGCAGCCGCCCTTTCAGCCGATAGACCCCGAGCGCGATGAAGAGCGCGATGATCGTGCCCGGAAGCACGGTCAGAAGCACGAAATAGGCCGTGTTCCAGGCGGCGGTCTTGAAGCGGGGGTCGCTGGACAGGCGCTCGTAATTCTCCAGCCCCACCCAGTCGCCCGACCCGATCAGCGGGGCATCGGTGAAGGAGATGCCGAACATCTGGATCGTGGGCCAGACGAAGACCAGAAGGTAGATGGCCAGAAACGGCGCCACCAGAACGGCGGCGATCAGGGCATCCTTGCGGCGGTTGGTCAGCATTTGGGGTTCCCGGCAGGTGTGGGCCGCCCGGGAGGATCGGGCGGCCCGGTGTCGGTCAGGTCAGAGCGCGTTCAGCTCTTCCTTGATCGACTCCACGGCTTCGGTCGGGTCCATCTCGCCGTTCAGGGTTGGAACGAAATAGGTGGACATCACGTCGAAGATCGGCCCGGCCACACCCGCAAGCGGGGTCTTGGGGTCGAAGATCATGTTTGCCGTCAGCGAGGAATAGGTCGCGTTCGGCTCCATCGCCTGATACTCGGCCGAGGCGGTCACCGGCCCGTAGGCCGGGATATGGCCCGCCGTGGCCCAGAAGAGCGAGTTCTTCGAGATCCAGCCGATCACTTCCAGAACGGCCGCGCGCTTTTCGGGGCTCATGTCCTTGCCGCGGTTGGCGGGCAGGGCAAAGGCGTGGCTGTCGGCATAGGTCGAGGGCTGGTCGAAGATCACCGGCAGTTCCACCGCGCCCCAGTTGAAGAGCTTTCCTTGCGCGGCAAGGTCGGTCATCGTCGGCACTTCCCAGACGCCGTTGATCATCATCGCCGCTTCGCCACTGGTGAAGAGCGCGACAGTCGCGGGGTAATCGGTATAGGTCGATTGCAGGCCCGCCTGTGTCCATTCCGACAGCACGCCCAGAGCATTGGCCAGCTTGTCGGCGTTGTCGCCGGCCAGGAACTCGCCATCCGTCATCAGCTCGCCGCCCTGCTGGCCGACCAGCGAATAGATGGTGCGGAACATGAAGTTGCCGTCGGCGGTGACCGACCCAAGCGGGAATTTCACCCCGTTGTCCTTCAGCGCCTGAAGCGTGGCGGTAAAGCCCTCGCGGCTGTCCATGCCCTTGGGCAGGCCGTTGTCATCCAGCATGCCGGCGGCGGCCAGAAGGTCCTTGTTGTAGTAAAGGACGATCGGATGGGTATCCAAGGGCACGGCATATTGCTTGCCGTCGATCGTCACCGCGTCCCAGGTGGCGGGGGCGAAATCGGCCTCGCCCAGACCCATGGCCGCCCAATCCTCGGCGGTGATCTCCTGCAGGACGCCTTGCCGGACCGCCAGCGGGATGCGGCTGGCGTGATAGGTCATGATGTCCGGCGCTTCGCCCACCGCAGCCGAGGTCTGGACCTTGGCATAGAAGGGCGTGCCCCATTCCAGCGTCGTGGCATCGATCTTGATCTGTCCGGCATGTTCGGCGTTGAAGTCCTCGATCAGCTTCTTCATCCGCACGCCGTCGCCGCCACCCAGGAAATCCCACCAGACAACGGTTTGTTCCGCCTGCGCGACCCCGGTGAACCCCAGCGTCGCGACGACGGCAGCCTTCAGCATTCCGTGAACGGTCATTCTTCTTCCTCCCATCAGGCGGCGTTGTCCGCCGCGCCTCCTTGGGAAAGGGTATCGCCTTTCCCGATTCGATCAACGCAAAACGTGATACATATCCGTGATGCGGATATTCACAGCCCCACCCGGATCATCGAGTAGGAATGGGGCGGCAGGGTCAGGTGCAGCCCCTTGCCCGCGATCTTTGCCCCGTCGCCCTTCTGCGGGGCGACATTGTCGGGGTTGGCCTTCGTGTTCCGTGCCTCAAGATCGGTGTGCTTGATCAGGGTATGCTCCACCGTCTTTGCCGCGAACCCGTCCAGCGCGAGGTCCACCTCCATCGGCTCGGTCCCCGAGCGGTTGATGGCGAAGAAGGTCAGCGTGCCCGCGTCGTCGTCCCGCACCCCGGCGATGTCCAGCCAGGGCACATCGGCGGCATGGTCAGCATCGTAGGTCGGCACCTCGACCGCCAGCTGCATCGCCGTGCCGCGCCCATGCTTGGACGCAAAGAGGAACGGCCAGTAAATCGTCTGCCGCCAGGCCGGACCACCCGGTTCGGTCATGATCGGCGCGATCACGTTCACCAGTTGCGCGATGCAGGCGATCTTCACCACATCGGCGCGGCGGATGAAGGTGTTGAGGATGCAGCCCACCTGCAGCACGTCCTCGAAGTTGTAGACGTCCTCCAGCAGGACCGGCGCCTCGGGCCAGTCCCAGTCGCGCATCCGTTCGGCATCAGCTTTCCGTTCGTGATACCAGACGTTCCATTCGTCGAAGCTGATCGTCACCTGCCGCTTCGACCGCCGCTTCGCCTTCACATAGTCGATGATCCCCGCCACCGTGCCGATGTAATTGTCCAGCTTTGCCGGCAGGGCGAGGTATTCGTTCGAGTTCTTCTCGTAGTTCTCGAAATACATGTGCAGGCTGATGTGGTCGACCTGATCGTAGGTTTCCTCCAGCACCGTCGCCTCCCACTGGGGGTAGGTCGGCATGTTGGAGTGCGAGGACCCGCAGACCACCAGTTCCAGCGTCGGGTCCAGACCGCGCAGGGCCTTTGCCGTCTCGTTCGCCAGATGGCCGTATTCGGCGGCCGACTTGTGGCCGACCTGCCAGGGTCCGTCCATCTCGTTGCCAAGGCACCAGAGACGGCAGTTCCACGGCTCCTTGCGGCCGTTCTGTGCCCGCAGGTCCGACCAGTAGGTCCCGCCCTTGTGGTTGACGTATTCGACGAAGGCCCGCGCTTCGTCGAGGCCGCGTGAGCCGAGGTTGACGGCCAGCATCATGTCGGTGCCGGCCTTCTCGGCCCAGTCGGCGAATTCGTGGATGCCGACCTGGTTGCTTTCGGTCGTCCGCCAGGCGAGGTCGAGACGCTTCGGGCGGCTTTCCTTTGGCCCGATTCCGTCCTCCCAATTGTAGGCCGAGACGAAGTTGCCCCCCGGATAGCGGCAGATCGGGGTGTCGAGTGCCCGGACAAGGTCGATCACATCGCGCCGCATGCCTTCGGCATCGGCGGTCGGATGACCGGGTTCATAGATCCCAGTATAGACCGCCCGCCCGAGATGTTCGAGGAACGAGCCGTAAATCCGCTTGTCGATGTCAGCGATCGTGTAGGCGCTGTGCGCTGTGACCCTGGCTTTCATCTGTCCTCCCGTCCGGGCTATGCGCATCGGCATTACCGGTCTATACCAACTTTTCCGGTATAGTTGGCCGGGACGGCAGAGTCCGTCAAGCGAAAAGGTGGGGCGGGGGGTCAGCCGTGCAGAAGGCGCAGCCGGATATCCTGATCATGGTTGCCGAAACCGCGGCCGAAGATGTTCATCCCCCCGGGATGGCGCGCATCTTCCTTGACCCCGATCCGCACCCGGATCGAGCGGTGGTTGTTCAGTTCGAGGTCGCTGAGCGCACAGTCGGAAATCTGCTGGCCGTCGAGGAATGTGCCGGTCGCCGTCACCTCCCAGCGCTTGAGGTCGCCGTATTGCGACCCGGCGAGCTTCCACCAGTCCGGGGTGAACTTGCCCCGCTTGTCGCCATAGTCCCCCGGCGAGGTCCAGGTGCCGATCTCGTGCCCGTTGATCGTCACCGTAATGTCCGAGGGCCAGTCTTTCGACGTGCCCGGAACCTCGGAGGACAGTTCCATCACCAGTTCCAGCGCCTTGACGGGCGTGCCGGCAAGCTTGGCGTTGTTTGGGAACTGGTATTCGACAAAACCCCTTGTAAACCAAAGCAGTCCGGCGCGCATGCGATCGGGGTCGAGGAAGGTGTCGGGCACATCAAGCAGCCCGATCACCCCGTCGGGAGAGCACAGACCGCAAGGCGCAGAAACCTCGCAGCGGGTGTAAAGCCCGATCGGCATCGCCACTTCGATCGCGTCGGAAAGCTGCGCGGGCGGCGGGTCCTTGAAGGCGATCAAGAGTTCGGTGAAGGTCGACAGGCAGATCTTCTGGCTGCCCTTCCGGCCCTTTTCCGACCGCGTCTGCACAAGGCCCGCGTCGACCAGGATCTGAATATTCGACGAAACCGTGGACTGCGGAAGGTCAAGGTCTTCCGAAATCTGGTTGACGTTGCGCGGGCCTCCGCGTGTCAGGTGTTCAAGGATCCGGGCGCGAACCTCGCTGGCAAGACTGCGAAGAATGTCCTGGCGCTCCAGGGGATCAACGACGAGAATCTGATTTGTCATGGCGTCACGGTTTCCAGCATGACGGTTTCGTATCAGGAAATCCGATGCAAATAAAGCCGGTGAAGAACTGTGGATCGTTCCGCAGAACAGGTTTCGTATTGCCCCTTTCAGGAGCCGCCATCCGGACGGCAGACTGAGCAGACTTGGCCGTCGGACCCCCGTAAGCCGGGGCGCCCGCGTCAGCCGAAGGTCTGCTGTGGGCCGGGCAGGCTGCTGGCCGTTCGAAGCGGTCTTCCGCGCTGCAGTCTGCATGATTGTCGCTTCGGGCTATGTGGTGACCTTGCGGCATGGCAGCATGCCGTTGTTGTCGGGGGTGAGGTCATCCAACGTCGGCGTCGGCCCTTTGCGGACAGCTGGTACCAGATGCCTTGCGGCAGCTTCCTTGCGATCCTGGCGTTCGGGATCCAGCAGGTGGGAAGGTCAAGGACCCCTACCACCCGACCGAAGCCGGGGCGCGGCGCTTCCTGGAGCTGCAGCGCAGCGCCCTTTGTGCGGCCATCGGCACTGAATTGGGTGGATCGTAAGACCAGACAGCATCACGTCCGTGCGAGAGCCTTGAAAGACTTGTAAGGTCCCGGGGTCCCGCAGCGAAAGGACGGTCGCAACAGGATAGGATTCTCCCATGTTCAAGATGACCGCCCTCGCCCTTGCCTTCGGCGCCAGCATGATCGGCAGCGCCTTTGCCGGGGACCAGTATGTCGACGAGACCGGCTTTGCCGTCTCGGGCTACGACGTCGTGTCCTACTTCGACTTGCCACAGTCCGCGCTTGGCCAGCCCCAGCCGTCGCCGCTTCCCGGCCAGGCCGGCATCACCGCCGAGTACAATGGCGCCATGTTCGCCTTTGCGACCGAGGCGAACCGCGACCGCTTCCTTGTCGACCCGGCAGCCTTTGTGCCGCAGTATGACGGGCATTGCGCCTATGGCGTGGCCAAGGGTGGCAAGGTGCCCGGCAACCCGACGCTGTGGCGCATCGTCGACGGCAAGCTCTATCTCAACATCACCAAGAACGTCGTCGGCTTCTGGGAAGAGGACATCCCCGGCAACCTGAAGACCTCCGAGAAGAACTGGACGGGGCTGGAGCCGCAGGCGGCCTCGACCGACAAGATCCCGAACTTCAAGTCGGCGGCACCGGTGGCGAACTGATCCGTGAGGGCAGAAGATCGTGCAAGCGCTGGCGGCACAGGCGGATATCCTGGTGGAGAACTTCAAGCCCGGCGATCTGGGCCGCTATGGGCTGGACTATGCGACCCTTCGGGCGGTGAACGCGGGGCTGATCTATTGCTCGATCACCGGCTTCGGCCAAACCGGTCCCAACGCGCATCGGGCGGGATACGACTTTCTGGTGCAGGGCGAAGGCGGGCTGATGAGCCTGACGGGCGAAGGTGACGGGCCGCCGATGAAGGCCGGGGTCGGCATCGCTGACGTCCTGACGGGCATGTATGCCGCCGTGGGCATTCTGGCCGCGGTGCAGGCACGGCACCGGACGGGCCTTTGCCAGCACATCGACCTTGCGCTGATGGACGCGCAAGTGGCGATGCTGGTCAATCAGGGGGTGGCCTACCTGACCGACCATCAGGTCCCGCCCCGGCGCGGCAACGATCATCCGACCATCGTGCCATATGGCACCTTTCCCAGCAGCGACGGCAGTTTCATCCTTGCCATCGGCAACGACGCCCAGTTTGCCCGCTTTGCCGTGCTGGCCGGTGCGCCGGGCTTGGCGACCGCCCCCCGCTTTGCGACCAATGCCGACCGGGTGCGCAACCGCGCGGTCCTCGTGCCCCTCTTGTCCGCGTTGACCGCAGGCCGGACGGCGGCCGAGTGGCTGGAGCTTTGTGCGGCCGAGACGATTCCGGCGGGGCCGGTGAACGACCTGGCGCAGGTCTTCGCCAGCCCGCAAGCCGCCGCGCGGGGGATGCGGGTGCGGATGGGGCATCCTGTGGCGGGGAGCGGCCATGTCGATCTGATCGGCAACCCGTTGCAGCTGTCGGAAACTCCGGTCCACTATGCCAAGGCCCCGCCGACGCTGGGCGAGGACACCATGGCTGTGCTGGCGCGCGACCTTGGACTGAATGCAGGCGCATTGCGGGATCTTGCCGCTGCAGGCGTGATCCAAGGAAGGGTGCAGGAATGACCACCGGCGCAGAGATCATCGGCAGGGCGCTTGCCCGGGCCGGCGCGACCCATGCCTTCGGCATTCCGGGGGGCGAGGTTCTGGCGCTGATGCAGGGGCTGGACGCTGCCGGTCTGCGCTTCCTTCTGGTCAAGCACGAAAACTCGGGCGGGTTCATGGCCGAAGGGTTGTGGCACACCACGGGTGCGCTGCCGGTGCTGGTGGCGACCCTTGGGCCGGGGGTGGCGAATGCGGTGAACGTGGTGGCGAATGCGATGCAGGACCGCGTGCCGCTGATCTTCCTCACCGGTTGCGTCGATGCGGCCGAGGCCGAGACCTATACGCATCAGGTCTTTGACCATCAGGCGATGCTGCGCCCCGTCGTCAAGGGCAGCTTCCGGCTGGCCGCAGGGGCGGTGGGCGCTGGCATGGCCAAGGCGATCGCTCTGGCGACAAGTGGCCAGCCCGGTCCGGTGCATGTCGATGTGCCGATCGGCGTGGCCGAGGGGTTTTCAGACGAAGCCGACATTCCCTTTCAAGGCCCCACCCGCCCTGGCTTGCCGAATGCGGATGATCTTTCCGCCGCGCTGGCCGCCCTGAGCGCTGCCGAGCGTCCGCTGGCAATCGCCGGAGTGGACGCCGTGAACGAAGGCGCGGGCGACCTGATCGCGCGGTTCTGCCGGGACCACGCCATCCCCCTTGTCACCACCTACAAGGGCAAGGGGCTGATGGAGGAGGGCGACCCCCTCTGCCTTGGCGGGGCGGGTCTCTCACCCAAGGCCGACCGCATCCTGATGCCCCTGATTGCAAGGGCCGACTGCATCCTCCTCCTCGGCTATGACCCGATCGAGATGCGGATCGGCTGGCGAAATCCCTGGACGCCTGCCCAGACGGTCATCGAGATCGCCCCTGTTCCCCGCGACCACGGAATGCACCGGGCGGACCTTGTGCTGATCGGCTCATTGGCCGAGACGTTGCCTGCCCTGAGCCACAAGGCCCCCGACCGTTGGGCCGACGCGGCCCCGACCGCAGCCCGTGCTGCGCTGAAGAAGGCCTTTGCCGCGCCCGACCACTGGGGTCCGCATCAGGTCTTTGCCACCCTGCGTCAGGTGATGCCGCCGGATACGCTGGTCACCGCCGACAGTGGCGCGCACCGGATTCTGGTCAGCCAGATGTGGGACTGCCCCGCGCCACGCCTGATGCTGCAGTCGTCCGGCCTTTGCACGATGGCCTGCGCCGTACCGCTTGCGGCGGGCGCGAAACTCGGCCGCCCCGCCGCCCCGGTCCTTGCCTTTGTCGGCGATGCTGGCCTTGAAATGGGGGCGGGGGAGCTTGCCACGCTGACCGCGCAGGGGCTGCCCATCGTGATCTGCGTCCTGGTCGATGACAGTCTTTCCCTGATCGAGATGAAGCAGCGCGGCACCCAGCGCCCCAATCTGGGGGTGGACTTCGGTGGCCCGGGACAGGGGACCGACTTTGCGGCCCTCGCCCGGGCTTTTGGCGGTCATGGGGTCGAGGTGACGGATGCCGAAACCCTTGCCCGCGAAGCCGCCGAGGCGCTGAGCCGCGACCGCTTTACGCTGATCGCCGCGCGCATCCCGCGCCGCGCCTATGACGGGGCGTTCTAGCCGCCAAGCTTTCACGCCCGCGTGATCCGGCTGACATCATCACGCGGTGCTGTCACGAACCCTTCACCGCGACCGAAGCGACAGGTGCACTGCCTGCGTTTGCCTGCGCTGGGCCCTTGTCCCCTCTTGCGAGAAGGTTCGCCGATGCCGGTATCTGATAACCTGAGTGGAATGCCCACCTCGCTTCCCGGCACTGTGATCGACGACTGGAACAGGGTCATCCTTGGCGTGCTTTCCCATGCCGCAAGCACCGGACCGGATCTGAACAAGGTCCTGAGCGCCGCGCCCGATTTCGCACTTGGCCAGGCGATCCGGGGCCTGTCCTGCCTGCTTCTGGGCCGGGCTGAGATGGTCGTCATCGCACAACAGGCCTATGCAGCCGCCATCGCAGGCGCGCCCGCAACGATGCGCGAGATTGCCTTCATCCATGCCCTTGGCGACTGGCTGAACGGGCGGCCAAGCCGGGCTGCGGCGCGGTTGCAGGTGATCCTGAACCTCAACCCGCGCGATGCGCTGGCGATGAAGATGGTGCAGGCGATCCATTTCGTGATGGGCCGGCCAAAGGAGATGCGCGCCTCGGTGGAAGGGTTGATGCAGGCCTGGACCGGCCACCCCGCGCGCGGCTATCTGATGGGCTGCCATGCCTTCACGCTGGAAGAGACCGGCGACTATGCCGCCGCCGAACGAACCGGCCGCGCGGGGGTGGAACTGGCCCCTGACGATGCCTGGGGCCTGCATGCCGTGGCGCATGTCTATGACATGACCGGTCAGGCGCGGGCGGGGCTCGACTGGCTGACCGGACGCGAGGCATCCTGGGCGCATTGCAACAACTTCCGCTTCCACGTCTGGTGGCACCGGGCGCTGATGCATCTGGACCTTGGCGAATACGACGCGGCGCTGGCGCATTACGACGCCGACATCCGGGCCGAGAAGACCGACGACTACCGCGACATCGCCAATGCCGCCTCGCTTCTGTCGCGGCTGGAGCTTGAGGGTGTATCCGTCGGCGACCGGTGGGAGGAACTGGCAGTTCTTGCCGAACGCCGCGCGACCGACGGCTGCCTTGCCTTCGCGGACCTGCACTACATGCTGGCCCTGTGCGGTGGCGCGCGGGAAAAGGCGGCGGTGGCCCTGATCGCCCGGATGCAGTCGACCCGGCGCAACCGGGGCGAGGCGCAGGCCGTCATCGCGCATCCGGGTCTTCATATCGCGCAGGGGCTGCATGCCTTCGCAAGCGGCGAATATTCCAGCGCCTGGATGCACCTGCGCGCCGGGCGGGCCGATCTGCAATCCATCGGCGGAAGCCATGCGCAGCGAGATGTCTTTGACCGCATCACCATCGAGGCGGCGCTGCGTGGCGGCTACCTGGAGGCGGCCGAGCGTCTGATCCACGACCGAATGGCGCGGCGGGCAGGCAGGGCAGACGGCTATGCGACGGACCGCCTGTCGCTGATCGACGCCGCCCGCGCCCAGGCGGTGTGACATGCCCGGACCCAAAGGCCAGCGCGACCCCCGGCTGGATTTCTTTCGTGGCGTCGGCATGTTCATCATCCTGATCGCCCATATCACCGGCAACCCCTGGACGCTTTGGATCCCCGCCCGCTTCGGCCTTTCCGACGCGACCGAGATGTTCGTCTTCTGCTCTGGCATGGCCTCGGCGCTGGCCTTCGGCGTGATCTTCACCCGTGCGGGCTGGCTGATGGGAACTTTGGCGATCGCCTACCGCATCTGGCAGGTCTACTGGGTGCATCTCGGCGTCTTCTTCGTGACGCTGGGCCTGATGCTGGCCCTGAACGCGACCGGGGCCTTCCCGCGTGATGAGGTGGGCGCGCTGAACCTCTACCCGTTCCTGAACAACACCGGGCCGAACCTTCTGGGCCTGTTCACGCTGACCTATGTGCCGAACTACTTCGACATCCTGCCGATGTATCTGGTGATCCTGGCGCTGCTTCCGGTGATGATGGCGCTTGTGCGCATCGACGTGCGGCTGGCGATCCTGTTCAGCCTGACGCTGTGGGTTGCCGCCACGGCGGGGCTGAACCTGCCGGCAGAGGCTTGGTTCAGCAAGCCTTCTGACCGGACCTGGTTCTTCAACCCCTTTGCCTGGCAACTGGTCTTCTTCACCGGGTTCGCACTGATGGCGGGATGGCTGCCCCCGCCACCGGTACATCCTGTGCTGGTGATCGCGGCGATTGCCGTGGTCGTCGTCTCGGTTCCCTTCGCCTGGCACAAGGTCATCGGTGCGTCCGAAGCCTTGCGCGACTGGCGGAAGGAGTGGTCGGTCCTGTTCGACAAGTCGGACTTCGGCATCCTGCGCTACATCCACTTTCTCGCGCTGGCCTATCTCGCCTGGGTCTGTGCCGGTCCGGGTGGGGCACACCTGCGGCGCGGGGGCTGGGCTGGGGCGATGGTCACCGTCGTCATGCGCGTTGGCCAGCAGTCGCTGGCGGTCTTTGCGGCCTCGATGGTCATGGCGCGCGTCCTTGGGGCGGTGCTGAACCTGGCGGGCGGCGGCTGGCTTGCGGCGCTGGCGGTGAACCTGGCCGGGTTCGCGATCATCATCGCGGTCGCGCGACTGGCGGCCTTCCTCAAGTCGAAGCCCTGGAAAACTGCGCGCCCGCAACCCGCCGACGTGGCGGTTGGCCAACCCGCCCCACACCCCCATCCGGCAGAGGCGCGGACATGAGCGACCTGTCCCGCCGCCACGTCCTTGGCCTTCTCGGCGCGCTGTCGGCGCTGGGGTTCGCCCCTGCCCGGGCCGAAGAGATCGCCGGTGCCGCACTTGGCCCGACCACCCCCTTTGACCCCGAGATGATCGTTGCCCGCGCCCGCGCGCTGGCTGCCGCGCCCTATGCACCGCCGCCCGCCGTCAGCCAGGACTGGCTGAACCTCTCTTACGACGACTTCCGCGGCATCTGGTTCGACACGCGCCATACCCTGTTCCGCGGCACGCCCGGCGCTGTACAGGCCGAGTTCTTCGTGGCAGGCCTCTACTTCCCGCACAAGATCGGCATCCATGCGGTCGAAAAGGGCCAGTCGCGCGAGGTGCAGTTCGCCTTGCGCCTTTTCGACACCACCGACAAGTTCCCCGCCTTGCCCGAGGATGGCGCCGGTTTCGCCGGCTTCCGCCTGTTGGGAGAGCTGGAGGCCCGCGACCGCTTTCAGGAATACGCCGTCTTCCAGGGTGCCAGCTATTTCCGCGCCATCGGGCGGGGGCAGGCCTACGGCATCTCGGCCCGGGGACTTGCGCTGAACACCGCTGCCGACGGGCCCGAGGAGTTCCCCGTTTTCCGCGACTTCTGGATCGAGGCGGCGGAACCGGGTGCGGCCGAAGTCACCGTTCATGCGCTGCTCGACAGCCCGTCGGTCGCAGGGGCCTACAGCTTCCGGGTCACCAAGGGCGACAGGACCGAGATGACGGTCAGCGCCCGGCTTTTCCCGCGCGTCGACCTGACCACCGTCGGCATCGCGCCCGGCACCTCGATGTTCCTCTTCAGCGACATCAACCGCACCCGGTTCGACGACTTCCGCGAGGCTGTGCATGACAGCGACGGTCTTCTGATTCTGAACGGCGCCGGGGAAGCACTTTGGCGGCCGCTGACGAACTCCAAGGCGGTGGAGGTCAGCGCCTTCGCCGACACCTCACCCCGTGGCTTCGGCCTGATGCAGCGCGCCCGCCAGCCGGGGGACTACAATGATCTGGTGGCACATTACGAACGCCGCCCGTCGCTTTGGGTCGAGCCCGTGGGCGACTGGGGCCAGGGCGCGGTGATGCTGGTGGAAATCCCCACCGACAAGGAGATCAACGACAATATCGTCGCCTTCTGGCGCCCCGCCGCGCCGCTTGCGGCCGGGTCCGGGCACCGCTTCGACTATCGCCTCTACTGGTGCGCGCACAGCCCCGCCGAGGGCGCGGTCGCCCCGATCATCGCCACCCGAACCGGCGCGCGGATCTTCGAGGACGGGCGGCTTTTCACCATCGACTACGCCGCCCATCCGGCGCTTGGCGGTGACCCGGGACGGATCGAAGCCAGGGTCAGCACCAGCGCGGGCGAGGTCTCAAGCCAGCACCTGCAATCCAACCCGGCCACCGGCGGCATGCGGCTGGACTTTACCTTGAAGGGCGGCGCGCCCGTCGCCGAACTTCGCGCCGAGCTGTGGCGGGGCGGGAGCCGCGTGGCCGAGGTCTGGCTGAACCGCTGGGTCGCCGCATGACCGTCGCCTTCCGCCTACCCCTGGCCGAGGCGGCAGCAAACCCGCCCCTGGCTATGCCGGACCAGTCCTTCCGCGCCCCCTTCACCGACCCGGCCGCCCCCGGCATCCGGTCGCCGTTACCGGTGCGAGCGGTGCGGCTGGCGGTGCTGACCTTGCCGCTGTGCGTGACGCTGACGCTTGCATGGTTCGGCTATGGCTGGTTTACCGTCGACGGCCACCTTGCCGTGACCGAGGCCGCGCTTGTGACTGTTACGGTCTTTGCCTTCTACTGGGTGGTCCTTTCCGTAGCCACTGCCGCGCTTGGCCTTTTCTGGCGGCCCCGGCCCCAGATTCTGGCCCTTCATGGGCTGTCGGTCGCGATACTTCTGCCGATGTATGGCGAGCCTGCGGGGCCGACGATCGGCAATGCCCTGAAGCTGCTCGCTACCCTGACGGGCAGAGGCCGCCATCGGTTCTCATTGCATATCCTGTCCGACACCCGCGACCCGTCGCTTGCGCAGGACGAACTGGCCAGAGTCACGGTCGCGCGGCTGACCTATCCCGGTCTCGCCATCCACTACCGCCGCCGAGCCGCAAACACCGATTACAAGTCCGGCAACATCCGCGATTGGGTGACCACGCGGGGGCATGATCATGACGCGATGCTGATCCTTGATGCCGACAGTGTCATGGGGGCAGAGAGTGTCACGCTGATGGCCGACCGGATGGCGGTCGAGCCGGGGCTGGGCCTGATCCAGACCGTGCCCCGCGTGCTGGGAGGCCATACCCTTTGGCAACGGCTGCAGTCCTTTGCCTGCGAAGTCTACGGCACCAACCTTGGCCGGGGCTTTGCGATGTGGACGGGGGCCGAGGGCAACTTCCTGGGTCACAACGCGCTGGTCCGCACCCGCGCCTTTGCCGCCTCGGCGGGCCTGCCGCACTTGCCCGGACGCGCCCCGCGCGGGGGCGTGATCCTCAGCCACGATTTCGTCGAAGCGGCGCTGATCCGCCGCGCGGGCTGGGGCGTGCGGATGCTGCCCGAGGCATCGGAAAGTTTCGAGGACACGCCCGAAACCCTTCCCGGCTACCTGCGCCGCGACCGGCGCTGGTGCCAAGGCAACATGCAGCACCTGCGGCTTCTGGCGACACCCGGCCTGCACATCGTCTCGCGCTTTCACCTGCTGCAAGGGGCGATGGCCTATCTCGCCTCGGTCTGGTGGCTGGCACTTCTGGCGCTGTGGGCCCTGTCCGGACCGGGCGGAGCCGTGCCCGACCCTTTCCTGACCAACCCCTTCATGCCCGTCTGGCCCGACTTGCCGCCGGTCAGCCAGGCCGTCCTGACCGGGACGGTTGTGGTGATGCTTTTGGGGCCGAAGCTTCTGGGGATCGCCGCCCACCTGCGCGACAGGGGCTTTCGCCTGCGCCAACTGCCCGGCTTTGCCGCCTCGGTCCTGGTGGAGATCACGCTTTCGATCCTGGTGGCCCCCGCCTTGATGGTCCATCAGGTGCGTGCTGTCCTGCGGACCCTCGCCGGGTTCGATGGGGGCTGGATGCCACATCTGACGGAACGCCCAGGCTTCTGCACCCTTCTGCGCTTTCACCTGACGGAAACCGTCCTGGGCGCGGCTTTCCTTTGCCTCTGGGCTGTCGGGCGGATCGACCCTTGGCTTCTGCCCGTTGCGGGAAGCCTGGTTCTGACCAGCCTGATCTCGTGGCTGGTGCAGCGCAACGTCGCTTCGCGCTGGCTCATGCGTCCCTTGGGAGCAAGACCGTGACCGCGAAGGCCTTTCTGCGCTGGCCCCTCTGTTGCTGATCGGGTCCGCCCGTGCCGATTGCGGGCCGCCTGCGGGCCGCGAGATCGTGCCGGGGTTGGTGCCGGGCAATGTCTTGGAGGCGTGAAGATCTGGCGCGTGGCTGACGGCTGCCCGTCGGACCAACCCGCCGCAACGCCCTGCCCTGAGATGCGCCCCGCTACCAGCGCAGGAGGCGCCATCCGATCAGCGTGGCGGCGACTGTGACCCCACCCATCGCCAGTCCGTACCAGGTGACATAGAAGAGCGGGCTGTCCTCGGTGCAGTGCATGGCGTAGGCCATCGCCGCAAGGCCGCTGCCGCCAAGGCCTGCTGCCAGACCGGCCAGCGCGGGCGAGGTGGTCGCGCCGCGGCTGAGGCCGAAGAGGATCGCCCCGACCGGCAGCACCGACAGAAGCGGGATCATCACGAGGCAGGTCGTCATCGTCTTGCCGACCAGCGCCATCTGGCGGCCGTCCGCCGGCGTTGCGGCATAGGCCCAGACCAGCATCCCAACCGCCCCGGCCACGGGCAGCGCCAGCGGCCACAGGCGCGCCAGACGGCTGCCCTCGGGCCGGGCCAGCACCAGCGCCAGCCGCACACCCAAGGCCCCCAGCGCCCCGGTCAGCACAAAGCGCATCACCGACACCGGATCACCGAGCGAGGCCAGAAGATCCTCGCGGAACCCAAGCGAGACCCAGACCGCGAGCACGGCCAAGGCCAGCGCAAGCGCCAGGAGAGGCGCAAGGATCACCTTCGGTGGCGCCTCTGCCCGACTGTCGGCGGCAAGGGCTGTGATGAGGTCTTCGGTCTTCATCTCAGATGCCTTTCCCTGAGGGAGGCCAGTGTCTTGAAGGCGCGATGCAGGGCCACCCGGACCGCGCCTTCCGTCATGTTCAGGGCCTGCCCGGCTTCCGCCGCGCTTGCCCCCTCGATCCCGATCATCCGGACCAGCCGGCCTGACCGGTCATCCAGTAGCCCGATCATCCTGGCCATGTCGGCCGCCTCGGTCGGATCGGGCCCGGCCTCGGCTGCAAGGATCTCGTCGAAATCCTCGATCGGCACTTCCACCTTGCCGCCCCGCGCGCGGAAGGCATCGACGACCTTGTAGCGCGCAATGGCATAAAGCCAGGGCCGGACCGGCGCGCCCGGCTGCCAGGTGTGCCGCTTGAGGTGCACGGCCAGAAGCACCTCTTGCAACACATCCTCGCAGACGGCCTCGCCCAGGCCAGCGCCCTTTGCCCGAACCACGCCGCGCAGGACCGGCGTGATTGCCCGCAGAAAGGTCGCGTAGGCCTTGCCGTCGCCCGCATTCGCCTCGGCCAGCAAGCTGCTCCAATCATCCATCAACGACGCACTTCCTGACTGCCTATTCGCGACTGACGTCATTCCGTTACAGAAACGCTTGCAGTCATCTGCACCAAGTCACCAAAGCGTGAAGGCCGTAACGAACAATCCTTTTCCGCGAATGGCCTAGTGGATGCAGCGGGTTGGCGTCAACACACGCCATGCAAGCCGCAACGGACAGGCACGGACAAGGGGTGGGGTCGTTGGAACTGGTTTTTGCATATCTCGCGGGGCTGCTGACGCTTATCAACCCGTGCGTCCTGCCGGTCCTGCCGATTGTCCTTGCATCCAGTCTGCATCAGGACCGCCGCGCGCCCATGGCCTTGGCCGCGGGCCTGAGCCTTTCGTTCGTCCTTCTCGGTCTGGGAGTGACCGCCATTGGCCCGGCGCTGGGCGTTGACAGCGACATCGTTTCGCAGGTGGCGGCTCTGGTGATGGTGGCCTTCGGACTTGTCATGCTGGTCCCCGCCTTTTCCAGACAGTTTGCCACGGCTACCGCAGGTTTCGCCGCTCGCGCCGACGCGCAGATTGACCAGACCAGCGCCTCGGGTCTGGGCGGGCAGGCCGTCTCGGGCGCGCTTCTCGGCGCGGTGTGGAGCCCCTGCATCGGCCCCACCCTGGGTGCGGCCATCGCGCTTGCCTCGACCGGCGACAGCCTTGGGCGGGCCGGGGCCATCATGCTGGCCTTCGCGCTGGGTGTCTCGACCCTGATCCTCGGCCTCGCCTACGGCGCCAAATCCGCGCTGCGCCGCCGCCAGACCTGGCTGCGCGCGCTTGCCGAACGGTCGAAACCGATCATGGGCGTGGTGTTCATCCTGGTCGGTGCCGCGCTCTGGTTCCGGCTGCACCATGTCGCCGAGGCCTGGCTGATCGACACGCTTCCCCCCTGGCTGATCGACCTTTCGGTCAGCCTCTGATCTTCCCCGTCCTTCAAAGGAGCACACATGAACCGCCGCACCTTCCTTGCCTCGACTGCCGCGCTCGCCCTTCTGCCGCTACAGGTGAATGCCGCCGAGCCGATCTTCTACACACCCGGCGCGGCCGAGGCCGCGATGGACGACGGCAAGATCGTGCTGCTGGATTTCTGGGCCAGCTGGTGTTCAACCTGCGCCGCACAGGAACGCGTTCTTGCCGCGCTTCGGGCGGAAAATCCGGCCTATGAACGGCAGATCACGTTCTTTGTTGTGGACTGGGATGCCTACGGCAAGGACACGCTGGCCAAGGACCTCCGGATTCCGCGTCGGTCTACCCTCGTCCTCCTGAAAGGGCGAAAGGAACTTGGCCGCATCGTCGCCGGTACGTCGAAAGCCGAGATAAAGGCCCTTCTCGACAAGGCCCTCGACGCAAGCTGATGGCTGGTGCTGTCAGACGAATGCGAACCAGTCCCGGTTCCGCCTACCCGACCTACGGGTGATGCAGCAAATAGACCGCGCCGCTCTGCAAGTGCGGCGGCGTGTGTCGACATCAAGGTGAGCGCCGATCGCCAGATACGCGCAGGACACGGCGACCCGTGACATCGCGGCACAGCTGGACGTCGGGCCGCTGATGAAGGGCGCAGCTGGCGACCGCACTTGGCGTCGCGCCGCGCAAACCATTGGCAAATTTGGATCAAGTCTGGAAACGTGGTGCCGCTGAAGGGACTCGAACCCCCGACCCCATCATTACGAATGACGTGCTCTACCAGCTGAGCTACAGCGGCACGCTTCCATGAGCAGGCCCTACTATGGCCCCGCCCGATTCACAAGCCCCGATCCAACGCCCCGTTGTCCTTCGACTTTCCGGGAGTCACCGCAGCTTGCGAGATACGCGCACTGCCGGCGGGGCGACATTTGGACATGGCTTTCGTGCGCGGGCCGTCAGCACCCGGCCTGTGTGGCCTGTAGCCCTAATTTGCGCGTCGCGCGATCTCATCCGGCGCAAGCCTGACCTCTTGCGGCTCTGCAGGAGGGGGTGCGTCGGGTTCCGGTTCCGGGATGGGTTCCGGCCGGGCCTCGATCAGAGGGAGAAGCTCGGCAAGCGCTGGGGACGGCGACGTGGCTTCGGGCGGCTCCCGCCAGGACAGCGTATCGAAGCCGCCGCAATTGCCGCACACCGGATGCCAGCTGGCCTGCACCGCCTGACATTTGTCACAGCACCACTGCGGTCCGCGCGGCGCGGAAATGGCCTTGGCTACCAGATCGCGCACAAGGGCGTCTTCCGCGCCCTCGCCCCGGGCAATCGCGGCGAGGATCGCCAGTGACCGTTGGGTCGGATGCCGGACCGCCACATCACCCAGCGCCCGGCGAGCGCCGGGGAAATCCTCGGTGGCCAAGAGCAGTTCGGCCAGCAACATCCGGGTTTCGTCGTTCTCGGGCCGAAGGGCGGTCAGGGTGCGGAACCGTTTCAACCGATCCGACGGCGACTCGTCGGGTTCGATCTCGGCAAAGGCGGCGGCGAGGTCGGGGTGGGGCAGCACTTCCCAGGCCTTCCGCAGCACCCGGGCCGCGTTCTTCTTGTCACCTCGTTCGACATAGCCGCGCGCGGCAAGGGCCGCGGCCGGGATAAGGTCAGGCGACAGCCTGTTTGCCTCGATCGCGGCCTCGCGGGCCTCGATGCTGGCGTTGTCGTCGATAACCACCCGCGCCTGCTGCAATGCCAGCACGGCATCGCGGCGACGAAAGACATCCTTGGGCAGGGTTCCGGCCTTGAGCTTGGCACCAAGCGTCGCCCTGGCGCCGGACCAGTCCCCCGCATCGGACTGCAGTTTCAGCAGGATATCCTGGGTCTCGGCATGTTTCGGGCGCAGGTGAAACGCCTTCTCTGCCAGTTTCAAGGCAAGTTCGCGGTCGCCCTCGGCCAGTTTCTGATGCAACAGGCCCCGGACCCCGACGAAGCGGGTGCCTTCATCGGCCAGAAGGGTCTTGTAGGCCGCGGTCGCCCGCTTGCCATCGCCTGCCGCTTCGGCAGCCTGAGCGACCAGCAAGGTGGTGATCTCGGGTTTGCCCAAAAGCCGCTCGGCCGTTTGCGCCCGGCTCAGGGCCAGCTTCGGCTCGCCCGAGGCCAGCGCCATCATGCCTTCCGACAGCGCCTTGTAGCCCTTGCGTTCGCGGTTCCGGTCGAAATAGCGCGATATCGCGGTTTCATCGCCATTGAGAAACCGAACGACTGCGCCGAAAAGGCCCAGAAGCTTGAGCGTCAGCCAGACCACGACGATCAGAATGCCCCCCAGCACCACCGCCTGAACCGGGCCAAGGCTGAATTCCCATCCGGCGACGATAACGCGCATCGTCCCGCCGGTTTCCGCCAGAACTCCAACGCCCAGCGCAAGAACCGCGATGAGAGTTACAAACAGAATGACCTTTGCCAGGGACCACAGCATCTACAGGCCCTCCAGGGCAGTCTGCACCGCCAGTCGGGCTTCTGCCCGGGCAATCCAATCCGCCAGAGGTGCGCGTAGCGGATCACTCAGCGCCCCAAGCTCGGACAGGGCATCGGCCAGGCGCCCCTCGGCCAGGGCGAACTCGGCGCGGGAAAGGATGGCGTCCGGGTCAAGGCCGTCCCGCGGCGTCAGCGACCGGGCGCCGGTTTGCGCGGCAAGGAAATCGACGATCCTCTCGCCCCAGCCATCCGAGCCCGAGGCCTCACGCGCCAGTTGCAGGACCTGCCGGGCCGCATCCGGGAAATCGGCCTGCAAACTGGCAAGGGTGGCAACGCCCGCGGTGTAGGCTTGCAGGCTTGCGGCCAGGTCAGGGTCGTTCAGGCCCGCCAGTTCCGCCGCAAATCCGCTGCCCGCGGCAACTGCCGCCCGCAGCTGATCCAGCGCTAACGCGCGTGCCGCAGTCTCGGCGGCCGCAGCGGCCTCTGTCGCCCTCTGGGCAGCCTCGGCCTCGGCAGCGGACAACCGTGAAAGCGCGGCCTCCAGCTCGGCTTGATCGACAGCCTGGGGTCGGCTCGCAAGCTGACGTTCAAGATCCGCCAGCTTGGCGGCCAGCGCAGCAATGGAGGCTTCGCCATTGCCGGTGGGCAAGGCCTCGATGACAGCCAGCCGGCGGGCAAGGTCGTCGATGGCGGTGTCGATGGCGGACAGGTCCACGGTTTCCGGTGCGCCGGCTGTCTCAAGCGAGGTGATCCGCTCGGCCAGCGCAGCAAGATCGGATTGCACGGCCGCAAGCGCGGCCTGGTCGATGCGCAGCCCTGCAAGGCGATCGTTCAGTCGCTGCTCAAGGTCGGCCAGCGCGACGCCGGGATCCTCGGGCGAAAACCCGAATGCGTTGAAGTGCGACAAACCGAAGCCAGCCACTGCCGCCAATGCGCCGCCCAAGAGCGGTCCCAACACACCCGACCAGCGTGATCCGGTCGCAGAAGACCCTGCCGGGGCCGCCAGCGGCGGGGGAACGGTTTCCGGCTCGGGTTCCGAAGGGGTTTGCGGATCGGTGGGCTGAACAGACGCTTCCGGCTCGGACCTTTCGGCGGGTTCGGCGACCGACCCGTCAACGGGTGCATCCACCGGGTCGGCCAGCGGCTCGGTTTCTGGGGTCTTGCGTCTTGCCATGGGTGCGGCCCTTTCGGCTTTGGCCTGACCTCACCTAAGCACTCGGCGCCTTCGGGTTCAAGGCGCCGGGATCCGCATGAGCGCCAGTTCGATCGCATCCAGCATTGCCCCGGCATCCGGTCGGGTGGCCTGCGTGGTCGAGCGGGCCGGAATGTCATGCGCGGCCTCGGCCACGGCGCCGCTCATGACCACCAGATGCAAGGCGGCCCGCGGACTTGGCACCTGAGCGGCAAAAAGTCTTGCGCTGCGCGGCGAAAAGAGCGGCACGATCACCGGCTCGTCCATCTGCAGAAGGGCGCTTGCTGCGGCAGTCAGGCTCTGCGGGACCTGACGGTAGACGATTGCCGAAACAGTCTCTATTCCTGCGGAAAACAGTCGTTCCGCTACAGCGCCCCGGGAGTCTTCGCCGCGCAGATGCAGTAGCCGCCCGGCAGGTGGATCGGCCAGGATCGCCGACACCAGCGCGTCCGCATCCCCGTCTGCCGACCGCGCCCGAAACCCTGCTGATTGCGCCCGCGCAGCTGTCTTTGTCCCCACGCACCATGCCAGACCGGGCAGATCGGCCCTCAGCCGGGTTGCGCCTTCAACACCTGCGGCCGAGGTGAAGACCACCCCGTCGAAAGGGCCTGGCGGCAGGCCTGGCGCCAGATACTCCACGGCCATCAGCGGCGCGACCACTGGCCGCACCCGATCTTCGAACCGACGGACGAGCGCCTTGGCGAAGCCTTGGGCCTCGGCCTCTGGCCGGGTCAGAAGCACCGGTACTGCTGCGTCTGCGGCCCCTGCATTGCATTGTCTCGCCATGCCCATGGTGTTACCTGCCACTGACGCTTCACGCAACGGCGGCCATGGCCCGGACCCTGACCCTTCTTGGCATCGAATCAAGCTGCGACGATACCGCCGCCGCCGTGGTGCGCGCTGATGAGCGGCCGGAGATCCTGTCGTCCGAGGTGCTGGGCCAGACCGCGCTGCATGAAGACTTCGGTGGCGTGGTGCCGGAAATCGCCGCCCGGGCCCATGCCGAGCGGCTGGACGGGGTGGTCGAGGCGGCGCTGGAGCAGGCCGGAATCACGCTGGATGACATCGACGCCATCGCCGTCACTGCAGGTCCCGGGCTGATCGGCGGGGTCCTGTCGGGGGTGATGCTGGCGCGGGGGATCGCCGCGGCGCGGGGGCTGCCGCTGATTGCGGTGAACCACCTTGCTGGCCATGCGCTGACGCCGCGGCTCACCGATGGCGTGGCCTTTCCCTACCTGATGCTGCTGGTCTCGGGCGGGCATTGCCAGTTTCTGCTGGTCGAGGGCGTAACCCGCTTTCGCCGTCTGGGCGGCACGATCGACGATGCCCCGGGCGAGGCTTTCGACAAGACCGCCAAGCTGCTGGCCCTGCCGCAACCCGGCGGCCCTTCGGTCGAGGCCGAAGCGGCGCTGGGCGACGCCAAGCGGTTCCAGTTCCCCCGTCCGCTGCTGGACCGCGAGGGCTGCGACATGTCCTTTTCAGGCTTGAAGACCGCGCTCTTGCGTGCCCGTGACGCGCTGGTGGCGGAAAAGGGCGGGATCACCGTGCAGGACCGCCGCGACCTTTGTGCAGGCTTTCAGGCGGCAGTGGCCGAGGTGCTGGCCATCAAGACCGCCCGCGCGCTGGCCATGGCCGGGGTGCAGCCCACAGCGCTTTGCGTCGCGGGGGGCGTGGCGGCAAACAAGGCCATTCGGGCCATGTTAGAGACGGTTTCCGACCGCGCCGGTGTTCCCTTCCTTGCCCCGCCCTTGCGGCTTTGCACCGACAATGCCGCGATGATCGCCTGGGCCGGGATCGAGCATCTGCGGGCCGGTCTGCCGCCTTCGACCGACTTTGCCGCCCGGCCGCGCTGGCCGCTGGATCAGTCCGCCCCGGCACTGCTGGGGTCGGGCAAGAAAGGGGCCAAGGCATGATCGGCATCGCGGGCGCGGGCGCCTTTGGCACGGCCCTCGCCGTGGCCGTGGCCAAGGGCGGGCGCGAGGTCCGGCTCTGGGCGCGGGATCCGGCACAGGTCCAGGCGATACATCGGACGCGGCGGAACGAACCGGCGCTGCCGGGGATCGACCTGCCGGAAAACGTCTCTGTTCATGCGGAAATCGGGGATGTGTGCGGCGGTCAGGCCATGCTTCTGGCGGTGCCGATGCAGGCGCTGGGCGGGCTTCTGGACCAGTGGCCGCAGATCGACGCCCGTCAGCCCTTGGTCGCCTGCTGCAAGGGGGTGGACCTTTCCACCCTGCGCGGCCCGGTTGCCCTGATCGCAGCGCGGCGGCCCGGCGTGCAGGCCGCTATCCTGACCGGCCCAAGCTTCGCGGCCGATATCGCCCGGGGTCTTCCAACCGCCCTGACCCTTGCCGCGACGGGCGAGGGCGCGGGCTTGCAGGAGCTTTTGTCCACCCCGACCCTGCGGCTTTACCGGACCGACGACGTGACCGGCGCCGAGCTTGGCGGGGCCTTGAAGAACGTCATCGCGATCGCCGCCGGGGTGGTGATCGGCGCAGGCCTTGGCGACAGTGCCCGTGCCGCGCTGATGACCCGCGGCTATGCCGAGATGGTACGGCTGGCCCTGGCGCTGGGTGCGCGGGCCGAGACGCTGGCGGGCCTGTCGGGCTTTGGCGATCTGGTGCTGACCTGCACCTCGGCCCAGTCGCGGAACTTCCGTTTCGGCCTGGCCTTGGGGAAGGCAGAGGCCTTTGATCCCTTGGTCACCGTGGAAGGCGTCGCCACGGCCCGCGCCGTGGTGCGGCTGGCCAGCGAAAGGCGCATCGACATGCCGGTGACCGCGATGGTCGATGCCCTTGCGTCGGGCCGGATCACGCTGGAAAGTGCCACCGCCGCCTTGATGAGCCGCCCCCTGAAACAGGAATGACCATGCGCTACGCCCTGATCTGCCTTGATAAACCCAACGCCCTGCAAACCCGCGTCGACAACCGTGCCGCGCATCTGGAGCATATCCAGAGCTCGGGCGTGGTCGAACAGGCCGGGCCCTTCATCGACGCGGCGGGGCAGATGTGCGGCAGCCTGGTGATCCTTGCGGTCAGCTCCAAGGCCGAGGCAGAGGCCTGGGCGGCGGCGGACCCTTACGCGAAGGCGGGGCTCTTCCAGTCGGTGATGATCCAGGAATGGAAGAAGGTGATCGGATGAACTTCTGGCTCTTCAAGTCCGAACCCGATGTCTGGGGCTGGGACCACCAGGTCGCCAAGGGTGATGAGGGCGAGGAATGGCATGGGGTGCGCAACTATCAGGCGCGTAACAACATGCGGGCGATGAAGATCGGCGACCGGGGGTTCTTCTACCATTCGAACATCGGGAAAGAGATCGTCGGCATCGTCGAGGTCTGCCGGGAAAGCACGCCGGACAGCACCACCGACGACCCGCGCTGGGACTGCGTCTGGATCAAGGCGGTCAAGCCGCTGATGCGGGCGATCAGTCTGGAGGAATGCAAGGTCACGCCGGGGCTGGAACAGATGGTGCTGGTCAACAACACCCGGCTTTCGGTGCAGCCGGTCAGCCCGGAGGAATGGGCGCTCATCTGCCGGATGGGCGGCGTGGAGCCCTGAATCTTCCCTGCGGGGAAAGCTCCTCGTGCGACTTCGTCTTCTCGTCGCGGAACGCAGCGAGGAGTGACGAAGTCATCGACGAACGGGCCGCATGGAAAAGGCCGCCCGGGTATCCCCGTGGCGGCCCTGAATTCCGTCTGCCGGAAGCAGCCTCAGCCCTGACGGGCCTTGTAGCGCTTCTGCGTCTTGTTGATCACGTAGACCCGGCCCTTGCGGCGCACGACCTGGCAATCGCGGTGACGCGTCTTCAGCGAGCGGAGCGAGTTGGCGACTTTCATGGTCTGCCCTCCTTCTTCGCGGCGCGAACCTGCGCCAGATTGAAACCCTTGCTTCCCGAAGGAAGCGGCGAATGGTGGGCGGTACTGGGATCGAACCAGTGGCCACTACGATGTCAACGTAGTGCTCTACCGCTGAGCTAACCGCCCACTTGAGCCTTGCGAATCGCCTTGTCCCTCTCGGTTAAACGAAAAGGACGCGGGGCAAACCGCGTCGGTCAGGGCGGGTCTATACTGACAAGCGCGGGGGCCTGCAAGGGGTTTTGGTTTTTCGGTTTCTGCCGCTATATCGGAAAGAAGATAAGGATCCGCCGTTTGCCCGAGCAACTCACCGACGCCTTTGTCCTGAAGCGACCCACCCGGGCTGTGGGGCCGGTGATCTTTGCCTCGCCGCATTCTGGCAGGGATTATCCGGCAGCCTTTCTGGAGCGCGCAATCCTTGACCGGCAGGCGATCCGGTCATCCGAAGATGCCTTCGTTGACCGGATCTTCGACTGTGCGCCGAAACTGGGCGCGCCGTTGCTGACTGCGCGCGTTCCACGGGCCTTCATCGACCTGAACCGGGCCGCCGATGAGCTGGATCCGGCGGTGATCGAAGGGATCGCCCGCGCGCCGCACAACCCCCGCGTGGCCTCGGGTCTGGGGGTGATTCCCCGCGTCGTGGCCGGGGGGCGACCAATATATTCCGGCAAGCTGAGCCTGACCGAGGCGCAGGCCAGACTCAGCCGGTTCTGGCACCCCTATCATCAGGCGCTGGCCGCGCTGATCGAGGAAACCCGGACGGCCTTCGGACAAGCCATTCTGATCGACTGCCACTCCATGCCGCACGAGGCGATCGAGGCGCATTCCCGCCCGGGCCATGCGCGCCCCGAGGTTGTTCTGGGCGATCGCTACGGCGTTGCGGCGGGACGGGATGTCATGGACCGGATCGAAGCGGCCTTCGCCTCGACCGGCCTGAGGGTCGGGCGCAATGCGCCGTTTGCCGGGGCCTATGTGGCGCAGGCTTATGGTCGGCCGCTGCGCGGGGTGCATGTGGTGCAGGTGGAGATCGACCGGGCGCTTTACATGAATGAAGAGCGGATCGAACCGTTGCCGGGATTCGAGGCCTTCCGGGTGCTGATTGCCGGCGTGGTGGCAGAGATCCTGCGGCCCTCTGGCCTGGCGCTGGCGGCGGAATAGAGGCAGGCCGCCCCGGACCGGGTCCGGGGCGGGCGAGGGTCAGGTCAGCTGCGCTTCGCGCCTTTTGGCGGAACGAAGCGTTTTGAGGTATCCCTTGCGTCCGGCTTGGGCTTCGCCGGACGATCCTTCGCAGCGGGCTTGTCGAAAGCCGGTTTGCCGAAGGGTTTCTTGCTCCCTGCCGCATGGCTTTTGAAGCCGCCGGCCTTGGCCGGGCCGTCGCGCTTCACGAAGGGCCGCGCGTCGTCGCCCTTGCCAGCGAAGGTCTTTTTCGGCCGGTCGCCGTCGTCACGCGGCTGGACGCCGTCGCCCTTGGGCGCATAAGGCCTTTTCGGGCGCTCGACTTCATCGCGTGGGCGGTAGCCTTCCGGCTTCGGCGCATAGGGCTTTTTCGGACGGTCGCCCTCCTCGCGGCGTTTGAAGCCGGTGCCTTCGGCGGCATGGCTCTTGTAGCCCGACGCACGGGCGGGCTTGTCCGAGGACCCGCCGTGGCTTTTGAACCCGGCCGAGCGGGGGGCAGCTTTCTGGTCTGGCGACCAGCGCGGTTTCTTCGGGCGATCCTCGTCACCTTCGGTCCGAGGCGCGCGGTCGCCATAGGGCTTGCGGTCCGGGCGAGGGCCATCGTCGCGCCGGGGCTTCCAGTCGGGTCGGGACTCGGTCGGTCGGGGACGGTCATCGTATTTGGCCTTCGGGCCTGGGGCCGCTTCGACCTCGTCTACAACGCGTGGCGGTTTGGGGGTGTAGGCAGGCTTCTCCCGCCGCTCGGCACGTTCAGGCCGCGCGGGGCGTTCGAATCGGGGCTTGTCGAAATCAGGCTCACCCTCGACGCGCTCCATCACCAGGCCCTTGTCGAGGTCCACCTGCGCGCCAAAACGGGGGGCAAGCGCCTCACTGATCTGGACGAAGGTTTCATCCTCACGCACGCGGATCGCGCCGATACCGTCCTTGGCGATGGACCCTGCGTCGCAGATCTTCGGCAAAAGCCAACGCGCCTCGGCCCGGCCCGAGCGGCCGACCGAGATGCGGAACCAGACCGAGGGGCCGAACTCACCCCGTTCGCGCGGGGCGGAGGGCGGGGGAACCGGCAGGTCGGTGGACAGAACCTCGGGGGCTGAGCGCCCCTCGCGCCAGAGGCGGACGAAGGCGGCGGCAAGGGCCTCGGGGCCGTGGCGGTCCAGAAGATCGGCGGCGATGCCCGATTCCTCGCCGATGGGCGCGGTCAGCGTAGGGTGATCGAGAAGGCGCTGATCCTCACGCGCCTGCACTTCGTCCGCGCCGGGGGCGGCGCCCCATTCGGCCACAAGCTTTGCGCCCGAAAGCAGACGCTGGGCCTTCTTGTATTCGGCCGGGGTCACGATCAGGGCCGAGACGCCCTTTTTCCCGGCGCGGCCGGTGCGGCCCGAGCGGTGCAGCAGCGTTTCCGAGTTCGACGGCAGATCAGCATGGATCACCAGTTCCAGCCCCGGCAGGTCGATCCCCCGCGCGGCAACATCGGTGGCGATACAGACCCGGGCCCGGCCGTCGCGCAAGGCTTGCAGGGCATGGGTGCGTTCCTGCTGGCTGAGTTCCCCGGAAAGCGCCACCACCTGAAAGCCCCGGTTGCCCATGCGCGCCAGAAGATGGTTCACGTTCACGCGGGTCTTGCAGAAGACGATGGCGGTGCGCGCGTCGTAATAGCGCAGGACGTTGAAGATGGCATGTTCACGGTCGCGCACGGCGACGCTGAAGGCCTTGTATTCGATATCGACGTGCTGTTTCGCCTCGCCCTGGGCCTGGATGCGCAGGGCATCTTTCTGGAACTCGCCCGCCAGTTTCTCGATTTCCTTCGGCACGGTGGCCGAGAACATCAGCGTCCGGCGATCCTCGGGCGCGGCGGCAAGGATGAACTCCAGATCCTCGGCAAAGCCAAGGTCCAGCATCTCGTCCGCTTCGTCCAAGACCACGGCGCGCAGGCCGGACAGGTCGAGGCTGCCGCGCTCGATATGGTCGCGCAAGCGGCCCGGCGTGCCGACAACGATATGCGCGCCGCGTTCCAGCGCCCGGCGTTCGGTGCGATAGTCCATGCCGCCGACGCAGGTCGCCAGCCTGGCCTGGGCGCCGGCGTAAAGCCATTCCAGTTCGCGCGCGACCTGCAAGGCCAGTTCGCGCGTCGGCGCGATGGCCAGCGCGATGGGCTTGTCGGCGTAAAGCAGCACGTCCTGCCCGTTCAGGATTTCCGGCGCGATGGCGAGGCCGAAGGCCACCGTCTTGCCCGAACCCGTCTGCGCCGAAACCAGCGCATCGCGGCCTGCGACACCTTCGGCCAGCACCGCCTCTTGCACCGAGGTCAGCGTCTCATAGCCCTTGCCGGCCAAAGCCTGCGCCAGCGGCGCGGCCACGTTCTTCATCGTCATGGATATCTTTTCCAAAGGGGGCGACCTGCGCCCGGTAAGCCAAACGGCCCCTGTCCCCTTGGTGCGGGCCTCCTCGCCCACAGTCCCGGAATCTCGACCGTTGGCAGGGCCAGTAGCCTAAACCGGGGCCACTGTATAGGCCCCGGATCCCGAATAGGCGGCGGCGCAGCGCAAAGGGACGGTAGTGGACAGTTCGCGTCGCTGACCTAGCTTTCCCGGTGTCATTCCAACCTAAGGAGCCCCCGATGTCCTGTCGCACCCTTGCCGCCGTTGCCGTCGCCCTGATCTTCCCGGTTGCCGCCCATGCCGAGGGTCTGGCGACCGGACCCGAGATCACGGCGGCCATCTCGGGCAATACGGTCCAGGGCAGCATGATCGCCTCGGGCGTCTACACCGAGTTCTACGCCGAGGACGGCACCATCAAGGGCGACGGCTATACCGGGACATGGACGGTCGAGGGTGACGCCATGTGCTTTGACTATGGCGAGGGCAAGGACTGCTGGAATGTCCGGATCGAGGGCGTAGCCGTGACCTGGGTCCAGGATGGGACGGACGGCGGGACCGGCACCATCGTTGCGGGCAATCCGAACAGCTTCTAGTGCAAGCCTAGCTCGGCCAGCGCCTGTGCCAGCCCGGGCGGCAGGGGGTCGTCCTTCGCGCGGCCTTTCGGCAGATCGCGGGGGCTGTCCTTCGGGTCAAGGTAGCGCCAGCCCTGAAAGGGGCGGCGCGGGGCGGCTTCGGTGCGGATCACCTCGGCATCCAGGACGAGGGCACAGCGGGGGATGCCGTCGCCAAGGTTGACCTCTTTCAGGTCCAGGATCCGCTGGCGGCACAGGATCACGCCCTTGATCACCCAGTAGAGCGATCCGCCGGCCAGCACCTCGGCCTCGCGTTTGGGCCACATGCGGGTGACGTGGATCGCCTGACCCTTTGGCCAGTGCGCCCGCTGGCTGCGCTGCCAGTCCAGCAGGTCCTCGACCGAGTCGGCGCCGACGCAGAGTTTCAAGAGGTTGATCATATCGCTGAGCATAGGGCCTGGAACGGGGGGTTCAAGTTGACCGAGGGCCTGGGGGGGCGTATCTTGGGCCCTCCTCCGGACTTATCCACAACAGACAGAAAGATTCGCCCTCATGTCGCGATTCCATGCCCCCATCGCCGAAGCCATCTGGGACATGAAGTATCGCTTCAAGGAGGCGGACGGGACGCCGATCGACGGTTCTGTCGAGGATACCTGGCGGCGGATCGCACGGTCTCTGGCCGAGGTCGAGAAGAACCCGGCCAAGTGGGAGGATGAATTCTATGCCGCGCTGGAGGGTTTCCGCTTTCTGCCCGCCGGGCGGATCACCGCCGGGGCGGGGACCGGGCGCTCGGTCACGCTGTTCAACTGCTTTGTCATGGGCACGATCCCGGACACGATGGCGGGCATCTTTGACAATCTGAAGGAAGCCGCCCTGACGATGCAGCAGGGTGGGGGGATCGGGTACGATTTCTCGACAATCCGTCCGCGCGGCGCGCCGGTCGCCGGGGTGGCGGCGGATGCCTCGGGACCCTTGTCCTTCATGGATGTCTGGGATGCGATGTGCCGGACGATCATGTCGGCCGGCAGCCGTCGGGGCGCGATGATGGCGACGATGCGCTGCGACCATCCCGACATCGAGGCCTTCATCGAGGCGAAGAAGGACCCGGCGCGGCTGCGGATGTTCAACCTGTCGGTCCTGGTCACCGATGCCTTCATGGCGGCGGTCAAGGCAGATGGGCCGTGGGAGCTGGTCTTCGGCGGCCGGGTCTACAGGACGGTTCAGGCGCGCGACCTGTGGAACCGGATCATGCGCTCCACCTTCGATTTCGCGGAACCCGGGGTGATCTTCATCGACCGGATCAACGCGATGAACAACCTTGGTTATGCCGAGACCATCGCCGCCACGAACCCCTGCGGCGAGCAGCCCCTGCCGCCCTATGGCGCCTGCCTTCTGGGGTCGATCAACCTTGCCACCCTGGTCACGGATGCCTTCGAGGCGGGGGCCGCGATGGACATGGCGGCGCTGGACCGGCTGGTGCGAGTGGCTGTGCGGATGATGGATAACGTCGTGGATGCCAGCCGCTTTCCGCTGCCCGAACAGGCCGCCGAGGCCAAGGCCAAGCGGCGGATCGGGCTGGGGGTCACCGGGCTGGCGGATGCGCTGCTGATGGTCGGCCTGCGCTACGGGTCGGAAGAGGCCGCGCGCGTCACGGAAACCTGGATGCATGCCATTGCGCGGGCGGCCTATCTGGCGTCGGTGGACCTTGCGAAGGAGAAGGGGGCCTTCCCGCTGTTCGATGCCGAAGGGTTCCTTGCCTCGGGCACCATGATGCAGATGGATGCCGATGTGCGCGAGGCGATCCGGGCGCATGGCATCCGCAATGCGCTTTTGACCAGCGTCGCGCCAACGGGGACGATCAGTCTTTATGCGGGGAACGTCAGCTCGGGGATCGAGCCGGTCTTTGCCTATGCCTATACCCGGAAAGTGTTGCAGAAGGACGGGTCGCGGACCGAGGAGGAGGTCGTCGATTACGCGGTGCGTCTGTGGCGCGAGAAGTTTGGCGACAAGCCCTTGCCCGACCACTTCGTGAACGCCCAGACCCTGCCGCCGCTGGACCATGTCCGGATGCAGGCGGCGGCGCAAAAGTGGGTGGATTCAAGCATTTCCAAGACGATCAACTGCCCCGAGGACATCAGCTTCGACGCCTTCAAGGAGGTCTACATGGCCGCCTGGGACCAGGGCTGCAAGGGCTGCACGACCTATCGGCCGAACGATGTGACGGGCTCGGTCCTGACGGTCAGCGAGACGACCGAGAAGACGCCGGGCGAGGCCCCGGAGCAGGTCCGGGGCGGGGAGGTCGTGTATCTGTCCGAACCGCTTGACCGCCCCGCCGCGCTGGAGGGGCAGACCTACAAGGTGAAATGGCCGGGGTCGGAACATGCGCTCTATATCACCATCAACGACATCGTGACGGCGGGGCATCGGCGGCCCTTCGAGGTGTTCATCAACTCCAAGAACATGGAGCATTTCGCCTGGACCGTGGCCCTGACCCGGATGATCAGCGCCGTGTTCCGGCGGGGCGGGGATATTTCCTTTGTGGTGGAAGAGCTTAAGGCCGTCTTCGACCCCCGCGGCGGGGCCTGGATGGAGGGGCGGTACATCCCCTCGATCCTGGCGGCCATCGGGGGCGTGATCGAGCGCCACCTGATCGACATCGGCTTCATCGAGGGCGAGGGGCTGGGTCTGAAATCCGACCCCAAGGCGGAACTGATGCGGATGGGCGAGGCCCCGCGCGGGAAGGCGTGTCCGGCCTGTGGGAGCTATGACCTGCGGATGGTGGAAGGGTGCCTGACCTGCGGGTCGTGCGGGCATTCGAAGTGCGGGTGAGGTAGAAAGCTACCAAGCCTTTCTGGGCTATCACTGACGGAGGACCGAAAGTGGGAAGAAGGCGGGGACATACAAGACGAGGGCGAAACGGTCGAGTTCACTGGGTGAGCGACTGCGCGGTGCGTGAAGCTGATCGTCCAAGGGATAGACCAAAGTCCTTTGATACTGCTTGCCCAAAATGCGGCGAAACTGTCATCGTTTCTCGTATGCCAAACGGCGGAGCAGCTTGGTTTGAGGCGGGGAAAGGTCTTCGTAGGATCAAGCATCACTGCTTCAATATTGGTGCAGGACTATCGCGGAGAAAGGACAATCTTACACGCGACCTTTTTAACGAAGAGCCTGATGATGTGACGCAAGACACTAGTGCGTTGTAGAGATCATCCATTTGCTTTTTCACCCCACTCGTGAGTGCGACTAAGTCCGTCAACTGGGGCCCATAGCCCTCTAGCCCCGCCCCGGTCAGCGCGGAGAAGGAAAGGCGCTGCCTTTCCCCGCGCTTATCTACCACGGCGCGGCAAGACCGGTTCCACCAGGCGCGACACCGTCCGGCCCCTGCCCGGGCGGGGGAGAAGCCCCCGACGAGGGGCGGGCGGGGGCTGGACGGAGGCTTTGGGCCTCCGTCCCTGTCCTTGCGGGTAAGGGACCTCGGGTGGCAGGGGCGATGGCCCCTGCCAGGTCGGTACGTCGCTCCTTGACCCCATTTGCCCGCACCGAAGTCTACCATGTGGGGCACATCGTCCTCTGGCCTCGCAGTTGCCATCCTCCGTGCGAGCCATGAACGTCGGGTAAACGCCGCAATCCTTCCGGCGTTCTGTCCATTCATCTCAATGGGTTAGACGGATTGCCCCTGTCTGCTTTGCATCTGGCATCTGTCTGGCATCCGTCTGGCGCTCTGACCGGGAGAAGCGCGTTAACCATGTGGGGCGAATCGCTGCAGCGCCGGTCAGGTCGGGGCGAGGCCGAGGAGGCGACGGGCCTCGGTCGGCGTGGCGACGGGGCGGGCGTGGCGGTCGCAGATTTGGACCACCCGGCGGACGAGGGCGGCGTTCGAGGGGGCCAGCGTGGTCTTGTCGAGGCGCACGTTGTCCTCCAGCCCCGTGCGGGCATGACCGCCCGAGGCGACGCACCATTCGTTCAGGGTGATCTGGTGCGGGCCAATCCCCGCCGCGCACCATTCCGAGCCGGGGAGCAGGCGTTCGACCGTGCGGATGTAGTAGTCGAAGACATCGCGGTCGGCGGGCATGGCGTTCTTCACGCCCATCACGAACTGCACATAGGCCGGTGCCTTCAGCCTGCCATCGGCCTGCATCGCCGCCGCCTGGTGGATGTGGGAGAGGTCGAAGCATTCGATCTCGGGCTTGACGTCATGGGCCAGCATCTCGGACGCCAGCCAGTCCACGAGGTCGGGCGGGTTTTCATAGACGCGGGTCGGGAAGTTGTTCGACCCGACCGAGAGCGAGGCCATGTCGGGCCGCAAGGGCAGCATCCCGCCGCGTGTCTTGCCAGCGCCAGAGCGGCCCCCGGTCGAGAACTGCACGATCATGCCGGGGCAGTGCTTGCGCACCCCCTCCATCAGGCGGGCGAACTTCTCGGGGTCGGACGAGGGGGTCTCATCATCGTTGCGCACATGGGCATGGACGATGCTGGCCCCGGCCTCGAAAGCTTCGTGGGTGGACTCCACCTGTTCGGCCACGGTGATCGGCACGGCCGGGTTGTCGGCCTTGCGCGGCAAGGAGCCGGTGATCGCGACGCAGATGATGCAGGGCTTGGTCATTTGGGCGCGAGGACGAAGTCGTGTTCGACAAGGAAGAAGGGCTGGGCAAAGCCCGCCTCGGCGATGGCCTTGGGATCGGTGATCTTGTCGAACTTCGCCAGCAGGCTTTCCTTCACCCCGAAAACCGCATCGGAATTGATGTAATTATCGTCGGGGTCGAAGATATGGGTCACCAGCCGCGCGTGGCCCTCGGCCTCGATGATGTAGTGCAGATGCGCAGGGCGGTAGGGGTGGCGGCCCAGCGCACGGAGCAGTTGACCCACGGGGCCGTCGTCGGGGATCGGGTAGAACTTCGGCTTCACGCCCTTGAACCAGTAGCGGCCGTCCGCCCCGGTGCGGAACACGCCGCGCAGGTTGAAATCGGGCTGGAGGCCCTTTTGCTGCACGTCGTAGAAGCCTTCGTCATTGGCCTGCCAGACGTCGATCTTTGCGTTCGCCAGGGGCGTGCCGTCGGTGGACCGGATCGTGCCGCGCACGAGCATCGGCTCGCCCTTCTGGTCAAGGCAGATGTCGGACCCCATCGGCAGTTCCGGCGCGTCGGCGACGTGGAAGGGGCCGAGGACGGTGGATTCGCTGGCGCCACTGGGTTTGCGGTTGTTGATCGCGTCGACCAGCATCGAGACGCCGAGGATGTCGGACAGAAGAATGTATTCCTGCCGCCAGTCGGTGCACATGTGGCCAGTGGCGGTGAGGAACTGGATCGCCTGGAACCATTCCTCTTCCGTCGGTTCGATCTCCTTGACGGCGGCGTGAAGGTGGCGGGTCAGGATCGCCATGACCTCGGCCAGACGGGCGTTCCGGGCCTTGGCGTTGCGGCTGATGACGACCTCGGCCGAGGTGGCTTCGGTGAAGAATCCCTGTTCGGTCATGTCAGTGCCCCAGGATCTGGCGAAGGACGCGGGACAGATCGCCCGCCGGGTCGGCGCTGGCCGACTGGCTGCGCCAGGCGACGTGGTGGTCGGGGCGGATCAGGAGGCAGCCCCCATCCTTGATCTCGCGGACCTTGTGCCAGTCGCCGACGTGATCCTCGTAATCGGCCCGGGGGCCGATGGTGACGGCACGGATGGGCAGGCCAAGGGCCTTGCCGACCTCGGCAGCGGCCTTGACCCAGCCCTCGCCGCCGATGCCGGTGAGGAGGGTGAACTGTCCCTTCCCGCACAGGTCGAGGGTGGAGTGCTTGCCCCCGGTCCGGTCATAGACCCAGGCATGCGGCAGCCGCGCGCCGGGGGTGGTGGTGGGGTGATAGTAAAGTTCCATGTTGTCGCCCACCGGCGCGGTCGTGCCGTCGCTGACCACGGCGGAGGAGGTGTAGCGCTGGTTCATCTCCACCCCGTGGCAGTCGAACTCGTAGACCTTGAAGTCGATGGCCTTGCGCAGCGCCTCACGCTGCGCCTCGCCCTCGGGGGTGGCGTCGCAGCGCGCGGCCATGGAGCGTTCGATCCGGTCGTGATCGACGCCGCCATCCATGCCGAGCGCCTCGAAGATCGGCCCGAATTCGGCGATGGACTGGTTGGCGCGGGTGACGATCTGCTTCGCGACCGGCGCGCGTTCGGTGGAGTAGCTGTCGAGAAGCTTGGGCGTGGCCTGACCCTTCACCACGGCGGCCAGTTTCCAGGCGAGGTTGAAGCCATCCTGGATCGAGGTGTTCGAGCCAAGGCCGTTCGAGGGCGGGTGCCGGTGCGCCGCGTCGCCCATGATGAAGACCCGGCCGGTCTGCATATGGGTGGCGTAGCAGTTGTTCACCGTCCAGGTATTGGCGCTGATGAGGTCGATTTCCAGATCGGGCACGCCGACCAGTTGCCGGGCGACCTGCGTGGCCATCGCGGCGTCCACCACGGGCGCGGGCTGGTTGATGTCGTAACCCCAGACGATCAGCCATTCGTTCCAGGGGCGGACCATGCGGACCAGCCCCATGCCAATGCCGCCCACATCCGCGCCGGGCTGCATGACCCAGTAAAGGACCGATGGCCGGTGCGCGACATAGCGGGAAAGGTCGGCGCGGAAGAGGATGTTCATCGACCCGCCGACGCCCATCTTGCCCTCGAACGGGAGCCCTGCGTGTTCGGCCACGAGGCTGTTGCCGCCATCGGCGCCGACGAGATACCGCGAGCGGATCGTCAGGTCCTTCCCGGTCAGCCGGTCGCGGCAGGTGGTGGTGACGCCCTCGGCGTCCTGGACGTGGCTGAGGTATTCGGTGCTCATCCGGCTTTGCGCGCCGCGGGAGCAGGCGGTCTTGAAGAGGATCGGCTCCATGAAGGTCTGGGGCAGGTCGTTCATCTCGCAAGGGCTGGCGCGCAGGTGGCGGGCCTTCGATTCCGGCGAGGTGCCCCAGGACTGCATCCGGCCAAGTTCCTCACCGGCCAGGCTGACGCAGAAGACGTTGTTGCCCATGAGGGCTTGCGGTGCGGCGTGCAGCATTGCCTCGGCCTCGACCTCGGGGCCAAGGTCGCGCAAGACCTCCATCGTGCGCTGGTTGGTGATGTGCGCGCGGGGGGTGTTGGCCAGCCAGCGGTAGCGGTTCACGACCAGCACCTCGACCCCGTAGGAGGCGAGGAGGGCGGCCGTTGCCGATCCGGCCGGGCCGGTGCCGATGACAAGGACGTCGGTGGTGATGTCAGCCATTTCGGACTCCTTCCAGAATCAGGCGGCGTTGGACGGGGAAGAGGGCAAGGCCCCAGCGGTCGGCGATGAGGCCCCAGAGACCGCGGGGGGCGAAGAGCATGGTGACGATGGCAAGGATGCCGAGCGCCAGCAGATACCAGCTGCCATAATCGGAAAAGGCGGTTTGCAGTCCCCAGAAGACGAGGACGCCAAGGATCGGGCCTTCCAGCCGGCCGATCCCGCCGATAACGGCGATGAAGATGACGTAAGCCGTCCAGTTGGTGACAGAGAAGGCCGCGTCGGGGCTGATGCGGGCGGTCTGGACGTAGATGAGGGCGCCGACAAGGCCGGTCATCGTGGCGGCGGCAAGGAAGACCAGCCATTTGACGCGCTGCGCATCCACGCCGACCGAGCGGGCGGCATTGTCGTTGTCGCGGACCGCCGCCAGCGCAAGCCCGGTGCGTGAGCGCAGAAGCGCATAGATCGCCGCCATCGTGCCCACCGCCAGCGCCAGCGCCAGCCAGTAGGCCAGGATGTCGCGCGCGGCGGCATCGCGGACGCCGAAGACCTCGGCAATCGTGCTGACGCCCATGATGTTCGCCGTCGCCTCGCGCGGGAGGCTGGTGCCGGTGCCGCCGCCAAGGGTCTTCCACTGGGCAACAAGCAGGCGGGTCACCTCGGCGATGACCCAGGTGCCGATGGCGAAATAGGCGCCTTGCAGCCGAAAAGCGAAGAAGGCCATGGGGATGGCGAGGAGGAAGGCCGCCAGGCCTCCGAGGAGCAGGGCCGGGATCGGGTCCCAGCCCCAAAGGATCACGCCCGCGAACATCGCATAGGCGCCGATGCCGACAAAGGCCTGCTGGCCGACGCTGACCATGCCGCCATAGCCCGCGATCAGGTTCCAGAGCTGCGCCAAGGTCAGCATGGTCAGGATGAAGAACAGGTCCTGGATCAGGCTGCGCGAGGCGAAGGCGGGCAGGATCAGGCCAAGGAGGATCAGCGCCACGGCGGCAAATCCGGCGAGGGTCGAGGCGCGGGTGCGGGTGGTGACCTTGTGCATCTCAGTCCACCGCCCTTGGGAAAAGGCCGCGCGGGCGGATCAGGAGGACGATCAGGAAGGCCAGATGTCCGGCCAGGATCTGCCATTCGGGGTTGATTTGCGCACCCACCGTCTGGGCGACACCAATGATCACCCCGCCCGCCAGCGTGCCCCAGAGGCTGCCGAGACCGCCGATGATCACCGCCTCGAAAGCGTAGATCAGGCGTGCTGGGCCGATCGAGGGATCAAAATTCGCCCGCATGCCAAGGTAAAGCGCGGCGAGGGTGACGATGACCATGGCCAGCCCCGTGGCGATGGCAAAGATCCCGCGCGGGTTGATGCCCATCAGGCTGGCGGTCACCGGATCGTCGCTGGTCGCGCGAAAGGCGCGGCCCAATGCGGTGGTGTAGAAGATGCGGTTGAGGATGAAGATCGCCGCGACGGCGCTGGCGAAGGTCAATAGCGGCAGGGTGCCGACGGTGACAAGGCCAAGGTTGATCGAGGCGCTCTCCAAGGTCCCGGCGCGGAGGCGCTGGCTGTCGGCCGAGAAGATTTCCAGCATGCCGTTCTGCAGGGCGACCGAGAGGCCGAAGGTGATGAGGAGGGGCGGCAGGATGTCCTTGCCGACGACGCGGTTCAGGACCAGCCGTTGCAGCGCCCAGCCGAGGGCGAACATGACCGGCGCGGCGATCAGGGCCGAGAGGAACGGGTTCAGGCCGAAGAGGTTGACGGTGACCAGGATCAGGAAGGCGGCAAAGACGATGAGGTCGCCATGCGCAAGGTTCACCAGCCGCATGATGCCAAAGACGAGCGACAGCCCGGCGGCGAAGAGCGCGTAGAGCCCGCCGAGGAGGATGCCCTGGACGAGGACGTCAAGCCAGATCATTGCGCCACCTTCGCGGGTTTGCCGGGTGCCCCCCCTCCCCATCCCTCCCCCACGCGGGGGGAGGGAGGCGCGAGAAGGCATGGCCAGGCGCCTCCCCTCCCCCTGGTGGGGAGGGGATGGGGGTGGGGGGCGCGTGGAGAAAGGCAGACAGGGGTCATGCGGGTTCCCCGAAATAGGCGGCGTGGATCGCCTCGCGGCTGACCTCGGCGGCGGGGGCGTGCAGGGTGACGCGGCCCTCCATCAGGCAATAGACCCGGTCGGCAACGGACAGAGCGCGGGCGATGTCCTGTTCGACAATGATGAGGGCGGCCCCGGTCTCACGGATCGCGGGGAGGGCGGCGTAGATGTCGCGGATCACCACGGGGGCGAGGCCGAGGCTGATTTCGTCGCAGAGGAGAAGCTCGGGGTTCGACATCAGCGCGCGGCCGATGGCGACCATCTGCTGCTGGCCGCCGGACAGGGCGGTGCCGGGCGAGTGGCGGCGTTCCTTCAGGATCGGGAAGAGCGCGTAGATCGTGTCGAGCGACCAGCGGCCGGAGCCCCGGCGCACCTGGCCGCCGATCAGGAGATTTTCCTCGACGCTGAGCGAGGGGAAGAGCTTGCGCCCTTCGGGCACCATGGCGATGCCGCGTTGCAGGACCTGATCGGGCGGCAGGGCTCCGATGGGCTCGCCGTTGTGCAGGACCATGCCGGGGTCGTTGCGGAGAACCCCGGTGATGGAACGCATCAGCGTGGTCTTGCCGGCGCCGTTCGCTCCGATGATCGCGACGCATTCACCCGCGTTCACGGCGAGGTCGATGCCGAAGAGCGCCTTGAACTGGCCGTAGGCGGCGGTGAGGCCCCTGGTTTCGAGGATCGGTGCCATGTCAGACCTCCATCCCCAGGTAGATTTCGCGGACCTCTTTCGAGGCCATGATCTCGTCGGGCTCGCCGATGCCGATGACGCGGCCGAAGTCGAGGACCAGGAGGCGTTCGACGACCGAGGTCAGGGCATGGAGGACATGTTCGATCCAGATGATCGTCGTGCCTTGGGCGTGCAGGCCGCGGATCGTGGCGACCAGCGCCTGGCATTCGCCTTCGGTCAGGCCCCCGGCGATTTCGTCGAGGAGGAGGAGTTCCGGCCCCGTGGCCATGGCGCGGGCCAGTTCCAGCCGCTTGCGGTCGAGAAGCGAGAGGCTGCCGGCCAGCTGGTTGGCCCTGGCCAGAAGCTCGGTGTCGCGCAGGACGGCGACGCAATGATCGGTGACCTCGGCCTCGCGCTTGTTCTGGCCGAAGGTGGCGGCGGTCAGGAGATTTTCGAAGACGGTCAGCCCCTCGAAGGGCTGGGGGATCTGGAAGCTGCGGCCCACCCCCATGCGGACACGGGTCATGGCAGGGGCGCGGGTCACGTCGCGGCCCAGAAGCGTGACCGTGCCCGCATCGGCCAGGATATTGCCGGTGATCAGGTTGAAGAGCGTGGATTTCCCCGCCCCGTTCGGCCCGATGATGCCCAAGGCCTGACCCTTCGGCACGGAAAAGCTGACGTCGTCGGTCACCTTCAGGGCGCCGAAGCTTTTCGAGACGGAGGTGAGTTCAAGAACGGTCAAGGGCAGGGTCCTGGTGGAGGCCCCGGGTCAAGCCCGGGGCGCGAGGTGCTTGTGTCTGGCGTCAGGCCAGCGCCTCCATCTGGCCCGCGGCCGGGATTTCGGGCGCGGTCTGGTTGTCGACGATGACGAGGTCGAAGCTCCCGTCGTCCTTGCGGCGCCACTGGCCGCCGACCAGCGGGGTCTTGCAGACATTGGTCGCGGCGAAGGGCGGCATTCCGGCGCCGTTCCAGGCGACCTTGCCGACCATCGTGTCCATGTCGGTCGCGGCAATCGCCGCCGCCACCGCCTCGGCATCGGTGACGTCATCGACGCGGCCCATGACGTTCGAGGCGACCTCGAACAGCGAGTGGACAAAGCCGATCGGCTGGGTCCAGGGCCGGCCCGACTGCGCGGTGTAATCCGCCGCAAGCTCGGCCGCCGACTGGCCGGTGAGCGAGGATTTGAACGGGTGCTGCGCGCTCCACCACACCTCGGAGGAGAGGTTGTGCCCGGCCTCGCCCAGCGCCTCGACCGATTGCGGGAAGAGGATGGCCTTGGCCACCGTGATGATCTTCGGGTTGAAGCCCTGTTGCAGCGACTGGTTGCGGAAGGTGGTGAAGTCGGGCGGGATCACGACGCCGGTGACGATGTCGCAGGCGGCCGCCTTGAAGGCGTTGATCTGGGCGGTGAAATCGTCGGTCAGGTTCTGGTAGCGGCCGGGGTCGGTGAGCGTGTAGCCCTGCGCGGCGAAACCGGGACCGACGCCGACGTTGGGATCGCCCCAGGCGTTGCCGTCGCCGTCATTGGGGAAGAGGCCGCCCACCGCCTTGTTGGTGTCGAGCTGGTTCCACATGTTCAGGAAGACGGCGATCACGTCTTCCAGCCCCCAGAAATAGTGGAAGGCAAAGTCGAAGGGCTTCCACGAGGCCGGGTCGCCGGGGTTCCCTTGCTGGCCGATGAACCAGGGTTGCCACGGCGCCTTGGTGGAAATGACGGGCATCCCTTCCGCCTCGCAGGTGGTGGCGACGGGGTTCGTCGTCTCGGGTGTGGAGGCCACGACCATGAGGTTGACCTCATCCGCGACGATCAGGTCCTTGGCCACGGCGGCGGCACGGTTCGGGTCGGACTGGCTGTCCTTGACGATGACCTCGAAATTCTGCCCTGCCTCGGTCGCAAGGAAGCTGGCGATGTTGTAGGCGTCGCTTTCGGCGAAACCGGCCAGCGGGCCCGATTGCGGGCTGACATAGCCGATGCGGATTTTCGCGCCTTGCGCGATGGCGGGGGCGAAAAGGCCCGGAGCCGTGGCGGCAAGGCCGGTGGCGGCGCTGGTGCGCAGGAATTTCCGTCTGCTGATCATTGTCGTTCCTCCCTTTGTTTGGCGGTCAGGCGGGGCAGTGCCCGGCCCAGGCCTGTTGCAGAAGCTGCCGGATATCCTCCCGGCTGATCGGTCTTGGATTGGCGTAGGGGTTCTTCGTGGCGATCTCGGCCGCGCGGTCGAGGTCGGGTTCGGTCAGGCCCAGATCGGCCAGGCGCAGGGGCGCGTTCACCGACTTGGCGAAATGCCAGAGGCCCGCGCCAGCGCTGCCGTGGCCGAAGGTCTCGGCGATGGGATTCAGCAGGCCGCCCACGGCGGGTTCGTTATAGGCGGTGGTGTGGGGCAGAAGCACCGCGTGCGTCTCGGCATGGGGCAGGCCGAAGCTGCCGCCCAGCACATGGGCGAGCTTGTGATGCAGGGCCATCGTGACATGGCCGAGCGTCACCGAGCAGCCCCAAGCGGCGTAAAGCGCCTTGGCGCGGGCTTCCTTGTCCTGCGGGTCAGCGGTCAGGGCGGGAAGCGCGTCGCGGAAGGCGACCATCGCGTCACGGGAAAGCGCCTCGGTGATCGGGTGGCGGTCGGGGGCGTAGAAACCCTCCATCGCGTGGGCGATGGCGTTCAGGGCCGAGGTGACGGTCAGGGCGACCGGCAGGGTCAGGGTCAGGTCCACGTCATAGACCACGACCTCGGGCCGGATCGCGGGGTCGCGGCGGGTGGTTTTCTCGCCGCCTGCCGTTTCGCCGAGGATGTCGGTCATTTCCGAACCCGCGTAGGTGGTGGGAATGACAATCTGGTCCGCCCCGGTGCGGATGGCGATGGCCTTGCCAAGGCCGGTGGTCGAGCCACCGCCCAAACTGACCACACAATCAGCTTTTGCCGCGCGGAAGGCGGCGATGGCCTGATCGGTGATATCGGTCGGCGTGTGCATCGCGGCCCCGGCAAAGACGCCTGCGGCCTTGTCGCCCAGCCGGTCGGCAAGGGCCTGGGCCTCGGTCTTCTGGTGCGGCGTGGACAGGACCAGCGCGCGGGAATGGCCCAGACGGGCAACCTCATCGGGAACCTGGGCGAGGGTGCCGTGGCCGAAGACGACGCGGGTGGCAAGGCCGGGAAAGACGAAAGACCGGGTCATCGCGGGGCCTCCATTGTCGGGGGGCGTCCGGTGGCGAGATCGGTCAGAACAGTCTCTAACATGGCGAATTCTGCGTTGGAGACCTCATGCGGGCGGCCGGGGAACACGTCGCAGCGGAGGCGCGCGCCGGCGCGGCCCAGATCGGTCGCGGCCTCGGCGAAAGCGTGGACGGGAATCCAGGGGTCGGCATCGCCTGCCGACAGATAGACCGGAAGTCCGGGTGTCAGCCGCAGCGGGCGAGTGTCGCCGGGCACACCGACCCGGCAGCCGGTGAAGGCCGCGACCGCGTCCGGGCAGGCCCGGCCAGAGCAGGCCAGTTCCAGCGAGAGGCAAGCCCCCTGGCTGAACCCGGCCAGCAGCAGCGGCACCCCCGGCGCCTGCGCCCGCAGATCGTGCATCACCTGCGCCAGACCGTCGAGCGAGGCGGCGAGTTCGGCATTCGTCTCACGCGTCAGCGGATCGACGGCGCGGGCGGCATACCAGCTTTGCCCCTCGGCGCGGGGCAGGGCGAAGGCCACGTCGGGCACGGACAGGCGGCGGAGGACCGCCGCCTCCATCGCTTCGGGCGACTGGCCGCGACCGTGGACGAAGATGCACAGCACCTTCGCCTGGTCGGGGGCCACCCCCAAGGTCAGGATATCCGCGACCCCCGGCATCAGAACTGCGCTGGCTCCAGGCCCGCTTCCATCTCGGCCTGACGGTCGGCGAACCATGGCGGGAAGACGAGGCTTTTGCCGATGGCGTCGGCGGGTTCGTCCTTGGCCCAGCCTTCCGGCACGGTCCAGGCGAGTTCAAAGAGCGCCCCGCCGGGCGAGCGCATGTACATCGACTTGAAGTACATGCGGTCCTTCTGTTCGCTGACGTCGGTGTAGCCCATGCCCTCCAGCCGGGCCTTGAGCGCGATCTGGTTTTCCTCATTCCCGGTGTTGAAGGCGAGGTGATGGATCGTGCCGCCCGCCAGCGTCCAGGTGCCCTGCGGGCTGTCGCGGTCGATCACGATTTCCAGCGCGGAGTGCAAGCCGTTGTTTTCCGGCACGATCCACATGCTGCCCTTGTCGTCGCTGCCTTCGCGGCGGAACTGCATGCCGTGCTCCAGGAATTCCTCCATGGTGCCCGCATCCATCACCGCGACCGCGCCGCCGTAGATGCCGCGAATCCCATGCGCCACCGAGACGCCCTGCGCCGGGTTGGCGATGGGCGTGCGGGTGTCGCCGGGGTTTTCCACCAGCTCATGCGGGATGCCGCAGGGATGGGCGAAGAATACCCGGGTCAGGCCGAAGCGTTCGCCCTTGGCCGCCGTCAGCCCCATGCCGTTCAGCCGGTCCACCCAGAAATCTGCCGAGCCGACCGGGATCGACAGCATGATCGTGCGGCTCTGGTTCGTGCCGCGACGGCCGAAGACGCCGGGTTTCTTGAACGGGAAGGTGGTGATGATGGTCGAGGCATCGCCGTTGGGCGAGCCGTAGTAGAGGTGGTAGACCGGCAGGACGCCATCGAACAGCACCGTGCGCTTGATCGAATAAAGGCCCAGCGCGCGGGTGTAGAAATCATAGTCTTCCTGCACGCCATGCGTGCTCATGGTCAGGTGGTGATAGCCGGAGACGAGGGCCATGGTGATCATCCCTTCTTGTCTGGGGTCGGTTGCGGTTGGTCTTCCCGGTCAAGGACCAGAGAGACGGACAGGGCGAAGGCGTCGCCTTCAGGCTGGATCGTGCCGATCAGGTCGGGCTTGACGGCGAAAAGCGCGTCGCGGCCGATGGCCGGGTCGCTGCCGTCGAAGATCGCGGTGACAAGGCGGCGGTGACCGGGGGCGGTCACGGCGAAATGGATATGGGCCGGGCGGTCCAGCGACAGGCCGAGCTTGCGGGCAAGCTGACCGACCGGGCCGTCTTCGGGCAGGCTGTAGCCGCCGGGGCGGATGGTGCGGAATTGGAACGACCCGTCGGCATCGGTGGTGAACCGGCCGCGCAGGTTGTGTTCGGGCTGGTTGTCGGGGTCCTGATTCTCATAGCGGCCGGCGGCGTTGGCGTGCCAGACCTCGACCAGCGCAGCGGGAAGGGGTTCGCCGGACAGGCTGATGACGCGGCCCGTCACCATCAGCGGCTGGCCGTCGCCGTTGCGGCATAGGTTCGCGCCCAAAGGCAGGTGCGGCGCGTCGGCGCGGTAGAAGGGGCCGGGAAGCGTGGAGGGTGTGGTGCCGGGGCGGTCTTCGCAGATCACGCCATCGGACAGGCCGAAGACATCGGCCAGGAGCACCCATTCCTGCCGCCTTGCGTCGGTTGCATAGCCGACATCGGTCAGGAACTGCACGAAGGCGTCAAGTTCGGCCGGGGTCGGTTGCAGGGTGGCGACGATCTGGAAGGCGTGATCCATGATCAGCCGGACGGCCTCGCCCAGACGGCCGGGGGGTGCTGCGGCAAGGCGGCGGCGCAGCTCGGCTGCGGCCTGATGCCCTTCGGATGCTCCTCCCTGTCCGTCCATGCTGCGACCTCCCTTTCGCAGCTGTGAGGTTAGGGGTGCGTGAGTGGTGGACTAATGACATTTTGGAAGATCAATATATCATTCTGTTATGAAACTGAACGAAGCGCACCTCATTCAGCTTTCCGCCGTGGTTGACGCAGGCAGCGTCAGCAAGGGAGCGCTTGCGCTGGGCCTGTCGCAGCCGGCGTTGTCGCGGTCGCTGGCGCAGCTGGAGGCGCGGGTGGGCAAGCCCTTGTTCATCCGGGATCGCAGGCCGTTGCAGGCGACGCCGCTGGGGATGCAGCTTGCCGCGCATGGACGCCGGATCCTGGCCGAAAGCCGCCGCGCGACGGAAGCCGTGCAAAGCCTGTTGCGGGGCACGCGTGGGCTGGTGCGGGTGGGGGGGGTGCCCTTCTTCATGGACGCGATGATCAGCCGGATCATCGCCGCCTTCCAGAACCAGCACCCGGACGTGGATTTCGAACAGAGCTACGGCAACCTGTCCGAGGTCAGCACCGGCCTGCGCGCCGACCAGCTTGACCTGGGGATCGTGCCCCTTGGCATGTCGGGCGAGCCCGAGGGGCTGGAGTTCACCCCGATCCTTGCCGCGCGCAACGTGGCCTGCTGCCGGACCGGCCACCCCTTGCAGCGGACGAAGCGGCTGACGACCGGCGATCTGGGCCGTTACCCCTGGGTCGCGCCGCTGCCGGGCTCACCGCTGCTGGCTGACCTGTTCGCGATCCGGTCATCACTTGGCGCGCTGGAGCTGGACATCCGCTATTCGGGCGGGTCGCTTCTGAGCGTCATCAACTATCTGGTCGAGACCGACGCGCTGGCGGTGCTGCCGTTTTCGGTCTGGTTCGCCGAGCGCAAGCAGCACGCGATTTCGGTTCTGCCGGTGGATATTCCGCAGCCGCAGCGCAACCTTGGCATCCTGAAGCAGGGCGGCGTGCCGAAGAACCCGGCCGCCGCCGTCTTTGCCGATTTCGTGGTGCAGTCGTTCCAGCAGATGCAGCAGATGATCCTGCGGCACGAAAACGCCGTGGTCTGGCGGCGTTAGGCGCTGAGCCCGCCTGCGAGGTCAGGCACGTCCAGCGCGCTGAATCCGTAATGCCGGAGCCAGCGCAGGTCGGCCTCGAAGAAGGCGCGCAGGTCGGGGATGCCGTATTTCAGCATGGCGATCCGGTCGATGCCCATGCCGAAGGCGAAGCCCTGCCATTGGGTCGGGTCAACCCCGGCCGCTTGCAGGACCTTGGGGTGGACCATGCCCGAACCAAGGATCTCCATCCACTTGTCGCCCTCGCCGATCCGCAGCTGGCCGCCGACGTTGGAATAGCGGATGTCGACCTCGGCCGAGGGTTCGGTGAAGGGGAAATGGCTGGCGCGGAAACGGAGTTCCACCTTGTCGACCTCGAAGAAGGCGCGGCAGAATTCCTCCAGGCACCATTTCAGGTTGGCCATGGAGATGTCGCGGTCGATGGCCAGCCCTTCGACCTGGTGGAACATCGGCGTGTGGGTCTGGTCCATGTCCATCCGGTAGACCCGGCCCGGGGCGATGACGCGCAAGGGGGCGCCATGGTCCATCAGGGCGCGGATCTGGACCGGGCTGGTATGGGTGCGCAGGACGTGGGGCGGGCGGTTGTCGCCCTCGGCCCGGTGCATGAAGAAGGTGTCGTGTTCCTGCCGGGCGGGGTGCTCCGGCGGGATGTTCAGGGCGTCGAAGTTGTACCAGTCGGATTCGACCTGCGGGCCTTCGGCGACCGAAAAGCCCATGTCGGCGAAGATCGCGGTCAGTTCTTCCATGACCTGAGACACGGGGTGGATCGTGCCCATCCGGCGGGGACGTCCCGGCAGGGTCACGTCCAGCCATTCGGATTTCAGCCGTTCATCCAGCGCAGCATCGCCCAGCGCGGTCTTGCGGGCGCGCAGGGCGGCGTCGATCTCGTCCTTCAGGGCGTTCAGGCTGGCACCCGCCGCTTTCCGCGCCTCGGGCTCCATCTTGCCGAGGGTGGCCATCAGGGCGCTGATCTCGCCCTTCTTGCCCAAGGCGGCGACGCGGACCTCTTCCAGCGCGGCCTCATCGGCGGCGCCGGCCACGGCGGAAAGGTATTTGCCCCGAAGCGTGTCGATCCCGTCCATCGTCTTCTCCAAAGATGCGGGCCTGTGCTAGCGGGGAAGGCCCCGCGATGCAAGGCTTGGGGCCGGATTGCGGAAGGCGCCGTTGCCGAGGTGCGGTGTTGCGCAATCCGTGGACCTAGTCTTCGGAGGATTTGGCCCAGAGGTTCAGGTCTTTTTCCTCCGAGATCGCGTCGATGGCGGCCAGTTCCGCGGCGCTGAACCGGAGGTTGCGGATCGCCCCGGCGCAATCCACGACCTGTTCGGGGCGGCTGGCGCCGATCAGTGCGCTGGTGATACCGCCATCGCGCAGGACCCAGGCCAGCGCCATCTGCGCCAGGGTCTGGCCCCGCGCTGCTGCCATGTCGTTCAGCTTCCGGACCGAGGCCACGGCCTTTTCCACCGCCGCAAGGTCAAGCGACTTGCCCTGCGTCGCCCGGCTGCCCGCGGGAATACCGCTCAGGTATTTGCTGGTCAGGATGCCCTGCGCCAGCGGCACGAAGGCGATGGAGCCTACCCCCAGCTCTTTGAGCGTGTCCTTCAGCCCGTCGGTTTCGACCCAGCGGTTCAGGATGTTGTAGCTGGGCTGATGGATCAGCAAGGGCGTGCCAAGGTCTTTCAGGATCGCCACCGCCTCGCGCGTGCGCTGGCTGTTGTAGCTGGAGATGCCGATATACTGCGCCCGGCCCGAGCGGACGATATGGTCCAACGCGCCCATGGTTTCTTCCAGCGGCGTGTCGGGGTCGAAGCGGTGCGAATAGAAGATGTCGACGTAATCCAGCCCCATCCGCTTCAGCGACTGGTCGCAGGAGGCGATGACATATTTCCGGCTGCCCCATTCGCCGTAGGGGCCGTCCCACATCAGGTAGCCGGCCTTGGACGAGATGATCAATTCGTCTCTATGCAGGCGGAAATCGGTTCTCAGGATCTCGCCAAAGGCCTCTTCGGCGCTGCCGGGCGGGGGGCCGTAATTGTTGGCGAGGTCGAAATGGGTGATCCCGTGGTCAAAGGCGGTGCGGCAGATCGCCTGTTTGGTGGCATGCGGCGTGTCGTGGCCGAAGTTGTGCCAGAGCCCCAGACTGATCGCCGGAAGCCTGAGGCCAGAGCGGCCGCAGCGGTTGTAGATCATCCGGTCATAGCGGTCGGCGGCGGGGATATAGGTCATGTCTGGTCTCCTCTAGGACCCAGCATTTCATGCGGGCGTTGCGGCTTCAAGTTGCAGGACGGGCTGATCCGGTAAATGCTGGCAGCATGAAACGGTTTGGCTGGTTCTGGGACTTCCTTGTCGCGGTGGCGGGCCGCATGGGTGACGGGCATTTCGGCCTTGTCGCGGCCGGGGTCGCCTTCTTTGCCATGTTCGCCGTTTTCCCGGGGATCGCTGCGGCGGTGGCGGTCTGGGGGCTTTTTGCCGACCCTGCCGTGATCGAGGGCTATCTGACCGTCGCGGAACGTTTCCTGCCGCCCGAGGCCCGCGACCTGATCCACGATCAGGTGATGGGGCTGATCCTCGCGCCCCGCACAGCCTTGCAGTGGACGACGGTCGTGTCGTTCATGATCGCGCTTTACTCGGCGCGGGCGGGGGTATCGGCGCTGGTCACCGGGCTGGATGTGGTGCATCGGTCGCGCCCGCGTGGCTGGCTTTGGGGCTGGGCGGTGGACTTCATGCTGACCGCAGCCCTGATCGGCGCCCTGTTCGTGGCACTGGTCACGATCGTCGTGGTGCCGATCCTTTTGTCCTATGTCGAGTTTGGCACCTTCGAAGCCTGGCTGACCAAGATCCTGCCATGGGCTGCGATGTTCCTGCTGGTTCTGACCTGCCTGTCGATCCTGTATCGCTTTGGCCCGAACGTGCCGGGCGGCTTTCGGTCACCCTGGATCAGCCTGGGCGTCATGGTTGCTGCGCTGGCCTGGTCGGCCGTGTCGATCGGGTTTTCGGTCTATCTGGCGAATTTCAACAACTACAATGCGATTTACGGGTCGATCGGGGCAGTGATCATCCTGATGATGTGGCTGTATCTGTCGGTCTGGGCTGTGCTGTTGGGCGGCGCGATCAACGCGGAACTGGATGCCCGGATGCGGCGGTAAGCCCGGAAACGGAAACCGGCCGCCAGGCAGGATGCCGGCGGCCGGAAGTGGGGGAACCGGGGGCGACCGCGGTCAGACGTAGCGGTTCCAGAGATTCTCCAGCCGCTCCTGCCGGCCTGACCGGGGTTCGGGCTCGATCTTCTCGGCGATGACGCGGGCGGCCGCATCCTCAAGGCTGCCTTTCAGCATCGCCTGGGCCTTGGGGTCGTTCCACCCGGCATAGCGGTTTGCCTTCGCGGTCTCCATCTCGCCGGACTCCAAGAGCGCCGCCGCGCATTTCAGCGCCCGCGCGCAGGTGTCCATGCCGCCGACATGGGCGAGGATCAGGTCTTCGGGGTCCAGCGACTGGCGGCGGATCTTGGCGTCAAAGTTGGTGCCGCCGGTGGTATAGCCGCCCGCCTTCAGGATCTCGTAGAAGGCCAGGGCCTTTTCGGCATGGTTGTTCGGGAACTGGTCGGTGTCCCAGCCGGACTGATAGTCGTTCCGGTTCATGTCGATCGACCCGAAGATGCCCAGCGCGGCGGCCGTGGCGATTTCATGTTCGAAGCTGTGACCGGCAAGGATCGCGTGGCCCTGTTCGATGTTGGTCTTCACTTCCTTTTCCAGTCCGAAGTCCTTCAGGAAGCCATAGACCGTCGCGACGTCATAGTCGTACTGGTGCTTCGATGGCTCCTGCGGCTTCGGCTCGATCAGGATCGTGCCCTTGAAGCCGATCTTGTACTTGTATTCGACCACCTGTTGCAGGAAGCGCCCCGCGTGGTCACGCTCGGCCTTGAGGTCGGTGTTCAGCAGCGTCTCATACCCCTCGCGCCCGCCCCAGAGCACATAGTTCTGCCCCCCCAGCCGGTGCGTCACGTCCATGTTCGCCTTCACCGTGGCGGCGGCATAGGCGTAGACGTCCGGATCGGGGTTCGTGGCCGCGCCGGACATCCAGCGGCGGTGGCTGAACATGTTGGCCGTGCCCCAGAGAAGCTTGGCCTTGCGGCCCGCCTGCTTCTCACCGATGTAATCCGCGATTTCGTTCAGGTTCTTCAGGCTTTCCGCGAAGGTCGCCCCCTCGGGGCGCATGTCGGCGTCGTGGAAGCAGTAGAAGGGCACGCCGAGGATATCGAACATCTCGAAGGCCACGTCGGCCTTGAGCTTGGCCAGCGCCATCGTGTCGCCAAACCACGGGCGTTCAAAGGTCTGGCCGCCGAAGGGGTCACCGCCGGGCCAGGCGAAGCTGTGCCAGTAGGCGACGGCGAAGCGCAGGTGATCTTCCAGCCGCTTGCCCATGACGATTTCATCGGGGTTGTAGTGACGGAAGGCGAATTCGTTGGTCGAGGACGGGCCCTCATACTTGATGGCGGGGATACCTTTGAAGAAGTCGGTCATGTCAGATCCTTGATGGCAGATTGGGCGGCGCGGAACCGGGCGTGGCCCGCGTCAAAGGCGTCCTTGAGGGAAGGATCGGGGTCGATGGTGCGGGCGATCTGCGGCAGGGTGGCGACCTCGGCCCCCGCGCCGGTCGCGGCCATCAGGCCAAGGCGCGCGGCGCCAAAGGCCCCGCCGAAATCCCCGGCAATGGGGAGTTGCACCGGGCAGTCGAGCGCGGTGGCGATCAGCTTCAGCCAGTAGTCGGAACGCGAGCCACCCCCCACGGCCAGAAGATGCTCAAGCCTTGTGCCGGTCGCGGCCAGCGCGTCGCGGCTGTCGCGGATGGCGTAGGTCACGCCTTCCAGAACGGCCCGTGTTGCCGCCTGCCGGTCGGTGGCGTGTTCCAGCCCGGTGAAGGCGCCGCGCACCGAGGCAGAGTTCAAGGGAGTCCGCTCGCCACCGAGATAGGGCAGGAAGACCGTCTTGCCGGGGGCCTGCAAGGCGCCCAGCTCTCCGGTCAGTTTCGCCGCATCCGTGCCGACAAGCTTTGCATACCAGTTCAGCGCGTCGGTCGCGGCGAGGATGACGCCCATCTGATGCCAGGTGTCGGGCAGGGCGTGGCAGAAGGTGTGAACGGCGGTCGCCGGGTCGGGCTGGTAGCCGTCATTCGCGGCGAAAAGCACGCCAGAGGTTCCAAGGCTGACAAAGGCCTCGCCCGCCCGCACCACACCCACGCCGACGCCCGAGGCCGCATTGTCGCCGCCGCCACCCGCGACGACGACGCCCGCGGGCAGGCCCCAGCGCGCGGCAAGCGCCGGGCGCAGCGTGCCCGAGATCTGACTGCCTTCAACCAGCCGGGGCATCTGCGCCCGCGTCAGGCCGGTTGCGGACAGCAGATCATCCGACCAGTCGCGTTTGCCGGTGTCCAGCCAGCTGGTGCCAGCGGCATCGGACATCTCGCCGACATGCTCGCCGGTCAGCCAGAGGCGCAGATAGTCCTTTGGCAGCAGCACCTTGGCCACCCGTTCCCAGACCCTCGGCTCATGCCGTTGCACCCACATCAGCTTTGGCGCGGTAAAGCCCGGAAAGACGATGTTGCCGGTCAGGCGGCGGAACATCGGATCGCCATCCAGTTCGGCGGCCTCTTCGTGGCTGCGGGTGTCGTTCCACAGGATGCAGGGGCGCAGCACCTCATCGCCTTCGTCAAGGATCGTGGCGCCGTGCATATGGCCCGAAAGGCCGATGCCACGGACCGACCCGAGGCCCTTGGTCGAGAGCGCATCAAGAACCGTCTCGGCGGCGGTGATCCAGTCGGAGGGGGCCTGCTCGCTCCACCCCTCGGCCGGGCGGCTTACGGAAAGCGGGGCCGTCGCTTCGGCAAGGACCGTCTGGTCCTCGCCGATCAGGATGCCCTTGAGCCCGGAGGTGCCGAGGTCCAGCCCGATGAACATCTCAGTAGGCCTGCGGCGGCTTCTTGCCCAGAATGATCATGCCAAGGATGTCCTCGTCGGTGACCTCACCCACGTTCACGCAGCCGACGCGCTGGCCGTTCTTCATCACCACCGCACGATCGCAGAGATCCATGACCGCGTGGATGTCATGTTCGATCAGGAAGATGCCAAGGCCCTGCGCCTTCAGCTCCTGGATCAGTTCGGCCACCATCTGCGTCTCGTGCGGGCCGAGGGCGGCGGTGGGTTCGTCCATGATCAGGATCTTGGCGTTGAAATAGACCGCACGGGCAATCGCGACCGACTGGCGCTGACCGCCGGACAGGGCCGAGACCGGGACGTTGAACTTCTGGAAGTTCGGATTCAGCCGGCCCATGATCTTGCGGGTTTCGGCCTCCATCGCGGAATCGTCCAGCATCCCGCCCGCGCCCACCAGTTCACGCCCCAGAAACAGGTTCGAAGCGGCGTTCAGGTTGTCGGCAAGGGCCAGGGTCTGGTAGATCGTCTCGATGTTCAGCGCCCGGGCGTCGCGGGGGTTGTTGATCTCGACTTCCTGGCCGTTGACGAAGATCTGCCCCGCATCGGCCTTGTAGGCGCCGGACAGGCACTTGATCAGCGTCGATTTCCCGGCGCCATTGTGGCCCAGAAGGCCGACGACCTCCCCGGGATATAGATCGACCGAGACATGGTCGACCGCCTTGATCCCCCCGAAGGCGATCGAGATGTCGCGCAACTCGACCAGGGGCGTGCCGGTGTTCGGATTGCTCATGGCTTTGTCCCCCTTTACTTGATGCGTTTGCGGTAGACGATGTCGAGCCAGACGGCCAAGACCAGCGCGATGCCGATCACGATCCGCTGGTAAGAGCCGTCGCCGAAGCCGATCAGCACCATGCCGGTCTGCAGGCTGGTCAGGATCAGCGCGCCGATGATGGCGCCGTAGATCGTGCCGACACCGCCCGAGAGCGAGGTGCCGCCCACGACCGCGGCGGCGATGACGTAAAGCTCGTCCAGGTTGCCCATGGCGTTGGTGGCCGAGTTCTGGCGGGCAGAACCGATGACGGCGGCGATCCCGGCCAGTGCGCCCATCAGGGTGAAGATCTTCACCGTCATGGCGCGGGTGTTGATGCCCGACAGGGCTGCCGCCTCGGGGTTGCCGCCGATGGCAAAGACATAGCGGCCGAAGCGGGTCCGGGTCATCAGCACGGTCATGAAGATCGCGACCGCGATCAGGATCAGCACCGGATAAGCGAAGCCGTGGCCGAACTGGGCGCAAACGTCGCTGTAGATCGTCGCGTTCGATTCGGCGCAGGCGGGTGGTTCCTGCCCCAGAGAGGCATAGTATTTCTGGATGTTGCCGCGCGGCCAGATGTAGGAATTGAACAGCGCCGTCGTGCCGATGATGACCGAGCAGACCAGACCGATGACGAAGGTTTCGGCCCAGACCGGGCGCAGCGGGAAGCCGTGCGACTGGCGCGACTTGCGGCGGCCGAGGAAGCTCCACACCACGAAGACGCAGGCGATGACGGCGAAGATCCAGCTTCCGGTGCGGCCCAGCGCGCCGAACGACCCGCCGCCGATCAGCGAGAAGGTCTCGTCCAGCGGTGCGATGGTCTTGCCGCCCGCGACCAGAAAGGCCGCGCCGCGCCAGACCAGAAGGCCGCCCAGCGTGACGATGAAGGCCGGGATCGACAGGAAGGCGATGAGGACCCCCTGGAAGGCCCCGATCAGCGCGCCCATGGCGATGCCGAAGATCACGGTGATGATCCAGATCGACGGATGGCCTAGGCCGAGGGCAGGCGTCAGATACTCTACCTGCAGCAGGCCCATGTACATGCCGACCATGCCCATGATCGAGCCGACCGACAGGTCGATGTTGCGGGTGACGATGACCAGCACCATGCCCGTGGCCATGATGCCGATATAGGCGGTCTGGACCGACAGGTTCCACAGGTTGCGCGGGGTCAGGAAGCCGTTCGCCTCGGCCTGGCTGGCGCCCAGCAGCATCGAGGGGCGGCCGAGGACGAAGGTGGAATAGGCCTCGAAGACCAGCCAGATCAGCAAGAGCGCGCCGATCATGCCCAGAAGGCGCGGGTCAAGCTCGGTGGCGCGCATGAAGCGCCCGACCGGGCTTTCTTCCTTCCCCTGGCTGTGGGGTCGATGGGTGGTATCTGTCATGTCCCGTCCATGTGATGAGGGGCGACCGCAGCGCCCCGGAGAAGCCGGAGCGGCAGGCATGGCCGATGAAGGACAAATGGGCCCGAGACTCTGTACGGGCCGGATATCAGGGGAAAGGGCGCCGGACCCTCCCGGTCCGGCGCCCCTTTGTCAGTGGCTTACTCGCAGCCGACGACGCCGGCCATGGCGCCTTCGCAAGCCTGCTCTTTCGAGATGTGGCCCGCCTCAATGGCGACGTTCAGGTTGTCCTTGGTCAGCGGGGTCGGATCGAGAAGAATGGCGTTCATCTCGACGCCCTTCTCGCCGCCCGAGAACTTGACCGCACCCTCGACCGAGTCGAGCGCCGCACCTTCGGCCAGTGCCGAGGCGATTTCGCCGGCGGCCTTGCCCAGCTGGCGGGCGTCCTTCCAGACCGAAACGGTCTGCGTGCCACGCGCAACGCGGTTGATCGCGGCGAGGTCGCCGTCCTGGCCACCCAGCGGAACGTTCAGGCCCTGAGCGGCAAGAGCCGCGGCAACGCCGCCCGCCATGCCGTCATTCTGCGCGAGAACCGCGTCGATGGCGTTGTTGTTGGCGGTCAGGATCTGTTCCATGTTGCGCTGTGCGTTCTCGGGCTTCCAGCCGTCCGAGTTCGCTTCGCCGACGATCACGATGTCGCCCGAGGCAACGGCAGCGCCGATCACCTCTTCCATGCCCTGACGCAGGAAGCCGACGTTCGGGTCGCCCGGGTCGCCCTTGATGATGGCGTAGTTGCCCTTCGGCACCTGCGCGAAGACCTCGGTCGCGATGATGCGGCCGACGCCGACGTTGTCGAAGGTCAGGTAGAAGGTGCGGGCATCTTCGATCAGGCGGTCATAGCCGACGACCGGAATCCCTTCGGCAGCGGCCTTTTCGATGGCCGGACCGATGGCGTCCTTGTCCCAGGCGTTGATGATGAGCGCGTCAACGCCCTGCGCGATCAGCGCGTCGATGTCGGACAGCTGCTTTTCGGCCGACGACTGCGCGTCTGCCGAGACATATTCGTTGCCGGCAGCCTCGATCGCGGCCTTCATCGCGGCTTCGTCGATCTTCCAGCGCTCTTCCTGGAACTGCGCCCAGGAGACGCCGATCTTCTTGCCTTCGGCGAGAGCAGCGGACGAAAAGCCAGTCACCGCCACGACGGCGGCAAGAATTGCGGTACGCATGTGTATCCTCCCTTTGGATCGGCCATGTTTGACCGGTCCGGCAGATTCGCCGAACGCGAAAAACCTGCCGCGAATAATTTCAGTTGTCAAAATAAAAAAGCGCCGACCCCGGCAGGATCGGCGCTTTCGTCAAGGCTGACTTGCGTCAGACGATGGTCAGCACCCGACGACGCCCGGCACGGCACCGGCGCACGCCTCGCGCTTGGTGATGTGGTCGGCCTCGATCACGATGTTCAGGTTCTCACGCGTGATCGGCGTCGGGTTCAGCAGGATTGCGTTATAGGTCAGCCCCTTGTCGCCACCGGTGAAGCGGATGACATCCGGGATGCGGCTGGGCGGCGTGCCGGCCGCCAGAAGGCCGGCAACCCTGCCGGTCATCTTCCCGAGTTCACGGTTGTTCTTCCAGACCGAAACGGTCTGCAGGCCGCGTGCGACGCGGTTCAACGCCGCCGGATCACCATCCTGGCCGCCCACGGGGACCGAAAGACCGACTTCGCTGAGCGCCTCGATGACGGCACCGGCGATACCGTCGTTCTGGGCCAGCACGGCATCGACCGCGTTGTTGTTTTCGGCGAGGATCTGCTTCATCGCCTCATAGGCGCTTTCCGGTTTCCAGCCGTCGGCATTGGCCTCGCCGACGATGCGGATCGTGCCGCCGGCGATGGCCGCCCCAAGGACTTCCTCCATGCCCTGGCGCAGGAAGCCGACATTCGCATCCGCCGGGTCACCCTTCAGGATCACGAAGTTTCCGTCGGGCCGGGCCGTACGGACGATCGAGGCGATCAGGCGCCCCACGCCCACATTGTCGAAGGTGACGTAGAAGACACGCTCATCCTCGATCAGCCGGTCATAGCTGATGACGGGGATGCCCGCCTCGGCGGCCCAGTCGATGGCCGGGGCAATGGCTTCGCGGTCCACCGGAAGGATGACCAGAGCATCCACGCCCTGCTCGATCATCGCGCTGATGTCGATAAGCTGTTTTTCGGCCGAAGCCTCGGCGTTGGCGGAGATATATTCGTTGCCGTCGCGCTGGATGGACGAGCGCATGGCGGCGGCATCGAACTTCCACCGTGCCTCCTGGAAGTTCGACCAGGAAACCCCGATCTTCAATCCTTCGGCAAATGTGGCCGAAGCAAACCCGGCCGCCAGGACAACGGCGGCAATCAGAGCCTTTTTCATCAGAGTCCTCCTTGCGATCCAGACTGGCCAGAACAATCCATACCGGATCCTGCGCCCGTCTGACGGATCCCGAGGGTCCGCCCGACATGCGCCAAGGGTGACGCCGACAATTTCAGTTGTCAAAATAAAAGTAGTTGTCAAAGTTGGGTTCAAGCGTCTCAACCTGTCCGACACGGGCTCGCTGGAAGGAAACCGCCGCTTTTTCCGAACGCCGGGCCCCACTTTTCTTCGGAGATCAAACAAATGCCGCCGAAGGCAATCCGTCCAGGCAGCAGTGAGGCGCACAAGGGGGTCGGCCCGCTGATTCCGCCGCTGGCCGAATCGCAGCGCCCCTTGCGACAGCAGGTCTTCGAATTGGTGCGTGCCGCCGGGCTGATGCCGCGGGTGCAGGTGGCCAAGGATCTGGGGATCTCTCCGGCCTCGGTCAGCACCATCACCTCGGAACTGATCGAGGCGGGGCTGATCGAAGAAGTGGCCGCACCCCGGGATGGCGAAGCCGGGCGTGGCCGCCCGGCCGTGGCCCTTGGCGTGCGGGCCGAGGCGCATCGCGTTGCCGGGATGAAACTGTCGGACCGCGAACATACCGCCGTGATCGTCGATTTCTCGGGCAGGCTGATCGCCGATGACGTCATCCCGCGGCGGCCGGGCCCGATGTCGCTGGAGGAGATCCTGGAAGCGATCGAGGCGCTGCTGAACCGGGTCTGCGTCAAGGCGGGAATGTCCCGGTCTGACCTGTCGGCGGTGGGAATTGGCGTTCCGGGCTTTGTCGATTCCGCGGAAGGCATGGTGCTGTGGTCGTCGGTGCTGGCCGACAGGTCGGTGAACCTTGCGGCCGCAGCCCGCGCCCGGCTGGGCCTGCCGGTTGCCATCGACAATGATGCGAATCTGGTGGCACTGGCCGAACTGTGGTTCGGCGCGGGGCGTGGCCTGTCCGATTTCGCCGTCGTCACCATCGAGCACGGTGTCGGCATGGGGTTCGTGATGAACCACCGCATCTATCGAGGTGCGCAACGGGTAGGGATGGAGCTGGGTCATACCAAGGTGCAGCTTGACGGCGCCTTGTGCCGCTGCGGGCAGCGGGGTTGTCTGGAGGCCTATGTCGCAGACTATGCCCTGGCGCGCGAGGCGGCGACGGCCCTGAACTGGGGGCACAAGGAAAGCCAGCCCATCAACGTGCTGCTGGAGAGCCTCTATGACCATGCCAAGGCCGGGAACGCGACCGCGAAGTCGATCTTCCGCCGCGCCGGGCGCTATCTGGCGGTCGGCCTGTCGAATGTGGTCAACCTGTTCGACCCGTCGCTGATCATCCTGTCGGGCGAGCGGATGCGATATGACTATCTGTACGCCGCCGAGACCCTGGGAGAGATGGAGAATCTGGTGATCGCGACGGGCCGCCCCCGCCCGCCAATCGAGATTCATGCCTGGGGCGACCTTTTGTGGGCGCATGGCGCAGCCGCGCTTGCCTTGTCGGCCGTCAGCGAGGCGATCCTGACCGGGCAGACCCTGGGGGTGGCAGCCGAATAGCCGGCCCCCTATGTGGCAGCCCCCCGGGGGGTTTCACACCCCCCGGCCCCCCCGTGGGATATTTGGGCAGAAAGGAAGGACAATTTTAATCAAATTGGCCCGGTTCAATCCGGATCCGCGCGCAGGAGGGCGGCGAGGCCTTGGGGATAGTCGGGATACAGAAGCCGCACCCCAAGCTCGTCCTTGATCCGGTCGTTCCTGACCCGCTTTGATTCCTGGTAGAAGCCGCGTGCCATCGGGGTCATCGTGGCCTCGACATCGGCAAAGGCGACCGCGGGTGGTTCGGGCAGGCCCAGAAGCCGGGCGGCATGGCCGATCACCTCTTCCGGCGGGCAAGGGTTGTCATCGCAGACGTTATAGGCGGCGCCGGGATTGGGGCGGCGGATCGAGGCTTCAAGCACCTGGGCGATGTCGTCGACATGGATGCGGCTGAAGATCTGGCCCGGCTTGATGATCCGCCGCGCGGTGCCGTCGCGCACCTTTTCGAACGGGCCGCGACCGGGGCCGTAGATCCCGGCAAGGCGGAAGATATGGACAGGCAGGCCGGTCGCCAGCCACTGGCCTTCGGCCAGCACCCGCTGCCGGCCGCGGTCCGACTGCGGGGTCAGGGGGGTCGTCTCGTCCACCCAGCCGCCCTGATGGTCGCCATAGACGCCGGTGGTGGACAGATAGCCGACCCATCGCGGCCTGGCCCGGGCGATCCCGGGCGCGGCCCGCAGGAAGGGGTCGCCCTGCGCGTCGGGGGCGGCCGAGCAAAGGATATGCGTCGCCTCGGCCAGAGCGGGCCCAAGGTCGCCTGGCCAGAGCAGCGGCTCGACCCCCTCGGCGCGGAGGGCCTCGGCCTTGGCGGGGTTGCGGGTGGTGCCGATGACGCGCCAACCCTGCGGGATCAGGCGGTGGGCGAGGGAGCGGGCGGAATAGCCATGGCCAAGGGAAAGAAGTGTCGACATGCCCGCGACTATCGGGGCGGGGCCGGGCGGGCGCAAGGGCCTGCCGTTCTGGCGGGGCTGGCCTGACCACCCGGGCAGGCGGTTCCGGCAAAGCGGCAAGACACGGCATCGGCCTGCCCTTGGGCTGACGGGTGCCTGTCGCAATCGCTTCACTTGCGAAGGGACCCGGCTTCCGGCTTATATGCCGGACCAACCGCAGGACCCGTGATGCAGGACGACCAGAACACCGCCATTCTCAGCCCGGAGGCCCCGGCGCACGAAAGCTTTACCGACGCCGCCGCCGCGGTCGACAGGCTTCAGGCACTTTACGATCAGGCCACCGGATTTCTGGCCAGCGCGTTTCAGGCCACGATCAGCACGGGCCATCCCGGGCGCCGGGTCCGGGCCTTTTACCCCGAGATCCGCCTGACGGTGACCAGCTTCGAGAAGATCGACTCGCGTCTGTCCTTCGGCCATGTCTCGGCCCCCGGAACCTATGCGACCACGGTCACCCGGCCCGACCTCTTTCGCAACTACCTGATCCAGCAGATCGAGCTTCTGGTCCAGAACCACGGGGTTCCGGTGCAGATCGGGCCGTCGGACACGCCGATTCCGGTGCATTTCGCGGTGACCGGCAACCCGGATGTCTCGGTCCCGCAGGAAGGGGTGATGGAGTTCAGCCTGCGCGACGTGTTCGACGTGCCGGACCTTGCGACGACGAACGACGACATCGTGAACGGCACGCTGACGCGCTATGACGACGGCTCGGCCCCCTTGGCGCCCTTCACCGCGCAGCGGGTGGACTACAGCCTGGCCCGGTTGTCGCATTACACCGCGACCGATCCGACGCATTTCCAGAACCACGTCCTGTTCACCAACTACCAGTTCTATGTCGATGAGTTCGAGGCCTTCGCCCGCGCCGCTCTGGCCGATCCGGCGAATGGGTATTCGGCCTTTGTGGCGACGGGAAATCAGGTGATCACTTCGGCCGATGGGGTGATCCAGCCGGTCGCAAAGATGCCGCAGATGCCGACCTATCACCTGAAGCGCGCCGACGGGCAGGGGATCACGCTGGTCAACATCGGCGTGGGTCCGTCGAATGCCAAGACCGCGACCGACCATATTGCCGTGCTGCGCCCGCATGCGTGGCTGATGGTCGGGCACTGCGCGGGGCTGAGGAACAGCCAGAGCCTGGGCGACTTCGTGCTGGCCCATGCCTATCTGCGCGACGACCATGTGCTGGATGACGACCTGCCGGTCTGGGTGCCGATCCCGGCGCTGGCGGAAATCCAGATCGCGCTGGAACAGGCGGTGGCCGACGTGACCCAGCTGGAAGGCTATGAGCTGAAGCGGATCATGCGGACCGGCACGGTTGCCACCATCGACAACCGCAACTGGGAGCTGCGCGACCAGTCCGGCCCGGTGCGCCGCCTGTCGCAGTCGCGCGCCGTGGCGCTGGATATGGAATCGGCCACCATCGCCGCCAACGGCTTTCGGTTCCGGGTGCCCTACGGCACGCTTCTGTGCGTTTCCGACAAGCCGCTGCATGGCGAGCTGAAGCTGCCCGGCATGGCCTCGGACTTCTACAAGACGCAAGTGAGCCGCCATCTGCAGATCGGCATCCGGGCGATGGAGAGGTTGCGCGAAACGCCCTTGGCGCGGCTCCACAGCCGGAAACTGCGCTCTTTTGAGGAAACCGCGTTCCTCTGAGCTTGCGAAAAAGGCGTCAAATCCGTCGGGTCTATCGTTCCGGGGTTGATTTTGGCCGCGAAACTGTGTGTTTGGGCAGTGGCTCCGGTTCCGGAGGTGCCAGACCCGCGTCTTGCGGGCCCGAGGCGTGCATAGAAGCATTAATGATAACAAACGAAGGATGATCCGATGTCCATCAAACCGATGACCAAGACCCAGCTGGTGGCCGCTGTCGCCGACGCCATGGGCAGCGACAAGAAAACCGCCGGTGCCGCACTGGACGCCATCGCCGCTGTCGTGTCGCGCGAAGTCGCCGCGGGCGGCACCGTGACCATCCCGGGTCTGGGCAAGGTTGCCTGCAAGGCTCGCCCGGAGCGTCAGGTCCGCAACCCCGCCACGGGCGAGACGATGACCAAGCCGGCCGACAAGCAGGTCAAGTTCGCGATCGCCAAGGCGCTCAAGGACGTGGTGAACGGCTGATCCTTCACCGGATTGCGCTTTTGTGAAAGGGTCGCCACAGGGCGGCCCTTTTGCCTGGTGGAGGTTGGCATGGCGCGTGTGACCGGAATCGGGGGCATCTTCCTTCGCGCCCGCGACCCCCTGGCGCTGAACGAATGGTATCTGCGGCATCTGGGAATCACGCAGCCGGACGTCGCGGTCTGGATGCAGCAAGCCGGACCGACCGTCTTCACCGCCTTTGCCCGGGACAGCGACTATTTCCCGTCAGACAGGCAGTGGATGCTGAACCTTCGGGTCGATGACCTGCCCGGCATGCTGTCCCGGCTTCGCAGTGCCGGGATCGCCGTCGAAACCCGCAGCGACTGGGATGGTGACGGCAGTTACGGCACCTTTGCCCGCATCCATGATCCGGAAGGCACGCCAATCGAGCTTTGGCAGCCACCGGACTGACTGCACTGGGCAGAAGCGGCACTGGGCGCGCGGGATGTGGCGCCCGTCAAAGGCCGGTGGGCTGCCCGACCACCACGAAATGCAGCGCCTCGGGCTGATAGAGGCGGGCCGCGACGCGGCGGATGTCGTCCATCGTCACCGCCTCGACCTTGTCGTTCCGCGTGATCGCATAGTCGATCGGCATCCCCTCCATCTGCATCCCGACCAGAATGCTGGCAATCCGGCTGTTTCCGTCGAAGCGCAGGGGGTAGGAGCCGGTCAGATAGGTCTTGGTGTCGGCCAGTTCCTGATCGGTCAGCCCCTCGCTTGCGATGCGTCCCCATTCCGCGCGGACGACAGCGATGGCCTCGGCCACCTTGTCGTTGGAGGCAGAGAACTGGCCCAGATACATGTCGGCAAGGTCGTAGCCCACCAGATAGCTGCCGATCCCGTAGGTCAGACCGCGCTTTTCCCGCACTTCCGACATGAGCCGGGCGGTAAAGCGGCCACCGCCCATGGCTTCGTTCAGGATGAAGGCGGCGAAGAAATCCGGGTCCTCGCGCGGGATGCCGAGATGGCCGAAAAGCACGGTGGACTGCGGGCTGGGGAAGTCGATGACCGTGACGCCGGGCGCCAGTTGCACCTCGGCCGGGCCGGGCAGGGGACCACCCGTGGCAGGAAGGTCACCCAGCAGGCGGTCAAGCAGGGGGCCCAGCTCCTCGGCCGTGATGTCGCCCGCCGCCGAGACATAGACCCGGTCGCGCGCCAGTGCGGACCCATGGGCGGCCAGAATGTCGTCCCGGGTCAGCGCGGTCACGGTTTCCGCGGTGCCGTCGCCGGACGTGCCATAGGGATGACTGCCGAAGGTCAGTTCATTGAACCGTCGCGCCGCGAGTTTCGAGGGGTTCTTTTCGTCCGAGCGCAGGATCGACAGCACCTGCTCGCGCACCCGGTCCACCGCGTCCTGGTCAAAACGCGGGTTGACCAGCGCCTCGCGGAGAAGGGTGATCGCCTCGTCGCGGTTCTCGGTCAGGAAGCGGGCCGAGACACCGACCGAATCGGCGCCCGCGTCAAAGCTGAAACTGGCCGCCAACCCATCGCGCGCCTCGGCGAAGGCGCGGCTGTCCATGTCGCCCGCGCCTTCCTCGATCAAGGCGGTCATCAGGTTGACCGCCCCGCGCTTTTCCGGCGCATCGAGCGAGGTGCCGCCGCGGAACTGGATCTCCAGCGCGGTGAAGGGGATGTTGTGATCCTCGACCAGCCATGCGGTGATCCCGCCGGGCGAGACGACCTCCTTGATCTTGAGTTCCGCCCAGGCCGGGCTGGACAGGACAAGAAGCGCGGTGAAGAGGGCGCGGATCATTCGGTGGTCTCCTCTTCGGGCTCGGGTCGGGTCAGCCAGCCGGTCACGGCATTGCGGCGGTCAAAGACCCTTTCCGCCGCGGCCATGATGTCGGCCTCGGTCACGGCTGAAAGCGTGGCGCCCCAGTTTTCCACGTCCTCGATGGTCAGGCCGACGGACAGCGCCTCGCCATAGCGGCGGGCAAGGCGGTTCACGTCGTCGCGGGCGTAGATGTCATTGGCGCGAACCTGGGTGCGGATACGCTCCAGCGCGGCGGGATCGGGGCCGGTTTGCAGGAAATCGGCGATCACCCGGTCCATTGCCGCTTCCGCCTCGGCCAGGGTGACACCGGGGGCAGGCACGACGATCAGGCCGAAATTGGCCGCGTCGATCGAGGTGCCCTCATAGAAGGCGGTGGAATAGACGGCAGTCTGGCTGTCGAATTGCAGCGCCCGCGGCAGGACCGAGGTCTGGCCGGACCCGCCCAGAAGCTCGGCCAGGATGGTCAGCGCCGCGGCCTCTTTCTGGTCGCCGGGGTCGCGCTCGGGGGCAAGGTAGGTGCGGAAGACGTAAGGTTCGGACACCCGCTCATCGGCGAGGGTGATCCGCCGTTCGGCAAGCTGCGGCGGTTCCTGCGGGCGGGTTCGGGGGGCGATGGTCTCGGACGGCGCAATCGGGCCATAATGCCGTTCTGCCAGGGCCAGCACCGCCTGCGGCTCCACATCGCCGGCAACGATGAGGATCGCATTGTTCGGGGCATAGAAGCGTTCATAGAAGGTCAGCGCGTCTTCGCGGGAAAGCTGCTCCATCTCGTGCCGCCAGCCGATGATCGGAATGCCGTAGGGGTGGTTCAGATACTGCGCCGCGCGCATCTGTTCGGACAGTAGCGCCCCGGGGGAAGACTCGGTGCGCTGGGCGCGCTCTTCCAGAATCACTTCGCGTTCGGTGGCGACATCGTCTTCCGCAAGGCGCAGGTTGCGCATCCGGTCGGCTTCCATCTCCATCACCATGTCCAGCCGGTCGGCGGCGATGCGCTGGAAATAGGCGGTATAGTCCCAGGAGGTGAAGGCATTGTCGTCGCCGCCCTGCGCCTCGACAATGGCGGAAAACTGGTTGGGGCCGACCGTATCGGTGCCCTTGAACATCAGGTGTTCCAGAAAATGCGCGATGCCGGAATGGCCCGGTGGTTCATCGGCGGCGCCGACGCGATACCAGATCATCTGCACCACGACCGGGGCGCGGTTGTCTTCGATCACCACGACCTGAAGGCCGTTGTCCAGCGTGAAGCTGGTCACGGGCCCGGCCGAGGCGGGTGCCGCAAGGACAAGGGACAGCGCCAGAGCGGCGCCCCGGCAAAGCTTCTGAAGCATCTGGGTTCCCCCGGTGGGTGTCACTGACAACGTGCAGCCCTTGGCGCGGCAATCAAGACAGCGCAGGGTCGGGGCACGCGGTTGTTACTCGTCCGGTTTGCGGGGCGGAGCGGACGGCGTGCGCAGGCCAAGCAGGCGCCAGCGGGCGAGTTCGGCATGCTGGTCAAGGCTCTGGTCACGATAGGCCCTGTAATAGACGTTCACGTTCAGCAGCCGTTCCAGGATACGCCCCTGATTGTCGCGCCGCCATTGCAGGTCTTCCGAGGCAAGGGTCGACCGGATCGAGGATTCGACCCCGAACCGCGCGGCATGGGCAAAGAGCGCGCTGTCGGCCGAAGGGATGCCACCGGCCGAACCGGGCTTGCCGCCAAGGGCGATGGCGGCGTCTGCCTCGGGGTCGGGGTCGGTGCGGTTCGACCCGCCGGGGGTAGGTTCGGGCAGGTCGGACAGGCTTTCGGGCATGGCAAGCGGTTTCGGCGGGACGATGCCGAATTCATCGGGGCCACTGCCGCTGCGCAGGTTCATCAGTTGCGGAGTGCCGCTGTTGCCACAGGCCGACAGGACAGCCACCGCCAGTAGCGCGATGATCGCCTTGCCCCGTGCCGCCTGCATATGCCCGCCTCCGAACCCGTCTTTTGCCCGTCTTAGCCTAAAGCGTTCCCTTCGTCACGGGGTGATTAGCGTTTGCGGCGGGCGGGTTTCCCGTCTTTTTCCGATCCCCCGGCGAACACGACCAGTCCGAGCGCGCCCACGAAGATGGCAATGTCGGCCACGTTGAAGGCATAGGGATTCTCGATCCCGCAGCAGGACATGTTCAGGAAATCGGCGACTGCGCCGTAGAGGATGCGGTCGATCACGTTGCCGATAGCCCCCCCCACCAGCAGGCCGGCAGAGACCTCGGCCTTCCAGTTGCCGCGCTCGCTGCGCATCCACCAGACGACCCATGCCGAGATCGCGAGTGCCAGCGCAATTAGGCCCCAGCGCGCCAGATCGGAGCCGTTTGCCAAGAGGCCGAAGTTGATTCCGTAGTTCCAGGCCATGCGGAAGACGAGGAAGGGGGGAAACACGTCGATCTCGCCCCGCTCGCGCAGGTTCAACCCGTGGACGATGGCCAGCTTGGTGATCTGGTCCAGGCCGAAGACGACCGCAGCGGTGATCCACAGACGTCGCATGTCAGTGCCGGAAGTGGCGCTGGCCGGTGAAGACCATGGCCAGCCCGCGTTCGTCGGCCGCCGCGATCACCTCGTCGTCGCGCATCGAGCCGCCGGGCTGGATGATCGCGGTCGCTCCGGCCTCGGCGGCAGTGATGAGGCCGTCGGCGAAGGGGAAGAAGGCGTCCGAGGCGACGACCGAGCCTTGGGTCAGCGGCGCGGGCAGGCCCAGCGCCTCGGCCATGTCCTGCGCTTTCCGGGCGGCGATGCGGGTGCTGTCCACGCGGCTCATCTGGCCCGCACCGACGCCTACGGTCGCGCCGTCGCGGACATAGATGATCGCGTTCGATTTCACATGCTTTGCCACCGTCCAGGCGAAGAGCAGGTCGTTCAGCTCTGCCTCGGTCGGCGCGCGTTTCGTCACCACCTTCAGGTCCGAGGCGCTGACGTGCCCCGAATCGCGGTCCTGCACCAGAAAGCCGCCGGCGACCTGGCGGAAGGCCAGACCCTTCGCCTTGGGGTCCGGCAGCGCGCCGGTCGTCAGCAGCCGCAGGTTCTTCTTGGCCGCAAAGATCGCCTTGGCCTCTTCGGTCGCGTTGGGGGCGATGACGACCTCGGTGAAGATCTTGACGATTTCCTCGGCCGTTGCCGCGTCAAGCTCTTGATTAAGCGCGACAATGCCGCCGAAGGCGCTGGTCTGGTCGCAGTGGTAGGCGCGCTGGTAAGCCTCTGTCAGGGTCGAGGCCGTCGCCACGCCACAGGGGTTGGCATGCTTGATGATCGCGCAGGCCGGGGCACTTCCGGCGAATTCCGCCACCAGCTCGAAGGCGGCGTCTGTGTCATTGATGTTGTTGTAGCTGAGTTCCTTGCCCTGCCACTGCCGCGCCGTCGCAACCCCGGGGCGGCGTGAGCCATCGGTGTAGAAGGCCGCCGCCTGATGCGGGTTTTCGCCATATCGCAGGGGCTGGGCCAGCTTGCCGGCAAAGCTGCGGTAACGCGGGGTCGGTTCCTTGATCTCACCGGCAAGCCAGGTTGAAACGGCGGTGTCATAGGCGGCGGTGCGGGAATAGGCGGTCAGCGCCAGTTTCTGGCGGAAGGCCAGCGTGGTCGCGCCGTCATGGGCCCGCAGCTGGTCCAGCAGTGCCGCATAATCCGCCGGATCGGTGACAACGGTCACGAAGCGATGGTTCTTCGACGCCGCCCGGATCATCGCCGGGCCGCCGATGTCGATGTTCTCGATGCAGGTGGCGTGGTCGGCGCCCTTGGCGACGGTTTCCTCGAACGGATAGAGGTTCACGATGAGAAGGTCGATCGGCTGGATGCCGTGCGCGGCCATGGCGACAAGGTGTTCATCATCGTCGCGCAGGGCCAGGAGCCCGCCATGCACGTTCGGGTGCAGAGTCTTGACCCTTCCGTCCATCATCTCGGGAAAGCCGGTCACGTCGGACACGTCGCGCACCGTCAGCCCCGCCGCGCGCAGCATCATCGAGGTGCCGCCGGTCGAGATCAGTTCCACCCCATAGCCCGCCAGGGCGCGGGCAAGTTCCAGAAGTCCGGTCTTGTCCGACACGGAAATCAGCGCACGGCCGATGGGAACGAGGTTGGTCATGGCACCCCCTGTCACAATGGCCGGTCCTCAAGACTCGCTGTCGGCGCCTTCGAGGTCCCGGATCGCCAGCGGAGTATCCTGTGCCTTCGCCAAGGTCCAGCCTATCCGGGTCTCGAACCCCCGCGCCTGCCCGCGCAGCACGATTTGCAGGCAGGGCCGGGGGTTGAGCCGCCCCTTTTCCAGATAGGCTGACGGTTCCAGCGACATCGTGACCTCTCCGGTGGCGCGGAAGACCCAGATTTCGCGGCTGCGCAGCACCAGAGAGACGGCGGTTTCGGCCATGTCCAGACTGGCTTCCACCTCGGGATGCAGATGGAAGCGGATGGAAAAACCCGCACCTTCCATGCGGGTCATGGTCATCACGTCCTGAAACCGGCGCCGCGCCTCGGCGGACAGCGCGGTCAGGGTATCGACCCCCGACAGGCGCCGCCCGTCATGTGCCAGCGTCAGGCTGCGACCGACAGTCAGGCCATGGCTGGCAAGCCAGCCGTCATGGGAAAGGTAGAGGTCGGTCCCCTCATGCCCCGGAATCAGGCGCGAGGCCGTGACATCGGCGCGGAAAACCATCGCCTCGCCATCGGGGGCCAGCCGCGAAGACGATGCGCCGTCCAGGCACAGCGTCGAATGCGATTGCGTGGCCCGGGCCGCAAGACGCCAGGCGGGTCCGAACTCGGCCCCCGATCCGCAACTGACGATGAGCGGGCGTCGACCCGAGGTCAGCTCGAAAGCCGTGGTGGAGGCATGGGCGGTCAGGGCGGCGCTGCCCCCGGGGGGGGCCGAGGCATCGACAATCACCGAGGTGCGCCGACCGGACAGACGGGCGTAGCCCATGGCGATGGCCGGGGGCGTGGCCGGACGCGATCCTGCGGCCGCAAGCGCCTGATCCAGACGCCCGTCGGGCCCTGCGTCGCCGCCATGAAAGCGCGCAAGCGTGCCATCGGCATGGCGCAAAGCCCGCAGTGCCGGAGCGATCCTTCTGACCGCGCGTGAAAGCGGGTCGGGCACGGCATGGCCGGCCTCGCTCAGCGCGCTGGCGCACCAGGTCAGCAGGGTCAGCACCTCCAGCAGTTCCTCGGGGTTGCGACTGGGTATCCCGCCCTCGGTGTCGATGTCCCGGTCGCAGGCGGCGGCAAGGGCGGTGCTTGCCGGTGCGATCAGCCGCTCCATCCCGATCAAGGACAGCCCGGCGTAAAGCAGGCCCGACAGTGCCTCGAACCGGGGCAATCCAGGTGCCGCGGCCTTCCAGCGACGCGACAGGTGGTCGGCCTGTCGCGTCAATGCCGCGTAATAGGCATCTGATTGCACCCGGTCGCGGGCGGCCAGCAGGAAGGTGGCATGGTGAATCCACCGGGTGACCCGCCGCCCGGCAAGGTCCGGCGCCCAGCCCGGGCCTTTCCCGTCGCCAAAGCGCGCGATCCAGTCCCAGGTCCAGTCCTGCGCCCGCTTGCGCGCCGCAGGCGTGCCGAAGGCCGCAAGGTCGTCAAGCCAGCCAAATCCCTGTGCCGCCGCGACAAATGCGGGATCGGGCGTCAGGTCCCAGAGCGAGCGATCCCGCGCCTCGGCCAGATGTCCGGCAAGCAGGATGTTTCCGGCCGCAAGCTGCTTGCCGCGCGCATAAGAGCCGATCGAGCGCGGCTCGGGCTGGGTGACGAAGCCGGCAGCAGATCGCGTGCGGCGCCGTGCCAGCCTTGCCAGCCGGTCCGCAAGCTGGCCAAGCCGTTCAGATGCCGCGCTCTTGCCGCCCATGACCTGCCTTTTCGCCTCGCTCGCCCGTTCTGCGCCCGGTTGGCCCGGTCCGTTATGCACAAGCATAGCGCGAGGGCGCATGGCCTGTCACGACAAAGGCTGGCACGACAAGGGCTGGCACGGGGGTCAGGCCAGGTGATCGATCCGCTTCAGGACCTGGGCCAAGGTATGCACCTCTTCCAGCCAACGGTTGATCAGCCGGGGGTCATGCGGCGCGGCATGGACCCCGGCCGGGATTTCCCGGGCCAGAAGCGCCTCGATGGCCATGGCGACCGGAACCGAGACCAGCCGCGCCATCGCCGTGCCGCGCGCATCGCCCCAGGCATCCATCGCCCAGGTCTCGTGGAACACGGGCCGCCCGTCGCGCTCTGCCCTCAGCGAAACGCAGAGGATCACCCGGTCCGGCTCGCCCTCGGCGTAGGAATTGTCCTTGACCAGCGCGGCCGCCCGGGCGGTCAGCGCGGCGTCGATCTCGTCCTGCGGCTTGCCCTCCAGCGCCTCGATCTCGGCGAAGATCGGCGCCCAGGCCTCGGCCCAGCCGTTCAGCCGGATCGTGCCGCGCACGAAATCGCGCACCTTCCAGTGCGGCTCGAAACGGTAGTCCTGCATGAACGGGTAGCTGTCGCGGTTCGGGTAGACCTCGAAGCTTTCCGGCACCGGCAAGGGCGCGTCATAGCGGGTGATCGCGTCCCAGGGCCGGGCGACGCGCAGTTCGGTGAAATGACGCAGACTGCGCGAGGGCGAGCGCAGCGCCTTCAGCACCCCGGCCGGGGCCCAGCTGAACTTGTAGCGGAAGGCGTTCGGGATTTTCGGCACCCCGCCGCAATAGCTGGTGAAGCTCAGCACGTTGTCGTTGTGATAGGCCTTCGACGCGCGGTAACGGGCGACCAGATCATGCGCCATCAGATGGTCGATGCCGGGGTCCAGGCCGACCTCGTTGATCGAGGTCAGCCCGGCCTCGCGGAAGGCCTGATCCAGGGCACGCATCTCGGGCGCGATGTAGGAGGATGAGGCGAAGTGCGCGCCCTTCTCAAGACACAGCTTCGCAATCGGCACATGCTGGTCGGCGGGCAGCATCGACACGGCGATGTCGCCGGGTTGCAGCGCCTTGGCCAGGGCCTCAAGGCTGAAGGCGCGGATGTCCCGGGTCAGGTCGCCGACCTCGGCGCGGGCCTTTTCGACCGTGCGGTTCCAGACGGTGACAGGGTGGCCCGCCGCGATCAGCCGTCGCAAGCCGGGTATGGACGAAAGGCCGGTGCCGCACCAATGGATGGTCATGTGCTTTCTCCCCACGCTTGGCCGGATCGCGACCAAGAAACTTCGAAAATTCCCGGCAGATCTTTTCGAAAAGACCTGCTCTCGCTTACACGCCCGCGACGTGCCTGTCGAATTCGGCCCTTGCCCGGCCCCAGACGCCCTCGTCAAGCGCCGTCAGTGTCAGAAGCGAGGGCAAGAGTTGCGCCGCGTAGTCCTGCGAGGATTCGACCGGCATCAGGCTGGGCAGATTGTCGATGGCGGTGACGTCCAGCGGTGGCGCGTCATGCACCCGCAAGGCCGGGGCGTCCCAGTCGGTCGCGCGGTCATAGACCTTGATCGGCGAGAAGTCCGAGGTCGGGTCGCAGGCGATATCACCGATCACCGTCAGCTTGCGCGGATCGGTCCTGGCCGAGGCCGGGACAAAGACCGGACAGCCGGGCCGGGCAAGGATGCAGTTCAGGAAGATCTCGTGCTCCAGGATTTCGGGGAAGGGCCCGCCGCTTGCGGTTTCGGCCATGTCCCAGCGGGTCACGGCCACCCCCATCGCGGTGCAAAGGTCCGCCGCCCCGGTGCCGACGCGGCCCAAGGCGCCGATGATGATGGCGCGGGGGCGGTCGAGGCCCTGCAATTCATCGGCCAGTTCGGCCAGCAGCGCATCCTTCGACGCAGCTTTGCGCACCGGCCCGGCGATCCCGCCACGCTGTTGTGCTGCCCAGCATTTCAGGCTGACGGCCGCGCCCGCATAACCGGCCCAGTAGCCGAAGGCCGCAACCCGCCGGCCGTCTTCGTTCACCAGGTATTCGAGGTCGTAAAGCGCCCCGCCCCCGGCCTTGAACCGTTGCAACAGCACCCGCCCGGCGGGCTGGCCCTTGTAGGCGTGCCCGAACATGATGTGGCGATGCGTCAGGGGCGTGCCGTCCTCGGGCAGTTCCTTCAGGCCGAAGATGATCGCATCGGCCGGAGCCTTGGGCCAGAGGTTCTCGTCGGCGATCTCGCAGCCCGCCGCGACGTATCCGTCCAGCGGAATGGCCCGGACCGAGGACCTCTCCACCGTCACCCGGATCCCCGCCTTCACCAGCGCCGCCGCGCCCTCCGGGGTCAGCCCCACACGTTCCTCGTTCGGCCTTTGCTCGGCCCGCACCCACAGATGGGTCATCGCTCGCATCCTTCCGCTGCTTCGCCAGAGTGATACCAGAACCACCGCCGGGAAACAGGGGCGGGCGACGCATTTTCACCCTTTGCAAATGCGGCCCGGTTCAGGTCAGCTTGGCCAGAGCGAAACAGCCGGGACGCCATGCAGATTGAACCGACCTCCCTGCCCGGGGTGCTGATCCTGACCCCGATCCGTCACATCGACGACCGCGGCTGGTTTAGCGAGACGTGGAATGCCGCCCGGATGGCCGCGGCGGGGCTGCGCGTGGATTTCGTGCAGGACAACCGGTCCTTCTGTCATTCGAAGGGCACCTTGCGCGGCCTGCATTGCCAGATACCCCCAAAAGCGCAGGACAAGCTTGTCTTTTGCACGCGCGGGGCGGTTCTGGATGTCGCGGTCGACATTCGCACGGGCTCTCCGACCTATGGTCGCTGGGTCGCGGTGGAGCTTTCGGCCGAGACCGGGCTTCAGATCTACCTGCCCAAGGGTTTCCTGCACGGGTTTGTCACGCTGACCGACGGGGCCGAGGTGCAGTACAAATGCAGCAACCCCTACAGCCCCGACCATGACTGCGCGGTGCGCTGGGACGACCCGGCCATCGGGATCGACTGGGGCGTGACCCGGCCGATCCTGTCACCCAAGGACGCCAGCGCGCCGCTATTGGCCGAGATCGGCCAGCCCTTCCTTTGGGAGGGCGCATGAAACTCATGGTCACCGGAGGGGCGGGGTTCATCGGCTCAGCGGTCGTGCGCCTGGCCGTGGCGCGGGGGCATCAGGTTGTGAACCTTGACGCGCTGACCTATGCCGCCTGCCTGGCCAGCCTTGCCCCGGTTGCGGGCTCCCAGGGCTACTGCTTCGAAAAGGCCGATATCCGCGACCGGTCGGCGCTGGACCGGATCTTCGCCGCACATGCCCCCGACGCGGTGCTGAATCTTGCCGCCGAAACCCATGTGGATCGGTCGATTGACGGGCCTTTCGCCTTCATCGACACCAATGTGACCGGCACCTTCACGCTGCTTGAGGCCGCACGCGCCCATTGGTCGGCACGGGGACGGCCGAATGGATTCCGCTTTCTTCACGTCTCGACCGATGAGGTCTTCGGCACCCTTGGCCCAACGGGCCGGTTCAGGGAAACCACGGCCTACGCCCCGCGCAGCCCTTACGCGGCTTCGAAGGCGGCCTCGGACCACCTGGTCCGCGCATGGGGCGAAACCTTCGGCCTGCCGGTCCTGCTGACCAACTGCTCCAACAACTACGGCCCCTGCCAGTTCCCCGAAAAGCTGGTCCCGGTCGCCATCCTCAAGGCTCTGCACGGCCAGCCGATCCCGGTTTACGGCACGGGCAGGAATGTCCGCGACTGGCTCTTTGTCGAAGACCATGCCGAGGCCCTGCTGGCCGTTCTCGAAGGTGGTCAACCGGGTGGCAGCTGGTGCATCGGGGGCGAGGCCGAGGCACGGAACATCGACATCGTGCGCACGATCTGTCGCCTGATGGACGAGATGCACCCTTCGGGCGCCCCCCACGACCGTCTGATCACCTTTGTCGCCGACCGACCCGGCCATGACGCCCGCTATGCCATCGACCCCGGCCGGATCCGTGCCGATTTCGGCTGGAGGCCGTCGGTCTCGCTGGCCGAGGGGCTGCGCCGCACTGTCCGCTGGTATCTGGACAACGAGGACTGGTGGCGCCCGCTGATAGCCCGTCCCGGTGTCGGCGAAAGGCTGGGGACAGGGGCATGAGCCTTCTGGTCTTCGGCAGGACCGGACAGGTCGCCCGCGCCCTTGGCCGGATCGTTCCCGATGCCACCTTCCTTGGCCGCGCCGAGGCCGATCTTGCCGACCCCGCTGCCTGTGCCACGGCCATCGCTGCCTGCAATGCCAGCGCGGTGATAAACGCCGCCGCCTTTACCGCCGTCGACCGTGCCGAAGCCGAAGCGGCCACCGCCTTTCGAATCAACAGCGAGGCGCCGGCCGCGATGGCCGCTGCCGCCGCCGCCCGGGGCCTGCCCTTCCTGCACCTTTCCACCGATTATGTGTTCGACGGTCACGGCGACCGGCCTTTCGCCCCCGAGTACCCGCCCGCCCCGCTCAATGCCTATGGCCGCTCGAAGCTCGCGGGAGAAGAGGGCATCCGCGCGGCGGGGGGCACCCACCTGATCCTGCGCACCTCATGGGTCTTTTCGGCCCATGGGATGAACTTCGTGAGACGCATGCTTGGGCTGGGGCAGGAGCGCCAAGTCCTGCGGGTCGTTGCCGACCAGATCGGCGGTCCCACTCCGGCCTCCGCCCTCGCCGAGGCGCTGGTGGTGGCCGCGCGGGCACTATGCGCGGGCGCGACGGGCGGCACGCATCATCTTGCCGGCGCTCCCGACGTCAGTTGGGCCGACTTTGCCCGGGCGATCATGGCCGACGCTGGTCTGCCCTGCCGGATCGAGGATATCCCGTCATCGGCCTATCCGACCCCGGCGCGGCGTCCGCAGAACTCGCGACTGGACTGCACCTCGCTTGAAACCGCCTTTGGACTTTCGCGCCCGGACTGGCAGCGGGGGCTGGCCGAGACCATCAGGGAGCTATCGCCATGAACCGAAAGGGTATCCTTCTTGCCGGCGGCACCGGATCGCGGCTCTGGCCGATCACTCTGGGCGCGTCAAAGCAACTGCTGCCGATCTATGACAAGCCGATGATCTACTATCCCCTGTCGGTCCTGATGCTTGCAGGATTGCGCGAGATTGCGGTCATCACCACGCCCGAGGACCAGCCGCAGTTCCAGCGGCTTCTGGGCGATGGCGGCCAGTGGGGCCTGCGGTTCACCTGGCTGGTACAGGAACGGCCCGGGGGGCTGGCACAGGCCTATGTCATTGCAGGCGACTTCCTGGCCGGGGCGCCGTCGGCCATGGTGCTGGGCGACAACCTTTTCTTCGGTCATGGCCTGCCGGAAGCGCTGCGTCAGGCAGATGCCAGCGCGTCGGGGGGTACCGTCTTCGGCTATCACGTCTCGGACCCCGAGCGCTATGGCGTGGCCGCCTTCGACGCCGAGGGCCGCGTGACTGCCATCGTTGAAAAACCAGAGGTTCCGCCCTCCAGCTTTGCCATCACCGGGCTTTACTTCCTGGATGGTCAGGCGCCGGAACTGGCGGCCGGTTTGCGACCCTCGGCCCGGGGCGAACTGGAGATCGTGGACCTGCTTGAACTCTATCGCCGCGACGGCAGGCTACGGGTTGAACGCATGGGGCGCGGCTTTGCCTGGCTCGACACCGGCACGCCGGGCAGCCTGCTGGACGCCGGCAATTTCGTGCGCACGCTACAGGACCGTCAGGGCATGCAGATCGGCTCGCCTGACGAAGTGGCGTTCCGGCAGGGCTGGATCGACCGGGCGGCGCTGGGCGCGCGTGCCCGGCTTTACCAAAAGGGCAGCTATGGCGCCTATCTTGAGGCGATTTCGCGCGAATAGGGGCTGGTGCCGGGCAACCCATCCGGCCCTTGGCCCGTCACGGCCAGCCTGGCACGGTCGGGTCAGGCGGCCTGCTGGTCTGCCGGGCGCCTGATCGAAGGGGCGGCATCCAATACGAGCGGGCGCAAGCCTGTGCCGCCCGCGTCGATCAGTTCAAACAACTGCCGCCGCATCCGGGGTTCCCAGAAGTCGTTGATATGGGCGGCAAGCAGGGTCACGCCTTCGGCATGGGGCTTCGATTCCATGAAGGTGGCGATCTGGTTCGCCATCCGCGCGATCTTGTCAGCCGACATGGCTTTCCTCCGTCGTCAATCGATCCGTGTGGGTGAAGACCTCGAACCGGTCTGCCCGGGCCAGCGCGATCAGCGTGATCCCGGCCTGCTCCGCCAGGTCCACCGCTTCGGCCGTGGGGGCCGAGACCGCGATGATCATCGGCGCCCCCAGCATCGCCACCTTCTGCACCATGTCGGTCGAGACCCGGCTGGTCAGCACGACCGCGCCCTGCGGCGAGATCCGCTGCCGGACCATGGCGCCCGCCAGCTTGTCGAGCGCGTTGTGACGGCCCACGTCCTCACGCGCCAGAACGATCTGCCCGTTCCAGAAGCCCGCGCAATGCACGGCACGGGTCGCGTCGTGCAACGCCTGGCGGCCCGGAAGCGCGGAAACCGCCTCACGCACCTCGGCGGGTGTCATCCGGAAGGCGGACGGCGCCACCATCGGAACCTCGCGCAGCGCCTCGTCGATGCTGTCGATCCCGCAGAGCCCGCAGCCCACCGGACCCGCCATCGTGCGGCGACGGGCGGCAAGCCGGGCCCCGGCCTCCGGTTTCAGCCAAAGCTGCACGTCGCGGCCGCGGGGCAGGCTTTCGACCTCGACCGACAGCACCTCGTCCGGTGTGGCGATGCCTTCGGTCAGGGCAAAGCCATAGCCGTAGTCCTCAAGATCGGATGGAGTCGCCATCATCACCGCCTGGGTCGTGCCGTTGAACGACAGCGCCACGGCCACTTCCTCGGGCAACACCCGGTCCCCCGGTTGGACCGAGGGGCCGAACACCAGCCGAGGGGTCGCCCGCGCGCCCTTCATTCCGCCGCCAGGATCCGACGCGACAGGGCGGCCTGCGCGGTATAGTCCTTCTGCCATTCGGTCGGGCCGTTGGACGGGCTGACCTGCACCGCCGTCACCTTGTATTCCGGGCAGTTGGTCGCCCAGTCGCTGAAGTCGGTGGTGATGACGTTCGCCTGCGTGTCGGGGTGGTGGAAGGTGGTGTAGACCACCCCCGGCGCCACCTTGTCGGTCAGCGTCGCGCGCAGCGTCGTTTCGCCTGAGCGGCTGGCCAGCCGCACCCAGTCGCCCTCGCGGATGCCGCGGTTTTCGGCGTCATGCGGGTTGATCTCCAGCACGTCCTGGTCATGCCAGATCGAGTTTGCCGTCCGCCGCGTCTGGGCGCCGACGTTGTACTGGCTGAGAATCCGCCCCGTGGTCAGCAGCAGCGGGAAGCGTGGGCCGGTCTTCTCATCCGTTGCCACATATTCGGTGCGGATGAACTTGCCCTTGCCGCGGACAAACCCGTCGATGTGCATCAAGGGCGTGCCTTCCGGCGCCTTCTCGTTGCAGGGCCACTGGACCGATCCCATCTCTTCCAGCTTTTCATAGCTCACGCCCGCGAAGGAGGGCGTGGTCATGGCGATCTCGTCCATGATCTGGCTGGGGTGGGTATAAGTCCAGTTCGCGCCCATGGCGTTGGCGAACATCTGGGTCACTTCCCAGTCGGCATAGCCCTGCTTCGGCGCCATCACCTTGCGGACGCGGTTGATCCGGCGTTCGGCGTTGGTGAAGGTGCCGTCCTTTTCCAGGAAGCTGGAGCCGGGGAAGAATACATGCGCGTAATTCGCGGTCTCGTTCAGGAAGAGGTCGTGGACGATGACGCATTCCATCGCAGCCAGACCGGCGGCGACATGTTTCGTATCGGGGTCCGACTGCAGGATGTCCTCACCCTGGCAGTAGAGGCCCTTGAACGTGCCCTCGACGGCGGCGTCCAGCATGTTCGGGATGCGCAGGCCGGGTTCGGGGTCGATGGTCACGCCCCAGAGGTTTTCATAGATCGCCCGGACTTCCGGGTTCTTCACATGGCGGTAGCCCGGCAGTTCGTGCGGGAAGGACCCCATGTCGCATGAGCCCTGCACGTTGTTCTGGCCCCGCAGCGGGTTCACGCCCACGCCCTTGCGACCGATATTGCCGGTCAGCATCGCAAGGTTGGCGATCCCGATGACGGTGGTCGAGCCCTGGGAGTGTTCCGTCACGCCCAGACCGTAGTAGATCGCCGCATTTCCGCCCGTCGCGTAAAGCCGCGCCGCTGCCCGGATTTCTTCGGCCGGGACGCCGGTGACCATCTGCACCGCCTCGGGCGCGTGGTTGGGGGCGCCGATGAACTCGGCATAGTCCTGGAATTCGTCCCAGTCGCAGCGGTCCCGGATGAAGGCCTCGTTGTAGAGCTTCTCGGTCACGATCACATGGGCGATGGCGCTGACCACGGCCACGTTCGTTCCCGGCGTCAGCGCCAGATGATGCGCGGCCTTGTAATGCGGGCCTTCCACGGTCTCGGTCCGACGCGGATCGACGACGATCAGCTTCGCCCCCTGCCGAAGCCGCTTCTTCATCCGCGACGCAAAGACAGGGTGCCCGGCATGCGGGTTGGCGCCGATCACCATGATGACGTCGGCTTCCTCGACGCTGTCGAAGTCCTGCGTCCCGGCGCTGGTGCCGTAGGTCTGCCCAAGGCCATAGCCGGTGGGCGAATGGCAGACGCGCGCGCAGGTATCCGTATTGTTGTTCATGAAGACGGCGCGGGTCAGCTTCTGGACCAGATAGGTCTCTTCGTTCGTGCAGCGCGACGAGGTGATGACCCCCACCGACTGGCGGCCATATTTGGCCTGGATGCCCTTCATCTTGCCCGCCGCGAATTCCATCGCTTCGGCCCAGGACACTTCCTGCCACGGGTCAGAGATATTCTCGCGGATCATCGGCTTCAGGATGCGGTCCTGATGCGTGGCATAGCCATAGGCAAAGCGGCCCTTGACGCAGGAATGGCCCCGGTTGGCCTTGCCGTGCTTGTAGGGCGTCATGCGGACCAACTCGTCGCCGCGCATCTCGGCCTTGAAGCTGCACCCCACCCCGCAATAGGCACAGGTGGTGATGATGCTGCGGTCGGGCGTGCCGATGTCGATCACGGATTTCTCGGTCAGCGTCGCGGTCGGGCAGGCCTGCACGCAGGCGCCGCAGGACACGCAGTCACTGGCCAGCGCATTGTCCGTCCTAGCGCCAAAGGACACGCGGCTGTCGAAGCCCCGGCCCTCGATGGTCAGCGCAAAGGTGCCCTGCACTTCCTCACAGGCCCGGACGCAGCGCGAGCAGACGATGCATTTCGCCGGGTCATAGGCAAAGTAGGGGTTGCTGTCGTCCTTCGGCAGCCACTGCGGATTGGCCTCGCCCGAGTTGTTCTTCGGGCGGAAATGGGTATCGATGGCCTCATAGCGCACATCGCGCAGGCCGACGGCGCCGGCCATGTCCTGCAACTCGCAATCACCATTCGCCGCGCAGGTCAGGCAGTCCAGCGGGTGGTCGGAGATATAGAGCTCCATCACCCCCCGGCGCAGGTCCTTCAGCTTGCCGGTCTGGGTCTTGACCTTGATGCCGGGCGCGACCGGGGTGGTGCAGGAGGCCGGAGTGCCGTTGCGGCCCTCGATCTCGACTAGGCACAACCGGCAGGAGCCGAAGGCCTCCAGGCTGTCAGTGGCGCAAAGCTTCGGCACCGAAATCCCGATCTCGGCGGCGGCACGCATGATGCTGGTGCCTTCCGGAACCGTCACCTCGAAGCCGTCGATTTCCAGAGTCACCAGTTGCTTGGATTTGGCCGCCGGGGTGCCGAAATCGCGGTCAGGGATGATGAAGTCCTTGAAGTCTTTCATTCTGCTGCCTCCTTCGCGCGGGCGAAGTCATCGGGGAAATGGGTCAGGGCGCTCATCACCGGATAGGGGGTGAAGCCCCCAAGGGCGCAGAGCGAGCCGGATTTCATCGTGTTGCACAGGTCGGTGATCAGCGGGATCGCGCTGGCGTCGCCGCGGGCCACGCGGTCCAGCGTTTCCACGCCGCGCACGGCGCCGATGCGGCAGGGGGTGCATTTGCCGCAGCTTTCAATCGCGCAGAACTCCATCGCGAAGCGTGCCATGGCCAGCATGTCGGTGCTGTCGTCGGCGATGGTCAGACCGGCATGGCCGATAAGGCCGTCCTTGGCGCCGAATTCCTCATAGCCGAAGGGCGTGTCGAAGAGCGACGGCGGGAACCAGGCACCCAGCGGCCCGCCAACCTGCACCGCCTTGACCGGGCGGCCACTGGCCGTGCCGCCGCCGATCTCGTTGACGATCTGGCCGAGAGTCAGACCGAAGGCCACCTCGTAAAGCCCACCAAAGCGGACGTTCCCGGCGATCTGCAGGGGGATCGTCCCGCGCGAACGGCCAAGGCCGAAGTCCTTGTAGAACGCCGCTCCCTTCGCCATGATGACCGGCACCGAGGCCAGCGAGATCACGTTGTTGACCACGGTTGGACGGCCCAGGAACCCCTGCAGCGCGGGCAAGGGCGGCTTGGCGCGGACGATACCACGCTTGCCCTCAAGGCTGTTCAGAAGCGAAGTCTCCTCGCCGCAGACATAGGCCCCGGCACCAACCCGGATTTCCATGTCGAACGCGGGGCCCAACACCCCGGCCTCCCGCGCGATGCGGACGGCGGCCTCCATGACGCGGATCGCCACCGGGTATTCCGAGCGCAAATAGACGTAGCCCTTGGTCGCCCCGCAGGCGAGGCCGGCAATCACCATGCCCTCGATCAGGCAGAAGGGGTCACCCTCCATCAGCATCCGGTCGGCGAAGGTGGCAGAGTCGCCCTCATCGGCGTTGCAGACGATGTATTTCTGGTCGCCCGGGGCCTCGGACACGGTCTTCCACTTGATCCCCGTCGGGAACCCTGCTCCGCCCCGGCCACGCAGACCGGACTCCGTCACCTCGGCCACGATCTCGGCCTTGGACATCGCCTTGGCGCGGTCCAGCCCCACCAGTCCGCCATGCGCGCGGTAGTCGTCCAGCGACAGGGGGTCGATCACGCCGACGCGGGCGAAGGTCAGCCGGGTCTGGCCCTTCATCCAGGGCAGATCCTCGACCAGCCCCAGAGACTTGGGATGCACGGACAGATCACCGAACAGCCCCGGCACATCGGCCAGGGTCATCGGGCCAAAGCCCAGGCGGCCGGCATCCGTCACGACCTCGACCAGCGGCTCCAGCCAGACCATCCCGCGCGAGCCGTTGCGGACGAGCTGAACCGTCACACCGCGCGCCGCGCCTTCGGCCACGATCGCCTCGGCCAGGGTGTCGGCCCCGAGTGCTACGGCGGCGCTGTCCAGCGGAACGTAGATCTTCATTTCGCCACCTCCGCGACGATGCCTTCATCGCAGCGACCCACCAGCCGCCCGTCGACCATCGCCGCCGGTCCGCAGGCGCAGAGGCCCAGGCAGAACACCGGCTCGAGCGTCACGCGGCCATCGGGTGTGGTTTCATGCCAGTCGATCCCCAAGGCCGCCTTGATCCGCTCGGCCACCGCATCGCCGCCCATCGTCTTGCAGGCCTCGGCCCGGCAGAGCTTCAGCACATGACGACCAGCGGGCTTTTCGCGGAAGTCGTGGTAGAAGCTGACAACACCGTGAACCTCTGCCTTGGACAGCATCAACGCGGCCGCGATCTGCGGAAGGGCGCTGTCGGGGATATAGCCGAATGCCTCTTGCACCGCGTGCAGGATCGGCAAGAGCGGCCCCTCAAGCCCTTGATGAGCCTCAAGGATCTCGGCGATCCGATCGGTGTGGAGGTTGGAATCTAGCATGCGGGCACCCTTTGGCTGGCACGCGCTTGTATACGCCAACTGATAGGATTATCAATTTCGATATGCCGTTACTCGATAGCCAAAAACTATCGAAAGCGCCGGACAGCCTCATCCAGCAGGGCTTGCAGGATGGGGGTCTGCGGGTCGCGGCGGGCGGTGATCAGCCCGACACTGTGTTCCGCCTCGGGGTCGACGATCGGCAGCGAGACCAGCCGCCCGTCGGCCACGAACATGTCGGCCAGCTTCTTTGGCACGATGCTGGCCCAACGGCCGGTCACCACATGGGCCACCAGCGCCATGGTCGAATTCGACTCGATCATCGGCTGCGCCATGACTCCGGCCTCACCCAGGTGCTGGTTCACGATCCGCCGGTTCTGCATGTCCGAGGTCAGAAGGCAAAGCGGCACGGCGGCCAGGTCGCCCCAGGTCACCTGCCGCCGCGATGCGATGTCCGACCCCGGGGCAATCAGCAGGCGGTAGAATTCGGTGTAAAGCGGCACCTGCGACACACGGCCGAGCGGTTCGTTGTCGAGATAGGTGATCCCGGCTTCCAGATCGAGCGACTCGATCCCGGTCAGGATCTCCACGCTGGTCCGCGACAGGATCGACACCCGGACGTTGGGGTGCTTCTGGGTGAAGGGCCCGGTCAGGTCGGCCACCATGGGCAGGGCGGTGGGGATCACCCCGATCCGCAGATTGCCCGACAGGCCCGACCGCACCACGCGCATCTCGTCCCGCAGCGCCCGCACATCACCCACGATGCCCAGCGCCCGGTCCAGCACCCTTTGCCCTTCCGGCGTCAGGCCCTGGAACCGGCTGCCGCGAAAGACCAGCTGCACGCCCAGCTGATCCTCCAGCTGCCGGATCGCGCTGGAAAGCGAGGGCTGCGTCACCCCGCAGGCCTCGGCCGCGCGACCAAAGTGGCGTTCCTTGGCCAGGGCGATGAACATTTCCAGCTTGTCGATCATACCCCGAACCCTGCCGCGCCCCGCCCTTGCCCGCAAGGGGCTTAGGCCTTACCTCTGGCGCATGAGACGCTTCCTTCCCTTCCTGCCGAAACCCGTGATTGTCCCGGTGATCCGCCTTGGTGGCACCATCGGCACCGGCGCCCGCAGCCTGAATGACGAGGCGCTGGCCCCGCTGATCGAGAAGGCCTTCAAGATGAAGCCCGCCGCCGTGGCGCTGCAGATCAATTCTCCCGGTGGGTCGGCGGTGCAGTCCAGCCTGATCGCCGCGCGCATCCGCAGGCTGGCGGATGAGAAGAAGGTCCCAGTCCATGCCTTTGTCGAGGATGTCGCCGCCTCGGGCGGCTATTGGCTGGCCTGCGCGGGCGATGACATTTGGGTCGATCCCAGCAGCATTGTCGGCAGTATCGGGGTGATCTTCGCCAGCTTCGGCTTTCCCGAACTGATGGCCCGGCAGGGGGTGGAACGCCGCGTGGTGACCGCCGGCAAGTCCAAAAGCTTCGCCGACCCCTTCCTGCCACAGAAGCCCGAGGACGTGGAGCGGCTGAAGGCGCTGCAAACCCCGATTCATCAGGCCTTCATCGACCATGTGAAGGCCAGGCGGGGCGCGCGGCTGGACCAGACCGCTGATCTTTTCAACGCCGATATCTGGGTCGGGCAGCAATCGGTCGATCTTGGTCTGACCGACGGCGTCGGCCATCTGGTGCCGAAACTGAAGGCGCTTTACGGCGACAAGGTCAAGCTTGTCCCGCTTGGCCGCAAGCGCAGCCTGTTCCAGCGCCTTGGCCTGTCGCTGGTGGACGAAACGCTTGGCGCGGTGGAAGACAGGGCGCTCTGGGCGCGCTATGGGCTCTAGATGCTTCTGAAGATCATCATCGTCTTTCTGGGCGGCATGGTGCTGATCGCCATGATCGGACGTGCGCTCTTTCCGGGCGCCCTGCCAAAGGTGCTGCGAAAACGCCAAGGCCCCCCTCGTTGCGCGAAATGCGGGCGCTATCTGATCGGCCGCAAGACATGCGACTGCGGGGGAAGCGCGAAATGACGGCACTGGTGACTGGGGCAGGCAAGCGGCTGGGCCGGGCCATGGCTCTTTACCTCGCGCGGCGCGGGCATGACGTGGCGGTGCATCATGCGTCTTCCGCGGATGAGGCCGAGGCGGTCGCCGCCGAAATCCGCGCGATGGGCCGCCGCGCCCAGACCTTCCGCGCCGATCTGCTGATCGAGGCCGAGACGCAGGCCCTGATCCCCGCCGTGACCAAGGCGCTCGGCCCCCTGACCGTTCTGGTCAACAACGCCTCGATCTTCGAATATGACCGGATCGACACCGCGACCCGCCAAAGCTGGGACCGCCATATCGAGTCGAACCTCCGCGCGCCCTATGTCCTGACGCAGGGCTTCGCCGCCCAATGCCCACCCGCCACGACCGACGAGAGCGGCGAACCCCTTGCCCAGGGCCTGATCGTCAACATGATCGACCAGCGCATCCTGAAACTGACGCCCGAATTCAGCACCTACACCATCGCCAAGATGGGCCTCTGGGCGCTGACCCGCACGGCGGCGCAGGGTCTGGCGCCGCATGTCCGCGTCAACGCCATCGGCCCCGGCCCCACCCTGCAGGGCGCCCGGCAAAGCGCGCATCATTTTGCCCGCCAGCGGTCCGCCACCGTTCTGGGAAGGGGCGCGAACCCCTCTGACATCACGGCGGCGCTGGGGTTTTTCCTCGACAGCCCCGGCGTGACCGGGCAATTCCTGGCGATCGACGGCGGGCAGCATCTGGCCTGGCAGACGCCCGATGTGCTGGGTGTGGAGTAGCGCTGGCCGCCTTGGCCCGGCAAGTTGTCCACTTCTCACGCAGCCGTCATAGCTTCGTCATAAATCCTTAGGAATTTCAGGGATTTGCTTTGTGGATGAAAATCTTTCGTTGAAAATCAATGGCTTGAATTTCCGCCCAAAAAATAGGCAACATCACGAAGCGGGCCGAAATCCACGAAAAATCCGCACTGGTGAAAACTTCTCCGCAAAGTTATCCACAAAAACCGTGGACAGCTTTTCCCTTGCCACCGCCCCCGGTTCGGTGCAGCCGTAGGCCGAGAATCGACAGACTGTAAACCATGGACGACAAAGCCCGCAGCGGACATGAGGTGATCCAGGATTACCTGAAGACGCTTGACGGTTCGCCCGGCGTCTACCGGATGCTAAACGCCGCCTCCGAGGTGCTTTACGTCGGCAAGGCGCGGAACCTGAAAGCGCGGGTGTCGAACTATGCGCGACCTTCGGGACATTCCGGCCGCATCGCCCGGATGATCCACGAAACGGCATCAATGATGTTCCTGACCACGCGGACGGAACTTGAGGCGCTGCTTCTGGAACAGAACCTCATCAAGCAGCTGAAGCCGCGCTACAATGTGCTTCTGCGCGATGACAAGAGCTTTCCGAACATCCTGATCTCGTCCGAACATCCCTTCCCGCAGATCAAGAAGCATCGCGGCAAGAAGTCCGAAAAGGGCGCCTATTTCGGCCCCTTCGCCAGCGCGGGCGCGGTGAACCGCACGCTGAACCAGTTGCAGAAGGTGTTCCTGCTGCGGAACTGCTCGGATTCGATGTTCGACAGCCGCACCCGCCCCTGCCTGCAATACCAGATCAAGCGCTGCTCGGCCCCCTGCGTCGGCAAGATCAGCGCCGAGGGCTATGCGGGCCTTGTCGCTGACGCGACCCGCTTCCTTGAAGGCAAGACCACCTCTGTTCAGGCCGACCTCGCCCGCGCCATGACCGAGGCTTCCGAAGCGATGGAGTTCGAACGCGCCGCCGCCCTGCGCGACCGGATCAAGGCCCTCACCCAGGTCCAGCAGTCGCAAGGCATCAACCCACAGGGCGTGGCCGAGGCCGATGTCGTCGCTCTCCACCTCGAACACGGGCAAGCCTGCGTCCAGGTCTTCTTCATCCGCGCCAACCAGTCCTGGGGCAACCGCGACTTCTACCCCAAGACCGGGGCCGGGGCCGAGGAACCAGAGATCATGGAGGCCTTCCTCACCCAGTTCTACGACGACAAGGACCCCCCGCGCCTGATCCTCCTGTCCCACCCCGTCGACAACCCCGATCTGGTGACCGAGGCCCTCAGCGCCCGCGCCGGCCGCCGCGTCGAACTCGCCGTCCCCCAGCGCGGCGAAAAGGCGGAACTGGTCGAAAACGCCACCCGCAACGCCCGTGAAAGCCTTGCCCGCCGGATGGCCGAGTCGACCACGCAGAACAAGCTCCTCACCGGGCTGGCGGAGGCCTTCGACCTCGATGCGCCGCCGAAGCGGATCGAGGTCTATGACAACTCCCACATCCAGGGCACCAATGCCGTGGGCGGGATGATCGTCGCCGGGCCCGAGGGCTTCCTGAAATCGCAGTACCGCAAGTTCAACATCAAGTCCGAGGCCGGGGCGAACTCCGACGACTTCGGCATGATGAAAGAGGTTCTGACCCGCCGGTTCGAGCGTCTGTTGAAGGAAGACCCGGAGCGGAAGACAGACATGTGGCCCGACCTCCTGCTGATCGACGGCGGGGCAGGGCAGGTGTCGGCGGTGGCCGAGATCATGTCTGAACTCGGCGTCGAGGACATCCCCATGGTTGGCGTCGCCAAGGGCATCGACCGCGACGCCGGGAAAGAGGAATTCCACCGCCCCGGCGAACGCCCCTTCGCCCTGCAACGGAACGACCCCGTCCTCTACTTCATCCAGCGCCTGCGCGACGAAGCCCACCGCTGGGCCATCGGCGCCCACCGCGCCAAGCGCGCGAAGGCGGTCAGCTTGACTCCCCTTGACGACATCCCCGGCATCGGAGCCACCCGCAAACGCGCGCTCCTGCAACACTTCGGCAGCGCCAAGGCCGTGGCGCGGGCCGGGGTGGAGGACCTGCGAGCCGTGGACGGGATTTCCGAAGCGATGGCCAAGACCATCGCGGACTATTTCTCGACCAGGGGCTGATCCGACCCCGAGATATCGGCTGTGCAGCCGGTCCACTGGTGCATCCGCGCAGCGGGACCGCAGTCAGGAGGCCCAAACGCATGGCGGTTGATGCCCCCTTTCGTCTGCCTCACCCTTGGTCTACCAATTCCAGCATGAGGTGGACGATCCCGAACATATTGACGGTTCTGCGCCTGCTTGCCGCGCCGGGCGTGGCGATCATGTTCCTGTATTTCCACCGCCCCTGGGCCGACTGGTTTGCCTTGGCGCTGTTCATCGGCGCGGCCTTGACCGACTGGTTCGACGGCTATCTTGCCCGGCTCTGGAAGCAGGAGTCGAAGTTCGGCGCGATGATGGACCCGATTGCCGACAAGGCCATGGTGCTGATCGCTCTGATGGTCATCACCGGCTACAACGGGATGAACCCATGGCTCATCCTGCCTGCCACGGTGATCTTCTTCCGCGAAGTGTTCGTCTCGGGCCTGCGCGAGTTTCTGGGCGCGAAGGCGGGTTCGCTGAAGGTCACGCGGCTCGCCAAGTGGAAGACGACGGCCCAGATGGTGGCGATCGCTGTCCTGTTTCTTGGCACGGGCTTTGATTACCTGAACGTCCTTGCGCTTGAGGGGATGACACCGGAACAGCATATTCAGGCCGTCGCCGCCGGCGAAGCCGAAGCGATCCGCACCTGCGGCAACCGCGATTGCGCATCCTATGCCAATCTTGTCGGCATCTGGCTGCTGTGGACCGCTGCGGTGCTGACGCTGCTTACGGGGTGGGAATACTTCTCGAAATCCCTGCCGTATCTGCGGGACGACAAATGATCGAGGTGCTCTATTTCGCTTGGGTCCGGGAGAGGATCGGCCTGCCGCGGGAAAAGGTGGTGACCACGGCGGCAACTGTTGCCCAGCTGGTCGAAGAACTTCGGGCGCGGGAAGAGCGCTATGCCGCGGCCTTTGCCGACACGTCTGCCTTGCGGGTGGCGCTGGATCAGGAGCTGGCCGATTTCGATTCCCCCCTCGCCGGGGTACGCGAGGTGGCCTTCTTTCCCCCGATGACAGGCGGTTGAGGATGCGGGTCGCGGTCCAGTCCGCGCCCTTCGACCTGGGGGCGGAAGTCGCCGGCTTCAGCGCAGGGGCCGCCGGGGCGGGGGCGGTGGTCAGCTTCACCGGCATCGTGCGCCCCGATGGCGGGCTGACCGGGATGGAGATCGAACATTATCCGGGCATGACGGAAAAGGCGATTTCCGGGCTTGTCGAACAGGCGATGGCCCGCTGGGGGCTGATCGATGCGCTGGTGATCCATCGTTACGGCACCCTTTCGCCCGGCGAGACGATCATGATGGTGGCCACCGCCGCGCCGCACCGGGCCGATGCCTTTGCGGCGGCCGAATTCCTGATGGACTACCTCAAATCCCGCGCGCCTTTCTGGAAGAAGGAAAGACGCGATGACGGCGCGACCTGGGTTGTGGCGAAGGATGAGGATGAGGCCGCGCTGCGGCGCTGGTAGCCCCGGACGCTCATCCCCCGCCAAAGCGCGATTGCCAGCAGGGTTGCAGATCCCCCGGCTGGGGCTGCGCCAGCCAGACGGCCCGGGCCATGGCGCGGGCCAGGCAGGTGGCGGCGGCATGGCCGATCTGGAACGGATCGGCCACCGGGTCCTGCATCGGCCGGGCGCCGGTCGCCGCGGCAAAGACCAGATCCCCGTCCAGCGGCGTATGCGAGGGCACCAGCGCCCGGGCCATGCCGTCATGCGCCGCCACCGCCATGCGCTGCGCCTGCGCCTTGGTCAGCAGGGCATCGGTGGCGACGATGGCGATGGTCGTGGCCTCGCCCAGTCGCTTGGCCGGAAGGGGCGCGTCCTGTGGCAGCCTCGGCGCGGGGCCGAGACCGCCGAACTCTGCCCCCTCTTCCCAGGGCGCGGCCCAGAACTGCGGGCCGTCGCCCACAGTGGCCGAACCCAGCGCATTCACCGCCACCAGCGCCCCCACGGTGATGCCCGAGGGCAAGACCGCCGAGGCCGAGCCAAGCCCACCCTTCAGCGTGCCGGTCATGGCGCCAAAGCCTGCCCCGGCAGTGCCAAGGGCAAAATCGCCCGCCGCCGCCCCAAGCGCCGCACGCCCAAGCGCGGGATAGGGGCTGTCACCCCAAGCCTTGTCCCCGCCGTTCAAGAGGTCGAAAAGGATCGCCCCCGGCACGATCGGCACCCGCACCGGCCCGACCGGAAACCCCCGGCCGATGTCGCGCAGACCCGCCATGACGCCTGCCCCCGCGTCCAGCCCAAAGGCCGAGCCGCCGGACAGGAACAGGGCATCCACACGTTCCACCAGCCTGTCTGGGGCCAGAAGTTCGGTCTCGCGCGTGCCGGGCGCACCGCCCATGACATGGACGGCGGCGACAAAGGGCCGGTCGGCGGTCAGCACCGTCACGCCGGACCGCAGGGCGGCGTCATGGGCATTGCCGACACGAAGGCCCGTGACATCGGTGATGAGGTTGCGGGGGCCGGGGCGCATGGGTCAGTGGTCCGTCAGCGGCACGGTGAACTCGGCCCGGTAATCGGGGCCATCTGTCTTCGCCGTCACGACCAGCGTCCAGTAACGCGCGACCGGGGGCTTGCCCTGGGTGAAGATGCGCCGCAAGCCGGGGATGTTGATCGAGATCGAGCCGCTGAAATAGGGGTTCCTTTTCTGCTGTATCGGGGCCTCGGGCTTGTCCCCGACCGAGGCGGGAAGCGGGAAGCGGAAGTGCAGACCCCGGGCGCTGTCAGTGGTGGCGGGAAGGGTCTGCTCCTTGGTCCAGACAGGGAACACCTCGTTCCTGTAGGGCGAGCTGTTCGTGGCCCTGGACATGTTCCGCTGCTCGTGAACGTCCAGACAGGTCAGCACCAGCCGGAAGTCACCCCGCGCCCGGATGGGTTGGGCCGTCCGCACCCGGCCCTGAAAGACCCCGCCCAAGGGCACCGGCGTCCGGCCCTCGATCTCGATCTCGGAGGCACCGAATGCCTTGGCCCGGCTGGTCCAGAGCAGGGCCTTGCCGACATGCCACAGGCAGACAGCCAGAAACACGCCTTCCAGGAAAAGCATCGGGTTGAAGTCGGGATCGTCGAAGTCAAAGATCCAGGGCCAGCCCAGCATCCAGCCGACCCAGACCGCCGCCGCCCCGGAAAGCGCCGCCATGATCCAGGCCGTTACTGCCTTTTCCTTGGGCTCGAACTCTTCGCCATGGGATGACCTGACCATCTCGACCCCGCCAGCCTGCATCCGTTTGCCGCCAGCCTAGCCGCGGGCACCCCCGGCGCAAAGTCCCTTGCAAGATTGCGCCAGCGGGCGCAAAAGACCCATGAGCCGTGGCGATGGCGTCGCCACAGGGGCAAAGGCCCCGACGCTTGCGGAACCCGTGTTGCCTCGGGGCCGCTTCCGTCCTGTACGCCGGGACCTTTCGGGGTCCCAGAGCGGCCCCGTATCAAAGGGGTCTGACATGGAACTCATCCGTCCCGAACACTACCGCTATCACAACGGCCCGGCGAAGGACGCCCTTCCCTTCGCCGATCAGGAATACCACGACCGTCTTTCCGGCCTGCACGACATCATGGAGATGCATGGGCTGGATGCCGTCGTGCTGACCTCGATGCACAACGTCGCCTATTACTCGGGCTTTCTCTATTGCAGCTTCGGGCGGCCCTATGCCTGTGTCGTCACGAAAACCGACTGTGTGACGGTCAGCGCGGGGATCGACGCGGGCCAGCCCTGGCGGCGGTCGATTGGCGACAACATCACCTATACCGACTGGAAGCGCGACAATTTCTGGCGGGTGGTGGCCTCCATCACCGGCGAGGGCAAGGTCATCGGCTGCGAGGCGGATCACCTGACGATGGAACGGGCCGAGAAGCTGAACGCCTTCCTCAAGCCGAAGCGCGGGGTGGATATCAGCGCCGCGACGATGGAACAGCGGATGCGCAAGTCCGAGGCCGAAATCGCGCTGATCAAGCATGGGGCCAATGTGGCCGACGTCGGCGGTTATGCGATCCGCGATGCGGTCAAGGTCGGCGCGACCGAGCTTGAGGTCGCCATGGCCGGCCGCGACGCGATGGAGCGCGAGATCGCCAAACGCTTTCCGGATGCCGAATACCGCGACACCTGGGTCTGGTTCCAGTCCGGCCTCAACACCGACGGCGCGCATAACCCGGTGACGAACCGCAAGCTGCAGCGCGGCGATATCCTGTCCTTGAACTGCTTCCCGATGATCTCGGGCTATTACACCGCGCTGGAACGGACGATGTTCGTGGGCGAGGTGGACGCGGCCAGCCTGAAGGTCTGGGAGGCGAACATCGCCGCGCATGAATATGGGATGAGCCTCCTGAAGCCCGGCGCCTCCTGCTCCGAGGTTACGGCGAAGATCAACACCTTCCTCGCCGACCGCGACATGCTGCAATACCGGACCTTCGGTTACGGGCACAGCTTCGGCGTTCTCAGCCATTACTACGGCCGCGAGGCGGGGCTGGAGCTGCGCGAGGATATCGACACGGTGCTGGAACCCGGCATGGTGATCAGCATGGAGCCGATGCTGACCATCGCCGACGGCCAGCCCGGTGCGGGCGGCTACCGCGAGCATGACATTCTGGTCATCACCGAAGATGGCGGCGAGGATATCACGCACTACCCCTATGGCCCGGCCTTCAACGTGGTGGGCTGATCCCGATCGCCAGAACCCCGGAATCGGCGGAAATCCGGTTCCGGGGCCGCCCCGGCGCGCAAGATTCGGATAAATCAACGGATTCGGGCTTGACGCAGCCCGTCCGCCGTGGCGCAAGGTGGCAAAGCTGCCATCAACACAGAGTCTGCCAAGTGACCGTTTCTCTTGCCCGGATCGTCGCGATCCTTGCCCTGCCGCTGCTTGCCGCCTGCTCCAGCGCTCCGAAGACACCCGAGCCTCCGCCGGTCGTGCCCGGGTATGAGGGGATCCAGGACGGGGAATTCTTCATCGAGCCGGTGCCGGCGCAGTATCTGACCGGTGACAATCGCCGGGCCGAGGTGGCCTATGCCGGGGGCGATGCGCCGGGGACCATCGTGGTCGATATCTTCACCCGAAAGCTTTACCTTGTGGGCGAAGGCGGCACCGCCACGCGCTATCCCATCGCCGTCGGGCGTGAGGGGCTGTCGTTCAAGGGCACCGGCGTGATCGGGCGCAAGGCGGAATGGCCGCGCTGGCAGCCGACCGCCAACATGGTCCGCACTCGCCCAGACCTTTACGCCGAATACGCCGGCGGCCTGCCGGGCGGTCTGCTGAACCCGCTGGGCGCGCGGGCGCTGTATCTGTATCGCGGCGGGCGCGACACGATGTTCCGCATCCATGGCACGGCGGACTCTGCCTCGATCGGGGCTGCGACCAGCGCGGGCTGCATCCGCCTTTTCAATCAGGACATCATCGACCTTTACAACCGCGTCCCGAACGGCGCGCGCGTCAAGGTGCGGACCGAGGCCGAAAGTCTGGCCATCGAAGGCCCGCAGATGATCGACGCCTTCGGCCGTGTGGTTCCGGCCACGCCTGAAAACATGGCCAAGAAAGAACGCGACCTCGCCGAGATCGCGCGCCAGGCCGAGAAGGACCGCGAGGCCGCCCAGAAGGCCGAAGAAAAGCGTCTTGCCGCCTGCGCCCGCCGCGGGATCGAGCCGGGCGATTGCCCGCGCCCGATGCCGGTGGATGCGTCGGTGGTCGTGGGCACCTCGCAGCAGCTTTAGGTCAGGATGACGTAGTCCTTCAGGGTGGTCTCCACCACCTCCCACACACCTTCGAAACCGGGGCGGATGATGTAGCTGTCACCCGCCCGGAGGTGGATGACGGTGCCATCGTCGCCGGTCAGGATCGAATGGCCGGAATGGATGTGGACATATTCCCATTCGCTGTATGACATCCGCCAGGCCCCGGGGGTCGACTGCCAGAGACCGGAGTAAAGCCCGTCACGGTCCTCAAGGTTCCAGGTGGTGTGGACGGGATCGCCCTTGACCACCTTTGCGGGATCGGGGCGATCGACTTCGGGGGTAATGCCATCACGGGTCAGGCGTTCGACAAGAGACATGGGGGCTCCTTTCCTTTCGCGCATTGGGCGGATCGGCCCAGCCGCCGTCAAGCCCTGCCGGTGACGCTGCGCTGCGGCGCAATTCTGTTGCGGTTGCGGGGCGCTTGTGCCCATATGGCGGGCAGTTTGCGAAGCCCGAGGCACCGAAGATGAGCGCCACCTCCCCCGTCCGTCCCGTGCTGCCCCCCGACATCCGCGCCCGCAAGGGCGGTGCGCCGCTGGTGGTGCTGACCGCCTATTCCACCCCGGTCGCGCGGCTGGTCGATGCGCATTGCGACATAGCCCTGGTGGGCGACAGCGTCGGGATGGTGATCCACGGTCTGCCCTCGACCCTCGGCGTGACGATGGAAATGATGATCCTGCACGGACGTGCCGTGGTGCGGGGCGCGCAGAAGGCGATGCCCGTGATCGACATGCCCTTCGGGTCTTATGAGGAAAGCCCGCAGCAGGCCTTCCGCAATGCCAGCCGTCTGATGGCGGAAACCGGCGCCCCGGCGGTCAAGCTGGAAGGCGGGCAGCATATGGCCGAGACCATCGCCTTCCTGACCGCGCGCGGCGTGCCGGTCATGGCGCATATCGGGCTGACCCCGCAGGCGGTGAACACGCTGGGCGGCTACAAGGTCGTCGGCCGCGATGCCGAAGCCGCCAAGGTCATGGCCGACGCCCGCGCTATCGAGGCGGCGGGCGCCTTTTCCGTGGTGCTGGAGAAAGTGCCCTCGGGCCTTGCCGGCAAGGTGACGCGGGCGCTTGCGATCCCGACCATCGGCATCGGCGCGGGGGTGGACTGCGACGGGCAGGTGCTGGTGGTCGATGACATGCTGGGCCTTTTCACCGATTTCCGGCCCAAGTTCGTGAAACGCTTTGCCGAGCTTGGAAAGGCGGCGGACGATGCCATCGCCGCCTATGCCGCCGAGGTCCGCAGCCGCGCCTTCCCGGCCGAGGAACACAGCTTTCCCGACGTTTTGCCAAAGCCAGGGGCGGCGAAGACATGACGCCCATTCTGCGGACGGTGGCCGATCTGCGGGCCTTGGCCCGGGGCTGGAAGGCGCGGGGCGAAACGGTCGGCGTGGTCCCGACCATGGGGGCGCTGCACGACGGGCACCTGTCGCTGGCCCGCCGCGCACGGGCGGAGTGCGACCGGGTGGTCACCACGATCTTCGTGAACCCCAAACAGTTCAACAACCCGGATGACCTGAAGAAATACCCCCGCAGCGAAGCCGCCGACGCGGCGCTTCTGGCTACGGTGCCGGTCGACGCAATCTTCGCCCCGCCGGTGGAAGAGGTCTACCCGGATGGCTTCATCACCACGGTCTCCATGGCCGGGGTGGCGCAGCCGCTGGAGGGCCACATGCGCCCCGGCCATTTCGACGGCGTGGCGACCGTGGTCACCAAGCTCTTCGGGATGAGCCTCGCCGACCGCGGCTATTTCGGCCAGAAGGACTGGCAGCAGTTGCAGGTGGTTCTGCGGCTGGTGCGCGATCTGAACATCCCGGTGGAGGTGGTGGGTTGCGAAACGATCCGTGAGGCGGACGGGCTGGCGATGAGCAGCCGCAACGTTCGCATGACCGCCGAAGGCCGGGCCAAGGCCCCGGTGCTATACGCGGCGATCACGCGGGCGGCCGATGACATCCGCGCGGGCCATGCCGACCGGATGGCGATCCGCGAGGCGGCCGAGACGATGCGCGCGGCCGGGTTTGAGCGGGTCGAATATATCGAACTCCGCGATGCCGAGACCTTGATGCCCTCTGATGACCCCCGCCGCCCGCGCCGGATGCTGGCGGCCGCCTGGATCGACGGCGTGCGCCTGATCGACAACATCCCGGTCTAGGCCGCTCGTCTCAGCCCTTGCCCTGCGCCCGGTCATGTTCGGGATCGGCGCCGGGTACCGGATCATAGCCATGTCCGCCCCAGGGATGGCAGCGACACAACCGATGCGCCGTCAGATAACCGCCCTTCACCGCCCCGTGCCGCTCCAGCGCCTCCAGCGCATAGGCCGAACAGGTTGGCTGGAACCGGCAGCCATGACCCACCCAGGGCGACAGGATCAGCCGATAGGCGCGCACCGGCAGCGCCAGGACATGGGCAAAGGGCGTCATGTCCGGTGGACCGAGCGCAGGGCGCGCCGCAGGTCGGCACCCAGATCGGCATAGGGGCGCGACACGGTGGCCTCGGGCCGGGCGACCAGAACATAGTCCCAGCCGGGCCGGGCCAGACCCGCCAGCACCTCGCGCGCCAGCGCCCGCAACCGCCGCCTGGCCCGGTTGCGCGTGACCGCATTGCCGATCTTCTTCGAGGCGGTGAACCCCACGCGCACCATGCCGGTTCCATCCGCCCGGTCGCGCGCCTGCAGCAGGAACCCGTCCGTCCCCTGCCGCCGGGCCGAGGCGCATTTCAGGAAATCTGCCCGCTTGGCCATCACGCAAAGCGAAACCGCCGGAGAACCGGCGGTCATCTCGGCGCTTGGGCCGATCCCAGGGTTCTCCGGCGGTGTCATGTCACCACCAACTGCCCCCGCAGGGGCCAGCATCAGGCGGTCAGCTTGTGACGGCCCTTGGCGCGGCGGGCTGCCAGCACAAGACGGCCGTTCTTGGTTGCCATGCGCGCCCGAAAGCCGTGGCGGCGCTTGCGAACCAGGTTCGACGGTTGAAAGGTGCGCTTCATCGCGGCTCTCCGTAACTGACCCGAACCCCGAAGGATTCGAGGGCCCTTGAACTTGAAGCCCGTCCTTTACGGGCGGTTTTCGCCCAAGTCAACGGATGCGGCGCGGATTTCCTGCAACATTTGCCACCCCATGGGCGGGAAATGTTGCAGGTCCGGCGCCACAACAGCCCGCAGCATCAAGGCCGCGTGATGCCCCTGTCCAATTTGCACCACATCCGCCATCTTGCCCCGCATGCAAGCACCAGATCCAACCCTGACCGTCAAATCCGCGCCCCGCGCGCGCAACCGCTGGGTCCGACGGCTGCCAATGCTTCTTGTCCTCGCCGCAGCCCTGACTGGTGCGGTTCTTCTGAAGGACACGCTCAGCTTCGAAGCGCTCGCCGCGAACCGGGAGGCACTTCTGGCCTTCCGTGACGCGCATTACCTGCCGACCGTGCTGGCCTTCATGGCCACCTACACGGCCATCGTCGCGCTAAGCCTGCCGGGGGGCACCGTTGCCACTCTGACCGGGGGGTTCCTCTTCGGCCTCTTTCCCGGCGTCTTCTACAACGTGACCGGCGCGACCCTGGGGGCGGTGCTGATCTTTCTTGCCGTCCGCGCGGGCCTTGGCGACCGCATGGCGGCAAGGGTGGCAAACGGCGGCGGAGCAGCGGCGCGGCTGATGGCAGGTATCCGGGAGAACGAATGGTCGGTCCTGTTCCTGATGCGGCTGATCCCGGCGGTGCCCTTCGTGCTGGCGAACCTGATCCCGGCCTTCACCGGCATCCGGTTCAGGGTCTACGCCACCACCACCTTCTTTGGCGTCATTCCGGCGACATTTGTCTTCACTTCGATCGGCGCCGGTCTGGGTGAGGTCTTCGCCCGGGGCGAAAGGCCCGACCTGTCGGTCATCTTCACCCCGCCGATCCTGTTGCCTCTGCTGGGTCTTGCCGCGCTGGCAGCCCTGCCCATGGTGCTGAAAGCGCTGCGAAAGGGGCGCTGAGATGCGGATCGACACCGATATCTGCGTGATCGGCGGCGGGTCTGGCGGGCTGTCGGTGGCCGCCGGGGCGGTGCAGATGGGCGCCCGCGTCGTCCTGATCGAGGCGGGTGAGATGGGCGGCGACTGCCTGAACGCAGGCTGCGTGCCGTCAAAGGCGCTGATCGCCGCCGCCAAGGTGGCCGAGGCGCAGCGGCGCGGCTTTCGCGGCGTGGCCGGGGTTGATCCGCAGGTCGATTTCGGCGCGGTCAAGGACCATGTCACCGCCGTCATCGCCCGCATCGCCCCCGTGGACAGCCAGGAGCGGTTCGAGGGCCTCGGCTGCACCGTGATCCGTGCCTTCGCCCGCTTCACCGGCCCGCGTGAGGTTGAAGCAGGTGGCCAGACCATCCGTGCCCGGCGGTTTGTCATCGCCACCGGCTCGCGCCCCTTCGTGCCGCAGATCCAGGGGGTCGATAGCGTCCCCTATCTGACCAACGAGACGATCTTCGCCCTGCGTGAGCGGCCCCGGCACCTGATTGTCATCGGCGGCGGTCCCATCGGGGTGGAGCTGGCCCAGGCGCATCGGCGACTGGGCTGCGAGGTGACCGTGATCGAAGGCGCCCGGGTGCTAGGGCGCGAAGACCCCGAGCTTGCCGCCGTGGTGATCGAAGCTCTAAAGGCCGAGGGCATCGCCCTTCTTGAGGGACAGCCGGTCGTGCGGCTGGCGGGCGCGGCGGGCGCGGTCGAGGTGACGCTTGGTGACGGCACGCAGGCCAAGGGCAGCCATATCCTGATGGCCGTGGGCCGCAAGGTCGCACTGGAAGGGATGGGGCTTGAGGCCGCCGGCATCGCCCATTGCCCGAAGGGCGTCACGGTGGACGCGCGGCTGCGCACGACGAACCGTCGGGTCTTTGCCATCGGCGATGCGGCGGGGGGCCTCCAGTTCACCCATGTCGCGGGCTGGCATGCGGGCATCGTCATCCGTCAGGCCGTGCTGGGCCTGCCCGCAAAGGCCGACCCCCGCGCCGTGCCGCGCGCCACCTATACCGACCCCGAGCTTGCCCATGTCGGCTTGACCGAGGCCGAGGCGCGCGCCGCCCATGGTGCCGCCCTGACCGTCCTCCGGGCCGAGTTCGCCCATAACGACCGCGCCCAGGCCGAGGGCAAGGCTGGGGGCTTGGTCAAGGTCATGGTGGTCAAGGGCCGCCCGGTTGGCGCCTCCATCGTCGGGCCGCAGGCGGGTGAGTTGATCGGGCTTTGGGCCTTGGCAATCAGTGCCCGGCTGAAAATCTCGGCCATCGCCGGCATGATTGCCCCCTATCCGACGCTGGGAGAGGTTTCCAAACGGGCCGCAGGCGCCTATTTTAGCCCGAAATTGTTCGACAATCCGGCGCTGAAGCGGATCGTCCGGCTGGTGCAACGCTGGATCCCCTGACGCCGGATTGCTGTTGGCGGCAAGGAAGGTTCGGGTGACGGAACGGCGACGGGGCTTCCTCAACACGCTATCGGGACGGTTCCTGATCCTGACCGTGATCTTCGTCATGCTGGCCGAAGTCCTGATCTTCGTGCCCTCGATCGCGCGTTATCGGGCGGATTTCCTGCTGACGCGGCTGAAACAAGCGCAGATCGCGGCCCTGACGCAGCTTGCGGCCGATGACATGATCATGCCGGAACTGGAGGCCGAGCTTCTGGCCAATGCCGAGGTCTACAACGTCGTCCTGCGCCGCGATGATGTTCGCCAGCTCATCCTCTCCTCGCCCGTGCCCGGTGCGATCCATGACACCTACGACCTGCGCATGGCCGGCCCTTGGGAGCTGATCCGCGATGCCTTTGCGGTGCTCTTCGATCCACAGAACCGGATCATCCGCGTCATCGGCTATCCGGTGCAAGAGGCGGGCACCCTGATCGAAGTCACGATGGATACCCGCGCGCTGCGACGCGACATGCTGGATTACGGCCTGCGCATCCTGGTGCTGTCGGCCTTGATCTCGGTGGTGACGGCCTTCCTTCTGTTTATCGCCGTGCAGCGGCTGCTGGTCATCCCGATCCGCCGTGTCGTGCATCACATGCAGACCTATGCCGAGGCGCCCGAGGATGCGCGCCGGGTGATCGAACCCACCGCCGACGTGCAGGAACTGCGCGCTGCCGAAGAGGCGTTGCAATCCATGCAGACCCAGCTGACCGGCGCGCTGCGACAGAAGGAACGCCTGGCGCAACTGGGCGGCGCGGTGGCAAAGATCAGCCACGACCTGCGCAACATCCTGACGACAGCGCAGCTTTTCGCCGACCGGCTCGAAGGCAGCGCCGACCCGGTGGTGGCGCGGTCGGCGCCCAAACTGATCAACTCGATCAGCCGCGCGGTCAGCTTGTGCGAATCCACGCTCGCCTTCGGCAAGGCCGAGGAGCCGCCCCCGCAACTGCGCCGTCTGAACCTGGCGCAGCTCGCCGGCGAGGTCGCGGAGGGCGAAGGACTCGGGTCCGAAACGCAGATCACACTTCTGATCGACGTTCCCCCGGGGCTGATGATCCGCGCCGATGGCGAACAGCTTTACCGGGTTCTGTCGAACCTTGTCCGCAATGCCCGGCAGGCGATCGAGGCCACCGGCCAGCCCGGCACCATCGAGATTTCCGCAGGCGAGGACGAGACCGACTGGTGGATCCGTGTCGGCGATACCGGCCCCGGCCTGCCGCCCAAGGCGCGCGAGCATCTGTTCTCGGCCTTCCAGGGCGGGGCGCGGAAAGGGGGCACGGGCCTTGGCCTTGCCATCGCCGCCGAACTGGTGCGCGGCCATGGGGGTCGTCTGGAACTGGCGCGCAGCGACGAAGAGGGGACCGAGTTCACCATTCACCTGCCGAAGGCCACAACCGATGCCGATGGGTGAATTGCCCCTTGCAATGCCCGCCCCACGGGTCTAAATCGCCCGCTATTGCGGACCCGTAGCTCAGCTGGATAGAGCATCAGACTACGAATCTGAGGGTCGGGCGTTCGAATCGCTCCGGGTCCGCCAATCTTCTTTGATAGTGGTCAGGAGTTTGGGCGTTGCGGGCCCAGGTCGGTCATTGAACCGCTCGTCCCTCTTGTGCCTCGATGCGACGCTTTGCGCCAGCGTGCCGAGATGGCGGGCAAGCCCGAAGGCTCAGATTCGCCCGAACTGGCAGCTTCCGGCGCAGTCTACGACCTCATCTGGTACTGCGCAGCCGCAATCCCTGAAGCCATCACTCGGCTGCTGCGATCGCCAAACTCAATTGATCGTCGCGGCGATGTGCGGCGTGCGGACCAGTCGCTCTGTGAGCACATACAGATAGCTGACCAAAGGCTGCGGCCTCCTTCCCTGTTTGCGGCACTTCCGTCATCGATCTGTCGACATCACGCTTTTCCTTGATCCCGCCCAGCGCAGTTTGCGCGGCAGGGGTCGGAACAGCGTCGACAGCGCCATGGCCAGAAGAAGCGTGAAGAGCACGGCAAAGACGGTGTCGGACAGAAAGTGCCGCCCGGCGGCAATACGCTGCAGGGCGACAGCCAGAGGCAGAAACATCGCCGCAGCCAGCAACAGGATCGAGACCGGCTTGTGAAGCTGTCGCCTCAGGTGAAAGCGAATGAGCAGAAGTGCCAGCGCCGTCACGGTGGCGCCCGAGACTTCTCCGGAGACAAACGAGCAATTGCGCGTGCAGAAATCGACCAGCTCGTTCGGCGGGCTGAAATGCAGGGAACCTCCAAACTCGGCTATCTGCGCTGGCCTTACCCGACCCCAGAGCGGCTTTGTCAGCGTCTCGGCCATCACACCCGGTCCGGAAATATAGAGTGCAAGGATAAAGCCCCAGGCACGGGTTGGAAGAAGGACCGCTCGACCCGCCGCACCAAGGATCGTGCCGAATATGGCCAAAACACCAAGCAGGATGGCGAAGGTCCAGACTGTCAGGCGCAGTGCCTCGGTCAGGGGATGGCCGTCGATCACGAACCCGGTGGCCGGGTCGTGGAAGACCTGTGAGACGCGAATGTCGATCGCAGGCCAGATCGCGAAGACGGCGAAGCTGAAAAGGATGCACGCCAGGATAAGTGATACCAAGCGGTCTGCAGTGGAGGCGGCAGAAGCGCGATCAGGCTTGCGGGTCTCGAGTCGGTGCAGTTCAGGCATGGCGCCCCCGGATCTTGCGCATCCAGCGGCCTGCGCCTCTCACCCCGGCGAAGGGCACACAAGCAATGGCCCAGCCCCAGACGGCTCCTGCCATGGCCTGCCACAGGCTGTGCCGGCCCGTTTCAATCCGCGACCCGCCGACAAACGCAGCCGCCGCGGCCACTGCAGCCCTTGTGACCGGATGGAGCGCGGCGCAGTGCTGGAGTATCTGTACCGCGCCAAAGGTCGCCACCGCCGCATGGCCGGATGGAAAGCCCCTGTCGCCACCATCCGGCCTCTGGCTGATCGGGCTGTCGCCAAGGACGTGTTTCGGACCCTTGATCCCGGCTTGCAGCACGACAAACCTACCGAGGCTCTCAACCGTCTTTCCGCGTGTGGCTGCGCAGCCCAAGGCAATGAAGGGAAGAACAATCTGCAAAGCGCTGCCCAGACGCCGGTTGTCCGGCACGATTGCCAAGACCGTGAGGACAAGAAGAACGGCGATCACGGCATTCGTCCTTTCGACCAGTCGTCGCATCAGGTGACCGGCTGTCTGCAAGACGGAAAACGCCGGGTTGCGTGGCATGATCGGTGGGCACCTGAGCAAAGCTGTGCGGTCGTCGGACCGGTTGCACAGGTGCTGCACATCTCTTTGCTCCGGGGCCAGTCGGACTGCACGAAGTGACGGCCCGGATGCATGAACTGCCACAGCAGCGGTTTGAATCCGGGGACTGCTGGGCTAGGACTTCTAGGGATGTCGCAAACGAGCAGGTTGCCTTGTCCAGCAGATCAAAGTTACCGACGCTCGATAGCCTCGTGGCGCGCATCGATCCGCGAAACTCCTGGACCGGCTATCTGATTGCCGCCGGCACCCTGCTTTCTGTCGGACTTGCCATCAGCGAACCTTCGGCGTCGGATGGGCTTGGTCTGTCGGCACGGCTGGTCTTCTGGCTGGCGCACGTCGCTTCGGCACTGTTCCTTTTCGAGCTTGCCCAGATCCACCTTGGTCGCATCGCAGTGTTCGAACGTTTGCCGCCGCTTTTGCTGGTCGTGACCGTTGGGGTGGTGGGTGCTTTCCTCTTCGCGGTCTTCAATCTGCTGGTGCTGGACAGGGTTGCCTTCCTGACGGGTGATCTGTCGGACGTTGAGCCGATTTCCATTCCCGGCTTGCTGGAAGAACTGCGCGACAGCGGAGCAACCTCCGTGCTGTTCTGGGTGCTTCTGAACAGCCCCCGTCTGATCATCATCGCCCAGCAGAAGGACACAGACATTGCGGACCAGCTGCCAACACCCGATGTCACCCAAGTGCCGCCAGATGCAGCCAAGACTCCGGCCGGGGCGGGCAGACCCTTGCATGACCTGCTGTCGCGTCTGCCGCGGCGCATCGGGACCAACATCGTCGCGATCTCGGCCGAACTGCACTATCTGAGGGTGTATACGCTTAGCGGAGAGGCCTTGATCCTGATGTCCTTCGGTCACGCGGTCGAAGCACTTGGCGTCATCCCGGGGCAACGGATTCACCGCTCTCACTGGGTTGCACTGGACCATGTCGTGGCGATTGACAGTGACAGAGACCGCATCTTTTGTCGGCTGGAGACTGGCCTGGAATTGCCGGTCAGTCGTACCTACCGCACGACATTGCGCGCTGCCATCGCCGCGCGGGACGAGCGGCGGGTGCAGCACACTGCCCGGAAGATGTCGGCGGGACCCAACGCAAGTCGATGACTCAGAGACCCGGCAAACTGGAAAGATTTGCCGATACGATGGCCAGATCGGCGTGTCTGAGGCCAATGGGAGTCCCCCGGGCCCATCAGAGATACTGGTTGCCGGAGCTTGCTGTCCTTGTCCCCGATGAAAAGGATGATCGTCAGTCCTTGTCCTTCCAATCGCCTAAATCGGATCTGCAGTTTCGACCGCCCTGCACATCAGCGACGCGCCCTGCCCTATGCGTTGGTCGGCGCCCGAAGCTCGTCCCGCTTGGCACCTGCCGGTCGAGGCGATGAAGATGTCGGGGCGATGAAGATATTGTGGGATGAACCTGCCGAGCCTATCACCCGTCGGGACCAAGGGTGCAGTGGAGCAAACAGGCCAAACGCATGATCACGCGAGGATTTACCAAGGGCGATGCGGTGTCTGAGGCAGTCTATTCCGATTGCGAGCGATATCGCTACCTACTGACCCGGACCTGGAGCCCGGGACAAAGGGCGCTTTTCATCATGCTCAATCCGTCGACGGCAACCGAAGTCCAGAACGATCCCACGGTCGAACGCTGCGAACGGCGGGCACGGGCGTTGGGCTTCGGGGCGTTTCGCGTGACCAATATCTTTGCCTTTCGGGCGACCGACCCCAGGCGCATGCGGGCAGAGCCTGATCCGGTCGGGCCGGATAATGACAGCGCCATCCTGCAAAGCCTGGCTTGGGCGGATGCAATTGTCTGCGCCTGGGGCAATCACGGGCTGCACATGAGCCGCGGTTCTCAGGTTGAGGCGATGCTGCGAGAGGCCGGGACGCCACTGTCGCATCTTGGACTGACCGGCCATGGCCAACCCCGCCATCCGCTTTATGTAGGATATGACCGGCAGCCAGAGCCTTGGTGAGCGGCATCAGGCAGCCCTCAGGTCGACATCCTTGACATCAACCGCATCGCCGCGGATCACCACCAGCGCATGCCCATCCAGAAGCAGCGTATTGCTGCCGTCTGCTGCGACTTCGACGGACAGTTGCGGATCTGGATGAACCGACGGATCATAGATCACGACCAGCTTGTCATCCTTCGAATTGTAATCGGCGACATGGGCCACGCCGCCCTCGGCCAGCCAGTCGTGCAACACGAAAGTGTCTGCCCCGCCATCGCCATACGCCCACTACGACATCGGCCTGCACAAGATCTCGCTCGGCTCGTTGATCATCGCGCTCGGCCTGCTGGTGGACGACGCCATCATTGCGGTGGAGATGATGGTGCGCAAGCTGGAGGAGGGCTACGACATGGTGCGTGCGGCCACCTTCACCTGGGACGCCACCGCCATGCCCATGCTCACCGGCACGCTGATCACCGCTGCCGGCTTCCTGCCGATCGGCCTGGCGCAATCAGTGACGGGCGAATACACCTTCGCGATCTTCGCGGTCACGGTGATCGCGCTGCTGATCTCGTGGGTGGTGGCGGTGATGTTCGTGCCCTACCTGGGCGTGAAGCTGCTGAAGATCAAACCCAAGGCCGAAGGTGAGCCGCACGAGGTGTTCGACGGCCCGTTCTACGTGCGTTTTCGCCGCCTGGTGGACTGGTGCGTGGAGCACCGCTGGATCACCATCGGCGCCACCATCCTCACCTTCGTGCTCGGCGTGGCCGGCATGGGCAAGGTGCAGCAGCAGTTCTTCCCCGATTCGAGCCGCCCGGAAATCATGGTGGACATATGGCTGCCCGAGGGCAGCAGCATCCGCTCGATGGACGAGGTGTCACGCCGCGTGGAGCAGCGCCTGATGCGCGAGCCCGGCGTGAGCAGCGTGAGCACCTGGGTCGGCTCGGGCGTGCCGCGCTTTTATCTTCCGCTGGACCAGATATTCCCGCAGAGCAACGTGGCGCAGTTCATCGTGCTGCCCGAAAGCCTGCAGGCGCGCGAGCGCATCCGCCAGCAGATGCCGGCGCTGCTGGCCACCGAATTTCCCGAGGTGCGCGGACGTGTGAAGCTGTTGCCCAACGGGCCTCCCGTGCCCTATCCGGTGCAGTTCCGCGTGGTCGGCCCCGACCCGACCGTGCTGCGCGGCCTGGCCGACGAGGTGCGCCGCACGATGGCGGCCAACCCCAACGCGCGCGGCGTCAACGACAACTGGAACGAGTCGGTCAAGCAGATCCGCCTCGAGGTGGACCAGGCCAAGGCGCGTGCACTGGGCGTCACCAGCGCCAGCATCGCGCAGGCCTCGCGCACCACGCTCTCGGGCAGCACCATCGGGCAGTACCGCGAGGGCGATGAACTCATCGACATCGTGCTGCGCCAGCCGCTGAGCGAGCGCGACGCGCTGACCGATCTCGCGAACAGTTATTTGCCCACGGCCAGCGGCCAGGCCATACCGCTCACCCAGATCGTGAAGGTCAGCTTCGGCTGGGAGCCCGGCGTGATGTGGCGCGAGAACCGCGAGTACGCCATCACCGTGCAGAGCGACGTGGTGGAGGGCATGCAGGGCGCCACCGTGACGGCTCAACTGCAGCCCGCGCTCGCGGCCATGCAGGCGCGCTGGGCTGGCGAGGGCCTGAACGCCTACCGCATCGAGGTGGCGGGCGCGGTGGAAGAGAGCAGCAAGGGCTCGGCTTCCATTGCCGCCGGCGTGCCGCTGATGCTGTTCATCGTCTTCACACTCCTGATGGTGCAGTTGCAAAGCTTCAGCCGTTCCATGCTGGTGTTTTTGACCGGCCCCATGGGCATGGCGGGCGTGGCCGGTGCGCTGCTGTTGCTCAACCGCCCGTTCGGCTTCGTCGCGCTGCTCGGCGTGATCGCCCTCATGGGCATGATCCAGCGCAACTCGGTGATCCTGATCGACCAGATCGAACAGGACCGTGCGCGTGGCGTGCCCGCGTGGGACGCGATCGTCGAGGCCGCGGTGCGCCGCATGCGGCCGATCGTGCTCACGGCCGCGGCCGCGGTGCTGGCCATGATCCCTCTCTCGCGCAGCGTGTTCTGGGGGCCGATGGCGGTGGCCATCATGGGTGGCCTGATCGTGGCCACGGTACTCACGCTGCTGGCGCTGCCGGCCATGTACGCGGCGTGGTTCCGGGTCAAGCGGCCCGAAGAGCCGATGAAGGCCTGAGGCCGACGCTCAGTCGATCGATTCGAGCAGCGCGCCGAGATCGGGAATCACGCGGTCGGGTTTCGCGGTCTCGATTGGCTGACCCATGTTGTAGCCGTAGGGCACGGCCCACACGGCCAGGCCCGCGTTGCGCGCGGTGGCCACGTCGATCGAGGAGTCGCCGACCAGCAGCGCCGCCGACGGCGCCACGCCGTGGCGGCGCAAGGTATCGAGCACGCCCAGCGGGTCGGGCTTCTTCGCGGGCAGGGTGTCGCCGCTGATCACACGGTCGAACAGCGGCGTGAGGGCATGCGCGTCGAGCACCACCTCGGTGTAGCGCGACTCCTTGTTGGTGAGCACCACCAGTTTCACGCCACGTTCGCGCAGCGCCTGCAAGGTGTCGCGCACGCGCGGGTAGAGGCGACTGCGCTGCCCGCAATGGCGGCGGTAGTTGACGGTGAACACGGCCTCGATGCGCGCGAACTGCGCGCCGGCGCGCACGGCGTCGGCGCTGCAGCGATCGGTGAAGGCCAGTGCCTGCACCAGCAGCTCGCGCGTGCCGTGGCCGATCCAGTCGTTCACCTGCTGCTGGCGCACCGGCGCACGGCCGAAGGTTTGCAGGGTGTCGTTCACCGCATCGGCGATTTCCGGCGCCGTCTCCACGAGCGTGCCGTCGAGGTCGAAGAAGACGAGCTCGAAGAGCCTGCTCACGCCACCGCTCCCAGCGCGCGCTTGCGCCGCTCCAGCATGCGCCAGATGAAGGGCGTGAAGATGAGCTGCATGGCCAGTTCCATCTTGCCGCCGGGCACGACGATGGTGTTGGCGCGGCTCATCCACGCGTTGTTGATCATGTTGAGCAGGTAAGGGAAGTCGATGCCCTTTGGTCTGGCGAATCGGATCACCACCATGCTCTCGTCAGCGGTGGGCACGTCGCGGGCGATGAAGGGGTCGCTGGTGTCCACCACCGGCACGCGCTGGAAGTTCACGTGCGTGTGCTGGAACTGCGGGCAGATGTAGTGCACGTAGTCGGGCATGCGCCGCAGGATGGTGTCGGTCACGGCCTCGGCGGTGTAGCCCCGCATGTGCTTGTCGCGCCAGAGCTTCTGGATCCATTCGAGGTTGATGACAGGCACCACGCCGATCAGCAAGTCCGGGTACTGCGCCACGTTGACCTCGGGCGTGACCACCGCGCCGTGCAGGCCTTCGTAGAACAGCATGTCGGTGTTCTCGGGCAAAGGCTCCCAGGCGGTGAAGGTGCCCGGCGGCTGCCGGTAGGGCGCGGCTTCTTCGGCGTTGTGCAGGTACTTGCGCATGCGCCCAGTGCCATTGGCCGCGTACTGGCGGAACAGCGTCTCGATCTCGTCGAAGTGGTTCGAGTCGGGTCCGAAGTGGCTGAAATGCCGGTTGCCCTGCGCCTCGGCCTCGGCCATGCGGCGCTTCATCTCCTCGCGGTCAAAGCGGTGGTAGCTGTCGCCTTCCACCACCGCGGCGCGCACGCCCTCGCGGCGGAAGATGTTCTCGAAGGTGCGCGTGACGGTGGAGGTGCCGGCACCGCTGGAGCCGGTGATGGCGATGATGGGGTGTCGCTCGGACATGCTGATGCCTCAAGCCGCGTCGCGGAACAGGCTGCGTTCGGAGAACAGCGGGTTGTCGTCCTTGATGAGCGCGGGCTCGCGGTGGTAGCGCTCGATGCGTTCGACCTCTTGCCGCGATCCGAACACCAGGCCAATGCGCTGGTGCAGCGCCTCGGGCATCACGCCCAGCACCGGCTCGCGCCCGGTGCTGGCGCGCCCGCCAGCCTGTTCGATCACCATGCCGATCGGGTTGGCCTCGTAGAGCAGTCGCAGGCGGCCGGGGCGGTTGGCATCGCGCGTGTCGCGCGGGTAGAGGAACACGCCGCCGCGCATCAGGATGCGGTGCGCCTCGGCCACCATGCTGGCGATCCAGCGCATGTTGAAGTCCTTGCCGCGCGGGCCGGCGCGCCCGGCCAGGCACTCGTCCACATAGCGCTTCACGGGCGGCTCCCAGAAGCGCGCGTTGGACGCGTTGATGGCGAACTCCTGGGTGTCCTCGGGGATGCGGATGGCCGGGTGCGTGAGCTTGAACTCGCCGATGTTGGGGCGCCGCTGACCGAAGAGGATTTCGTCCGCATCCTGACCGAGACCGACAACGCCCTGACCCGGCAATATGCCGGGCTGATGGCGACCGAGGATGTGCAGGTCACCTTCACCGAGGACGGAATCGCCGCGCTGGCCCGGATTGCGGCAGATGTGAACCGGGCGGTGGAAAACATCGGCGCGCGGCGCCTCTATACAGTGATGGAGCGGGTGTTCGAAGAGCTTTCCTTCAACGCCCCTGACCGTTCTGGCCAGTCCGTGACCGTCGATTCCGCCTTTGTAGAGACGAATCTGGGCGCGCTGGCCCGGTCGGCCGACATCTCGCGCTATGTGCTCTGACCGATGACGGTGATCGCGTCCCCTGCCCCTGCCTTCCCGTCGGACTGGCCCCGGTTCGGCATGGGCACCGCCTCGCTGGGCAACATCTTCGCGACCTACCCCGAGGCCGAGGCGCAGGCGACCTTCGCCGCCGCCTGGGACGCCGGGGTCCGCTATTTCGACACCGCGCCCTGGTATGGCCACGGCCTGGCCGAGCATCGGCTGGGCACCGCGCTGCGCGACTGGCCACGGGATCAGGTCGTGATCTCCACCAAGGTCGGCCGCGTCTATGACCCCGCGCCCCGGGGGCAGGATGCGCGGGTGAACTGGGCGGGCGGGCTGAACTTTGCCGTCCGCTACGACTATTCCGCTGACGGATTCGAGGCCTCGCTGACGCAAAGCCGGTTGCGGCTGGGGCAACCCGTGGTCGATGCGCTGATCATCCATGACCTTGACCGCGATTATCACGGGGCGGCCTTTGACGGGCATATGGCCGACCTGACCGGCTCGGGCCTTGGATATCTGCACCGGCTGAAAGCCGAGGGGGTGATTTCCGCCGTCGGCATGGGGATGAACACCCTGTCCGATTTCACCGCGATCGCGCCCTGGATCGAGGTGGATTTCTTCCTGGTCGCGATGCCCTACACCCTGGCCGACCAAGCCGCGCTGCGGGGGCCGATGGCCGACTGTGTGCGGCGCGGCATCAAGGTTGTGATCGGGGCGCCCTTCGCCTCGGGCCTCTTGGCCAACCCTTCGGCGCCGGGGGTGATGTATGCCTATGCGCCGGCAAGCCCCGAGATGGTGGCGAAGGCAAAGGCGATTCAGGCGGTTTGCGCGCGGCACGGCGTGCCGCTCGCGGCGGCGGCCCTGCAATTTCCGCTGCTGCATCCGGCGTCGGTCTCGGTCATTCCCGGTGCGGTTTCGGCGGCGCAGGTTGCTCAGAATGCCGCCAATGTCGCACTGCCGATCCCTGCTGAGCTTTGGCAAGACCTCAAGATGCAGGGGTTGATCGACCCCGAGGCCCCTACCGGTTGAAAGCTGCCCCGCGACCAGTGTAGGTTGGCGCATCGCCCGGGGGGACATCCGTGACCGACGACGCCGTGACGCCGATGATGGCGCAGTATCTGGAGATCAAGGCGCAGAATCCGGGCGCTTTGCTCTTCTACCGGATGGGCGATTTCTACGAGATGTTCTTTGACGACGCGGTCGCCGCCGCTGCCGCGCTGGACATCGCGCTAACCAAACGCGGCATGCATCTGGGCGAACCGATTCCGATGTGCGGCGTGCCGGTTCATGCGGCGGAAGGCTATCTTCTGACCCTGATCCGCAAGGGCTTTCGCGTCGCCATCGCCGAACAGTTGGAGGACCCGGCCGAGGCGAAGAAGCGGGGCTCGAAGGCAGTCGTCAAACGCGACGTTGTGCGGTTGGTCACACCGGGCACGCTGACCGAAGACAGCCTGCTGGAGGCCCGCCGCCACAACTTCCTTGCCGCCTTCTCCGAGGTGCGCGACACGGGCGCCTTGGCCTGGACCGATATCTCGACCGGCGAGTTCCGGGTGATGTCCTCCTCGCTGGTCCGGCTGGGCCCCGACCTTGCGCGGATTGCGCCTCGGGAACTGTTGCTAAGTGAGGCGCGGGAGCGCGACATCGTCTCTAACATGGCGGAAACAGGGATTTCCCTGACGCCATTGTCGCGTGGCAGTTTCGATTCCACCAATGCCGAAAAGCGGCTGTGCGACCTGTTCGGCGTTGCCTCGCTGGACGCGTTCGGCAGCTTCGACCGGGCCGAGGTTTCGGCCATGGGCGCGTTGGTGGATTACCTGCACCTGACCCAGCGCGGCCGGATGCCCCTTCTGCGCCCACCGGTGCGTGAGCCTTCTGGCGGTGCGATGCAGATCGACGCCGCGACCCGGCGCAATCTGGAGCTGACGCAGGCGCTGTCGGGGGGGCGCGACGGCTCGCTTCTGGCGGCCATCGACCGGACCGTGACGGCTGGCGGCGCGCGGCTGCTGGATCGGCGGTTGTCGTCACCCTCGCTTGACCTTGGGGTGATCCACCAGCGGCAAGCGGCGTTGGAGTTCCTGCTGGAGGCCCCCACCCTGCGTGGTCAGCTGCGCGAGGCGCTGCGCCGGGTGCCGGACATGGACCGGGCGCTTTCCCGTCTGGCGCTGGACCGCGACGGGCCGCGAGACATGACAGCGATCCGGGCCGGGCTAGAGCAGGCCGAAGCGATCGCCGGGCTTCTGAAGGACGCACCCTCCCTGTTGGCCGAGGCCGCGACCGCGCTGGTTGGACATGGCGCGCTGGTCGAGCTTCTGACCCGGGCGCTGGTGGCCGAGCCGCCGCTTCTGACCCGCGACGGCGGCTATATCGCCCCCGGCTACGACGCGGAACTGGACGAGACGCGCGCCCTGCGCGACGAGGGGCGCGGGGTGATTGGCCGGATGCAGGCGGAGTATGTCGAGGCGACCGGAATCGCCAGCCTGAAGATCAAGCACAACAACGTGCTGGGCTACTTCATCGAAACCACGACCACGCATGAAGACCGCATGCGCGCGATGCCGGAGCTGTTCATCCACCGGCAAACCACGGCCGGTCAGGTTCGGTTCACGACCCTTGCGCTGAGCGAGCTTGAGACGCGGATCCTGAACGCGGCGAACCATGCGCTGGAGATCGAAAAGCGTCACTATTCCGGCCTGAAGGCCCAGATTCTTGACCAATCCGCCCCAATCGCCCTGGCCGCCCGCGCGCTGGCCGAGATTGACCTTGCCGCCGGCTTCGCCGACCTTTCTGCCGATGAGGGCTGGTGCGCGCCGGTGGTGGATGACAGCCGTGCCTTCCAGATCACCGGCGGGCGGCATCCGGTGGTGGAGCGCGCCCTGCGCCGCGAGGGCCAGCCCTTCGTGGCAAACGATTGCGCGCTGACCGAAAGTGACACCCCGGCGATCTGGCTGCTGACCGGCCCGAACATGGCGGGGAAATCCACCTTCCTGCGCCAGAACGCGCTGATTGCCCTGCTGGCGCAGACCGGGAGCCACGTTCCGGCCACCAGCGCCAGGATCGGTCTGGTAAGCCAGCTGTTCAGCCGGGTCGGAGCCTCGGACGACCTCGCCCGCGGCCGATCGACGTTCATGGTCGAGATGGTCGAGACCGCGGCGATCCTGAACCAGGCCGACGACCGCGCGCTGGTTATCCTGGACGAGATCGGCCGCGGCACGGCGACCTATGACGGCCTTTCCATCGCCTGGGCCACGCTGGAGCACCTGCACGAGGTCAACCGTTGTCGAGCCCTGTTTGCCACACACTATCACGAGATGACGGCGCTGGCGGGCAAGCTGGCGGGCGTGTCGAACGCGACCGTGGCGGTGAAGGAATGGGAAGGCGAGGTCATCTTCCTGCACGAGGTCCGCGAAGGCGCCGCCGACCGCAGCTATGGCGTGCAGGTCGCGCGCCTTGCGGGCCTGCCGCCCAGCGTGATCGAACGGGCAAAGATCGTGCTGGAGGCGCTGGAAAAGGGCGACCGCGAGGGCGGCAAGCAGGCCACGCTGATCGACGACCTGCCCCTCTTCCGCGCCGCACCCGCCGCCCAGGCGCCGGTAACGCAAAAGGTTTCAGCGGTGGAAGAGCGTCTGAAAGACGTTCACCCTGACGAGCTGACGCCCATTGAGGCGTTAAAGCTTATCTACGAAATCAAGAGCTTGGCATAGGGTGCGCTACCGCGCACCCCAAATCCTTACCCGACATTCGACGACACGCCGACCTGCGCCGGACGCAGCAGGCGGTCATGTAGCAGGAAGCCCTGGGTCATAACCTGGATGATCTGCCCGGCCTTTGTCCCGGGCAGCGGAGCCTCGAACATCGCTTCATGCAGCTGGGGGTCGAATTGGTCGCCGACAGCCGGGGTAATCGGCGTGACGCCGTGCTTTGTCATCACATTGGTCAGCTCGCGCAGGGTCAGCTCCACCCCTTCGATCAGCGCAGCAGAGGCCGACCGGCTTTCCTCGGGTATCACCTGGATCGCCCGGTTCAGGTTGTCGTAGACCGGCAACAGGTCACGGGCCAGACGTGAGCCGCCGTACATCTCGGCCTCTTTCCGGTCGCGTTCCGCCCGCTTGCGCGAATTCTCGGCATCGGCCAGCACGCGCATGAATTTGTCGCGCAGCTCATCCCGCTCAGCCCGGAGAGCTTCAAGCTCATCGTCCTGCGGCGTCACTTCGAACTGTTCCAGCTCCACGTCCTGCGAAGCTGCGTCTTCCTGCACCATCTTGCGTCCTCGTTCTTCAGCCTTTGCCGCGGTCCGAGACCAGACGGCCCACCAGCTGGGCGGTGTAATCGACAATCGGGACGATGCGGCCGTAGTTCAGCCGGGTCGGACCGATGACGCCCACCGCACCGATGATCTTGCGATCAGCGTTCATATAGGGAGAAACCACCAGACTTGAACCGGAAAGTGAGAAAAGCTTGTTCTCCGAGCCGATAAAAATGCGCACGCCTTCGCCCGCTTCAGTCAGGTTCAGGAACTCGGCGATGTCGCGCTTGCGCTCCAGATCGTCAAAAAGCACACGAATCCGGTCGATTTCCGCCTGATCCACGACGCCGTCGATCAGGTTCGACCGCCCGCGCACGATCAGCCGCTCTGACGGCTCGCCGGCGTTTTCCCACAGGGCAAAGCCGCCTTCGACCAGTTCGCGAGCCAGCGAATCGATCTCTTGCCGCCGACGGGTGATTTCAGCCGTCATGTTGGCGCGCAGTTCTGACAGCGTCCGCCCTTCAGCAAGAGAATTCAGGAAATTTGCCGCCTCTCGCATCGACGACGGCGTCTGTCCCGGTGGTGGCACGAAGATTCGGTTCTCGACCTGACCATCGGCAAAGACCAGCACCACCAGCGCACGGTCAGGCCCGAGGCCGACGAACTCGATATGGCGGATCGGCGCTTCACGCTTTGGCGCCAGCACCACACTGGCCCCCCGCGTGATGACCGACAATGCGGCCCCGACCTCATCCAGAAGCGTCGTCACGTCATGGTCGTTCGTCACCAGAGTGGCGTCGATCCGCTCCTGATCTTCCGGCGCAACCTGACCGACCTCAAGCAGGCTGTCGACAAACATCCGCAAGCCAAGCTGCGTCGGAACGCGGCCCGCCGAGACATGCGGGCTGTCAAGAAGCCCAAGATATTCAAGATCCTGCATCACATTTCGTACCGTCGCCGCCGAGACTTTCTCGGACAGTGTCCGGGTAAGGGTGCGCGACCCTACCGGCTCACCTGAGGACAGGTAGCCTTCCACCACGCGGCGAAAAACCTCGCGCGTTCGGTCGTTCATGTCTGACAGGATCGGTTGCGGGGTGGTCATCGCCTCAGCAATCGGGGTTGCATACATGGTCCAGGGTTGCATATGTGGCCGCATCTTGGGGGAAAGGTCCGGCAATGCGCCCGTCAGGCAGAAAATTAAGCGATCTGCGCGCGGTTTCAATCGAAACCAACGTCATGAAACATGCTGAGGGGTCGTGCCTGATAAAGATGGGCGAGACGCATGTCCTGTGTTCGGCCACGATTGAAGACAAGCCGCCACCCTTCCTGAAGAACACGGGGCAGGGATGGGTAACGGCAGAATACGGCATGCTGCCGCGGGCGACCAATTCCAGGACCAGGCGAGAGGCCGCCGCCGGCAAACAATCAGGCCGGACCCAAGAGATTCAACGGCTTATCGGCCGATCGCTGCGTGGGGGTGTCGACCGTCTGGCTCTTGGCGAACGTCAGATCGTTGTGGACTGCGATGTGATTCAGGCTGACGGGGGCACGCGCTGCGCCTCGATCACCGGCGGCTGGGTCGCGCTGCGCCTTGCGGTGAACAAGCTCCTGACCTCGGGCGTCATCGTCACGGATCCGATCCTTGACCATGTCTCTGCCGTGTCCTGCGGCATCTATGCCGGTCAGCCGGTCCTTGACCTCGACTATGCCGAGGATTCGGCCGCCGGAACCGACGGCAACTTCGTGATGACCGGCGCGGGCAAGCTGATCGAGGTGCAGATGTCGGCCGAGGGCTCTGCCTTCAGCCAGGATGAGCTGCTCTACCTGCTCGATCTCGCGCGGCAAGGCAACGATGCCCTCGTTGCGGCACAGAAGGCAGCGCTTGGCTGATGCTGCGGCGCGGAGATCGCCTTCTCGTCGCCACGCACAACCGTGGGAAACTGGAAGAGATCGCCGATCTTCTGGCACCCTTCGACGTTACCGTCGTGGGCGCCGCAGATTTGGGCCTTCCCGAACCCGAGGAAACCGAAACCACCTTTGTCGGCAATGCGCGCCTGAAGGCCCATGCTGCTGCGAAAGCCTCGGGTCTTGTCGCTCTGGCCGATGACTCTGGTCTCGCCGTCGACGCGCTCGGCGGTGCGCCGGGTGTTTTCACCGCTGACTGGGCCACAACCGCCAAAGGCCGCGACTTCGCCGTAGGAATGGACCGCGTCTGGCACGAGCTAGAGGCGATCAACGCCCCGGAACCACGCCGGGCGCAGTTCTGCTGCACTCTGGTTCTCGCCGCGCCTGACGGACAAGATATTGTTTTTGAAGGCAAATCGCATGGCCGTCTGGTTTGGCCGGGGCGTGGAGAACAAGGGCATGGCTTTGACCCGATCTTCTTGCCCGACGGGTATTCCCAGACCTTCGGCGAAATGGACCGCTGGGAGAAGAACCGCCTCTCCCACCGCGCGGATGCCTTTTCGAAACTGATCGCAGCCTGTTTTTCCTGATGGAGGACTGGCAGCACGCGGGGTTCGGCCTTTATCTGCACTGGCCCTTCTGTCAGTCAAAATGCCCGTATTGTGACTTCAACAGCCATGTTGCAGCGCAGGTGGACCAGACCCGCTGGCTTGAGGCATTCGAAAGAGAGATCGATCGCCTTGGCGCCCTGACCCAGGGTCGTCTTCTCAACTCGGTGTTCTTTGGTGGGGGGACGCCTTCTCTGATGCGGGCGTCTACCGTTCAGGGGATTCTGGATCGCGTTCGGGCCAACTGGACCTTGGCGAATGACATCGAGATCACGCTTGAGGCCAATCCAGGCTCAGTCGAGGTTGCCCGCTTCGAAGGCTATGCCCACGCCGGAGTGAATCGGGTTTCTTTGGGAGTACAGGCACTTGATGCAGATGATCTGCGCCGTCTCGGCCGAATGCACAGTGTGGAAGAGGCGCGGTCCGCGATCGGACTTGCGCAATCTGTCTTCCGGCGCGTCAGCATTGATCTGATCTATGCACGCCAGAACCAAACGCTTGCTGCCTGGAGGGATGAGCTGTGCCGCGCGCTTGATCTCGGCACGTCGCATCTGTCGCTGTACCAGCTGACCATCGAAGACGGCACCGTCTTTGGCCAGCTGCATGCCCGGAACCTTCTTCGCGGGCTGCCGGGCGAGGACCTGTCCGCAGACATGTTCGAGCTGACGCAGGAGATCACCGCTTCGGCCGGATTGCCCGCCTATGAGGTTTCGAATCACGCCCGACCGGGGGACGAATCGCGTCACAACCTGATCTACTGGCGGATGGGTGATTATGCGGGAGCAGGGCCCGGGGCCCACGGAAGGCTGACAATCGATTCGACCCGATTCGCCACCGAGGCCGAGCAGACGCCGAGTTCCTGGCTTGAGCGGACCCTCGCCTCACCCGGTGCCGCCGAACGTCGCGAAGCCCTGGGGCCGGACGACCGTGCCACTGAGTACCTTCTGTTCGCCCTGCGTCTCACGGAAGGCGCGTCCTTAAGCCGTTATGCGGCATTGGCGGGAAAACCGCTGTCGCAGACCGCGCTGGAAGAGATCATTGACCTTGGCCTGGTGCGGCGCGATGGGGACAGGATCTCCACGACCCGTGAGGGTGTCATGATGCTGAACGCTGTGCTGCGGTCGCTTCTGGCCGGACGTCAGAGCGCCACCTGATACCCTTATTCTGGTAGCTGAGACAGCAGCTGGCACAACATGTCGAGGTCATCGAGGCTCTTGTAGCGGATCGTGATCTGTCCGCCTTCACTGTCCGGGCCATGGTCGATCTTCACCGGCAACCGCAGATTTGCTGAAAGGTCAGCCTCCAGCGCACGGGTATCGGCATCCTTCTCGGCCCTGACCCGAGAGGCCCTGGCTTGCTTGGGCGCGGCTTCGGCCTTCATCAGTTTCTCGGTCTCTCGCACCGAGAGCTTCCTCGCCACGATCTGTGCCGCCAGCGCGCTTGCATTCGGACTTCCGACAAGAGCGCGCGCGTGCCCGGCACTCAGCGCGCCCTCGCGAATCATTTCCTGCACGTCTTCGGGCAGAGTCAGCAGCCGGAGCAGGTTCGCAACGTGGCTTCGGCTTTTGCTGAGCGCCTCGGCCAACTTTTCCTGGGTATGCCCGAATCGGGTCATCAGCTGGCGAAAACCCAAGGCTTCTTCGATCGCATTCAGATCTGCGCGCTGAATGTTCTCGATGATGGCGACTTCCAGAACTTCGGTGTCGTTCAGATCGCGTACCACAACGGGCACTTCATGCAGCTGCGCCAGTTGTGCCGCCCGCCAGCGCCGCTCACCCGCGACGATCTCGTAAACATCCCGCCCCGGCTTCCGTCGAACAATCAGGGGTTGGATCACGCCCTTCTTCCGAATCGAATCGGCAAGTGAGTCCAGCTCCTCTTGCTTGAAGTCGAGCCGTGGTTGTTGCGGATTGGGCTCAAGCTTGTCGACCGGAAGGTGCAACTCTGCCTTGCGGGACGAACCGAGCCTATCCGGACCTGCAAGATGGACATCCGCCATCAGTGCGGACAGGCCGCGCCCCAGGCCGCGTTTGTCGTTCTTGCTGCTCATTGCTCAAGCCTCTGAAACTTCTGGTGTCTTTCGCCGATCGGCGATCTCCCGCGCGAGGGCACGGTAAGCCTCTGCTCCCTTCGATCCCGGGTCGTACGTCAGGACCGGCATCGCGTGGGACGGGGCCTCGCTGATTCGTACGTTGCGCGGAATCGTGGTTTTCATGACCAGATCACCCATGTTGGCGCGGGCATCCGCTTCGACTTGCGCCGTCAACCTGTTGCGGCGATCATGCATCGTCAGCACAACCCCTTCGATTCGCAAGCTTGGGTTTGCCGAGCGACGCACATCGCGAATCGTCAGCATAAGCTGAGAAAGCCCCTCCAGCGCAAAGAACTCGCATTGCAGCGGGACCAGAACCGAATCACACGCGACAAGGGCATTCACAGTCAGAAGGCTAAGGGCGGGCGGGCAGTCGATCAGAATGTAATCAAACCCGAAGCCGTACATCTCTGGCGTCCGCAAGGCGTCATGAAGCAGATAGCTTCGCTTTTCGTTGGCCACAATGTCGAGATCGGCCGACGAGAGATCAGCATTGGCCGGGATGATCATCACTTCGGGAAGGCTTGTCTTGATCACAACATCCTGTAGTGCGGCCTGATCGACGATCAAGTCGTAGCTTGTTCTCTTTCTTTCCTCAGGGCGAACTCCCAAGCCGGTCGAGGAGTTCCCCTGCGGATCAATGTCAACGAGAAGGACTTTCATCCCAAGTTCGGCGAGGCCGGCCGCGAGATTGATAGCTGTCGTGGTCTTTCCAACCCCGCCCTTCTGGTTGGCAAGCGCCAGGATATGCGCACGCTTTGGGTCAGTCTTGTCTTGCACGATGGATATTCCTGATTATCAGAATGGCCGAGTTGGGATCAGAGACACTCTGTCTGGTTTCTGCTTCGAACGACCAAGAAGTCCTTGCGTCTATCAGTTCCTCCTCGTGCCTGCTGCCTTTTGGGAACAAAGCGGTTCCACCAGGATGCAGGTGCCGGACTGCATGCCCCAAAAGGTCGTTCAAGGGCGCAAGAGCACGCGCTGAAACGATGTCGGCCTCAAGTGGCGCCAATGCCTCAATCCGGTCGCACATCACTGTCACTGGAAGGGAAAGGGACTGCGCGGCTTGCCGCAGGAAAGTTGCCTTTCGTTGGTCCGCTTCGACCAGCGTGACTTTCAGGCCCGGCTGCTTTTCGGATGCAATGATTGCAACGACAAGACCCGGAAACCCACCGCCAGACCCCAGGTCGGCCCAGTGAGTCGCGCCGTCCGGGCAGGCAGAGAACAGTTGTGCCGAGTCGACGATGTGTCGATTCCAAAGGTCGGAGAGCGTCGCCTTGCTCACCAGGTTGATGGCAGGGGTCCATTTCCGGACAAGCGCCTCCAGCTGCTGAAGGGCATGAAATGTTTCACGTGAAACAGTCACACCCCCGACACTGGCCGTAGTGTCAAGCATCATCCAACCAACCGCTCGACAGACTTCCGGCGCAGATGCGACAGAATCAGCAACAACGCGGCAGGCGTAACGCCTTCGATTCGCGATGCCTGAAGGATGCTGTCTGGCTGGGCCTGGGTCAGCTTGTGTGTCAGTTCATTCGACAGGCCCGAAATGGCGCCAAAGTCGAAGTCGGCCGGGATGCGCTGGGACTCCTGGCGGCGCAGATCCGCAACTTCTCGTGCCTGACGCTCGGCATACTGGTCATATGTTGCGTCGATTTGCAGTTGCCGAAGCACAGCGGGCTCGACAGCAGAATAGATTTCGAAAGCCGATGACAGCGCGTCGAGCTCCGCCCCCGGAAGCGCAAGTGCCTCATAGGCGCTCCGCTTTCCGCCATCTCGGCTGACGTTCAGGCCACATTCGGCCAGCGCTTTGGGCGACAGCATGCTGGAAGACAGCGCCGCATGACCCGATTCGAGCGCTTCCAGCTTCGCCTCGAATGCCCGCCTCCGCGATTCGGACACACTTCCCAGTGCCACTGCAAGCGGGGTAAGTCGCCGATCGGCATTATCCGCCCTGACAGTAAGCCGGAATTCGGCGCGCGAAGTGAACATCCGGTAAGGCTCCGTGACACCGCGCGAGGTGAGATCATCAATCATGACGCCGATATAGCTATCTGTCCGGCTGAACAGAACGGTCTCCAGACCCCTACATGATGCGGCAGCATTCAGACCGGCCACCAATCCTTGAGCGGCTGCCTCTTCATATCCAGTTGTTCCATTGATCTGACCGGCGAAGTACAAACCCGACACCGCCCGAGTCTCAAGGGTGCCGTGCAGCCCCCGCGGATCGAAGTAGTCATATTCGATGGCATAGCCGGGCTGAAGAATCACTGCCCGCTCAAGCCCGCGAATCGTTTGGATATAGGCGTGCTGCACCTCTTCCGGAAGCGAGGTCGACAATCCGTTCGGATAGACGGTGTTGTCGTCCAGACCCTCGGGCTCAAGAAAGACCTGATGCGAGGTCTTGTCGGCAAAGCGCACGATCTTGTCCTCGATCGAAGGGCAGTAGCGGGGACCGATGCCTTCTATGTGGCCACCATACATTGCGGACCTATGCAGGTTCTCCTGCACGATCTGGTGGGTTGCCTCGCTCGTATGCGTAATGCCGCATGATATCTGCCGCGCCTCGGGAGCGCGGCTCAGGAAAGAGAACATCTCTGGATCGTCATCGCCCGGCTGGCTGTCCAGTTGTGCCCAGTCGATGGTTCGCCCATCAAGACGCGGCGGCGTGCCGGTCTTCAGCCGACCCCTCGGCAAAGACAGTTCCCCCAACTGCGCCGCAAGCAGGCGCGAGGGCGAATCCCCCATACGCCCGCCAGACATGCTCCGGTCACCGATGTGAATCACTCCGTTAAGGAACGTCCCTGCGGTCAGGATCACAGTCTTCGACGCAAGTTCGGTACCCGAAGCCAGAACAACCCCTGACACGGCGCCGCCTGCGACTCGAAGCCCGGCAACCTCGCCCTCGATCACTGTCAGATTTGGCGTGGCCAGAATCTCGGCCCGCATTGCCTCACGATAGAGACGCCGGTCGATCTGAGCGCGCGGGCCCTGCACGGCCGGCCCCTTTCGACGGTTCAGCAGACGGAACTGGATGCCCGCGCGATCCGCCATCCTGCCCATGATGCCGTCAAGCGCGTCGATCTCGCGAACTAGGTGGCCCTTGCCGAGGCCACCGATCGCCGGATTGCACGACATCGCCCCGAGTGTCTCGATCCGCAGGGTCACCAGGGCTGTGGCTACGCCCATCCGCGCCGCAGCGGCTGCGGCTTCCACTCCGGCGTGACCTCCGCCAATCACGATGACATCGTAGTGTTTCACGTGGAACACCCTTCACTTGCCGATACAGAAGCTGACGAAAATCTCGCCCAACAGATCGTCCACATCTACACGGCCGATCAAGGCATCCAGCGCCCGGACAGCTCGCCGAAGATGCTCCGCCGCCAGTTCGACGCGCGAGTCATCTCTTAGCACTTCCGCCCGTGACTCGGCCAGAGCGGCGATTGCCGTCGTCACGGCCACGCGATGCCTTTCGCGGACCAATGCCCCGGCAGAGCCTACCCGCCTTTGCAGAATTTCGCCGACGCGCTGCATCAAATCCGGCACACCTTGACCCGTCAAACCCGAAACGGCCTGCCCATGATAACCTGATCTGGTATCAGATTTTCCGATCACCACTATATCTTCACCAGACGGCTTCAGACCCGGCGGCATGGACCCATCCGTCAGAAACAAGCGCAGATCAGCGGCCTCGGCCCTTGCCAGCGCCCGATCAATTCCGGCCCGCTCTAGTCGGTCGTCGGTTTCCCTGAGGCCGGCGGTGTCAAGAAACGTCACCGGCAAGCCGGAGATCTCCATGCGGACCTCGATGACATCCCGCGTCGTCCCGGCTATTTCACTGGTGATTGCAGCTTCGCGACCGGCCAACTGGTTCAGCAGCGTCGACTTTCCGGCGTTCGGCGGCCCGACAATGGCAACCTCGAATCCATCGCGAATACGCTCAGCTGCAGAGACGCCGGCGGCCTCCTGACCAAGGTCCGCCATCAATCCGTCGATCAGGACCAGAACCTCTGGCGAGACGTCGGTCGGCACGTCTTCGTCGGCGAAGTCGATGGTTGCTTCCAGCAGTGCGGCAGCGCGAATGAGGTCGCGTCTCCAGCTCTCGACCTTGCGGCCCACGGAGCCTGACAAGACGCGTACCGCCTGCCGCCGCTGGGCTTCGGTCTCGGCGTCGATGAGATCTGCCAGACCCTCGACCTGCGCAAGGTCAAGAACGCCATGCTCCAGCGCGCGGCGAGTGAACTCTCCAGGCTCCGCGAGCCGCAAGCCAGGCTGCTCAGCCAGCGCACGCAACACGGCGCCCACCACGGCGGGTCCGCCATGACATTGAAATTCGACAACCGGTTCTCCGGTGAAGCTGGATCCCTTGGCAAAGGGCAGGACCAGCGCTTCGTCCAGTAGCTCTTCGTTCCAGACCAGGCGCCGCAATCCGGCCTTGCGCAGAGGCGGCAAGGCGCCGCATAGCGCCTGCCCTGCCTCTGTGGCCCGTGGTCCCGAGACGCGGATGACGGCGAGGCCCGACCGACCCCGCGCCGTGGCGAGGGCGTAGATCGTATCCGTCATCGCCGCCGCCTATCAGGTGTTCATGGATTCGAAGAATTCGGAGTTGGTCTTCGTCTGCTTCAACTTCGAGATCAGGAATTCGATCGCATCGGTCGTGCCCATCGGGTTCAGGATGCGACGCAGAACATAGGTTTTCTGAAGGTCCATCTTGTCGACCAGCAGGTCCTCTTTCCGGGTGCCGGACTTCAGGATGTCCATCGCCGGGAAGACGCGCTTGTCCGCGACCTTGCGGTCGAGCACGATTTCGCTGTTCCCGGTGCCCTTGAATTCTTCGAAGATCACCTCATCCATCCGGCTGCCGGTGTCGATCAGCGCGGTGGCGATGATGGTCAGCGACCCGCCCTCCTCGATGTTCCGCGCCGCCCCGAAGAACCGCTTCGGGCGTTGCAGGGCGTTGGCGTCTACACCGCCGGTCAGCACCTTGCCCGAGGAGGGGACGACCGTGTTGAAGGCCCGACCCAGACGGGTGATCGAATCGAGCAGGATCACCACGTCGCGCTTGTGCTCGACCAACCGCTTGGCCTTTTCGATCACCATCTCTGCCACCGCGACGTGCCGCGTTGCCGGTTCGTCGAAGGTCGAGGCCACCACCTCGCCGCGCACGGTGCGCTGCATGTCGGTGACTTCCTCGGGACGCTCGTCGATCAGAAGGACGATCAGATAGCACTCCGGGTGATTGGTCGCGATGGAATGAGCGATGTTCTGCAGAAGCACGGTCTTGCCGGTCCGTGGCGGGGCCACGATCAGCCCACGCTGGCCTTTGCCGATCGGAGACACCAGGTCGATGATCCGGGCCGAGCGGTCCTTGATGGTGGGGTCCTCGACTTCCATCTTGAGGCGCTCATCCGGATAGAGCGGTGTCAGGTTGTCGAAGTGGACCTTGTGCTTGGCCTTCTCGGGGTCGTCGAAGTTGATCTTCGTGGCCTTGGTCAGGCTGAAGTACCGCTCGTTCTCGGACGGTGCCTTGATCACGCCTTCGATGGAATCTCCGGTCCGCAGGCTGAACTGGCGGATCATCTCGGGGGAAACGTAGATGTCATCCGGTCCGGGCAGGTAGTTTGCCTCGGGCGACCGCAAGAAGCCGAAGCCATCCTGCAGAACCTCCAGCACGCCATCGCCACCAATCTCCCAGCCTTCCTCGGCATGTTCCTTGAGGATCGAGAACATCATCTCGCCCTTCCGCATGGAAGGCGCGTTCTCGATCTCCCATTCCTCGGCCATGGCCAGCAGGTCGGCCGGGGTCTTTGCCTTGAGATCAGAGAGGTTCAAGCGTTCGATAGACATGGAATACCTTCGGCGGATCGGCACCCAGAGGGCGGATCGCTGCATAGTTGGACCGGGAAATGCCATGGGCCGGACGGCCCTGCGGGTCGGCACCTACGCCGTGCCATCCGAAAAGTCAACGAAAGAGAATCAGAAGCGCGTGATGACCGCAAAGACGATGACAACCATCAGAACGGTCGGAACCTCGTTCATCATCCGATAGGTTCGGCCGCTTCGGGTGTTGTGCCCTGCTGCAAAATCCTTGCGTCGGGCCGCAAGCCAGGCGTGAAAGACCGTCATCGCCAGCACGCATGCGGCCTTGGTCCAGGACCAGGGTGCCGACCAGTCGACAATCCCAGGGGTGAAGACCAGTGCCAGACCGAAGACCCAGGTTGCAATCATCGACGGGTTCATGATGGCACGCAGCAGGCGCCGTTCCATCGTCTGGAACATCTCGTCTGTCCGGCTTCCTGCCAGCACCTGCTCGGCGTGGTAGACGTATAACCTTGGCAGGTAGAAAAGTCCTGCCATCCAGGACATGACTGAGATCACGTGCAGGGACTTGATCACCAGATACCAGTCCGCGAGCCAGTCCGTCATCTTGCTTACCCTCGGCCTTACGTCTTCCTTCTATAAGAGAAGAATTAAAGAAAGGAATGAGGATGTTGTAGGGGCTGTGCAGATGTGGATTGAACCCTTTGTCCCCAGCCTTGTCTTTGTGGCTGAGGCTGTGGACGGAATGGTAACAAGCTGAGCCAGCTGGTCATGACACCAAGAAAAATGTTCTATAACAACAAGTTGATTGGAAGGCTTGCAGAACTCTATCCACAGCATGGCCGGTGGCACGAGACTGGGACAGAAGAAATCCCCAAGCCTGGTGACAAGGTCATGCCCAGCGGGATATCTGTGGCCGGACGCGGGCGAACAGGGCAGGAAGCGGGGATATCACCGTATCCGACCTGAGAGCGCACTTTTCACCCAGCGGAACAAACCGCGGTTATGCACAGGTTTCGGATGGTCATCACACTTGCCTCAACCTCGCCGATCCGGCTGCAGCTCTTGCGTGCCGCGGGTCTGGAAGTTGAGGCCGTTGCCCCCCGGGTCGATGAAGCGACAGTGCGCGACGCACTGATCGCGGAAGGCGCGCATCCGCGGGACATTGCCGATGCGCTGGCCGAAATGAAGGCGCGGAAAGTGGCCGAAAAACGCCCGGCCGATCTGGTCCTTGGGTGCGATCAGGTCCTGGAACTGGATGGCAGGGTCCTATCCAAACCCCAGACGCCCGAGGAAGCGCGCGACCATCTGCGCCAGCTTCGCGGCCGGTCGCACAAGCTCTTGTCGGCCATCGTTGCTTATGAGGACGCCCAGCCCGTATGGCGCCATGTTGCCGAGGCGCGCATGACCATGCATCAGATCAGCGACGGCTATCTCGACGACTATGTCACCCGAAACTGGGACAGCATTCGACACTCGGTCGGTTGCTACAAGATCGAGGAAGAAGGTGTCCGCCTGTTTTCTAGTATCGGTGGCGACCACTTCACCATTCTGGGCCTGCCATTGCTGCCCCTGTTGGCTTGGGCGGGAACTCGGGGCAACATTGTGCGATGAGCGACCATCCGCGTATCCCTCTGGCCTGCGTCATAGGCCACCCGATTGCCCATAGCCGCAGCCCGGCACTTCATGGCTACTGGTTGAAGCGCTATGGGATCAGGGGCCATTATATCCCGGTCGACATTGCACCGCTTGAGCTTCCGGATCTGCTGCGCACCCTGCCCCGGCTGGGCTTTGTCGGTGCAAACGTAACGATCCCGCACAAGGAAGCGATTCTCGGCATCGCCGATATCGTCACCGATCGCGCGGCACTGATCGGGGCTGCGAATACGCTGATCTTCCGAAAGGATGGCAAGATCCATGCCGACAACACCGACGGTTCGGGCTTCATTGCAAACCTGCGTCAGAACGCGCCGCACTGGCTTCCATCCTCGGGTCCCGCCGTCGTTCTGGGTGCCGGTGGCGCAGCACGCGCCGTCATTGCCGCGCTGATCGAGGTTGGTGTCCCCGAGATCCGCCTGACCAACCGTACCCGTGCCCGGGCAGATGCCTTGCGTTCGGACTTTGGTGCCAAGGTACATGTGCACGAATGGGTGCAAGCGGCGAACCTGCTGGAGGACGCCGCCACACTGGTCAACACCACTTCGCTTGGCATGACCGGAAAGGCCGATCTCACGCTGTCGCTGGACAGGCTGAGCCCCTACGCCCTCGTGACTGACCTGGTCTATACGCCGCTCAAGACCCAGCTTCTGATCGAGGCCGAGGCGCGCGGCAACACGGTGGTCGATGGCCTGGGAATGTTGTTGCATCAGGCTGCGCCAGGCTTCGAGCGCTGGTTCGGCCTCCGCCCCGAGGTGGACGATGCCACGCGCAAGGCGGTTCTGTCGGCATGAGCTTTCTTCTGGGCCTGACCGGGTCGATCGGGATGGGCAAATCGACGACAGCCGCAATGTTCGCAAAAGCAGGACTGCCGGTCTGGGACGCGGATGCTGCCGTCCACCGCCTTTATGCCCCGAATGGGGCGGGTGCCCTGGCGGTCGCCTTGCTGTTTCCTTCGGCAATGCACGCCGACGGATCGGTCAATCGCGCCCTTCTGCGAGGGATCTTGAAGTCCGACCCCACAGCGCTCGACCGGTTGAATGCAAGCATCCACCCGCTGGTTGCCGAAGATCGCGCACGGTTTCTGAAAGATCATTCCGACGCGCCAGTCGTCTTGCTGGACATCCCCCTGCTTTACGAAACCGGATTGAACGATCTTTGCGATGCCGTGGCCGTCGTCTCTGCGCCTGCCGAGATGCAGCGCGACAGGGTCCTCGCTCGGGGTGTATCGGAGGCGGACTTTCAACTTCTGCTGAAACGACAGTTGCCGGATGCGGACAAGCGTGCCCGCGCGGATTACATCATACCGACAGACAGCCTTGAAACCGCCCGCGCGGCAGTAAGGGAAGTACTGGCCGACATTCAACGCAGGATCCATCAGAATGCGTGAGATCGTCCTTGATACCGAAACCACCGGCTTCGAGCCGACCGAGGGACACCGGATCGTCGAAATCGGCGCGGTTGAGCTGATGAACCATCTGCCAACGGGCCGCACTTTCCACCAGTACATAAACCCGGAACGCGGCATGCCGCGCGAGGCGTTTGAGGTTCACGGTATCGGCCATGATATTCTCGAGCCGCCGGGGCCGCCGGTCCCCGGTGGCGTGACACTGCGCGACAAGCCGGTCTTTTCCCGGGTCGGACAGGCGTTTCTGGACTTCATCGGCGAGGCGCAGCTGGTCATCCACAACGCGGCATTCGACATGAAATTCCTGAACTTCGAGTTCGAGCGCGCTGGGCTGCCGACCCTGCCGTCGACCCGAGCTACCGACACGCTCATGATCGCAAGGACGAGATTCCCGGGCTCTCCCGCCTCGCTTGACGCTTTGTGTCGGCGCTTCGGTATCGACAATTCAATGCGTGAAAAGCACGGCGCGCTGCTTGACAGCGAAATTCTCGCAGAAGTGTATCTTGAACTTGTCGGAGGGCGTCAGCCCGATCTGGTCCTTGGCAGCACGGTAAGCCGGTCGACAGGAGCCGGGGCAACCGACCCAGCATGGCGCCCCCGTCCCCGCCCCCAGCCGCTTTCGCCCCGTCTCACACCCGAAGAGACCAGCGCCCATGACGCAATGGTCGGCGCCATGGGCGATGCGGCGATCTGGCGCAAGCCCGCCTGATCCTTAGTTCGGCGTTTCCGACGACGCTTGTTGGGCCTGTGCCCGGCGCGCCAGTTCCTGGCGGTAAAGGGCAAGGAAGTCGACCGTATCGACGTTCAGCGCCGGGAAACCGCCATCGCGTGTCACATCCGAAATGATCCGGCGCACGAAGGGGAACAGAAGCCGAGGGCATTCGATCAGCAGGAAGGGATGCAGTTGGTCGTCTGCAACGCCCTCGATATGGAAGGTCCCGCCATATTCAAGTTCAAGAAGGAACAGGGGCTCGTCGTTGACCTTGTTCTTCGATGTCACCTTGAACTTGGTGATCACCTCATACTGGCTGGCGACCGGACGCTTGCGGGCATCGAGGCTGACGGCAACCTGAATGTCTGGCTGAATCTCGGAACCGGCCAGTCCCTTCTGCACCACGATGTTCTCGAAGGACAAATCACGGACATATTGCGCCAGTACCTGCATGCGCACCTGAGGCGATGCAGCGGCGCCGGCACCATTGCCCGACTGGTTTTCTTCGGCCATCAAGTCGTCTCCCAAAGGTTTCGGCGTGTTCCTATCAGGTCAGGAGCGCGCGCTCAATGCCGCGTCAGGTCCGATGGCTGGTTATCCTGCGATGGCTGGCTGGCCGGCTCGGCCTCGCGCCATTCGCCCTCGATTACCGTTGCCTGAGAGGTCGTGACCGTGGTCGTCTTCAAGCGACGGCCGACCAGGGTGATGATGACCTGTCGGATTGGCGGCACAAGAAGAAGCAGGCCGACCGTGTCCGTCAGAAATCCGGGAAGAAGCAACAGACCGCCGCCCACAGCAACCATCACGCGATGCGCAAGCGGGGAAAGCGGGTTGCTGAACTCCTGCATGTCGCGGCTGAGCGACACCGGCCCCAGGGATGCGACGCCCTTGAGCACGATTATGCCGAGGCCGGCCGTCACGATGACCCAGGCGATCGTCGCCCACATTCCGATCCAGCCACCGAGCTGCACAAAAAGCCCGATCTCGACGAGAGGCACGGACAGGATGATCAAAAGAAGCCACATGTTTCTTCCCCTTGGGTCCAGGCGACAGTCCTCTGGTAGACTTCGCCAGCACCCCACCCTACATAGGGGCAGGCAGTGCGCAAGCCAAAGAGAACTCAAAACCTGTAGAGGGTGGCATGAACGGGTCCCTGATCCAACTTCTGGTCCTAGCCGGCATCGCGATTTTCCTGATCCTGAAGCTGCGGTCGGTTCTCGGCACCCGCGATGGTTTCGAGAAGCCGCCCATTCCGCTGGATGAGGTCCGCCCGCGTATCCGCCGGGATTTCGAAGTCATCGAAGGTGGAGCCGACCGCGACATAACCGACCATGTGCCGGAAGGCTCTGACGCTGCGAAGGCGCTTTCCGCGATGAAGCAGGCCGAACCGTCCTTTGCCGTCACGCCGTTCCTGGAAGGTGCGCGCGGGGCCTATGAGATGATCCTGATGGACTTCGAGAAGGGTGAGCTTGAGCGAATCCGTCCATTCCTTTCCGAGGACGTGGCAGCCAGCTTTTCCGAGGCGATTGCAGCGCGGGAAGCCGAAGGGCTGACCATCGAAGCCAGTTTTGTCGGCATGAAGGAACTTGCCCTGCAGGAGGCGAGCTTCGACAAGACCAGCGGTGTCGGCGAAATCTCGGTGCGCTTCGTCGGCGAACAGACCTATGTCGTCCGCAACAAGGCTGGCGAGATCGTCGAGGGCAGCCCGCGCGAAATCAGGAAGTCGCGTGACGTCTGGACCTTTGCCCGCAAAATGGGCGCGGACGATCCGAACTGGCAGCTTGTCGCCACTGGCGAATGACGCAAGGCGGATGCGCGGCCTCCTTCGTGTCCTTGGGGTTGTGGCGACCATGATCGCTGGCCCTGCCCCGGCCGAGATGCTGGAGTTCGATGCGCTCGACGGCTGGTATGAAGACAGGCACGCAGAAGCGCTTGTCACTTTTCTGCGTACCTGTGACCTCATCAAGGATGCTGACTGGGGCCCGATCTGTGCAGTCGCCGCCGACGTTCCGCAGGACGACGCCTCGGCACGCAGCTTCTTTGAGCTTTTCTTCAGGCCGGTTGTTGTCGGAAAGCCGCCGGCCCTGTTCACCGGTTACTTTGAGCCCGAACTTGACGGCTCCCCGGTGCGCAGCGGTCGATTCCAGTATCCCATCTACCGGCGACCGCCCGAGTTGCGGGAGGGGATGGTCTATCATTCCCGGCAGGCCATCGAGTCCGGCGCCCTTGCTGGCCGGGGGCTTGAGCTGGCTTGGCTGGATGACCCGGTGGATGTCTATTTCCTGCAGGTTCAAGGTTCTGGCCGGATCCGCATGACCGATGGCAGCGTGATCCGCGTGGGCTATGCCGGGGCGAATGGTCATGCCTATCGGTCCGTCGGGCAGGAGATGGTCCGCCGCGGGACGCATACGATGGATCAGGTCTCGGCCCCGGAAATCGCCAACTATGTTCGGGGCAATCCGGGTCAGGGGAAAGCGCTGCTTTACACCAACCCCTCCTACGTCTTCTTTCGAAAGATCGCCACGCTGCAACCGAAGGACGGACCGATCGGCGCGATGGGCCGGTCGATCACCACGATGCGGTCCGTGGCCATCGACCCGAAGTTCACAACGCTCGGCGCACCCGTCTGGATCGAAAAGGATGGGCGCGCCCCAATTCGTCGGCTGATGGTCGCACAGGATACGGGCGGGGCCATCAAGGGGATGCAGCGGGCGGACATCTTCTACGGAACGGGTGCCGGGGCGGGAGCGGCCGCAGGGACGGTGAAGGACAGGGGCCGCATGGTCATGCTGGTCCCGATTGATCGGGCCTATGCGATGCTGGAAGGCGACTGACCTTATGGCTCGCCGTCGCCGCCTTTCGCCGGAAGAGGCCGATCTGTGGCGGTCGGTCGCCCGCACGGCGCGGCCCATGCACAGCCCCACGGTCCGCCCTCCCGAGGCCGATCCGCCCGCCACACCAGAGCCGTTGCACCACAGCAAGCCCCGGCTTTCGCCGTTCGTCCTTGGCGAAAAGGCCCGTGCCGTCCAGCGCCGGGAAGTGGCCCCGGGACCATCCGACCTTTCCGGTCAGGCGCCCCTTCGAATGGATGCCAAGACCCACGGCAAGATGACGCGCGGCAAGCTCGCCCCCGAGGCGCGAATCGACCTGCACGGGATGACCTTGGCCGAGGCGCATCCTGAACTGATCCGCTTCATCCTGAATGCCCATGCCCAGGGCATGCGGCTGGTTCTGGTCATTACCGGCAAGGGCAAGAGGCGCGAGGATATCGGCCCGATTCCGCAACGGATGGGTGCGCTGCGGCATCAGGTTCCGCACTGGCTGCACCTGCCACCCCTGGGTGCCGTTGTCCTTCAGTTCAGTGAGGCGCATCTGCGGCACGGTGGCTCGGGCGCCTATTACGTCTACCTCAGACGGCGCTGATCGCTCAGTTTGCGGGCCCGGCGATGGCCTCCACCGGCGCCAGCACGACCTTGGTTGCATTCTGCACCGTCAGCACCAGACCCGGCAGCAGCCCGACGCGGGCACGGGCATCGTCCTTGAAGGCCTGATCGATTCCGATCAGGCCACCGAACAGACTGAGCAGGGCCGGATTCTGGCCCAGGTTCAGGTGCCCGCTTCCGGTATTGTAGGCCGCCGTATCCAGATAGATCACCTCCAGATCGGCAATCCGGGACACGTCAGCCACCCGGCCCAGCCGGTCCGTCTCGCCCGCGATCAGCGCCGACAGCCCAAGCACCCGGTCGCGCGAGCTGCCGAAGATCACGAAGGGCTGCGGCAATCCCCCCATGTCCCGCGCTTGCGATCGGAAGACGTCCACATCCAGATCCGGCGAAATCAGGATCACCCCGGCAATCCGGTCCAGCGCCCGGGTGTCCTTGCGGATCGCCATTTGGCGTAGTGTCTCCATCGTCACGGCAGACCCCATGGAATGCGCGACAATGATGATTTCGCGCGCGCCCGCATCGGCGACCGAATCGAGCAGTTCCTCAAAGCCCGTCCGGCTGAACATTGCGGATTCGCGGTCGTAGACGTAGCCCAGCGCCGACCCGCGCGAAGGCCAGGCAAAATGCACCCCGACCCCCGGAACCTTCAGGTCGTGGTGCATCTGCGCGACGCGCAGGACGCCCTCGGCCATGGTGTTGTTGAACCCGTGGACATAGACCACGGCATCGGTCTGACCCCGCCGCCCCATGGCCGAAGCCAGTTCCTTGCGGAACTCCGGCTCAGAGGCAAAACGGCTTTCGTTCATCAGAAGGAAATGCTTCTCCGGGTTCGGCTTCTGCCCTCGGCGCGGCCAGTCCAGCGAGCCCGCCTCGCGTTCCGTCGGGATAGAGATGTCGTAACGCACGAAGCTGGCCACATCCGCCCGGCCCCGGGTGAATCCCTCCGGCCCGGCTTGTCGCATCGTCCCGACGAAGATCGTCGTGGGTGGGGTGAACCCCCGTCCTGCGGGTACTTCAGCAAACTCCCCCCGCGGCGCGCAGGACATCAGGACGCAGGCCATCAGGAGCAGTCTTGGCAGCATGTCGAACACCGTGACCAGTCCTCGCGACAGGGTCAAGGTGTGCCGGCGGCGGCAAGGGACACTAGGCTGCGATCCCCAGCCCCCGCAGATGGTCACGCATGCGGACCGTCTCGGTCAGCACGTCATCAAAGAGGGTATTCATATAGCCCTGATGCACATATTCCACTGCCAGCCATCCGTCATAGCCGGCCTCGCGCAGGGTGCCGATCATCGCAGTGAAATCCAGCACGCCCTCGCCCCATTTTGCCTGAAGCGCACCGGGGCGGGCCTGGCGCAGATGAACATGCCCGGCATGCGGGGCCAGTACATCGATCTCGGCCTGGCGGAAACCCATGCAAACGAAATGGGCGTAATCCAGCGCCAGTTTCAGGCCGGGCACCTGGTCCAGCATCCGCAACGTGTCGGCAGGAGAGGCGAGCAGGCCACCGACATGCGGCTCGACTGTCAGGGTGACCCCGTGGCGCTGGGCGACGGCCAGCAGGTCGCGCAAGCCCGCGGCCGAGGCATCGAACGCCCCCGGTCCTGAAACACCCGGCAGCACAAAGACCGTCGGGCTGCCCGCCGCCCTGGCGAACCGGCAGACGGCATCGAACTCGGCCGTGTTGCGCGCCCTCGCTTTCGGGTCGCTGACGGCATGCTCCACGATGTCGCGCCCGAACAGCCAGTACAGGTTCGACACCGCCAGCCCGCCCAGATCCTGCGCCGCGCCCTCGGGGTCCGCGATGATTCGCCCCCGATCCAGCGCCGCCCCGTGCAACAGCCCCACATCCATCGCCCGGAACCCCAGCGCTTCGGATACGCCCGTCGCTTCTGAAAGGGTGCAGGCCGGAAACGACCAGGACGTCACGGTCATGCGCATAGGCCCCTCCCAAGTGGTCATGCCAATTGCCAAAACTTGACCGCCGTCCTGCCTCAAGGCAAGCAGAATCTCTGGTTTCTGCCCATGCAAAGCCGCATCGCAGCGACGAAACTGCTTGATTTCTAAAAAGTGGTCAGACCACTATGCCAACCAACCGGAGCGGAGGAGCCAGTCCGGTACTGCGAAAAAACCACGGGAGGACGTCGTTTCATGAAACATCTGAGTGTCTCCACGCTTGCGCTTTGCGCGATGCTTGCCGCGACCGGGGCCAATGCCCAGGCCGTGACCGCCGACAAGGGCGGCAACGCCAACATGGTGCTCTTGCCAAAGTTCCTGGGCATCCTGCCCTTCGACCAGGCCAACCGCGGGGCCGAGGAAGCCCATGCCGAACTGGGGAACACCGGCACGCTGCTTTACACCGGCCCGACCCCGGAAAACTCGGTCGCGGGCCAGATCGAGATCCTGACCACCGCCGGGTCACAGGGTCAGGCCGTGGTCATGCTGTCGAACAACGCCGGCGACCAGATCGTCCCGGCGGCCGAGGCGGCGCAGGCCGCTGGCACCAAGGTCGTGACCTGGGACAGCCCGATTCCGTCGGGCGCCGGTGAGACTGTGTTCGTGGCGCAAGTCGACTTTGGCTCGATCGGCGTCGTCATGGCCGACATGGCCCATTCGATCATGGGCGGCGAGGGCGAGTTTGCCGTGCTGTCTGCCACCCCAGACGCTGCGAACCAGAATGCCTGGATTGCCGCGATGGAAGAGGCGCTGAAGGGTGAGAAATATGCGGGCATGAAGCTGGTCGACACCGTCTACGGCGATGACCAGTCCGAAGTCAGCTACAACCGCGCGCTGGCGCTGGTCGACAGCCACCCGAACCTGAAGCTCATCATGTCGCCCACCACGGTTGGCATCCAGGCCAGCGCCAAGGCGATGCAGGACGAAGGGCTTTGCGACCGCGTCAAGGTCTCGGGTCTTGGCCTACCGGCGGAAATGGTCAGCTACACGATGAACGGCTGCGCGCCGGAATTCGCGCTGTGGTCCTTCGTCGACCTTGGCTATCTGACCTACTACACCAGCTATATGCTCGCGACCGGCAAGATCACCGGCGCTGTGGGGGAAACCTTCACCGCAGGCCGCATGGGCGACTACACGATCGAGGAAGACCCCGGCCGTCCGGGCGCCAAGCGCATCCTGATGGGGCCCTTCACCGTCTATACCAAGGACAACGTCGAGGCCGAGGCGAAGTAACGCCCCAAGCCGAGACAGGCCAGCCCCCCGCTCCCGGGGGCTGGCTGCCCCTGCCCGAAGGTTTCCCGGAATGCCCCCCGTCCTTGAAATGCGCGACATCTCGAAAAGTTTCGGCGGCACTCTGGCGCTGTCCGGCTTTTCCCTGGTGCTTGAGGCCGGTCGCATCCACGCGCTTGTCGGTGAAAACGGCGCTGGAAAGTCCACGCTCATCAAGACGATGACCGGAATCCATCAGCCCGACACGGGTGAAATCCTGATCGACGGTCAGCCCCAGGTCTTGCGCGGCACCGCCGATGCCCAGCGCGCCGGGATTGCTGCGATCTACCAAGAGCCGATGGTCTTCCCGGACCTGTCGGTCGCCGAGAACATCTTCATCAGCCACCAAAGCCGCCCGCAGCTGATCAACTGGTCTGCGCTGAACGACGAGGCCGCCGCGATGATCGCGCGGCTGGGCGTCACGCTGGACCCCCGCCGCGCCGCCGCCGAACTGACCTTGGCTGAACAGCAGACGGTAGAGATTGCCCGGGCAATCTCGCTCAACGTCCGCGTGCTCATCATGGACGAACCCTCGGCCTCCCTTTCAGATCATGAAGTGCAGCGCCTTTTCGGCATCGCGCGCAGCTTGCGGGATCAGGGCGTTGCCGTCCTGTACATCTCCCACCGGCTCGAGGAGATCTTCGCGCTCGCCGATACCGTCACCGTGATGCGCGACGGCAAGCATATCTCCACCAAGCCGGTGTCCGAAGTGACACAGGCCTCGATGATCTCGGAAATGGTCGGTCGCGACATGGCCGGCCGTTTTGCCCGCGAGGCGTCACACGATACCGGGGAAACGCTGATTTCAGTCTCTAATCTGGCGAAAACCGGCATCTTTCGTGATATCAGCTTCACCGTGAACCGGGGGGAGATCGTCTGTTTCTCGGGTCTCGTCGGCGCCCGAAGGACCGACGTGGGCCTCGCCCTTTTCGGCGTGGCACCCGCTGATAGCGGGACGGTCACGCTGGCAGGAAAACCAGTCGTCATCACCAGCCCCGCCCAGGCGCAGGCGCTTGGCATCGCCTATGTCTCGGAAGATCGCCGCAAGCTGGGCCTCGCGCTGACCGAAGGCATCACCGCGAACCTGACCCTGCCGATGCTGCCGAAATATTCCGGCCTCTTCGGCTGGCTGGACCGGATGCGCGAACTGGCCGAGGCGCAAGCCTTCCGACAGAAGCTGAACATCAAGGCTGCAAACCTGACCGTCCCGGTCGGCACCCTGTCAGGTGGAAACCAGCAGAAGGTCATGCTGGCCAAATGGCTGAACACGGGCCCACGCCTTCTGATTGTCGATGAGCCAACGCGCGGCATCGACATCGGCGCCAAGGCCGAGGTGCACCAGATTCTTCGCGGGCTTGCTGCCGAGGGCGTGGCGATCATCATCATATCCTCTGACCTGCCCGAGGTTCTGTCGCTGGCCGACCGGATCATCGTCATGCGCGAGGGCCGGATCGTCGGCCAGTTCAGGGGTGAAGAGGCCACGGATGAGGCCGTGATGCATCTCGCCGTCGCCGCTGACCTGCAATCGGTGGAGGCATGATGCGCATCCCTTTGTCCACCCTGCGTATCCTTGTGCTGCTGGGTGTCTTTGTTGGCACGGTCCTGTTCTTCGCCAGCCAGATCGATGGCTACCTGAACGCGCGCCTGTTCAATCGCATCTCGGGTTCGGTAGCGGTGATCGCCCTGATTGCCGTCGGGCAGGCGTTCGTCGTGCTGACCCGCAACATCGATCTGTCCGTCGGCTCGGTCGTCGGATGCAGCGCTTACTTCACCGGCGGAATCCTGATGGCCTGGCCCGAGATTCCACCGGTTCTTGTTCCGCTGCTCGCCATGGGGATCGGGGCTCTGTTCGGGGCGTTCAACGGCTTTCTGGTTGCCCGCTTCCACTTGCCATCCATCATCGTCACGCTTGCGACGCTTGCGCTCTTCCGGTCGATCCTCGTGCAATCTTCGGATGGATCCTCCATCACGACGGATCGCTTGCCAACCTGGCTGACCGAGTTTGCCACCCGGAACGCCTTCACCGCCGGCGAGCTGCAGTTCCGCTGGATCGTGGTGATCTCGCTCGTCGTGGTCTTGACGGCCCACATCTTCCTGACCCGGTTTCGGGCCGGGCGGCAGTTCTTTGCGATCGGATCGAACCCCGACGCCGCTGCCTTTGCCGGGATCAACGCCGGGCGGACGATCTTCCTGGCTTTCGTGATCTCGGGCGCGCTGGCGGGGCTGGCGGGCTTCATGTTCCTGTCGCGCTTCGGCAACATTACCGTGGTTGCGGGCCTTGGACTGGAGCTGAAATCGGTCGGCGCTGTGGTTGTCGGCGGGGTCAACATCTTCGGCGGGTCGGGCAATGTGCTGGGCGTGCTGATCGGCGCGGCGCTGATCGATCTGATCGACACCTCGTTGGTGCGCTGGGAACTGGTCAGCGCCTTCTGGCGCGAGGCCGTGCTTGGCCTTCTGATCCTTCTGGCCGTCGCCGCCGATACCGTCCTGATGCGCCGCCTTCTGCGCCGCAAGGGGGGTTCAGCATGAGCAGCCTGCGCAGCTGGGAAGGGCTCCTCTTTCTCGTCCTCGTTCTGATATATGCAACGAATGCCTGGCATTCGCCGGTCTTCCTGACCGTTGGCAACCAGATCAACATGTTCCAGCTATCGATCGAGAAGATCATCGTCGCGCTGGTCATGACTTTCGTCATCATCAACGGCGAGATCGATCTTTCCGTCGCCTCTGTCATGGGCCTTGCCGCCTGTGCCTTCGGCTGGATGGTGCAAGCCGATGTCCCGGGCGGCTGGGCCATCGTGATCGCCTTGATGATCGGGTTTGCCTGCGGGGCGTTCAACGCGCTTTTCATCGTGGGCTTCGGTATCCCGTCTCTGGTTGTCACCCTTGCCACGATGATCGCTTTCCGTGGTTTCGCCCGGGTGCTGGTGGAAGACCGGGGCATCAGTGGCTTTCCGGCCTGGTTCAACGCCTTGGGCCAGAAAGGCCTGATCGGCCCGGTGCCGCTGGCGATGCTGATCTTTGCCGTCCTTGCCGTGCTGGCCTACCTCCTCCTGCAACGCACCGCCTTTGGCCGGAAGGTCTATTTCATCGGGGCGAACCGGGCGGTCGCCGAGTACTCCGGTCTGGACGTGCGCGCGGTCAAGACGAAGATCTTCATCGCTTCGGGTGCAGTATCGGCGCTGGCCGGGGTCCTTTTCGCCGCCCGCGTCGGCGCGATCCGGGGTGACATCGCCCAGGGGTTCGAGCTCGACATCATCACCATGGTCCTCTTGGGCGGCGTCAGCATCTTCGGTGGCGCGGGCACCATGTCAGGCACGATCCTCGCCATCCTGATCGTGCTTGCGCTGAGGAACGGCATGGCGTTGCAAAACATCACCGGGCATATCCAGACCGGGGTGCTTGGCGTGTTGCTGATCCTGTCGGTCATGGTCCCGATCATCCGCGAAACCGGCAGCCGCCTGATTGCGAGGGTGCGATGAAACAGCCACGGCTTCATCTCGTGAAAACGCTGTCCGAGCCTATCGGCAAGAAGGCGGTCAGCGAACTTGTCGTCCAGCGCATCCTGGATCTGGTCAAGTCCGGGCATCTCTCGGCCGGGGACAAGCTGCCCTCCGAACGCGATCTGGCCGAGCAGCTTGATGTCAGCCGTCCAACGGTGCGTGAGGCGCTGCGGGCGCTGTCGATCCTTGGCGTGCTGGAAATCCGCCACGGCGGCGGGGTCTATGTCACCGCTCTGAACGCCGACGACCTTCTGTCGCCGATGGATTTCTTCGTCTCGCTCAACGCGCAGAACATGGCGGAACTCTTTGACGCCCGCATCCATTTCGAGCCGATGCTCGCCGGGCTTGCCGCCGAGCGCCTGACCGACGCGGCGCTGGACCGGCTGGCCGACCTTGTCGCCGCGCAGGTCAAGGACGCCGAGGACCTGGAGCTTTTCCACGACACTGACGTCGAGTTCCACAAGACGATCCTTGAGGCGTCCGGCAACGATTTCCTGTCGCGCTTCGGCAAGCTCTTGCAGGTGCTGGGCGATCAGGGGCGGCAGGCCTTCCAGAAGCGCAAGTCGATCCGTCAGCAGTCGATCGAGGATCATCAGGTGATCCTTGCCGCCCTCCAGTCCCGCGACGCCGCCGCCGCGCAGCGCGCCATGCGACAGCACATGGTCAATGTCCGCAATGCCCTGAGGGAGGTGACAGGTGCCTAGTCAGGACCACCGACTGCCATTTTGCGCCTCCCCTCCCCCTTGTGGGGAGGGGATGGGGGTGGGGGGCTCCCGGCATCAGCCCGCAAGCCCCCCCTCCCTCTCCCTCCCCCACGTGGCGGGAGGGAAGCTCTCCAGTCCCAAGGGTGCCGTATGACCGAAGTCCAGAAGAAAGCCCGTATCGCAGTTCTTGGCGCCGGATGGTGGGGCGCGCATGTCTATATCCCCTCGCTGCTGGCCGATCCCACTGTCGACCTTGTCGCGGTCAACCGGCGCGACCCCGTGGCGCTGAAGGAAATCACCGAGAAATTCGGCATCGCCCGGGGCTACACCGACTACCGCGAACTCCTCCGCATCGAACGCCCGGATGCCGTCGTCATCGTCTCGCCCCACACCGTCCACCACGAACAGGCCATGGCCGCGCTTGATGCGGGCGCCCATGTGCTGATCGACAAACCCATGGCCACCAGTGCGCGTGAGGCACGGGAAATCGTCTCTAAAGCGGCGAAAAAGTGCCTTCAGGTCATCATTCCCTACGGCTGGAACTTCAAGGATTTCACCCGTCAGGCCGCTGACCTGATGCGTGCGGGCAGGATCGGCACCGTTCGACACATCGTCTGCCAGATGGCCAGCCCGACCGAAGACCTGTTCGGCGGCGAGGGGTTGATGGAGACCCGCGACCACATGTTCCAGCCGCAGAAGGACACCTGGGCCGATCCGGCCAAGGCGGGCGGTTATGGCTGGGGGCAGCTCAGCCACGCGCTGGGCCTGATGTATGCGCTGGTCGATCTGGCCCCGGTGGAGGTCATGGCGATGACCGGCCAATCCCCCGCCGGGGTCGACTGGTACGACGCCGTCGTGGTCCGCCTGTCAAACGGCGCAACCCTTGCCCTCTCGGGTTCCTCCACCGTGCCCAAGCATTGCGGCTATCAGGTTGATATCCGCATCTTCGGGTCGGAAGGGATGCTCCTGATCGACGTGGAACGCGAGCGGATGGAGTTGCGCCGCAAGGATGGACAGGACGTGGTCCTCGACATCCCGAAAGGTGCCGGGGCCTACCAGTGCATCGAGCCGACAGAACGCCTCGCCCAGATCTGCCTCGGGCTCGCCCAGCGCAACGAAGCCCCGGGCCTTGTGGGTCAGCGCGCGGTTGAGACGCTGGATGCGATGTACCGAGCGGCCCGGTCCGGCAAGGTGGAGGCGGTTTGATGCCCCGTTGGCCCAACCGCACCGAAGATATCGTGATGGGCGGCTTCTCCACCCCACTCGACGCGCCCATGGTCCCGCCGTTCCCCTTCACCTTCCGGGGCGCGCGCATCCTGACGCTGGTCTACCAGACTGAGATGGAGGCGATCCGCGCCCTGATGCCCGAGCCGCTGGTGCCGACCGGGCCAGAGGTGATGATACACATCTACGAGATGACCGATACTCAGTGGCTTGGCCCCTATCACGAGGTCAACGTCATGGTCGGCGCCGAACTGCCCGGCAAGGCCAAGGGCAGCTACTCCCCCTATCTGTTCCTCTCCTCCGACATCGGCGTCGCACATGGCCGCGAGGTGCATGGCCAACCGAAGAAGCTGGCGCAACCCTACCTCGATCTCCGGGGCGACCTGATCGTCGGCGGGATGGAGCGGAACGGGATCGAGGTCCTGACCGGCACCATGCCCTACAAGCAACACCCCGCCGACATATCGGCCCTTTCCGCAATCTTCCCCTTCGCGACCAACCTGAACCTCAAGGCTGTGGACCACATCGACGGCACCCCCGCGATCCGGCAACTGACCAGCCGCAGCCTGGCCGACGTCAAGGTCCACGAATGCTGGCGCGGCCCCTGCACCGTGGAACTCCGCCCCAACGCCCAGGCACCGATCCACCGCCTGCCGGTCCTCGACATGCTCGACGGGTTCTTCTGGTCCGCCGATTTCACCCTGGTCCCCGGCCAGATCATCCACGACTACCTGAAGGAGGGATAAATGCCATCCTACGCATGGGTCCTTGGGGTCCGCCCCGGCTGTGAGGAAGAATACAAGCAGCGCCACGACGATCTTTGGCCCGAGATGGACGCGACCCTGCGGAAATCCGGCATCCGCAACTACCACATCTTCCGCCACGGCCTCACGCTCTTCGGCTATTTCGAGACCGACGACCTGCAAGCCACCATCGACTATCTGAAAGCCGACCCGGTCAACGCCAGATGGTCGGAAAGCATGGCCCCGATCATGCAAATCGACATCGACAGCCGCACCGGCTTTCCCTTCCTTCTTCCCAAGCAATGGAGCCTTGACCCGTGACCCTTTCAGGCAAGACCGCCCTTGTGACTGGCGGCAATCGCGGCATCGGGCTGGCGGTGGTGAAGGCGCTGGCCGAGGCCGGGGCCACCGTGCATTTCACGGCACGATCGGCTGCGAATATCGCCGCCGCCCAGCGTGAGCTTGGGCCGGTTGTCGCCACTGGGCACCACGCCAACATGACCGACCGGGATGCGATGGGTCCACTTCTGGACCAGGGCTTCGACATTTTGGTGAACAACGCAGGCATCATCGGCCCCATCGGCCGCATCCTTGATGTCTCGCCCGAAGACTGGGGCCGGAATATCGAAACCAACCTCGTCGCTGCGTTCCACGCCACCCAATCGGCGATCCGCCACATGGTGGCGAAAGGCGGTGGCACCATCGTCAATCTCTCCTCCGGTGCCGCCCACCGCCCGCAGGAGGGGTGGAGCGCCTATTGCGCCGGAAAGGCCGGTCTCGCCATGCTGACCCGCTCCGTCCATCTGGAATATGGCGATCAGGGGATCCGCGTCTTCGGCTTCGCGCCGGGCGTCGTGGATACCGACATGCAGGGCTCGATCCGCGCCAGCGGGATCAACCCGGTGTCGAAGATCCCGCGCGAAAACCTCGCGCCAGCCGAAGAACCGGCCAAAGCCATCGCTTGGCTCTGCACCCCCGCCGCTGATGCGCTGGCCGGGCAAGAGCTTGACGTCCGCAACCCCGACCTGAGGAAGTCGGTTGGTCTGAGGGCATTGGAATGAAGCGAGTCGTTGTCACCGATGCCACCTTTCCTGGGGTGGAGAGGGAAGAGGCCGCCGCCCGCGCCGCCGGGGCAGAGTTTGAGCGTCACGCGTGCAAGACCCCCGATGAGGTCGCCGCTGCCGTGAAAGGCGCTGATGTAGCGGTCGTCCAGTTCGCCCCCTTGACGCGCGCGGCCATAGCTGGTCTTGCCCCCGGCGCAACAGCCATCCGCTACGGCGTCGGCTACAACAACTTCGACGTGGCGGCGCTGAACGACCATGGCGTGAAGGCCGCCTATGTCCCGGACTACTGCACAGCCGAGGTGGCTGACCACACCGCCGCCTCGATTCTGGCGCTGCTTCGCAAGCTGCCTGCGCTGGATGCCTCGGTCCGCAAGGGGGACTGGGCGGCGGTTGCCGTGTCGAAACCGCTGAAGAGCTTTGGCGAAACGACCATCGGCTTCCTCGGCTTCGGCCGCATTGCGCAAGAGGTCGCTGCCCGCCTGACCCCTTTCGGCTTTCGCCTCCTTGCCCACGACCCCTATTTCACGGGCCAGTTCCCCGGCCTCGTCCTGACCGACCTGCCCGGCCTTCTGGCGCGGTCCGACGCCCTGACGCTTCATGCCCCTGCCACGCCGGAAACAACCGGCATCATCAACGCGCAAACGCTGGCGCAAATGCAGCCGAGCGCCGTCCTCGTGAACACGGCCCGGGGCGACCTGATCGACGAAGCGGCCCTCGCCGCCGCCCTGTCCAGCGGCAAACTCGCCGGGGCCGCGCTTGACGTTTTCCAGAGCGAGCCGCTCCCCGCCGAAAATCCGCTGCGCCAAGCGCCGAACCTGCTGCTCGGCCCCCATGCCGCCTGGTATTCCGATGTGGCTGTGGAACGGCTACAAAGCCTTGTCGCCGATGAAATCACCCGTGCGTTGACCGGGCAGGGGGTACGCAAACCCGTTCCCGGATCTACTGCCAAATGAAGGACCTGACATGAAACTTCTTCGCTACGGCCCCGCTGGCCAGGAAAAACCCGGCCTCCTTGATGCACAAGGCCAGATCCGCGACCTTTCGGGCCATGTGACCGATCTTGCAGGCACGGTCCTGACCGACCTCGACAAGCTGAAGGCCATCGACCCCGCCAGCCTGCCGAAGGTTGAAGGCTCGCCCCGCCTTGGCGCTTGCGTCGCGGGCACCGGCAAGTTCATCTGCATCGGCCTGAACTACGCGGACCACGCCGCCGAATCCGGCCTGCAGGTCCCGCCGGAGCCGGTGATCTTCATGAAGGCCACCTCGGCCATCTGCGGGCCGAACGACCCGATCCTGATCCCCCGCACCAGCCAGAAGACCGACTGGGAGGTGGAGCTTGGCGTCGTAATCGGCAAGCCCGCCAAATACATCACCGAAGGCGAAGCCCTGAACCACGTCGCCGGTTACTGCGTCATCAACGATGTCAGCGAGCGCGCCTTCCAGACCGAACGCGCCGGCCAGTGGACCAAGGGCAAGTCTTGCGACAACTTCGGCCAGACCGGCCCCTGGCTGGTGACGCCCGACGAAGTCCCCGACCCGCAGAACCTGGGCATGTGGCTGACCGTGAATGGCGAAAAGGTGCAGAACGGCTCCACCAAGACAATGGTCTACGGCGTCGCCCATATCATCGCCTACCTGTCGCAGTTCTTCACCCTGCATCCCGGCGACATCATCTCCACCGGCACCCCGCCCGGCGTCGGCATGGGCATGAAGCCCCCGCGCTACCTCAAGGCCGGGGATGTGGTGGAGCTTGGCATCGAGGGCCTCGGCCAGCAGAAACAGACCTGCGTGCAGGACTGACATGGCCATCCGCAGCGTTCAGGCCATTCCGGTCGCCTACCCCGAGCCGAATGACCACTCCCGCCTCCGCTCTGTCTGCCTGGTGAAGATCACCACCGAAGACGGGGCGGTCGGCTGGGGAGAATGCTGCACCTACTTCCCCGAGGCCTCCCGCGCCGCCAAGGCACTGGTGGAGGGGATGGCCGAGCTTCTGATCGGTCGAGACGAACTCCACACCCACGCCATCTGGCTGGCGCTGAAAGAGCACAGCTGGTGGTATGGCAACGGCGCCGGGATCGCCTCGCTGGCGATTTCCGGCATCGACATCGCGCTGTGGGACCTGAAGGGCAAGGTCCTGAACCGCTCGCTTCTCGACCTTCTCGGCGGACCCGCCAACGCGAGGATGCCCGCCGTGGCCTCGATCCACGGCACCAAGGCCTCGATCCCCGAGATGGCCGAGGATATCCAGGGCTACCTCTCCGGCGGGATGCAGGGCGTGAAGATCGGCTTCGGCAAGAAGGGCGACGCGCATCTGGGCTTCGACCACGCCCGAGATGTGGAGTTCGTGAAGACCGTGCGCGAGGCCATCGGCAACAAGCGCCTGATGATCGACCTTGGCATCAAGAACTTCTGGGACGTCCCCACCGCCATCCAGCGCGCCCGCGCCTTCGAGGATTACCAGGTCCACTGGCTGGAAGAGCCATTGGGCGACCGCGACCCCGAAGGCTACCACGCCCTGCGCGCCGCCACCTCCTTGAAGATCGCCTATGGCGAGAAGGAGTGGAACCACAAGGGCGTCGAACATATCGTCACCTCCGGCACCGTCGACGTCGTCGGCCTCGACCCCGGTCGCATCGAAGGCATCACCGGTTTTCTCAAGGCCGCCGAGATCTGCCACGCGCACCGTCGCCAGGCGAACGCGCACAACTTCTCGACCGCGATCGTCAGCGCGGCCTCTCAGGCCCTCAGTTTCGCCTGCCCCGCCTGCAAGGAGCTGGAACTGCAGCCGGTCTACGGTCCGGCGCAGAAAGACCTCGTCGACAAGCCCGTCTGGCACACGAACGGCTGGATCAACCTGCCCGAAGGCCCCGGGCTTGGCATCCAGATCAACGAAGACCTCGTCCAGTCGGCAAGGCTTGACAGATGACCCACCTTGACTGGGGCCTTTCCGGCAAGACCGTCATCGTCACCGGTGCCACCGGCGCCATCGGTCGCGCGGTGGCGGAAGGCTTTGCCGAGGCCGGCTGCAAGGTCGCCGTGGTCGATATCGACCAGTCCGCCTGCGACACCGCCGCCCTGTCGCTGGGCATCAGGCATCGCGGCTATGGCGCCGACTTGCGCAAGATCGGTCAGCTGCCTGCACTGGTCCGGCAGATCGAGGCCGACCTTGGCCTTGCGACGGTATTGGTCAATATCGCCGGGATCATCCTGCGCACCGATGACCTCTTCTCGGTCACCGAGGCAGACTGGGACGCCCAACACGACATCAACCTCAAGGCGCTGTTCTTCCTGACCCAGGCCTTCGCCAAACGCCTCGCCGAGACCGGAACCCCGGGCAGCGTCATCAACTACTCCAGCCAGGGCGCGCTGTCGGGGGGCCTGAGCGGCTCGGTCGTCTACAACGCCACCAAGGGCGCGATCACCACCATGACCCGCGGCATGGCCCGCAGCTGGGCGCCCCTTGGCATCCGCGTGAACTCGGTCGCGCCGGGCCTTGTCGACACGCCCATGCTGAAGGTCCCCGGCCAGACCGAGGCAGATCGTCAGGCGATGATCCAGTCTGTCCCGATGCGGCGGCTGGGCCTTCCCGAGGATCATGTGGGGGCGACGGTCTTCCTCGCCTCCGATATGGCGCGATACATGACCGGGGCGATGATCAACGTCTCGGGCGGCGTCCTGATGTACTGATTTCCCGGCATGCGATCCGGATTGCGGTTGCTCCTTCCCAAATACTCCACGGGGGTGCGGGGGTGTGAAACCCCCGCTTCAACGGCACCCCCGGGATTGTGATGGACACAAAACGCAAACTCAGGATGGACAATAGCGCCCGTCCTACTTGCCCGGAAAGGCCTCTGCACCCCAAAGCGCCCTGACCCGCGCGTCCCGCCCGCAGGCATCGCGATAGAACCTGTAGGCGTTGGCCTGCTTCTTCGGCCCCGCCCGGGTCAGGATGATCCCGGTCCCCCGGGCATAGTCCTGGTGATAGTCTTCGGCGATCCAGAAGGGTCCGGCGTCCAGCACCGGCGTCACGATCCGGGCCCCCAGTGCGGCCTCGGCTTTCTTCACCTCGGCCTCTGCCGCGCGCTTCTGGGTAGGGTTCAGCGCGAAGATTGCTGTCCGGTAGCTGTCCCCGCGGTCACAGAACTGCCCGCCCGCGTCAAGCACATCTACCGACCGCAGGAACAGCCCGATCAGCTCGCCATAGGAAATGACGCTGTTGTCGAAGCTTATCTCGACCGCTTCGTAGTGGCCGGGATGGTTCTTGTAGGTCGGGTTCCGCTTCGTTCCGCCCGTGTAGCCGGACACCACTTCAATGACCCCGGGCAGGGGCTCGAAATCCGCCTCGACACACCAGAAGCAGCCTCCGGCCACAACCGCTTTCTCCACCTCGGCAAGGGCTGCGCCGCTGATGCCCAGTGTCAGTGCTATCGCCAGTTTCCACATGGTCTGCCCCCGATTGTTCCGGCAGAGGCTGTTGCAGCGGTCATCGCCCGTCCACTCACCCTCGCGTGACGTCACGCATCGGTGATGGGAATCCCGACGACAGCCGTTGTGCGGCAGCCCTTCCTGCCCAGCGCCCCGTGGCCCAGCAGGCTGTCAGAAGATAACCGCCGGTCGGCGCCTCCCAGTCCAGCATCTCGCCGCAGGCGAAGACCCCGGGCAGGGCTTTCAGCTCCAGCCCCTCGGTCAGACTGTCCCATGCCACCCCACCAGCGACCGAGATCGCCTCGTCCAGTGGTCGGGGCCCTTGCAACGGAACCGGAAGGTGTTTCAGCCGGGTGAATGGCGCATCGCGCGAGAACTCCATCACCAGTGCTGTTTGTGCCCGGTCCAGGCCAAGCTTGCGCAGCCGGTTCACAGTGCTTTCTGCTGGTTTCATCATTGCGAGGCGATGGGTGATCTGCTCGGCGGAAAGGTCTGGAAGGAGGTCGAGTTCCAGACAGGCGCCGTCGCGCAGATGTCTGGACAAATGGTATATTCCGCCACCTTCAACCCCTTTGGAAGAGATGACGAATTCTCCACGATGCTCGTCGAGCACTTCAGAAGTGCTCGACGAGCAAGCCTTGAGAGCGACGCCCTTCACCGGTTGTCCGAAGAATGGGGCCATATGCGAAGACCAGTTGACGAAGAAGCCCATGTTGGCGGGTTGCCAGTCCCTAACCCGGACGCCCTTTTCCACCAGCCAGGGAACCCAGGCCCCGTCAGACCCCAGCCGCCGCCAGCTTGCCCCGCCCAGCGCCAGAACCGTGACCTCTGCAGACAGGACCGAGATGCCCTCCGGGGTCTCGAAGCGGAAGCCCTGCCCGTCAAACCCCGCCCAGCGCCACCGGGTCCGAATCTCGACGCCCAGCCCGACCAGCCGCCCGAGCCAGGCACGCAAGAGGGGCGAGGCCTTCATCGCTACCGGAAACACTCGACCGGTCGAACCGGTGAACACCTCCTGTCCCAGCGCCCGACACCAGGCCTGCACCTCGGCAGGCCCGAACTCTGACAGAATCGGTCGTAGCTCAGGTGTGTCATATCGTGCGGCGAAAGCCTCGAACGGCTCATCCTTGGTCACGTTCAAACCGGATTTTCCGGCCATCAGGAATTTGCGCCCGATCGAAGTCTTCGCTTCGCAGATCACCACCTTGGCGCCGCCGCGGGCCAGTTCCTCGGCCGCCATCAGCCCGGCGGGGCCGCCACCGATGACCAGCGCTTCAGTCAAGGGGCGCAACCCGTTGTGCAATCGCGCGGTGCGGAACGCGCGGCTTGGCCCCGCTCTCGGCAAAGCCGTGCAGCCCGGAGTCCCGGAGTTCCGACCCTGTGCGCAGATCGGGCAAGACCGCCCCCCTCAATGCCGTGTTCAGCCCATCCAACCCTGGCGCTTCGCGTTGTGGGCGATCCGCCCGATGGTGTTCAAAAGCACCTGCGCCGCAAGGATCGCCGTCGTTCCGGTGTGGTCGTAGTCAGGCGCGACCTCGACCAGATCGAGTCCGATGATCCTGCCCTGTTTCGTCAGTCCGTCGATCAGCTCAAGGACCTCGTAATACAGGAAGCCGCCATGCGAGGGGGTGCCGGTGCCCGGTGCGATGGAAGGGTCGAAACCGTCGATATCTATGGTCAGGTAGTAGTCGATGCCTTTCGGGATACGGGCCAGCGTCGCCTCTATTCCCAGTTTGCGGATCTGGCGGACCGAAAGTATGTCGTCGCCCATCGCCCGGGCGGCCTCATAGCCGTCCTTGGCCGTGGAACTGACATTGCGGATGCCAAGGGCGGTAATGCCCTTCACATGTTCCTGCTCGGCCGCGCGGCGCATCGGGTTGCCGTGGCCGTGGCGTACGCCGTGGCGCACGTCGACGAAATCCAGATGCGCGTCGATCTGGACGATGTGGATCGGACGACCCTGAAAGGCGCGGATGCAGGGGATGTTGATCGAGTGGTCACCGCCCAGCACAACGGGCACGGCCCCGGCGGCAAGGATGGCGCGGACGCCGGTCTCGATATTGGCGTGGCTGGTCTCGGTATCGGTATGGACGATGTCGGCGTCGCCAATATCCACGATCCGCACGCCTTCCAGATAAGTGACGTCGTCCTCATGGTCATAGGCCCCGGCATGGCCGAAGGAGAAAAGCGTCGAGGCCTCGCGGATGCCGCGCGGGCCAAAACGGGCCCCGGCGCGGAACTGGGTGCCAAAGTCGAAAGGCGCGCCCATGACGGCAAAGTCGGCGTCTATCCGAGACCAATCCGGCTGGTAGGGGTTCTTGCCGAAGGTCGAGATACCGACAAAAGGCAGGTTCAGGCGTCCAGTCTCGTATCCGTGGGTCATCGCGTTTCCCCTCTGGTCATCCGCTTGAGGTTGGCAACATGCCCCGGATCGGCGCCAAGCGCATGGTCGGCCAACGACATGGCCGTGTCGATCAGCGCCTCGGGTGCGACGATCCGGTCGATCAGGCCCCAGGCCAGCGCCTCATCCGCCCCGATCCGCTGACCGGCCAGCAGGATCATCCGCGCCCGAGATGGCCCGACCAGAGCGGCAAGGCGACCCGGGTCCGAAGGCTGCGGCAGATAGCCCAGCCGCATGACGGGATAGAAGAACTGGGCGGCGGGCACGGCAATCCGCACATCGCACGCCAAGGCCATGCCCATGGCGCCCCCGGCCAGCGTGCCGTTCAGCGCGGCGATGGTCAGGCCGGGAAAGGCGGCGATGGCGCTGGACAGGGCCTCCCACTCCGGACTGCTGCCAAGACCTGCCTTCATTTCCTCAAGGTCTGCCCCGGCGGAAAAGACCTTGCCCTCGCCGGTCAGGATCAGCGCCGTCGAGCGCGCCCGTTCCATCGAGTTTCGCAGGTCGACCAGCATCTCTGCGGTCAGAGCGTTTGCCTTCTGAGGTCGAGCAAGCCGGATCAGCGTGCAGCCTCGGCATTGCTCAACGGTAATCATTCCCGATCTTTCCGACATTCCCGACCCAGCCTGCACAGCTGACTCCCTTGACGCTTCGGTCGGTGATAGGAAGGATGCGGCATCAAATTCAACCATAAAGGCCCAGTCATGACCCGAATGCTTGTTTCCTCGACTGCGATTGCGCTTGTTCTTTCCACCTCTGCGGCACTGGCCGAGGTGACGCCAGAACAGGTCTGGGAAAGCTGGCAAGCGCTTTATACCGCAGGGGGACAGGACTTGTCTGTCAGTGGGGCCGCACGCAACGGTGATACGCTGGAAGTGACGGGCCTTGTCGTCACCCACAAGGACGAGCTTGGCGGCAGCTACGCGGTTTCGATCGACAAGGTGAGCTTCAAGGACAACGGCAATGGCACGGTCGTGGTCACCATGTCGGACAGTTTCCTGATGGAGCTTGCCTTCCCGCAGACCGATGAAGGCCCGTCCTCGATCAAGCTGACTGTCTCGCAACCCGGGGCGACGATTACCGCAGGCGGCAGCGCCGAGGCAACGCAGTACGATTTCACCGCTCCGACCATTGCCGTCACGCTGGACGAAGTGAAGGACGAAGCTGGCAAGGTCCTCGACACCCAGGCCACCGTGGTCATGACCGACATGCAGGGCAGCTACCTGATGACCCGCTCGGGCGAGACTGTGGCGCTGGACAGCAGCTTTGCCGCACAGGCGATGGCGCTGGATCTGTCCGGCAACAACCCGGAGTCGTCCAGCACTGGAACCATAAAGGTTGCGATCACCGATCTGAAGGGGGCCACCAAGGGCACTTTCCTTGGCCCCGATCTCATGGCCAACATGGCCATGGCGCTGAACAGCGGCTTCACCACCGACTCGACCATGTCGTTCGGGCCGATGTCGATCGACGTCGATGTGGCCGATTCCGCCGGACCCGTGAAGATGGCCGGCACTGCGACCGGGGGCGGCCTTGTCCTTGGGATTGACAAGGTTCGGGTCAATTACGGCTCATCGCTGACCGGGGCCAACTTCAGCCTCTCGGGGCCTGACATTCCCTTCCCCGAGGTGACCTTCGGCTTCGGCGAGACAGCCTTCAACGTGCTGATGCCCGCGTCGAAATCCGACTTGCCGCAAGATTTCGCCTTTCTGACCAAGATCGTGGATCTGACCATCTCAGAAGACATCTGGGGCATTTTCGACCCTGCCGCAAATCTTTCGCGTGACCCTGCGACCTTCATCCTTGACACCAAAGGCACCGGCCGCTGGTTGGCCGACATCATGGACCCCGCCTATCAGTCTGATGGCCTGGAACCTCCCGGTGAGCTGAACTCGTTGGATCTGACACAGTTCCTGGTGAAGGTCGCCGGTGCTCAGGTCGCCGCGACGGGCGGACTGACCTTCGACAACACCGATCTCATGTCCTTTGACGGCATGCCCGCGCCGAGCGGTGAGATCAATGTCACGATCACGGGCGTGCAGAAGCTGATCGACAATCTGATCGCGATGGGTCTTCTGCCCGATGACCAGGCCATGGGCTTTCGGATGATGCTGGGCATGTTTACCCGGCCGGGCGCGGCACCGGACGAGGTGACAAGCCTGATCGAATTCAAGGACGGCGGCTTCTTCGCCAACGGCCAGCGGCTGCAGTGACAGTAGCGCTATGGGGGCCCGGCCTTGCGCTGCGGCCCCCGTCGGACTACCTCCGCCCGACACCAATCGGGACTGATCCATGACCCCTCAACTTGCCGACCTGACGCATGCCCTGCTTGACGCAGCCCGAAATGCTGGTGCTGAAAGCGCCGATGCGCTGGCGGTAGCGGGCACCGCGCTGTCCATCGAAATCCGCAAGGGCGCGCTTGAACAGGCAGAGCGGTCCGAGGGGGTGGAGATCGGCCTCCGGGTGCTGATGGGCAGGCGGCAGGCCTGCGTTTCGGCCTCGGATACCTCGGCGGCCACGATCCAGGCGCTGGCCGAACGCGCCGTGACGATGGCGCGTGAGGCGCCCGAAGACCCGAACGCCGGGCTGGCAGAGCCGTCACAACTGGCGACAGGCTGGGACCTCGTCGCACTCGACCTTGCCGACCCTGCCCCCGAACCCGGCGCGGCAGCACTGGAAGAGCAGGCCCGCAGGGTCGAGGCGGCAGCGCTGGGCACCAAGGGCATCACCCAGGTCGAGGCCGCCGCCGCCTACAGCCGCCGCGCGCTGCATCTGGCAGCCACGAACGGCTTTTCAGGCGGCTACGGCCGCACCTCCACCTCGCTGTCTGCCGTGGCCTTTACCGGCCAGGGCACCGAGATGCACCGCGATTATGCAGGCGAGGGGCGCGTCTACCAATCCGACATGCCAGAGGCCGAGGCCATCGGTCGGCAGGCGGCAGAGCGCACCTTGCAAAGGGTGGGTTCCGTCAAGCCGAAGACCGGGACATATCCTGTCCTTTACGACGAACGGGTCGCGGCTTCACTGGTCAGCCACCTTCTGTCGGCGATCAACGGCACGTCCATCGCGCGGGGGTCCAGCTGGGCGCGGGACCTCTTGGGTCAGCAGATCCTGCCCGCCGGGATTTCCCTGCTTGAAGACCCGCACCGCCCGCGCATCTCTGCCTCGCGCCCCTTTGATGGCGAGGGTCTGGCGACCCGACGCCGCGAGATCATTGCCGATGGTGTCCTGACCGGCTGGGTCCTTGACCTGGCCACCGGCCGCAAGCTCGGGATGCCCTCAACGGCCAATGCCTCGCGCGGGGTGTCGGCGCCGCCCTCGCCCTCGACCACCAACCTTGACCTGACCCAAGGCACGGTCACCCGCGACGACCTGCTTGCTCAGATGGGCACGGGGCTTTGGGTGACATCGATGATCGGGTCCACCATCAACCCGACGACCGGCGACTATTCGCGCGGCGCGGCCGGGTTCTGGGTGGAAAACGGCCAGATCAGCCACCCGGTCCACGAATGCACCATCGCGGGCAACCTGCGCGACATGCTGCGGCGGATCATCCCAGCCAACGATGCGCGGCCGCATCTGTCGACCCGCGTGCCCTCGATCCTGATCGACGGGATGACCCTTGCCGGCGCATGACCTCGCCCTTCTGACCGAGGCCGCGCGCGAGGCCGGGCGCATCGCCTTGCGCTACTGGCGGCGCGACCCGAAGGTCTGGGACAAGGGCGGCGAGCACGGCCCGGTGTCCGAGGCCGATCTGGCCGTGAACGACATGCTGAAGCTGGTGCTGACCGCCGCGCGACCCGATTACGGCTGGCTGAGCGAGGAAACCCCGGACGATCCCGCCCGGCTGGACCGCGACAGCGTCTTCATCATCGACCCGATCGACGGCACCCGCGCCTTCATTGCCGGGGAAGAGACGTTCTCGCATTCGCTGGCTGTGGTCCACAAGGGCCGGGTGACGGCGGCGGTGGTGTTCCTGCCTGCGTTGGACCGGATCTACACTGCCTCGGAAACCTCACCCTCCTTGCGCGACGGCCAACCGATGAGGGCCAGCCAGCGCAACCGGCTGGAGGGGGCGGACATCCTGACCACCAAGGCCAATATGGTGCCCGAGAAATGGCCGGGCGGGGTGCCCGACCTGCACCGCAGCTTTCGCGCCTCGCTGGCCTATCGGCTGTGCCTGGCGGGCGAGGGGCGGCATGACGGGATGCTGACCCTGCGCCCGGCCTGGGAATGGGACATCGCGGCAGGCAGTCTGATTGCCGAAAGGGCGGGCGCGGTGGTCAGTGACGCGAAAGGTGCGGCGCTGCGGTTCAACACCCCCGGCGCACGGGCCGACGGGGTTCTGGCCCTGCCGCCCGCCCTGCATGCCGAAGCGCTGAACAGGCTTGGTCACCCCGGGGCTGCACGTCGATGACTTCGTCACTCCTCGCGGAGGTTGCCCCGACGAGAAGACGAAGTCGCACGAGGAGGGTGCCGCAAGGCCACTAGCGCAACGCCCGGCCCTTGATGATGGCCTCGGCGCCGAACTTCGCCCGGATCGCATCCGTGGCTCGCTCGGCAGCGGCACGGCGTCGGGCCTCGGGGTCCAGAAGGTCGCCGGACAGATCCGCCTGATCCTCGGGTGCCAGATCCGAGATCCCGACACCGATCAACCGGAACGGCCCCTTCGTGCCAGCATGGTCGAACAGGTCCCGCGCGGCGCGGTAGATGCGGTCGGTCAGTTGCGTCGGATCGCTCAGCGCATGGCGGCGGGTGACCAGCTGGAAATCGCCCTTCTTCAGCTTCAAGGTCACCGTCCGCCCAGCCAGCCCCTTGGCCTTGGCGCGATCCGCCACCTGTTCCGACAGCCGCCAGATATGCCCGTCCAGGAGGTCGGGGTCCGAAGTATCCTCGAAAAACGTCGTCTCTTTCGAGATCGACTTCAGTTTCTCGTCCCGCATCACCCGGCGCGTATCCATCCCGCGCGCCAGATGCCAGAGCCGGTCACCCATGCTGCCGAACCTGGCGCCCAGATCGGCGCGGTCCCAGCGCAGAAGGTCGGCGATGGTGCGGATGCCCGCGCCTTCCAGCGCGGCTTGCGTCGCGGTGCCCACACCCCAGATGATCCGGACAGGCTTTGGTCGCAGGAACGCCTCGGTCTCTGCCCGTCCGATCACCGAAAACCCGCGCGGCTTGTCGAGGTCCGAGGCCACCTTGGCCAGAAATTTGTTGTGGGAAAGGCCGACCGACCCGGTCAGGCCCAACTCCTCCTCCATCCGCCTGGTCAGCCGCGCCAGGAGGACGGCAGGCGGCGCGCCATGCAGCCGTTCGGTGCCTGTCAGGTCGAGGAAAGCCTCGTCCAGCGACAGGGGCTCGATGGCGGGGGTCAATTCTTCCATCATCGCACGGATTGCCCGGCTGGCCTCGGTATAGGCGGCAAAGCGCGGCTTTACTACCACCGCCTCGGGGCACAGTTTCAGCGCCTGGAACATTGGCATGGCCGAGCGCACGCCCTTGATCCGCGCAATGTAGCAGCAGGTGGAGACGACACCCCGGCTGCCACCCCCCACGATCACCGGCTGGTCGCGCAGGGCCGGATTGTCCCGCTTTTCGACGGATGCGTAGAAGGCATCGCAATCCATATGCGCGATGGAGAGCCCGGTCAGTTCCGCATGCGCCACCATGCGCGGCGACCGGCAGGCGGGGCAGCGCGAAGGGGCAGCGTCGGTCAGGGTCAGGCAGTCGCGGCAGAGGCTGGGCATGTGGCGAGCCTAGCACCCGGAAACGGCCCAGTCAGCGGCGGGTGTTGCAGAACGGTCATCGCATCAGTGCAGTGAGGGTCCACCACGCTGCAGCCATGGGTTACGGATGGCCGATACGCCGACCCCGGCTGCACCACCTTGCAGCGGTGAAAGGCAGCACTGTCCTGAGCAGGATCGTCAGAACACCGAATGGGCGCCCCGGTCGTCGGCCACCTCTCCGCGCAGCATTGCGGCGTAATGGTCTTCAAGCCGGTCGGTCCCGAATTCGGGCGTAGCCTCTGCATCGTACCGCTCACCGTCCCAAACCAGCATCGACTCGGTCGCGTAATACCGCCCGATCCGGGCGAGTTGGGCCTTTGCCCGCAGATTTGGCGCAAGCCATCCGACGACGGAAAGGCCACGGATGATCGCGTCCATCACTGCGACAGGAACGTGCCGGATCGGCACCGGACGGCCCAGCAGCCTTTCCAGAATCGCCGCCTGATCAAGGGGCGTCAGCGCCGGACCCGGGCCGCCGATGGGCAGGATCCTGTTTTGTTTTCCCGCATCGGTCAGGCAAAGCGCGAGGTAGCGGCCGAGATCACGATCTGAAATCGGCTTGCAGGCGGTGATCTTTCCATCCCCGAAGACAAGAAAGGCTCGCCCAGCCTGCACGCGGGGCACCTGACCCGAAAGCGACTTGAAATAGGCCGTGGGCCGAACGATGGACCAGTTGATCGGGGCTGCCTGCAACTCGGCCTCGAAGGCAAGTTTGGCCCGCTGGAACTCTAGCATCGGCTTCTGAACACAGATCGCCGAAAGCAGCACGAACCGCCGCACGTCGGCTTTCACCGCCGCCTGCAGCGTCGCGGAATGCGCCGCATGATCCACGGCCCAAGCGTCATCCCCTGCGCCCGTCCGGCTGGCAAGACAGGAGACGACCGCGAGTGGCCTGACGCTTTGCATGACAGTGTCCACGGTCTGCAGGTCGGTCACCTGCCCCTCGATCAGATGACAGCCGGCCAGCGCGGTTGCGTCCGATTGCGACCGCAACAGGGCCGTCACCGTGAACCCCGCCGCAAGCAAGGCACGCGCCGTGGCGCGTCCAATGCTCCCCGTCCCGCCCAGAAGCAGGACGCCTTGCGGCTGGTCTGCCTTGTCCATGCTGTCACTCCACCGCATCCGCTGTCACTCTAGGGCGGCTCGGCCGATGCGGCAACGCGCGCTCTAATGCACCCGCACCTTCGTGCGGGCTGACCGACCCTCGGAGTCGATCACGCTAAGCGTCATGAAGCCCGATCCGGTCAGGGTCAGCATCGCCTCGCGTGCCTCCAGCGCAGTTGCGACCGGAACCCCGTCTGCCAGCCAGGTGAAGGGAGCGGTGCCACCCGTGACCCGCACTTTCAAGCCGCCCGACAGCAGCTCGACTTCAGCCCCGTTGGGTGGAAAGGCGACGGTGGGTGAATCCGCGGCCTCCAGAAAGGCGGCCTGGCGTGACCGGAAACGCTGCAAGGGCATTGGCAGTTCCGTATTCGAAACCAGCAGCGTGGCGGCAGGTGCCGGCGGCTGCGGGTCAAGTCGGCGTTTCAGCCGGTTGAAGGCCTGAAACAGCACCGGCGCGGCCACATCCGCGCCAAAGGCCCCGGGCACCGGAGTGCCATCGGCACGGCCCATCCAGACCCCCACCACATGCCGCCCGTCGTAACCAATGGCCCAGGCATCGCGGTGGCCGTAGGAGGTTCCAGTCTTGTAGGCCAGACGATTGCTTGGCGCGCCGGGCGGCGGTGCCAGCCCTGCAAGAATGTCACCCACCTGCCAGGCGGCGACGGCCGACACCAGCCGCTGCCCCTCGGGCGGCTCGGCACCCATCCGCCATGTCAAGGGTCGCACCACACCACCCCGGGCCAGCGCGGCGTACATCTGCACCATATCGGTCAATGTGACTCCCACGCCCCCCAGCGCGATCGCCAACCCAGGCTGGCCGCCGGGATAGACCGGCCTCATTCCGGCTTTCTCCATCGCCGAAATCAGCCTTGCCGGACCCAGCGCCTCGGTCAACTGGACGACCGGCACGTTCAAGGACAGCTGCAATGCCTCGCGCAGGCGGATCGTGCCGCGATAGAGCCTGTCGAAGTTCTGCGGAGCATAGCCCCCGAACGCCATCGGACGGTCTTCAATCATCGTTTCGGGATGTGCCAATCCCTCGTCGAAGGCCAGCGCATAGACCAGCGGCTTCAGCGTCGATCCGGGCGAGCGCAGTGCCCGCGTCATGTCCACAAACCCTTGCCGCAGGTCGGCCTGGTATCCGGCCGAGCCGACGCTGGCCAGGATCTCTCCCGAGGCATGGTCCGCCACAAGGATCGCCACCTGCAACTGTTCGCCCCGCCCCTCCACCGCCTGTACCGCCAGAGCCTCAAGCGCCTTTTGCAAGGTGGCGTCGATCGTCAGGCCATGCGTATTGACTATCGGCGCCTCGGCCCGGGCCCGGTCTGCCAGATGTGGCGCGAAGGCTGGAAAGGGCTTGCGCAGGCCGGGGACAGGCTCCCGCAAGGCGGCCTCGGCCGTGTCTGACGCAAGGATGCCGGCGCCGACCATCCGGGAAAGAACCCGGTCGCGCGCCGCCTCGGCGCGGTCGGCGGCGCGGTCGGGGCGGCGGGATTCGGGTGCCTGCGGGATCGCCACCAGCAGCGCCGCCTCGGCCGGTGTCAGACGCGCGGGTTCCTTGCCGAAATAGCTGATCGAGGCGGCGCGGACACCTTCTAGGTTCCCGCCGAAAGGGGCCAGATGCAGGTAAAGCTGAAGGATCTGGTCCTTGGTCAGCCGCCGCTCCAGCGCCAGTGCCACCCGCATCTGCCTGAGTTTGCCGCCGACTTCCCCGGTCGTGCCTTCCTCAAGCAGTCGCGCGACCTGCATCGTCAGCGTCGAGCCGCCCGAGACGACGCGCCGGTTCCAGGCCGCCTGCGCCACCGCGCGCAGCATCGAGCGCAGATCCACCCCGGGATGGTCTCGAAAGCGCTTGTCCTCATAGGCCAGCAGCATCCGGATGTAGAGCGGATCGACCTTGTCGGGTGGCAGGGCAAGCCGCCAGCGGCCATCGGCGACCGTATAGGCGCGCAGAAGGCTGCCGTTGCGGTCGAGGACTTCGACCGAGGTTTCCACCACCACGGGGGGAAGGATCGTGGCGTCGATCCAGTCATCCAGCCGGTCGCGGCCCTGGGCGCCAAGCCATAGGCCGAGGGTCAGGCCGAAAAGCCAGCGGGCGCGCATCAGCCGCGCCCGCTCGTCGAGCACGTCGTGCTCTCCTCGCGCCTGTCACCGACGAGAGCACGACATGCTCGAGGAGGTTTCCCCGGCAGCCCCCACCCCCATCCCCTCCCCACGAGGGGGAGGGGAGGCGCATATGCCTGCGGGCTGGTCACGGCGCGACCGTTACCGTTCCGGTCTCGCTGCGCGCCCGGAAGTCGGGGCGATACATGTCTTCGACCGAGGCCGCAGGGTGATGGAAGGTCCCCGGGCTGACGGCGCGGACGACATAGGCGAGCCGGAAGCTCTGGTCCGACTGCCAGTCCACCGCAGACAGGAAGCGGTCTTGTCGGAACTCGGAATGTTGCACCGAGTCCAGTGTATCCAGCCAGCCAAGTTCGGATGTGGCCCCCGCGCTCATCAGGTTCGGGTTGTCGATCTCGAACCCTGCCGGGAGGGGGTCGTTCACCATCAGACGCGCCTCGCCATAGCCGAAGGGTTGCACCTCCAGCACAACGACCAGCCGGGCTCCGGCTGCGATGCCTTCGCGCACGCTGACCTCTTGCCCGTCCATGGTGTAATAGGTCCGGGTGATGGCATAGCCGTTGCCGCCCGCAGGTTCCGGCTCGGACGGAACGCCGTAGGTTGTGACGGTAACCGTCGTGTCCGCCCCGTCGTTCCGAACCACCACCGGGGTTACCGCGCCGGCATCCAGAACCCGCACCAAGGCGCCTTCTGCGGGCCGGCCGTTGATCGTGACGCCGTCAACGTCGGGCCGGTCGATCAGCGCGTTCGTCGCCAGAAGCGTCCACGTCGCTTCCTGCGTCGACAGGTTGCCGCCCTGTGTCGCCAGACGGTCGGTCAGCGCCTCGCGATCTACTGCGTTCGAACCGGATTCGACCGCGAGGGTCAGCAAGGCCGCCGCGTCACGGTAGTGGGTGCCATAGTCGACCCGCCAGGTCCGCGCCGTGTCGCGGGTTTCAAGCGCCGCCATCTTGGCCGCCGCCTTGCGGAACATCGCGTCCGCCCGCGGCTGGTCGCCGTAAGAGGCCAGCGCCGCCGCCAGTTGCGCCTGCGCGATAGGCGTTGCGAAGTCGTCGCCCTTCACGTCGGCATAGTAGCGCAGGTCGCCCACCGCGGCCGCGCCCTCGCGGGCCAGCACCATCAGCGCATAGGCCAGCGCCTCACCGCCACCGTTGGTTTCGGCGCTGAAGTCGGGGGCATAGTTCACCTGATTGCGCAGGTTCGAAAGCGCGTTGCGGAAGGCAAGGTCTGGCACCGCATAGCCCTGCGCCCGTGCCCGGCTGAGGAAGTCGGTGACGTAGGCATCCAGCCAGAAGTCGCCGTCATAGGCGCCCCACAGCCCGAAGCCGCCGTTTGCCGTCTGGTTTTGCAGGATCTCGGTCACCGCCTGGTCGATCCGGGCCTGGATATTGTCGGCACCCTTCAGGTCCATCACTCGCGCCACCTCGTCGAAGTAGAGAAGCGGCAGCGCGCGGCTGGTCATCTGTTCGGTGCAGCCGTAGGGGTAGCGGTCCAATGCCGCCAGCAGACCCGGCGCGTTCAGACGCGCGATGGGGCCGATGGCCATGGTGGCCTTGCCCGAACCGGGCACGAGGCCCGCAAAGACTTCGCCGTCAAAGGTGAAGCTTTGCCCCGCCTTCAGCTCCAGCCGGCTGATCCGCGCCACTTCCGGATCGTTCACCTGCACCGGCAGGGTCAGGGTCTTCTTCAACTGCTTGCCGTCCGGCGTGGTCAGGTTGACGTCCACAGTGTGGACCCCGACCGCCCCTGCCGTCACCGGCACCTCGAAGACCGCCTTGGCCTTGTCGCCAAGATCAAAGCCCGAGGGCACGGCGCCAAGGGTCAGGCCATTGGCGGTCACGTCGAGGCTCATCCGGCCAGAAGGTCCGGTGGCGTGGACGATCTCGAGCAAGAGGCGGCTTTGATCCCCCGGCGACAGGAAGCGCGGCAGGCTCGCGGTCACCACCACCGGGTCGCGCACCAGCACATCGGCCGATGCCTGGCCGACGCCGGTTTTCGACCAAGCTATGGCCATCACCTTGACCGTGCCGTTGAAGCTGGGCAGGTCAAAGCTGGTGCGCGCATAGCCATCGGCGCCCACTTCCACCGGGCCGGTGAAATAGGCCACCAACTCCTCTGTCGGAGGCGGCGCCTGCAACCGGGATTGCGCGCCCGCGTCGCCGCCCGAGCGGACCTCGCCGGTCGCGCCGTTCAGCCCGTCGATCAGGCGGCCGTAGATGTCGCGGATGCCCACGCCCAGCCGACGCTGGCCGAAGTAGTGGCCCTGCGGATCGGGGGCCTTGAAGCCGGTCAGGTTCAGGATGCCGACATCGACAGCGGCAATCGTGACATAGGCCGTCTCGCCCGCCGTCACCCCTTCGACCTTCACCGCCACATCCAGCGGTCCACGCGGATCGGCCTCTGCCGCCATCTCGATACTGGCTGACAGTGCCCGGGGCCCGGGGTCGATCTTTGCATGGGTCAGCCCCAGCGCGCGTGAAGGCACGCGCCCCGCCGCCACATCCATCGGCCGCAGAACCGAGGCCGTGACATAGACACCCGTGCCCCAGTCATCGGTCACCGGCAGGGAAATCAGGTTCTCGCCCTCGCCCACCTCGACCGCCTGCATCGCGATCAGCCTGTTCGACAGCACCGTGACCAGCGCCGTCCCCGCTGCGCGCGGAACGATCCGCAGGACCGCCGTCTCACCCGTTGCATAGGCCGGTTTGTCCAGCGACAATTCCAGCGTGTCGGGCGTCGAGGTCGTATCTGCCGGCGCGTACCAGCCGGCATAGAACCGGGTGGAGCTTGCCGCGCGTCCACCATCGCTGCGTTCGACCACCAGCTCGTACTCGCCCCACTCGACCCGCGCCGCGATCTCGACCGGTGCGCTGCCAAGCGTGGTTTCGCCTTCGGAGACCAGCGACCGGGTGGTCACCGGCTCCCAGTTCCAGTTTCCGTATTCCTGATACCACTGGTACTGCCGGGTCACGCGGTAGACCTGCCATTTCACCGGCGCGTTGGTCAGGGTCTCGGAGGAATCGACCGCAATCACCTGGAATCGTGCCTCGCCTCCTTCGGGGGCCACACCGTCGAACAAGGGCTTGATCCCCAATATCGGTTCGGCCGGGGCCAGCTTCTTGATGACCGAGCGTTCCACCGGGCGTCCCGAGCCTTCGGCCACCCGGACCGTGACTCGCGCTTCCAGTGGCCGATGCGGGTCGGGAACCTGGGGCAGGAAGGCCGACAGATAGGCAGTGCCTGCCTCGTCCGTCTCGCCGCCGTCCAGACCGCTCATCTGGGCGCTGAACGGCTGGTCATGGCGGCCGAAGACGTAGCCCGGGAAGGCATCCAGCCCGGCCGCGGCGCGCAGCAGCACTTCCCCTTCGATCCGCAGGCCCGCTCCTGGCGCGCCGAACAGATACCGCGCGGCGAGTGTGAGTTCGACTGGCCCCTCCGATGCCAAAGAAAGCGGGGCGTCTGAAACAGTCAGGTCAAAGTCGATGCGTTCGGGAAGGAAGTCCTCGACCAGGAAGGTCTTGCTGGCAAGGGCCGGAGCATCGAGGTCGGCATACATCTCAAGTCGCCAGATGCCTCGCGGAGCGGCGGCACCGATGGTCTGGGTGAACACATAGCCACCGCCCCAGTCGTTCACGACGGAACGGGCAAACTCCACTCCGTCGGGCCGCTTGACGATTGCGGTCAGCGGCAGACCCTCGACCGCCTTCTGCTCAGGATTGCGGGCCAGCGCGGTGAAATAGACCGTTTCGCCCGCGCGATAGGCACCGCGCTCTGTCGTGACAAACACATCCACCGGCGGCGCGGCCTCGCGCCCCTCGACGCCACGGTCTGAAAGGTCGAATTCCGGGTCGGACAGCGACAGGAACGAGATATCCTGGTCGCCCTCCTTGACCACCACCATCGCAGGGGCACTGCCGCCCGTGCCGCGCGTCAGGCCCGCGTCGAAAAGCGCATATCCCATTTCATCGGTCGTCGCCGTGCCGAGGATCGTATTGGCGCGGTTCAGAAGCTCGACCGTCACGCCGGGCTTTGCGCCCGCCGAGGCGAGAGAGCGCACAAAGACATGCAGCCCGTCTACCCCCGACATGGTGGTGACGCCAAGGTCCGAGACCACGAACCACTGCCAGCCCGGCGGAACATTGTAGGGGTCGACCCCGGGCACTTCGGCCTTCAGCGCGTAGATACCCGCAGGGCGTCCCTCAAGCGCGGCGCCCATCGGCAGACGGGTGGTGACGTCGCGGTTCACCTCCTGAGCGACCGTGGCGCTGCCGGCCCAGAGTTTTTCACCGACTGTTTCGTTGAAGGAATACTCGGAATAGATCTCGATCGGTCGACCGAAGTAGTAATCCTGGATGGATCGCAGCAGGTTCCGGTCGGTCACACGATACAGTGTCAGCTCCAGCCTTTCGGTGTTCACCGTTTCCACCGGAAGCGCGACGTCTGCTGTGTAGGGCAAGACATAGCCCCTGCCCGGGAAGCGCACCCCGGGGTTTCGGTCGCGGATGTATTGCGTGACCTCGACCGACTTCGCCAGGGTCTGGCCATCCGCCGCAGGCAGGCCTTCGCGGAATGTGACCGTGTAGCGCTTGCCATGTTCAAGGCCAGCCACGCAAAGCTGCCGCCAGCCGCCGTTCTCCACGACCATCCCGGGCTCGGTCAGCTGGACGAAGATCGAGTAGTCCACGCCCGACTCGACAAGGTTCTCGGTGAAGGTCGCGCAGATCCGCGGGCGGGCAAGATCGGACTGGACCTGGGTTTCCTCGATGCGGAAACCGTATCTTGCGATCGCCTCTTCCAGCAGCCTTTCGGTATCTGTCCGCGGTTGCAGGCTTTGCGCCAGCCTCAGCGCCTGCACCTTGTCGCGCCCGCGCCCGGTGGCCTCGAGTGCATCGCCAAGAAGCAGGAGAATCGAATGCCGCAACGCCGGGTTTTCCGCCCGAAGATAGGCGTTGATCGCCGAAGAATACGCCTGGAAGTTGAAATAGCTTGACTGGTTCGCATCGGCCCGCGCGGCCGCAAGCTGGCGGCGGGCAAACTCGGCCCAGGTTTCGGGGTCATCCGTCAGGTTGAGTGCGGCCCCTGTATAGGCTGCCGATCCTGCCCAGTCGCCGCGCGCCTCGTACTCGGCGGCCATCCTCAGATGTTCCTCTGCCGACCACTGCCCGGTGGTGTGCTGCCGACCGAGCCCTTCGGCCTGCACCCGCGCATAGTCGAGATCCCATTCCGGCATCATGACCAGAAGTTCCGCCTTGCGCGCCTTTGCCACGGCCTCGCGGGCGGGATCGCTGGTCAGCACGATGGCCGAATAGGCGCCCTGATAGAACTCTCCCTCACCAGGGTTTGCCTTGACGAAGCACGCGCCGTTGCGGGTGTTGTAGGTAAAGGCCGTGCACCGCGAATTCGTCAGGCAGGCACGTTCGCATGCCTCGATGGTGGTGTCGAAGATCGATGCGATATCGCCGCCCGGCAGGTCCTGATCAGCGGTCAGCACGGCACGGCGCGGTGGAATCAGATCCTGCGCAAAGGCCGTCCCGGCAATCCCGAGCAAGACTGCCGCCGCAACGGCTTTTGTAAACCAACGCATCGAAAATGCCTCCATGATGGATGGACGAAAGTTCGCATGAGGCCGCCCGGGCTGGCAAGGCCGTAGACATGTCATCAGCCGTTAAGTCTTGGTTCACTCACATCGGCGAGGCTAGTGGCGGAATCCGGATGTGGGGCGCCGGGCGCACGCCGGTTTGCAGGCAGGAAGTCGGCTGGGAAGTCATGGATCTTACGGAACGTCTGGTCAGGGAACGGCGCGCGCGGCTTGCGGCAGAGCGTCTGCTTGAACAGAAAAGCCGGGAACTCTTCGCCGCCAACGAGAAGCTGGCCATCCACGCCCGGTCCCTGTCCGACCAGATCGTCGAACAGCGCCAGGCGGTGAAATCGGCCATGACCGAAGCCGAAACCCTGAAGCACCAGAATCATCGGTTTCTTGAAGATCTTGACCGCGCCCATACTGCGGCCGTGATGGCCGAACGCAGGCTGTGGGATTCGATCAACGCGATTCGCGATGGATTTGCCGTGTTCGACAGCAGCTTGCGGATGGTAACGGCCAACCGGGCGTGGCTGGCGCCTTTTGAAGGCCAGCCGGTGGCCCCCGGGATCGCCTATGCCGACCTGCTCGGTCTGATCGCAGCATCAGGCCGGATCGACCTTGGCGAGGAAACCGGAGAGGACTTTGTCGCTCGGATGCTTGCCCGGATCGAAGGCGACCCGATCGAACCCGTGACGCTGAAATTCCGCAACGGGTCCTGGGTCAAGCTTCAGGATCATCGCGCGCGGGATGGAGACATGGTCTGCCTTGCGCTCGACATCACCGACCAGATGCGGATCTGGGCCGCCATCGAGGCGATTCCGGACGGCTTTGTCCTTTACGACCGGGAGGAGCGGCTCTTGACCTGCAACCAGCGCTATCGCGATACCTATCCCGCCTCGGCTCCTGCCATGCAGCCCGGCACGAAGTTCGAGGATATTCTGCGCCATGGCCTGGCCAACAGCCAGCATGCCGATGCCGTCGGGCGTGAGGACGAATGGATCGCCGAACGGATGGATCGCTACCGCTCGGGTGGCGGGACTTTCGAGCAACAGCTGTCTGACGGTCGCTGGATCCGGGCGCATGACCACATCACCCCCGATGGCGGACGGGTCGGCCTGCGGGTCGACGTTACCCGTGAGAAGGAACACGAGGCGCAGCTGAACGCCGCCCGCAACGCGGCCGAGGCAGCCAGCCGGGCGAAATCCGCCTTCCTTGCGAACATGAGCCACGAGATCCGCACACCCATGAACGGCGTTGTCGGCATGGCCGAGCTTTTGTGCGACACCGCACTCAACGAAGAACAACGGCTCTTCGCCGAAACCATCCGCTCTTCCGGCGAGGCGCTTCTGGTCATCATCAACGACATTCTCGACTACTCGAAGATAGAAGCCGAACGCCTGACCTTGCGGCCCGAGCCCTTCGATCTGGAGCGCACGATCCACGAGGTGACGATGCTCCTGCAACCGCGCGCGCGGGGAAAGGGTATCGACCTGATGATCGATTTCGACATGTTCCTGCCAACCCGCTTCGTCGGCGATCCCGGACGGCTGCGGCAGGTTCTGACAAATCTGATCGGCAACGCGGTCAAGTTCACCGAGGCGGGGCATGTCCTGACCCGGGTTGTCGGTGTGGACGCCGCAGACGGCAGGCAGACCCTGCATGTCACGGTGGAAGACACTGGCATCGGCATCGCGCCCGAGCATCTCGACCATATCTTCGGTGAGTTCAATCAGGTCGAGGATGAACGAAACCGCAAGTTCGAGGGCACGGGCCTTGGTCTGGCGATTACCCGAAGACTCATCGAACACATGGGCGGGGCGGTCTGGGTGGACAGTGTCCCAGGCCAGGGGTCAAGCTTCGGCTTCCGGGTGACCCTGCCAGTGGCCGAGGATGCCGCCCCGGTTCAGGCGCCGGTGACGGTCAGGCGGGTGCTCGCGGTGGACGACCAGTTCATCAACCGCACCATCCTCGAACGCCAGCTTTCCCCTTGCGGGATCGAGGTCACGCTCTGCCGTTCGGGTGCAGAGGCGCTGGAGCATCTGGCTGTTGACCCGCCCTATGATGTGCTTCTGACCGATCACGCAATGCCGGAAATGGACGGCGTGTCGCTTCTCGCCACTGCGCGGGCTGCCGGGCATGGGCTGCCGGCCATCCTGCTCAGTTCAAACACCGGCGCCCTTGATGAAGCGGCCGACAGTTTCGCCGCAGTCTTGCAAAAGCCGGTGTTGCGCTCTGATCTCTACCGCCACCTTCAGGCCCTTAACGCCCCGCCCGCATCCTGTGAGCCCGCCCTGCCCGCAGTCCCCGCAGACCAACGCCAAATGCGTGTTCTGGCCGCCGAAGACAACCGGACCAACCAGCTGGTGTTTCAAAAGATGGTCCGCTCGATGGATCTTGAGCTTGTCTTTGCCGAGAATGGCCGGATCGCGGTGGAGCTGTTCCAGAGCTATTGCCCCGACATCATCTTCATGGACATCTCGATGCCCGAAATGGACGGCAAAGAGGCGGCCCGGGCAATCAGGTTGCTGGAGAGCCCCGACCGGCATGTTCCCATCATCGCGCTGACAGCCCATGCGATGGAAGGCGATTCCGATCAGATCATGACCGCCGGGATCGACCAATATCTGACAAAACCCTTGCGCAAGACGGCAATCGAAGCTGTGCTGATCGAATACTGCCCGCCGGATGTGCGGCCACCCGTTGTCGCGGCCGAGGACGCGGCCTGATCGCTGTCTCAGTTTCCGACAGGGACGACCCGCCGCCCGCCTGCCGCAATCCCCTCGCGGATGCGGTTATCCACATCGTTACCCGCCAGTGCCGCCAGAAAGCCGTTGAACTCCGGCGTCAAACGGGTGGCCATCCGGCCCGCGGCGATGACCTTGTCGATCTGGTCCGGCATCAGTTTCAGCCGGGTTGGCACCGAATTCATCTCGTCGCGCAGATCGGCGGGAAGGCTGGCGAAGCTCGCTTCGCCAACGAAAAGCTTCACGTCGCGGCAGTCCCAGCCGTCGACAGAGCCACGCAGCCGCCGCACCTCGGCCAAGGGCAAGGCGCAACGCCATTCCACCAGTTCGCGCTCCCACTGGCGCAACTCGCCCCGCATGGAATCATAGCCTGACCGGCTGGCCGCAGCCATGGCGCTGACGGCGATCGACTGGGCCAGGGCCACCCCACCCGGGCCTGCCACCTTCTTGGTCCAGTCATAGTCCTGATCCACCCCGGCATTGGCCACGAGGAACAGCATCCGTTTCAGCTTGACCGCCTCTTGCGCAGTCAGGGGCGCATAGGGCACCTGCGCGCGGGCACGTTCCACCGCCATGCCGGTCGTGCCGTAGTTGTCGGTGATCCCGCCGTCCAGCAGCTTGACGAACTTCACCTCTGCAGGGTCGGCATAGCTTTCCAGTGCCCGGGCATGGGCGCGCATCGCGGCCGTTGCCTCGGGGTTGTAGCGGGCCGCGGTCAGCCAGTCCGGCTCGCGATAGCTGCATCTGCCGTGGTGGGCCTCCAGCACGATCGGGGTGAAGACCAGCGGATAGGCCGCCGATGCCGCGACGGCCTCGGACAGGCGCACCTTTGACAGGTCGGAACACAGCGCGTCGAAGGTTTCCGGGCTGAACAGGAACGGCACATTGTTGGCCATGTCCGTGGCGTTGATCCAGGTCTTGACGGATGATCTTTTTCGCAGGTCGCCGAAGGTTGCGCCCTTGAACAGCCTTTCGTCCAGCCAGCGCCCGAACGTGTCGCGCCCGTTCACACCCCCCGCAACGCCTTTGGCAATGGTCAGCGGGTTCATCCCCGAGGTCACCATGTAGGCTTCGCCGTCCGCCAGCAGGAACCCCTCGCGAAAGCCGCTCAGCCCCGCAGGTCCGTTCAGCCCGAACTGCGCTGCCATGATCGACCCGCCCGAGACGCCCGAGACGAGATGGACGTGGTCGAGCAGGCCATCAGGCGTGCCCGTCTCCACACCCGCCGCACGCAATTCTTCCAGCATCCCATAGGCGAAGGCCGTGGCCCGGAACCCGCCGCCCGAAAAGGCAAGACCGATGTAAAGTTCGCCGTCGCCCACTGACGCAGGCTCCACCATCGGCGCATTCTCGCCCTGTAAGGGAACGTTCGTGGGCTGGTTCCAGGGCGCACAGCCAAAAAGGACGAGAAAGGGAAGAAGCGTGCGCCGCATTGAGAGTCCGTTTCAGGGTCACCCCGATTGCTGAAGCCTTGGCCAGAGGATTTCAAGGGTAAATCCGGTGCCGTCCGGCATCAGCATGCGCGCCCCGTGACGCGCCGCGATGGCCCGGACCAGTGCCAGCCCAAGACCGTGACCCGGCAGCCCCCGGTCACGTTCGGCGCGCGCAAAGCGCTCGAAGGCCTCGCCCTTCATTTCTTCGGGAAGGCCCGGGCCGGTGTCTGAGATGCGCATCAGGTGACGATCCCCGGAACCCTCCAGCAGAAGCGAAAGCCGATCGCCCGTCGCACAGTACTTTATCGCATTGTCCAGAAGATTCGACAGCAGCTGCGCGATCAGGTTCCGGTCGCCCAGAACCTTCAGCCCTGCCTCAATCTTTGCCTCGACCACCAGCCCCTTGTCCTCGGCCAGGGGCTCGTAAAGCTCCCAGACCTCGGTCGCCACGGCCGACAGGTCCACCGGCACAAGGCCCCCGCCTGTTCCCTGATCTGCCTCGGCCCGACTGATGTCGAGAAGGGAATCGAACATGCGGATCGCCTGGCGCATCTCGGCCTTCAGGGCGGTGGTGATCTCTTCCTGCCCTTCGATGTTCGCCAGTTTCTGCAGCAACCGGTTGAGCGGCGTGCGCAGTTCATGCGCGATGGTGTCCGAAAGGCGGTGCGTCGCGCGGTTCAGGTTCTGGATGCGGTCCAGCATCGCATGCACATGGGTTTCAAGAAGGCCGAATTCGTCGTCGCTGCGCGGTCCCGGCAGGCGGGCGTCAAGCTGACCTTCGGCCACCCGGTCGGCAAGCACGTTGATCCGGCTGATCCGACCCATGACTGACCGCGCAGCAAGCCCCCCGACGAGCGCGCCAGCGACGAGGAGGGCACCCATAAGGCCCAGCATCCCGCGCCGCATATCCGCCAGCGTCTCATCGACCGGCGCCAGTGACCGCGCGACCAGAAGCGGAAAGCCCCCCGGCAGTTCCCGTGCCACGGCCAGCCAACGGGTGCCGTCTTCGGTGAACTCGCGTGCTGGTTCCACGACAAAGCCGTCGCCTTCTGCCGCCAGCCCCGTGGGCCAGTCCTTGCGCGTGCCCGCCAGCACGCCGCCGCCCCGGTCCATCAGAAGCAGCATCTCCTCACTCGAGCCCGCCGCGGCGCGATAGTCGATGGCCTGACGCAGGGCGATGATCCGGCGCTGGTCGTAAAGTGCCGCGAAACCGTCAAGGTCGGCGCTGAGCAGGCTCTGCTGCGCCTCCATCATCCGGGACGCGACCAGCCGGTACTGCAGGACCATGGCGCCCAATGACAGCGCTGCGACCGCCAGCGCCATCAATGCCGCAAGCCGCAGCGTGGCCCGCGCGGCCATCAGACGACCCAGCGTCACCCGGCCCCGACCTTAGGCGCGAAGATATACCCCTCGCCCCGTGCGGTCTGAATTGCGGCTGACCCGGCATCCTCAAGCTTGCGACGCAACCGGCCGACATGCACGTCAACGACATTGGTGCCGGGGTCGAAATGCAGGTTCCAGACATTTTCCAGAAGCTGCATTCGGGTGACAACCTGTCCGGCGTTGCGGGCAAGGAAGGTGATCAGCTCGAACTCCTTGGGGGAAACGGCGACATGGGCGCGCCTTACATGCACCGTCCGTGCCTTCAGCCGGATTTCGAGGTCACCGAAGGCCAGAAGGTCGTTGTCCAGCACCTGCATCGTGCCGCGCCGCAAAAGCGCCCGCAGCCGGGCGCGCAGTTCGTCAGGCTCGAAAGGTTTCGGCAGATAGTCGTCCGCCCCTTTTTCCAGCCCCTCCACCCGGCTCGCAGCGCGACCCAGGGCAGACAGGATCAAGATCAGTGCCTGCGAGCCGCCCGCCCGGATCCGCGCCATCGCCTCGACCCCGTCGCCGCCGGGCAGCATCCGGTCGAGCACAATGACCTTGTAGGAAATTGACACCGCCGCCACGATTCCGGCTTCCAGCGCGTCGCAATGGTCGGCGACGCAGCCCAGTTCCTCAACCACTCCGCGCACGGCCGCGGCGGTCTCGGCGTCGTCCTCGATGATCAGGATGCGGTCTTGCATGGCCATTTGCTCATTCAAAACACGACCACTGCCGGGTCAAGCACATTTGCCCCACCAATCGGGCGCACCCCCTCATGTTTGCCCCAGGGGTCAAGCCGGATATGGCGTGTCGCCCCGCCGGGTGCCTGCACCAGGATAAGGACCGGAGCGGTGATCTCATGGCTCTTGAGGTCCACCTTTACGCCGTTCACCGTCAGGATGCGGTCGCCCTTGGCAAGGCCAGCATAAAGCGCGGGCGAGTTATCGGTCACGCCAGTGACCATGCCGTCATCATCCAGCACCACGCCCAGCGCGGCCAGCCGGTAGGATTTGACCGTCTCGGGTTGGGCGCCCGAGACCTGACGCAGTTTCAGACCCTGCGCATGATCCTCGGTCGTCAGCGACAGGGGCAGGTCAAGGGTTTCACCGCCGCGCAGGATGGTCAGCGTCGCGGTGCCCGTGGCGCTTGCACGTTCCATCGCAAAAGCAAGGTCGCCGGGATGCAGCAGGTCGTCCCCGTCCACGGTCAACAGGATGTCGCCGCCCATCACCCCCGCCTGTGCCGCAAGCCCGCCCGCCTCTACTCCGTCGACCAGAAGGCCCTGCGCCGCTACCCCAAGCGCCTCGGCCACCTGACGGTCCACGGGGCGGGCGCGCAGGCCAAGCTTCGGCACGGGCGGCAGGGTTTCCTCGATCAGACCCGTCACGATGACCTCCAGATCGGCGGTGGAAATGGCATAGGCGATGCCCACGAACATCCGGCTGCCATCGGCTATCCGGCTGTTCATGCCCAAAAGCCGACCCTCGGCATCGACCAGGGGGCCGCCCGAAGACCCCGGGTTCACTGCCGCATCGTGCTGAAGCATCAGAAGCGGAACGGCCGGATCGACCTGCCGCGCGGTTGCCGAAATCCGCCCCATCGTCAGGGTGAATTCGATCCCCAGCGGCGCGCCCAGCGCGAAGACCTCGGTTCCCAGCCCCGGAACCGCCGCGGCCGGCTTCAGCCCCTCGCGCCCCGGTTCCACCGAGATGACAGCCACATCCCGCGCCGGGTCACGGGCGATGACCAGTGCCACGATCTCGACGCCGTGCCGGTCGACCAGACGCACCTCATCCGCAATGCCCACCACATGGGCGTTGGTCACCACCACGGACCCATCGCCCCACAGGAACGCCGAGCCGAGGAAACGGTCCTCCACATCGGCGCTGCGCACCGTGAACACCCGGTCCATCGCAGTGTCCAGCGCCGAGGCCCGTGCCGGACCGACCAGCGCCACCAACACCAGAACCATAAACGCCGCCAGTACCTCTACCGCGAACCGCCCCGCCTGTGCCTGCCTGCCCCTGACTTGCGCCTTCATGATCAAACCTTTGATTTGCCTTTGTGTCGCCTTGCTAGCAGCGCCCCATCCGAAGGGCACATGACAAAGGCCGTCATGTAGAAATCCGGCATTTACAGGCGGAAACCCGCGCCCCATCCTCTGCCTCGACAAATCCAGACGAGTCACATGATGCTCCGCACGCTCCTTGCCCTGACCTTCGCCACCCTCGGCGCGCCCGCGCTGGCCGAGGCGCCCTCGCCCGTGAAGATCGCTGAACTTTCCGCCCGGCTTTACGCCGTGGGGCAGGAAAGGGCTGACCCGCTTCTGATCCTTTCCGCCGCGAAGCTGCGCAAGACACTGGCCCCTGTCGCCTCTGACCGGGCGGCCACCGGTGGCCAGCCGGGTGAAGGCGTGCCCATGACGTGGGAGGAGATGCTTGCCTCTGCCGAGACACTGGTGGACGACGACGAGATGCTTCGTGGCCTGATCGAGGATATCCGCGTCGAAACCATCAAGGGCGTCGCCTCCGGGCCGGTCTACAACATCGGCTCGCTTTCCAATGGCGGCGGCGACACCTATCCGCCGATCGAGTTTCGTGGCAGCGAATATGCCGAGGTCTATGTCGAGGCGAGGTCGGCCACCAACCTGAACCTGACGATCTGGGATGACCAGGGCCGGCTGGTCTGTTCCGACACCGACATTTCGCACATCGCCTATTGCGGCTGGACACCGGCCGAAGCGGGCACCTTCACCCTGAAAGTCGAAAACAAGGGGCCAAGCGCGGCCGCCTACGCATTGATGACAAACTGATGAGACGCATCCTTCTTTCCTCTGCCATCTGCCTTGCTGCCCTGCCCGCCCTTGCGCGTGAAAATCACGCGCTTCTGGTCGGGGTGAACCAGTATCAGAACCTCGCCGAACGCTGGTGGCTTAAAGGCCCGGGCAATGATGTGCAGCTTGTGGCAAGCTACCTGACCACCCAGGCGCCGGTGCCCTTTGATCCGGCAAATGTAACCATCCTGTCCGACGGTGTCGAAGGCGCAACCGACCCCACCCTCGCCGCGATACGCGCGGCCTTTGCCGAACTGACCGCGAAGGTCGGGCCGGGCGATTTCGTCTATCTGCATTTCTCGGGTCATGGGACCCAGGCCCCGGCACTTGACCCCTCCACCGAACTGGACGGGCTGGACGAATTGTTCCTGCCCATGGACATCGGCCCGTGGTCTAACCAGGTGGGTGCGGTGGAAAATGCACTGGTCGATGACGAGATCGGCGCCCTGATCGACGGGCTGCGGGCCAAGGGGGCAAATGTCTGGGCGGTGTTCGACAGCTGTCATTCGGGGACGGTAACCCGCAGCCTTGATGGCCCGGACGAAGAGGTCCGTATGCGCCAGTTGCCGCCCGAGGCGCTGGGCATCGATGCCGAGGCGATGGAGGATGTGGCGACGCGCAGCCTTGGCGACCCGCGACAGACCGAGGCGCCCTTCGACGCCACCAGCGGCGAGGGCAGCTTTGTCGCCTTCTTCGCGGCCCAGACCAATGAGGTCACACCGGAAAAGAACCTGCCCAAGGGAAAGCCGGGCCGTAAGCCTCAGGGTGTATTCACCTATACCCTGATGGAGGTTCTTGCCGAGTATCCCGGTGCCACCTACGGTCAGATTGGTCAGGAAGTCCTGCGCCGCTATTCGGTGAGGAACCTCGCGAAATCGACCCCCTTGTTCGAGGGCGATCTGGATCAGGTGGCCTTCTTCGGCGAAGGCGGCGCGCGGGTGTCGCAATGGCAGGCCGAGGTGACGGACGGCGGTTTCACCATCCCGGCAGGCTCGCTGCACGGCCTGTCCGAGGGCGCGGTGCTTGCGGTCATGGGCTCGGCGGCGGATACCAACGATACGGCGCTGGGTTTCGTCCAGTTGACCAGTGTCGAAACCTTCAGCGCAACCGGCACACCGGTCGAGCAGGACGGCAAGGTGCTTCCTGATGAGATGCCTCGCGGTGTGACGCTGCGAAAGCTGGACGAGACGCTGGATTTCACGCTGTCGGTCGCCCTGCCCCCCGCTGGCAGCGCCCCGGCGGATGCGCTTCTGGCCGCATTGGACGACCTGACCGCCAGCGCTGGCCCGCGGCTGAACTTTGTCGCGACCGATCAGGACGCCGATCTGCGCCTTGCCGTCCTGCCCGACAGCCCGCGCCCGGATGCGATCTGGGTCCTGCCCTCGACTGGGTTGGTCGATGATCTTGGCGCCACCCCCTCTGTCTCCACCGCCGACAAGGACGCCGAGACGCTGGCGGTGACCTTGGCCGACACGCTGACCACCATGGCGCGCGCCCAGAACCTACTGAAGCTGGGCGCGGCGGTGGGGCAGGGCAGTCTGGATGTCGATGTGGAACTCCTGACCCGCACGCCCGAGGATCGCACTCTGCGGCCTCTGCCCTTCACCCCGGTCCCGACCCTGCTGCCCGAGGATGAGGTGCATGTCCTGGCCCGGAACAACACGAACGGCCCGGTGGACGTGAACGTGCTTTACATCGGGGCGGACTGGTCGATCAGCCACTGGTTCTCGGGCCGGTTGCAGCCGGGGGACGAGTTGAAGAAGGGACTGTTCAAGATTTCCGATGAAGTGCTGGGACAAGAGCGAATGCTTGTCGTGGTGACCCCGGCGAGGCCGCAAAGCCCGGTCGAGGACCTGTCCTATCTGGCGCAGGACGCCCTGGACACGACCCGCAGCCTGGGCGGAAGCGCCTTTGGCGATGCCTTGGCAGAAGCGGGGTTCGGCGCCACCACGCGGGGGGCGATGCCGCTGTCGGATGACAGCGACACGGCAGGACCCGGCCCCGCGATCCTGCAACTGGAACTGCGCACCGTAGCGGCGGATTGATCGGGATCGGCGGGAATTTCCACTTGGGGCGGCCGAACCCCATCGCAAGCGGCAAGGCTTGGTGCCATAAACAGCGCATGTTGCAGGTCACCGACACCCTTGCCCTTGCCGAATGGGAGCTTTCCGAAAGCTTCATGCGCGCCTCAGGGCCGGGCGGGCAGAACGTCAACAAGGTCTCGACCGCCGTTGAACTGCGGTTCGAGGCCGAACGGTCTCCGCATCTGCCTCCGGGGGTGAAGGTCCGGCTGAAGAAACTGGCAGGCCGCCGCTGGACGACCGAAGGGGCGATCGTGCTTCAGGTCGATGACACCCGCAGCCAGGCCCGCAACCGCGAGATTGCGCGGGAGCGTCTGGTCGAAATGATCCGTGCTGCCCTGGTGGCGCCCAAGCGGCGGATTGCCACCAAGCCGACCCTGGGCAGCCAGCGCCGCCGGATCGCCGCCAAGACCGTGCGGGGCGAGGTGAAGGCCCTGCGCGGCCGCGTGCGGGAGGACGAATGAGTCCCGCAGAATCCGCCGCGGCGCATTGGGGCGGCCGGGTCATCCGTCTGATCCGGGACCGCGAGAACCATGTTTTCGAGATGGCCGTGCCGACGGGCCGTGCCGCGCTGCGGCTGCACCGCGCTGGCTATCAGGCGCCAGAGGCGATCCGTTCGGAACTCTGGTGGTGCGCCGGACTGGCAAAGGCGGGCCTGCCGGTGCCCGCCGCCCTGCCCGCACTGGACGGCCGGTTTCTGGTGGCCCTGCCAGATGGTCGCCACGCCTCGGCCATCGCCTGGATCGAGGGCGAGGCCCTGGGCGAGGCCGCGCGCCCCTTCTCAAGGCCATTGGCGCAGGTTCTGGAACTCTACTCGGCCCTTGGCGCGCTGCTTTCCCGCGTCCATCGTGTGACCGACGGTCTCACCCTGCCGCCGGATTTCAGCCGCCCGCGCTGGGATCTTGACGGTCTGGTCGGCGATCAGCCGCTATGGGGCCGGTTCTGGGAGCATCCTTTGGCGACACCGGAGCAGCGTGCCACCCTGCTGCGCGCCCGCGCTGCGCTGCGCGAACGCCTGGGAGGCGAGATCGGCCTGATCCATGCCGACGTGCTGCGGGAAAACGTTCTGGTTTCCGATCACGCCCTGTCCCTGATTGACTTCGACGACTCGGGCTTCGGATTTCGGCTCTACGACCTCGGCACCGCCCTGGTGCAGACCCTGCACCATCCCGAACACCCTCAGTTGCGCGGCGCACTGATGGCTGGATACGGCACCGAGGATCGCGACATGGTGGACGCCTTCACCCTTGCCCGAACGCTTGCGTCGGTCGGATGGACGATGCCGCGGCTGCCCTTGAACGACCCGGTCCACGCAAGCCACCTCACGCGGGCAGTCCGGTGCGCGCAGATGGTCCTGGACTGAAGAACCCAAGAATTTTCGTCGAAAATTCGTGGGCTTGCCTCAGACGACGACCTCGATTTCCTCTTGCTGGCCGACACCGAAGACGCGCTTGTAGCGCTCGACCTCGTCCACCGGGCCCATCGCCTTTGCCGGATTGTCCGACAGTTTCACCGTCGGTCGGCCGTTCGCGCTTTGCGCCTTGCAGACCAGGCTGAACGGCGCCAGCGCATCATCGGCGACCAATCCGTTGAAATCATTGGTCAACATCGTGCCCCAGCCGAATGAGACCTTCACCCGACCATGGAAGCGGGCGTAAAGTTCCTGAATCTTGGCGACATCCAGCCCGTCGGAGAAGATCACCAGCTTGTCGCGCGGGTCCTCACCCCGTTCCTTCCACCAACGGATCGCGGTTTCCGCACCCTTGGCCGGATCGCCACTGTCGATGCGGATGCCGGTCCAGCCCGCCAGCCAGTCGGGCGCATTCCTCAAGAAGCCCTCGGTGCCATAAGTGTCGGGAAGGATGATCCGAAGATTGCCCTCGTGTTCTTCGTGCCAGTCAGCCAGAACCTTGTAGGGCGCCTGACGCAAGGCGTCGTCGCTGTCGGCAAGGGCCGAATAGACCATCGGCAGTTCATGGGCGTTGGTGCCAATCGCCTCGACATCGCGGTTCTTGGCGATCAAGCAGTTCGAGGTGCCGATGAACTTCGGCCCCAGCCCTTCCTGCATCGCCTGCACGCACCAGTCCTGCCATAGGAATCCGTGCCGCCGGCGGGTGCCGAAATCGGCGATCTTCAGGCCATCGATCTCGCGCAGCTGCTGGATCTTTTCCCAGATACGGGTCATGGCGCGGGCATAAAGAACCTGCAATTCGAACTTGCCCATGTCGTTCAGAACCGCCCGGCTGCGCAGTTCCATCAACACGGCCAGAGCCGGGATTTCCCACAGCATCACCTCGGGCCAGGCACCTTCGAAGGTCAGCTCGAACTGGCCATCGCGCCTTTCCAGGTGATAGGCGGGCAGGCGCAGCCCCTCGAACCACTCCATGAAGTCGGGGCGAAACATCTGCCGCTTGCCGTAGAAGGTATTGCCGCGCAACCAGGTGCTTTCGCCGCGGGTCAGGGACAGGGACCGCACATGGTCAAGCTGCTCGCGCAACTCTCCTTCGTCGATCAACTCCGCAAGGCGGATCCTCGTGCTGCGGTTGATCAGGCTGAAGACGACGGTCGTATCCGGCTTGTTGCGGAAGATCGACTGGCACATCAACAGCTTGTAGAAATCGGTGTCGATCAGCGACCGAACGATCGGGTCGATCTTCCACTTGTGGTTCCACACTCGGGTGGCGATGTCGACCATGGCGGCCCCCTGCATTCCTCCGCCCGGCGGCGGTTCGGACCCGTTTTCCTCTGCGGCGCAGCCCGAAGCAAGCCCTAGAAGTACGCAGGTGACTGTCAGGGCGGCAGGACACAGTCGTAAGGGCGCCCGTCTGGAAGCACGCAAAGTGTCGCGGCGAAATCGGAGGAAAGCGGCAGGCTTCCGGGAAGCTGCTTCTTCTGGTCGAGTGCATCAAGATAGTTGCTGCAAATCGCCCTCGCATAAAGCGCGCGACGGTCCGCACGTTCGAACCATTGCGCGAATGTGGCTGCCACCGCCAGGGTCGCGTCGCCGCTTGCCTCCATTTCGGCCTCGTAGCGGGCTACGAGGTCGGTTTGGGTGGGCCAGTTCCGAAGGCTGTCCCATGGTCCCGGATTGCCGTCCGCGCGAAGACCCCACGTGACATGGATCGACACCGCCGCCGCATCGGCCTCCATCGCAAGACGTGAACGGACGTAGTCGGACAGGGTGGTCTTGATTGTCGGGCAGGATCCACGGCCAAACTGCTCCAGGTGCCGGGCTTCATGGATCAGGATCGCGAGTTGCAGATCGGGGTCGAGGTCAGCACGCAGCACGATGCGGTTCGTGGCAGGCTCGAAATAGGCCTGTTCTTCGTAAAGCCCGTCGTCCAGGCAAAGAGTCGGGGCCTGTCTCAGAAGTGCGGCTGAAAGCGACGGGTGGGGCTCCAGCGTCCGCATCAGCAGCCTGACCAGCGCGGAAATCTCTCCCCGGTCCTCTTCGTAGGGGGCGGCGCTGCAAACCTGTCCGGACTCTGCCGCCACCGGGACTGTCGCGGCCAACATGACCGACACGACAAGCCAGGTGCCCGGACGGGTCATGTCAGGCGCACACCGGCAGCCCTCATCTCTTCCTGTGCGGAGGTCAGTGAGCCGTTCAGATCAATCGCCCGGCACAGGTCAACCCGAACCGTCGCCTTCAGCCCGAGGCGCGCCGCATCCAGCGCCGAGTAGGCAACACAGAAATCGGTTGCCAGCCCCACGAGCGTGATCGCCGTTACCCCACGCGACTTCAGATAGCCCTCAAGCCCGGTCGGTGTCTGGCGATCGTTTTCGAAAAAGGCCGAATAACTGTCGATCTCGGGACGAAAGCCCTTGCGGATGATCATCTGCGCCGGGTCGGTGGCCAGCCCGGCATGAAAGGCGGCACCCCGTGTGCCTTGCACGCAATGCGTGGGCCAGAGGACCTGTTTGCCATAGGGCATGTCGGTCAGCGAGAAGGGCGCTGCGCCAGAGTGGTTGTCGGCGAAGGACAGGTGGGCCGCCGGATGCCAGTCCTGCGTCAGGACGACGGTCTGGAAATCAGCCATCAGCGTATTGATCTCCGGAACGATCTCGTCCCCGCCAGCCACGGCCAGCGCACCACCCGGGCAGAAGTCGTTCTGAACGTCGATCACGATCAGCGCTTCGGATGCGGGCTTCATGACGGCCTCCTCTGTGTCAGTCCACTTGGTAAGGTTCAGGAACACCAGGCGTCAAGCGAAGCGCTTGAAGTTTGCGGGTCTTGGGCGCAAAGGGATGAAATGATTGTCGTCGCCGCGCTGTACCGCTTCGCCCGATTTGAGGACCCCGCGACACTGCGGCCGGGGCTGCTGGACGTCTGTCTGTCGCATGGGGTGAAGGGGTCGCTCCTTCTGGCGCCCGAGGGGATCAACGGCACGATCGCCGGACCGCGCGAAGGAATCGACGCCGTGCTGACGGCAGTGCGGGCGCTGCCGGGTTGTGCGGCGTTGGAGTGGAAGGAAAGTCTCGCGGAAACAATGCCTTTCGGGCGGATGAAGGTGCGGCTGAAGCGCGAGATTGTGACCATGGGTCAGCCGGATGTGGACCCGCTGGCCCGGGTGGGAAACTATGTCTCCCCCGCCGACTGGAACGCTCTGATCAGCGATCCAGAGACGGTCGTCATCGACACGCGCAACGACTATGAGGTTGCCATAGGCACATTCCAGGGCGCGGTGGACCCCGGAACGAAAGCCTTCGGCGAGTTTCCCCGATGGTGGCGGGAAAACCGGGAAAGGTTCGCCGGCAAGCGCATTGCCATGTTCTGTACCGGCGGAATCCGCTGTGAGAAATCAACGAATTACCTGCTGGGTCAGGGGCTTGCCGAGGTCTATCACCTCAAGGGCGGCATCCTGAAATACCTGGAGGACGTGCCCGAGGATCAAAGCCTTTGGCAAGGGCAGTGCTTCGTCTTCGACGATCGGGTTTCGGTCGGGCATGGGCTGAAACCGGGCGGGCTGGCGTCCTGCGGGGCTTGCCGGAGGCCAGTGACAGAGGCGGACCGGGCCCATCCGGCCTTTGAGGAAGGCGTCTGCTGTCCGGCCTGCGAGGCTGAATACGCGCAGGAAGACCGGGCCCGGTTCCGCGAAAGGCAGCGTCAGATGCTTTTGGCAGCAGAGCGGGGCGTGCGGCATCTGGGCTGTTAGGTCGGTCGGGCGGACAGTCCTGTCGTGACCCGGCGCGCAACAGGTCTGGCCGCCGGGGGCGCGGATTGCCCAAGTGCCTTTGAACGCTGGATTAACTGGTGATCGCCAGCCCGTTTCCGGCGTCTTTTTCCAGTCTTCCTTCTGTCTTCCTTCCGTCTCTACGCGCGGCACCGCAGCGCGTGATTAACCATGGCGGCGAATCAGGCCCCGGGGCAGGGTGGCACGGAAGGAGACCGACATGACCTCACCCGAGCGACTGGCCATCGACATGGGCCTTGATATCCCCGATTTCGACAGGATGGGCTACTACGGCGCCGACTACGGCACGATGAAGCCCTTTCACCGGGTCGGCAGCCTGTTGTTCCTGTCCGGCCATGTGGCGCAGATCGGGGCCGAGATCACCCACAAGGGCCGCCTTGGCGCGGGATTGACGGTCGAGGATGGCTATCAGGCGGCGCGGCGGACCGGACTCAACGTGCTGGGCGGCATCCGGCAGGCGGTGGGGTCGCTGGACCGGGTGAAGGGGATCGTGCGCAGCCTGAACTTCGTCGTCTGCACGCCGGAGTTCGAGGAGGTGCACAAGGTCTCAAGCGGGTTGTCGGACCTGTTCGTCGAGGTCTTCGGGCCGGAACGTGGTCTGGGCGGGCGGGCGACCATCGGGGTGATGGCGCTGGCGGGGGGCGTGTGCTTCGAGACCTGGGTCACGGTGGAGGTGGAATAGCGGCGGCTCCTCGTGCGACTTCGTCTTCTCGTCGCGGGGGGCAGCGAGGAGTGGCGAAGCCATCGACGAGCGCCACGGTTGCGCCAGCAGCGCCATGATGCGCGCCAGCACCGCCCGCCACCGGGCGCGCCGGGTGGTGCGGAGCGTGGCAAGATGGTCAGCCCGATGCCGGGCATGGGGGTCCCTTGCCCGGCCGTCCGGGTGGTGTGGCGTGCCGCGCAGAAGATCGAGATTGACGCCATGCATGACTTACGTTCCCTAAGGAGGTCTGCCCTTGGAAATGCCACGAAACGCGGCATTATCCGAATCAGGAAAATCCTTGGAACGAAAGCTGAGATTACGTGTCACGCTGGCGGAACCTGCCCTCGCTGTCGCTCTTGCGCGCCTTTGACGCCACGGCCGAGCACGGCAGCTTTGCCGAAGCCGGCCGCGCGTTGAACGTGACCCATGCGGCCGTTACCCAGGCGGTGCGGGCGCTGGAGGCCGAGCTTGGGGTGCAGCTGGTGCGGCGGGCCGGGCGGACCGTCGCCCTGACCGAGCCGGGCGAGGCGCTGGCGCGGAGCCTTGCCGATGGGTTCGGCACGATTGCCGTGGGGGTAGAGGCCCTGCGCCAGCGTGAGGCGCGTCGGGTCCTGCGGGTGACGACGACCACCTTCATCGCCGAAACCCATGTCATGCCACGCCTGCCGGAGTTCTGGGCGAAGCATCCGGGCGTGGAGGTGGCCTTGTCGCCCAACCCATCGAAGGAGGACTTCGCCAGGGGCGAGTTCGACATGGCGATCCGGGCGCTGACCGATGGCTGGGAGGAGGCTCCGGACGAGGAGATCCGCCCGCTCTGCCGGTCACGGGTGCTGGCGGTCTGCGCGCCGTCGCTGGCGGCCTCGGGGCTGCATCCGCAGGACATGCCCTGGATCATCGGGGCCGACAGCGCCTGGGAGATGGCCGAGGTCGCGCGGACCGGCCTTGATGTCACGCGGCTGAAGCGGGTGGAACTGGGCAGTCCGCATCTGGAGATGTCGGCCTGCCGTCAGGGTCTGGGCGCGGGCACGGCGACCGAGATCATCTGCCGCGCAGACCTGGAGGCCGGGCGGCTGGTTGTGCTGCCACTGCAAGGCCTGCCGGAGGTGACCTATGCCGTCGTCCTGCCACGCGGGCCGCGCCGCCCGGCGGTCGAGGCCTTCGCGGGTTGGCTGGCGACGATCTTCTGACTGCGCCCGGATGCCCCCCACCCTCTCCCTCCCCCACGAGGGGGGAGGGAAGCGCCCGCGCGCGCCGGGTGCAGCAGGGGATCAGGCCTTGTCGCGGACTTGCAGGTGGTTGCCGGGGCCGGGCTTGACCTCGAACCGCGGGATCGCACGCAGAAGATCGGACAGCTTGGGCTTGCCGTAACTGCGGCTGTCGAAATCCGGGGAAAGCTGGGTCATGAACTGGCCAAGCTGGCCAAGGGAATACCAGTCCTGATCCGGATCAATCTTCTTCATGGCCTCGATGATCAATGGGATCGCCTCGGTAGCCGGGCGCTTGCCTGCATCGGTGGGCGCCCTTTCGACGGGGACTTTCTGTGCGGCCGCTGCGGTGCCTTGGGATGGTGCTGCCGTTTCCGGTTTCACTGGCAGCTCGGGGGCAGCAGCGATGTTTTCGAGGTAGAGGAAGCGATTGCAGACCTTGCGCAGGGATTCGGGGGTTTTCTCTGCACCCACGCCGATCACCTGCAACCCGTCCTCGCGGATGCGGGAGGCGAGGCGGGTGAAATCGCTGTCGGACGAGACCAGCACGAAGCCATCCACCTTGCCAGCATGCAGGATGTCCATCGCGTCGATGACAAGGCCGATGTCGCTGGCGTTCTTGCCCTTGGTGTTGGCCGATTGCTGGTGCATCACGAGGCCCAGGTTGCGGGCCTTTTCCTTCCATTGGCCCAGCGCCGAGGACGACCAGTCGCCATAGACCCGGCGGACCGAGGGCTCGCCATAGGCGGCCAGTTCGTCCAGCACCGCCTCGATGTGGCGGGCGGGGATGTTGTCGGCGTCGATCAGGACGGCAAGGCGCGGGGCGCGGGGGTCTGCGGGCATGGGGCCTCCTTTCCGCGACAGTTGCAGGTCGGGGGCGGGTTGTCGAGAGCCGCGGTGATCGTCGGGGGTCAGCCGTCCGGAACCTCGGCGCAGGCGGGGCCCTCGATCAGCGCCTGAAGCCGGTCGATCCGGGCCGGGTCGGCGTCTGTGATGACGAAAAGCGCCTGTGGTATCGGGGCCTGGAGGACGGGCTCCACCACCGTCTCGGAGCAGATCATCAGCCGCCCGGTATCGCCGACATGGGCCGAGGTGAGCGCCAGCATGGCGGCGTCGAAGCCGGGGGAGAGGCGGATGAACAGGGCCGAACCCCGTGCCTCGTCCACGCGGCGGGTGGAGAGGATATCGGCGGCCTGGGCATCCAGCGTGTCGGTGCCGAAGACAAGGCTGATGCGTGGTGGTTCGGCCATGGCCGGAAGGACGGAGGCGGCAAGGATGAAAAGGCTGCGCATCAGGCAAGGATAGCGGTGTTGCGCCCCGGGGCAATGCCGGGGCGCGCAAGTCATTTCAGCGCGTCGATCGAGCGAATGACCTGTCCGACAAGGCCGTAGTCCAGCGCCTCGTCAGGTGTCAGCCAGAAGTCGCGCCGGGTGTCCCGGGCGATGCGTTCCGGCGTCTGGCCGGTGGCCTTCGCGAACAGATGGTGGAAGCGGTCCTGCATGATCTGGATCTGGCGGGCCTGGATCGCCATGTCGGACGCCGTGCCGCCGATCCCGCCCGAGGGCTGGTGCAGCAGGAAGCGGGTGTTCGGCAGGCAGTAGCGGTCCTCGACGGGCGCGCCGACGAAGATCAGCGCGCCGGCGCTGGAGACCCAGCCGGAACCGATGGTGCGGACTTTTGGCCGGATATAGCCGATCACGTCATGCACCATGTCGCCGGATTCGACGTGGCCCCCGGGCGAGGAGATGTAGAGGTTGATCGGGTCGTCGCTTTCCTCGGCCAGCGCGAGGAGATGGGTGACGGCCCGGGCGGCGACCTTGTCGTTGATCTCGCCGGTGATGATGACGCTGCGGGATTGGAAGAAAAGCTGGTCAATGGCGCCGCGCGGGCCGCCGTCCCTTTGCGCGCGGGTGTCGTCGAGAAGCGTGGTCAGCATGGCAAACTCCCTCTTGTCTATGGGGGGAGCGTGACCGAGGGGAGGGGGAGGAGCAAGGGGGGTCAGGGGTCGGGAAAGGGTGACATGACACGGGCCCCAGTCGCCTGGAAGGCGCGGTCGCTGGTGACGACGATGGCATCGCGGGCGAGGGCGGTTGCGGCGATCTGCAGGTCCGCGCCTGCGTTACCGATGCGGGCCGACAGTTCGCCCCAGATACGGGCGGCGGGGGCGTCAAAGGGCAGAATGCGGTCGGCGAAAAGCTGGGTGGTGCGGTCCAGCCAAACGCGCAGATCGCGGGCGAAGTCGGGGTCACGCTGGGTTAGCTGGGCAATGCCGCGTTCGATTTCGCCCAGGGTAATGACCGACAGGAAGAGACTGTCATCCGGTTTGTCGGACAGCCAGCGCACGACATGGGGCGCGCGGTCCGGGCGGCGCAGGGCGGACAGAACGTTGGTATCGAGAAGGTAGGTCAAAAGCTGACGTCGCGAGGATTGGCTGTGGTGCGTTCGACATCCGTGCCCGGAAAGGCGAGCAGATGATCGGCAAAACTGCCGCGATTTTGCCCGGCTTCCGCAGTAAGACGCGCATAATCTGCGGCAGAGAGCACGACCACGGCAAGCTTGCCCCGGCGAGTGACTTCCTGCGGGCGACCGCCGAGTGCGGCGTCCACAACTTCAGAGAAACGGTTCTTGGCGTCCTGAAGGGTCCACATGACCTTATCTGTCTAGACATCTAGCTAGACAGATAAGGTCGCAAGGGTCAATCGTCAAGCCTTAGTAGACCACCACGCTGCGGATCGACTTGCCTTCATGCATCAGGTCGAAGCCCTTGTTGATGTCGTCCAGCGTCAGGATATGGGTGATCATCGGGTCGATCTCGATCTTGCCGTCCATGTACCAGTCGACGATCTTGGGCACATCGGTCCGGCCCCTTGCGCCCCCGAAGGCCGTGCCTTTCCAGACCCGCCCGGTGACCAGCTGGAAGGGGCGTGTTTCGATGGTCGCGCCCGCCGGAGCCACGCCGATCACGATCGACTGGCCCCAGCCGCGGTGGGTGCATTCCAGCGCCGCCCGCATCACCTTGACGTTGCCGGTGCAGTCGAACGAGTAGTCGACACCGCCGATCTTGTCGAAGGGCGTCTTCGTCATGTTGACGATGTGGGGGACGATGTCGCCATCGATCTTCGTCGGGTTGACGAAATGGGTCATGCCGAAGCGGCGGCCCCATTCCTCCTTGTCGTCGTTGATGTCGACGCCGATGATCTTGTCGGCCCCGGCGAGCTTCAGGCCCTGGATGACGTTGAGGCCGATCCCGCCCAGACCGAAGACCGCGGCCGTGGCGCCGGCCTCGACATTCGCGGTGTTGAGCACGGCACCCACGCCGGTGGTCACGCCGCAGCCGATGTAGCAGATCTTGTCGAAGGGCGCGTCGTCGCGGACCTTGGCGAGCGCGATTTCCGGCAGGACCGTGTGGTTGGCGAAGGTCGAGCAGCCCATGTAATGGTAGATCGGCGTGCCATCCAGCATGGAGAACCGGGTGGTCCCGTCGGGCATCAGCCCCTTGCCTTGCGTGTCGCGGATCGCCGTGCAGAGGTTGGTCTTGCGGCTGAGGCAGGAGGGGCATTCCCGGCATTCCGGCGTGTAGAGCGGGATGACATGATCGCCCGGCTTCAGGGTCTTGACCCCGGGGCCGCATTTCACCACGACGCCCGCGCCCTCATGCCCGAGAATCGCAGGGAACAGACCTTCGGGGTCGGCGCCTGAGAGGGTGAATTCGTCGGTATGGCAGATGCCGGTGGCCTTGATCTCGACCAGGACCTCGCCTTCCTTGGGATCGTCGAGGTTCACCTCCATGATTTCAAGCGGTTTTCCGGCGGCTACGGCGACGGCGGCACGGGTGCGCATATGGTATTCCTCCCTTAAGCTTTCGGCCAAGGTGTGGCAGTCTGACGCGGAAAGCAATTACGGAAACGACCATGAAACACGCGATTGTCGCCCTTCTTGTCGCCGCGCCGCTGCTGGCGGGCTGTGTGATGGAACCGATGCCACCGGCCGAACCGGATGAATGCGGCGCGTCCCAGTTGCAGTATCTGGTGGGCAAGCCGGGCGTGGTGCTGGACGGGATGCGGTTTTCCCAGGACGTGCGGGTGATCCAGCACGGAATGGCGGTGACGATGGACTATCGCGCCGACCGGCTGAACTTCTGGCTGGACCGGCGCGACGTGATCGAGCGGGTGAACTGCGGATGACACAGGGCGCGTGCCTTGGGCGGTCGGGGCTGGTGCTGCTCGCCAGCCTCGTCCTTGGGGCCTGTGTTCCGCCGGAGCGCAGCAGTTGCGGCGCGTCGGGCATGCAGGACCTTGTCGGGAGCGACCGGTCGGTGCTGGCGGCGATGAGCCTTCCGCAGGGAACGCGGGTCATCGAGCCGGGGATGCCGATCACCGAGGATTACAGCGCCGCGCGGCTGAACATAGACCTTGATGCGCAGGGCCGGATCGTCCGGCTGTGGTGCGGCTGATGCGCGGGGGTCTGGTCATTCTGGGTGCTGTGGCCCTGTCTGCCTGTGTCGGAACCACAAGGCCGGTGGACTGCCGTGACCCCGAGCTGCGCCGCTTTCTTGGCCAGCCCCTGGCGGTCATGGTCGATGAACTGCGCCTGTCAGAGGAGGAGTTCAAGGTGGATTACCCCTCGCCCGATGGGCCTACGCTGGAAGAGTTCCATGACCGGCTGCGGGTCGGCGTGGACGAGGCTGAGGTGATCCAGGGCATCGGCTGCGGATGACAAAAGGCCCCGGTCGCGGTAGACCGGGGCCTTCATCCTGCGGCTGGGCAGGGGTTACTTCATCACACGGTAGGTCGAATGGCAGTCGCGGCAGCTGCCGCCAATGCCGCCCATGCCCGCGCCAATTGTCTCGACCGAGGCGACATCGACCGCGCCCGCCGCGTCACCAAACGCCTTGGCCTTGACCAGGAAGTCATCCCAGTTCGCCCAGATTTCGGGCTTGGCCTCTGTTGCCGGGTCGGCCCCGCCCTGTTCGGCGAAGGTTTCCTCGATCTTGGCTGCCGCCTCGATCAGCGCGGCCTTGGCACCTTCGGCCTTGGCGGCGTCGAAGGGTTCCTTTCCGCTGGCCATGTTGCCGAGGATGCCGGTGTTCATGCCGACCAGCTTCATGAGTTCCGACCGTGCCACGGCGTTGGGGTCGGTGGGTTCTTCCTGGGCATAGGCCGCGCCGGCGGCCAGAAGGGCCCCGACAGCGAAGGCTTTGACAAGTTTCATTCCTCTGGCTCCCGTGCTGGATTGCCGGGTCACTATAGGGGTGGCGGTTTGTCGCGGAAGGGTGGGCCTTTCAGCCTCACGCTATTGTCATCCGGGGGTGCAGGGGGACTCGACTTGTCGCCGCGCTGATGCAAACTGGAACATAAAGCGAACATCTGAGTCGGGCGGATAAGGCAGGAATGGCCGGGCGGCGCATCCTTTCGTTGTGGTTTCCAAGGCTGGCGGCCGAGCGGGTGCTGCGGCGCAGGCAGGACATTGACGCCCCGCCGCTGGCGGTGGTGGCGGACCGGAACGGGGCGCAGGTTCTGGTGTCGCTGTGCCCCAGGGCCGAGGCGGCGGGGCTGGCCCCTGGGCAGGCGCTGCGCGATGCCACGGCGATCTGCCCCGCGCTGGTGACGGTGGCGGAAAACCCGCTGGCCGAGGCGCGGTTTCTGACCGGCCTTCGGCGCTGGGCGGGGCGGTTTTCGCCCTGGGTGGCGGAAGAGCCGCCCGGCGGGCTGATGATCGACCTGACCGGGACGGCGCATCTGTTCGGGGGCGAAGAGGCGGTGCTGGCGGAGATCGCGGGGGATTGCGCCGATCTGGGGCTGACGGTGCGGGCGGGGATCGCCGACACGCCGGGCGCGGCCTGGGGGCTGGCGCGCTATGCAAGGGCCGGGGTGGCGCCCCTGCGCTCGGGCGACATGATCGACCAGGAGGCGCGGGCCACGCGGTCGCGCGCGGCGAAACGCCGGGGCTGGGAACGCGGGGGCAGCCCGCCGCGCCCGGTGGTGGCGCGCGGGGCCGAAGCGGCGGTGATCGCCCCGCCCGGGGGCCTGCGCGAGGCGCTGGCCGACCTGCCTTTGGCCGCGCTGCGGCTGGAGGGGGCGACGGTCGACCGGCTGATGCGGCTGGGGTTGAAGCGGGTGGGCGAGTTGATGGCGCTGCCGCGCGCCGCACTCGCCCGCCGCTTTGGCGCCGACACGTTGCGGCGGCTGGATCAGGCCATGGGGATGGAGCCGGAACCCGTCAGCCCGGCCCGCCCGCCCTTGCATTTCGCGGTGCGGTTGACGCTGCCCGACCCCATCGGATTGCAGTCCGACATCGAGGCGGCGCTGGACCGGCTGCTGCCGCCCCTCTGCGCCCGGTTGCGGGAACGGGGCCGGGGCGCGCGGCGGGTGGCGTTGCAGGCGTTCCGGGCGGATGGCGGGGTCTCGGTGGTCGAGGTGGGGCTGGCGCGCGCGGCGGACACGCCCGACCGCATCCGCCCGCTTCTGCATCTGAAACTGGACCAGATCGACCCCGGTTTCGGGATCGACTGCCTGCGGGTGGAGGCCTTGGCGACCGAGGCGATGGTCGCGGTTCAGCATCGCGGGCAGCTGGAGGTGACGGCGGCGGCGATGGCGGGTGTGCCGGACCGTGCCCATGCGCTGGACGATCTGGTCGGGCGGCTGGGCGCGCGGCTGGGGCATGAGGCGGTGACGCGGCTTCTGCCGTCCGACAGCCATATCCCGGCGAAATCGGCGCAGGTGCTGATGGCGGCCTGGAGCCAGCCACATGACGGGCCCTGGCCGGCCTCGCCCACCCCGCGCCCGCTGGTCATGTTCCGCCCCGAGCCGGTGGACGCGCCCGCAAGCCCCGAACCCCCCGCCCGGTTTCGCTGGCGGCGGCGGGACTTCGTGCTCCGCATGGCCCTGGGCCCAGAGCGGCTGATGCCGGAATGGTGGCTGGAAGACCCCGACTGGCGCAGCGGCGCGCGCGACTATTGGCGGGTGGAGGTCGAGGGGGGCGAGAAGCTGTGGCTGTTCTACGGCCGGGGCGGCGCGGTGACCGACGGCTGGTATTGCGAGGGGCTGTTTCCTTAGACGCGGCTGGATTAGGGTCGCGGCGGAACGGGGGATGACAATGGGTTTGATCGAGGATCTTCAGGCGGCCATTGGTGCTGGGAACGTGTTGACCGGGGCGGATACGGGCCGCCATGCGCGCGACTGGATGGGCAAGTATCACGGCGCGCCGGTAGCGTTGGCGCGGCCGGGGTCCACGGCGGAGGTTGCGGCCTGTGTGAAGATCGCCGCCGCGCATGGGGTGCCGGTGGTGCCGATCGGCGGCAATACCGGGCTGGTCGGCGGCACGATGACCACGGGCGGGCTGATGGTCAGCCTGGAACGGATGAACCGCATCCGGTCGGTGAAGCGCGACGCGCGGCTGGTGGTCGCCGAGGCGGGGGTGATCCTGTCGCGCCTGCATGACGCGGCCGAGGGTGAGGGGCTGTATTTCCCGCTGTGGTTCGGCGCGCGGGGCTCGGCCATGCTGGGGGGCGTCTTGTCCACTAATGCGGGCGGGTCGAACGTGCTCCGCTATGGCAGCACCCGGGGGCTGTGCCTGGGGCTGGAGGTGGTGCTGGCCGATGGGCGCGTGCTGGACCTGATGAGCGAGCTGCACAAGGACAATTCCGGCTATGACCTGAAGCAGATGTTCATCGGGGCGGAAGGAACGCTTGGCATCATCACGGCGGCGGTGATGAAGCTGGTCCCGGCGCCGAAGGCCCATGCCACGGCGACGCTGGCCGCGCGCAGCCTGCCCGATGCGCTGGTCCTGCTGAACCGGATGCAAGAGGCGACGGGCGGCCGGGTCGAGGCCTTCGAATTCATGCCGCGCAGCTATTCCGAACGGCTGAAGGTCGCCCGGCCCGACCTGGGCCTGCCCTTCGACCATATCCCGGAGGTCACGATCCTGATCGAGGCGGCAACCACGGTGCCCTCCGAGGCCACGCCGGACGCGGGCGGTGAGGTGCCTCTGGTGGGCCTGCTGGAAACCGTGCTGGCCGGAATGATGGAGGACGGCCTTGTCACCGATGCCGTGCTGGCCCGCAACGAACAGCAGCGCCGGGCGATGTGGGCGCGGCGCGAGGCGGCGGCGGAAATCTGCGTCGGGCTGACTCCGGTGGTCGATACCGATGTCTGCCTGCCGCTGGACCGGGTGGAGACCTTCCTGACCGAGGCCCTGGCGCGGCTGGAGGCGCTGGACCCCGGCTTTCGCAGCCTGACGGTCGCGCATCTGGGCGACGGCAACCTGCATTTCACCGTCTTCCCGACGCGCGAGGATGCGGGGCTGAAGGACCGGGTGATGGAGCTGGTCGAGGATGTGGTGCAAGAGCTGGGCGGCAGCTTTTCGGCCGAGCATGGGGTGGGACTGTCGAAGCTGAACTCGATGGCGCGGCGCAAGGATGGCGTGGCTCTTGAGGTCATGCGGGCGCTGAAGGCGGCGCTGGACCCGGAAGGACGCATGAACCCGGGCAAGGTGATCCCGGCCTGAGGCAGCGATTTTTCTACGAAAAATCAGCGCTCTGATGCCGGGCCTTGCGCAAGGCAGGGCCGCAGGATAGCCATCGGCCCATGAGTGCGATCCGCCTGTGCCTGACCGATCCAGCCCTGCGCGTCGCGGGTCTGGTGATGGCACTGCAAGGCGCCATCGTGTGCAGTTTCGGCCCCTATTTCTCGACACTCGCGGTGAACACCTATGGTTTCGGCGACCGGGGCTTTGCGGTGCTTCTGGCGCTGTCGACGGCGGTTTCGGTCTCTGCTTCGGTTGCAGGGGGGATCAGGGCCGACCAGACCATGAAGCGTCGGCAAGTGACCCTGGCCGCGGTGGTCGCGCTGGCGGCCGGCTTCGGACTGATGACCGCGACGCCGGGGCCATGGGTGTTTGCCCTGGTGGCGGCAGTGCTGCTGCCCCTGGGATCGGTCACTTTCGGGCAGGTCTTCGCCCTGGCGCGGTTGGCGGCGACCCGGCATCCCGAAGAGGTGCGCGACGGGATCATGGCGGTGATCCGGGCGCTGTTCGCGCTGCCGTTCGTGGTGGTGCTGCCGCTTTGGGCTGTGGCCTTCGGACAGGGGGCGCCTGTGTCGCTGATCTTCCCGGTCGGGCTGGTCATGGCCGGGGCGATGCTGCTGGTCGTGCTGCGCCAGTGGCCGAAGGATGGGGCGACTGCCTGGGCGGACCGGCCGAGCGGCCTCAGCTTTCGCGCCGCGCTGGCCGAGATGGGGCGGCCACGGCTTGCCCTGCGGGTCGTGGCGCTGGGCGCGGTGAATGCGGCGGCGACCGTCTACCTGGCCGTCCTGGCACTGGTCATGGTGCCTGAGGTCGGGCGAGGCATGGCGGATGTGGCACTTTACGCCGGGCTGGTGGCGGGCCTGGAGGTTCCCTTCATGCTGATGCTGCCAAGGCTGGCACGAGGCGTCCCGCGCACGGTGCTGATCTTCTGGGGGGCTGCGCTTTATGCCGTGCATGTCGCGCTGCTGCCGGTTCTGGCGGGATCGGCGCTGGTCTGGGTGCTGGTCATTCCGGCAGCGGTGGGCGGGGCAGTGACCCTGACGGTGCCCATTGCCTATCTGCAGGACCTGCTGGCCGACCGCCCGGGCGCCGGGGCCAGCCTGATGGCCGTGCAGCGGCTGGCGGGGGATGTGATTGCCGCGCTTTGCTTTGGCATCGGGACGGTGCTGGCGGGATATGGGCTGGTCGCGGCACTGGGGGTTGCGGTGTCTCTGGTCGGGGCGGCAGCCTTGTGGTGGGCGGACCGCGCAGGTTGACCCATTGCAGCAAGGCCGGGGCGATGGCATGAGGGCCGGGAATCGGCATCTGGAGGGCATCATGACAATCAGGTTCGGGCTACTGGGCGCGGGGCGCATCGGGAAGGTTCACGCAAAGGCGGTGACGGGCAATCCGGCCGCGAAACTTGTTGCGGTGTCGGATGCGATGGCGCCCGCCGCGCAGGCGATTGCCGACCAGTATGGCTGCGAGGTCCGCACCATCGACGCCATCGCGGCGGCCAAGGATATCGACGCGGTGGTGATCTGCACGCCGACCGACACCCATGCCGACCTGATCGAAGAGTTCGTGAAGGCCGGCAAGGCGGTCTTCTGCGAAAAGCCCATCGACCTCAGCCTTGCGCGGGTCAAGCAGTGCCTGGAGGTGGTGCGCGCCCACAAGGGCACGCTGATGGTCGGCTTCAACCGCCGCTTCGACCCGCATTTCCAGGCGGTGCGGGCCGAGATCGACAAGGGCACGCTTGGCGCGGTCGAGATGGTGGTGATCACCAGCCGCGACCCCGGTGCCCCGCCGGTGGAGTACATCGCGCGCTCGGGCGGGATCTTCCGGGACATGACGATCCATGACTTCGACATGGCGCGGTTCCTCTTGGGCGAAGAGGTGGCCGAGGTTTCGGCCATGGCCTCGGTGCTGGTCGATCCGGCGATCGGCAAGGCCGGGGACAGTGACAGCGTGCAGGTCATGCTGCGGACGGCCAGTGGCAAGATGGCGGTGATCTCGAACAGCCGCCGCGCGACCTATGGCTATGACCAGCGGATCGAGGTGCATGGCTCGAAGGGCATGGCGGCGGCGGAAAACCAGCGGCCGGTCAGCATCGAGGTCGCGACGGGTGCGGGCTATACCCGCCCGCCGCTGCATGATTTCTTCATGACCCGCTATACCGAGGCCTATGCCGCCGAGATCGAGGCCTTCATCGACGCGATGCAGGGCAAGACCACGGCCAGCCCCTCGGGCGAGGATGGGCTCTTGGCGCTTGCCCTGGCCGAAGCGGCGCTGAAATCGGTGGCAGAGGGGCGCATGGTGCAACTGAGCGAGGTGCTCTGACGGGCGGCTTCCGACCAAGCAAACGATTTTTCGTCGAAAAATCGAGGGCGCTTCGCGACGGCAGGTCTGCGCGGCGCGCCCAACCGGACTGACGAAAAGAGAAAGGGTTGCCTTTGGCAGGCAACCCTTTCCGAGATCCAAGGAGATGGGCCAGTTAGGCATCCAAATCCAACCGGTGGTTTATTTCCCAGGGGCTGCCCTTAGAAAATACGCCCTCCGACTGTCCCGACACCTCTCTCCAATATCACTCTAGACACTGGATCACCTCCTTTCAAATGGTTGCCGATAAGGGGAGCGTGCCACAGATTTTGTGTTTGTCAAAACAAATCACGCAACCTTTGCCGTGAGTCGGGCAACTGCCAAACGAAATGGCAAAAGTGCCACCAGGGCGAGCAGCAGCTTTACCAGCCAGTCGCCAAAGGCCAGCGAAACCCAGAAGGGGGCCACGGGGCCAAGGCCGATCAGGGGCATCGGGTCGGCCGCCCACGAGACATCATTGCCCGGCTCGATAAAGGTCAGCGCGCCGGAAAAGGCGATGGTGAAGAAGAGCGCGGTGTCGACGCTGGAGCCGATCAGGGTGGAAACCAGCGGCGCCTTCCACCAGTTGCCTTCCCGCAGCCGGTCAAAGATCGCCACGTCCAGAAGCTGGGCGGTGAGGAAGGCGATGCCCGATCCGATGGCGATGCGCAGGGTCACGAGCGGGCCGAACTCGCCCGTAACTTGCGTGCCGATGAAGGAACAGAGGACGCCGGTGGCAAAGCCCGCCAGCACCACGCGCCGGGCGATGGCGGGGCCGGCGAGGCGGGTGGTCAGGTCGGTGACCAGAAAGGCGAAGGGGTAGGTCAGGGCCCCCCAGGTGAGGTAGAGCCCAAGCGGAAACTGGACGAGGATGTTGGACGCGGTGACGATCACCGCCATGGCAAGGATGCCGGGCAGAAGCAGGTGCACGATGTGATCCGTTTTGACAAGGTCGCGGAGACTTGGCCCCCGTCATGGGGGCGGGGGCGGCGTATACCCGCGCCGGGTTGCTGTCAACGGGTCCGTTGGGGGGGCGCAGGGCAATGGCATATGGGCGGGCCAATCGCATAGGGGCAAGCTCATGTCCGGATGTCGGTGCCAGGCACCTCCCCTCCCACTTGTGGGGAGGGGATGGGGGTGGGGGGTGCCCGGGATGGCCCGCGAAGCCCCCCCTCCCCATCCCTCCCCCACGCGGGGGGAGGGAGGCGCATCTACCAGCCCGCAGCGCAAATGCGACAGCCCAAGGGGTCAGGTGACGGCTCAGTTCGCGGCCAGCACCGCCTGGCACTGTTTCGGCAGGTCCGCCATGGTGAATTCGCGCGGACCCTTCTTCCTTGGCGCGTCCTCGTCCTTCGGCTTCTTGCCGGTCGACTTGGGCGGGTTCAGGTAATCGGTCACCCACCACATCAGCGTGTCATCGCAGCCGTCGCCGTTCTGCGACAGTTCGGCGACCGTGGGGGTCTGCGTCTCGCAGAGACGGGCGCCCTTGGGGCATTTCATCCGGACGTGGAAATGCGTGTCATGCCCGGCCACGGGACGGATCTTCTGCAGCCAGGCCTTGTCTTTCCTGGTGGCGGTCTTGCACATCTCGATCTTGACGGCGGCGGCCACGAAGATGCGGTCCACCCGCGGATCGGAGGCGGCCTCTTTCAAGAGGCGGTGATGCACCTTCGTCCAATTCGCCGTCACGGAGCGCTGGTCGGCCGAGCGGACCGGGATGGAGCTGATGTTCTCGCGGTCGCTGCGGCTGAGCGACAGGCTGCGCGGCGGCAGCATCCAGATGTCGGCGTCCAGCCCGATCTGGTGGCTGGCATGGCCGCTGGTCATCGGCCCGCCGCGCGGCTGGCTGATGTCGCCGATGTAAAGCCCCTGGCCAAAACCGATGTCGCGGGCGGTCTGCGACAGGTCCATCAGGAATTGCACCGTCACCGGATGGCCCCAGTTGCGGTTCCGCGACAGCCGCATCGCCTGCCAGGTCGGCCCGGTTTCCGGCAGTTCCACCAGCCCCGCCGCGCAGCCCCGGGCGTAACTGCCGATGGGCATCGCGTCTTCGTTCGAGGGCAGGGCCATGGCCCCAAAGAGCCGGTTGGCCAGCTTTTCGGCCTGCGCCGGCGTGGCGAGGAGCAGGGTCATTGCAAGGGCACGGGTCAGCATCAGGCGGTCATCTCTCCCTTGGGTTTGACAAAGGATAGCAGGAAAAGACCGATCAGGAACAACACGATCAGCGGAGCGATGCCGATGCGCTGCGAACCGCTGACCGTGGTGGCCAGCGCGATCAGGGCCGGGGCCATGAAGCTGGTGACCTTGCCGGAGAGCGCGTAAAGGCCGAAGGCCTCGGTCGCGCGGTCGGGGGTGGTGTGGCGCGCCATCATGGTGCGGGAGGCCGCCTGCAGCGAGCCACCGGCCGCCCCGATCAGCGCCCCGCAGGCAAAGAAGATGGCGTCGGGCTGGTTGGACGCAGGGTCGAGGGGCAGGCCCCAGAGACTTTCCCGCGTCATGCCGACGATGACGAGGCAGACCAGGATCAGGACCAGGATCGATGCCACGATCACCGGTTTCGGGCCATAGGCCTTGTCTGCGCGACCGCCGATGAAGGCCACGATCATCGCGGTGACGACGCCGACGATCCCGAAGATGCCGATCTGGGTGATCGACCAGCCCAGCACGCCCGAGGCATAGATCCCGCCGAACCCGTAGAGTGCATTGAGCGCGTCGCGGTAGAAAAGCGCCGAGAGGAGATAGGCCGTCAGGCTTTTGCGGTAGCGAAGTGAGCGGATCAGGTCGCGCAGGCTGGCGAAGGCGCGGCCGAGGTGCAGGGGGCGGGCTTCGGTGCGGGGTTCGCGGACCCAGAGGAAGAACGGGATCATGAAGACGATGAACCAGAGCGCGGTGAAGGGGCCGACAAAGCGGGTGCCCTCGCGTGCCTCGCTGTCGAGGCCGAATAGGGGCTGGGTGCCAAGGAGCGTCACCCCGGTGTCGCCCCCCTCGGCGAAGAAGAGCAGCATCAGGACCAGCGCCAGCAAGCCGCCGAGATAGCCGAAGGCAAAGCCGGTGCCCGAGATCGCGCCAAGGTCGTCGGCCTGGGTGAGGGAGGGCATCAGCGCATTGGTGAAGATCGTGGCGAATTCCATGCCGATGAAGCCGATCCCGAAGAGGATCACGGCCCAGAGGAGCATCCCGCCCTCACCCCCCGGGGCGATCCACCACAGGCCCGCCGCGCCGAAGACGTAGAAGGCCGAGAAGGTCCAGACCCAGACCAGCCGGCGCCCGGTGCCGTCGGCGATGGCGCCAAGGATCGGGGCGAGGATGGCGATGGCCAGCGAGGCGATGGCCAGCCCCCAGCCCCAATAGGCCTGGGCGGCGGCCTTGGCGGCCTCGGCGTCAAGGCCCGTGCCCATGTAGTAGCCGCGGGCGATTTCCGCGAAATAGGGGCCGAAGATGAAGGTAAGGAGGAGCGTGTTGTAGGGCTGGCTGGCCCAGTCGAAGAAATACCAGCCCCAGATGCGTTTGCGATTGCCGACCATGCCCTGCCCCTTGGTTTTGGGGGAAGTGAACCCGGAAACGGCACGTGGCGCAAGGGACGGCTCTTCGCGGCGCTGGCGCTTGCTCATCGCGGTGGCAGCGCAGCGAGGAGACGTCGAAGACGTACGACGAGCGGACGGTCAGCGTTCCGGCGGCCAGGGGCGGGTGGCTTCCGCGTCGCTCCAGGCCTGCACCCAGGCGGGCAGGGGTGGGCTTTCGGGTGACGCGCCCATGGCCAATGCCAGGTCGCGCGGCGGGACGATGCCCGCCTTCGAGACGATGGCCGAGCGGATCAGCACCTGCGAGGTACAGTCCTCGCCCTTCCACATCGACTGGTCCATGTAGAGGAAGCGGTCGTCCCAGCCGAGGCAACGGCTGTACATCTCCAGCCGGGTGAACATCGTCACCCGCCGCCGGTAGCGCACCGAGGACCCCGCCACGGTCAGCCCCCAGCGCTTGTCGCGCAAAAGCCGTTCCACCCCCGTCCGCCGTGCCAGGGGCAGGCGGCCGAGGTCGTACAGCGTCAGCGTGCGGCCGTTGTTGAGCTCGATCCAGGGGTCGAGGTCCCAGGGCCAGCAGATCAGCGTGCTGACATGCGTGTCAAAGAGGCCGAGCGGCGGTTGGCGGCGGGCCTGGGCCATCACCTTGATCATGCGCAGGAAAGGATACATTCGGGCCTCCGGTTCGGCGCCTTGCCTCGCCCGCCCCGGCGCCAAGGTCAAGCATAACGCGGCGTAGGGCATTGCCCTTCGCCGCCTCGGCGGCTACCTCTGGCCGAAACCCGCGCCGGAGTGACCGATGACCTCGCTTTTCCAGATCCTGATGCTGATCCTCGACATCGCGCAGTTCATCATCATCGCCCATATCATCATGAGCTGGCTGATCAATTTCCAGGTGCTGAACCTGCGCCAGCCGTTGGTCGCCTCGATCTGGGACGGGCTGAACCGGCTTCTGGAGCCGATCTATTCCCGCATCCGTCGGATACTGCCGAACATGGGTGGGCTTGATCTGTCTCCGCTCGTCTTCCTGATCGCGGTCTATGCGCTGCGGATCATCCTGATCAACAACGCCGCCGTCTTCCTCTGACGCCTTGGACCAGGCTGCCCGGCTTCTGCATTCCGTCTTCGGCTTTCCGGACTTTCGTCCCGGGCAGGCCGAGATCGTGCAGGCCGTGCTGGAGGGGCGCAATACCCTTGCCATCATGCCCACGGGCGGCGGCAAGTCCTTGTGTTTCCAGCTTCCGGCGCTGTGTCGGGAGGGGGTGACGGTTGTCATCTCGCCCCTGATCGCGCTGATGCGGGATCAGGTCCGGGCGCTGCGCGCGGCGGGGGTCGAGGCCGGGGCGCTGACCTCGGGCAATACCGATGAGGAAACCGAAGAGGTCTTCGCCGCCATCGACGAAGGTCGGCTGAAGCTTCTCTACATGGCACCGGAGCGGCTGGCCTCGGGCGGGGCGGTGCAGTTGCTGCGCCGGGCGCGGTGCAGCCTGATCGCGGTGGACGAGGCGCATTGCGTCAGCCAGTGGGGGCATGACTTCCGCCCCGATTATCTGCGGATCGGCGAGTTGCGCCGGTCCTTGCGCGTGCCTTTGGCCGCCTTCACCGCCACCGCGGATGAGGAGACCCGGGGCGAGATCGTCGCGCGGTTGTTCGATGGCGAGGCCCCGGCCACCTTCCTGCGCGGCTTTGACCGGCCGAACATCCATCTTGCATTCGCGGTGAAATCCAGCCCGCGCGAGCAGATCCTGCGCTTTGCGGCGGCGCGGAAGGGGCAATCGGGCATCGTCTATTGCGGGACGCGGGCCAAGACCGAGGTGCTGGCGCAGGCCCTGCGCGAGACGGGTCATGCTTCCGTCGCCTATCACGGCGGGATGGAGGCCGAAGAGCGTCGCCGGGTCGAGGTGCGGTTCCAGCGCGAGGATGGGTTGATCGTCGTGGCAACGGTGGCCTTCGGGATGGGGATCGACAAGCCTGACATTCGTTGGGTGGCGCATGCCGACCTGCCGAAGTCGATCGAGGGCTATTACCAGGAAATCGGCCGGGCGGGCCGCGATGGCTCCCCGGCCGAGACGCTGACGCTGTATGGTCCCGACGACATTCGCCTGCGCCGGTCGCAGATCGACGAAGGTGCCGCCCCTGCTGAGCGCAAGGCGGCGGATCACGCGCGGCTGAACGCTCTGCTTGGTCTGGCCGAGGCGCTGGCCTGTCGGCGGCAGGTTCTGCTGGGCTATTTCGGGGAGACTGCCGAACCTTGCGGCAATTGCGACCTTTGTGACCGCCCGGCGCTGACCTTTGATGCGACGGAACCGGTGCGCAAGGCGCTGTCGGCGATCCTGCGAACGGGGGAATGGTTTGGGGCCGGACATCTGATCGATATCCTGACCGGCACCACGACGCAGAAGGTGCGGGAACGGGGGCATGACCAGTTGCCGACCTTCGCGGTGGGCAAGGATCTGTCGAAACCGGCCTGGGGCGCGGTCTTCCGGCAGATGATGGGCCGTGATCTCGTGCGCCCCGACCCCGAGCGTCACGGTGCCCTGCGGATGACCGAAGCCGCGCGACCCGTGCTGAGGGGCGAGGCGACGGTGACCCTTCGCCGCGACACGATCGCCGCGGCGGGGGAGCGCGAGATTGTGCGCACGCAGGTCGCGGACGAGGATGCGGGGCTTCTGTCGCTGCTGAAAGCGCGGCGCCGGGCGCTGGCCGAGGCGCAGAACGTGCCGGCCTATGTGGTCTTTCCGGACCGCACGCTGATCGAGATGGCCGAGAAAAAGCCAATGACGCTGGACCAGATGGCCAGGATCACCGGAGTCGGCGCGAAGAAGCTGGAAAGCTATGGCGCGGCCTTTCTGGAGGTGATCGCAGGCGAGGCCGAAAGCCTGCACCCGGCGCGGATGCGGTTGGTGGGGCGGCCCGAGGGCGCGCTTTTCGACCGGCTGGCCGAGGTGCAGCTTGCATTGTCGCGCGGCGAGGATGGGACGGGGAAATACCTCAGCTGCACCCACTCCACCCTGCGCCAGATCGCCGAGCGGCGCCCTTCGACCCTAGGGGAATTGCAGGCGATTCAGGGCATGGGCGCGCAAAAGACCGAGCGCTTCGGCGAGGCCTTTCTGGCAGTGCTGCGCGAGGGCTGATCCGGCCGGGCGGGTCAGTCGTGGCGACGCTCCAGCTGGGCCAGCCGCACTTGCCGCAGCGCCTCGACCAGAAGGGCGGTCAGAAGGCCGAAGCTGAGAAAGCCGTTGACCGCCGTCATGGCCGCGAGGATGCGCCATTCCTGTGGGGGAACCACATCGCCAAGACCAAGTGTGGTGAATGCCTCAAGCGCGAAGTAGACCGCCTCTTCCATCGTGGCGAAGGCACCCAGGGCGTATAGCGTGCCGGCCCAGCTCCAGACCCCTGCGGTCACTACGCCCAGCACCCACAGACCGACCCCGATCAGCATCAGCAGAAGCTTCGGCCGCTGCGGTTGGCTGATCAGCCAGGGATGGGCGGTGCGGAAGGCGACCTCCAGCAGAAGCGCGGCCACCGCCATGACCACAAGGTTGGCGATGAGAAGCCCGGTTCCGAATGCGATCTGGACGAACATCCTGCCCCTTCTGGACTAAGCCTTCGCCAAGGCTTATCTCACGCCGATCATGGTGGCAAAGTCCGATCCCAATTCCAAACTCATCGCCGAAAACCGGCGGGCGCGGTTCGATTACCATATCGAAAGCGACCTTGAGGCTGGCATCATGCTTCTTGGGTCCGAGGTGAAAAGCCTGCGGCAGGGCGGGTCGAACATCGCGGAAAGCTATGCGTCCGTCGAAGGGGGCGAGTTGTGGCTGATCAACGGCTATATCGCGCCCTATCTGCAGGCCAAGACCTTCGGCCATGAGGAACGGCGGCGGCGCAAGCTTCTGGTGTCCAAGAAGGAACTCAGTCGGTTGTGGAACGCGGTGGGCCGCGAAGGCATGACCATCGTGCCGATGAAGATGTATTTCAACGACCGCGGCATCGTGAAGCTGAAGCTGGGCATCGCCAAGGGCAAGAAGCTGGCCGACAAGCGGGAAACCAGCGCCAAGCGCGACTGGGACCGGCAGAAGGCGCGGCTGTTGAAGCAGGGCGCGCGGGACTGAAGCGAAAGGATACTGGCGATCTTGCCTGTCCGGCCTCAAATCTGTCAGCATTGCGCAGCAGGCAGGGAGAGGGCCGTGGTCATGGGTATGGAGCTGATCGTCCAGATCGTCGCCGGGCTGATCGGCGGCAATGCCGCCGGGGCGGTGCTTAGGAAGCTGAGCCTTGGGGCTGCGGGAAACTCGATTGCCGGGGTCGTGGGCGGCGGGCTGGGCGGCCTTTTGACCGGCATGGCCACCGGCGCCCCGGTCGCCGGGACAGAGCTTTCCGCCATGGCGGCCTCGGTCGCGGGGGGCGGTGCCGGAGGGGCGGCGCTGGTGCTGGTTCTTGGCGCGGCCAGAAAGATGCTGGCAAGATAGGCGCGATCCGCAGCCTGCTGCGGCGTGCTTGCGTACCGAGGCTGCACACGGATATATGCGCCAGACCCTACGGGAGGCCCCAGATGACCCCATCGCCGCAGGACGACCCGAAAACGCTGGTCTCGACCGACTGGCTGGCACAGCATCTGCGCGATCCGGACCTGCGGGTGCTGGATGCCAGCTGGTATCTGCCCGACGCGGGCCGCGACGCGAAGGCGGAGTATGAGGCCGGTCATATCCCCGGCGCGCGGTTCTTCGACATCGACGAGATTTCCGACCAGCGGTCCAGCCTGCCGCACATGGCGCCGCCGCCGGAAAAGTTCATCAGCCGGATGCGGGCGATGGGCGTGGGCGACGGGCATCAGGTGGTGATCTATGACGGCGCGGGCATCTTCAGCGCGGCGCGGGTCTGGTGGACCTTCCGGCTGATGGGAAAGGTGGATGTGGCGGTCCTCGACGGCGGCCTGCCGAAATGGCGTGCCGAGGGGCGCGAGGTGGAGGACATGCCCCCCGTCATCCGCGACCGGCATATTACCGTTTCTCGCCAGAACCATCTGGTGAAGGATGTGACCCAGGTCGCCCATGCCGCCAAGCTGGGCGAGGCCGAGATCATCGACGCGCGTGCCGCCGCCCGGTTTCGGGGCGAGGCGCCCGAGCCGCGTCCGGGTCTGCGGTCCGGGCATATTCCGGGGTCGAAGAACCTGCCCTTCGGTGAGGTTCTGAACGCGGACGGCACGATGAAAGCGCCCTCTGACCTGCGCGCGGTCTTTGAGGCGGCGGGGGTTGACCTCACCAAGCCCGCGATCACCACCTGCGGGTCGGGCGTGACGGCGGCGGTGCTGAGCCTTGCGCTGGAGCGGATCGGCCACCGCAATCATGCGCTTTATGACGGCAGCTGGTCGGAATGGGGCATGTACGACGACCTGCGGGTGGCGACGGGGCCCTAGCGATGCAGACAGAGGGTTGGACCGGGCGCCTCCCCTCCCCCCTTGTGGAGAGGGGAGGGGGGTGGGGGCGACCCGATGATGTTCCAGAAAGCCCCCCCTCCCCATCCCTCCCCCACGCAGGGGGGAGGGAGCCGCCCAAGACCGAACTCATCCCTCTGACCGGAGCCCGCCAATGCTTGAGACCCTGAACCCCCAGCCGCAGGACAAGATCCTGCAACTGATCGCCATGTTCCGCGAGGACGCGCGGACGACGAAGATCGACCTTGGCGTCGGTGTCTACAAGGATGCGACCGGCCTGACGCCGGTGATGCGGGCGGTGAAGGCGGCCGAGAAGAAGCTGTGGGAGGTCGAGACCACGAAGACCTACACCGGTCTGGCAGGAGAGCCCGCCTATAACGCCGCGCTGGTCGGCATGATCCTCGGGCAGGGCTTTGCCGACCGCGCGGCTTCGGTGGCAACGCCCGGAGGCACCGGCGCGATCCGGCAGGCGCTGGAGCTGATCCGCATGGCCAACCCCAAGGCGAAGGTCTGGCTGTCGGCGCCGACCTGGCCGAACCATCCGTCGATCATCAAGTATCTTGGCATGCCGATGGCCGAGTATCGCTATTTCGATGTCGCGACCTCGGGCATCGTCTTTGCCGGGGTGCTGGCGGATCTGGAGGGTGTGGCGGCCGGGGATGCGGTGCTGCTGCACGGCTGCTGCCACAACCCGACCGGCGCGAACCTTGATGCGGGGCAGTGGGATCAGGTGATTGCGCTTCTCCAGAAGAAGGGCGCGGTGCCCTTTGTCGACCTCGCCTATCAGGGCTTCGGCGACGGGCTGGAGGAAGACGCCGCCGCCACCCGCAAGATCGCGGCGGCCTTCCCCGAGGTGCTGATCGCGGCCTCCTGCAGCAAGAACTTCGGCATCTACCGGGAGCGCACCGGCATTCTGATCGCGCTGACGAGCGCTGACCGCAAGGCGGTTGTGCAAGGTAACCTCAATTTCCTCAACCGGCAGAACTACAGCTTCCCGCCCGACCACGGCGCGCGGCTGGTGACGATGATCCTTGAAGATCCGGCGCTGACGGCGGAGTGGAAGCAGGAACTGGAGGAAGTCCGCCAGAACATGCTGTCCCTGCGCCAGCAGCTGGCCGATGAGCTGCGCCGGGCCACCAACTCCGACCGCTTCGACTTTGTCGCCCACCATCGCGGCATGTTCAGCCGCCTGGGCCTGACCGAGGCGCAGGTGGCGCGCCTGAGAGAGGACCACGCGATCTACATGGTCGGCGACAGCCGGATCAACATCGCCGGGCTGAACGCGCAGACCGTGCCAGTCCTTGCCGCCGCGATTGCGCAGGTGATCTGACGCATCATGCTTGCCGTCGGGCTTTCCCTTGCGGCGGCGGCAAGTTTCGCGCTGTCGGCGATGCAGATCGACAGCCTGACCGGCCGGGTCGGGGCGCTGCAACTGGCGCGCTGGCAGATGGGGCTGGCCTTTCTGATGACCGCTGCCGCCTCGCTTGCGCTGGGCGGCTGGCGCACGGTCGGGCTGGAGGGAGTCCTGTGGCTTGCCGGCTCGTCCTTCGTGGGGATCATGCTGGCGACCACGTGCTTCATCGCCACGATCCAGCTGATCGGCCCGCGGCTGAATGCGCTGGTCTTCACCCTGGCCGCACCCTTCGCGCTGGTCATGGGCTATGCCTTCCGGGGCGAGACGGTGACCCTGACGCAAAGCGCAGGGGTCGGGCTGATTCTGGCGGGCATCGTGCTTGCGATCCTTGGGCCGGGCGGTCGCGATGGGGCAAGGCGGCAGGGGGTGCTGGGCCTTGGGCTGGCGCTTGGGACCATCACCGCGCTGGGGCAGGCAGGGGGCAGCCTGCTGGCGCGTCCGGCGATGCTGACGGGGGTGGAGCCGTTCACGGCGATGGCGATCCGGTCGGGGCTTGGGGCGGCGTTCTTCATGGCGCTGATGGCCATTCCCGCGCTGCGACCGGCAAGGCGACCTGTATCGGGAGAATTGCGCCGGATCGGCGCCTCGGCCTTTTCGGGCGTCTTTCTGGGGATGTCGCTCCTCATGGCGGCGCTGGCGCATGGCGATGTCGGGATCGTCACGACGCTCAGTTCCACCACGCCGGTCCTGATCCTGCCGATGGTCTGGTTCGTGACCCGGCGCGCGCCGGGGCCCCTGGCCTGGCTGGGGGCGGCGCTGGCGGTTGCGGGGACGGCGCTGATCACCCTTGCGGCTCCTGCCTGAGCCTGGCGTGGCGGGCTGGATCGGACCGGCCTGAACTTTCCTGGCCGTCGCCTCTGGATCCGGCCATCGACCCTGCCTTTCGAGCAGCCGTCTCTGAAGCCTTCCATGCAGAAGGCGCGGGCAGCATGGCCCGCGCCTTCATTTGCTTGCTGTCCGGTGCGAGGCGAGATCAGCCCTTCACGAACTCGGGATAGGCTTCGAGGCCAAGCTCGGACTTGTCGAGGCCCATCATCTCCTGCTCTTCGCTGACGCGCAGGCCCATGATGCCCTTGATCACGATCCAGAGGACCAGCGCACCGACAAAGACGAAGGCGCCGACCGCGACGATGCCGATGATCTGCGTTCCGATCGAAGCGTCGCCGTTCGACAGGACGACCGCCAGCGTGCCCCAGATCCCGGCGAAGAGGTGGACCGGGATGGCACCGACCACGTCGTCGATCTTGAACTTGTCCAGCATCGGGACCGCGAAGACCACGATCGCGCCGCCGACTGCACCGATGATGCCCGACAGGAACAGCGACGGGGCAAGCGGTTCGGCCGTGATCGAGACCAGGCCGGCCAGCGCGCCGTTCAGCACCATGGTCAGGTCGATCTTGCCGTAGACCAGTTGGGTCAGGATCAGCGCCGCCACCGCACCGCAGGCAGCCGCCATGTTGGTGTTGGCGAAGATCCGGCTCACGTCAGCCACGTCGCCGATCGACCCCATGGCCAGCTGCGAGCCGCCGTTGAAGCCGAACCAACCCAACCACAGGATGAAGGTCCCCAAAGTGGCCAGGGCAAGGTTCGAGCCCGGCATCGGCGAGACCTTGCCGTCCTTGCCATACTTGCCAAGGCGCGGGCCAAGGATGATGGCACCGGCGAGGGCAGCCCAGCCGCCGACCGAGTGCACGACGGTCGAACCGGCAAAGTCGAGGAAGCCCATGCCATCCAGCCAGCCGCCACCCCACTTCCACGAGGCCTGGATCGGGTAGAGAAGCCCGGTCAGGATCACGGTGAAGATCAGGAAGGGCCAGAGCTTGATCCGCTCGGCCAAGGCACCCGAGACGATCGAGGCGGTGGCGGCGCAGAACATCAGCTGGAAGAAGAAGTCGGACCCGACCGAGGCATAGGTGATGTCGGCAACGCCTTCCGCATCGACGCCCACCGCCTCAAGCACGGTTGGCGCGATGGCGCCGAACCAGCCTTCGATCATCCAGCCGTCGCCGGGATACATCAGGTTGAAGCCGACCAGCCAGTAGGCGATGGTCGCCAGCGAGAAGAGCGCGACGTTCTTCGTCATCTGCATCGTCACGTTCTTCGACCGCACGAGCCCGCCTTCCAGCATGGCAAAGCCGGCCGCCATGAAGAAGACAAGGAAGCCGCCGATCAGGAAGAGCAGCGTGTTGAGGATGAACACCACCTCGCCCGGCACGCCGGCGGCCACCTCGGCCGCGGCCTCGACCGCTTCTTCGGCCACTGTGGCCTCTTGCCCGAAGGCGGGCATGGCAACAGCCGCACCAAGTGCGGCATAGCCAATAAACTTGTTGAATTTCATGTTCATTTCAGGTTTTCCCCTTTTCCCCTGCCCTCACAGCGCGTCGTCATTGGTTTCGCCGGTGCGCACGCGCACGGCCTGTTCCACGTCAACGACGAAAATCTTCCCGTCGCCGATCTTGTCGGTCTTGGCAGTTTTCTGGATCGTCGCGACGACCTGGTCGGCCAGCGCATCGGACACCACGATCTCAAGCCGGACCTTCGGAACGAAGTTCACCGCGTATTCCGCGCCGCGATAGATTTCGGTGTGGCCCGACTGGCTGCCGAACCCCTTGATCTCGGTCACCATCATGCCGCGCACACCGATTGCGGTCAGCGCCTCGCGGACCTCCTCGAGCTTGAACGGCTTGATTGCTGCAATGATGAGCTTCACGTTTTTCCCCTTCTGTCTTTTGCCAGGCACCCCAGGGCACGGGACCCTCGGCCTCGATCAGGCGGGTGAATGCAGGTGCGGCACAAGGAATCGACGGCGGATCAGCGGCCGCTTTCCGAAGGTTTTGCACAATTTTTGCACTTTTCTGAGGCAACGCCTAAATTTCAGGCGGCAATGAAATGCGAATCGTGGGGAGCCTCACTTCGCTTTCGCGGCAAACAAGGTTATCTTGTCGGACAAATGGGGCACCACAATCGGCCCGAACCACAATGGCTGAGCAGTCATGGCATCAGGAAACCGGGGGCGTGGCCCCCTTGTCGCAGACCGACGCTATCCGCAGACCTCGCGCGCCGGTGCCTCTGGTGGCGGGCCGAGGAAGCCTGCCCAGCCGAAACCGCGCAAGGCGCCGCGTCCCCGCAAACCGCGGCGCCAGCATGGGTTGATCGTCGGGTTCTTCGTCCTGATCTGGCGGGTCCTGTGGGGCATCGCATGGCGAACGACGGCCATCGGAGCAATGGTTCTGGGGGGCGTGGTCTGGTATTTCTACGCCCAGCTTCCCCCCGTGACCGATCTGGTCGACGGCCGCGCGCGCGGATCGGTGACGATGCTGGACAGCAATGGAGCGGTCTTCGCCTGGCGGGGTGAAACCTTCGGCGGCATGATCACCGCCTCCAGCGTGGCGCAGGACCTGCACGACGCCGTCATCGCAACCGAGGACAAGCGTTTCTACTGGCATCTCGGCATCTCGCCGCGCGGCATCGCAAGCGCGATCCGCATCAACCTGTCCGAAGGGCGCGGGCCGTTCGAGGGCAATGGCGGATCGACCATCACCCAGCAGACGGCCAAGCTTTTGTGTCTGGGCGTGCAATGGGACCCGACGGTCTGGAAATCCGAAACCGAGTATGAGCGCGACTGCCGCCGGGGCGGCATCTGGCGCAAGATCAAGGAAGTGCCCTATTCCTTCGCGATGGAGTTGAAATACTCCAAGGAAGAGATCCTGACGATCTATCTGAACCGCGCCTATCTTGGGGCGGGGACACGCGGGTTCGAGGCGGCGGCGCAGCGCTATTTCGGCAAATCGGCCAAGGAGGTTTCGCCGGCCGAGGCGGCGATGCTGGCAGGGCTTCTGAAGGCGCCATCGACCTTTGCCCCCACCGGAAACCTCGGCCGCGCACAAAGCCGGGCGAATGTGGTGATCGGCCTGATGGAAGAGCAGGGCTACCTGACCCGTGCCGAGGCAGATGAGGCGCGCAGGAACCCCGCGCAATTGTCGGCGGCGGCCCGGCAACGCTCGGGTGGCTATTTCGCCGACTGGGTGATGGAGACGACCCCCGACTATCTGGCCCGCACCACGACCGAAGACGTGATCATCGAGACCACGCTGGACCAGAAGATGCAGAAACAGGCCGAAGAGGCGCTGGCCTGGGTCTTCCAGAACAAGGTCAAGGAGGGGTCCAAGGCCCAGGCCGCCATCGTGGTGATGAGCGCGGATGGCGCGGTGCGCGCGATGGTCGGCGGGCGCAACATCCCCAATGCGGGCGATTTCAACCGCGCGACCCAGGCGCTGCGCCAGACCGGATCGACCTTCAAGCCCTTCGTCTATGCCGTGGCGCTGGACCTGGGCTACAGCCCCTTCGACTATGTCGAGGATGTGCCCCTGACCATGAACATCCCGGGTTCGGGCGCCTGGACGCCGCAGAACTACGACCGCAAGTTCAAGGGAACGATCACCCTGATCCAGGCCCTGGCAGAAAGCCGCAACATTCCGGCGGTGCGCGTCTCCGAGGCGGTGGGCCGCGAACTGGTCAAGCAGGTCGCGACCGATTTCGGCGTGGCGCAGAATCTGGCACCCGGACCGGCGCTGGCACTAGGCGCCTCGGAATCGACGCTGATCGAGATGACGGCGGCCTTCGCAGGCATCCTGAACGGCGGGTCGGCGGTCACACCCTACGGGCTGAAATCGCTGAAACTGAAGGGCGAGAGCGAAGAGCTTTTCGGCGCCGGCGGCGGAATCGGCGAGCGGGTCATTTCCGAAAAGGCGGCGCGCGAGCTGACCTACATGATGACCGAGGTCCTCAACTCCGGCACCGGCGGCCGCGCCCGGCTGAAGGACCGCGAGGCGGCAGGCAAGACCGGCACCACCAATTCCGCCCGCGACGCCTGGTTCGTGGGCTTCACGGCGGATTATGTCGTGGGTGTCTGGATGGGCTATGACGACAACAGCCCGCTGACCGGCGTGACGGGTGGCGGACTGCCGGCCGAGATCTGGCATGAGGTCATGGTGCGGATCAACGAAGGCGTCCCCCCGAAACCGCTGATCACCGAGGCGCCGGATACCCGCTACATGCCGATCGACCCCTCGACCACCGAAGGCGCGGTGATGCCCGAGGATGTCCCCTATTTCGACGACCCCAACGCTCCGGTCTTCAACGGCGAGTTCTACGAACAGCCGATGCCCGAGGCCTATTACGCCCCGCTGCCAGACGCCTTCGGCGAGCCCTTGCCCGAGGCCTACACGGCCCCCCTGCCCGGAGCCTTCGTCGAACCGCTGCCAGAGGGCTATGTCGCGCCGCTGCCGGACTGGACAACGGAACCGGACCTTGCCGACCAGATTCTCATGGAAGTCCTCGGCACGCTGAACAACTGACAGCGGTCGCCCGGCCGGGTCGGCTCGTCGATGACTTCGTCACTCCTCGCAACGAAGGCGCCTTGCGAGGTGAAGACGACGTCGCGACGCAGGAGCCGTGCGGTCAGAGCTTGGCCATGTCGGCGATGAGCCGGTCAAGATCACCCCGGCGCTGGTCCAGAAGGGCACCGATCTCGGTCCGTTCCGCGGCAAGCATGTTCACGCCTTCAATGATGATGTTGAAGAACAGGCTCTTGCCGGCGCGATCGCTGACGTGCCAGCGCACCTCGAACGGGGCCTCGCCGCGCAGATAGGCGGTCGAGATCACCTCGTAATAGCTCTTGACCGCCTTGGCGCCCGTCACCTCGATCCGCCCGCCGATGAACTCGCGGAAGCGGCGGCCGTATTTCCGGCTGATATAGCCCTGGAAGGCCCTGGTGAACGCGGTCAGTTGCGCCTGTGAGGCCTGCCGCGCCGCGGGCCCAAGGGCCGAGCGGGCGATGGTCGGAACATCGGCATAGCGGGCGAACAGCTTTTCGAAATCGGCCAGCATCGCGCTTTCCGACTTGCCCGAGTTGATGATCTTGTTGATGTCCGCCACGGTCTTGTCGACAAGACCGCGCGCCTGATCCACCGTGAGAGCCGCCGCAGCGTGCGGAAGGGCTGCCAGAACAAGGCCGGATGCAAGAGCCAGGGCCAGTCCGCGGCGGGTCAGAAGCAGGTCATTCGCCATAGATATCCTCGTAGGGGTCGATGAAGTCATCGGTTCCGTCCTCACCACTCCCCCCGCGGGCAAGCTGGAAGCGCCGGTTCTGCAGATAGAGCAGCCGTGCCTGGGCATAACTGTCTGCACTGTCATATAAGATTGATTCTACAGTGTTCGAGAAACGGTTGCGGTCACCAAGCCGTGAGAAAAGCTTGAGCACGGTCGCGGCATTGGCCTCGCGCGGCGGCGCGGCCAGCCTGACGGGGTTCAGCGCCAGGTCGACGACCGTGCCCACCGTGTCGCGCGTGGTCGAGGGGCCCGAGAACGGCAGTTCCAGATAAGCCCCCTCGCCCACCCCCCAGACATGCAGTGTTTCGCCGAAATCGGTGGGTTGTTGCGGCAGGCCAAGGGCCGTGGCCGCGTCGAAGATGCCGCCGACGCCCATGGTCAGGTTCGTCGTCAGCCGCAGCGTATTGTTGGCTGCATTGGCAAGCCGACCCTGCAAGAGGTTGTTCACGATGTCACCGGGCAGATCCAGTGTGCGGGCGACATTGCCCACCACACGCTGCGCCGGTTCCGGGACCACGCTGCCATAGCCCTTCGAGGCCGGGCCGACCAGAACCCGGTCCAGGCCCCGGTTGAAGTCATGCACCTTGCGGTTGGTGGATTCGAAAGGGTCATTGATCCCGTCCGTCCGGGGGGGCGCTCCACAAGCCGCAAAGAGGCCCAGTGCCAGGACGGCCAGCGGAATCCGGAAGACTCGCGGTGATGTCAATGATTTGTTCAGACCCATACCCTTACCGTTCGGCCACCTGAAGTGCGTAGCATAGCGCCATGCCGCAGTTGGCAAGGGATAAGCCCCCGACCTGCCGATGACAACGCGGAAGCGTGGCTGCGATGTCGCGCATGGCGAGATAATGCCAAGGAAAGGTGACATGCCGCTACCCAGCAACAGCGCGACCGATCCCCGCACCGGGCTGGCCGAACTTGCTGCGGCCTGTGCGGGTACCCGGCCGGCCCTCGTGCTGGCCTTCGTCTTCTCGGCCTTCGTCAACCTGCTCATGCTGACCGCGCCTCTTTACATGCTGCAGGTCTATGACCGGGTTCTCGCCTCGCGCTCGGAAGAGACGCTGGTCGCGCTGTCGCTTCTGGCGGCTGGGCTTTTCGTGGTCATGGGCGTGCTGGACCATGCCCGAGGCCGGATCCTGACCCGGATCGGCGCACGGCTTCAGATCGCGCTGGATGCCCGGGTGCATCAGGCCGCGCTGGCCCGCCTTGCAAGGACCTCTGGCGATCAGGCGGCACAGACCGCCACACGCGATCTGGAGGCCATGGCGCGGCTCTGGGCATCGCCGATGCTGACGGCGCTTTGCGATGCGCCCTGGACACCGCTGTTTCTGGCGCTGATCTTCGGGTTTCATCCGTTGCTTGGCTGGCTGGCGGTGGCGGGGGCGGTGGTGCTGGTGACGGTGTCATGGCTGAACCAGCGCATGACCGAGGCGCCCTTGCAGGCGGCCAACGGTGCAATCCTTGCCGCCGAGCGTGAGGCCCGGGCCCAGATGGCCGAGGCAGAGCTTGTCCGCGCGCTGGGCATGTCTGGGGCGGCGCTGGCCCGATGGGAGGAGCGGCGCCGTCTGGCCCTGGCCCAAGGGTTGCAAGCGGCCGACATCGGCGGGCGCTGGTCCACGGCAACGCGCACTTTCCGCCTGTTTCTGCAATCGGCCATGCTGGGGCTGGCTGCATGGCTGGTGCTGCATGACAGCTTGACCGCCGGGGCCATGCTGGCGGCTTCGCTGTTGATGGGGCGGACCTTGCTGCCACTTGAGCAGGCGATCGGGCACTGGCCGACGCTTGTCGGCGCGATCCAGGCGCGGGAGCGGCTGGCCACCGTGCTGGCGGCAAGCCCGCCACCGGCCCGACGCATGGCGCTTCCCCGCCCCGCCGCAGCGGTCGATGTCAGCCGGCTGACGGTCCATCCGCCCGGCGCCGTGCGGCCCATCCTGACCGGGGTCAGCTTCACGCTGCGTCCGGGGCAGGCGCTGGGGGTGATCGGCCCGTCGGGAGCGGGCAAGTCAGCCCTGGGGCGGGCCCTTGTCGGGGCCCTGCCGCCCTGCTCGGGAGAGATACGGCTGGATGGTGCGACGCTGGATCGTTACGATCCCGAGACGCTGGGGGCGCTGGTTGGCTATGTGTCCCAGCGCTGCCAGCTTTTCGATGGCAGCATCGCCGAGAACATCGCCCGCCTGCAGCCCGATGCCGCGCCCGACCGCATCATTGCCGCCGCCCGCGCCGCCGGCGCGCATGAGATGATCCTGGCCCTGCCCGATGGCTATGACACGCCGGTCAGTGCGCTCGGCCCGCGGCTGTCTGGCGGGCAGGCCCAGCAGATCGCCCTGGCCCGCGCCCTCTATGGCGACCCGGTCCTGCTGGTCCTGGATGAACCGAACGCGCATCTCGACACGGACGGGGCCCGGGCGCTGAACCGGGCGATCAGCACGGCCAAGGCGTCCGGGGCGGCGGTTGCGATCATGGCGCACCGGCCGGCGGCCCTGCAGGAATGCGATTTCCTGCTGGTGCTGAAGGAGGGCGCCATGGCGGCCTTCGGGCCGCGTGACGCCGTCCTGCGCGACCAGTTGCGCAATGCCAGCGCCGTTGCCCGGAGCATCCAGCTGGGGGCAACGGGATGACGGCGCAGGTCTCGATCCGCGGTCCCGCGTTGCTTGGCCTTGGTGCCCTGGCCGTGCTGATCCTGGGCTTCGGTCTGTGGTCGGTGACCGCGACCTTGTCCGGCGCTGTCGTCACCCGCGGGCGGATCGAGCTGGATCAGAGCCACATGCCCATCCAGCACCAGGATGGCGGCACGGTGGTCGAGGTTCGCGCAGTCGAGGGCAAGCGGGTGGCGGAGGGGGATGTCCTCATCGTCCTCGATGGCACCGCGTTGCGGGCCGAAAGTGCGCTTCTCGATCTTCGACTGGACGAGCTTCGGGTCCGCAGCGCCCGCCTGCAAGCCGAACGCGATGGCCGGGACACCCCCGATCTTCCCCCCGAGGTGACGGCACGCGCCGCCGAAAACCCGGAACTCCGGGCGCAGATCGACGGTCAGCTCACTCTTTTTGCGGCACGCCGGACCACCTTTGACGAGATACAGGCTCAGCTTGCGCAGCGGATCATCCAGGTTCGCGCGCAGATCCGGGGACTGAGGGCGCAACAGGCGGCTCTGGAGGCGCAGCTGCGTCTGGTCGCCGATGACCTTGCCGCGCAGGAGGCTCTGTTCGATCGCGGTCTGGTGCCGCAGGCCGGCGTGCTGGCCCTGCGGCGGGAGCTTGCCCGTCTGTCCGGTCAGGCCGGGGAACTTCAGGCGACACTGGCAGCGGCCGAAGGTCAGATCACCGAGATCGGCCTGCAGGGGTCTGCGCTGGCGGCCCGCCGCCAGGAAGAGGCGGCCGCCGAGTTGCGCGAGATCGAGCCGATGATTGCAGAGCAACTTGCCCGTCGGGCGGTGCTGGCCGACCGGATCGCCGCGCTGGAACTGCGGGCGCCGGTGCCGGGAACGGTCATGGGCCTTGTCGTGGCGGCACCGGGAACGGTTCTGCGCGGGGCTGAAACGGCGCTTGTCATCGTGCCTTCGGACCGTCCGCTGGTGATCGGGGCCGGCGTCGCGGCCATCGACATCGACGAGGTCACACCCGGACAGAAGGCAGCGCTCGGCTTTCCGGCACTGATCGGGCGTGACCTGCCGCAGCTGACAGGCCACGTCACCCAGATCTCGCCCGATGCCGTGACCGATCCGGCGACAGGAGCTGCCCATTTCCTTGTGCGGATCGAGATTGCGCCGGGCGAACTGGCCCGCCTTGGCGATCGGGCGCTGGTGCCCGGCATGCCGGTCGACGTCTTCCTTGCCACCCGGGCGCGGACGCCGCTGGCCTATCTGGTGGAACCGTTCAGCACCTATTTCACCCGGGCGCTGCGCGAGGGGTAGCCCCCGGATAAAGGAAACGGCCCAGGACCGGCGCCCGCCGCAGATCTGGCGCAGACCGGCGCATCGCCTCCGAGGTCAGAAGTCGATGGCGAGCCCCTTTTTCTCCCAGTCACCGTAGCGCACCGGTTCAGGCCCGTCGCGCCCGCCGAGTTCGGGGGGAAGCGGGGCTTTTGCCGCAGCCGCCTTCCGCCGTTCCTCGGCCTCGGCAAGGGCGCGGCGCGCGGCAGGGGGAAGATCGTCGGCGAAAGGCTGTTCGGGATCGGCCATGGCGGGTTTCCTTGTCCTTGTCGGTGATATACGGCGCAGAGGGCGGGCAGCAAGGGGCGAACGATGGCCGAAGGGGTGGTGGCGCGGGCCGCAGCGGTGGCAATTCTTGACGGGGTCCTGGGCGAGGGGCGGATGCTTTCGGATTTTTCCGGGGCGGATCTTGCCCCGGCCGACCGGGCCCGGGCGCTGCGGCTGGCCGAAACGGTGCTGCGCCATCTGGAACCGGCCGACCGGGTTCTGGACCGGCACTTGCGCAAGGCGCCGCCCCTGACGGCAAGAAACGTCCTGCGGCTGGCGACGGTCGAGCGGGCGATGGGGGCCCCGGCGCATGGCGTGGTGAATGCAGCAGTCGAGATCGTTCGCGGCAACCGGCGCACGGCCCATCTGGCCGGGCTGGTCAACGCCGTGTTGCGGAGCCTGCCCGAGGCCGGGATATTCGAGGGTCTGCCGCCCCAGCGCCTGCCACGCTGGCTGCGCCAGCCTCTGGTCCATGCCTATGGCCGCGAGGTGGTGACTGCGATCGAGGCGGTGCAGGCCGGTGAGCCACCGCTGGACCTGACCCTGCGGCCCGGATTTCCGGCGCCTGAGGGCGAGGCGTTGCCGACCGGCAGCCTGCGGCTGACGGGGGCCGGGCAGGTCTCTGCCCTGCCGGGCTATGCCGAGGGGGGGTGGTGGGTGCAGGACGCCGCCGCCGCCCTGCCGGCACGGCTTCTGGACGCCCAGCCGGGAGAGCGGGTGCTGGACCTTTGTGCCGCACCGGGCGGAAAGACGCTGCAGCTGGCGGCGGCGGGGGCCAAGGTCACGGCGCTGGACATTTCCGAGACGCGGATGTCGCGGCTTCGGGCAAATCTGACGCGCACCGGGTTGATGGCGGAGCTTGTGGTGGCCGATGCGCTTGCGTGGGACCCGGCGGGGGCGTTCGACGCGATCCTGCTGGACGCGCCTTGTTCGGCCACGGGAACGATCCGCCGCCACCCCGATCTTCCCGTCATCAAGGACGGCTCGGATCTGGCAGGGCTGGTCGCCTTGCAGGCCCGGCTTCTGGACCGGGCGCTTGGCTGGCTGAAACCCGGTGGGCGGCTGGTCTTTGCGACCTGTTCCCTGCTGCCAGAGGAGGGCGAGGCGCAGTTGGCCGGGGCGCTGGCGCGGCATCCGGGGCTGTTGGTGGAGCAGGCGGAGCTTCCCGGGGTTCCGGCCGCGTGGTGGACGGCCGAGGGCGGCTTGCGCCTGCGGCCTGACTACTGGGCCGACCGCGGCGGGATGGACGGGTTCTTCATGGCGCGCCTGCGCGTGCATTGAGCGCCCCTGAGCGCCCCTGGGCCACCCCCGGGGGGTTTCACACCCCCCGGCCCCCCCGTGGGATATTTGTCCAGAAAGGAAGGACAATTTGAATCGAATTTGTCTGGTTCGGGCTGGATTCACGCCTTTGGCGGGAAGAGGCGGTAGTAGAGCCAGTCGGGCAGGATCTGGCCGCCGCGGAAGAGCCAGCTGAAGGCCGTGGGGAAGCTGACCTTGAAGCGGCCCGATTGCATGTGGCGGAACATGATCTCGGCGGCCGTTTCGGGCTCCATGATGAAGGGCATGGAGAAGTCGTTCTTGGCGGTCAGCCGGGTGCGGATGAAGCCTGGGTTCGCCAGTTGCACCGTGATGCCGGTCTTGCGCAGGTCTGCGTAGAGGCTCTCGGCCAGCACCATCGTCCCGGCCTTCGAAGCGGCATAGCCGATGGCGCCGGGCAGGCCGCGAAAGCCCGAGAGGGAGCCGGTGATGACAATATGGCCCCGGCCCCGTGCCACCATGCCGGGGAGGGCCGCGCCCACTGCCCGGACGCAGCCGGTGAAGTTGATGTCGGCCATCGCCTCGGCGGCCTTAGCGTCCCAGTCCTGTGCGCGCATCGGCCAGTAGACCCCGGCGAGGAAGACCATCCCGTCGAGATCGCCCAGCTGCGCCGCAGCCGCTGCAACGCTTTGCGATGAGCCCACGTCGACCGGCAGGGCAGCGGCCTTGCCCGGGAGGCTTGCCACCGCCTTGTCGAGGGCATCGGCACTGCGCGCGGAGAGGATCAGCTCGGCCCCAGCGGCGCTGAGCTTCTGGGCAAGCGCGAGGCCCAGCCCCTCGGACGCGCCGACAAGCCAATAGCGCCTGGCCCGGAAATCCCTCATTCTGCGGCGGCGAGGTCGGAGTGTTGCCTGACCTCGGGCGCACGCCGCATGGTCGCGACCAGTTCGGCCACCTTGATCCCGAACTTGCGGAACTGCGAGCGGTTCATGATGGTGCCGTTCTCCATCAGATACATCCAGTCGGTGACGTCCAGCACATGACCACCGGCCTCGGGCGTCAGCCGGATGCGGTAGCGCAGGACCACGCCGGGCCCCTCGACGCGTCCCTGACCCTCGCCCACCACATCCGGGGCGGTTGCGGTGATGCGGCCCGTGTCTGTGAGAGAAAGTGTCCAGGCGCGATGCTGGATGGTGCCACTGTCATAGCGGAAGACTTCCGACAGCGTCCCCACATTCCCGGCCCATGTCCCCTGCATCTCGGCCACGAAGCGCGAGGTCACGCGGCCGGTGGGGCCGAAGATCACACCCTCGCACTGGATGGGACCCGAAAGGTGCTGGCGCAGGTCGAACCGGGGGCCCTTGCCGGCATAGTCTTCGGGCCGCTGGGCGCGAAAGCTGGCAAAGCGGCTGCGGATCGCCATCAGGGCGATGACGACCAGGGCTCCGATCAGGGCGGCGAGTGTCTGGGTCACGGGGTTTCCTTGGCGGACGGCAGAGGGGTCAGGGCAAGCAGCGCGATGGCTGTCATCTTCAATACGCAAGGCAGGCCCGCATAGATCAATGTGAGCGTCCAAAGTGCTGCGGGCGGGTTGTCCGCCCCGGCGCGGAAGCCGGCCGCGTCGAGTGCAGGCAGGATGGTCAGGGCCGCCAGGGCCAGGGAAAGCTTGGAAACGAAGGACCACAGCCCGAAGGCGGCGGCCTCGGCTGTTCCGGTCCGGGCAAGGCGGTTGGCAAAGATGGCGGGCAGGAGCGTGAGGTCGGCACCAAGAGCCGCGCCGGACGCAGCGCAGATCAGGGCGAAGGGGACAAGGTCACCGGGGCCAAGCGCCAGCGTCCAGAGGAAGGCTGCGATGGCCAGCACCATGGCCGACAACAGGACCGGGCGGGGGGAGTGGCGGCGGGCAAGCTGGCTCCAGAGGGGTGTGGAAAGGGCAGCCGCGAGGAAGAAGAGGAGGAGGAGCGGCCCCTCCCAGCCGGGGAGTGCGAGGCGGCTTTCGACGAAGAAGAGAAAGAGGGTCGAGGTGACGGCCACGGGTGACGCGTTGAGAAGCGCGATCAGAAGGAGGCGCCGGGCAAGCGGGTCGGCCAGGACCGGACGGAAAAGGGCGACGGGGCCCGGGGTTGGGTCGGCCGCCCTGCCCTGCCACTCGCGGCGCATGGCCAGGGTGGCGATGAGGGCCAGGCCCGCAAAACCTGCGGCGAAAAGCGTGAAGGGCCGGTCGGTCAGCGGCAGGAGCGCCACGGGGGCCACTGCGGCCGCGCAGACGCCCAGAAGCGAGCCGCCTTCGCGCCAGCCGGCAAGGCGGATGTGGCCGCCCGTGCCGAGGGTTTCGGCCTTGGCCACGCCTTCGGCGTAAAAGCAGATCGTGAGGAAGGAAAAGGCGCTGAAGAGCGCGGTCAGGCACAGCGCGAACCACAGAAGCGGCGCAACGGGTGGCTGGACGGCGAAGAGCGCCAGCATCGCGGCGGCCATGAGCGCAGTGCCAAGGGCCACGCCCAGGCGGCGGTGGGGGCGGGTGGCCTGCGCCAGCCAGCCAAGGGCGGGGTCCTGCACCACGTCGATCAGGCGCAGCGCGGCGAGGGTGAAGCCGAGAGAGGCCAGCGTGACGCCGTAGCTGTCGACGTAGAATTTCGGCGCGTGGATGTAGATCGGCAGGCCCGCCGTGGCGATCAGCGCCGCGAAGAGCGACCAGGCGGGGAGGCGTTGTCTCATTGTTGCGGCCGCCTGTCAGATTGAGCGCCTTGCGGCGCAAGCCCCCTGTCTCGCCTCTGCGCGGCCCGCGGGCCGCGCAACCGGCTCGGCCTTGCCTCCGGCGGGGATGTTTCGGCAAATGGGAATCGGCGCGACACCGCCTGGCGCGAGTGGCGCCCGGTCATCGGGAGATATCTTCGGCGGGTGGCGCAGGGCGATGGTTGAAGCGCACCTTCTTCCACCAGAGTTTCAGCGCCTGCCAGTGGATCAGCGCCAGGACCCGGCGCGAGCCGAAGGGGCGGCGCAGCGCCGAAGCGAGGATGCCCGCGTTCGTCAGCGGCAGGCGCGGGCCGATCAGGTTGGTGAAGAGCCCGCCGCCGTCGGGGGCGGTGTAGTCGATCCAGATGCCGATCCGGTCGGGGCGGATGTCGAAGCGGAAATCGTAACGCCCGGCCACCGGCTGGAAGGGTGAGACGTGGAAGATCTTCTGTGCGGTGATCGTGTCTTCACGGGTGATCGGCGCGCGGTCGGCGCGGTGGCAGAGGTAGGAATGGCGGTCGCCATAGGTGTTGGTAACCTCGGCAATGACGGCACGGAGGTGGCCGAGGGGATCATAGGCCAGCCAGAAGGCGACCGGGTTGAAGACATGGCCAAGAAGGCGCGGCTGGGCCAGAAGAAGGATGCGGTCGGTGGGAAGGCCGTGGGAGGCCAGCACCTCGCGCGCCCAAGGCGCTCCGCGCCCCTTGCCCGGAGGACCGCCGTGGTCGGCATCGTGCAGCGACATGAGTCCCGCGCGGTTGCGCGCGAAAAGGCGCGGACCCGAAGTCTTTTCGGGGTCGAGGAGAATATAGTCCACCGAATAGCGGAAGGCGTTCTTCACCGGGCCCTTGCGACCGTGGAAGGTTTCCGCCCTGATCCGCTGGACCTGCATCACGCGGCCAGCCGCAGGCTGTGACGTTCGGCCATCGCCTGCACCACATCGACGGCCGAGGCGAAGCCGTCTTCGTGGAAGCCGTTCCGCATCCAGGCGCCGCAGAACCAGGTGTTCTGCGCGCCGTTCATCACCCTGATCCGGTCCTGTGCAGCGAAGGCGGCAACGTCGAAGACCGGGTGGTGGAAGGTGGTCACGTCGTGAATCAGGTCGTCCCGGATCGGGCGGGTGGTGTTCAGCGTGACGAACAGCGGGTCATCCTGCGGGATCGGCTGCAGCGAATTCATCCAGTAGGTCAGGTCGATCCTGTCGCCGGGGCCGGTCTTCGGCTCGACATAGGACCAGGACGACCAGACCTTGCGCGACTTCGGCATCAGCGAGGCGTCGGCATGCAGCACCGCCTCGTTCGGCTGATAGCGGATCGCGGCCAGCGACTGTGCCTCATGCGGGGTGGCGTCTGAGAGAAGCCGCAGCGCCTGGTCGGAATGGCAGGCGAAGACCACGTCGTCGAAAAGCTCCCACTCTGCCCCCTCGGCGCGGACGAGGACCGCGCCCGCCTCGCGCCGGACGCCGGCGATGGGGGCGCCGGTGCGGATGTCCACACCCTGGGATGTCATGGCCGATTGCAGGCGGCGGACATATTCGATCGAGCCGTCCTTGACGGTGTACCACTGATGCTGGCCGGTGTAGTCCATCAGCGCATGGTTGCGGAAGAAGCGGACCAGCGCCTGGGCCGGGAAGTTCAGGATGCCGGCCGTGGGGGTCGACCAGATCGCCCCTGAGAAGGGCGTGATATAATGGTCGCGGAACCAGGCGCCGGTGCGCAGGCGACCCAGAAGCTCGCCGATGGTCATCGTGGGGTCTGTGGCCACGGCCTCGGCATTGCGGTTGAAGTGCAGGATGTCCGACAGCATCCGCAGGAAGCGCGGGTCGAGCGCGTTCTTGCGCTGGGCAAAGACCGTGCCCATCGAGGCGAGCCCGTATTCCAGCCGTCCGCCCTTGATCGAGGCGCCGAAGGACATGTTGCTTGTCGTGGTTGGCACACCCAGCTTTTCAAAGAGGCGCACCAGATGGGGGTAGTTCACCCGATTGAACACGATGAAGCCGGTATCGACCGGCTGGTCCTTTCGCTTGCCCGCAATCACCGTACGGGCGTGGCCGCCCAGCCGACCTTCCGCTTCAAAAAGCACAACCGAGGCCGTATCTGCCAGCATATGTGCGGCAGCCATCCCTGAGATACCCCCCCCGATGACTGCGATGCGGCGGGGGGCGCGGCCCAGGGTCTCGAACGGCATTCAGAGTTCTTCCTTCATTGGTTTTCAAGCGTTACGCGTGGCGACCCCGGTCGGATCACCCTGACAGGGGGGAAAGTGTGATGTCAAATGAAGTTGACACATTTTTCTTGACAGATTTCGACGGCGCTCCAGATCGCCACAGTAAGTGATCCGTCTGGCAGCGTGGCTCGTAAAAGAACCATGATGCTTGACGCCTCAGGACCCGCTATGACGGAACAAGCCGTGCGGTCGCAACCCTCGGGTGCGGCAGGCACGCCGGAATTGCTCCGCAGGAAGGAACGGGTCTTGGCGCAGGCGGAGGACGGAACGGATTGGGCGGGCCTGATGCTTCGGGTGCGCGACGATCAGGACAGGGCGGCCTTTGCGGCACTGTTTCGGCATTTCGCCCCCCGGGTGAAGGCCTTCCTGATGAAGTCGGGCGCAGGGGCGGCCTTGGCCGAGGAATGTGCGCAGGATGTCATGGCAACGCTGTGGCAGAAGGCGCATCTTTTCGACCCCGCGCGGGCGTCGGTGGCGACCTGGGTCTTCACCATCGCGCGGAACAAGCGGATCGACGCGCTCCGGAAGGATCGCCGCGCCGAGCCGGAGGAACTGGACTGGGGACCGGAGCCCGAGCCTGATCAGGCCGAGGCGATGGAAGCCCAGCAAGAGACGGAACGGCTGGGTCGCGCGCTTGCGGCCTTGCCCGAAAAACAACGCGCGCTGATCGAACGCGCCTTCTACGGCGACCTCTCGCACAGCGAGATTGCCGCCGAGACGGGGCTGCCCTTGGGCACGATCAAATCGCGCATCCGGCTGGCGCTCGACAAACTGCGCCAGAACATGACGTGAAGGACGAACGGGAATGACGATACGCCACCACCTCTCGGACCAGCTGCTGATGGCCTATTCGGCTGGCCAGTTGCCCGAAGCCTTCAACCTTGTCGTGGCGACGCATGTGTCGCTGTGCGACGAGTGCCGGGCCCGGCTGGCGTCCTTCGATGCGGTCGGTGGGGCGCTGATCGAGGATATCGAAGAAATTTCCATGGGCGAGGCCGCGCTTGAGGCCGCACTGACCCGGATCGAGGGCCTGCCGCAGGCTACGCGGTCCGAGCCGCTGAAGCGCGTCGGAATCTTCCCTGCACCGCTGGCCGATTATATCGGGGGCGATCTCGATTCGGTCCGCTGGCGGCGGGTAGGCGGCGGGGTGAAACAGGCGATCCTGCCGACGGGGCGCGATGCCTCGGCGCGGCTGCTCTATATCCCGGCCGGGGTGGCGGTGCCGGACCACGGCCACCGGGGGATGGAGCTGACGCTGGTCTTGCAAGGCGCCTTCGCGGATGAGAATGACCGTTTCAACCGGGGCGATATCGAGATCGCCGATGAAGAGGTGGAACATACGCCGGTGGCGCTTCAGGGCGAGGATTGCATCTGCCTTGCCGCGACCGATGCGCCTTTGCGCTTTCGCGGCATGATTCCGCGCCTGGCGCAGCCGCTTTTGCGGATTTGAGCCGCGCCCAGGAATTTTCGACGAAAATTCGTGGTCTTGATCGCATCAGACCATGGTGATGCCGTCCAGGCGAACCGAAAGGACCGGCCCGTGTCCTTCAAGCCGGACCGATGTCTCGGTAAGGATCAGGTCCTCACGCACCATCGCCGTACCGTTTACCATGCAGTCGCCAAGCGCATAAAGCGCAACGAGACCGCCCGCAGGCAGCAGGCCAGTCTGCATGGGCATGACCTGCGGCCTGGGCAGGCTGCGCGCGGTCATCACGTTGAAATCCTCGGACGGCATGCCTTGCGTGTCGAGGGCGGCCACCGCGACGTCTCCGGGAAAGGCAACCGGCTCCAGCGGATCGCAGCGCAGGTCGATGCCGGCACCTTTCAACCGGAAACCGGGACCGGAAAGGACAGTCAGGTTCCGCTCGATCCCCGGAAACAGTGAGAAGGGTCCATCCTCGACCACCGCCGCCCGCGAGAGGCGCACCAGGATCTGCCCGTCGCGTTCCAGCCGCCAAAGCTCGGTCGTGGATCCGCGCCCGTTCTTCCAGGGCTGCCGGGTATAGTTCGCGGAAGTGAGGTGAATCATTCCGCGGCCGTGGGACCGATCACGCGGGCCGGATCGTCCGGGGCCAACTCCTCGAAATCGAAATTGTCCAGCCGCCGCGCGCGTTTCGTGGCCTTGTCGGAGGAGATCTTGATCTCTTCGATATCCTTCGCCGCCTGGCCGAAGTGCCGGTCGAGGTTTTCCACCCGCGCGCCCAGTCGTTCGACATCGGCGTAGAGGAGCGAGAGTTCCTTGCGGATCGCCCCGGCCTGTTCGCGCATCCGCGCGTCCTTCAGCACCGCGCGCATCGTGTTCAGCGTCGCCATGCAGGTGGTGGGCGAGACGATCCAGACCTTGGCCGCAAAGCCCTCGCGGACGATGTCCGGGAAGTTGGCGTGAAGTTCCGCATAGACCGCTTCGGACGGCAGGAACATCAGCGCGCCATCGGCGGTTTCGCCTTCCAGGATATAGCGCTCCGAGATCGCCCGGATATGGGCGCGGACGGCAGTGCGCATCGCTTGCGCCGCCTCTTGCACGCCGCGCGGGGTATCGGCACGGCGGATCGCCTCATAGGCCTCAAGCGGGAACTTGGCGTCGATGACGATGGGACCGGGGGGATTGGGCAGGTGGATCAGGCAGTCGGCGCGTTTGCCGTTCGAAAGGGTGGCCTGCATCGTGTAGGCGTCCTTGGGCAGGGCCTTCTGCACAATGTCGTTCAGCTGGATCTCGCCAAAGGCCCCGCGCGTCTGCTTGTTCGACAGGATGTCCTGAAGGCTGAGGACATTGCCCGACAGCTTTTCGATATTGGCCTGCGCCTTGTCGATGGTTTCCAGCCTTGTCTGCAATTCCCCCAGACTGCGCGCCGTGCGGGTGGAGGTGCCGTGCAGCGCCTCGGTCATCTGGCGCTGCACCTCGGTCAGTCGCTGTTCCATGACTTTCAGCATCGCCGTCTGGCTGATCGCCTGCGCCTCGGAGACATGGTGGAGGCCCCCCGCCAGCCGTTCCTGCCCGTCGCCCAACTGCTGGATGCGGCTGGAAAGCCAGCCGATTTCCCGCATCAACGGTTCGGCGGCGGTGGCCGAGCGGCTGACACTGCGCAGGATCAGGACGAGGAAGCCGAGGAGCAGCGCGACGAGGCCGCCGAGGACCAGCACCTCGGGGTCGTTCCACTGGTAGGTCTGGCCGAACAGCGTGATCATCGGCGGCCGAACAGGCGTTCGATGTCGTGGAGCGACAGCTCCACATAGGTCGGTCGGCCATGGTTGCACTGGCCGGAGAGGGGGGTCGCCTCCATCTCGCGCAGAAGGGCGTTCATTTCCTCGGGGCGCATCTGGCGGCCGGAGCGGACGGAGCCGTGGCAGGCCATGCGCGACAGGATCGCGTCGATCTTCGCGCGAACAAGCTGGCTGTCGCCCTGGTCGGCCAGTTCGTCGAGGATGTCGCGGATCAGCGCCGCGCCGTTCACCGGGCCAAGGACGGCGGGGGTTTCGCGGATCGCGACGGCATTGCCGCCGAAGGGCTCGATCACCAGCCCGACTTCGGCCAGGGCGGGGGCGGCGTCGAGGAGGCGGGCGGCGTCGGTGGGCGAAAGGTCAACGATTTCGGGGATCAGCAGCGCCTGGGCGCGGATGCCGGTCTCGGCCATCTGGCGTTTCAGGCGTTCGTAGACCAGGCGTTCGTGTGCAGCGTGCTGGTCGACGATGACGATGCCTTTGGCGGTCTGGGCGACGATGTAGTTTTCATGCAGCTGCGCGCGGGCGGCGCCCAGGGGATGCTCGTCGTTCGGCTGCGCCTCCTCCTCGCTGGGCGGTGCGAAGGCGGGGGCCTGAGGGGATTCGGCGAAGCCGCCGAGACTCTGCGGGGACTGGAAGGCGAAAGCGCGGGACAGGCTTTGCTGGCTGGGGCGATCCATCTGGTAGACGCGCGCAGGCTCGGGGCGAAAGGCGTCCAGCGTCGCCGCGCCGACCGTGGAGGACGCTCGATGCCCCGCCCCGGTCAGCGCCGATTTCAGCGCGGTGATGATCAGGCTGCGCGCCGCGTCGGGCTCGCGGAAGCGGACCTCTGCCTTCGCCGGGTGGACATTTACATCCACCCGCTGCGGATCGGCGATCAGGTTCAGCACCGCCGCCGGGTGGCGGTCGCGGGAGAGGACGTCGAAATAGGCGGCCCGAAGCGCGCCATAAAGCATCCGGTCCAAGACCGGGCGGCCATTGACAAAGAGATATTGCTGGGCGGAGGAGCCGCGCGAATAGGTGGGAAGTGCGGCATAGCCCTGCAGCCGCAGCCCGTCGCGTTCGGCGTCGATGCGCAGCGCGTTTTCGGTGAAGTCACGGCCCAGGATGCCCGCCAGCCGTCCTTCCAGCGCGTCGAAAAGGTCGCCCGATTGCGGATCGGCCCGGAACAGCAGGCGCGCCTCGCCCCCGCTCACGTCGCGCAAGGTGAAGCCGACCAGTGGCTCGGCCATGGCCAGACGCCTGACAACCTCGGCCACGGCCTGCACCTCGGCCCGGTCGGAGCGGAGGAATTTCAGCCGCGCCGGGGTGGCGAAGAACAGGTCACGCAGTTCCACCACCGTGCCCCGGGTCAGGGCGGCGGGCTTCACCGGCGACAACCGGCTGCCCTCGCAACTGATCTGCGCGGCGTCCCCCTCGGCGCGGGAGGTGATGGTCAGCCGCCCCACCGCGCCAAGCGAGGGCAGCGCCTCGCCCCGGAAACCGAAGCTGCGGATGTCCAGAAGGTCCGACCCGTCGATCTTCGACGTCGCATGGCGCGACAGGGCCAAGGGCAGGTCCTCGGCGCTCATCCCGCAGCCGTCGTCGGTCACCCGGATCAGGGTCTTGCCGCCATCGGCGATGTCGATCTGTATCCGCCCGGCCCCGGCATCCAGCGCGTTTTCCACCAGTTCCTTCACGGCCGATGCCGGACGCTCCACCACCTCGCCCGCCGCGATGCGATTGATCGCGGCCTCGTCCAGTTGGCGGATCACCGGGCGGCCAGAGGCACCCGTTATCTTGGGGGTGTGAAGCGTCATGCCCCCATCTGTAGCAGCACCCCCCGAGTCGGGGAAGAACGAAACCGGATTGTCCGGTGCCAGGCTTGCGGTTTTCGCCGCATGGTCCATAACGGCAAAAAACCGGGGGACGACACATGCAGGACATGCTGGCGCTGGCGAGCGCCAATCTTCTGACGCCGATGATCCTGTGTTTTGCGCTGGGCCTGTTCGCGGCCCTGGCGCGCAGCGAGTTGACGATCCCCGAGGCCGTGGCGAAGGGCATGTCGATCTACCTTCTGTTCGCCATCGGCTTCAAGGGCGGGGTTTCGGTCGCCGACCACGGGCTGGACACGCGACTGGTTGCCGCGCTGGTTGTCGGCGTGATCCTGTCCTTCGTCATCCCTTTCGCGGCTTTCGGCCTGTTGAAGGTCATGACACGGCTCTCGGCAACCGATGCGGCGGCGGTGTCGGCGCATTATGGCTCGATCTCGATTGTCACCTTCGTCACCGCCTCATCCGTCCTGCAAGGGGCGGGGCTTGTGGCCGAGGGCTACATGGTCGCCGTGGCGGCAGCGATGGAGGCGCCGGCGATCATCTCGGCCCTTTACCTCGCCAGCCGCTCGGGCGGGCGGGCTGAGAAGATGGATGCCGACCTCTGGCGCGAGATCCTCTTGAACGGGTCGATCGTGCTCTTGGTCGGGTCGTTCATCATCGGGCTGATCACCGGGGATGAGGGGATGGACCGGATCGAGTCCTTCATCGTCTCGCCCTTCCAGGGGGTCTTGTGCCTGTTTCTCTTGGACATGGGTCTGGTTGCGGGGCGGGGGATGCGGAACGCCAAGGGCGTGCTGACGGCGGGGGTGCTGGCCTTCGGAATGGTCATGCCGGTCGTGGGGGCCGCTTTCGGGCTGGCGGCGGGGCTGCTGCTTGGCCTGTCCACCGGGGGCGTGGCGCTGATGATGGTGCTGGCCGGGTCGGCGAGTTACATTGCCGTGCCTGCCGCGATGCGGGTTGCCTTGCCGGATGCGAAACCGTCGATCTACCTGACGCTCTCGCTGGGTGTGACCTTCCCGTTCAATCTGGTCATCGGAATTCCGGCCTGGGTGGCCGTGGCACAGGCTGTGGGGGGCTGAGGAATGGAAACGCACAAGGCAAAGCGGGTCGAGATCATCATCGAGGCACCGATGGAGGGTCGGCTGACCTCGGCGCTTGAGAAGGCAGGGGTCACCGGTTTCACCGTGCTGCCGGTTCTGGGCGGCTCGGGTCGCTCCGGCCGCTGGACGCGCGAGGGTCAGGTGGGTCGCAGCGGGATGGTGTCGGTCGTCTGCCTGATCCGGCCCGACCGGCTGGACACCCTGCTCGAGGCGGCCTTCGGAGTGGTTGACCGGCACATCGGCGTGATCGCGGTCACGGATGCCGAGGTGCTGCGGGCCGAAAGGTTCTGATCCCGCGTCACCGCCGGAGGGCGCATCGCGCGGGTCCGGCCATTTCGGGCCGGGATGTCCCGCATGTCGGCCTTCAGCCTGTTCCAGCACGCGGGGCCCGCAGGCAGGCCCCGGCGTGGCATGCTGTCGTGACCCTATCCGGCCTGCCAGCCGTCGATCACGCTGACCGCCTCTTCCGCCGTCTCGACCATGGTGAACAGCGACAGGTCCTCGGGGCTGATGACCCCGGCCTCGGAAAGGTGATGCCAGTTCACGACCTTTTCCCACCAGTCGCGGCCGAAAAGCAGGAAGGGCACGGCCTTCATGCGTTGGGTCTGGATCAGGGTCAGGCTCTCGAACAGTTCGTCCAGCGTTCCGAAACCGCCGGGAAAGACGACAATGGCCCGGGCGCGCATCAGGAAGTGCATCTTGCGGATCGCGAAGTAGTGGAAGTTGAACGACAGGTCCGGCGTGACATAGGGATTCGGGGCCTGTTCGTGCGGCAGGACGATGTTCAGCCCGATCGACTGGCCCCCGGCGTCGTCGGCGCCACGGTTGCCGGCCTCCATCACGCCGGGGCCGCCGCCGGTGGCGACGACCCAGTCCTTGCCATAGCTTGCCACGCTGCGTTCCGTCATCAGACGGGCAAAGCGGCGGGCTTCGTCGTAGTAATGCGACAGATTGGCGAGGGTTTCGGTCCGGGCGGTCTCGCGATGCTCGGGCGCGGGGATGCGGGCGCCGCCGAACATGACCACGGTCGACTCGATCCCGCGTTCGTCCATGATCATCTGCGGCTTCAGGAGTTCCAGCTGCAGCCGCACCGGGCGCAATTCGTCGCGCAGCATGAAATCGCGGTCGGTGAAGGCAAGGCGATAGGCCGGCGCGCGGGTTTGCGGCGTGTCGGGGATGCGGCGGACGGCGGCGGCGTCCTCGATGCTGTCGCGGAACATGTGGCTGCGGTGGTCTTCGGTCATCAACTCACTCGGATTGCGTGGCGTTGTCTCAAGGCTTATAGGGTCGGCTGGCCCGTGACCAACCGAAAAGGGAAATCCGCATGTCCTACGCTGCTCTCGAAGCCGCCATCGACGCCGCATGGGAGGCGCGCGACACGATCACCCCGGCCACGAAGGGCGATACGCGCAATGCCATCGAGGCGACGCTTGCCGCGCTCGACACCGGCACGCTGCGGGTGGCGGAAAAGCGCGGGAACGACTGGCATGTGAACCAGTGGGCGAAGAAGGCGGTGCTGCTGGGCTTTCGTCTGCGCGACATGGCGCAGCAGTCGGGCGGGCCGCAGGGCGGCTCATGGTGGGACAAGGTCGACAGCAAGTTCGCGGGCTGGGGCGACACCGAATGGCGGGCGGCTGGGTTCCGCGCCGTGCCGAACTGCATCGTGCGCCGGTCGGCCTATATTGCCAAGGGCGTGGTGCTGATGCCCAGCTTCGTGAACCTCGGCGCCTATGTCGATGAGGGCACGATGGTCGATACCTGGGCCACGGTGGGGTCTTGCGCGCAGATCGGCAAGAACGTGCACCTGTCGGGCGGCGTCGGCATCGGCGGCGTCCTGGAGCCGATGCAGGCGGGGCCGACGATCATCGAGGACAACTGCTTCATCGGCGCGCGGTCCGAAGTGGTCGAGGGCTGCATCGTCCGCGAGGGGTCGGTGTTGGGGATGGGGGTCTTCATCGGCAAGTCGACGAAGATCGTCGACCGGGAAACCGGCGAGGTGACCTATGGCGAGGTTCCGGCGGGGTCGGTCGTCGTGGCGGGCTCGATGCCCTCGAAGGGGGGCGTCAACCTCTACTGCGCGGTGATCGTGAAGAAGGTCGATGCCCAGACCCGGTCGAAGACCTCGATCAACGAGCTTCTGCGCGACTGACGGCGCCTTGACCGGCGATCAGCCGGGCCGCCTCGGCCGTGGCCTCGGGCCGGGCGGCGGGACCATAGCTGACCTTTGCCATGTCGAGTTCGGGGAACAGGGCAAAGAGTTCGGCCTGGACCTCGGGGTCGAAGCCGGCCAGCGTGGCCGGGCCGGGGTAGTAGCTTTCACTCCACATCCCCTCGGCGCGGATGATCTCGTGCCGGGCGAAGAGAAGATGGTGGTAGGTGACGGTGTGGCCCGACCGGTCCTGTGTCAGCAGGCCTGCGCGGACCAGATGGATCGCCTTCACCAGCACCTCGTCTTCACCCGCGTAAAGCTGGGCCCGCCAGCCCGAAAAATGCAGCCGGTGCTGCGGCGAGACCGACAGTGCGCCATGGTCGCCGAATGTGTCCGCCGGGATGCGGACCGCCGCGAGCGCTCCGGTCGAGGCCACCTGTCGGACGCCGTGCCAGACCACCGGCTGCAAGCCGTGGTCCAGTGTCAGGACCAGATCGCCCGGGGCAATCTCTTCGACCGGGCGCAGGCTCTGCGCCGTTTCGATCCGGGTCCCCTCGACAAAACAGGGAATGACGTCGCCCTTGACGAAACCGACGTCGGTGATGCCGTCGCCATTCGTCACCTCGTAGGAAAAGCTGGTCGGCCCGGTGGCATCCGACCAGTCGGCCGCGGCGGTTATCGTGCCGTCGGCATTGACCGTGATCGCCAGACCCGAGGGCAGCACTACCGTGTCGCCCGCCTTGACCGGGATGCCATTGATCTTGGTGATCGTCAGCGTGCCGCCGCCGAAATTCGTGTCGTTGCCGGTCAGATCGACCCGGGTTTCCCCGCCCAGTTCGACCTTGAAGGCATCATCCTCGGCCACGACGGCGGTCTGGATCGAGTCGGCCGCGATCAGCAGGTTGCTGTCATAGACCGCGTCGCCGCCATCGGCGATGCCGATCTTGATCGTGTTGATCTCGCCGGGCTTGACCGGCGCCTTGAGGGTAAGCGTGACGGTGAAACCGTCCATCTCGGTGTTGAACTGGCCCTTCGCGTTGTCGACGTAGAGGTTGCCGTTCGACCCCGGATTGATGTTGTTGATCGAGATATCGCCGTCGCCGACCGTCAGCTGCGCCTTCTCGCCGTTGACCCAGACGCCCACGGCATCGTTGAAGCCCGAACCGACATATTCCAGATATTCCTCGGACGAGAAGGTGATCTGCATCGTCAGGACCGAACCCGCGGGCACGAACTCTGCCTCGAAGATCGCGGCATCGAAGGTTTGGGTTCCGGCGATGGCATCAAGGTCGGCATCGCCGTCGATGCCTTCCGTGTCGGTCGAGGTAGAGGCGCTGCGGTTCGGATCGCCCGAACTGTTGGTGAAATCTGTCGCACGACCGGTTGACAGGATCACCCCGCTGTCGGCAGGCGTCACATCCGGGGCGATCTTGTCGCCATCGGTGAAGATCCCGGCCGAGGCCTTGTCACCGTGAAATCTGGCGCTGACAATCTTGATGCTGGGGCCGAACATCGCCTCGGCCAGGTCAAGGGCGTCGACGCCGGTCTTGATCGGAAGCTTGCTTGCGGTAGCCATGAGGTGCCTGAAGTGACGATTTGCCGGCAGGCTGAACGCCGAGGCTTCCGGCACGGTTAACCGGCCCGGGAAAAGTCGCTAAAACTGTTTGCATCCGGCGACCCGCCGCAAGGGTGGCGCCGCCCGGGTCCCTGGGCTATGCCTGGGCTGCGTTTGTGGAGGATGCCATGCCGGACGACCCAAAGCCCAAGCGGCCGCAACAGGTCTATACCCTGGTGGTCGAGGTCGGCCGCAAGGCGGGGGACGGCTTGCCCGACAAGGCCACGGGGGCGGGGCTGGTAATCTATGCCAGCGGTGTCGACGAGGCCGAGGCGGTGCGCGAGACCGTGGCGATCCTGAAGGAGGCCGACCTTGCGCCGCTCGAGGTGACCGGCCACGGCACGCTGGAAGAACGTCTGAAGGCCGGGGACGAGATCGACGCCGACGAACAGGCGCTGATGCGGCGCGCGCTGGAGGAAAACTCGGTCATCGTGGCGCAGATGACGCCGTTCTTCGACTGACGGGGCGTGCCGGATCGCTCCTCGTTGGTCTTCGACCACTCGTCGCGGGTCGGCAGCGACGAGGCGACGCAGTCGCACGAGGAGCCTCTGGCGGGACGCCACGCCTTGAGGTTGTGGGCGCGAGCGGTTAGTCAAGGCAACTCATGACAGCTGCAATGTGACGGCAAGATGACCGAACTGCTTGACCCCGTTGACCTGACCGCCCGCCTGATCCGCTGCCCCTCTGTCACGCCCGAGGAAGGCGGTGCGATCGCGCTTCTGGCCGAGGTGTTGACCGGGGCCGGGTTCAGTTGCACGCGCGTCGACCGGAACGGAATCGCCAATCTTTACGCGCGCTGGGGCAAGGCGGGGGCGAACCGGTCCTTCGGGTTCAATGGTCATACCGATGTGGTGCCGGTGGGCGATGCGGCGGCCTGGCGCTTCGATCCGTTCGGGGCCGAGGTGAAGGACGGGTTCATGTATGGCCGCGGCGCTTGTGACATGAAGTCGGGCGTGGCGGCCTTTGTCGCGGCGGCGGTGGATTTCGTGCGCGAGACCCCTCCGGATGGCGCGGTGATCCTGGCGATCACCGGCGACGAGGAAGGCGAGGGCAAGGACGGCACCCTCGCGATTCTCGACTGGATGGCCTTCAATGGCGAGCGGATGACGCATTGCCTGGTGGGCGAACCCACCTGCCCGCACGAGATGGGCGAGATGATGAAGATCGGCCGTCGCGGCAGCATGACGGCGCGGATCACGGCAACGGGGGTGCAGGGACACAGCGCCTATCCGCACCGGGCGAAGAACCCGCTGACGGCGCTGGTCAAGCTGCTGGCGAAGCTGGATGCCGAGCCCCTGGACCGCGGCAATGCCGATTTCGATCCCTCGACCCTGGCGATCACCACGATCGACTGCGGCAATCCGGCAAACAACGTGATCCCGGCCCGGGCCACGGCCACGATCAACATCCGCTTCAACGACACCCATTCCGGCGAGACGCTGACGGCCTGGCTGCGCTCGGAAGCCGAGGCGGTGGCCGAGGCGACGGGGGTGGAGATCGACCTTGCCCTCTCGGTTTCCGGCGAGGCTTTCGTGACCCCGCCGGGCGAGTTTGCCACCTTGGTCGCCAAGGCGATCCTGGCCGAGACGGGCCGCAAGCCGCAGCGATCGACCAGCGGCGGAACGTCGGACGCACGCTTCGTGAAGGATCACTGCCCGGTGATCGAATTCGGACTGGTCGGCAAGACCATGCACCAGGTGGACGAACGGGTGGAGGTCGCGCATATCCGGACATTGAAGGCGATCTATGGTCGCATCCTGCGGGACTATTTCGCCTGATGCGGATCGAGGTCACGCGAGACATCGCCACCTGCCAGCGCCTGCGCCGGGTGGTCTTCATCCAGGAACAGGGGGTGTCCGAGGCCGACGAGGTGGACGGGCTGGACGATGGCGCGATCCACCTTCTGGCTTTCGACGGCGAGACCCCGGTGGGTACGGCGCGACTTCTGGTCAAGGAGGCGGTCGGCAAGATCGGCCGGGTCTGCGTGCTCCCCGAGGCGCGAGGGACGGGGCTGGGGGCGGCATTGATCCGGGCCGCGCTGGAGGTCCTGCGCGATCAGCCCGGGGTGCGCGAGGCCTATCTGGGGTCGCAAAGCCACGCGACAGGGTTTTACGAGAAGCTGGGCTTTGTGGTGGAGGGCGAGGAATTCCTTGACGCTGGCATTCCGCACCGCCACATGCGCCGCGCCCTCTGACCGGCGGTTGCCAGATTGAGCGCCCTGGCGGGCGCAAGCCTTTTGTCTCGCCTCTGGGCCTGCGGCCCAACCGGCTCGGGCGATGGGGGTTTCACACCCCCATGCCCCCGTGGAGTATTTGCCAAGGAGCAGACCCTTGCCGGGATAGTCTTTGAGCGGGCGGCGTGCTAGGCGAGACGCATGAAACCTTTGCCTTCCAAAGATGAAATCCGGCAGTGGATTTCCGAAAACCCCGGCCTTTCGGCCAAGCGCGACATTGCCAAGGCCTTCGGCATCAAGGGCGATGGCCGGATCGAGCTGAAGCGCCTGCTGCGGGAGCTGGAGGGCGAGGGCGTGGTGGAGAAGTCTTCCCGCCGGTTCCGCGAAAAGGGCGTGTTGCCGCCGGTTGCCGTGTTGCAGGTGCTGCCGCCGGATGGCAACGGCGACCTTTACGCGCGGCCGTTGGAAGAGGGGGTGGATGATAGCCCCCGCATTCTGATCATCCCGAAGAAGGGCGACCCGGCCCTGGGCGAGGGCGACAGGATCCTCGCACGATTGGCGAAGGTGGATCTGGACGACTACGCCTATGAGGCGCGGCTGATCCGTCAGCTGGGGTCGAACCCGAAGAAGGTGCTGGGGGTATTCCGGGCCAATGCCGAAGGCGGGCGGATCGTGCCGGTCGACAAGGGGTCGGACAAGGAATGGCGTGTGGCCGCCGACATGACCGGGGGCGCGAAGGATGGCGAGCTGGTCGAGGCCGAGGCGGTGGGCGCGCGGCGTCTGGGCCTGCCCGCGGCCCGGGTCATTGCGCGGCTGGGCGATCCGGCGGGGCCGCGGGCGGCCAGTCTGATTGCCATTCACCAGCATGGGATTCCCGACCAGTTCCCCGATGCGGTGATCGCCGAGGCTGACAAGGCCGGGCCGGTGGGCATGGCGGGGCGCGAGGATTTGCGCGACCTGCCGCTTCTGACCATCGACCCGGCGGATGCGCGCGACCGGGACGATGCGGTGCTGGCGGAAGTGGACAGCGATCCGGGCAATATCGGCGGTTTCATCCTTTGGGTGGCCATCGCCGATGTGGCGCATTTCGTGACGCCGGGTTCGGCCCTCGACCGCGAGGCGCGCAAGCGGGGGAATTCCACCTATTTCCCCGACCGGGTGGTGCCGATGCTGCCCGATATCCTGTCGGGCGACCTCTGCTCGCTGCATGAAGGCGTGGACCGCGCCTGTCTGGCGGTGCGGATGGTGATCGACCACGAGGGCCACAAGCGGAGCCACCGCTTCGTGCGCGGGATGATGCGGTCGGTCGCATCGCTGAGCTATGAGCAGGCGCAGGCCGCGGTGGACGGCAGCCCCGATCCAGTGACAGAGCCGCTGGTCGAGCCGGTGCTGAAACCCCTCTTCGCCGCCTATGCCGCCTTGGCCCGGGCGCGGGAGGCGCGGCAGCCCCTGGACCTGGAACTGCCGGAGCGCAAGATCGAGCTGGACGAGGCGGGCCGGGTCACCAGTGTCGCGTTCAAGGAACGGCTTGTGGCGCACAGGCTGATCGAGGAATGCATGATCCTCGCCAATGTCGCGGCGGCGGAAGAGCTGATCCGGCTGAAGCATCCGCTCCTCTTCCGGGTGCATGAGGAGCCGTCTCCGCTGAAGCTGGAGGGCTTGCGCGAAGTGGCGGAAGGGGCGGGGCTGACGCTGGCCAAGGGACAGGTCTTGCAGACGAAGCACCTCAACCGGCTTCTGGCACGGGCAGAGGGGACGGAGTTCGACGAGCTGATCAACCTCTCGACGCTGCGGTCGATGACCCAGGCCTATTACCATCCGGAGAATTTCGGGCATTTCGGCCTGGCGCTGCGGAATTACGCGCATTTCACCAGCCCCATCCGGCGCTATTCCGACCTGATCGTGCATCGCGCGCTGATCTCGGCACATGGCTGGGGGAAAGACGGGTTGAGCGCATGGGACATGGAGAACCTGGAAGAGACCGGCAAGCTGATCTCGGAAGCCGAGCGGCGCAGCATGGCGGCGGAACGGGATACGACCGACCGCTATCTCGCGGCCTATCTGGCCGACCGGGTCGGGGCGGAATTCGCGGGGCGGATTTCCGGGGTGCAGCGCTTCGGGCTTTTCGTGCGGCTGGACGAAACCGGGGCGGACGGGCTGATCCCGGTGCGGGCGCTGGGGCGGGAGTTCTTTCACTTCGACGAGGGCAGCCAGACCTTGATGGGGTCGGAGACGGGCCTCACGCTGGGGATCGGGCAGAAGGTCATGGTGCGGCTGACCGAGGCGGCGCCGGTGACGGGCGGGTTGATCCTGGAACTTCTGTCGGTGGACGGCGCGACGCTGCGTCCGCCGCGGCGGAAGGGGGGCAAGTATCAGCCCCGGAAACCGGCGCAGGCGGCGGCGAAGCGGCGGCTGGTGCGCAAGCGTCGATGAGGGGCGGGGCAAAACTTTTCGAAAAGTTTGCAAAATCCTTCGAAGGATTTTGGTGGCGCTTGCGGTGGGTGTCCTGCCCGGCGTCGTGGCGGCTCAGACGATCCTGCCCGATCCGGTGGCGGGGGTGGAGGATGTGATGGGGTCTCAGGCCGGGCTTGACGCCTGGATTGCCGGGTTTCGCGCGCGGGCGCTGGAGGCCGGGATCCCGGCGGCCACCTTTGACGCGGCGCTGCGGGGGGTGACGTTCGACCCCAAGGTCGTGGAGCGTGACCGCAACCAGAACGAGTTCACCAAGACGATCTGGGATTACCTGGATACCGCCGTGTCGGAGGATCGGGTGGCGCTGGGGCGGAAGGCCCTTGCGCGGCACCGCGACCTTCTGGAGCGGATCGAGGCGGAATACGGGGTGGAGAAAGAGGTCGTCGCGGCCATCTGGGGGCTGGAAAGCGCCTATGGCACCTATCGGGGCGATCTGCCGGTCCTGGGGTCCTTGGCGACGCTGGCTTATGAGGGACGGCGGGGGGCCTTCTTCGAGGCGGAACTCATCGCCGCGCTGCGGATTGTCGAGGGCGGGCATGTCGAGCGGTTTGTCGGCTCCTGGGCCGGGGCCAGCGGGCATACGCAGTTCATGCCCTCAAGCTGGGAGGATTTCGCGGTCGATTTCGATGGCGATGGCAAGCGGAACCTTTGGGGCGATGACCCTGCCGACGCGCTGGCCTCGGCGGCGAATTACCTGCGGCACTGGGGCTGGACCAAGGGGCAGCCCTGGGGGCTTGAGGTGCGTCTGCCCGAAGGCTTTGATTATGACCAGACAACCGAACGGGTGGTGAAGCCGGTCGCTGACTGGCGGGCGATGGGGGTGCGGACGATCCTTGGCGAGGACCTGCCGGACCACGGACCGGGCTCGATCCTCTTGCCCGGCGGGCACCGGGGCGCCGCCTTTCTGATCTGGCCGAACTTCCAGGTGATCGAGCGCTACAACACCGCCGACGCCTATGTCATCGCCATCGGCAGCCTCTCCGACCGGCTCAGGGGCGGCCCGCCGATCAAGGGCACCTGGCCGCGCGAGTTGCGGGCGCTGACCCTGGCAGAGCGGATGGAGTTGCAGGACCGCCTGACACAGGCCGGGTTCGACGCAGGCGGGGTCGACGGGCGGATGGGGCCGAAGACGGTGGCCGCCGTGAAGGCCTTCCAGAAGGCGCGCGGGCTGGTGCCGGATGGCTATCCCAGCCTCGAGGTTCTCGACCTTTTGCGGTGATCTTCTTGCCCCGGCCGCCGGGGGCAGTCTGCCCCCGGACCCCCTGAGAGTATTTCCAAAGGAGCAACTTGCATTTGCTCCTTGCCCAAATACTCCCGCCGGAGGCACGCTCGAGCCGGTTGCGCGCGCCTGTCGCGCGCAGAGGCGAGACAAGGGCTTGCGCCTGCCAAGGCGCTCCATTTGATGGCCGCCCCGACCTGCGCGGCGCTGGCTTGCCGGGCGCATCCATGGCAATATGTTCGCTCTTTGTTCACATCGCCGAGTCGTTGCCGCTATGCCCTTCGTCGAGCTTTCCACGCTGACGAATTTCACCTTCCTCACCGGGGCCGCCCACCCCGAGGAAATGATCCTGCGCGCCGCCGAGGTGGGGATGCCTGCGCTTGCCGTGGCCGATGTGAACTCGGTCGCCGGGATCGTCCGGGCACACACGAAGGCCCGCGAGATTGCGCGGGACGGGGGGCCGGTGGTGCGGCTGATCCCGGCGGCGCGGGTGATCCTGTCGGACGGGTTTCAGGTCACCTGCCTGCCGCGCGACCGGGGGGCCTGGGGGCGGCTCTGCCGGATGCTGAGCCTGGGCCAGTTGCGCGCGCCGAAGGGCGACTGCCGGCTGGAGCTGGCCGATCTTCTGGACTGGGGCGCGGGGCTGGAGATGCTGGTCCTCCCCCCCGACCGGCGCCTGACGCTGGCCGAGGCACCGCCCGCGCCGATGGGCGACAAGACCCGCTGGAAGGCGCATGTCCGGGCGCTGGCAAAGGCCTTCCCCGGGCAGGTCAGCCTCGCGCTTGCGCCGCGCTATGACGGGCAGGACCCCGGGCGCTTTGCCCGGCTCTCGGATCTCGCGGCACGGCTTGGCATCCCCCCGGTCGCCACGGCGCTGCCGTTCCTGCATCACGGGTCGCGGCGGCGGTTGGCCGATGTGCTGACCGCGATCCGGCTGGGCGTTCCGGTGGACAGGCTGGGCCGCCGGGCGCTGCCGAACAATGAGGGGCGGCTCCGCTCCGAGGCCGAGATGCTGCGCCTCTTCCGGGGTCATGAGGCAGCGGTGCATCGCAGCGCCGAGGTCGCCGCGCGGGCGGCGTTTTCGCTGGATGAACTCCGCTACGAGTACCCCTCCGAGAATGCCCCGGGCGAGACCGCCAGCCAGCGCCTTGCCCGGCTGGCCGAGGCGGGGTTGCACTGGCGTTATCCCGAAGGCCCGCCCGACAAGGTGCGGGCGCAGATGGCGCATGAACTGGAGCTGATCGCCCGGCTGGCCTATGAGCCCTATTTCCTGACCGTCCATGACATCGTGGCCTTTGCCCGCGACCGGGGCATCCTCTGTCAGGGGCGGGGGTCGGCGGCCAATTCCGTGGTCTGCTATGCGCTGGGGGTGACCTCGGTCAGCCCCGAAATCGGCACCATGGTCTTTGAACGCTTCATCAGCGAGGCGCGGAACGAACCCCCCGACATCGACGTGGATTTCGAACACGAACGCCGCGAAGAGGTGATCCAGCACATCTATGACCGGTACGGTCGCCACCGCGCGGGGCTCTGCGCCACCGTGATCCACTATCGCGGCAAGCGCGCGGTGAGGGAGGTCGGGCGCGCGATGGGCCTGTCCCAAGACACGCTGGCCGCCATGTCCAGCCAGATCTGGGGCTGGGGCGGGCCGGGGGCGATCACCGATCAGCGGCTGGCGGAAATCGGGCTGGACCCGAAGGACCGCCGCCTGGCGCAGACGATGCGGCTTATCGACGAGATTCAGGGCTTCCCCCGGCATCTGTCCCAGCATGTCGGCGGCTTCATCATCACCGAGGGCCGGCTGGATGAGCTGTGTCCGGTGGAAAACGCCACGATGGAGGACCGGACGGTCATCCCCTGGGACAAAGACGACATCGATTCCTTGAAGATCCTGAAGGTCGACATTCTGGCCCTTGGGATGCTCAGCTGCATCCGCAAGGCCTTTGACCTTCTGGCGCAGCACCACCAGCAGCGCTTTACCCTCGCCACCCTGCCGCCCGAGGATCCGGCGACCTATGCCATGCTGTGCCGGGCCGACAGTCTGGGCGTCTTTCAGGTGGAATCCCGCGCGCAGATGAACTTCCTGCCCCGGATGCGGCCGCGCTGCTTCTATGATCTGGTGATCCAGGTGGCGATCATCCGCCCCGGCCCCATCCAGGGCGACATGGTGCATCCCTTCCTGCGCCGCCGGAACGGGCAGGAGCAGGTCAGCTTCCCCTCGGACGCCTTGGGCAAGGTCTTGTCCAAGACGCTGGGGGTGCCGCTTTTTCAGGAACAGGCGATGCAGATCGCCATCGTGGGGGCGGGTTTCTCACCCGATGAGGCCGACCGGCTGCGCCGCTCACTGGCGACGTTCAAGAAACATGGGAGCGTCAGCGAGTTTCACGACCGCTTCATCGGAGGGATGCTCGCGCGCGGCTATGACGAGGAGTTCGCGCGGCGCTGCTTTGCGCAGATCGAGGGGTTCGGGAGTTACGGCTTCCCCGAAAGCCATGCCGCCAGTTTCGCGCTCTTGGTCTATGCCAGCGCCTGGATCAAGCGGCACCATCCGGGCATCTTCGCCTGTGCTTTGCTCAACAGCCAGCCGATGGGGTTCTATGCGCCCGCCCAGATCGTGCGGGATGCGCGGGAACATGGGGTGGTGGTGCTGCCGCCCTGCATCAACGCCAGCCACTGGGACAATGTGATGGAATGGGTCACGCCCCCCGGCCAGCGGCCGGAGCTCGCGTTGCGGCTGGGCTTCCGGCAGATCAAGGGGATCGCCGAGGAAGAGGCGCGCTGGATCGTGGCGGCGCGGGGGAATGGCTATCAGGCGGTGGAAGACGTCTGGCGCCGGGCCGGGGTGGGGCCGTCGGTGCTGGCGCGGCTGGCTGAGGCCGATGCCTTTGCCGTGCTGGGGTTCAGCCGCCGCGATGCCCTTTGGGCGGCCGAGGCGCTGGCGCCGGGGCCGGAACTGCCCCTCTTTTCGGGCGATATCGAGGGCGAGGCGATCATCGAGCCTGCCGTGCAGTTCCGCGAGATGACGCTGGGCGAGGCGGTGGTCGAGGATTATCTGGCGATGCGGCTGACGCTCAGGGCGCATCCGATGGCGCTCCTCCGGCCCGTGCTGGACGCGGCCTGAGCCGGGCGGGGCGCCCCCCCTCCCTCTCCCTCCCCCACGAGGGGGGAGGGAAGCGTGCTTGGCGGGCCGCCGGTCCTGATGGCTGACGGTCGGGTGCAGGCGCCTCCCCTCCCCCTTCGTGGGGAGGGGATGGGGTGGGGGATGGCGAGCAGAACCGGCACAACGTCGCCCCTTGCCCCTGCCGTCCGGGCGCGCGACAAGCGCGGCCATGTTCGAGGTTGCCCTCTCGCTTGCGCTGCTTCTCATCCTTGCCGCCTTTGTCGCCGGGGTGATCGACAGCATTGCGGGCGGAGGCGGGTTGGTGACGGTGCCTGCCCTCCTTTTGGCCGGGGCCGCGCCGGTGGAGGCCTTGGCGACGAACAAGCTGCAGGGCACCTTCGGGGCGGGCACCGCGATGCTGGCCTATGCCCGCGCGGGCCATGTCCGGCTGCAGGATCAGCTGGGGATGGCGGCGATCAGTGCCATCGCCGGGGCCGGGGGCGCGCTGGTGGCGCATCTGATCCCGGCCGAGGTTCTGCGGATCATCATGCCCGTCGTCCTGATCGGGGTCGCCGCCTTCTTTGCCCTGAAGCCGGGCCTCAGCGACGACCAGCGCGCCGCGCGCATCCCGCCGCCGGTCTTTGCGGTGACGCTGGTGCCACTGGTGGCCGCCTATGACGGGTTCTTCGGCCCCGGCACCGGGTCGTTCTTCATGCTGGCTTTCGTGATGCTGGCGGGCTACGGCATCCTGAAGGCGACGGCACATACCAAGATGCTGAACTTCGCCTCGAATGTGGGCAGCCTCCTGGTCTTCATCCCCACCGGGGCCACCTGGTGGGCAGTGGGCCTTGCCATGGCCGCAGCGCAGGTGGCGGGCGCCAGCCTTGGCGCGCGGCTGGCCATGCGCATCGGCGCCGGGCTGATAAAGCCGCTGCTGGTCACCGTTTCCACCGCCATGGCCCTGCGGCTTTTGTGGCAGGCGCTGGCCGGCTGACGGGGCGGGGTTGCGGGGCACAAATCGCCGCACCCGCATTGTGCGGCCGCTTTCCCCGCCTATTTCGGTCGGGAAAGGAGAACCCCATGACCGACACCCCCAACCGCCCGCTTGATCTGCACAAGACCCCCGAGGGCCTGTCCGACCGCGTCGCGCTCGGGATCGTGAAATTCATGCGGCTCTTCGCCGATGCCTTCTTCTCCAAACGCTACGGCCACCGGGCCGTGGTGCTGGAAACCGTCGCCGCCGTGCCCGGCATGGTGGGGGGGCTGCTTCAGCATCTGAAGGCGCTGCGCCATATCCGTGAGGATCAGGGCTGGATCCGCGAGCTTCTGGACGAGGCCGAGAATGAGCGGATGCATCTGATGACCTTCATCCACATCGCCCAGCCCTCGCTTCTGGAGCGGGGTCTGATCATGGTGGGGCAGGCGATCTTCTTCAACGCCTACTTCTTCCTCTATCTCTTCGCGCCCAAGACCGCGCACCGCGTCGTGGGGTACCTCGAGGAAGAAGCCGTGGTCAGCTATACCGCCTATCTGGCCGAGGTGGATGCCGGACGGGTGGAAAACGTGCCCGCTCCGCAGATCGCCATCGACTACTGGCACCTGCCGGAAGATGCCCGGTTGCGCGATGTCATCGTCGCCGTCCGCGCCGATGAGGCGAAACACCGTGACATGAACCACGGCTTTGCCGATGCGCTGGCAGGGCAGGGACAAAAGACCACTTCGCCGCACGCGGCCGAATGAAGCGCGGGCCTTGAGATCTCAGCAGAGGTGATCGGGCCTCCGGGGCGGGGAGTCAGCTGTCCTTGCCCCAATCCGCGCCCTGCATCTCGCGCAGCCGGCTGGCGGTGCGTTCGAATTCGAAAGCGCCGCTACCCTCCAGATACAGCCGTTCCGGACGGTCCGCCGCCGAGGCGATGAGCCGCACCTTCGCCTCGTAAAGCGCGTCGATCAGGGTGACGAAGCGTTTCGCCTCGTTGTAGTTCTCGGCGGAAAGCTGGGGGATGTCTTCCAGGATCAGCACCCGCACCGCCTGCGCGATGGCCAGGTAATCAGCGGGGCCAAGCGGTTTGGCGCAAAGGTCCCAGAAGGTCGCCCGGCCCACGCCATTGGCAAAGCGCGGCAGGGTCAGGCTGCGGCCATTGACCGTCAGTGCCAGCGGCTGGTCGGGCGCCCCGCCGGTCAGGTCGGTCCAGATCGCGGCGATCTCTGCCGTCGCCGTGCGGGCGGGGTGGAAATAGACCTGCGCGCCGGCCAGACGGTGCTGGCGGTAATCGGTCGGGCTTTCCAGTTCCACGACCAGCAAACGATCCTCCAGCATGGCGATGAAGGGCAGGAAGAGCGCGCGGTTCAACCCGTTCTTGTAAAGGTCGCCCGGAGGCCGGTTCGAGGTGGTCACGATCACCACCCCGGCGGCGAAGAGCTTCTCGAAGAGCCGCCCCACGATCATCGCATCGGTGATGTCGGTGATCTGCATCTCGTCAAAGGCCAGAAGCCGGGTGTCGCGGATCACCGCATCGGCCACCGGGGCCAGCGCATCCTCGACCCCCTGCTGGCGGGCGGCGTGCATGCCGCGGTGGATCTCTTGCATGAAGGCGTGGAAATGCACCCGGCGCTTCTGCCGGATGTCGGTTGCCTCGGTGAAGAGGTCCATCAGCATCGACTTGCCGCGCCCGACCCCGCCCCAGAGGTAAAGGCCCTTTGGCGGCGTGAGCGGCTTGGCAAAAAGCCCGGCAAAAAGGCCGACGCGACGGGTGGCATTCGCCTCCAGCCAGGCGCGCAGGTCTTCCAGCATGGGCAGGACGGCATGTTGCGCGGGGTCAGGGCGCAGGGTGCCTTCGGCGACGCGGGCCTCGTAGATCTCGGTCAGCGTATGTCGCATGCCGGGGGGCGCATCAGAAGGGCGCGAGGGTCAGCCCCTCGGGACCATGGACCGGCGCGGAGAGGCCGGGGATCAGCAGCCGTGACCAGAGGCCATGCGCCGCCCGGTCGGCGGTGCCGGGCTGGAAAAGCTCGATCACCCCGCCGTGGAAGTCGAGAAAGCGAACCGGGATGGTGCCCTCGGGACGGGCAAGGTCGATGGCGGTGGTCAGGCGGGCGCCCTGCGCCTCGAAGAAGGCCTGCATTGCGGGCAGGTCGGCGCAGGGGATGCCGATGTGGTCGTGACCCACTTCTGCCGGCGCGCCGGTGATGCGCTGGCACAGCTCGATCCGCGCGCTTTCGGGGCCGGACAGATAGACGAAACGCAGGCCCGCGTCCCAGAATTCGGGAATCAGTTCAGGCCCGTTCGGGGTGACCTGCGGGTCGAGCGCGATGCCCTTTGCCAAAAGTGCGGCAAGGGCCGCGTCCATGTCGGGGACGGTTAGGGCGATGTGGTCGATCCGGCCGTGGCCCTGCGCGTCACCCTGCACCAATCGCAGCCCCTGGCTGCCCAGATGCCACAACCCGCCGCTTTGCGTAAACCCGAAGGCCTCCAGCGTGTTTGCGGCTTCGGTCGGGTTGGCAAGGGTCAGTTCGGGCACCAGCACGGGCTTACCTCAGGCAAAGGTCATCGGATCGGGACCGCAGCGCAGGCCTTCGTCCAGCGTGGCAATGGCGGCCATCTCGGCATCCGTCAGGGTGAAATCAGCAAGGTCGAGGTTCTCGGCCAGCCCGGCGGCGCGGGTGGAGCGCGGGATGACCGACACCCCCAGTTGCAGATGCCAGCGCAGGATCACCTGTGCGGGGCTTTTCCCGGTGCGGGCGACAGCCTCACGGATCGGGGCGGCGTCGAAGCTGCGGCCCTGGCCAAGCGGCGTCCAGCTTTGGGTGACGATGCCCATCCGGTCGTGCAGGGCGCGCAGCTCGGCCTGTTGCAGGCGCGGGTTCAGCTCGATCTGGTTCAGGACGGGCACCACGCCGGTTTCGCCGACCAGTCGCTCCAGATGCTCGGCCATGAAGTTCGACACACCGATCGACCGCACCCGACCTTCCTCACGCAGCCGGATCAGGGCGCGCCAGGTATCAAGATAGCGGTCGCGCGCGGGGCAGGGCCAGTGGATCAGGCAAAGCTCCACCTGCCCCATCCCCAGTCGGGCAAGGCTGGCCTCGACCGCGCGCAGGGTGGTGTCGTAGCCCTGATCGTCGTTCCAGACCTTGGTGGTGACGAAGATCTCGTCGCGCGGGAGCCCGCTTTGCCGCACGCCCTCACCCAGACCCGCCTCATTGCCGTAGATCGCCGCCCCGTCCACCAGCCGATACCCCATGCGCAGCGCGGTGGCGACGGTTCCTGCCGTGGTCTCGGCGGGCACCTGCCAGATGCCAAGGCCAAGGCGGGGGATCATGTGGCCGTCGTTCAGGCGCAGGCGTTGCGTGGGCATCGGTCTTCCTTTTCGTGACCGGGGGAGAAAGCGGCAAGAGCGCCCCGGTGGCAAGAGGCAAAACGCAGGGCGGGGCTGGTGGTCGGTTGCAGGTGATGACCAAGGTCTTTGAAGGGAAGCGGAATTTTCGAAAATTCCGCGCCGGAGCCTTCAAAGGCTCCGGACCGATTTCTTTGAAGAAATCGGTGCCGCGCGTTCGGTTGGGGTAACCTGGCGTCAAACAGGTTCCCGCAAGGGCAGGATATCCGCGCGGTTCCAGGTCAGCCAAAGGGTCGTGGCGTCGACCGGGATGGTCTTCAAGTCACGCTCAGGGGCAGTCAGTTTCAGATCCTGCCCCCGCCAGTCCAGGATCAGCGTTCCCGTCGCGCCCGAGAAGATGCGCTGTTTCAGCGTCACGTGCAGTCGGTGGGGCGTATCGGGGGGGGTGGCCGAGAAGGCCAGCCCTTCGGGCCGCAGCGCGATGCTGGCGGTGGTCACACCGGGCAGAAGCGTGCCGTCGGACAGGCGCAGCCCGCCGGGTTCCAGACTGCCGGTCAGCACATTCGCCTCGCCCAGGAACCGTGCGGTAAAGGCGTCCTGCGGGTCGTCATAGACGGCGCGGGGGGTGCCTTCGCGCACCAGCCGCCCGTCGCGCAGGATGCCGATGCGGTCCGACAGGGTCAGCGCCTCTTCCTGGTCATGGGTGACGAAGATCGTGGTGATCCCGACCTCGCGCTGGATGCGTTTCAGCTCGATCTGCATCTCGACCCGCAGCGCCCGGTCCAGCGCCGAAAGGGGCTCGTCCAGCAGAAGAACCCGGGGCCGGGTGACGATGGCCCGGGCCATGGCGACGCGCTGGCGCTGGCCACCGGAGATCTCTGATGGCTTGCGTCCGCCCAGATCGCCCAGCCGGACCAGCTCCAGCGCCTCGGCCACGCGGGCCTTGCGGTCGGCGGCGGGGATGCGGCGGACCTCAAGCCCGAAGGCGACGTTCTCGGCCACGGTCATGTTGGGAAAGAGGGCATAGGACTGGAAGACCATGCCGATCTCGCGGTCCTCGACCGGCACCCGTTCGACCGATCTGTCGCCGATCAGGATGCGGCCTCGGTCGGGGGTGACGAAGCCGGCGATGGCGCGCAGCAGCGTGGTCTTGCCCGATCCTGAAGGCCCCAGAAGCCCGAAGAAGCCGCCATCGGGGAAAGTCAGCGTCACATCGTCCAGCGCCTTGGCCGGGCCGTAGCTCTTGGTGAGGGCTTCGACGCGCACCTCGGTCATTTCGTGCCTCCGAAGCGGGCGTAGCGGGCAGCAAGGATCATCAGCGCCATGGAAACGACGATGATGAGGGTCGAGACCGCGTTGATCTCGGGGGTAAATCCCTTGCGGATCGCGGTGTAGATCAGGACCGGCAGCGTGGTGTCGCCGGGCTGGGCGAGGAAGTAGCTGACCACGAACTGGTCGAAGCTGACCGCAAAGGCGAAGAGCGCCCCGGCGACGATGCCGGGGGCGGCGTGGGGCAGCGTCACCCGGCGGGCGATAGTGAAGGGGCGGGCCCCCAGCGACCGGGCGGCCTCGTCCAGCGCGCGGTCGAAGCTGGCCATGCGGGCGGTGACGGTGACGATGACATAGGGCAGCGCGAGCGCGACATGGCCGAGGATCACCGCAGGCGTGCCGCGCCCGATCCCGATGCCGAAGAAGAAGATCAGCATGGCGGTGCCGGTGATCAGCCAGGGGATGGCGATGGGCGGGAAAAGGAGGGTCTGAAGGATGCGCTTGCCGGGAAAGTCGTGCCGCCAGAGCGCCAGCGCGGCCATGGTGCCAAGGGTGGTGGCAATCGTCGCCACGACCAGGGCGATCCAGACCGAACGCCAGGCGGCCGACAGGATCTCCTTGTTTGTGAACAGGCGTTCATACCAGCGGGTCGAGAACTCGAACGGGAGTGCGTAGAACTGCGAGGCGTTGAGGCTCATCACCGCCATGACGATGATCGGCGCGTAAAGGAAGATCAGGATCAGCGCCAGATAGGTGCGGGCAAGGGCGTGGCGGATCATGTGGCCGCCTTCCGCAGCGCGGGACTGGCGGCGGCGAGGATGACCAGCACCACCGCCAGCAGGATGAAGGACAAGGCCGCGCCAAGGGGCCAGTTGAAGACGGCGATGAACTGGTCCTCGATCAGCGTGCCATAGGTGGTGCCGACGCGCCCGCCCAGAAGGCGCGGCTCCATGAAAGAGCCCACGACGGGGACGAAGACCAGTACCGCCCCGGCGATCAACCCGGGCAGGGCCAAGGGCAGGACCAGCCGCCACAGGATGCGCGGCCAGCGCGCGCCAAGGCTGCGGGCGGCCTCGATCAGTGTGTTGTCAATGGCTTGCAGCGACAGGTAGCAGGTCAGGATCACATAGGGCAGGTAGGAATGGACCAGGCCGATGATGATCGCGGTTTCGCTGAACATCAGGTTCAGCTTGACCCCCGGCAGCACCGCGCCGACCGCCTGATCCAGCACCCCGTTGCCGCGCAGCACGATGGCCCAGGAGAATATGCGGACCAGCGAGTTCGACCAGAAGGGCAGGATCACCAGCAGAAACAGCGCCTCGCGCGTGCGGCCCTGCAGCATCCGCGCCAGCACCCAGGCGCAGGGAAAGCCCAGGATCAGGCACCAGAGCGTGACCCAGAAGGCCAGCCGGACCGATTTCCACAAGAGCGTGGCATAGGTCGGATTCGTCAGCGCATCGGCGTAATTCCGGAATGTGAACGACCATTCCCTTGTCCCAAAGGGCAGGTCGGTCAGAAGGCTGAAGAAGGCCATGGCCGACAACGGCAGGAAGACCGCCAGTGTCAGCCACAGATAGGCGGGCGCCAGAAGACCCAGCGCCCGAAGGCGTTCGGCGCCCGTCACTGGGCCGCCTTCAGCTCCTGCCACAGCGCCAGATAGGCCTCGCGCGTTTCATCGGCCACGGGCCGCATGAACTGGACGCGGGCCACGACCTCGGGGTCGCCCAGCACCTTGCGGTTGAAGCTGTCCTCGGGCAGCGCGGCAGCAGCGGCGGTGTTCGAGGTGGCGGGCGCGCCTTCGGTTTCCCAGCGCACATAGAACTCCGGGTCGATCATCCAGTCGATGAAGGCATGGGCCGCGTCCTGCTTTGTCGACGACGCCGGGATCGACAGCCCGTCCAGCCAGCCGATGGCGCCCTCTTCCGGCACGACAAAGGCGACCGGCAGACCTTCCGAGATCGACCGCGCGGCGGATCCCGACCAGTAGGTCGCCACCGCGAACTGCCCGGCGGCCATGTTCTGGTTCCAGTCGGTCTCGGCCCCCCAGAAAGTGGCGATCTGCGGCATGAGCTCAGTCAGCTTCGCCTTCACGGCATCGAGGTCGGTGATGTCGTTGATGTCCTGCCCGGTGGCAAGGGCTGCGAACTGCACCGCCTCCAGTGCATCGTCGCGGATCGAGACGCGGCCCTTGAAGGCGGGGTCCCAGAAGACCGACAGCGAGGTCGGCGCCTCGGGGAAATCGCCGGTGTTGACGGCCATCGAGGTCAGCCCCCAGGTCCAGGGCACGCCATGCAAGGCGCCGCCCGGGTTCAGGTCCTGGTTCGTCAGCAGCGCCGGATCGACATCGGCAAGGTTCGGCACTTTCGCGGCGTCGATGGGCGCGAGCAGCCCCTCGGCCTGCGCCTGCGGCGTGAAGGCCGAGTTGATCAGCACCACGTCAAACGCCCCCGGATTGGTGCGCAGCTTGGTCAGCATCTCCTGTTCCGAGTTGAAATAGTCATGCACGACCGTGTGGCCCGTGGCTTCGGTAAAGGCGGCAATGGCCCAGTCGAGGTCGGTGCCGTAACCCTGCCAGTTCAAGACGCGGATCTCGTCTGCCAGCGCCATCGGCGCGATCAGGGCCAGGGCCGAGGTGGTGAGGATCGTCTTCATTCAGCTCTCCTTCGGGGATGGTGTGGCGATGGCCAGCACGTCTGACAGGGTCGGGGCCGTGGCGGGCCCCGCGCGGGTGATGGACAGGGCGGCGGCGATGTTCGCCATGCGGCAGGATTCCACGGGAGGATGCCCCGCTGCAAGCGCGGCGATGAAGGCGCCGACATGACAGTCGCCCGCGCCGTTGGTGTCGACGACGGTCACCCTGTGCGCGGGAACATGCACCGCCTTGGCACCCGGCGTCGCAATCCAGGCGCCCTCTGCCCCGTCGCGCACCACCGCGCCGCCGGGACGGTTGGCCAGCGCCTCCGCCGCCCGGCCCGGGTCACGCTGGCCGGTCAGAACCTCGGCCTCGACCCGGTTGGCGCTGATCCAGTGCGCCGCCACCAGCGCCGCCGCGCGGGCCTCGGCCGGAATGGCGGCGATCTGGGGGCAGGGGTCGAAGACCAGCCTGCCGGGGCGGGTCTGAAGCCAGCGGGTCAGCGCATCGCGGCTGCCCTTGTAAAGAAGCGCATAGCCGGACAAGAGCAGCCAGTCGTCCGGGCGCAGTCGCAGCGATGCCAGGTCGGCATCGGTCACCACCCCGTCCGCCCCTTCGCTGGCAATGAAGCTGCGTTCGCCGGAATAGTCGATCAGTACCGTGCAGACGCCTTGATCCATGCCGCGCAGGCGGGGCCTCAGTTCCGTGATCCCCTCTTCGGCCAGTGCCTTCGCGATGCGGTCGGCGAAAGGTCCGGTGCCCAGCGTGCCGCCGTAAAGCACCTCCATCCCCATGCGCCGCGCCGCGACCATCGCGTTGAACCCGCCGCCGGGCGTGAGGAAGGACGAGCGCACCTCGGCCTCGGTTCCCGGGGCGGGGATGGCGCGGATGCGGTAGACGTGGTCGATGATCACGCCGGACAGCTGGACAAGCCGGGTCATGCGGCCCCCTTGCGCAGCGCCAGGAGGCCGCTCACCAAGGGCGCGAGGTCCAGACCGTTCGCGGCATGCAGCCGGGCCACCTGATCGGCGGGCAGGGCCGCCATCCCGGTACAGGCCGCCGCCATGCCACAGGCGATGGCGCCGATCGTGTCGGTGTCGTCGCCGATATTCGCCGCGATCAGCGCCACCTGCCACGGGTCGCCTCCCGCCAGCCGCAGGACACCAAAGGCGCAGGCGACCGATTGCAGACTGGCGACCGAGGTGCCGATCTCGCGCGACAACGCCTCCTCGCCCCGGGGCGCGACCTCCAGCGCCAAGGCGATCCGGTCCGCCATCGCCCGATGCGCCGCCGGGTCGCCTCCGACAGGCGGCAGAGCGGCGGTGGACAGGGCCAGCGGCAAGGCATCCTCGAACCCAAGGCCGGCGATCCCCTGACTGACCACCATCGCCACGGCCGCCGCCCCCGCCAGCGCCTCGCCCCGGCCATGCGTCACGCGTGAGACCTGCGCGACCCGGGCGACCATCGCCGCAGGCTCGGGCGGCGTCGCGATCCCGACTGGCACGATCCGCATCGCCGCGCCATTCGTCGCACCGTTCCGCCCCGCCTCTGTCGCCGATGCCCCGCCCTTCAGCGCCAGCAGGGCCGCCTTGGTGGACGGGCCCAAGAGGTCGCGCAGACCCCGTGCCCGGATCTCATCCTCCCAGTCCAGAAGGTCCCGCGCCCAGGCGGCCTCATCAAATCCCGGGGCATCGGCGATCAGGCGGCGCGCCAGAAGCAGCGTCTGTTCGGTATCATCCGTCACCTGTGCCGCCGCCAGACCGTGTGAGACCGGATGCCCCTCCATCGGAGCGCGGAAACCTTCGATCCGCCCATAGGCCGCCCGGATCGCATCCCGGTCAAGCGTCTGCGCGGGCATCCCCAGCGCATCCCCAAGCGCAAGGCCGGTCAGGGCGGCAAGGGCGCGGTCCGCAGCCTCGGCGGTCATCGCGGCACCAACAGCCAGGGTCGGCGCGACAGGGGGCAGGTCAGGAAAGGGCAGCGCTGCGTGGTCACGACAGCAAGCCTACAGAAAGCCGCCATGCACGCAAGTGGCGGTTGTTCCTTGGCCCGGCATCGGCGCCCGCTCATCGGCCGCTTGCACCGATTCACCCTTGACCTCGGCCAGCCGCGCGCTTAATCCGCCAAGCCGTGGCTAGGTAGCTCAGCTGGTTAGAGCGTGCGACTCATAATCGCAAGGTCGAGGGTTCGAGTCCCTCCCTCGCCACCACCTTCAGACTGAAGCATTTCCTCGATCGGGCACCGCCTGCAACCCGGCCCTTCGGGCGCGGTTTCGCGGCCGTCCCGGCAGGCAGGCCTGCCGGTCGAGTGTCAGAGGCCCGTGCCAAAGGGCGAACGGCCCCCCGGCACGGGCAACCGGATCAGGCCACGTCGAACTGCAGCGCCTTGACCTGCTGGAACATGCCGGTGCCTTCCAGCGTTTCGATCACCTTGGGGTCGATCGGCTGGTCCAGATAGAGGATCGCGATCGCATCCTGCCCCACGCCCGAGCGGCCAAGGGTGAAGTTGGCGATGTTGACGTTGTTCTTGCCCATCGTCATGCCCAGAAGGCCGATGATGCCGGGCACGTCCTCGTTCGTGGTGTAAAGCATGTGCTGCCCGATCTCGGCGTCGATGTTGATGCCCTTGATCTGGATGAACCGCGGCTTGCCATCGCTGAAGCAGGTTCCGGCGACCGACCGTTCGCGTTTGTCCGTCACCATCGTCACCTTGATATAGGCGTCGAACACCCCGGTCTTCTCCTGCCGGGTGGTGGAGATCTGGATGCCCTTGTCCTTTGCGACCACGGGGGCAGAGACGAGGTTCACGTCCGGGTTATGCGCCTTCAGCACGCCCGCGATCACGGCCTGGTTCAGGGCCGCAAGGTTCATCTCGGCGACCGTGCCGTCATAGAGGATATTGATCGCCTTGATCGGCTCATCCGTCATCTGGCCGATGAAAGCGCCAAGATGCCCCGCCAGCTTGATCCAGGGGCCCATAACGGCGGCCTCTTCGGCGGTGACATTCGGCATGTTGAGCGCGTTCTGGACGGCGCCGGTCAGAAGGTAGTCCGACATCTGCTCGGCCACTTGCAGCGCCACGTTTTCCTGCGCTTCGGTGGTCGAGGCGCCAAGGTGCGGCGTGCAGACCACGTTCGGGTGGTTGAAGAGCGGGTTTTCCGTGGCCGGTTCGGTTTCGAACACGTCCAGCGCAGCCCCGGCGACGTGGCCCGCGTTCAGCGCATCCAGCAGCGCCGCCTCGTCGATCAGGCCGCCACGCGCGCAGTTGATGATGCGGACGCCCTTCTTCGTCTTGGCGAGGTTCTCTGCCGACAGGATGTTGCGGGTCTTGTCGGTCAGCGGCACATGCAGGGTGATGAAATCGGCGCGCTGAAGAAGCTCATCCAGGTCGACCTTGGTCACGCCCAGCTGTCTCGCGCGCTCTTCCGACAGGAAGGGGTCATAGGCCACGACCTTCATGTGCAGCCCCACTGCCCGGTCGCAGACGATGCCGCCGATGTTGCCCGCCCCGATCACGCCAAGGGTCTTGTTGAAAAGCTCCACCCCCATGAACCTGGACTTTTCCCACTTTCCGGCATGGGTAGAGGCGTTGGCCTCGGGGATTTGCCGGGCCACGGCGAACATCATCGCGATGGCATGTTCGGCGGTGGTGATGGAGTTGCCGAAAGGCGTGTTCATCACGATGACGCCCTTCTTGGATGCTGCCGGAATATCGACATTGTCGACGCCAATCCCGGCGCGGCCGATGACCTTCAGGCGGGTGGCCTTCTCGAGAAGCTTCTCGGTGGCCTTGGTGGCGGAGCGGATGGCGAGGCCGTCATACTGGTCGATGACGGCGGCAAGGGCATCCTTGTCCTTGCCAAGCTTCGGGAGGTAGTCGACCTCGACCCCCCGGTCGCGGAAGATCTGGACGGCGGTTTCGGAAAGTTCGTCGGAAACGAGAACGCGGGGGGCCATTGGTGTGGTCCTTTCGTGGGGAAGGGGGCGGCTCATCCGTCCCTTGCGGTCCGTCTTCGCAAGCGAAGAGCAACCGCAAGGGCGCGATGAGCGGTTGGTCAGGCAGCCTGCGCGAGCGCGGCGATCTCGGCGTGGAAGGCATGGGCGATCCAGGGCATCAGGTCGGCCACGTCGGCGGTTTCCACCGTTGAGCCGCACCAGATCCGCAGGCCCGGAGGCGCATCGCGGTAGGCGCCAAGGTCAAAGCCCGCGCCGGCCTTCTCGATCCGCTTGGCCACGGCCTTGGCGAAGGCCTCGCCATCGGTGATGCGCGGGTCGGTGAACTTGAGGCAGACCGAGGTGGTGGAGGCGGTCGAAGGGTCCTCCGCCAGATTCGCGATCCAGGGGTTCGCGGCGCAAAAATCCCAGACCACTTGCGCATTGGCATTGGCCCGGGCGATCAGGGCCGGGAGGCCGCCCACCGACTTCGCCCATTTCAGCGCGACAAGGTAATCCTCGTTCGCAAGCATCGACGGGGTGTTGATCGTCTCGCCCGCGAAGATGCCTTCGATGAGCTTCCCCTTGGCGGTCAGCCGGAAGATCTTGGGCAGCGGCCAGGCCGGGGTGTAGCTTTCCAGCCGCTCCACCGCACGGGGCGACAGGATCAGGACGCCATGCGCGCCCTCGCCGCCCAGGACCTTCTGCCAGGAGAAGGTGGTGACGTCGAGCTTCGACCACGGCAGGTCCATCGCGAAGGCGGCGCTGGTGGCGTCACAGATCGTCAGCCCTTGGCGGTTGGCCGGGATCGCGTCGCCGTTCGGCAGGCGGACGCCGGACGTGGTGCCGTTCCAGGTGAAGACAACGTCCTTGTCGAAATCGACGAGGCCGAAGTCCACGATCTGCCCATAGGGCGCCTTGCGCACCGTCGCGTCCAGTTTCAGCTGCTTGACCACATCGGTCACCCAGCCTTCGCCGAAGCTTTCCCAGGCCAGCATCTCGACCGGACGGGCGCCGAGCAGCGACCACATCGCCATTTCGACCGCGCCCGTGTCGGAGGCCGGGACGATGCCGATCCGGTAGTCGGCGGGGACGTTCAGGATTTCGCGGGTAAGGTCGATCGCCTCTTTCAGCTTGGCCTTGCCGACGGCGGCGCGGTGGCTGCGGCCCAACGGCGCATCGGCCAGCATGTCGAGGGAATATCCGGGGATCTTGGCGCAGGGGCCGGACGAAAAGCGCGGATTGGCCGGGCGCTTGGCCGGCGGGGTCAGATCTGTCATGGTAGCCTTCCAGCTAAAAGCCCTTCGTTGGGGAAGGGTGTCCCGCCGCCGTGGGTAATGACCCGCCCGCTCTGGCGCAAGCGGGAAAATCGCGCTAGTCCGACGCCTGGTCGCGAAAAAGCGACATGGCCGTTCACTATCGGAAACCTGTTCCATGCACGTCGTTACCCTGCTGACCAATCCCGAAACCCCGGTGCTGGAGCGCGAGACGGTGGAAAGCCTTCGCAATGCCTGGGGCGGCGGCGCGGCGCGATGGCTGGACCCGGGCGTCGCGGCAGAGTTCGACCTGCCCGTGGTCCCGGACAACCGCTGGGAGGTCTGGGAAAGCCTGCAAGCCCTGCGCATCGACATGGTGGTGCAGAAGGCCGAGGGGCGCAGGAAGCGTCTGTTGATCGCCGACATGGATTCCACGATGATCCGGCAGGAATGCATCGACGAGCTGGCCGAAGAGGCGGGCGTGGGCGCGCGAGTGGCCGAGATCACGGCGCGGGCGATGAATGGGGATCTGGATTTCGAGGGTGCGCTGCGCGAACGGGTGGGGCTTCTCAAGGGCCTGCCAGAGGCGGTGATCGGTCAGGTCCTGCGTGACCGGATCACGCTGATGCCGGGCGGGGCGGTGCTTCTGGCGACAATGAAGGCGAACGGGGCCCATGCCGCGCTGGTCTCGGGCGGGTTCACCGCCTTTACCTCGGCGGTGGCGGCCCGGCTGGGGTTTGACGAGAACCGGGCGAACATGCTGCATGTCGAGGGCGGCACACTGGCCGGAACCGTGGCCGAGCCGATCCTGGGCAAGGAAGCCAAGCTGCAAGCGCTGGAGGAGATTGCCACCCGCTTGGGAATAACCCCGGCCGAGGTGCTGGCCGTGGGCGACGGGGCCAACGACCTGCCGATGCTGCTGGCGGCGGGAACGGGCGTCGCGCTGCACGCAAAGCCCCGGGTGCAGGCCGAATGCGAGGTCCGGGTGAACCACGGCGACCTGACCGCACTGCTTTATCTGCAAGGCTATGCCCGCGATCAGTTCGCCGCCCAGTTCGCCGCCCAGTTCGCCGTCGTCTGAGCCTTGCGCCTTGCCCCGGCCGGGGAGCCGTCCTCGGGGCATCGAGCCCCTGCGGACGGCGCTGCCGGGGCGATCTCTGCACCGCCGGCGCGGGGGGCAGGCGTCGGACGCTCCGCGGGGAGTATTTGGGCAAGGAGCAAATCAGCCGTCGACCTGATCGGCAGGGCCGACGGCCCGCCATGCCGTGCCGGTCCGGGGCTGGCCTGACCCGGCTGGCGCGTCGTTGCGGCAGGTCTTGCAGTCGGGGGATTGACGGCCCAAAAGCGGGGTGAACCACCCCAAGCGCCGGAAGCCGTTGCCCGTGACCCCAGCCTATCCCCAGATCAAGGACCTTGTGCTGGTCGGTGGTGGCCATACCCATGCGCTGGTCCTGCGGATGTGGGGCATGGACCCGCTGCCCGGCGCGCGGCTGACGGTGGTCAACCCTGACCCGGTCGCGCCCTATTCCGGCATGTTGCCGGGCATGATCGCCGGGCACTACCGGCGCGAGGAACTGATGCTTGACCTCGTGCGCCTCTGCCGCTTTGCCGGGGCGCGGCTGATCCTGGACCGCGCGACCGGGATCGACCCCGGGGCGGGGCTGATCCATCTTTCCGGGCGACCGCCGCTGCCCTTTGACCTCGCCTCGGTCGATGTGGGCATCACCTCGGACCTGCCCGATCTGCCGGGGGCCGAACATGCTGTCGCCGCCAAGCCGCTCGCCGCCTATGCCGCGGCGTGGGAGGCCTTTGTCGCCCGGGGCCTGGCCTTTCCGCGGGTGGTCATCCTTGGCGCGGGGCTGGGCGGGGTGGAGCTGGCGCTGGCCTCGGCGCATCGGCTGAAGGCGGCGGGGGCGCAGCCGCAGGTCACGCTGATCGACCGCGCCACATCGCTGTTGCCCGGGCTGGGCGGCGCGGCGCGGCGAAAGGTGCTGGCGCGGCTGGCCCGCGACGGGATTGTCCTGCGGACCGGGGTGGGCGTCGCCGCGATCGGGCCCGATGCGGTGATCCTGTCGGGGGGCGAATCGGGGGGCGAGGCGATCGGGTCGGACTTCACCCTGACTGTCGCGGGCGCGCGTCCGCAAGGCTGGCTGGCGGAGACCGGGCTTGAAGCCGAACGGGGGTTCCTGCTCACCGACGACCGGCTGCGCACCAGCGACCCCGCGATCTTCGCCGCTGGCGATTGCGCCACGATCCGGGGCGCGGCGCGGCCGAAGGCCGGGGTCTTTGCGGTCCGGGCCGCACCGGTCCTGCATGCGAACCTGCGGGCGGCACTGGCCGGACGGCCGCTGCGTCCGTTCCGTCCGCAGTCGGATTATCTGAAACTCGTCGCCCTTGGCGCGCAGGAGGCGGTGGCGGACAAATGGGGGCTGTCGCTGGCCGGACCCCGGATCTGGCGGCTGAAGGACCGGATCGACCGCAAGTTCATGGACAAGGTCGCCGACCTGCCCGCGATGCCGCGTCCCGCCTCCCCCCGCCTGTCGGTCGAGGGGCTGGCCGGGCATCTGGCGCGGCGCCCGCTTTGCGGTGGCTGCGGGGCGAAGCTGGGACCGGGCACGCTGGGCACGGCGCTGGCCAGCCTGCCCCCGCCCTCGCGGCCCGAGGTGCTGTCCGGCCCCGGCGACGATGCGGCGGTGCTGGCCCTGCCGGGCGGCGGGGTGCAGGTGATGACCACCGACCATCTGCGCGCCTTCACCCCCGATGCCCGCCTGATGGCGCGGCTTGCCGCGCTGCATGCGCTGGGCGATGTCTGGGCGATGGGCGCCGCCCCGCAGGTGGCGCTGGCGCAGGTGGTGCTGCCGCCGCTGGGGACGGAGTTGCAGGCGCGGATGCTGGACGAGATCATGGCCGGGGCCACTGCGACCCTTCGCGCTGCCGGGGCCGATGTCGTGGGTGGCCATTCCACCGAAGGCGCGGAACTGACCATCGGCTTTACTGTCACCGGCACCGCGCTCCGCCCCGTCGGCAAGGGCGGCGCGCAACCCGGCGATGCGCTGATCCTGACCAAACCCCTGGGCTCGGGCACCATTCTTGCCGCCGAAATGGCGCTGGCCCGCCTGCCCGGCCTGATGCTGGGCGAGGTCTGGGCCGCCTGCATCGACCAGATGTCCCGCCCGCAAGGCGATGCCGCCGCGATCCTTGCACCCGAGGCCCATGCCATGACCGATGTCACCGGCTTCGGCCTTGCCGGGCATCTTCTGGAGATGCTGGAAGCCTCGGGCACCGCTGCCACCCTCCGCCTGTCCGACATTCCGCTGATGACCGGCGCGCTTGATCTGGCGCGGGCGGGCCATGGCTCATTGCTGCAACCGGCCAATCTGGCGGCGGTCGGCTGGCGGATGACCGCGCCCGATGACCCGCGCGTCCTTTTGCTCAGCGATCCGCAGACGGCAGGCGGGCTTCTGGCGGCTGTCCCGTCCGCCCGGGCAAAGGCACTTCTGGCCGAGCTGCGCGCGGCCGGCCATGACGCGGCCCTGATCGGCGCGGTCCGGGCCGGGTCCCCGCACCTGACCGTCACGGACTGAGACCGCGCCGTCAGCCGGGGGCAATCCGCATCGTCTCGCGCTGCCAGCCGTTCAGGAACTCCACCCGGTCGCAGCCGGCAAACCGCGCCAGCCGGTCCAGTTCCGCCGCCAGCTTGCCTTGGCGCGCCTTGGTCAGCCTGACCCCGGCCTCCGGCCAGAAGGCCCTGACCCGCAGCGCCCCGGCATCGCGCCAGGCCTTCACGTCGATCCGCCCGATCAGCCTGTCGCCCTCAAGCACCGGAAAGACGTAATAGCCGTAGATCCGCTTCGGCTCGGGGACGAAGACCTCGATCCGGTACTGGAAGCCGAACAGGAACTCCGCGCGGTTCCGGTCGCGCAGTGCCGGGTCGAAGGGCGACAGGATGCGCAGGCGGCCGATGGGCTCCGGGGGCTCTGCGTCGAAGGTTCCATGGAAGGCAAGGACCTTGCGGCGCTGGCCCAAGGCCCCTTCGACCTCGACCTCCACGACCTCGCCCCGTGCCAGCGCGTCCCGGCACCAGTCCTTTGCCGCCCCGGGGTCGATGGCGTTCCAGTAGGCCGCGATCTCGCCGCTGGTGCCAAAGCCCAACTGCCGCAGCGCCGTGCGGCAGGCCCAGTCGGGCACCGCCTCGGCCGGCATCGGGACGCGGTGGGCCTCGGGGATCACCCGCTCGGTCAGGTCGTAGATCTTGGCGAACCCGTCGCGCCGGGTGATGGCCAGCCGCCCCGTCCGCCACAGCCATTCCAGCGCCGTCTTCGATGGGTGCCAGTCCCACCAGCCGCCCCGGCTGCGCGCTTCGCCCTCGCCCACATCGGCCGTGCCCACCGGTCCGTCCCGCGCGATCCGGTCGAGGATCGAGTCGAACTGCGCCTCATACCCGTCGCGAAACCAGCGCTGCCAGTTGTCCCGCAGCCGCATTTCATCGCGCCGGAAGCGGTGCTGCCAGACCCCGTGCAGCCGCACCGGCAGGATCGAGGCATCATGCGTCCAGTGTTCCCACAGGCTCCGGTCCCGCTCCAACAGCCGCTTCAGCGCGGGCGGACGATAGGACTGCCGCCGCGACCACAGGATCATGTCATGGGCGCGGGCCACGGTGTTGATGCTGTCGACCTGAGCAAAGCCGATCCGCTCGATCAGGTCATGCAGCGCCGCGCCGGTCGCGGGGCCGTTGGGCGGCTCGGCCAGGGCGTGGCGGTCAAGAAACAGACGCCGGGCAGTGGCGTTACGGATGAAGACGGTCATTCAGCAGGCGTAACATTGCAGAAGATTTCAGAAAACGGCGGATTTGTGCAGGAACGTGCCGCCCCGAGGTTGGACAAGGCGCGATGAATGCCTACACTTGGACTGTCTCCTGACAAGACCTCCCGGAACTGCTTTGCCGCTTCCCGACCGGGAGCGGCTTGAAAGGATCATCCAGACTTGCCGCATGAAACCCCCCTGATCACGACGCTGGTCGCCGGCTTCGGCCTCGCCTTCCTGTTTGGCCTTCTGGCCCAGAGGCTGAAGCTGCCGCTGATTGCCGGCTACCTCATCGCAGGTGTCCTGATCGGGCCGTTCACGCCGGGCTTCGTCGCCAACATGGACCTGGCCACCGAACTGGCCGAGCTTGGGGTGATCCTGCTGATGTTCGGGGTCGGCTTGCACTTTTCGCCGCGGGACCTGATGGCGGTGAAGGCGCTGGCCGTGCCGGGCGCCGTGGGGCAGATCACTGTCGCCACGGCCTTCGGCAGCCTTGTAGGCTGGTTCCTCGGCTGGAGCTTCGGCGCCGGTCTCATCTTCGGCCTCGCGCTTTCCGTCGCCTCGACCGTGGTCCTTCTGCGCGCGCTTCAGGACCGCGACCTGGTGCAGACCGAAAAGGGCCGCGTCGCCGTGGGCTGGCTGATCGTCGAGGATCTGGTGATGGTCATGGCGCTGGTCCTGATCCCGCCGCTGGCCGGGCTTCTGGGCGGAACCCCCGTGCCCGTGGGCGAGGACGCCGAGATCGTGGCCGAGGTCACCAGCGGCATCGGCATCGGCCCGATCGCCGCGACGGTGCTGATCACGCTGGTCAAGGCCGCCGCCTTCGTGGCGCTGATGCTGGTCATCGGGCGCAGGGTCATTCCCTGGATCCTGCATTTCGTCTCGCACACCCGCTCGCGTGAGCTGTTCCGGCTGGCGGTCCTCGCCATCGCGCTGGGCGTGGCCTATGGCGCGACGCATTTCTTTGGCGTGTCCTTCGCGCTGGGCGCCTTCTTCGCCGGGATGGTCATGTCCTCCTCGACCCTGTCGTCGCAGGCCATGCGCGAAACGCTGCCCCTGCGCGACGCCTTTGCCGTCCTGTTCTTCGTCTCGGTCGGCATGCTCTTCAACCCCGAGATCGTGCTGGCAAAGCCCCTTGCCCTGATTGCCACCGTGGTCATCATCGTCGGCATCAAGGCGCTGGCGGCCTATTACATCGTCCGCGCCTTCGGGCATGACCACGACAAGGGCCTGACCATCGCCGCAAGCCTGGCGCAGATCGGCGAGTTTTCCTTCATCCTGATCACCATGGGAGTCACGCTGGACATCGTTCCGCCCGAGGCGCGCGATCTGGTGGTGGCGGGGGCCATGATCTCGATCCTCGCGAACCCCTTGCTGTTCCACCTTCTGGACCGGCGCTGGGCGCGCAAGGCCCTGGCGTCCGAGGCAAAGTCGGCCGAGGCCGACACAGCTCCGCAGAACTGACCGGTCAAAGCCCCGCTTCGGCGGCGATCTGGGCCTTCGACTTCCGCGCCCGTTCGGTGGCCGATTTCAGCTGGCCGCAGGCGGCCATGATATCCTCGCCGCGCGGGGTGCGGATCGGGCTGGCATAGCCGGCCTTGTAGATGATGTCGGCGAAGGCATGGATGCGGTTCCCCGACGACCGCTTGTAGGGCGCGCCGGGCCATTCGTTGAAGGGGATCAGGTTCACCTTGGCCGGGATGCCTTCCAGCAACTTCACCAGCCGGTGCGCGTCTTCCTTCGTGTCATTCACCCCGTCGAGCATCACATATTCAAAGGTGATCCGCTCGCTGTTCGAGAGGTTGGGATAGGCCTTCAGCGCCTCAAGCAGAGTGGCGATGTTCCAGCGCTTGTTGATCGGCACCAGAACGTCGCGCACCTCATCGGTCGTCGCGTGGAAGCTGATCGCCAGCTGGCAGCCGATTTCCGTGGCGGTCCGGGCGATCTCCGGCACGACCCCGCTGGTCGACAGCGTGATCCGGCGGCGACCCAGCGCAATCCCTTCGCCGTCCATCACGATCTGCATCGCGTCGCGGACGTTCTCGAAGTTGTACAAGGGCTCGCCCATCCCCATCAGCACGATGTTCGAGATCAACCGCACCTCTTCCTTCGGCGCGCCGGGCACCGGCCATTCGTCCAGATCGTCGCGCGCCATCATCACCTGGCCGACGATTTCCGCCGCCGTCAGGTTGCGCACCAGTTTCTGCGTGCCGGTGTGGCAGAAGGAACAGGTCAGCGTGCAGCCGACCTGGGACGAGATGCACAAGGTCCCCCGATCGGTCTCGGGGATATAGACCACCTCGACCTCGTGCCCGCCAGCGATGCGGACCAGATACTTGCGCGTCCCGTCCTCGGAGACCTGCTTCGTCACCACCTGCGGAATCTCGATCACGAAATGCTCGGCCAGAAGCGCGCGGTAGTCCTTGGCCAGGTTGGTCATCAGCGCGAAATCGCGCACACCCCAGTGGTAGACCCACTGCCAAAGCTGGCCGAGGCGCATCTTCGCCTGTTTCTCGGGCGTGCCGGCGGCGATCAGGGCTGCGCGCAGTGCCTCGCGCGTCAGGCCGACGATATTGGTCTTGGCCGACGCGGGCAGCTTGCGCGGCAGGGTCAGCACGTCTTGCGTGATCGGGGCGGTCATCTTGGCAGATCCTTTGGTCGGGCCTTGTCACAGGCGATCTGAAGTTGGGGCGGATATAGGCCCGCGGGCGCAAAAAGAAAAGCGCCCCGCGAAAGGGGCGCTTCCGGTCAGGCAGTTGCGCTTACTTGCAGCGCTGTTCGGCGTCGGTCATCGCGGCGGTGAAGCCGCGCAAGCTGAACGTGTCCTTCGTCTGCGTGCCCCGTCCCGACCGCGCGGTCAGCGTGGCGTTGGTGCCTGCCTTCATCGCCGCCAGGAGCCGGGCGTCATCCTCGGCGCTGCCCGGCCAGGCCCATTCGCCGTCGGTGAACAGCTGATAGGGCTGGCCGTCGATGTTGACCTCGACGGTCGAGCCGCTGGCAAAGGGATAGCCGCCGGTAAAGCTGATCTCGCCCGCCTTGCCGGGCCGGAAGGTGACGAACAGAAGGATGTCGCCGCGCCGCACGCTGACCGGCTGGCCGTCGCGGGTGTTGACCGATTCCTTCGGCTTCGACACGCCCCAGCATTCCTTGGTGGGGCTGTCTTCGGTGAAAACGTTCCAGTCGGTCATCGTGGCGACGCGGTTGGTCGATTCCTGCGCGCTCGCGGACCCGGCCGCCATGGTAAAGGCGGCGACTGCAAGCGCCCGGCCGATAAGGGAAGTCATGTCTGTCGCAGCCTCCAAGCTGTCTTCGTGCCCCTGCGCGCCCCGCCGTTTGGTTCGGCCTTTCGACTGGCGCGTGCATCTTCTACCCGATATTGCAGCCATAATCAAAACTGCCACGCCGCGAAAGCCCCATGGGCGGCTATTCGCGCACATGTTACGGGGGTCAGGAATGTCCAGCGCGCATCCGATGGTCGAGGCTTGGCGCGGGGGCCTTCTGGAAAGCACCCATGCGGGCCATGCGGTGATCTGGGGGCCGGGCGGAATGGAGACCGCCTGGGGCGACCCCTCGGCGGTGATCTTCCCGCGATCCTCCTGCAAGATGATCCAGGCCCTGCCGTTGCTGGAAACCGGCGCGGCCGATGCCGTGGGGCTGACCGACGCCCATCTCGCCCTTGCCTGCGCCAGCCACCAGGGCGAGGCGCGGCATGTGACCATGGCGGGCGATTGGCTGGCCACCCTTGGCCTGTCCGAACCCGACCTGCGCTGCGGCGCGCATGAGCCCCTTGACCGGGCCGAACGCAACCGCCTGATCAAGGCCGACGAAAGCCCCTGCCAGCTGCACAACAACTGCTCGGGCAAGCATTGCGGCTTTCTGACCGTCACCCGCCATCTCGGCGCCGGGCCGGAATATGTCGAGGTGGACCACCCGCTGCAAAGGGCGATCCGCGCGGCCACGGAAGACGTGACCGGCGAAACCGTCGCGGGCTACGGAATCGACGGCTGCTCGGCCCCGAATTTCGCGATGTCGATCGCCGGGCTGGCCCGGGCGATGCAGGCCTTCGCGGCCGCCTCGGACGATGGCGACACCCGGTCGCGCGCCATGCACCGGCTGACCCGGGCCATGGCGACCTACCCCGAGCTTGTCGCGGGTGAGGGTCGCGCCTGCACGGAACTGATGCGCGCCATGGGCCACAAGGTGGCGATCAAGACCGGGGCCGAGGCCGTCTTCGTCGCGATCCTGCCCGAACAGAAGCGCGGCATCGCGCTGAAGATCGTCGATGGCGGCACCCGTGGGGCCGAGGCGGCGATCACCGCGCTGCTGGTGCGGGCCGGCGTGCTCGACCCCGCGCATCGGGCGGCGCAAAAGCGACTTGGCGGCAAGCAGACCAACTGGCGCGGGATCGAGACCGGCTGGGTGCAGGCTGCTCCGGGCTTTCCCGGTTGATTCGAGCCGGGAAGCGCGTAAGCTTTCCCGATGAATGCCGAAGCGCCGATCCCGTTTCCGCAGGCCGACCGGGTGCCCGATCAGGTCAGTTTCGACCGTCGGGAGCTGGGCCTGATCCTGCGGGTTTATGGCCGGATGGTCGCTGCGGGAGAGTGGCGTGACTATGGCATCGCCGCGCTGCGCGACCTTGCGGTGTTCTCGATCTTCCGTCGCACCGCCGAAACCCCGCTCTACCGGATCGAAAAGCGCCCGCGCCTGCGCGCTCGTCAGGGCCAATATGCAGTTGTCGCCCAGGATGGCCGTGTCCTGCGCCGCGGGCATGAGCTGGAGCAGGTGCTCAAGGTGCTGGAAAAGCGCCTGATCGGCCCGGTCGGCTGACGGCCCCCGCCCTGTCGCGGGCGCTACAGCCTTTGCCGCGCCTGAACCAGACCGCCCCCGCCCGCCGAAATGCGGTTGATCGCCTCGCGGATGCCCTCATAGGCCACCGACATCGTGGCCCCGTTGGCATGGATCAGCACATCGGGGTTCACCACCATGGCCACATGGCCCTTCCAGAAGATCAGGTCCCCGCGCTTCAGGGGTTCTTCCGGGGAAAGCGCCCGGCCAAGGTTGATCTGCATGTCGCTGTCGCCCGGGCAATCGCGCCCGGTGGCATGCAGCGCCACCTGCACCAGACCTGAACAGTCGATCCCGAACCGCGAGTTTCCGCCCCACAGATAGGGTGTCCCCAACAGGCTTTCGGCCACCGAAACCGCATCCGGCGCCCATTGCCCGATCGGGCGCAGGTGGCACAGGGGCACAAATCCCTGCGGCGTGTTTGCCCAGGCCCCCCAGGACCCGGTCACCGCCACCCGCGAGCCAAGCGACAGGCTGGCCGTTTCGGGCGCCTGCACGACCGGCTCGCTGTAAAGGTGCGTGCTTGGCGCGACAACCCAGTGGGTCGGCTCCGGCCCCTCGCCGACCGATTGGCCATCGACCCAGCCGCAATAGCCGTCACGGCTGGATTGCACGAAGGCAAAGCCCTGCTCGCGGTCGATCACCGTCACGCCGGTGCCCATCAGAAGCTGGCGGTCGCGGGCACCGCCGGGCTTGTCCAGAAGCGCGGTCAGCGGCACCACGATCTGGCCCCGCGTGCCTTCGGTAAAGGGGGCGATGATCTCGTCCTTGAGGCTGATATGGGCAATACGTCCCGAAAAAGGCTTCAACCGGCGGTCCATCAGGCACCCTCCAGGCCAAGCATCTTAGGCAAGGCGCCCAGAATGGCCCTTGCCCCCTGTCCGACACCCCCCTTGGGCCGGGCGGGCTGATCGGTTGGCGTATGGCCATAGATGTCGAAGTGCAGGTAGCGCGGCCCCTCGACAAAGCGCCGCAGGAAGAGCGCCGCGGTGATCGAACCGGCAAAGCCGAAGCCCGGGGCATTGTCCAGATCGGCGATGCCGGGTTCGATCACCGGCTCATAGGCGTCGTGGAACGGCATCCGCCAGACCGGGTCGAACCCGCGCGCCGCTCCGCCCTCCAGTGCCGCGGCCAGCCCGGGATCGTCGGTGTAATAGGGTGCCAGGTCCGGCCCCACGGCCACCCGCGCCGCCCCGGTCAGGGTGGCCATGCTGATCAGCAGGTCCGGCGCCTCCTCGCAGGCCAGGGCCAGCGCATCGGCCAGCACCAGCCGCCCCTCGGCATCGGTGTCGTTCACCTCGACCGTCAGGCCCTTGCGGCTGGTCAGGATGTCCTTGGGTTTCAGCGCATTGCCCGCGATCACATTCTCGACCGCCGGAACCAGCACGCGCAGCCGCAGGGGCAGGTTCAGCGCCATGACCATCTGCGCCAGCCCCAGAACCGTGGCCGCGCCGCCCATGTCCTTCTTCATCAGGCTCATGCCCGATGACGGTTTCAGGTTCAGCCCGCCCGTATCGAAGCACACCCCCTTGCCGACCAGCGTCAGCGCCGGGCCCGCCTTGCCCCAGCGCAGGTCGATCAACCGCGGCGCACGCGGGCTGGCGCGGCCGACGGCGTGGATCATCGGGAAGTTCGCTGCCAGCAGATCCTCGCCCACCGTCGCCGTCACATGGGCGCCGAAACGGTCGGCCAGGGCGCGGGTGGCGGCCTCAAGCTCCTCGGGGCCCATGTCCTGCGCCGGGGTGTTGATCAGATCGCGGGTCAGCGCCTCGCCCTCGGCCATGGCGATCAGGCGCGCGGGCTCAAGCCCCTCAGGACAGACCAGCCGTGCCGGCGTCGCCGGTTTGCGCCCCGGACGGTAACGGTCGAACCGGTAACCGGACAGAAGCCAGGCCAGCGCGGCCTCGGTCCGCTCGTCCGGGTCGAGCCTGCCCTCGATCCGCCAATCGCCTTCCGGCAGGCCCAGGACCGCCCGCGCCAGACCGAATCTCTGCCGCTTGCGGGCCTGCGTCGTGCCGAAACCTGCAACGGCCGCGACCGGGGCTCCTCCCTCGCCCGGCAGAAGGCGCATGTCACCCAACCCGGCCTCGAAGCCCGAGGCGGTCAGCCACCCCGCCCAGCCGCGTCCGGTGCCCTCCAGAAACGCCGGCAATTCGTCTGGCCTGATGACATGCAGGACCCTTGGCGGCACTGCAGCGTCGGCCGAAGCAAAGCGATAGGAACTGGTCATCCGCACACCAATGAAGGGAACCACCTGCCAAGTGGATGAAACTGCCCGGGTAAATCAAGCAGACCCGTTTCAGGCCCGTGCGATTTTCCGCGATATCCGGTCAATCCACGCGCCAAGCCCGGCACTGTCAGGCCTTACGCATCACAGGTCTCAGCAAGGGATTGCAGGGCCCGTCATCTGCACAATCTGGAATTGTGTCGCGGTCCGCTGCCCGAATCTCCTATCCCGACTGGTCGGCCATGCCGGGAGCGATGGGCAATGTCCGCTCCGCAACCCGCAGAAGTCGCGCCCAGACCGCCGCAAAGGCAGTTCCGTCCGCGCGTTCCAGGCAGATCCTCGTGTCGTTCGCGACCTGGCCCAGGCTGACAAGCCCCAGATCGTCCGCCAGCCGCTTCAGCCGGCCCAGCTGCTGCGCCAGGTCGCGCAAGTCCTGCGCCCGGACCCTTTCGGCAATGGTCGCCATCGTCATCGCCAATTCGCCCAGCGCCCGCTTCACCATATGTTCGGCCGTCGGCGCCCCCAGATTGCGATAGATCACCGCAATCGCCTCGACATCCTGACACACCACCTCGCGCGGCGTGATCGTCGCAACCTTGCCCGTCTGCATGACCGTTCTTCCAGCACACTACCCGACAACCAGACTGATGCCTCATGTTGAACAATTGGTTTCGTCGCTTGGCTCAGCGGCGCTTTTTGCCTCTCGAATTTTCGACGAATGCCGCATAGGGAGGGGCAAGCAAGGACGATGCCCATGACCCATATCCGCCCCCTGCCAGGCTATCTGGTGCAGCGTTTCCATGGCTGGCATGCCACGACCTATCAGGAAAACCGCGCCTGGTATCGGCGGCTGGCCTCGGACGGGCAGCACCCCCGGGCCATGGTGATTTCCTGCTGCGACAGCCGCGTCCATGTCACCTCGATCTTCGGCGCGGACGAGGGCGAGTTCTTCATCCACCGCAACATAGCCAACCTCGTGCCGCCCTATTCGCCCGATGGCACCTATCACGGGACCTCGGCGGCGGTGGAATATACCGTCACCGGAATCGGGGTCGCGCATATCGTGGTGCTGGGTCATTCCAACTGCGGGGGCGTGAAGGGCTGCCACGACATGTGTCGCGGCCATGCGCCCGAGCTGGAAGAAAAGTCCAGCTTCGTCGGCCGCTGGATGGATATCCTGCGTCCCGGTTTCCAGAAGGTCGCCGACCTGCCCGAGGGCGAAATCCTGCGCGCGCTGGAAAAGCAGGCGGTGCTGACCAGTCTTGAGAACCTCTTGACCTTCCCCTTCGTGAAAGCGGCGGTCGAGGATGACCGGCTGACCCTGCACGGGCTGTGGACCGATACCGGCGAGGGCGGGCTTGAACAATATGATCCGCTGCGGCGGGGATTCGTTCCGGTATGACCCGGGCCATGCCTCCGGCTTGTGGCGGGCTGGCCCGCATCCTTCGGTTGAACGCCTGCCGCCTTGGCGATTGTCCTTGTCAGAACTTTCGCAAGACGGTTACCTGCCTGTTACAAATCGTCGTCAGTGAGGGCCCGCATCGGCCCGGCGAGCGGCGGGCCACGAGTCATTCACCTGGGGAGAGATCCAATGACCACCAAACAACTTCTGTGCCTGACGACCAGCCTGGCCATGATGGCCTCGGCAGGTGCCGCGACCGCGCAGTCGCTGGCCGAGATCGAAGAGGCCGCCAAGGCCGAGGGCATGCTGAGCACCATCGCGCTGCCGCATGACTGGTGCGGCTACGGCGGCATCATCGCCGACTTCAAGGCCAAGTATCCCGACATCAAGGTCAATGAACTGAACCCCGATGCCGGTTCGGCGGACGAGATCGAGGCCGTGAAGGCCAACAAGGACAACAAGGGCCCGCAGGCGCCCGACGTTCTGGACGTGGGTCTTGCGTTCGGCCCGGCGGCACAGGCCGAAGGTCTGATCCAGCCCTACAAGGTCGCCGTCTGGGATTCGATCCCCGACGGCATCAAGGATCCCGACGGCCACTGGTATGGCGCCTATTATGGCGTGATGGGCTTTGCCGTGAACAAGGACATGGTCGAGAATGTCCCGCAGGACTGGGCCGACCTTCTGAAGCCGGAATATGCCGGGATGGTGGCGCTGGCCGGTGACCCGCGCGCCTCGAACCAGGCGATCCTCGGCGTTCTGGCCGCCGGCATGGCGACCGGCGCCGCCCCGGGCGAAGAGGCCGGGAAGGCGGGGCTTGAGTTCTTCAAGCAACTGAACGACGCGGGCAACTTCGTCCCCGTGATCGGCAAGGCTGGCACGCTGGCGCAGGGCACCACGCCCATCGTCATCGCCTGGGACTACAATGGCCTCAGCTGGGCCAACACCCTGGCCGGCAACCCGCCGGTCGAGGTGGTGATCCCGCAGTCGGCCGCGCTGGCGGGCGTCTACGTCCAGGCGATCAGCGCCTATGCGCCCCAGCCCAACGCCGCGAAGCTGTGGATGGAGCACATCTTCTCGGACGAAGGCCAGCTTGGCTACATCCGTGGCGGCTGCCAGACCGCCCGCTTCGGCGAACTGGTCGCGGCCGGCAAGGTCCCGCAAGAGCTGCTGGACGCCATGCCCCCGGCCGAAGCCTACAAGGACGCCTACTTCCCCTCGCTGGAAGAAGTCGATGCCAACAAGGTGGCCGTGACCGGCGGCTGGGATGCCGTCGTCGGCGCCAACGTCGAGTGACCTGACACCAGACCTTCGGCCCGCCCCGGCATGACCCGGGGCGGGCCTTTCAGGTGGCCGACAGAGCCGCCGACCAACAGGGGGACCAATGGCTGAAGGACCGATCCGGCGCGCTGGGCGAAGGTTGCCGCTTGAATGGCTGGGAATCCTGCCCTTCGCCATATTTGCCGTCCTGTTCCTGATCCTGCCGACCCTGCGCATCGTGACCGGAGCCTTCCAGGACACGACCGGCGCCTTCACCTTTCAGAACCTGATCGACCTCAACACGCCCTCGATCCGCAATGCCTACTGGACGTCGATCCGCCTCAGCCTGATCACCGCCGCGCTGGGCTGCGCCGTGGGCTTTGCCATGGCCGCCGCGATGGTCTTTGGCGGCTTGCCAAAGGGCGTCCGCTCGCCCCTGATGACCTTTTCCGGCGTCGCCTCGAACTTTGCCGGCGTGCCGCTCGCCTTTGCGTTCATCGCCACGCTGGGCCCCGCCGGGCTGATCACCGTCTGGCTGCGCACCGAGTTTGGCATCAACCTGCGGGCCATGGGCTTCAACCTGCTGTCCTTCTGGGGGCTGGTGGTCACCTATCTCTTCTTCCAGATCCCGCTGATGATCCTGATCATCACCCCCGCGCTGGACGGGCTGAAGCGCGAATGGCGCGAGGCGGCCGAGGTGCTGGGCGCGACCGGCGCGCAATACTGGCGCATGGTGGCGCTGCCGATCCTGTTCCCGTCGCTCCTCGGCACCTTCGCGCTGCTCTTCGCCAATGCCTTCGGCGCGGTGGCCACCGCCTTTGCCCTGACCGGCCCGCAGCTGAACATCGTGCCGATCAAGCTCTTCGCCCAGATCAGGGGCGACGTGCTGGGCAACCCTAACCTCGGCTTTGCGCTGGCCTTCGGGATGATCGTCATCACCGTCATCGCCAACACGCTCTACATCTGGCTGCGCGTCCGGTCCGAGAGGTGGCTGAAATGACCCGCTTCGTCGCCTGGGGCGTCTTCCTTCTCGGCTGCCTCTACTTCCTTCTGCCGCTGATCGGCATGACCGAGTTCAGCCTGAAGATGCGGCGGGGGGAATACTCCTTCGACGCCTACCGCGTGGTCTTCGCCGACCAGCGCTTCTGGGACACGTTCAGCTATTCGCTGATTCTGGCCGGAGCCACCATCCTCGTGGGCGTCTTCCTCGTGGTGCCCACCGCCTACTGGGTGCGGCTGAAACTGCCGCAGGCGCGGCCCTTCGTCGAATTCGTCACGCTTCTGCCCTTGGTCATCCCGGCTATCGTCATCGTCTTTGGCTATATCCGGATGTACAACACCTCTAGCTTCCTGCCGCTGACCGGCTCGGCACTGGGCACCGACATCCTCTTGACCATGGGCTATACGACGCTGGCCTTGCCCTACATGTATCGGTCGGTCGATACCGGCCTGCGCACCATCGACGTCGCCACCCTGACCGAGGCCGCGCAAAGCCTTGGCGCGGGCTGGATCACTATCCTGGGCCGGATCATCCTGCCGAACGTGATGATCGCGGTCCTGTCGGGCGCTTTCCTGACACTGGCCATCGTCATGGGCGAATTCACCATGGCCGCCCTTCTGAACCGCCCGGCCTTCGGGCCCTACATGCAGCTGATCGGCGCCAACCGCGCCTATGAACCGCCCGCACTGGCCGTGATCGCCTTTGCCCTGACCTGGGGCTGCATGGGGCTGATGCAGCTGGTCGCCCGTCTTGCCAAACATGAAAGAGCCAAGGCCTGATGTCCTTCCTGACCCTCGCTCATCTGGAAAAAAGCTTCGGCACGAACCGCGTGGTGAAGGATTTCAGCCTGCCCGTCGAAAAGGGCGAGTTCATCTCGCTCCTCGGTCCCTCGGGCTGCGGCAAGACCACGGTCCTGCGCATGATCGCGGGGTTCGAACAGCCGACCTCGGGCTCGATCACCATCGACGGGCAAGAGGTGACGGGCCTGCGCGCCAATGCCCGCAACATCGGCATGATGTTCCAGGCCTATGCGCTGTTTCCCAACATGACCGTGGCCGAGAACGTGGCCTTCGGGCTGAAGGTCAAGGGCGTGCCCAAGGCCGAACGCGCCCAGCGCGTGACCGAGATGCTGGCCCTGATCGGCCTGCCGGAACTTGGTGGCCGCTTCCCCTTCCAGCTTTCGGGCGGCCAGCAGCAGCGGGTGGCCCTTGCGCGCGCGCTGGCCCCGAAGCCGCGCGTTCTTCTCTTGGACGAACCCCTGTCGGCGCTGGACGCCAAGGTGCGCGTCAGCTTGCGCAACCAGATCCGCGAGATTCAGCAGGACCTTGGCATCACCACGATCTTCGTCACCCATGACCAGGAGGAGGCGATGAGCATCTCCGACCGGATCGTGGTGATGAACGCCGGCATCGCCGACCAGATCGGAACCCCTTTCGAAATCTACAACCGCCCGACCACCCGCTTCGTCGCCAACTTCGTTGGCACGCTGAACACCTTCGAGGTCACCGTCGACGACCCGGCGGCAGGCAAGGTCCGTCTGGGCGGAGAGGTCCTGACCCTTCCCGCCGCGCTTTCCGCCGCGAAGGGTGCCACCCAGTCCATCGCCCTGCGGCCCGAGGCGCTGCGGCTCGGGCGCGAACCCGGCTATGAGACCGTGATCCCCGGCACCATCGAGGATGTGCATTTCATGGGCTCGATCATCCGGCTGCGGGCGGCGGTCGCCGGGGAAAGCGTTGTCCTTGACACCTTCAACCGCGCCGACCAGCCGCCGCCGGTTCCGGGCACGGGCATCGAGATCAGCCTCTCCGGCAAGGATGCCATCCTGCTTGACGGCTAGGGCCCGTTCCACCCGATCATCGGCAAGGGCCGTTGCACCGCCGCCGCCCGCGTGCCACCCATCTGCCAGGGGGGCAGGATGAAGCAGCGCAGCCGGATCTCGGTGCAGCAGACCCAGCGCATGGCGCTGACGACGACGCTTGCCGCCTCGATCCGCCTTCTGCGCGCCGATGCGGCCGGCCTTGCCCGCTATCTTGAGGAACAGGCCGCCGAGAACCCGGCCCTTGTCCTGTCCAGACCAGCACCGGGCGACTGGACACCCCGCTGGAAGTCGGCCCTCGGGACGGGGGGCGATCTGCCGGAACAGGCTGCGGCCGCCCCCAGCCTGATCGGACACGCGCTGGCAATCGTCGAGACCCTGCGACTGACCGCGCCACAGGCCCGACTGGCCGAAGCCCTTGTCGAGGCGCTGGAACCCTCGGGCTGGATCGGTCGCCCGCTGTCCGCCATCGCCGAAGAGACCGGCTCCGGGATGGCAGAGGCCGAGGCCGTGCTGCAAAAGCTGCAGCTTCGCGCCGAGCCGACGGGTCTCTTTGCCCGAAATCTGGCAGAGTGCCTCCGGCTTCAGGCCCGTGACGCGGGCGAGCTTGACCCGCCCATGGCCGCCGTGCTCGACCGGCTGGACCTTGTGGCGCGGGGCGACATCGACCGTCTCGCGCGCGAAGCAGCCGTGGACCCCGCCACGATCCGCGCCCGGATCGGCATCCTGCGTGGCTATGACCCGAAACCCGGCGCGGGGTTCGAAGCCATCGCCGCCCCGGTGCGCGAACCGGACCTGATCGCCGAAAAGGGCAAGGCTGGCTGGACCATATCGCTCAACCGTTCGGCCCTGCCCACCGTGACGGTCGCCGAGGGGCGCGGCAAGGGTCGTGCCGAGGCGCGGGCGCTGGCCCGGATGATCGAGGGCCGGAACACCACGCTTCTGGCCGTCGGGCAGGAAATCATGGCGCGGCAAGTGGCGGCGCTGGACCATGGCCCGGGGGCGCTGGCGCCGATGACCATGGCCGAGGTGGCCGAGGCGCTGAACCTGCACGAAAGCACCGTCAGCCGCATCGTCGCAGGCACTGCCGTTGACACCCCGCGCGGCACCTGGTGGCTGCGGGCGCTTTTCACCGGGGCCCCGCGCGACGGCGGCCCGGCGGCAGGGGCGCTCCGCGACCGGCTGGCCCGGCTGATCGCGGCCGAAGACCCGGCGCATCCCCTGTCGGACGAAGCCCTTGCCCAGATGCTGGCCGAGGGCGGCGCCCCGATCGCCCGGCGCACCGTTGCCAAATATCGCGCCATGCTGAACCTTCCCCCCGCCCATCGCCGCCGCCAGCGCCACTGATGTCGTTTCCGGGGCTGACATCCCCGCCCTTCTGCCCTAGCTGCCGGGAAACGGGACCAGACAGGGACGATCATGGCCATCTTTCTGGGTGTCGATACCGGGGGCACCTATACCGACGCGGTGATCCTTGACGATGCAACGAACCGCATCCTGGGCAAGGCGAAGGCGCTGACCAGCCGCCACGATCTGGCCGTCGGCATCGGTCAGGCCGTCGATGCCGCCATCGCCGCTGCCGGGGTCACGCCCGGGGATGTGGCGTTGGTGTCGCTGTCCACCACGCTGGCCACCAACGCGCTGGTCGAAGGGCAGGGCGCCCGCGTCGCGCTGGTCTTCATCGGCTTCGACGACAGCGATCTTGCCCGCGGTGGCCTGACCGAGGCCTTGAAGGGCGACCAGGTGGTCAAGCTGCCCGGCGGGCACACCCATGCCGGCACCGAGGCCGAGCCCCTCGACCTCTCCCTGCTGGAGCTGATGGTGCGCGACCTCGGCGACGAGGTCTCGGGCTTTGCCGTGGCCTCGCAGTTCGCCACCCGCAACCCCGCGCATGAAATCGCCGCGCGTGACCTGATCCGCCGCGTGACCGGGCGGCCCGTCACTTGCAGCCACGAGCTTTCCGCCAATCTCAACGGCCCGAAGCGCGCGCTGACCGCCGTGCTGAACGCCCGGCTGATCGGCATGATCGACCGCCTGGTCGCCGCCTGCGAACGGCATCTGGCGCAAGTGGGCATCGACGCGCCCTTGATGGTCGTGCGCGGCGACGGCGCGCTGATTTCCGCCGCCATGGTGCGCGAACGCCCGATCGAGACGATCCTGAGTGGCCCCGCCGCCAGCATCGTCGGCGCGCGCTGGCTGACCGGGGCATCCGACGCGCTGGTGTCGGACATCGGCGGCACCACGACCGATGTGGCCCTCCTCCGCGACGGCCTGCCCGAGATCGACCCCCAGGGCGCCCGCGTCGGCGGCTTTCGCACCATGGTCGAGGCGGTGGCGATGCGCACCACCGGTCTTGGCGGCGACAGCGAGCTGCATCTGGTCACCGAAGGGCTGAAGGGCGGGTTGCGCCTTGGCCCCCGGCGGCTGATGCCGGTGTCGCTTCTGGCGGTGGACCACGGCCCCATGGTCCACGCCGCGCTCGACCGTTGGCTCTCGTCCGAGGCGGTGGGCGAGATGGACGGCCGCTTCGTCGTGCCGATGTCCGGCCAGCGCGGCGGCCTGAACGCCCGCGATCTGGCCGTGCTGGACCGGATCATCCAGCCGATGCCGATGGCGCAGGCGCTCACCTCGCGGCTGGAGGTCGCGGCGCTGGAACGGCTGGTCGCGCGCGGGCTGGTGATGCTGTCGGGGGTGACGCCTTCCGATGCCAGCCACGTCCTCGGGCGGCTGGACACATGGGACCGCGCCGCCGCCGAAAAGGCCCTGCGACTGATGGCACGTCGCCGGACCGGGGCGGGGGAGCGCTTTGCCGAAGGCCCCGAGGCCCTCGCGCAAGCCGTGGTGGACCAGTTGACCCGGCAGACCGTCGACTGCCTTCTGGACGCGGCCTTCGGCGAAGACCCGGCCTTTGTGGGCGAGCCGCCCGGGTCGCTTGCCAGCCATGTCCTCACGCATCGCGGCATGGACCGGCACAAGGGCGTGGTCGAGGTCAGCCTGCGCCTCGGCGTGCCGGTGATCGGCCTTGGCGCCTCGGCCCCGTCCTACTACGGCGCGGTGGGGGACAGGCTGGGCTGCCAGATGATCCTGCCCGACCATGCCGGGGTCGCCAATGCCATCGGCGCGGTGGCCGGTCAGGTCAGCCAGCGGGCGACCGGCCTTGTCTCCTCCCCTGCCGAGGGGCGCTTTGTCGCCCATCTGGCCAGCGGGCTGGAAAGCCATGCCACCGCCGAAGCCGCCCTGCAGGCGGTCGAGGCGGCGATGGTGGCCGAAGCCTCCGACCGTGCCCGGCAGGCCGGCGCCGTTGACCTGCGCGTGACCGTTGACCGCGCGGTGAAAGAGGTGGAGATCGAGGGCCGCTTGATGTTCATCGAGGCAAAGGTCACCGCCACCGCTTCGGGCCGCCCCCGCGTCGCCCGTTCCGCCTGACGACAGGAGGCCTGCCATGCCCAAGCCCCAGACCCCGATCGAGGCCTTCCTCGCCCCGCTCGCCCGACACGCCAGAAGGCAGCCCGACCTTGAAGGACTGGTCTTCTGGGGCGGCGCCGACGGCTGGTACGCAAGCCCCTCCGAAACGCTCGAGGCCGAAGAGATCGCCTTTTACGCCGAGGGGCTGTTGCTGGACGGGTTCCGCATGCACTGGGCGCTCATGGCGCTGGCCGAGGCTCCGGAGCGCCCGGACCATCTCCGCCTCTGCTTCTGGCAGGACGATAGCCCGGCCCCGGCCCTCCCCCAAGGCTGGGTCGCGCTGGAATCAGCCGTCTGGAGTGGCGCCTGAAAGGGCCACCGATGCGGCATCCCGCCCATTTTTCTTGCTGCACTGCAGAAAACCGCCCTTGAAACAGGCAAAAGCAGAGGGGCGCCCACGAAACGGGCAGTTCCGATTGCCGTAAGGGGAACCGTGACCTTTGCTGACCCCGCACGGCCCATCCGGGGCCGGGGTGTGCGGTGGCGACAGGTCTTGGCGGACGTCACCACCGCACGGGTGCAACAGGGTTGCCGTCCGAATATGGGCCCGCTTCCACGAAAGGGAAGGGCCAGAGGCGGCAGAGGAACAGGGGATCACGACATGAAACTTACGCGCCGCACGCTTTTGTCCAGCGCAGCCGCTGCCGCCGCAATGACGATGCCACGCCTCGCCTTCGCTCAAGGAGAGACGATCAAGGTCGGCGTCCTGCATTCGCTGTCGGGCACGATGGCGATTTCGGAAACCACGCTGAAAGACACCATGCTGATGCTGATCGAGGCGCAGAACGCCAAGGGCGGTCTCCTCGGCAAGCAGTTGGAAGCCGTGGTCGTCGATCCGGCCTCCGATTGGCCGCTCTTCGCCGAAAAGGCGCGCGAGCTGCTGACCGTCTCCAACGTCGACGTGATGTTCGGCTGCTGGACCTCCGTTTCCCGCAAATCCGTGCTGCCGGTGATCGAAGAGCTGAACGGCCTTCTCTTCTACCCCGTCCAGTACGAAGGCGAGGAAAGCTCGAAGAACGTCTTCTACACCGGCGCTGCCCCGAACCAGCAGGCAATCCCGGCGGTGGACTACTACCTGGAGGAACTGGGCGTCGAGAAATTCGCCCTGCTCGGCACCGACTATGTCTACCCGCGCACCACGAACAACATCCTGGAAAGCTACCTGAAGTCGAAGGGCATCGCGGCCGAAGACATCTTCGTCAACTACACCCCCTTCGGCCATTCCGACTGGTCCAAGATCGTGGGCGACGTGGTGGCCCTGGGCGCCGACGGCAAGAAGGTCGGCGTCATCTCCACCATCAACGGCGATGCGAACATCGGCTTTTACAAGGAACTGGCCGCCGCCGGCGTTTCGGCCGATGACATCCCGGTCGTCGCCTTCTCGGTGGGCGAAGAGGAGTTGTCGGGCCTCGACACCTCGAACCTCGTCGGCCACCTTGCCGCCTGGAACTACTTCATGTCGGCCGACACCCCGGAAAACGCCGAATTCATCGCCGCCTGGAAGGCCTTCATCAAGGACGACAAGCGCGTGACGAACGACCCGATGGAAGCCCATTACATCGGCTTCAACATGTGGGTGAACGCGGTGACCGAGGCGGGCACGACCGATGTCGACGCCGTGCGCGAAAAGATGTGGGGCCAGAAGTTCCCGAACCTGACCGGCGGCATGGCCGAGATGCTGCCGAACCACCATCTGACGAAGCCCGTCCTGATCGGCGAGATCCGCGCCGATGGCCAGTTCGACATCATCAGCCAGACCGACCCGGTCCCCGGCGATGCCTGGACCGACTTCCTCCCGGAATCGGCGGTGCTGGAGGCCAACTGGAAGGATCTGGAGTGCGGCATGTACAACACCCAGACCTCGACCTGCGTGCAGATCAAGTCGAACTACTGAGCTGACGAACCGCAAGACGGCGGGGCAAGGCGCTTCCCCTCCCCCTGGCGGGGAGGGGATGGGGGTGGGGGGCTCCCGTCCTCCCGAAGGCCCCCCGCTAGCCCCCCTCCCTCTCCCTCCCCCACAAAGGGGGGAGGGAAGCGCCCCATCCCGGCTGCGGCTTCGCTGCCCTATGGTTGAAAGTCCCATGCGCCTGACCGTCTTCCTTTTCGCGGCCGCCCTCTGGCTTCTGCCCGGCCTCGCGCTTGCCCAGTCGGCCGCCGAGATCATCGCCGAGAACCGCGACCAGATCGAAAAGCCCTCGCGCCAGACCATCGGCCCGGTGATCGCTGCCCTGGCCGCCAGCGGCGACCCGATGGCCGACGATATCCTCTCGGCCTGGGAGGACCGCCGCCTGGTGATCCGCAAATCCGACGGCGAGATGTTCATCGCCCGCCCCGAGGGCGGCGACTTCGCCCTCACCGCGCTGAATGGCTCCCCAGCCGGAACCGCCCCGAAATCCGACGTCACCGAGCTCAAGCCCAACGCCGGGGTCCGCGGCCTGATCTCGGCCGCGCTGGTGCAGTTCACCCTGACCGATCCCGACCCCGCCCGCCGTGCTGCCGCCCTCACCTCCATCGCCCGCGACCCGTCGGCGGAGACGCTGGAACCGCTGCGCGCCTCTCTCGCCACCGAAACCGACCCCGCGCTGAAGGCGCAGAAGGAACGGCTCGAACGCTTCCTCACCCTGCGCTTCGACCCCGACAGCGCCGCCCGGGTGGCTGCGATCGAGGCACTGGGCTCCGACATCTCGCTGGACGTCCGTGGCGCGCTGAACCCGCTTCTCGCCACCACCCGCGTGGCCAGCGTCGAGCCGCCACCGGGCAACATCGCCCGCAAGCTGACCCCCGGCCGCGACCTGCCCGAGGCCGAGGCCTACGCGCTTCTCGTCGCCGCAGGCCTCGCCCCCGCCCGCCTGACCCGCGAAGACCAGCGCCGCGCCCTGACGGCCAATATCGCGGACGGCAGCGTTGGCGGTGTCCCGCTTGCCGACCTCAACCGGCAAGAGGCCCGCGACCGCGCCTATACCGCGCTGGAGGCTTCGGGCGCCGTCCCCATGGCCGCCACGGACGACGAGGCCGCCGCCGCGCTGGCCGCGCATCAGTTCCATGATGTCTATCTTGAGCCCGACCCCGCCGTCACCGCCGCCGCCCGTGCCGCGCTGACCAGCATCGACCGCAAGGTCGCCGCCATGCAGGCCGCCGACCTTGGCCTCGATGCGCTGTCGCTGGCTGCGATCTACTTTCTCGCCGCCATTGGCCTTGCCATCACCTTCGGCGTGATGGGCGTGATCAACATGGCGCATGGCGAGTTCATCACCATCGGCGCCTACACCGGCTTTGTCGTGCAGCTTTTCGTGCCCGACTACACGCTCTCCATCCTTATCGCGCTGCCCCTGGCCTTCGCCGTCACCTTCGGCGCGGGCGTGGCGATGGAGCGTCTGGTGATCCGCCACCTCTACAAACGCCCGCTTGAGACGCTCTTGGCGACTTTCGGCATCTCCATCGCGCTGCAACAGATCCTGAAGAACGTCTTCGGCACCCAGGCCCGCCCCCTGACCGCGCCGGGCTGGCTCGACGGCTCGCTCACCTTCAACGACGTCGTCTCGATCAGCTACATCCGCATCGCCATCTTCGTGCTGGCGCTGATCTTCCTGGCCTTCTTCCTCTACCTGATGAAGCGCACCCGACTGGGGCTTGAGGTCCGCGCCGTCACGCAAAACCCCGCGATGGCCGCCTCCATGGGCATCAACCCCGACCGGATCAACATGCTGACCTTCGGCCTCGGCTCCGGCATCGCGGGCATCGCCGGCGTCGCCATCGGGCTTTACGCCAAGGTCACGTCCGAAATGGGCGCCGATTACATCGTCCAGTCCTTCATGACCGTGGTCGTCGGCGGCGTCGGCAATGTTTGGGGCACCCTCGCAGGTGCCACGATGATCGGGTCCTTGCAAAAGGTGATCGAGTTCCTGAACCCCTCGAACACCCTTGCCGCCCAGACCTACATGATCCTCTTCATCATCCTCTTCATCCAGTTCCGCCCAAGGGGGATCATCGCCCTCCGCGGCCGCGCGGCAGGAGACTGACCCATGGCCATTTTCCTGACAGCCAGACTGGGGCACCTCCCCTCCCCCGCGTGGGGAGGGGATGGGGGTGGGGGGCCGCCTGAAGCCCCGCGCCCCGCGCCCGAGGCAAGTCCCCCCTCCCCATCCCTCCCCCACAGAGGGGGGAGGGAGGCACCCAGCCTTCCCACGGTGGCCCGATGACCCCCAGCTTCTTCGCCCGCAACCCCTCGGCGCTGATCTTCATCGCCGTCCTCGCGCTCTTCACCCTCGCCGTGACGCTCATGTCCGAGGCCTTCGGCGCGGGCCTCATCTCCACCTCCTTCGTCAAGACCCTGGGCAAGACGCTCTGCCTCTGCCTCGTCGCGCTGGCGATGGACCTGATCTGGGGCTACGCGGGTATCCTCTCCCTCGGCCACATGGCCTTCTTTGCCCTCGGCGGCTACATGATCGGCATGTGGCTGATGTATGCCCGGACCGAGGAAATCGTGGTCACGGCGCTGGCCCAGGGCGGATTGCCCGCCACGCCCGAGGAAATATCCCAAGGCATCGCCACCCAGATCTTCGGCGTCGTCGGCTCTTCCGAGCTTCCGGCGATCTGGGCCTTCGCCCATTCGCTGCCGCTGCAACTGATGCTGGCCCTCGCCGTCCCCGGCACGCTGGCCCTGGTCTTCGGCTGGCTCGCCTTCCGCAGCCGCGTCACCGGCGTCTATCTCTCGATCCTGACCCAAGCCATGACCCTGGCCCTCGCGCTTTACCTCTTCCAGAACGACTCCGGGCTCCGCGGCAACAACGGCCTCTCAGGCCTGCAAAACCTGCCCGGTCTTGCCGGCACCTCGCAGGACCTGATCTCGATCTGGTTCTTCTGGGCCTCGGCCCTTGCCCTTGCCCTCGCCTACCTCACCCTCACCTGGGTCGTCTCGGGCAAGTTCGGCAGCGTGATCCGCGCGATCCGGGATGACGAGGCGCGGGTGCGCTTCCTTGGCTACCCGGTCGAGATCTACAAGCTCTTCCTCTTCACCCTCACCGCCCTCATCGCCGCGCTGGCGGGCGTCCTCTACTACCCGCAGGCCGGCATCATCAACCCGGCGGAGCTTGCCCCCATCGCGTCGATCTACCTTGCCGTCTGGGTCGCCATCGGGGGCCGGGGCCGGCTCTACGGCGCGGTCATCGGCGCGGCCTTCGTCTCGCTCCTCTCCTCACTCTTCACCTCGGGCCGTCTCCCGAACATCTCCCTCGGGCCCGTCTCGCTCAACTGGGTGGACTGGTGGTTGGTGATCCTCGGCCTTGCCTTCGTCGCCGTCACCCTCTTCGCGCCGAAGGGCATCGGCGGGCTTTTCGACCGGTTCCAGCGCATCGCCACCCCCGACCGCAAGGGCGCCCCCCTCGGCCCCGATGACGGCAGCCTTCAGGAACAGGAGGCGCAAAAGTGACCACGCTTCTCGAAGTCTCCGGCATCTCTGTCACCTTCGACGGCTTCCGGGCGATCAACAACCTCTCCTTCTCCATCGGAACGGCGGAACTGCGCGCCATCATCGGGCCGAACGGCGCGGGCAAGACCACCTTCATGGACATCGTCACCGGCAAGACGAAACCCGACGCGGGCGAAGTCACCTTCGGCGAACACCCGCGCTCCCTTCTCGGCATGAACGAGGCGCAGATCGCCCGCGCCGGGGTGGGCCGCAAGTTCCAGCGCCCCACGGTCTTCGAGGATCAGACGGTCGAGGCGAACCTGATCCTCGCGCTCAAGGCCAACCGCAGCCCCTGGGCGGTGCTCTTCTGGCGCCCGAAACCCGCCGACCTCGCCCGCGTCAGGGAACTGGCCGAAGAGGTCGGCCTTGGCGACCAGCTTCACCGCAAATCCGGCGAGCTTTCCCACGGGCAGAAGCAATGGCTGGAAATCGGCATGCTTCTGGCGCAGGAACCGCGCCTTCTTCTGGTGGACGAACCCGCCGCCGGGATGACGCCCGCTGAACGCGAACACACCACCGACCTTCTGGTCAGCCTTGCGAAGACCCGCGCCGTAGTGGTGGTGGAGCATGACATGGAATTCATCCGCCGCCTGAACTGCCGCGTCACCGTCCTGCATGAAGGCTCCGTCCTCGCCGAAGGTTCGCTCGATCACGTCACCCGCGATCCGCAAGTGATCGCCGTCTATCTGGGGCGCGGCTGATGCTTTCCACCCAAGGACTTACCCTTCACTACGGCGGCAGCCAGATCCTTTACGGCATCGACTTCGAGGCCCGCGCAGGCGAGGTGACCTGCATCATGGGGCCGAACGGGGTGGGCAAGACCTCGTTCCTCAAGGCGCTGGCCGGAACCCATCCCCGCTCGGGCGGCAGCGTCACCCTTGCGGATGAGACCCTGCCGATCTCCCGCCCGCAGGACATGGCTCGCCTTGGGCTTTCGGTCGTGCCGCAGGGCCGGATGATCTTTCCCCTGCTGACCGTCCGCGAAAACCTGGAAACCGCCTTCGCCGTCCTGCCACGCGCTCAGCACCAGATCTCGGATGAGGTCTTCACCCTCTTCCCGATCCTGAAAAGCTTCCTCAACCGGCGCGGCGGCGATCTTTCGGGCGGCCAGCAGCAGCAGCTTGCCATCGCCCGCGCGCTCATCATGCAGCCCAAGGTCCTGCTTCTGGACGAACCGACCGAGGGCATCCAGCCCAACATCATCCAGCAGATCGGCGAGGTGATCGACTACCTGAAAGCCAAGGGCACGATGGCCGTGATCCTCGTTGAACAATACTTCGACTTCGCCTGGGCCCGCGCCGATCAGGTCTATGTCTTCCGCCGTGGCGCCGTCGCGCTGGAAGGCCGCAAGGACGCGCTCGACCGCGACACCCTGCACCGCGAGGTCTCGGTCTGAGTCGCCGTCATGGTTAACGTTGCGTGCCGGGGACGTGCGTAGAGACAAAAGGAAGACAGAAGGAAGACGGGATAAAGACGGCTTTGTCCCCGTCGTTCCGGCCAGTTAAGGCAGCGTCCCGAAGGGCTTGGGCCGCAAAGCTCCACCTCAGGCAAAAAAATGCGCCGCCTGTTGCATTAACCCATCCTCAACCAGCCCAATCCCGCGCTAGGGTGACCTCCCGTCCAACCAGGAACCCCACCGATGCGCGTGCTTTACGACCCCGAACCCCGGACCACCGACGACATCTTCTCAGCCGAGGAACTGGCCGATTTCCGCGCCCGGTATCAGGTCACCGAATGGCAGAGCGAGGACCGCGACGCCTTCTACAACCGGCACCTTCCCGACACCGAAATCCTGATCTCGCAACAGCCGATGGATGCGGCGCGTCTGGTCAAGGCCCCGAAACTCAAGGCGATTTTCAACGTCGAGACCAATTTCCTGCCGAACATCGACTATGAGGAATGCTTCCGCCGCGGCATCCATGTGCTGGCACCGGGCGCGGTCTTCGCTGCCCCGGTGGCGGAAATGGCACTGGGCATGGCGCTGTCGCTGGCCCGAAACATCCACGGCGAACACGCCGCCTTCCTGCGGGGTCAGGAGCAATGGCTCTTCGACGGCAACCGCGAATCCGAGCTTCTGGCAGGCTCCACCGTCGGCATCATCGGCTTCGGCGACCTCGGCCGCGCCCTTCACCGCCTGCTTACCCCCTTCGGCTGCCGGGTCCAGGCCCATGACCCCTTGCTGCCCGACGGCCATCTGAAACGCCTGGGGGTAGAGCCGGTAACCTTCGATAACCTGATGAAAAATAACCGTTTCATCTTCGTCATGGCCGCCATCACCACGGCAAACAGGGGCCTGATCGACGCCCGCGCCCTGGCGCTGATGCAGCCCGGCGCGATGCTTCTTCTGATGTCCCGCGCCGCCGCCGCCGACTTCCCGGCCCTGACCGCCGCCGCCGCCTCGGGCCGCATCCGGGTGGCAACCGATGTCTTCCCGGTGGAACCGCTGCCCCAGGACGACCCGATCCGCCAGACGCCCAACATGCTCTTCTCGCCCCACCGGGCCGGGGCGCTGACCTTTGCGCTCAGGGAAATCGGAACGCGCGTTCTGGAGGATATGGCCCTTGTTTCCAAAGGCTTGCCGCCCGTCGCCTGCCGCCGTGCGGAACGCGAAACCGTCGCGATGATGCGCTCAAAGCCGGTGGATCGGTCCTGACGAAAGGCTCGTCGATGACTTCGTCACTCCTCGCCCCTGACGAGAAGACGAAGCCGCAGGAGGAGGCCCTCCGCTAAAGCCGCGACAGCACCAACCCGCCCAGCACCATCCCCGCCGCCGCGATGCGCGCAGGCGTGATCTCGCGCACCGCCATGCCCAGCGCGCCGGTCGCGTCGATCACCAGCGCTGCCGCCATCTGGCCAAAAACCAAGGCTGCGACAAGGGTTACCACCCCCAGCGAGGCCACGCCCCAGACCGCCGCGAAGACATACCAGGCCCCGAGGAACCCGCCCAGAAGCGTCCAGAAGGGCACCGAGGACAGCTTCAGATAGGCCCCGCCCTGCCCCTGCATAAGCGACACCGCGAACAGCACCAGGAACCCCACGCCAAAGGACACCGCCGCCGCCGGCACCGCCCCGCCAAGCCCGCGCCCCAGCGCCGCGTTGATCGGCGCCTGCACCGCAATCGCCATCCCGCCCAGCGCCACCGCCGCCACTGCCCACCACATGCCTGCCTCCTTCGCTGTCCCCGACAGGCAACCATGCCCGACCGGCAATCACAACCTGCCGATCTGCACGCTTGCCCTGCGCCCCGGAATCCGCAGACTGGCCCGGCACCTTCCTTTCTGCTGAAATATCCCACGGGGGTCCGGGGGTGTGAAACCCCCGGGGCCAGTCACAGAAAACCACGCATGGCCTTTACGCTTCGCCAGCTGCAATTCTTCGTCGCCGCCGCAGAGGCAGGCTCGGTTTCCGGCGCCGCGCGGGCCTTGTCGATCAGCCAGTCCTCGGTGACCGAAGCCATCCGCAGCCTGGAAGACGACCTTGGCGTTACCCTCTTCGAAAGGCAGGCACGGGGGCTGATGATCACCCACAAGGGCTCGGCTTTCCTGCGCCATGCCCGCAAGATCCTTTCCGATGTATCTGCGGCCAGAACGGCCTTTCAGCAAGAGGCCGAGGCCGCGACCGGGCGGCTGTCGCTGGGCGTCACCAGCCTGGTCGCGGGCTATGTGCTCTCGGATGTGCTGGCCCGCTATCGCCGTGCCTTCCCGCAGATCGAACTGAACGTCATCGAGGATAATGGCGACTACCTTCAGCATCTTCTGATCGGGGGCGAGCTTGACGTGGCCGTTCTCTTGACCTCTTCGGTCAAGGACCGGCTGGCATTGAACGTCGAAACCCTGCTCGTCTCGCCCTACCGGCTCTGGCTGCCTTTGGGGCACCCGCTCGCCCAGCAGGAATCGATCACGCTGGAAGAACTGGCCGGCCAGCCGCTGATCCAGTTGATGGTGGACGAGATCGAGGAATCCACCCGTAGTCTGACCGCCGCCCTGCCGGTGAAACCCCAGATCACCTTCCGCACCCGCAGCGTCGAGGCGGTCCGCTCCCTCGTTGCCACCGGCGCAGGTCTCGCCATCCTGCCCAGCCTTGTCTATCGTCCCTGGTCGCTGGAAGGCGACCGCATCGATATCCGCGATGTTTCCGGCGACCTGCCCACGGTTCAGGTCGGCCTCGCCTGGCGCAAGGGCGCCCCATTGAGCGCCCCGGCCTTCAACTTTGTCCGCTCGGCCCAGATCGCACGCACGGGAGGTGCCCCATGAAAATCGTCCTTCACCTTGGACAGGCCAAGACCGGCACGACAGCCCTGCAAGAGTCACTGTCTGCCGCAGCAGGGCACCTTCGGGCGCGCAAGGTTCTTTACCCCGATTTCGGCCATCGCTATGTCGCCCATCACCTGCTGGTCGCACTTTGCGGAGACCCGAGCAGCATGCCGCGCTGGGAAGTTGACAAGCTGGGCGGACCAGAAGGAACACGGGCGGCTGCCCGGTCGGCCTGGAAAACCATGCTGGAAGACATTCGGCGCGATCCGCCCGAACTGCTTGTTCTGTCCAGCGAGTACCTACTCCCAAGGCTCGACACAGACGCTATTCGACATCTTGCCCGGCTGCTGTCGGATCTGTCCAGCGACATCACGCCGGTGATGTATGTGCGCCATCCCGTCGATCATTTCAGGTCAAACACGCAGCAAAGTCTGAAGAACAGCGATTGCCGCCGCCTTCCTGGCAACAGCTTCCTGATACAGGCTGCCAACGACATGGAGGCCGCCTTTGGCCGAAAGCTCGAATATCTGGCCTTTGACCGAACCCTGCTGCATGGCGGAGACATCATCCACGACTTCGCCGTCCGCTTCCTCGCCCCCCGGGTCACTCCGGATGAGCTGCCGCCCCAGGTCTCCAATGAAAGCCTGTCGGCCGAAGCGCTGATGCTGATGGTCGAGCTTCGCGCCCAGGCCGGCGGAACCTACGAAGCCTCGCGCCGCGTCGCGACATTGAAATCACGGATCGTGGCGCTCGATCGCAACGATCCCCCGGCCCGGCCCCTGACCCTGTTGCCCGAGGTGGCCGAAGTTGCCCTGCGCAAAGCCACCTTTCACCGCTGGCTGGCCGAGACGGGTCGGCTGCATCTGCCCGGGCTCGACTACGCGAAGATCGACGACGTCAGCACCCCGGCCTGGATCAGGGAGGCTCCGGCCCACACCCTGTTTTTGCATGATCCGGACCGTCTGGCCCGATTGCGCACAGCGATTGGCCCGGATCCGTTCACCAAATCCAAAGACAAGCGTCCGGCCAAGCCATCGGAAAAACCGAAACCTCGCTTCCAAGATATGTTATTGCGATTCCTGCTCCGTAAACTAGCCTCAAGTCAGGACCGGAACACCGGCGCTGTGCCGAGTCGGGAAAGCCCGCCTCGGCGCTCATCACAGGGAGATCGCAATGAAGACAACTCGATTGATGGCAACCTCGATTCTGGCCCTCGCAACCGGCCTTAGCCCCGTGCTGGCCCAGGTCAGCGCCATCGGTGCCCCCGAGGGCCAGGTGAACATCGTTGCCTGGCCCGGCTACATCGAGCGCGGCGAGACGATGAAGGAATTCGACTGGGTGACCTCGTTCGAAGAAGCCACCGGCTGCAAGGTGAACGTCAAGACCGCCAACACCTCCGACGAGATGGTGGCCCTGATGAACGAAGGCGCCGTGCAGATCGCCAGCGCGCTGGCCATCATCGGCCTCGTGCTGCTGCAGCAGGGCAAGGGCGCCGACATGGGCGCGAGCTTTGGCGCCGGCGCCTCCGGTACGCTGTTCGGCGCCACCGGCAGCGCCAACGCGCTGTCCCGCACGACGGCCATCGTCGCGACGATCTTCTTCATCTGCACGCTGGCGCTGGCCAATTTCGCGACCAATCGCCCGACCGGTGCCGGCAGCGACGGCCTGCTCGAAGGCGCGCCTGCGGCCTCGGCGCCTGCGGCTTCTATGCCGGTGACCGGTGCGGCGGCCATCCCCGGCGCGGCGCCGGTGGCCGCGACGGCAGAAACTCCAGCGTCGGCCGCTTCGCAGCCGTAAATACAGCAGATTTTCGCTATAGAATCTTGGGCTGTTCCGAGGCGCAATCCTCAAGCCACTCGGAGCCCAAGCAACAAAGCGGTCGTGGTGAAATTGGTAGACACGCTATCTTGAGGGGGTAGTGGCGAAAGCTGTGCGAGTTCGAGTCTCGCCGACCGCACCAATATCTTCGGGGCTTCGGCCCCAGCCTCGTCAAACGGGCGCAATGCAAGGCGAATCCATCGCACGCAACGCGCCCGTTGTCGTTTCTGCCTCTTGTTGCAGCGCAAACTTTTGCGAGGGTGCTGCGCATAAGATGCCGGGTCTTCCGCCCGGCTTGCCTAGACCATGAATCTGGAACAGTACCTCCCGGTCCTCCTCTTCATCCTGGTCGGCGTCGCCGTCGGCGTCATCCCCCAAGTCCTTGGCGCCCTGCTCGGTCCGCACAAGCCGGACGCGGCGAAAAACTCCCCTTACGAATGCGGCTTCGAGGCCTTCGAAGACGCGCGCATGAAGTTCGATGTCCGCTACTACCTGGTGGCCATCCTCTTCATCCTTTTTGACCTGGAAATCGCGTTCCTGTTCCCCTGGGCGGTGTCCCTGGCGGAAATCGGTCCGACTGGTTTCTGGGCCATGATGGTTTTCCTCGGCATCCTCGTCGTCGGCTTTGCCTACGAGTGGAAAAAGGGCGCTCTCGATTGGGAATGATGAGCCCCTCGTCCAACGAATACGTTGGCCGATCCCCCGAGGGGATGCGGGCCGACTTGGGAGCGGCCCGGCGTTCGGCCCGCTCGCGCTAAGAAGGTTGGTGTACTGCTATGGGTATTGAAGGCGTTCTCAAGGAAGGCTTTGTCACCACCTCGGTCGACAAGCTGATCAACTGGTCCAAGACCGGTTCGCTGTGGCCGATGACCTTTGGTCTGGCCTGCTGTGCGGTGGAGATGATGCACGCCGGTGCGGCGCGCTATGACATCGACCGCTTCGGCATGTTGTTCCGGCCGAGCCCGCGGCAGTCCGATCTGATGATCGTCGCCGGCACGCTGTGCAACAAGATGGCGCCGGCGCTGCGCAAGGTCTACGACCAGATGGCCGAGCCGCGCTGGGTGCTGTCGATGGGCAGCTGCGCGAACGGCGGCGGCTATTACCACTACAGCTATTCGGTGGTGCGCGGCTGCGATCGCATCGTGCCGGTCGACGTCTACGTGCCCGGCTGCCCGCCGACCGCCGAGGCCTTGCTGTACGGCATCCTGCAGCTGCAGGCCAAGATCCGCCGCGAAAACACGATTGCCCGCTGACCATGACGGCTCCTTCGCTTGAAACCCTGCAGGCGAGCCTGCAAGCCGCGCTGGGTGACCGCATCACCAAGCAGGTCAACCGCCTTGGCGAGCTCACCATCGAGGTGCCGGCCGCACACTGGCTGGATGTCGCCAAGATCCTGCGCGACCACTCGCAGCTGCGCTTCGAACAGCTGATCGATCTCTGCGGTCTGGACTACTCGGGCTATGGCAATGGCGGCTATGAGGGCCAACGCTTCGCCGTCGTCACGCACCTGCTGTCGGTCACGCTGAACCAGCGCGTTCGCGTGCGCGTGTTCGCGACCGACGACGACTTCCCCTGCGTGGCCTCGGTCACCGAGGTCTGGAGCGCCGCCAACTGGTTCGAGCGCGAAGCCTTCGATCTGTACGGCATCCTCTTCGAGGGCCACAACGATCTGCGCCGCATCCTGACCGACTACGGTTTCATCGGTCACCCGATGCGCAAGGACTTCCCGACCACCGGCCATGTCGAGATGCGTTACGACGCCGAGCAGCGCCGCGTGATCTACCAACCCGTGTCGATCGAGCCGCGCGAGATCACGCCCCGCGTGATTCGTGAGGACAACTACGGTGGCATCAAGGGCTGAGCGATGGCTGAAATCAAGAACTACACGCTGAACTTCGGTCCGCAGCACCCGGCCGCCCACGGCGTGCTGCGCCTGGTGCTGGAGCTGGATGGCGAGGTCATCCAGCGCGCCGACCCGCACATCGGCCTGCTGCACCGCGCCACCGAGAAGCTGGCCGAGAGCAAGACCTACATCCAGTCGCTGCCCTATATGGACCGGCTGGACTACGTCTCGATGATGTGCAACGAGCACGCCTACTGCCTGGCCATCGAGAAGATGATGGGCATCGAGGTGCCGGTGCGCGCGCAGTACATCCGCGTGATGTTCAGCGAGCTGACCCGGCTGCTGAACCACCTGCTCTGGCTGGGCTGCCACGGCCTGGACTGCGGTGCGATGAACATCCTCATCTACTGCTTCCGCGAGCGTGAGGACATCTTCGACATGTACGAGGCGGTCAGCGGTGCGCGCATGCATGCCGCCTACTTCCGCCCAGGCGGCGTCTACCGCGACCTGCCGGAGACCATGCCGCAGTACCAGGCGAGCAAGATCCGCAACGCCAAGGCCATCGCCAAGCTGAACGAGAACCGCAGCGGCAGCTTGCTGGACTTCATCGACGACTTCACGAAGCGCTTCCCGGCTTGCGTCGACGACTACGAAACCCTGCTGACCGACAACCGCATCTGGAAGCAGCGCACCGTCGGCGTCGGCGTGGTCACGCCCGAGCGCGCGAAGAACCTCGGCTTCACCGGCGCGATGCTGCGCGGCTCGGGCATTGCCTGGGACCTGCGCAAGCAGCAGCCTTACGACGTCTACGCCGACATGGACTTCGATGTGCCGGTCGGTGTCAACGGCGACACCTACGACCGCTACCTGGTTCGCGTCGAGGAGTTGCGCCAGTCCAACCGCATCATTCAGCAGTGCGTGCAGTGGCTGCGCGCTGACTCGGCAAAAGGCGCCGGCCCCGTCATCACCGACAACCACAAGGTGGCGCCGCCGGATCGCGAATCCATGAAGTCCAACATGGAAGAGCTGATCCACCACTTCAAGCTATTCACCGAAGGCTTCCGCGTGCCCGAGGGCGAGGCCTATGCGGCCGTCGAGCACCCCAAGGGCGAGTTCGGCATCTACATGGTCAGTGATGGTGCCAACAAGCCCTACCGCCTGAAGATCCGTGCGCCGGGCTTCCCGCACCTGGCCGCCCTCGACGAGATGGGCAAGGGCCACATGATTGCGGACGCCGTGGCCATCATCGGCACCATGGACATCGTGTTCGGCGAGATCGATCGATGAGCTCCTACCAACTGTCTGACACGACCCGCGCCCGCTTCGATCGCGAGGTCGCCAAGTACCCGTCCGAGCAGAAGCAGTCGGCCGTGATGGCCTGTCTGTCCATCGTGCAGGACGAAGAGGGCTTCGTCTCGCGTGACGCCGAGGAGGTCATCGCTGCTTACCTCGGCATGGCGCCCATCGCGGTACACGAGGTCACGACCTTCTACAACATGTACAACCAGCGTCCGCTGGGCAAGTTCAAGCTGAACGTCTGCACGAACCTGCCTTGCCAGCTGCGTGACGGCCAGACGGCGCTGCAGCATGTTTGCAGTCGCCTGGGCGTGGAAGAGGGCGGTACGACCGCCGACGGCCAGATCACCGTGCAGAAGAGTGAATGCCTGGGCGCTTGCGCCGACGCGCCGGTGCTGCTGGTCAACGACCGCGAGATGTGCAGCTTCATGACGGCCGAACGCCTCGATGAACTGCTCGACCTGCTGAAGAAGGCCTGATGACCATGGTCGATCTTTCCAAGTTCAAGTCCACCGGCACCGAGACCTGTTTCCACGGCCGTCACCTCAAGCCGCAGATCTATGCCGATCTGAACGGCAGCAACTGGGGCCTGAAGGACTACGAGGCGCGCGGCGGCTATGCGGCGCTGCGCAAGATCCTCAACGGTGACGGCGCCGGGGGCATGACCCCCGAGCAGGTCATCGCCGAGGTCAAGACTTCGTCGCTGCGTGGCCGCGGCGGCGCCGGCTTCCCGACGGGCCTGAAGTGGAGCTTCATGCCCCGCCAGTTCCCGGGCGCCAAGTACCTGGTCTGCAATTCCGACGAGGGCGAGCCGGGCACCTGCAAGGACCGCGACATCCTGATGTTCAACCCCCATGCCGTCATCGAAGGCATGGCAATCGCGGCCTACGCGATGGGCATCAGCGTGGGCTACAACTACATCCACGGCGAGATCTTCGAGGTCTACGAGCGCTTCGAAGCGGCCCTGGAAGAGGCGCGTGCCGCCGGCTACCTCGGCGACAAGATCATGGGCAGTGAGTACAGCTTCCAGCTGCACGGCCACCACGGTTTCGGCGCCTACATCTGTGGCGAGGAAACCGCGCTGCTGGAGTCGCTGGAAGGCAAGAAGGGCCAGCCGCGCTTCAAGCCGCCGTTCCCGGCCAGCTTCGGCCTGTACGGCAAGCCGACCACGATCAACAACACCGAGACCTTCGCTGCGGTGCCCTGGATCATCCGCAACGGCGGTCAGGCCTATCTGGAGGTCGGCAAGCCGAACAACGGTGGCACGAAGATCTACTCGGTGTCGGGTGACGTCGAGCGTCCCGGCAATTACGAGGTGCCGATGGGCACGCCCTTCAGCGTGCTGCTGGAGCTCGCCGGCGGCGTGCGCAAGGGCCGAACGCTGAAGGCTGTGATCCCCGGTGGTTCGTCGTCGCCTGTGCTGCCGGCCGACATCATGATGCAGTGCACGATGGACTATGACTCCATCGCCAAGGCCGGCTCCATGCTGGGCTCGGGCGCCGTCATCGTGATGGACGACTCGCGCTGCATGGTCAACAGCCTGCTGCGCCTCTCCTACTTCTACATGCACGAGAGCTGCGGCCAGTGCACGCCTTGCCGCGAGGGCACGGGCTGGATGTGGCGGGTCATCGAACGCATCGCGCACGGCAAGGGCCGCCCGGAAGACATCGATCTGCTGAACAGCGTTGCCGACAACATCCAGGGCCGCACGATCTGCGCGCTGGGTGACGCCGCCGCGATGCCGGTGCGCGCGATGCTGAAGCACTTCAAGCACGAGTTCGTCGCCATGATCGAGGCGGCCCAACAGAAGAAGGCTGCGTAAGCCAATGGTTGAAATCGAACTGGACGGCCAGAAGGTCGAGGTCCCGCCGGGCAGCATGGTCATGCATGCGGCCGAGAAGCTCGGCACCTATGTGCCGCACTTCTGCTACCACAAGAAGCTGAGCATCGCGGCCAACTGCCGCATGTGCCTGGTCGACGTGGAGAAGGCGCCCAAGCCCATGCCCGCCTGCGCGACCCCGGTCACGCCCGGCATGATCGTGCGCACGAAGAGCGAGAAAGCCGTGAAGGCCCAGCAGGGCGTGATGGAGTTCCTGCTCATCAACCACCCGCTGGACTGCCCGATCTGCGACCAGGGCGGCGAATGCCAGCTGCAGGACCTGGCCGTCGGCTATGGCGGCAGCAAGAGCCGCTACAGCGAAGAGAAGCGCGTCGTCTTCCACAAGAACATCGGCCCGCTGATCTCCATGGAGGAGATGAGCCGCTGCATCCATTGCACGCGCTGCGTGCGCTTCGGCCAGGAAGTGGCCGGCGTGATGGAGCTGGGCATGCCGAATCGCGGCGAGCACAGCGAGATCACCACCTTCGTCGGCCGCACCGTGGACAGCGAAGTCAGCGGCAACATGATCGACCTCTGCCCGGTCGGCGCGCTGACCAGCAAGCCGTTCCGCTACAGCGCCCGCACCTGGGAGTTGTCGCGCCGCAAGTCGGTCAGCCCGCACGACAGCGTCGGTGCCAACCTGATCGTGCAGGTGAAGTCGAACAAGGTGATGCGCGTCGTTCCGCTGGAGAACGACGCCGTCAACGAGTGCTGGATCTCCGACCGCGACCGCTTTGCCTACGAAGGCCTGAACAGCGAGTCGCGCCTGACGCGGCCGATGATCAAGCAGGACGGTCACTGGCAGATGGTCGATTGGCCGACCGCGCTGAACTACGTCGCGCACGGCCTGCAGCACATCGTCAAGGACCACGGCGCCAGCAGCGTCGCCGCGCTGGTGGGCGGCACGAGCACCTTGGAAGAGGGCGGTTTGCTTGCCCAGCTGATGCGCGCGCTGGGCAGCGAAAACATCGACGCCGCGCTGCGCCAGCAGGACGACCGCTTGCGTCCGGGCGCAGGCCAGGCTCTGCTGCTCGGTCGTTCGATGGCCTCGCTGAGCCAACTCGACGCTGCCTTTGTGATCGGCGCGAACCTGCGCAAGGACCACCCGCTGCTCGCGCTGCGCCTGCGTCAGGGCGCCCGCACCGGCACGGCGGTCTTCCGCCTGCACGCGGCAGCCGACGATTGGCTGATGCCGGTCGCTCGCGAACTGGTTGCCGCGCCTTCGCAATGGCTGGCTCAACTGGCCGAGGTCGCCGCCGCGGTTGCCGTCGCCAAGGGCGTCGTCGCGCCGCTGGCGGTCAGCGCTTCGGACGCCGCCAAGGCCGTCGCCGACAGCCTGTTGGGTGGTGAGGAAAAGGCCATCCTGCTGGGCAACGGTGCCGCGGAACACCCGCAAGCCGCTGATCTGCTCGCACTGGCGCAATGGATTGCGTCGCAGACCGGCGCGACCTGCGGTTTCCTGGGCACGAGCGGCAATGCCGCCGGCCTGCAGGCCGTGGGCGTGCAGCCGGGTGTGACTGGCCTCAGCGCGCGCGCGGTGCTGACGGGTTCGCCCAAGGCCGTGCTGCTGCTCAATGCCGACCCGCTGCTGGATGGATTCGACCCGGCCGCTGCCCGCACCTCGCTGGGCCAGGCCGAGATGGTCGTCGGCATGGCCTCGCACCGGACCGACGCGCTGCTGGATCTGGCCGACGTGCTGCTGCCGGTGGCCCCGTTCACCGAGACCTCGGGCAGCTTCGTCAACGCGGAAGGCGCGCTGCAGAGTTTTGTCGGCGTCGTGCCGCCGCTGGGTGAAACGCGTCCGGCGTGGAAGGTGATCCGCGTGCTGGCCCAGTTGCTGGAGCTGCCGGGCTTCGCCCATGACAGCAGCGAGCAGGTGAGGGCGGCGCTGCTGCCGAACGGTTTGAATCTCGGCAACGTGGGCGCCTTCCCGCTGCCCACCGAACTGCCGGCGGCGGCTGAGGGGCTGCAACGCCTGGCCGAGCTGCCGCTGTACGCCAGCGACATGGTGGTCCGCCACGCGCCCAGCCTGCAGGCCACGCGCGACGGCCGCGATGCCGCGATCGCGCAACTGCCGGCGGGGCTCTGGGCCCAGCTCGGCCTGCCCGAGAGCGGCGAGGGCCTGGTCCGTGTGACCCAGGGCGTCGCCAACGTGACCCTGAGTGCCCGCCGCAATGCCAAGCTGGCCGAGGGTGTGGTCCGTCTCGCCGGTGGTCTGGCGCAGCTGGAGACCCTGGGCGCCTCGTACGCGCCGATCGCCGTCGTGAACGCAGGAGCGGCCCAATGATCGACAGCCTCTACCAATTGGGCGCCACGCACCTGGGCGCTTTCTGGCCGGTGGTCTGGAACCTGCTGAAGATCATCTGCGTGGTCGCGCCGCTGATGGGCTGCGTGGCCTACCTGACGCTGTGGGAGCGCAAGGCCATCGGCTGGTCGCAGATCCGTCCGGGCCCGAACCGTGTCGGTCCCTTCGGCCTGCTGACGCCGATCGCCGATGCGGTGAAGCTGATCTTCAAGGAGATCATCCTTCCGGTTGCGGCGAATCGCGGCCTGTTCTTCCTCGGCCCCATCATGACCATCGCCCCGGCGCTGGCCGCCTGGGCCGTGATCCCCTTCGGTCCGGATGCGGCGGTGGCGAACATCAACGCCGGCCTGCTGTTCCTGATGGCCATCATGTCGCTCGAGGTCTACGGCGTCATCATTGCCGGCTGGTCCTCGAACTCGAAGTACGCCTTCCTGGGTGCGATGCGCGCCTCGGCACAGATGGTGTCCTACGAGATCGCGATGGGCTTCGCGCTGGTCGTGGTGCTGATGGTCAGCGGCTCGATGTACATGACCGACATCGTCACCAAGCAGACCGTCGGCTATTTCGCCGGCATGGGCCTGAACTTCCTCAGCTGGAACTGGTTGCCGCTGTTCCCGATCTTCATCGTCTACTTCATCTCGGGTCTGGCCGAAACCAACCGCCACCCGTTTGACGTGGTGGAAGGCGAGTCGGAAATCGTGGCCGGCCACATGATCGAGTACTCGGGCATGTCGTTCGCGATGTTCTTCCTGGCCGAGTACGCGAACATGATCCTGGTCTCGGCCCTGGCCGTGCTGCTCTTCCTGGGCGGCTGGAGCGCGCCGGTGTCCTGGAGCCTGATCGGCATGGAGACCCCGTCCATCATCCAGAGCACCATGGCCTTCTGGAACTGGTTCTGGCTGTTCGCCAAGACCTTCATCGTGGTCACCATGTTCCTCTGGGTGCGCGCCTCGTTCCCGCGCTTCCGCTACGACCAGATCATGCGTCTGGGCTGGAAGGTCTTCATTCCGGTCACGCTGATCTGGCTGGTCGTCGTGGGTCTGTGGATGCAGACGCCGTACAACATCTGGAAGTGAGGCCACCCATGTCGGCTATCACCACTGTCAAAGACTTCTTCAAGAGCTTCATGCTGCTGGAGCTGATGCGCGGCTTCGCGATCACCGGCAAGCATTTCCTGTCGCCGCACATCACCGTGCAGTTCCCGGAAGAGAAGACCCCGCTGTCGCCGCGCTTCCGCGGCCTGCACGCGCTGCGCCGATATGACAACGGCGAGGAGCGCTGCATCGCCTGCAAGCTCTGCGAGGCCGTGTGCCCGGCGATGGCCATCACCATCGAGAGCGATGTGCGTGACGACGGCAGCCGCCGCACCACGCGCTACGACATCGACCTGACCAAGTGCATCTTCTGCGGCTTCTGCGAAGAGAGCTGCCCGGTCGATTCCATCGTCGAGACGCCGATCTTCGAGTACCACGGCGAAAAGCGCGGCGACCTGTACTACACGAAGGACATGCTGCTGGCCGTGGGCGACCGCTTCGAGCCGCAGATCGCCGCCGCCAAGGCGGCCGACGCCAAGTACCGCTGAGCGAGACGATGAACGCGACCACCGCACTCTTTTACGTCTTCGCCATCGTCATGCTGGCGGCGTCCTTCCGCGTCATCACCGCCAAGTCGACGGTGCACGCGGCCCTGTTCCTGATCCTTGCCTTCTTCAACGCCTCCGGCATCTGGATGCTGCTGAAGGCCGAGTTCCTGGCCATCACCCTGGTGCTGGTCTACGTCGGCGCGGTGATGGTGCTGTTCCTCTTCGTCGTGATGATGCTGGACGTGCACACCGACAAGGTGCGCGAGGGCTTCTGGAAGCATCTGCCGCTGGCCGGCTTCGTCGGTGCCTTGATCGCGCTGGAGATGGCCGCCATCCTGATGGGCGGCTTCACGGTCAGCACGCCCAAGGAACTGCCGCCCGAGGTGCTCGCCATGGGCAACTCCAAGGCCCTGGGCGTGGCGATCTACACCGACTACCTGTACCCGCTGCAGGTCGCAGCGGTGCTGCTGCTGGTCGGCATCATTGCCGCCATCGCGCTGACCCTCCGCGAACGCAAGGACAGCCGCTCGCAGGACCCGTCCGAACAGGTCAAGGCCAAGAAGGCCGACCGCGTGCGCCTGGTGAAGTTGGATCCGGTCCGCCCCGCAGTTGCGTCCGACACGCCTGCCGCCAAACAACAAGAAGGGAGCGCGTGATGGGCGCCCTGAGTGCAAGCCTGACCCTCGGTCACTTCCTGACGCTGGGCGCACTGCTGTTCGCGATCTCCGTCATCGGCATCTTCATGAACCGCAAGAACCTGATCGTGCTCTTGATGGCGATCGAGTTGATGCTGCTGGCGGTCAACCTGAACTTCGTGGCCTTCTCGCATTTCCTCGGCGATATGGCGGGGCAGGTCTTCGTGTTCTTCATCCTCACCGTGGCTGCGGCGGAATCCGCCATCGGCTTGGCCATCCTCGTCGTGCTGTTCCGCAACCGCAGTTCGATCCGCGTCGATGAGCTCGACACGCTGAAGGGCTGATCGCGATGACTCCCACTCTCAATCCGAACCTGCTCCTGGCGGTGCCGCTGGCCCCGCTGCTGGGCTGCATCCTGGCCGGCTTCTTCGGCAAGGCCATTGGCCGTCGCGGCGCGCACATCGTCACCATCCTTGGCGTGGCGATCGCCGCGGCGATCTCCGCGATGACGCTCTGGGACGTCGCCCAGGGCGCCCGCTTCAACGGCACGATCTACGAGTGGATGGTCGTTGGCGGCCTGAAGATGGAGATCGGCTTCCTGGTCGATGGGCTGACGGCCATGATGATGGTCGTCGTCACCTCGGTGTCGCTGATGGTGCACATCTACACCATCGGCTACATGCACGAGGACCCGGGCTACCAGCGCTTCTTCAGCTACATCTCGCTGTTCACCTTCAGCATGCTGATGCTCGTCATGAGCAACAACCTGCTGCAGCTGTTCTTCGGCTGGGAGGCGGTGGGCCTGGTGTCCTATCTGCTGATCGGTTTCTGGTACCAGCGGCCGACGGCGATCTTCGCGAACATGAAGGCCTTCCTGGTCAACCGCGTCGGCGACTTCGGCTTCATCCTCGGCATCGGCCTGCTGGCCGCCTATGCGGGTTCGCTGAACTACGGCGAGATCTTCGCGAAGAAGGAAGAGCTCGCGCAGATCGTGTTCCCGTCGCCGCTCTGGGGTGATCAGTGGATGCTGCTGACCGTGGCCTGCATCTGCCTGTTCATCGGCGCGATGGGCAAGTCGGCGCAGTTCCCGCTGCACGTCTGGCTGCCCGACTCGATGGAAGGCCCGACGCCGATCTCCGCGCTGATCCACGCCGCCACCATGGTGACCGCCGGCATCTTCATGGTCGCGCGCATGTCGCCGCTGTTCGAGCTCTCGGACACCGCGCTGAACCTGATCCTGATCATCGGCTCGATCACCGCGCTCTTCATGGGCTTTCTGGGCATCATCCAGAACGACATCAAGCGCGTCGTTGCCTACTCCACGCTGTCCCAGCTCGGCTACATGACCGTGGCGCTGGGCGCCTCGGCCTATGGCGTGGCGGTCTTCCACCTGATGACGCACGCCTTCTTCAAGGCCCTGCTGTTCCTGGCCGCCGGCTCGGTGATCATCGGCATGCACCACGATCAGGACATCCGCAACATGGGCGGCCTGAAGAAATACATGCCGATCACCTGGATCACCAGCCTGCTCGGCTCGCTGGCCCTCATCGGTACGCCCTTCCTGTCCGGCTTCTACTCGAAGGACAGCATCATCCTGGCGGTCGGCGGCAGCAGCCTGCCGGGCGCAGCCTTTGCGCAATTCGCCGTCACGGTTGGCGTGTTCGTCACCGCCTTCTACTCGTTCCGCATGTACTTCCTGGTCTTCCATGGCCCGGAACGCTTCGGCCAGGCTCACCATGGCCACGACGGCCATGACGCCCACCACGACGACGAGCATCACCATGGCCTGGCCCCGGGCGAGAAGCCGCACGAGTCGCCCTGGGTGGTCTGGCTACCGCTGGTGTTGCTGGCGATTCCTTCGGTCATCATCGGCGGCCTGACCCTGGTGCCGATGCTGCAGGGCAGCTTCCTGAGCGACGCCATCACCATCAACGGCGAGCTGCACAAGGGCATGGAGCAGGTGCTGCCGCATGTCGAGCACGGTGCCATCGCGATGGGTCTGCACGCCTTCGTGACCCTGCCGTTCTGGCTGGCCGTGGCCGGTGTTGCCGTCGCCTACTGGTTCTACATCCTGCAGCCCAGCATTCCGGCGGCGATCGCTCGCGTGCTGCGCCCGCTGATCGTGGTGATGGAGAACAAGTACTACTTCGACTGGTTCAACGAGAAGGTGCTGGCGCGTGGCGCCCGCGCCCTCGGCACCGGCCTGTGGAAGGTCGGCGACCAGACCCTGATCGACGGCGTGCTGATCAACGGCTCGGCCAAGGGGGTGGGCCTGCTGGCCCGCGCGATGCGCTTCATCCAGACCGGGCGCATCAGCGCCTATGCGCTGGCCATGGCCCTCGGCGTGTTCGCGCTGCTGAGCTGGAAGCTCTGGCCCTATATCGAGCCGCAACTCAAGGCCCTGGCCTGACGACACAAGAACAAGGACGCCCTTCCCATGCAATGGTTGAGCCTTTCCATCTGGCTGCCGATCGTCAGCGGCCTGCTGCTGCTCGGTCTGTCCAAGCCGCAACAGGCGGGCCTGGCGCGTTGGCTGGCCCTGCTCGCCGCCGTCGCCGGCTTTCTCGTCACGCTGCCGCTGTACAGCGGCTTTGACACCGGCAGCGCCGCACTGCAGTTCGTCGAGAACCACGCCTGGATCGAGCGCTTCAATGTGCGCTACGCGCTGGGCGTCGACGGCATCTCGGTCTGGTTCGTGCTGCTCACCGCCTTCATCACCATCATCGTGGTGGCGGCCGGCTGGGAGGTCATCGAGAACCGCGCCAACCAGTACCTGGGTGCCTTCCTGATCCTCAGCGGCCTGATGATCGGCGTGTTCTCGGCCACCGACGGCCTGCTGTTCTACGTGTTCTTCGAGGCGACGCTGATCCCGATGTACATCATCATCGGCGTCTGGGGCGGACCGCGTCGCGTCTATGCAGCCTTCAAGTTCTTCCTCTACACGCTGGCCGGCTCGCTGCTGATGCTGATTGCGCTGATCTATCTGTACTTCCAGAGCAGCGGCAGCTTCGACATCTTCGCCTGGCACCAGTTGCCGATCGGCGCCACCGCGCAGACCCTCCTGTTCTTCGCCTTCTTCGCCGCCTTCAGCGTGAAGGTGCCGATGTGGCCGGTGCACACCTGGCTGCCCGACGCCCACGTCGAGGCGCCCACCGGCGGCTCGGTGGTGCTGGCGGCGATCATGCTGAAGCTCGGCGCCTACGGTTTCCTGCGCTTCTCGATGCCCATCGTGCCCGACGCGGCGCGCGAATGGGCACCGCTGGTCATCGGCCTGTCCCTGGTCGGGGTGATCTACATCGGCCTGGTGGCGATGGTGCAGAAGGACATGAAGAAGCTGGTCGCCTACTCCTCGGTGGCGCACATGGGCTTCGTGACTCTGGGCTTCTTCCTGTTCAACGAGCTCGGCGTTGCCGGTGGCCTGGTGCAGATGATTGCCCACGGCTTCGTCTCTGGCGCGATGTTCCTGTGCATCGGCGTGCTCTACGACCGCGTGCACAGCCGCGAGATCGCCGACTACGGCGGCGTGGTCAACACCATGCCCAAGTTCGCCGCCTTCGCGGTGCTGTTCGCGATGGCCAATTGCGGGCTGCCGGGCACGGCCGGCTTCATCGGCGAATGGATGGTCATCCTCGGCGCGGTGCAGTACAACTTCTGGATCGGTGCGCTGGCCGCCACCGCGCTGATCTTCGGCGCTGCCTACTCGCTGTGGATGGTCAAGCGCGTTTATTTCGGCGCCGTTGCCAACGACAACGTGAAGGCGCTCAGCGACGTCAATGCCCGCGAGTTCAGCATCCTCGCCGTGCTCGCCGCCGCGACCATCGCGATGGGCGTCTACCCGAAACCCTTCACCGACGTGATGCAGGCTTCGGTCAGCAAGTTGCTGAGCCATGTCGCCGTGTCCAAGCTGCCTTGAGATGAATATGCCCCCAGTCTCGCTTTCGCTCGCCACCCCCCGAGGGGGTGCTCAGTGGCTTCGGGCGGCCGGGCGCCACTGAACCATGAACGCTATGAACTACATGGCCGCCGCCCCCGAGATCCTGCTGCTGGTCGCGGCGCTGCTGATCGCGATGGTCGACCTCTGGGTCAGCGACCCGGCGCGCCGACCGACCTATTACCTGACCCAGCTGACCCTGGCCGCCTATGCGGCCATGCACTTCGTCGCCTTCTCCAGCGGCGATTCCCAGCTGGCGCTGCAGGGCATGTTCAGCGCCGATCCGATGACGCATCTGCTCTGCGGCGTGAGCAGCCTGGCGGTGATGGCGGTGCTGCTGCTGTCGCGCCCCTATGCGCAGGCGCGCGAGCTGCTCAAGGGCGAGCTGTTCACGCTCAGCCTTTTCATGCTGCTCGGCGTCGCCATCATGTGTGGCGCCACGCATTTCCTCGTCGTCTATCTCGGCTTGGAGCTGATGAGCCTGTCGCTGTATGCGCTGGTCGCGCTGCGCCGCGACCACGCGGTGTCGACCGAGGCGGCGATGAAGTACTTCGTGCTCGGTGCGTTGGCCAGCGGCTTCCTGCTCTACGGCCTGTCGATGATCTACGGCGCCACCGGCAGCCTGTCCATTCCGCAGGTCTACGCGACCATCGCGACCGGCGCGCTGAATCCCGGCGTGCTGGTCTTCGGTGTGGTCTTCATCGTCGCCGGTCTGGCCTTCAAGCTTGGCGCCGCACCGTTCCACATGTGGGTGCCCGATGTCTACCAGGGCGCGCCGACCGCGATCACGCTGCTGATTGGCACCGCGCCCAAGCTGGCTGCCTTCGCGATCACCATCCGCCTGCTCGTCGAGGGTCTGTGGTCGCTGGCCTTCGACTGGCAGCAGATGCTGCTGGTACTGTCGGTGGTCAGCCTGATCATCGGTAACGTCGTCGCCATCGCGCAGACCAATATCAAGCGCATGCTGGCCTACTCGACGATCGCGCAGATGGGCTTCATGCTGCTCGGCCTGGCCAGCGGCGTGGTCAACGGCGACGCGATGCCGGCGCTGAACGCCTACAGCTCTTCGCTGTTCTACGCCGTCACCTACGTGATGACGACGATCGGCAGCTTCGCGATGATCATGCTGCTGGCGCGCCAGGGCCATGAGGCCGAGCAGTTGTCCGACTTCGCCGGCCTGTGGCAGCGCAGCCCCTGGTACGCGGCGGTGATGGCCCTGCTGATGCTGTCGCTGGCTGGCATTCCGCCGACCGTCGGCTTCTACGCCAAGCTGGCCGTGCTGCAGGCCCTGGTCGCGACCCAGCTGCCGCTCTACATCGGCATTGCCGTGGCTGCGGTGCTGCTGAGCCTGATCGGTGCCTTCTACTACCTGCGTGTCATCAAGGTGATGTTTTTCGACGCGCCGGCCGAGCGCGCCGCACTGCAGGCCCCGGCCGATGTGCGTGCGCTGCTCAGCCTGAGCGGCGTCGGCGTGCTGCTGCTCGGCGTGCTGCCGGGCGGGTTGATGGCCTTGTGCACCCAGGCCATCGTCGGCACGCTGGGTTGATGCACGCATGAATGCGCAGGCGGCCATCGGCCTGACCCTGATCGCGCTGGTGCTGCTGGCCAATCTGCCCTTCGTCACGCCGCGCGTGCTGCTGGTCGGCCCGCGGCGGCCGCAGCGCGGCTTTGCGCTGCGCCTGGCCGAACTGATGGTCTTCGGCCTGCTGGTGCTGCTGCTCGGCTGGTTTTTCGAGACGCAGACCGCAGGCCAGCGCCATGCGCAGGGCTGGGCCTTCTACGTGACCCTGCTCAGCCTGCTGCTGACCTTCGCGTTCCCGGGCTTCGTCTGGCGCTACCTGCGCCGTGGCCATGGCGACTGAGGCCGGCCTCGTCGAGACCCTGCTCGACGGCGACTGGGCCTACCGCGGCAGTTTTCTGCAGATCCGCCGCGAGCGGGTTCGCCTGCCGGACGGCAAGACCGCCAGCCGCGAGTTCGTCGTCCATCCCGGCGCGGTGATGGTCGTGCCGCTGCTGGACGACGGCCGTCTGCTGCTGGAGCGCCAGTACCGTCACCCGCTGGGCCGGGTGATGCTGGAGTTCCCTGCCGGCAAGCTGGATGCCGGCGAGGACCCGCTGGCCTGCGCGCGCCGCGAGCTGCTTGAGGAGACCGGCTACAGCGCCCGCGAATGGGCGCATGCCGGCGTGCTGCACAACGCCATTGCCTACTCGACCGAGGGCATCGAGGTCTTCTTCGCCCGTGGCCTGAGTGCCGGCGCGCAGCAGCTCGACGAGGGCGAGTTCCTGGAGCTCTGCAGCCTGAGTCCGCAGGAGCTCGATGCCGCTTGCGCGCGGGGCGAGGTGACCGATGCCAAGACCCTGATCGGCCTGCTCTGGCTGCAGCGCTGGCAGGCCGGCGCCTGGCCACTTGCCTGGATGAATGATGTGGGTGGCTGAACTCGGCTGCAGGCTGGGTCATCGCTTCGAGGGGTTTTTCGGCTCGCGCGATGACTACGAGTCGCAGGCGGCGCGCGGCCTGGTGCGTTGCCCGCAATGCGACTCCCCCGAGGTCGAGCGCCAACTCAGCGCGCCGCGTCTGAACCTGGGTGCGGGATCAGCCCAAGCGGTCCAACATGCGCAACCGCCCCAGCCCTCGCTGCGCGAGTTGCTCAGCCATCTGCGCGCCGGCAGCCAGGACCTGGGTCGCGGCTTCGCGGCCGAGGCCCGGCGCATCCACGCCGGCGAGGCGCCGGAACGGGCGATCCGCGGTCAGGCCAGCGCGCAGGAGGTCGAGGCCTTGCTCGACGAGGGCATCGCGGTGCTGCCCTTGCCCGATCCGGACAGCCTCGCCCCCACGCATTGAACGATTGAACGAAAGCCCGGGCATGCCCTTCGGCATGCAGGGCTATTGGCACTAAGCTGCGGCCCGCGCCGCGGCGGATGCCGCCTCCACCTTCCACGCCTTCGAGCCCATGAACTACCGCCTGCTCTGTTTGCTGCCGATGACCGCCCTGATCCTGGCCGCCTGCGGGGGCGGCAAGCCGGGGGCGGACCCGAAGGCCGAGACCGCGGCCAAGCCGCCGCTGCTGATCGCGCCCGAGGACCTGCGGGCCGTCGGCCGCAGCGGCCTGATCGGCGCGCCGGTGGTGACCGGCGCGATCCAGCCTTCGCGCCGCGCCGATCTCCGCGCCGAGGTGGCTGCCGTGGTGCTGCAGGTCGCCAAGGACAACGGCGAGAAGGTGCGGGCCGGCGACCTGATCGTGCGCCTGGACGCCACCGCGATCCGCGACGGCATGGCCTCGGCCGAGGAGGCGCTGCGCGCCGCCACGCAGGGCTTCGAGCAGAGCGAACGCGTGCTGGCCCGCCAGAAGACGCTGAACCAGCAGGGCATGACCTCGATGCAGGCCCTGGAGGACGCCGAGGTGCGCCGCAACGCCGCGCAGTCGGAGCTGGCGGCGGCGCGCGCCCGCCTGGTCACCGCCAAGCAGCAGCTCAGCCGCACCGAGGTGCGCGCCCCCTTCGACGGTGTGGTCAGCGAGCGCAAGGTCTCGGTCGGCGACACCGTGCAGGTGGGGCGCGAGATCGTCAAGGTCATCGACCCGAAGAGCATGCGTTTCGAGGGGCAGATCAGCGCCGACCGTCTCAGCGAGATCAAGCTCGGCCAGGCCGTGGCGTTCCGCATCAATGGTTTCGGCGACGCCGAGTTCAAGGGCAAGCTGACGCGCATCGACGCCGCGGCCAACGCGACGACGCGCCAGGTCGAGGTTGCCGCCAGCTTCGACCAGCCCGAGCAGGCGCCGCTGGTGGCCGGTCTGTATGCCGAAGGCCGTGTCGACACCGGCGCGCAATCGGCGCTGGTGCTGGCCGAGGGCTCGGTGCAGCGGCAGGGCGATGCCGCCTTCGTCTGGAAGCTGCAGGGCGAACAGCTGAAGAAGGTGGCGGTGCAGCTGGGCGCGCGTGACGCGCGCCGCGGCGAGATCGTCGTCGCCTCCGGCCTGGCCGCCGGCGACGAGGTGCTGCGCGCACCGACCGATACCCTGAGCGACGGCCAGAAGGTGCAGCGCGTGAAGCCCGGCGCGGGTGCCGCCTCCGCGGTGGTGGCACCGGGCAAGAAGTAAGCGAGGCCGGTCATGTTCCTGTCCAACTTCAGCATCAGCCGGCCGGTGGCCACCGTGGTGGTCATCATTGGCATGATGCTCATTGGCCTGCTTGCGCTGTCCAAGCTGCGCGTCAACCAGTTCCCCGACATCGAGCCGCCGGTCCTGGTCGTCAACGTGCCGTATCCGGGGGCCAGTCCGGAGACCGTCGAGCGCGAGGTCGTCAACCGCATCGAGAAGGCGCTGCAGTCGATCTCCGGCGTGGATCGCACGCAGAGCACCTCGCGCGAAGGCAGCGCGACCATCGTGCTGATCTTCGACTTCTCGAAGAACATGATCGAGGCTGCGGAGGAGGTGCGCAACGCGATCTCCAGCGTGCGCTACAAGCTGCCGACCGAGATCCGCGAGCCCATCATCAACCGCGCCGACCCCGGCGCCCAGCCCATCCTGCAGCTGTCGCTGTCGAGCTCGACGCTGACGCATGCCCAGCTCAGCCGCCTCGCCGAGGACAAGCTGGCCGAGCGCTTTCGCGGCATTCCCGGCGTGTCGGTGGTCAATGTCAACGGTGCGCTGCGCCGCGAGCTGTCCATCCTGCTGCGCGCCGACAAGCTGCGCGAGTACGGCGTCTCCGTCGTCGAGGTCGCCTCCGCGGTGCGCGCGCAGAACACCGCGGCGCCGGTCGGCAAGGTGCGCGGCGAACTGGAGGACACCAGCATCCGCCTGCTCGGCCGCATCGAGTCGCCCAGCGAGTTCGAGCAGATGATCGTCAAGCGCCGCGGCACCGAGGTCGTGCGCCTGGGCCAGATCGCCGAGGTGCGCGACGGCTTTGCGGAGATGAGCGGCTACAGCCTGCGCAACGGCAAGCCGAATGTCGGCATCTCGGTGACCCGCGCACGCGACAGCTCCACCGTGGCGGTCGCCAACGAGGCGCGCAAGCTGGTCGACGAGATCAAGAAGGAACTGCCCGAGGGCACGATCCTGGAGATCACCCAGGACGGCGGCAAGGACGCCGAGAACAGCCTCTACAACGTCACCCACGCGCTGGTCTTCGGTGCCGGCCTGACGGTGTTCGTGGTCTATGTGTTCCTGAACAGCTGGCGCTCGACCCTGATCACCGCGCTCAGCCTGCCGACCTCGGTGCTGGGGTCCTTCATCGCCGTCTGGATGATGGATTTCTCGCTGAACTTCATGAGCCTGCTCGGCCTGAGTTTGGCGATCGGGGTGCTGATCGACGATGCGATCGTCGTGCGCGAGAACATCGTGCGGCATATGGAAAGAGGCAGCGACCGGGTGACCGCGGCCCGCGAGGGCACGGCAGAGATCGGCCTGGCCGTTGCCGCGACGACCTTCGCCATCGTCGCGGTGTTCGCGCCGGTGGCCTTCATGGGCCAGGGCGCCGGGCAGTGGTTCAAGCCCTTCGCGCTCACCGTGGTCGCGTCGGTGATCGTCTCGCTGGTCATCAGCTTCACGCTGGATCCGATGCTCTCGGCCTACTGGGGCGATCCCCCGGGTCACCACGAGGCGCCGAAGAAGGGCATCAGCAAGCTGCTGCAGGACTTCAACCACTGGTTCGACCACCAGGCCGATCGCTATGGCCATGTGATCGCCTGGGCCCTGCACCACCGGCGCTGGATGGCGGTGCTGGCCTTCGTCAGCTTCGCCGCGGCCATTGCGCTGCAGGGCAAGTTCGGCGGCTCCAGCTTCCTGCCGCAGGCCGACGCCGGCTTCCTCGTCGTCGATGTGCGCAGCCCGGCCTCCAGCAGCCTGGACTACAGCCGGCTCAAGCTCGACGCTGCCGCGGCATTGGCGTCGACGCTGCCGGAGACCAAGGCGACCACCGCCTACCCGAACGCGGCTGGCGGTCGCATCTATGTGGACATCGGCAAGAGCACCGAGCGCAAGCGCTCGGCGACCGAGGTGGCCAAGGAGCTGCGCGAGCGCGTCGGTCGCCTGGTCGGCGCCGAGTATGTGGTGCTCGACGACCTGAACAACGGCGCACAGAAACCGGTGCAGATTCGCTTCTACGGCGCCGACAGCCGCAAGCTGCAGGAGATCACCCAGGACTTCGTCGTCAAGATGCGCGCGATCCCGGGCGCCGTCGATGTCGGCTACTCGGAACAGGACCCGCAGAACGAGTTGCAGATTGAACTCGACCGCGGCCTGGCCAACCAGCTCGGCATTTCCGTGAACGACGCCGCCCAGGCGCTGCGCGTGGCCTTCGCCGGCGTCGAGGTCGGTGACTGGGTGGATCCGACCGGCGAGGCCCGCGACGTCGCCGTGCGCCTGCACCCGGCCGACCGCGTCGACGCGAGCAATATCGAGCACCTGCCGATCGCCGTCACCGGCAGCAACCGCATGGTGCCGCTGGACCAGATCGCCAAGGTGACGATGGGCAAGGGCCCGGGGCAGATCCAGCATGCCGACGGCAAGCGCGTGATCACCGTCAGCGCCAATGCGCAGGGCCGCTCGCCCGGCGAGATCACCCGCGAGGCCAAGGCCATGGCCGAGAAGCTGAGCTTCCCGCCCGGCTTCGGCATCGAGCTGGCCGGCTCGGCCCGCGACCAGCAGGAGGTCTTCAGCGCGATGATCACCGCGCTGATGTCCGGCATCGCGCTGATGTACTTCGTGCTCGTCATCCAGTTCAACAGCTTCACCGCGCCGCTGGGCGTGATGCTCTCGCTGCCGCTGTCGCTGATCGGCGTGGTGTTGGCGCTGCTGATGACCGGCGGCACGCTGAACCTGATGAGCCTGATCGGCGTGATCATGCTGATGGGCCTGGTGGCGAAGAACGCCATCCTGCTCATCGACGCGGCGCGCCAGGAGGAGAAGGCCGGCGTCGATCGCGAGGAGGCGCTGATGCACGCCGGCCGCAAGCGCTTCCGGCCGATCCTGATGACGACCTTCGCGCTGGTCGCCGGCATGCTGCCGGTGGCCATCGGCATCGGCGAGGGCGGCGAGTTCTACCGGCCGATGGCGGTGGCCATCATCGGCGGCGTGATCACCTCGACCTTCCTGACCCTGCTGATCATCCCGAGCTTCTACGACAGCATCGAGATTTCCCGCGACCGCATGTTCGCGAAGTTCCTGCGCCGCGTGCCGCGTTGGACCGCGCTGGGCGCCTTCCTGATGACCTTCGTCGAAGCCATCCTGACCCTGTTCGGGATCCGTGCCCTGTACCGCCTCGTGACCTGGCCCGCGCGCCGCCGCAAGGCGGTCGATGTCATCGCAGCATCCGTCCAGGGTTGAGTCGGTTCGCGGGATCGAGCAACTGCTTGATCCCGCGCATCCAGGCCAGCGCCGCCGGGTCGGCGCGCGCCGCCAGCTCCTCGCGGCGCAACCGGCCGATGCCATGCTCGGCGCTGAAGCTGCCGCCCTCCAGGGCCACGGCGTCGAACACCTGCCGGGTCAGCGCCTCGCCGGCGCGTTCGCGGAAGGCGGCCAGCGCCTCGCCCTGCGGTGGCGCCACGTTGTAGTGCAGATTGCCGTCGCCCAGATGGCCGAAGACCATCGGCCGGGCGCCGGGAAAGTCGCGGGCGATCGCCGCCGCGCTCGCCGCCACGAAGGCCGGGATGCGGCCGATCGGCAGGCTGATGTCGTGCTTCAGATTGCCGCCGGCCGCCGTCTGCGCCGCCGGAATGGCCTCGCGCAGCGCCCAGAAGGCATCGAACTGGGCCTGCGACTGGGCGATCGCCACGTCGCTCCAGCCGCCACCCTGCGTGGGCTGCTGCTCGTCCAGCAGCCACTCCTCGAAGAGTTGGCGCAGCACGGTCTCGGGCAGACCGCTGCTCAGCTCGACGAGCAGGGCCCAGGGGGCGATCGGCAGCGGCAGCCGCGCGCCGAGCAGGGCCTGGACCTCGGCACCCATGACTTCGAAGCCGCTCAGAAAGTCGCCCAGCGCGCGGCGTGCGCCATGCAGCAGTTGCAGCGCGGCGTCCAGGTCGGGCACGGCGATCCAGGCGGCGACGCGGCTGCGCGGCATCGGCGCCAGCTTCAACGTCGCCGCGGTGATCACGCCGAGCAGGCCCTCGCTGCCGATGAAGAGGTCGCGCAGGTTCAGGCCGCGGTGGTCCTTGCGCAGCCCGGCCTGGTCGCTGAACAGCTGGCCGTCGGCACCGACCACCTCCAGGCCCAGGCAGAGCTCGCGCGCATTGCCCCAGCGTAGCACCTGGGTGCCACCGGCATTCGTGGCCAGCACGCCGCCCAGCGTGCAGCTGCCCTCGCTGGCCAGGCTGAGCGGCAGCAGCAGGCCGTACGCCGCGGCAGCCTGCTGCAGGCTGGCCAGGGGGCAGCCGGCCTCGGCGCGCAGGCTGAGCTCGCTGCTGGAGACCTCCAGCACGCGCCGCATGCGCTGCAGCGACAGCACGATCTCGCGGCCACTGGCATCGGGCGTGGAGCCGCCGACCAGGCCGGTGTTGCCGCCCTGCGGCACGATGTCGAAGCCGTACTCGGCGGCCCAGCGCAGCATGGCCTGCACCTCGGCGGTCTCGCGCGGGCACAGCACCGCGAAGGCACGGCCGGGGAACTGGCCGCGCCAGTCGCGCTCAAAGGGCAGGGCGGCTTCGCCGCTGATCACCTGGGCCTCGCCGAACTGCGCGCGCAGCGCGGCCAGCGCCGTGCTCATGGTTTGGCGGCCGCCAGGCGTTGGCGGATGTGCACGGTGACGGCGATGAACAGCAGCAGCGCGATTGCGGCCTCGGCCGCACCCAGCCAGCGTTGCGCGCCGCTGCTGCTGGCCGCATGCACCAGGCCGTCGGTCTCGTAGAGCCAGACCAGCAGCGCCACCCAGCGGTAGGTGTAGAGCCGGTAGCGCCACAGGCCGAGCAGGGCCGGCAGCAGGGGCAGGGCTTTGGCCAGGGCCCAGCCGGGGTGGCCCAGGCCGAGCTCCCAGCCGATGTTCAACAGCAGCAGGGCGGTGCAGCAGGCGAGGGCCGCGTTGCGGCTGCCGCGCTCGGCGGGGGTGGCTTGGGTGCGCAGAACGGCATCGGTCATGGCGGCATTGTCTGGCTTGCTGCCGGGCAGGCTGCTTGGCCCTTCCTACACTCGCGCCAATGCTGTTCTCGTTTTCAACCTTGCGCCGCCATCCCTGGCTGCGTCTGTTGCTTGGCTTCCTGCGCGGGCTTGGCGCCTGGCCCTGGGGGCAGATGCTGGCTGGCCTGCGCGTGCGCTTCGCCGAACTGCGCCTGGGCCAGACCGCCGGCTCGCTGACCTTCACCACGCTGATCTCGCTGGTGCCCCTGGTCGTTGTCGGCCTCGCGCTGTTCACCGCGTTCCCGATGTTCTCCAGCTTCCAGAAGGCGCTGGAGCAGTACTTCCTGTCCAACCTGGTGCCGGAGACCATCGCCCGGCCGGTGTTGCGCACGCTGACGCAGTTCGCCGGCAAGGCGCGCGGCATCGGTACCGCTGGAGCGATCTTTCTCGGTTTCTCGGCGATCGCGCTGATGCTGACCATCGACCGCACGCTGAACGCGATCTGGCTGGTGCGCCGGCCGCGGCCGTTCGCGCAGCGCGTGCTGCTGTACTGGGTCACGCTGACCCTGGGCCCGCTGCTGCTCGGCGCCAGCCTGGCCCTGACCACGCATGCGCTGAACGCCGGCAGCGGCCTGCTCGGCAATCTGGAGCCACTGCTGGAGCTGGTGCAGTTCGGCGTGCTCGCGCTGGCCGTCGCCGGTCTTTTCCATTTCGTGCCCAACACCCATGTGCGCTGGCGGCATGCGCTGCTCGGCGGACTGTTCGTCGCCGCCGCCTTCAGCCTGGCCAAGCTGGGTCTGGCCTGGTGGCTGAAGCAGGTGCCGACCTATGCGCTGCTCTACGGCGCCTTCGCGACGCTGCCGATCTTCCTGGTCTGGATCTACCTGGGCTGGGTGATCGTGCTGCTGGGTGCGCTGCTGGCGGCCAACACGCCAGGGCTCACCGCCGGCTTGCTGCAGCGGGCGCCCGGTCCGGCGCTGGAGCTGGAACTCGCGCTGGGCGTGGTGCGCGAGCTCTGGACCCGCCAGCAGCGTGGCGGTGCCGGCGCCACCCAGCTGCAGCTGGCGCTGGCCCTGCATGTGGAGCCGCTGCAGCTCGGGCCGGTGCTGGAGACCCTGCAGCGCATCGACTGGGTGGGTCGTCTGGAGGAGGAGGGCGCGCAGCGCCTGCTGCTGCTGCGCAACCCTTTCGAGACCCTCGCCGCGCCCTTGCTGCACGCCCTGCTGGCGCCGCAGAGCCCGGCGACCCGCGGCCTGTGGGCGGCCAGCGGCTGGGAGCGGCTCAGTGCGGCCGAGCTGATGGGCACCCCGGGGCGACGTGCGCTGGACGGGGTTCAGCCCTCGATCCAGCGCCCTTCGCGAAGCAGCTGAAACGGCTTGAAGCGCGACTTGTAGGCCATCTTCGGGCTTTCGGCGATCCAGTAGCCGAGATAGAGAAAGGGCAGTTTGAGCTGCCGTGCCTGCTCGATCTGCCAAAGCACCGAGTAGCTGCCGTAGCTGGCACCTTCGTCGGGTTCGTAGAAGGTGTAGACCGCCGACAGGCCGTCGCCGAGCATGTCCAGGATGTTGACCAGCTTGAGCCGGCCTTGCGCGTCGCGGAACTCGACGAGGCGGGAGTTGACCCGGCTTTGCAGCAGGAACTGCGAGTACTGGTCGACGCTGTCCTGGTCCATGCCGCCGCCGCTGTGCCGCGCCGCCTGGTAGCGCAGATAGAGCGCGTAATGCTCGGCGCTGTAGCCCAGGCGCATCACGCGGGCCTTGAGATCCTGGTGCTGGGCCCAGGCGCGGCGCTGGCTGCGGCTGGGCGCGAAGCGCTGCACCGGCAGGCGCAGCGGCACGCAGGCCTGGCAGCTCTCGCATTGCGGCCGGTAGGTGAACAGGCCGGAGCGGCGAAAGCCCTGCCCGACCAACTGCGAGTAGGCGTCGGCATGAATCAGATGGCTGGGCGTGGCGACCAGCGAGCGCGCCTGCTTGCCGGGCAGGTAGCTGCAGGCATAGGGCGCCGTCGCGTAGAACTGCACCTGCGTGAACGGCAGGTCTTTGAGTTGGGTCACAGCAGGAACTCCCAGGCCTGCGCATCGTAGGTCCAGGGTGGCACGGCCGAGGCAGGACCTTCCCCAGCGTGGGCTGCGAGATGGGCGCGGAACGCGGCGCCCGAGACCTCGGCGGCACCCAGGCTGGCGAGGTGGCGGGTGTTCTGCTGGCAGTCGATCCAGGGCAGACCGTCGCGCCGGCACAGGGCAACCAGATAGGCCAGCGCGATCTTCGAGGCGTCGCTGGCGTGCGCGAACATCGACTCGCCGAAGAACATCGTGCCCAGGCGCAGGCCGTACAGCCCGCCGATGCAGACGCCGTCGCGCCAGGTCTCGACCGACTGCACGACGCCGCGCCGGGCCAGCTCGGCATAGGCGGCCTGCATGGCCGGCACGATCCAGGTGCCGCCCTGGCCTTCGCGCGGCGTGCCGGCGCAGGCGCGGATCACCGCCGCCGTGTCGTGGTTGACGCGGATCTCGCTGCCCGGCGTGCGAAGGAAGCGCCTGAGGGTCTTCCTCAGCGACGGGTGCAGGCGGAAGTCCGCGACCTGCAGCACCATGCGCGGATCCGGGCTCCACCAGAGGATGGGCTGGCCTTCGCCAAACCAGGGAAAGATGCCCTGGCGGTAAGCGGCGATCAGGCGCTCCGGCCGCAGATCGCCGCCGACCGCGAGCAGGCCCGGCGCCTCGCTGCCGGCGTCCAGCGCGGTCGAAGGGTCGGGAAAAGCGAGGGAATGCGGATGCAGCCGGACAATCACGGCTTCGATTCTCCAACGCTCCCCATGCAGCTCTACGGCATTCCGAATTGCGACACGGTGAAGAAGGCCCGTGCCTGGCTGGACCAGCAGGGCATCGCCCACCAGTTCATCGACTTCAAGAAGCAGCCCGCCAGCGTGCCCCAACTGAAGGCCTGGGCCGCGCAGGCCGGTTGGCAGACCTTGCTGAACCGCGCGGGTACGACCTGGCGCAAGCTGGACGAAGCCACCCAGCAGCTGGCCTTGGATGAGGCCGGAGCGCTCGCGCTGATGGCCACGCACAGCAGCCTGGTCAAGCGCCCGGTGGCCGAATGGCCGGATGGCAGCCTGACCGTGGGTTTTCCGGCGCTGCAAGCCAAGGCTGGGAGGGGCTGAGATGTTCACCGGCATCGTGCAAGGCGTGGCCCGCGTCGAGGCCATCGAGGCCCGCGACGGCCTGCACACCCTGACCCTGGCGCTGCCCCCGGGCTTCGACGGCGAGCTGGCGATCGGCGCCAGCGTGGCCTGCGACGGCGTCTGCCTGACCGTCACCGAGCGCCCGGCGCCGGACCGCGCCCGCTTCGACGTGATGGCGCAGACCCTGCACCTGACCACGCTGAGGGCCTTGAGCGAGGGTGGCGGGCTGAACGTGGAGCGTGCCGCGAAGGAGGGCGCCGAGGTCGGCGGACATCCGCTGTCCGGCCATGTCGACGTGAGCGCGCGCATCGCCGAGATCCGCCGCCCGGACAACAACCATGTGATCCGCTTTGCGCTGCCGGCGCCCTGGATGCGCTATGTGTTCGCCAAGGGCTATGTGGGCGTGAACGGCTGCAGCCTGACCGTCGCCGAGGCGAGCCGTGAGCGCGATGGCAGCGGTTGGTTCGAGGTCTGGCTGATTCCCGAGACCCTGCGCATGACGACCTTTGGCGACAAGCAGGTCGGCGACGCGGTGCACATCGAGATCGAGCGCAGCACCCAGGTCGTGGTGGACACGGTGCGCGACGCGCTGGAGGAGCGCCTGGGGCCGCTGCTGCCGCTGCTGGAAACGCTGGCCCGCGAGCGCGGCATCGAACTGGCCGCGCCGCTGATCAAGGCTTGAGCGTCGGCGCCACGCGCGGCAGTCGGATCTCGAAACGCGCGCCCTGGCCCGGCGCGCTGTGCACGCGCAGGTTGCCGCCCAGCACATTGCTGACCAGGTTGTGCGCGATGTGCATGCCCAGGCCGGTGCCGCCCTGGCCGAGGCGGGTGGTGAAGAAGGGCTCGAAGATGCGGCGCGCGGTCTCGGCGTCCATGCCGTTCCCATCATCGCTGTAGCTGAGCATCAGCTCGGTGGCGTCGGCATGCGCGTCGATGCGGATGCAGCCACTCAGCCGGCCGTCGAAGCCGTGAAGCAGGCTGTTGTCGATCAGATTCGTCAGCAGCTGCTCCAGCGCACCGGGATGGCTGTCCAGGCTCAGGCCTTCGGGAACCTGCAGCTCGAAGCGGTGCTGGCCCTGGCGCAGGCGGTGCGCCATCGTCAGGCAGACCTTGTCCACCAACTGGTGCGCCAGGAAGGGCCGGCGCTGCATGCTGGTCTGGTCGACCGTGACCTCCTTGAAGGCCGCGATCAGTTCGGCGGCGCGCTCAAGGTTCGCATGCACCAGCGTCGCGGCCTCGCGTGAGAAGCGGATGAAGTCCTCCAGCACCGAGCGGCGCAGGCCTTGGGCCAGCGCACTCTCGAACTCGCGCACGCGATCCAGGAAGCTGGTGGCTGCCATCACGCTGTTGCCGATCGGCGTGTTCAGCTCGTGCGCGACGCCGGCCACCAACTGCCCCAGCGCGGCGAGCTTCTCCGACTCCTCCAACTGGCCGATCGCCTGGTTCAGGGTGCTCTGTGCCGCGTCCAGGGCCTGACCGCGCTCGGCCATGCCGCTGGCCAGTTGGTCGTTGGCCTCGCGCAGCGCCTGTTCGATGTTCTTTTGCGCGGTGATGTCGGTGTAGCTGGTGACGAAGCCGGCGATGCGCTCCTCGAAGCGCACCGGCCGACCCTCGATCAGATGCGTACGTCCGTTGGGGCGGGTGCGTTCGAAGCGGTGGGCCTGGAACTGCTGCGCCAGCGCCAGGCGCTCGGCGACCTGCTGCGCCGGGTCTCCCGGGCCGTAGTCGCCGCGGCTGGCCATCAGGCTCAGCAGGTCCTCGAAGCGGGCGCCGCGGAACACCGCCGACTGCGGGAACTCCAACCCGTCGACGAAGGCCTGGTTCCAGAGCAGCAGGCGCAGCTGTTCGTCGAACAGGCTGACGCCCTGCGGCAGGTGGTTGACGACCTGCGAAACCAGCGCGTCGTGGCGCGTCAGCTCGGTCTGCAGGCGGTCGTGCTCGCTGACATCGGTGTAAGTGGTGACGAAGCCGCCGGTCTCGGGAATCGGCTCGCCGCGGATCTCCAGCAGGCGGCCGTCGGGGCGGCGGCGCGTGAACGCGTGCGGCTCGAAGCGCAGCGCGCGCTCGGTGAAATCCTGGACCAGGGCCTCGACATCGGCCACGGCGCCGAACTCGCCGCGCAGGATGTTGAAGCGCCAGAGCTCGGGCAGGCTCACCGGGCGCTCGAAGAGCTCGGCGGGAAAGTCCAGCAGCTCGAGGAAGCGGCGGTTCCAGCGCGTCAGCCGCAGCTGGTGGTCGATCACCGTGACGCCACCCGGGAAATGCTCGATGAGCATTCTCTGCAGCAGGGGTTCGGTGGGTGCGGTCATGGGCGGGCGATGGTGGCACGGAGTGTGCGCCGGCGGATGCGGCCGGCCGCGGTGCATTCGCACATCGGGCGCAAAAAAGGGCGCCGAAGCGCCCTTTTGCGAAGCCCGGGGTCGCCGATCAGGCAGCCAGCAGCTGGCGCAGCACGTAGGGCAGGATGCCGCCGTGGAAGTAGTAGTCCACTTCGATGGCGGTGTCGATGCGAAGGGTCAGCTTGACCTCCTTCTTGCTGCCGTCGGCGCGGGTGATGGTCATCACCGCATCGCCCTGGGGCTTGATCTCCTTGGCCAGCTGGATGTCCATGGTCTCGACGCCGGTCAGGCCCAGGCTCTCCCAGCTGTCGCTGCCCTTGAACTGCAGGGGCAGCACGCCCATGCCGATCAAGTTGGAGCGGTGGATGCGCTCGAAGCTCTTGGCGATGACGGCCTTCACGCCCAGCAGCTGCGTGCCTTTGGCGGCCCAGTCGCGGCTGGAGCCGGTGCCGTATTCCTCGCCGGCAAAGATGACGGTCGGCGTGCCTTCGGCGATGTACTCCATCGCGGCGTCGTAGATGGCCTTCTTCTGGCCGCCCTTGATGGTGTAGCCGCCTTCTTCACGCGAGCCATCGGCCTTGGCCGGCAGCATCAGGTTCTTCACGCGGACGTTGGCGAAGGTGCCGCGCATCATCACGTCGTGGTTGCCGCGGCGTGCGCCGTAGCTGTTGAAGTCGGCCTTCTGCACACCGTTCTCGGTGAGGAACTTGCCGGCCGGCGTGGTTTCCTTGAACGAGCCTGCGGGGCTGATGTGGTCGGTGGTGATCGAGTCACCGAACAAGGCCATCACCTTGGCACCCTGCACGCCGCTGACCAGTTGCTTGGGCTCCATCGTGAAGTCGCCGAAGAAGGGCGGCTGCGCGATGTAGGTGCTCTTGGGCCAGTTGTAGACCTGGCCCTTGACGCCCTTCACCGCGTCCCAGAGCTTGCCCGGCTTGTTCTTGACCTTGTCGTAGTTCTCCTTGAAGGCCTTCGCGTTCATCGCGTGCTTCATGAGCTTGTAGACCTCGTCGCTGGTCGGCCAGATGTCGCCCAGGAACACGTCCTTGCCGCCCTTGCCCTTGCCGACCGGCTGGGTCATCAGGTCCTTGGTGACATTGCCGGCGATCGCGTAGGCCACGACCAGGGGCGGGCTGGCCAGGAAGTTGGCCTTCAGGTTCGGGTGGATGCGCGCCTCGAAGTTGCGGTTGCCCGAGAGCACGGCGGCGCAGACCAGGTCGTTGTCCTGGATGACTTTGTTCAGCTCCGGCGTCAGGTCGCCGGCGTTGCCGATGCAGGTCGTGCAGCCGTAGGCGGCGACGTTGAAGCCGAGCTTCTCCAGGTAGGGCAGCAGGCCGGCCTTTTCCAGGTACTCGGTGACGATGCGCGAGCCGGGGGCCAGCGAGGTCTTGATGTGCGGCTGCACCTTCAGACCGGCTTCGACCGCCTTCTTGGCCAGCAGGCCGGCGGCCAGCAGCACGCCCGGGTTGCTGGTGTTCGTGCAGGAGGTGATGGCGGCGATCAGCACATCGCCGTTCTTCACGTCCAGGCCGTTGTCGGCCTTGAAGGTCTTGGACAGCTTGTCGGCCGGCTGGTTGAAGCCGTTCTCGGCCACCGGCTTGCTGAACAGCTCGCCGAAGGTGCTGGCCAGGTTCGTGATCTCGATACGGTCCTGCGGGCGCTTCGGGCCGGCCAGGCTGGGCGCCACGGTCGACAGGTCGAGCTTGACGACCGAGGTGTAGTCGATCTCGCCGCTCTTGGGCACGCCGAACATCTTTTGCGCCTTCCAGTAGGCCTCGAAGGCTTCGATCTCGGCCTTGCTGCGGCCGGTGCCCTTGAAGTACTCGACGGTCTTCTCGTCGACCGGGAAGAAGCCCATGGTCGCGCCGTACTCGGGCGCCATATTGGCGATGGTGGCGCGGTCGGGCAGGGCCAGGCTCTTCGTGCCTTCGCCGAAGAACTCGACGAACTTGCCGACCACCTTGTGCTTGCGCAGGATCTCGGTGACGGTCAGCACCAGGTCGGTGGCGGTCACGCCTTCGCGCAGCGCGCCGGTCAGCTCGAAGCCGACCACGTCGGGGGTCAGGAAGTAGACCGGCTGGCCGAGCATGCCGGCCTCGGCCTCGATGCCGCCCACGCCCCAGCCGACCACGCCGATGCCGTTGATCATGGTCGTGTGGCTGTCGGTGCCGACCAGGCTGTCCGGGTAGTACACACCGGCCTTGGTCTTGTGCACGCCGCGCGCCAGGTACTCCAGGTTGACCTGGTGGACGATGCCGAAGCCCGGGGGCACGACGCCGAAGGTGTCGAAGGCCTGCATGCCCCACTTCATGAATTCGTAGCGCTCGCGGTTGCGCTCGAACTCCAGCTTCATGTTCAGGTCGAGTGCCTTCTTGTTGCCGAAGTGGTCGATCATGACGCTGTGGTCAACGACCAGATCCACCGGCACCAGGGGCTCGATGGCTTTGGGGTTCTTGCCCATCGAGGCAGCAACATTGCGCATCGCGGCCAGGTCGGCCAGCAGGGGCACGCCGGTGAAGTCCTGCAGCACCACGCGGGCGACGACGAAGGGGATCTCGTCCACGCGCGAAGCCGTCGGCTTCCAGTTGGCGAGCTGTTCGACGTGCTCCTGGGTCACCTTCTTGCCGTCGCAGTTGCGCAGCACGCTCTCCAGCACGATGCGCATCGACACCGGCATGCGGCTCACGTTCGGGAACTGCTTGGCCAGCTTGGGCAGGCTGAAGAACTGGCCTTCCTTGCCCGAGGCGGTCTTGAACGTGGCCTGGGTCTTGGCGAAGGCGTGCGCAGGGGCTTTCGCGGTTTTCGCGGCGGCTTTCTTCATGGTTGGGTTTCCTCGGGGGGCGGCTTTGGTGAAAGGGCGCTACGTTACCGCAGCCACCCTGGCAACTGGCTGACACGGAGCGCAAAAGCGACGGCCGGGGTCAACTTGCAGCGCGGGGCATCGCGCAGCGCCAGCCCGCCCCGGCGGGCTGAGCTCAGAAGCCGAGGCTGGCGCCAGCACCGAGCAGGGTCGCGATGCCCATCGCCGCGAACAGCAATGCCGCAATGCCATGCACGAGCTTCATCGGGATCTTCTTGGCCAGGCGGTCGCCGATGAAGACCACGGGCACGTTCGCCAGCAGCATGCCCAGCGTGGTGCCTGCGACCACCGCCCAGGCGGCGGTGTAGTGCGCGGCCATGGCGACGGTCGCGATCTGCGTCTTGTCGCCCATCTCGGCAATGAAGAAGGCGACGAAGGTGGCGCCGAACACGCCGAGGCGGTCGACCACGCGGGTCTCGCCTTCGTCGATGCGATCCGGAATCATGATCCACACCGCCATCGCCAAGAAGCCCAGGCCCAGCACCCAGCGCAGGCTGCCTGGCGACAACAGCTCCGGGATCCACGAGCCCAGCCAGCCGGCCAGCGCATGGTTGATCAGCGTGGCGACGAAGATGCCGGCAATGATCGGCCAGGGTTTGCGAAAGCGGGCCGCGAGGAGCAGGGCCAGCAACTGGGTCTTGTCGCCGATTTCGGCGAGTGCGACCACTCCGGTGGAGACGAACAGGGCTTCCATGGTGAGTCGTGCGGGCCGGTGTGGTGGCAGACGATTGACCATCGCCCCCTGCCGGCCTCATGCCAGGGGGCGATGGTCAAAGGTCTTGCCAGGCCGCCGAGAGCAGGCTCTCGGACTTCAGGCTGCCGACACCATGATCCCGGGCGGGATCAAGTCTGTTGACGTCGGCCCCGCTCCAGGATGGGCGGGCGGCTACTCCCCAATGACGGCTGGATTGTAGGGGGCCGCCGCGCGGGTTCAGGGATGCAGCACGACCAGCAGCGCGACCGCCGGCTCCTTGCCCTGGTTGCGGATCGCATGGGCCTGGTCGGCCGCGTAGCGCGCGGTCTCGCCCGCGCGCACGGTCTGTCGGCTGTCGGCGGCTTCCACCTGCAGGCCGCCGCTGAGCACCGAAAGGTGCTCGCGCGAACCCGGCTCATGGGCGTTCGACGCCAGCACGCCGCCAGGCTGAACGATCAGCTCGTACCACTCGTACTGCCCGGCCAGGTCGATGGGGCCGAGGATGCGCAGCCGCGCCAGGCCGTCCGGGCTGTTCAGCTGCGGCGTCGCGTGCGCGGCGATCAGCTCGATGCCGCTGACCACCGGCTTCGCGCCTTCCAGTAGTTCCGACAGCTCGACACCCAGCGCCGTGGCCAGACGCCAGACCACGGCGACCGTCGGATTGGCCTGGTTGCGCTCGATTTGGCTGAGCATGCTCTTGCTGACGCCGGCGCGCCGGCTCAGCTCGTCCAGCGTCAGCTGGCGCTTGGCGCGCAACTGCGCCAGGGCTTCCCCGACCTGGGGCGGCTGGGCAAGATCGCCGTCTGAATGGAGCGACATCCGCATTCCTTGATTTGGTGGATGGATGTTCGATATAGTGAACATCGTTCGATTTAATGTATTTTGCGCCAGGAGATTGACGATGACCAGCAGCGACGCGCGCAGTTCTGACTTTTACGCGCACATCCGCCAGGAGCTCGAAGGCATCGAAGCCGCCGGCCTGTTCAAGCGCGAGCGGGTGATCGCCACGCCGCAGGCCTCGGTGGTCAGGACCGCTGACGGGCGCGAACTGATCAATCTCTGCGCGAACAACTACCTGGGCTTGTCCAGCCACCCGGAGCTGATCGCCGCCGCGCATGAGACCCTGGACCGCCGCGGCTTCGGGCTGTCATCGGTGCGCTTCATCTGTGGCACGCAGGACATCCACAAGGAGCTCGAGAAGCGCATCGCCGCCTTCGTTGGCTGCGAGGACGCGATCCTCTACGCAGCCGCCTTCGACGCCAACGGCGGCCTGTTCGAGCCCTTGCTCGGCGAGCAGGACGCGATCATCTCGGACGCGCTGAACCACGCCTCCATCATCGACGGCATCCGCCTGTGCAAGGCGCAGCGCCACCGCTACGCGAACGACGACCTCGAGGATCTGGAGCGCTGCCTACAGAAGGCCCGTGCCGATGGTGCACGGCATATCCTGGTGTTCACCGACGGCGTGTTCAGCATGGACGGCACGATTGCGCGCCTGAAGGAGATCCGCGAGCTCTGCGATCGCTACGGCGCCTTGCTCGGCATCGACGAATGCCATGCCAGCGGTTTCCTCGGCAGGACCGGCCGTGGCACGCCCGAGCATTGCGGCGTATTCGGGCAGATCGACATCATTACCGGCACCTTCGGCAAGGCGCTGGGCGGCGCCAGCGGCGGCTTCACGGCGGCGCGCAAGGAGGTCGTGGAACTGCTGCGCCAGCGTTCGCGGCCCTACCTCTTCAGCAACACGCTGGCGCCGTCCATCGTCGGTGCGTCGCTCAAGGCCTTGGACCTGCTCGAGGCCTCGACCGAACTGCGCGACCGCCTGGAGGCGAACACGCAGTTCTGGCGCGAGGGCCTGAAGGCGGCCGGCTTCGACATCAAGCCGGGTACGCATCCGATCGTGCCGGTGATGGTCTACGACGCCGTCAAGGCGCAGCAGTTCTCGGCACGCCTGCTCGAACTCGGCGTCTATGCGGTCGGCTTCTTCTTCCCGGTGGTGCCCAAGGGTCAGGCACGGATCCGTACCCAACTCAGCGCCGGCCACAGCCGCGAACAGCTGGAGAAGGCGCTTGCGGTCTTCGTGCAGGCCGGCCATGACACCGGGGTGCTGGCATGACGCGCATCCTGATCATCGGCGCCAACGGCCAGATCGGCACCGAGCTGGCCGCGGCGCTGGCCGAGCGCCATGGCAACGACGCGGTGATCACCAGCGATATCGCACCGCAGGGGCGCCTGCCGCAGTTGCGCCACGAGATGCTGGACGCCACCGATGCCGCGGCGATCACCGCGGTCGTCGAGCGCCATCACATCACCCAGATCTACTTGCTCGCCGCCGCGCTGTCGGCGACCGGCGAGAAGCACCCGCAATGGGCCTGGGACCTGAACATGAAGAGCCTGCTCGGCGTGCTGGAACTGGCGCGCACGCACAAGCTGGAGCGTGTGTTCTGGCCCAGCAGCATCGCCGCCTTCGGTCCGAGCACGCCGCAGGACGCCACGCCGCAGACCACGGTGATGGAGCCGAGCACCGTCTATGGCATCAGCAAGCAGGCCGGCGAGCGCTTTTGCGCCTGGTACCACCGCAACCATGGCGTCGACGTGCGCTCGCTGCGCTACCCCGGGCTGATCAGTTGGAAGACCCCGCCCGGCGGCGGCACCACCGACTACGCGGTGGACATCTTTCACCAGGCCCTGAAGACCGGCCGCTACGAGTGCTTCCTGGCGGCCGATCAGCGCCTGCCGATGATGTACATGCCCGATGCGATCCGCGCGACCCTGGAGCTGATGGAGGCACCGGCCGAGTCCGTCAAGGAACGCGGCAGCTACAACCTGGCCGGCTGCAGCTTCACCCCCGAGGAGATCGCCGCCGAGATCCGCCGCCACATCCCGGGCTTCGAGATCCGCTACGCGCCCGATTTCCGCCAGGGCATCGCCGCCACCTGGCCGCGCTCCATCGACGATTCGGTGGCCCGTGCCCACTGGGGCTGGAAGCCCGAGTTCGGGTTGGCCGAGATGGTGCGCGACATGCTGGATAACCTCCGCTAACCATCCGCTTCAGCCTCGCTTCATCGCATCCGGTTAGGCTGGATGCATGAAAGCCCTGGCGCTGTCATTCGGTCTGTTGCTGCTTGCCGTGGCGGCGCGCGGTCAGGAGGTGGCGCCCGCGAAGGCCGACACCTCGGCGGCCCCTCGGCCGGCCGATCCGGTTTCCAGCCTGGACGATGTGCGCTATGTCATCGGCGGCGTGCTCGGCAACGGGCCGATCTACTTCGGCCAGCAGCAGCGCGGCAGCGTGCTGCGGCCGATGTTCGCGCTGCGCTGGGGCCGGCTGCGCCTGAGCAGCTCCGGCGCCGGCGGTCTGATCGGCGAGGCCAGTGCCGGCGGCGCCAGTGCCGAGCTCTACAGCGATGCGCACTGGAATCTGCGCCTGGGCCTGCGCCTGGACCGTGGCCGGCGCATCCAGCAGGACGACGAAGGGCGGCTGAGCGAGCTGCCCGAGGTGCGCGGCACGCTGCGCGCCCGCCTGGGCATCAGCCACAGCCTGGGTGGGCGCCAGTCGCTGAGCTTCAACGCGTCGCCGGACCTGCTGGGCCGGCGCGGCGGCACGCTGATGCAACTGGCCTATTACCGGGAGCTCGAGGCGCCAGCGGCGCTGCAGCAGGCGATCGGCGGGAACTGGAGTCTTGCGGTGGCGCTGAATGCCGGCGACGACCACTACATGAACAGCTACTTCGGCATGCCGGCCGGCTCGGTGCGCTATCGGGCCTACGAGGCCGAAGGCGGGCTGCGCGACCTCAGCCTGGGTCTGGGCTGGCGCCGCAGTTTCGGCGAGCACCAGCACTGGCAGCTGTTCGCCGGCCTGCAAGCCCAGCAGTTGCTCGGCCCGGCCGCCGATGCGCCCTTCGTGCAGCGCCGCGGCACCTGGTCGACCTCGCTGGGCCTGGCCTATCGGCACTGAGCGCCGCGCTCAGAACAGGATGCGGCCGCGCCAGATGTCCGCGTACATCACCCAGTCGCCCATGAAGCTGTAGAGCGGGCGCTTGAACGAGGCCGGCTTGTTCTTCTCGAAGCCGAAATGGCCGATCCAGGCGCAGGCATAGCCGGCGATCAGCCCGGCCAGCACCCACCAGGCATTGCCGCTCGCCAGCGCCAGCCCGAGGCAGGCCAGGCCCAGCGTCGAGCCGAGAAAGTGCAGGCGCCGGCAGCGCCGGTCCTGATGCTCCTGCAGGTAGAGCGGGTAGAACTCGGCAAACGACTTGACCTGGGCCAGGGCTTCGAGGGAGGCGGTGCTCATCGGGGTTCGCAGGGGGGCGGTGCGGTGCAACGAGTGTGCTACGGTTATTGCCATCTTTCCCACCGGGCCATCCCTGGAGCACGCCATGAAGGTCTCCGACATCCTCAAGGTCAAGGGCAACACCCTTTACACGATTGCGCCGGACTCCGACCTGGGCGAGGCGGTGGCGACGATGTCCAAGCTGGACATCGGTTCGCTGGTGGTGATGGAGTTCGGCGAACTGGCCGGCATGCTGACCTTTCGCGAGGTCATCAATGCGGTCGTCGCGAATGCCGGCCAGATCGGCCAGCGCCAGGTGCGCTCGGTGATGGACGACCATCCGCTGTCCTGCACGCCGGAGACCGAGATCGACGAGGTGCGGCGCATGATGCTCGGCCGCCATGCCCGCTACATGCCGGTGCTCAATGGCAAGACCCTGATGGGCGTGATCTCCTTCTACGACGTGGCCAAGGCCGTGGTCGACGCGCAGGACTTCGAGAATCGCATGCTCAAGGCTTATATCCGCGACTGGCCGGTGGGCGAGGAGTCTTCGGCCGAGCCCAAGCTGTAGCAAGCTGCGGTTCGCGTTGCGAGAAGGGGCGCGGAGCCGGGCCGGTTCGCGCCCCTTTGGCTTCCTAGAATGCCCCGCATGAGTGGAAGCAGCTTCGGGCGTTGGTTCGCCGTGACTAATTTCGGCGAAAGCCACGGCCCGGCCATCGGCTGCGTGATCGACGGCTGCCCGCCCGGGCTTGCGCTGTCTGAGGCCGATATCCAGATCGAGCTCGATCGCCGCCGACCCGGCACCAGCCGGCATGTCACGCAGCGCCAGGAGCCCGATGCGGTGGAGATCCTCTCGGGGGTCTACGAGGGCCAGACCACGGGCACGCCGATCGCGCTGCTGATCCGCAATGTCGACCAGCGCAGCAAGGACTACGGCAATCTGCTGGACACCTTCCGCCCCGGCCATGCCGACTACAGCTATTGGCGCAAGTACGGCCTGCGCGACCCGCGCGGCGGGGGCCGCAGCAGCGCCCGCCTGACCGCACCCATGGTCGCCGCCGGTGCGGTGGCCAAGAAGTGGCTCCAGGAACACCATGGCATCGCCATCCGTGGCTGCATGACGCAGCTGGGCGAGATCGAGATCCCGGTCGATGACTGGAGCCAGACCGCCCACAACCCTTTCTTCGCCGCCACCGTCCAGGGGCTGAACAAGCTTGAGGACTACATGGACGCGCTGCGCAAGAGCGGCGACTCGGTCGGCGCCCGTCTGCGCGTCGAGGCCAGCGGCCTGCCGCCCGGCTGGGGGGCGCCGCTGTTCGACAAGCTCGACGCGCAGATCGCCTACGCCATGATGGGCATCAACGCGGTCAAGGGCGTGGAGATTGGCGACGGCTTCGGCGTCGTCGCCCAGCGCGGCAGCGAACATGGCGACGGTCTGTACCCCGATGGCTTCGCCAGCAACCATGCTGGCGGCGTGCTCGGCGGCATCAGCACCGGGCAGGACCTCGTGGTCAGCCTGGCCATCAAGCCGACCAGCTCCATCCGCCTGGAAAAGCCCAGCATCGACCGCGCCGGCCAACCGAACACCGTGGTCACGCATGGTCGTCACGACCCCTGCGTCGGCATCCGCGCCACGCCCATCGCCGAGGCCATGCTGGCCCTGGTGCTGATCGATGCGGCGCTGCAGCAGCGCGCGCAATGCGGCGAAATCAAACTGGACACGCCGCCCATCGCCGCGCGGCGGTCCTGAGTCGGTACTGAATCCGGCGCGCCGCCCCGGCCGGTTGGGCGTTGCACCGATGGAGTTCGGCTTGGCCGGTGCGATTCAGGCGGCGATGGTGGTGGTGCCCGTGCAGCGCATCAGGCGCAAGGTCAGGAGATCCAGGGCTTCGTGCAGCGAGCCGATGCTCCGATGCACTTCGGCCAGATGCCGTGCGTCCAGGGTGCGCAGCGCGGCCCAGGATTGCGGCAGGTGAATCACCAGCCTGCCGCGGCTCCAGTCGATCCATCCGGCTGCCGAGACCTTGCGCAGTTCCAGGCCTGCGGTGCGTCGGGAGACCGCACAGATGGTGGCCAGGTCAGCCTGCGTCAGACTGAGCGTGAGCCTGGACAAGGGCGCGAGATTCCGCCGGGGCGTTGACAGCAGCAGTTCGGATAGCCGAGCGATGACCCGACTCACCGCCTCGAAGGGCGTGCACTGGTGGTAGCTCACCAGGGCGGCCAGCAAGCGAGGCAGGCAGTCATAGGCCATCTGTTCCGCCCAAGGGCTGGCGGTGTATGGGGCCAGCAGGACTTCGACGATGGGTCTGAGCGAGACCTGTGCGGGCAGGCTGCTCAGGATTCCGAGCTCCCGCAGCCGGGTCCCCGGCCCCAGCAGCGGCATGGCGATGCTGCGTTGCGTGTGTGGCCGTATGTCCAGACCGAGCACGCCATCGCGGATCTCCAGATCGCTCAGGCGGATCTGCTCCAGCGACCAAGATTCGCCAACGGCCAAGCGCAGCATCTGCGCCGGCCCGCTGGGCAAGGGCTCAGACATCGCAGCCATACGCCGGCCGAGGTGGATGCATTGCCGGCAGTCTCAAGCGCTAGCCCCCTGCTGAACGCCGCCCCGGCCGGCCAGTTGCAGCGTGCTCATGGGCACTACTGCGTCGGATGAGGCCGCAGCCCTCAGGCCCTCGCCTTGGCGTTCGCTGGCCGGTCTGGGGCTGACCTGGCCTTGTTGATCGGCCAGTATGTGCTGGAAGCTGCGCGGTGCTGCATCGGGCTTCGTGGCGGCGAGTGAGGCCTGTTCGGGGGCGGGCAGGCGCTGGGGCGCCGCCGGGATGTTCTGGCCGAGTTTCATCGTCTTGCTCCTTAAAGGAATTACCAGATGGCCAATCGCTTGGCGAGCAGGCGCTGGATCCAGCTTCTGCGGGCTGCCTCGCCAAGCTCGCCTTCGTTCGTGTATTCAATCTGCGCGTTCAGCACTTCCGAGGAACTGATGGAATTGCCGCGCCGGATGTCATCAGGGTTGATGTAGCCGGAGAAGCGCAGCACCGAGGCGTCGCCGTTGACGCCCAGCGTGCGCTCGCCGGCCACCTGCAGATAGCCGTTGGGCAGCACGTTGATGACCATCACCGGCACCTGTCCGTCGAAGTCGTCCTTGGCCTCGGCACTGCCCTTGCCCTGGTAGCTGTCGCTGCCATTGCCCTTGAGTCTCAGGTTCAGCAGCGGTTCGAGCACGGCGCCCTGCGAGCTGGTGCCCGGGCCGTTGGTCTCGATCGCATTGGCCCGGCTGGTGTCCTTGGAGGTCGCCGCGCTGCCCCGGGTTTGCACCACGATGTCGACCTTCAGCTTGTCGCCAATGCTGCTCGCCCGCTTCTGCACCGCGAACAGGTCCTCGGCGCGCATATTCGGCTGGAAGATCGATCCAGTCGGCGTGCGTTCCACATAGTCGGGCGGCGGTCCGATTGGCACGCGCGTCGGCGCCGTGACGATGGACTGGGGGCTGCTGCAGGCGGCAAGCGCGAGGCAGCACCAGAGGGCGGGGTGGGCGCGTGGATGGGGCATCTCGGCTCGCTCAGCTGCTGAAGCCCGTCAGCAAGGATTTGATGACGGGTTCGATCTTTCTTTCGGTCGACACCCATCTGGCGGCGCTCATATACGGGCGCATCTCGAAGGAGGCGCGCGACATGAAGCGGCCATCGGGGCGTTCCAGGCTCAGGTGCAACGAGTCCAGATAGGGCTGCAAGGTGTCGGAGAACAGCGGCGTATCCCAGAGTGCGGCGCCCGCGTACTTCAGCCAGGCATCGCAGTCGCTGCGCGGTGTCTGCAGCTCGAAGACCCGGCTGTTGACCTGGTGGTCCTTGAGCTTCTTTTGGATGGCCGGCAGCAGATCCGGCAGCTGCAAACGCGGGTTGAGCAGGATGCAGACGTTCTGGGCGATGCCGTCGCCGTGGTGAATGATGTCTTTGGCCGAGGTCGGTGAGCGTTGCACCGCTGCGGTGCCGATGGTGCGGGTCAGCTCGATGAGTCTCATCGGGGTATCGACGGAGAGCAGGCTGCAGCCGCATAGTGGTAGCAGCGCCCAGACCAGCAGTCGGCTGCGCTCAATCATGGAGCAGGCTCCCGGCGCCCAACGCGGCGATGAGCGCGTAGCTGGCCGCCTTGCCCAGCATTTCGGCGCCCGCGTCGGTGGCGCGATCCAGGCCCGCGGTGGTGCTGCGCGACAAGGACAGCGCTGCGTCCTTCAGGTCGCCGGCTGCCTGCACGGCCGCGCCGGCCACGTCTTCGGCGGTATCCAGTGCCTGTCCGGCGATGGCGGTGGCACTACTGCCGGCTGCTTCGACGACAGCGACCGCCGCATCGGCGCTGGTCTTGGCCAGTGCATTGACACCGTTGAAGACGGTATCCAGTGTGTCTTTGGCACCGTCGGCAACAGCTTCGCCAATCCGGCTCATGGTACCCGTGACGCTGCTCGCCACCTGACTCACTCCGTCGGTGACGGCGTCGACCGCGTCGCCAAGCAGCTTCACGCTTTCCGGACTGAAGCTATAGGTCACGCTCAAGGATGCGGCAAGGCCGCCGTGAACGCCGGCGGGTCCGGCGAGTCTGGCTCCGGCGGCAGGCATCGGCTCCTGCAGAGCTGCCGTCGGCGCCGGATGACGTGCATCCATGCCGTCCCGGCAGGCAAGACCCGGGCTTGTTACGAGTTGAGCTTGCATCGCTTGGCGTCCTTTCCTCTCGACACAACTGTCCCAGGACTTGAGACCGCTGATCCTTCGAAAGAAAGAGGCTGGCGCAGGCATATCCGTCTGAATGGAACCGGGATCGCATAAGCGAAGTCGATTCCACAGAACGGTCAGAAAAAACTGTCTTTTCGGGGTCGATCCCGGGCGCAAGACCCGGGCTGTCAAGGCTAGATCCCGAGTTCGAAGACCTGCCCACGAAAGCGCAGCAGCGCATGCTGGGGCTGGATCTCCAGCAGCTCGACCCCGGGCGCGACGCTGTCGCCTTCGCGGAACAGCTGGCCGTTGAGGATCAGGCTGCGCAGGCGTGCATCCGGGCTGTACATCGAGCCGCTCACCTGCAATGCCGGCAGTTGCTGGCGCAGCGCCGCCGGCAGCTCGGCCAGGCGCGGGGGGCGCTGAGGCGCCGCGGCGCTGGCGCGTACCTGAAGCGGTGCGGGGCTTGAGGCCGCCGCGTTGGGCGCTGTAGCGGCGGGTGCCGGCAGAACCCGGGCGCCCGGCGCCTCCAGCAATGCGGGCGAGGGTGGCGTTGCCCGCTGCGTGGGGGCCGGTGACGGTGCTGGCGCCGCGGCCACGGGCTGGGGCGGCGCGATGTCCTGCGAACGGGCTGACCAGTTGAGCAGCAGCATGCCGGTCAGCGTGATCAACAGCAGGCCCAGACCGCCGAGCAGCCGGGGGCGCAGCGGGCGGGGCGGACTTGCCGGTGGGCGTCCCGGCGCGGGCCGCGGCTGAGCATCGGGTGGCTGGCTCCGTTCGGCTTCGGCGCGGCGCAGGGCGTCAAGGATGGTGGACATGCGACAGGCTCAGGGGCTGGCCGGCGGCTGCAGCCGGGGTTCGCGTGGGTCGGCGCGCTGGGCCAGGCGCATCAGGGTCAGGGGCCCCGCGCGGCCATCGGCCTGCAGGCCTTCGGCACGCTGGAAGGCGCCGATACGCACGCTGCGGCTGGGGTTGGGTTCGGCGCCGGCGGCGTCCAGCTGGGCGTCCAGCCAGCGGGCGCTGGCCGGCTCCGGGGCTGCGGGCAGGGCGGTATCGCGCAAGCCGGGCGGTGCGCGCCACAGGGTCAGGTAGTCGCCGCTCCAGCGGTTGGCAAGGCTGAGCAGAGGCTGCCGGCTTGGCCCGCCCTGCGCGCCCTGCAGCCAGGCGCTGTCGGCGTCCAGGCGGATCAGCAGCAGCGCCTGAGGATGACCCTGATCGTCGAGCAACTGCAGCACGCCGGGGCGGTCGAGCGCGCGCAGGGCCGGCAGGCTGAGCCTTGCGGTCCAGCAGCGCCACTCGCCGGCCGGCGGCGCGCAGGGGCGCTCGGCCAGCGCGCCGGCCTCCAGGCCCCAGCGCGGTGCCAGCGCGTGCAGCGCGGCATCGCTGGACGCGAAGCCGGGCGGCAGGACGGCGGGAGCGTCCGGGGCGGGAGGCGGGCCGGTCGGGCTGGAGGGCGGCGCCGAAGACCCGGCCTGCACGCCCGCCCGTTCGGCTGACGCCGGGTTGGAACGCGTCATCCACCAACTGCCCGCCACGGCGGCGCCCGCCAGCAGGAGTCCGGCTGCCGCCAGCAGCGGCCAGCGTTGCTGCGGGATCGAGGCCTGCGCCGGCTCACCGGCCAGCTCGCGCGCCACGCCCTGCAGCAACGCGCGGTCGGCGCGATCGTTGCCGCGGGCGTAGAGCGCCAGCAGGGTCCGGTCGGCGAGCAGATTGATGCGCCGCGGCACGCCGCCGCTGAGCGTGTGCAAGGCCTTCAGCGCGCCGGCGTCGAAGGGCGGGGTGCCCTGCCAGCCGGCCAGGGTGAGGCGGTGCAGCACATAGGCGGCGGTCTCCGCCTCGTCCAGGCCTTGCAGGTGGTAGCGGGCGATGACGCGCTGTGCCAGCTGTTCCAGATCGGGCCGGGCCAGCAACTCGCGCAGCTCGGGCTGGCCGACCAGCATGATCTGCAGCAGCTTGGCGCTGTTGGTTTCCAGATTGGTGAGCAGGCGCAGCTGCTCCAGTACGGCGGGCGCCAGGCATTGCGCCTCGTCGATCAGCAGCAGGCAGTGGTCGCCGGCCGCGTGGCGCTCCAGCAGGAAGCGGTTCAGCGCGTCAATGTAGGTCTTGGCCCCGGTGGGCACCGGCGTGGAGAGCGCAATGCCGAACTCCTCGCAGACGGTCTGCAGCAGCTCCAGGCTGTCGAGCTGGGGGTTGAAGACATAAGCCACGCGGATGTTCGGTGGCAGCTGCTCCAGGAAGGCGCGGCAGACCGTGGTCTTGCCGGCACCGATGGCACCGGTCAGCAGCACGAAGCCGCCACCGCCTTGCGCGCCGTAACGCAGATGCGCGAGCGCCTCGCGGTGCCGTTCGCTGAGGAACAGGGCACGCGGATCGGGCGCGATGGAGAAGGGCTCGCGGCGCAGGCCGAAGCGTTGCAGGTACATGGGCGAAGCAGGTGGGCGAGCCGGACTGTAAGGCCCTGACTTTCGACAGGGGCAGCGGGTGGCGGATGCAGCTCGGGCCCTGTCTTCTGCAGTTCGTCGCCTGTCGCGTGTGTTTGGCGGGCCGCCTTCCTAGCATGCGCGCCATTCATTCGACAGGGGACTCCCATGGTGCTGCAAACGCGTTCCGGCAAGACCCGCAAGCTCGGGCTTTGGCTCGGCGGCCTCACGGCCACCGTCATCGCCGTCGGCGCGGCCATTGCCGTGCAGGCCAGCGACGGCAAGAAAGATGCTGGCGACAAGAAGCCGGCCGACAAGGTGATGCAGTTCAACCCCAGCGAGGTGGTGCAACCGACCCAGGTGGCGCTGCCGGCCTTCATCGAGTTCAGCGGTGCGCTGGTGGCGCCGAACACCGCCATCGTCCGTGCGAAGGGCGGTGGTGTGCTGATGGGCCTGTCGGCGCCCGAGGGCAGCCGGGTCAGGGCCGGCCAGAGCTTGGGCCAGCTGGATCTGGAAGACCTGCGCCAGCGCGTGGCCGAGCGGGCGGCCAGTGTGGAGGCCGCCAAGGCCCAGGCCGATCAGGCGCAGCGCAGCTTCGTGGCCAACGAGGGCCTGGCCAAGCAGAACTTCATCGCCACCACGGCCCTGGACAGCAGCCGCGCCAGCATGGATGCCGCCCGCGCCCAGCACGCCGCCGCGCAGGCGCAGTTGCAGACCATGCAGGTGCAGCTGCGCCAGGCCAGTCTGACCAGCCCGATCAGCGGCTGGGTCGCCAAGCGCCACGCGGTGCCGGGCGAGAAGCTGCAGACCGAGCAGGCGGTGCTCACCGTGGTCGATCTCTCACACCTGGAGCTGGCCGGTCTGGTCGGCACGCACGAGGTGGCGCGCCTGCAGCCCGGCATGACGGCGATGGTGCGCATCGAGGGCGTTGCCGAGCCGATCAGCGCCAAGATCGCCCGCATCAGCCCGCAGTCCGAGCCGGGCACGCGCTCCATCGGCGTCACCCTGGCCATGGACAACCCGGGCGAGCGCCTGCGCGCCGGCCAGTACGCCGTCGCCCGGGTGCAATTGGATGACCCCGCGCCGCGCCTGACCGTGCCCAGTACCGCGCTGGTCGGCACGCAGGGCCAGCAGCAGGTCTGGGTGATCGAAAAGGGCGAGCTCAAGCGCCGCCTGGTGACCACCGGCCGAGTGGATTCGGCCGGCGGCCGCGTCGAGATCCTCGGCGGCATCGACGGCAGCGCCCAGGTGCTGGCCGGCCGCTATGAAAACCTGCGCGAAGGCGCCAAGGCTGCAGTGGCCGCGCCAGCTGCCAAAGCCGCCATTGACAAGAAGGCAGGCTGATCATGTGGATCACCCGCGTTTCCATCAACAACCCGGTCTTCGCCACCATGGTGATGGTGGCGCTCTGCGTGCTGGGTCTGTTCGCCTACCAGCGCCTGGGCGTCGAGAACATGCCCGAGGTCAACATGCCCGGGGCCTGGATCGACATCCGCTATCCGGGCGCCAGCCCTGAGGCCGTCGAGCGTGAAGTGGCCAAGCCGCTGGAAGAGGTGCTGAACACCATCGCCGGCGTCAAGCGCATCCAGTCGCGCAGCTTCGAGGGCCGCATGCAGATGAGCGTCGAGTTCTCGCTCGACTCGAACATGGATCGCGCAATGCAGGAGCTGCGCGACCGCATGACCATGGCGCAGACGATCTTTCCCGAGGACGTCAAGCAGCCGGCCATCAACCGCTTCCAGGAAGGCAACCAGCCGGTCTATGTGGGCGCCTTGATCAGCCCCCACCGCAGCCCGCGCGAACTCAGCCTGATGGCCGAGCAGATCCTGGTCAAGCGCCTGCAACGCATCGAGGGTGTGGCCGTCATCAACCTCTGGGGGCAGACGAATCGCGAGGTGCGCATCGACCTCGACCCGTTGCGCCTGCGCGCCTATGGCATCACCACCACCGAGGTGGCCAACGCGCTGCGCAATGCGAACGCCGACCAGCCGGTGGGCCTGATGTCGGACCGCCATCTGGAAAGCTCGATCCGCGTCGAGGGCCGCATCAAGGATCCGCGCGCTTTTGCCAACATCGTGGTCGCCCAGCGCAATGGGCTGCCGGTGCTGGTCTCCGACCTGGGCGTGCTGACCGAGCGTGAGCGCGAGGCCGACACCATCAGCCGCATCAACGGCCAGGCCAGCATCGGCTTCAATGTCTTCAAGCAGCAGGACGCCAACATCGTCAAGACCGGCGACGGCGTGCAGGAGGCCCTGGCCGAGCTGCGAAAGAGTCTTCCCGGGGACGTCGAGATCCGCGACATCTGGGCCAGCTCGGAATTCGTCAAGGGCTCGCTGGACGGCTTGAAGAACACGCTGATCGAGGGCGCGCTGCTGACGGTCGCCATCGTCTTCCTGTTCCTGCACAGCTGGCGCTCCACCGTCATCACCGGCCTGACGCTGCCGATCGCGGTGATCTCCAGCTTCATCGCCGTCTACGCCTTCGGCTTCACGCTGAACTTCATGACCATGATGGCGCTGTCGCTCGTCATCGGCCTCTTGATCGACGACGCCATCGTGGTGCGCGAGAACATCGTCCGCCATGTGGCCCTGGGCAAGAGCCACCGCCAGGCGGCCTTCGACGGCACGAATGAGATTGGCCTGGCGGTGCTGGCCACCACCTTCGCGATCTGCGCGGTCTTCGTGCCCGTGGCCTTCATGGGCGGCGTCATTGGCAAGTTCTTCTACCCCTTCGGCATCACCGTCGCGGTGGCGGTGCTGGTCAGCCTGTTCGTGTCGTTCACGCTGGACCCGATGCTGTCGGCCATCTGGCACGACCCGGGCGCGGCACCGATGCGCAAATGGAAGCTCGTCGGTCCGGCCATCGGCAAGCTGCTCGACGGCAGCGACAAGGCCATGGAATGGCTGAACCGCGGCTACGAGCGCAGCATTCGCTGGGCCTTCAGCGTCCGTCGCTACCGCGTCTTCCTGTTCCCGCTGCCGGTCTTCGCCCGTCCCTTTGGCCATGACAACAAGCGCGACAAGACCCAGGCCCGCCGCTGGCGCCTGATGACCCTGACGCCGCGCGGCGTGGTCATGTGGGCCGGGGTGGCCAGCTTCGTCGGTGCCATCCTGCTGACGCCGATGGTGGGCTCGGAGTTCGTGCCCGAGACCGACCAGGGCTTCACGCAGCTGAATCTGCGCATGCCCAGCGGCTCCAGCCTGGAGCGCACCAACGAGAAGGCGCTGCAGGTCGAGCAGATCCTGATGACCATGCCCGAGGTGAAGACCGTGCAGACCACGGTGGGCGGCAATGGCGAGGGCTTTTCGACCAGCCGTGCTGCAGCCAGCATCAGCATCGCGCTGAAGGACAAGAAGGAGCGCAAGCTCAGCCAGAAGGAGTTCGAGGCCAAGGCGCGCGAGGCCATCGAGCGCGTGGCCGGCGTGGAGCTTTCGGTTGGCTGGGGCAAGCCCATCTATGTGGCGGTGCTCGGCAACGACAGCGAGCAGCTGGCCACGGTGGCGGCCGAGTTCGCCGCCAAGCTCAAGGCCATCAAGGGCACGGTGGACGTGGAGACGACCAACAAGCCCGGCCTGCCGGCCTATGCGGTGCGCGTGAAGGAATCGGCCGCGCGCGAGTTCGGCCTGAACCCGCCGCAGCTGGCTGCCAGCTTGCGCGCCTTCGTCAACGGCGACGCGGCCACCTACTGGACTGCGCCCGACGGCGCCCAGGTCGAGGTGAACCTGCGCCTGCCCAAGGACAGCCGCGAGCGCGTCGATCAGATCGCCAAGCTGCCGGTCGCTTACTCGGCCAGCGGCGCGCCCATCCTGCTCGACCAGGTGGCCACCATCGAGCCGATCTTCAACCCCGAGGTGATCCGCCGCCAGAACCTGCAGCGCCGCGAGGCCATCATTGCCGGCGTGGACAGCAGCAAGGGCGTGACCGTGGGCGAGGTCAGCAGCCAGGTGCAGAAGCTGATCAAGGAGACGCAGCTGCCGGCCGGCATCAGCTTCGACGTGGGCGGCCAGAGCAAGGAGCAGGACGAGGCCTTCTCCGGCCTGCTGCAGGCCATGGCCCTGGCGGCGATCTTCATCTACATCGTGCTGGCCAGCCAGTTCGGCAGCTTCTTGCAGCCCATCGCCATCATGGCCAGCCTGCCGCTGGCGCTGATCGGCGTGATGCTGGCCCTGCTGTTCTGGGGCTCGACGCTGAACGTGTTCTCGATGATCGGCCTGGTCATGCTGATGGGCCTGGTGACGAAGAACGCCATCCTGCTGGTGGACCGCGCCAACCAGATGCGCAAGGAAGGCCATGCGATCGCCGAGTCGCTGATCGAGGCCGGCCTGACGCGGATGCGCCCCATCGTGATGACCACCATGGCCATGGTCTTCGGCATGCTGCCCCTGGCCTTGGCCCTGAACGACGGCGGCGAGATTCAGGCGCCGATGGGCCGGGCCATCATCGGCGGCGTGGTCACCTCGACCCTGCTGACCCTGATCGTGGTGCCGGTGCTCTACAGCTACTTGGTGCGCGAGAAGAAGGCCAAGCCGGCGCCCGAGGCCGCGCACGGCCTGCCGGTGGGGCTGGGGCTGGCGGCGCAGGACAAGGATTGAGTCTGACGCCGGGGTGGGCCGCCCGGGCGGAAGCTCGGACACAATTTGCTGCATTGACAAAACGCTCCAGGGAGGAGCTTCTTGAAACTGCAACGCCTGCTTGCGGCCCTTGCCGCGCTGTTCACGCTGTCCGCTTCGGCCCAGACCCGGCAACTCACCGTCCCCACCGAGGTCGAGTTCGACGCCAGTGGCCAGGCGCTGAGCCTTCGCTTCACGGACGAGAAGGCCTATAGCGCGGGCTTCATGGAGGGTCTGCGCGAACGGGTGATGCGCATCCGCATCCCGCCCCAGCAATGGCAGCAACAGCCGGCCAAGCTGCGCAGCGGGCTGATGCTGCGGGTCGAGATCGACGAGGACCCGACCAAGGCCCAGGTTCGCCTGGCCGACATCGTGCTGATGCCTCTTCTGCTCAAGCAGGACTTCGCGCCCATCCCGCTGCTGCACGCGGACTTCGACAAGACCTATCTCGTGCAATGCGAGATCGATGCCGAGGGGGCTTGCCAGGTCACCGGCATCGAGACCGAGGGGCCTGTCGAGGAGCCGGCGCGTCGCTGGGTGCTGAGCACGATGAAGCTCTGGCGCTTCCAGCCGCCGACGCTCAATGGCCATCCGATCCCCAGCCAGCTGGCGGTGCCGCTGCGCCTGCTGGGCACGCCAACGGCCGAACAGGCGCCGCCGGACTTCCGGCGGCGGGGGAGCTGACTAACCCCGAGCGCCGGAGCTGCTGCGATGCGCTAAGGTAGCGTCCCGCATGAGTGACTCGCTGCCGCCACCGCCCGACGACCTGAACGCCTTGCCGCCCGGCACGCGTTTTGGCGAACTTGAGATCCTGCGCCTGCTGGGCGCCGGAGGTTTCGGCATCGTCTACCTGGGTCAGGACCACGCGCTGGAGCGCATGGTGGCGATCAAGGAGTACATGCCCGGCCAGCTCGCCCAGCGCGGGCAGAACAGCCAGGTCTCGGTGCGGTCCGGCTCGATGCGCGAGACCTTCGAGCTGGGCCTGCGCTCCTTCGTCAACGAGGCGCGCCTGCTGGCGCGCTTCGACCACCGCTCGCTGCTCAAGGTCTACCGCTTCTGGGAAGCGAACAACACGGCCTACATGGCCATGCCCTATCTGCAGGGCCAGACGCTGAAGCAATGGCGGGATGCCCGGGGCAGCGCGCCCGAGGCGGAGTGGCTGCTGCATCTGCTCAAGCCCCTGCTCGAGGGCCTGGGCGAGTTGCATGCGGCCAACGTCTACCACCGCGACATCGCGCCCGACAACATCTTCCTGCCGGCCGATGGCAGCGATCCCATCCTGCTGGACTTCGGCGCCGCGCGCCGCGCGATCGGCGACCGCACGCAGAGCTTTACCGCGATCCTCAAGCCCAGCTATGCGCCCCTGGAGCAGTACGACGGCGCGAACGCGCTGAAGCAGGGGCCCTGGACCGATCTGTACGCCTTGGGCGCGGTGCTTTACCACCTGATCGTCGGGCACCCGCCGCCGGCGGCGACGCGGCGCGCTTTGGCCGACGAGTACCAGCCCCTGGGGGGGCGTGAACTGCCTGGCTATCCGCCGGCCATGCTGACCGCTATCGACTGGGCGCTGTCGCTGCGGCCGATGGAGCGACCGCAGTCGGTGGGCGAGTTCCGCGAAGCCCTGCTGGGCCAGCGCGATGCGCCGCTGCGTGCCGCCCCGGCCGGCGGCGATGCCACGGTGATCAGCCGGGCGATGGCGCCGACGGTGATCGACGATCCGGCGGTGACGCGGGTCGTCACGCAGCCGATGGCGCGCTCGCTGCCGCCGCCGGCCGATGCCGCCACGGCGTTCGAGCCCACGCAGTTGGTGACGGCGCAGCAGCCCCGCTTTGACAGCGATCTGACGGCGCCGAGCACGCAGTTGCCGCCGGCAGTCGCGTCGACGCTGGCCATGCCCAGCCCCTCGATGCCACCGGCGGCGCCAGCGCCGCGCGGCGCCGCGGCTCCGGCGCTGCCGCCCGCGGTCGCCGCGACCCCGTTGGGCCGCCGCGGCCTCTGGATGCCGCTGGGCCTGCTGGCTGCGGTCGGGCTGCTGATCGCGTTCTGGTTGGTGCTGCGCGATGGCCGTGCGCCGGCCGAACTGCAGCAGGTCGCCGATGCCGCCAGTGCGGCAGCCTCGGCCAGTCCTTTGGCACCGCCGGCCAACCCGCCTATGGCCCAGGCCTCCAGCGAGCCCGCAACTGCGCTGGCGCAGGGCGAGAGTTTTGTGGATCCGCTGCCCAAACGGCAGGTCGAGACGCCGCCGCCCGCGGTGCGGCCGGCGCGCACCGAGCTGCAGCCGCCGCGGCAGACAGAGCCCCGCCCTGCGGCGGAGCCTCCCAAGCGCGAGACGAAGCCGAATCCTCAGGCGCAGGATCCGGTGGCGCCGCCGCCGGTTCGGCCGCCAGGCCAGGCCAGCCTGCCGCAGGCGGTCACGCAACAGGATCCGCCGGGTACCGCTGATCCCGAAGCGGCCTGCGGCAACCGGGTCTTCATTGCCAAGACGATGTGCATCGACCGCAAATGCCGCGAGCCTGCACATGCGCAGCACCCGGAGTGCGTGCGGTTGCGCGAGATCCGCGAGCAGCGCGAACGCGGCAACTGAGGCTCTGCGGCGGTGCCGTCACGCCCGGCGGCCCCGCCGGATCCTTGCGTTTGGGCCGTATCCGGCTTGGGCCTGCGCACCCGCCTGGCTGACGCAACCCCCTAGCCGGGGTCAGCCTGCAAGGGAACACCCGTGTCAGGTTTTGTCTGACACGCGGCCTGTCGGCGCGCTGACTTGGTCAAAAAAATGGCATCCCTAGAGTTTGGGGTCTTGCAATTTGTTGCATGGACCACGAGGACCGACGGTGAGCCAGACCCCTTCTTTGCCCTCTGTCAACCCCTTGCCGAACTGGGGCCAGGCCGCGGATTTCCCGGTGCGCCGCGATGCCGCCACCGGACTGGCCCTGCGCGCTGCGTCCAACGAGGAGTGGTTGCCGTTCACCGTCGAGGTGGTCAGCAATGCCGAGGCCTTGCAGGCCGCGGTGCAGGTCCGGCAGGCCGCCTATGCGCGCCATTTGCCGGCCTTTTCCGCGACCCTGGCCCAGCCCGAGGCTGCCGACCTGGAGCCCGGCGTGACGGTGCTGCTGGCGCGCTCCAAGCTGGACGGTTCGCCGCTGGGGTCGATGCGCATCCAGACCAATGCGCTGCGCGCGTTGCCGATGGAGGCCTCGGTGGAGCTGCCCGAATTCCTGCGAGACACCCAACTGGCCGAGGCGACCCGCCTGGGCGTGACGCAGGCTGGCGTCGGTCGGCTCGTCAAGACCGCGCTGTTCAAGGCCTTCTACCTGCACTGCATTGCGCAGGATATCGACTACATGGTGGTGACCGCGCGCTCGCCGATCGACCGCCAGTACGAGCGTCTGCTGTTCAAGGACGTGTTTCCAGGTCGCGGTCCGATCCCGTTCCGCCATGTCGGCAACATGCCGCATCGCGTGCTGTGCTTCGAGATGCTGCAGGCCGAGCGCATGTGGCAGGAGGCCAATCACCCGCTGCTGGACTTCATGTGCCGGACCCACCACCCGGACATCCGCGTGCCGATGACGGCCCCGCGCGGTCGGCCGCAGCCGCGTCCGCGCGGCAGCGTGGCCGGGGAGATTGCGGTTTCTCGCCTGGCCTGAGCGCCGAGGGCGGGCGGCTTCAGGCCGCCGCTTCGATGCCGCGGCCGCCGCCGCCGACGTAGAGGTCCGGCAGGCTGCCCTGGCGCTGCAGGCGGTCGACCAGTTCACGGGTGGCCGGGTCGCGCACAAAGGCTGCCGACGAGGGCTGCAGCAGCAGATCGCCGGGCTCCTGGGCCTTGGCGATCGCAAAGCCCTGCACGTAATCGACGCCGATCTCGGCCAGGGTCTCGACCGTGGCGGCATCCTCCGCCCACTCGGCGATGGTCTTCATGCCCAGGTTGTTGGCCAGGCTGACGATGGCCTCGACGATGGCGATGTTCGCCGGGTGCTCGTTCATGTTGACGATGAAGCTGCCGTCGATCTTCAACAAGTCGCCGGGCAGGTCCTTCAGGTAGCTGAACGAGGTGTAGCCGGCACCGAAATCGTCCAGCGCCACCTTGGCGCCGAAATGCCGCACCTGGTGGATGAAGCGCCGCGTGTTCTCCAGGTCGTGCAGGGCCACCGACTCGGTGATCTCCAGGCAGAGCAGGGGGGCGACTTCGAGATGCGCTTCCAGCATGTCGAACACATCGTCGATGAAGCGCTCGTCGTTCAGCGAGGCGCCGCTGAGGTTCATGCAGACGAACTGGGTGCTGCCCAGGCGCTCGCGGTGCTCGACCAGCCAGGCCAGCGTCTGGCGCATCACCCAGCGGTCGATCATGCTCATGCGGCCGCTGTGCTCGCCGGCGGTGATCAGTCGCGGCGTGGGGATGCGCTGGCCGTTGGCATCGCGCATGCGCAGCAGCACCTCGAAGTTCAGCGCCTCATGCGGCTTCTTCAGGCTCATGATCGGCTGCATCTCGAGGAACAGACCCTCGACCTCGCCGCCGGCGGCCAGCCGCGCGACCAGTTGCATCTCCGCCTCCAGCTCTTCGAGGTGCTGGGCGTTGTGCTCGAAGACCACCAAGCCGTCGCTGTGGTGGCTCTTGGCCTCGCGGCAGGCGCGGTCGGCGCTGGCCATCGCGTCCTTGAAGGCCGTGTCGCGGTCGAGTTCGACCAAGCCCATCGAGCCGCGCACCTGGAACGCGCGATCGCCGACCTGGTAGGGCGGGCTGCCGATCGCCGTCAGCACGCCGCGGCCGATCAGGCAGGCCAGCTCCAGACTGACGCCGGGCAGCAGGATGACGAACTCGTCGCCCCCGACCCGGCCGAGGCGCATATCGCCGGACAGCAAGCCCTTGATCCGCTCGCAGACCTGCTGCAGCACCTCGTCACCGGCGGCATGGCCGTAGAGGTCGTTGAGCAGCTTGAAACGGTCCAGGTCCAGATAGGCCGCCGCCATGCGCCGGCCTTCGGGTAGGTTCTGCTGCAGTTCGCCCAGCGCCTGCTCGACGCCACGGCGGTTCAGCACCCGGGTCAGCGGGTCGTTGAGCGCCATGAAGCGCAGGTTCTCGGTCGCGCGCGACTGCTCGGTGACGTCCTGCAGCAGGCCTTCGACGACACGCTGCGACAGCGTCGCGCGCACCAGGTAGCGGCGGTTGCCGGGGCCCGGCAGCTCCATCTCGGCACTGGGCTGGCGGTGCAGCTGTTCGAGCAATTGCGGCCAGGTCTGGGCCTCGAAGAAGCTCGCCCATTGCGGGTTGGCCTGCAGCGCGGCCTGGCCCAGCATCTGGCGCAGCGCCGGGTTGGCGCTGACGATGCGGCCGCTGAAATCGGCACTGAACAGGCCGATGGGCATGGCTTCGTAGGTAGATTGCAGCCGGGCCTGGGCGACCTTGCGCTGGTCGCGGTCCTGCTTCATCTGTGCGGCCACGGCGAGCGAGGCCAGCAGACTGGACGACAGCGCCGCCGTGGTGCTGTTGACGACCTCGGTGATGCGCAGCGACAGCGCGGCGGCGACCACCTCGGCAAGGCCGGCGAACAGCGTGATGGCGATCGAGCCGGCGTACCACATGGCGACGCGGGAACGCGTCAGCCAAAGGATGCGGCCCAGGTAGTAGAGCAGCACGCCGATGTTCAGGGCCGCACAGAACCAGACCACCGGCAGGAAGCGGCCGTAGGGCAAGAACAGGCTGCAGACGAGCAGCACGACGCAGCTCAGCCCGGCCAGACGCAACATCAGGCCGTGGCCGACGCGGGTCAGCTCGTCGCGGAAGAAATTGCGGAACAGCGCGTAGGTGCTGGCGTAGTACAGCGCGATCGTCAGCATGCGCATCGGATGCAGCCAGTCCTCGGGCACGCGCTGGCCCAGCCACTGCACGTCGGCGCCGCTGGACAGCGCGGCCATGCGCAGGTTCAGCAGCATCCAGACCGCGAACAGCACATAGCTGCCGTTGCGGTTGATCAGCGCCGTGATGAACAGGAACAGCGACAGCATGATCAGCCCGCCGTCCAGCCAGCCGGATTCGCGGCTGAAGCGCTCCTCCGCGCGGTGCAGCTCGTCGCCGGAACGCGCCAGCACCGACAGCCGCGCCGGCCCGGAGAACACGGCCCGGCAGATCAGCGTGCGCGGCGCCTGGGCCGCCGGCACGGCGAGCGCGAAGCCGGCGCGCACGGTCTGCAGCGCACCCTGGATGCGGTCGCGGCTGGCGCGGCCCAGCAACTGGCCCTCGTTCCAGCATGCCAGCTCGGTGGCGTGACGCGACGGGAATTCCAGCCAGGCGGGGGCAGTTTCCGGAAGATCCACGCGCAGCCAGAACGGGTGGGTGACCAACTGCGCGCTGGCGCTGAGCTGAGCCGGCGCATCCTCGAGCCGGCGCGCCGCCTGCGTTGGCGTCCAGTCGGCGTCGGGATCGGCGAGCACATGGAATACCACCGGGCTTTCGGTGGGCCGCTGATCCAGCGTCCGCCATTCCAGCAGCGCGTGCAGCGACAGCAGCAAGAAAACGGCGGGCAGCACATAGGCCACCAGCCGGTAAATCAGGCGGTCAATTCCGTTATCGGGGGTCGCCAGTGGCTGGGCGGATTGACCACTGATTCCAAGCATCCATTCGGCTCCGGTATGGGAGTAACGGGCCCCAGCTTGCCTACCCGTCAATCCCAATTATGCGGATTCGATCATGCAAAAAGATTGCGGTTTATACCGTCCTGCAACATCAGAAAACACTTGGAAGCTGCTTTGGTGCATTCGAACGGCCAGCAATCCAAGTCGGCAGCGCATTCAATTTGATGAAATCACCTGCGCGCCGGGGTTTCCATTTTTGGTCGGGCACCGGCTCGGGGCGGAGCCGGCGTCGGCTGAGGCGGTGGGACGGGATGGGGCTGCCACGCGCCCGGCCTATCGCAGCGGGCCGCCTTCCGGGCCTGGCGCGGCGACGGCCTTGGTCAGGTAATGCGCGACATAGCTGCAGCTGGCGCGGACCTGCAGCCCCTCGGAACGAGCCCATTGCAGGCCCGCCTCGACGAGTTGCGCCGCCAGACCACGCCCGCGCAACGCGAGCGGCACGCCGGTATGGACGAAATCCACCCAAGCGGCCTGCCGCTGATAGTCGAGCACACAGGCCTGACCCTCGATTTCGAGTTCGAAACGGCCCGGTCGGTGCTGAATTGCGCTCACTGTCCGCCCAGTTGCATCCAGAGATAGCTGAATTCGATGGCCTGCCAGATGGCCCGCTGCTCGTTGTCGGCAGCACCGCCATGGCCGCCCTCGATGTTTTCCCAGTACAGCGGCGCATGGCCCTGTTCGATCATGCGGGCGGCCATCTTGCGCGCGTGACCCGGGTGAACCCGGTCATCCTTGGTGCTGGTATTGATCAGCATGCGCGGCATCTTTACCCCGGCCTTGACGTTCTGGTAGGGGCTGTACTTGGCGATGAAGGCCCATTGTTCGGGCTTGTCCGGATCCCCATACTCGGCCATCCAGGACGCGCCGGCCAGCAGCTTGTGGTAGCGCTTCATGTCCAGCAGCGGCACCTGGCAGACCACCGCGTTGAACAGATCGGGACGCTGCACGGTGACTGCACCCATCAGCAGGCCGCCATTGCTGCCGCCCATGATGCCGAGCTGCCGCGGCGTGCTGATGCCCTTTCGGATCAGGTCCTCGGCGATGGCGATGAAGTCGTCGTAGGAGCGCTGCTTGTACTCCAGGATCGCGCTCTGGTGCCAGTTCGGCCCGAACTCGCCGCCGCCGCGGATGTTGGACATCACGAACACGCCGCCGCGCTGCAGCCAGCCGCGGCCGCGGCTGGCGCTGTATCCGGGCGTCATGCTGACCTCGAAGCCTCCATAGCCGTAGAGCAGGGTGGGTGCCGGCTTGCCGGCCTGGAACCCCTTCGGGTAGATCACGAAATAGGGCACCCGCGTGCCGTCCTTGCTGGTCGCGAACTGCTGGTCAACGCGCATGCCGTCGCTGTCGAACCAACGCTGGCGGCTCTTCAGCCGGATGCGCTCGTCGTTGCCGGCCTCGGCCAGATAAAGCGTGTCCGGGGTGAGGAAGTCGGCGTACTGCACCAGGTAGCGATCGGCCAGCGTGTCGACGGCCAGGTCGCTGTCGTACAGGCTGCGCACGCTGAGCACGCCGGGGAAGGGCGCCTTGACTTCGCGGTGGCGGGCCGTCTTGCCGCTGAAATCCCATTCCTCCAGCTTGCTGGCGACCTGGTCGCTGATGTTCAGCAGCACATGGCGACGCGTCGTCGTGTAGCCGGCCAGCGAACGCGTCGGCGTCGGTGCGAACAAGGTCTTGAAGACCGGCTTGCCGGCCAGCAGCGCCTTCCAGTCGCCGAGCAGCAGGCTGCCGGCCTTGTGGGTCTTGCCGCCCTGGGTCCAATCGGAGCGCAGTTGCACCAGCACCCGCTCGTTCCAGAGCGCGGGCCGGGCATCCAGCGGCAGCGCCAGTTTCCTCAGGCTGCCGTCGGGCTGCACCAGCCGGTACTCGGCACGGTAGAAATCCAGCGCTCGCTGCACCAGCGCGCGCTGTCCGGCGCCATGGCCATCGGTGCTGACGCCGACCCAGGTGTCCTTGGCCTCGCCCTCGTAGACCGTCTTGGCCTGGCTGAGCGGCGTGCCGCGGGCCCATAGCTTGACGACGCGCGGGTAGCCGGAGTCGGTCATGCTGCCCGGCCCGAAATCGGTGCCGACCCAGAGGTGGTCGGCATCGCGCCAGTCGACCTGGGATTTCGCCTCGGGCAGTTGGAAGCCGTCCTTGACGAAAGCCTTGTCCCGGGTGTCGAACTCGCGCACCACGGCGGCGTCGGAGCCACCCGGCGACAGGCGCAGCAGACAGCGTCGGTACTCCGGCGCCAGGCAACTGGCGCCGCCGAACACCCAGCTTTTGCTCTCCGCCTGGCCCAGCGCGTCCAGGTCGAGCACGGTTTCCCAGGCCGGCTCTGGCTTGGCGTACTCGGCCAGCGTGGTGCGGCGCCACAGGCCGCGGCGGTTCTTCTCGTCCTGCCAGAGGTTGTAGACGTGGTCGCCCATCCGCGTGAAGCCGGGGATCCGGTCGCGGGCGTTCAAACCCTCCAGCAGTTCCTTGCGCAACGGTTCGAAATCGGCGCGGGCCTTGAGCAAGGCCTCGGTTTCCGCGTTGCGCGCCTTGACCCAGGTCATGGCCCGTTCGCCGCTGACGTCTTCGAGCCATAGATACGGGTCTTCGGCCTGGGCATGGCTGCTGGCGGCGACCAGCAGCGCGCTGGCGATCAAGGTGCGCTTCATGAGGGGTGAGCTTGAGGAAGGAGCTGGGATTATGGGGAGCTGGGGGCTTCTGCCGGTCGTCATGGCATCATCCCCGCCCCGTTTTCATGCTCTGGTCACTGCCATGCGATACGTCCCGTCCCGCCTCGCCCTCGTGAGTCTTGTTGCTGCGCTGATGGGCGCCTCGGCGATGGCCCAGACCCCGCCGGCCAAGCCGGCCGCCAAGCCGGCACCGGCCAAGCCGGCCCAAGCCAAGCCCAAGGTCACGCTGCAGGCGGCGCCCGGCGCCGTGGTCAGCAGCAAGCCCAAGATCAAGGTGATGACGCGCGACGAGCTGCGCGCTTGCCTGGATCGCACCGATGCGAGCAAGGCCGAGTCCGAGGCCATCGAGGTCGCCGACAAGGCCCTGCTGACCGAGCGCGAGACCATCCTCAAGGATTCGGACATCGTCAAGGCCCGCGACGCCGAGCTGACAGCCGAGCAGGCCGAGTTGCAGGTCGAGATGGATGCGGTGGCCAAGCGCCGCACCGAGGTCGAGGAACAGATCAAGAAGCTCAGCAAGAAGGAAGCGCAGGTCGTGCTCACCGAGTACCAGGGCCAGGCCGATGCGATCAACGGCAAGGTCGAGGCGCACAACGCCAAGCGCCGTGCCTTCCGCGAGGTGCTGGTGCAGATGGATCTGGATGCCCGCATCGCGGCCTTCAACAAGAAGAAGGACGAGATCGGCGCGCGCATGGACAAGCTCGGCGACGAGCAGGACGCCTGGCGCAACGAATGCGGCAACAAGCCCTACGAGGAAGCCGACGAGATCGCCATCAAGAAGGAAAAGGCAGCCGCCGCCGCCAAGGCCGCAGCGGCCGCCGCAGCTGCGGCTGCGGCCTCGGCCGCGCAATAAGTCGGCAGGCCACCAAGTCCATGAGCAACAACCCCCTGCTGCAGGAATGGCCTGGCGCGCTGCCGGCTTTCGGCGTCGTCGAGGCGCAGCATTTCGCACCGGCTTTCGCGCAGGCGATGGCGGCCCAGCGGGCCGAGCTGGAGGCGATCGCTGCCAACCCGGCGCCGCCCGACTTCGCCAACACCGCCGCGCTGCTGGATGCCAGCGGCCGCCTGCTGGCGCGCATCGAGATGCTGTTCCACACGCTGAACGCTTCCCTGTCGACGCCGGCGCTGCAGGCGGTGCAGCGCGAGCTTGCGGCGCCGTTGGCGGCGCATGCCAGTTGGGTGGCGATGCACCAGGGCGTGTTCGCTCGCCTCGATCGGCTGGTGCAGGACATCGAAGACCTGGGTCTGGATGCCGAGCAGCGTCGCCTGCTGGAGCGACTTCATTTCGAGATGGTGCGTGCCGGCGCCCAGCTGGCCCCGGCGGCGCGAGAGCGCTATGCGGCCATCATGCAGCGTCTGGCCGAGCTCAACACGCAGTTCGCGCAGAACGTGATGGCCGACGAGGCCGGCTACCGGCTGGTGCTGCGGACCGAGGCCGAACTGGCCGGACTGCCCGAGTTCGCGCGTGCGGTGATGCGCCAGGCGGCCGTCGAGCGCGGTCTGGGCGAAGGCGACCATCTGGTCACGCTCAGCCGCTCGCACATCGTGCCCTTTTTGAGCTTCAGCGCGAGGCGCGACCTGCGCGAGGCCGCTTGGCGCGCCTGGGTCGGTCGCGGCGAGCAGGGCGGCCCGAGCGACAACCGCGAGATCGCCCGGGAGATCCTCACGCTGCGCAACGAGCAGGCCCGCCTGCACGGCCATGCCAGTTTTGCCGACTACCAACTGGTCGACACCATGGCGGGGAACAAGCACAACGTGCAGGCCTTGCTGATGCGCGTCTGGGATGCCGCGCTGGGCGCCACCCAGCGCGAACGTGAGGCGGTGCAGGCCGCCGCGCTGGCGCATGGCGTGGTCGATCGCGTCGAGGCCTGGGACTGGCGCTACTACGCGGAGAAGGTGCGCCAGGCCCGCTATGCGCTGGACGAGGCCGAGCTCAAGCCGTATTTCCCGCTGGAGGCCATGGTCGCCGCGGTGTTCGACTGCGCGCAGCGCCTGTTCGGCCTGCGTTTCGTGCGTCGCGACGACTGGCCGGTCTATCACCCGGACGTCGTCGCCTACGAGGTGCTGGATGCCGACGGCGTCCACCGCGCCGTGTTCCTGCACGACAACTTCGCGCGCTTGGGCAAGCGCAGCGGCGCCTGGATGAACGCGCTGGCCTGGCATCGGGACAACGCCGGCAAGCAGACGCCGGTGATCCTCAACACCAACAACTTCGCGAAGGGCGCACCGGGTTCGCCGACCCTGCTCAGCCTGGACGATGTGCGCACCCTGTTCCACGAGTTCGGCCATGGCCTGCACGGCATGCTCAGCGAGACCCGCTACGAGCGGCTCAGCGGCACCCAGGTGCTGCGCGATTTCGTCGAACTGCCGTCGCAACTGATGGAACACTGGATCGCCGACCCCGCGGTGATGCAGCAGCATGCCCGCCACTGGCAGACCGGCGAGGCGATCCCGGCCGCATTGATCGAGCGCATCAAGGCCGCCGAGCTCTTCAACCAGGGCTACGAGACGGTGCGCTACACCGCGTCGGCGCTGGTCGATCTCGCCATCCACGCGTTGGAGGACGACGAGGCTCCGGACATCAGCACCTTCGAGCGCGACACCCTGGCGCGCCTGGGCGCTCCGGCCGATTGCGGTATGAACCACCGGCTCGCGCATTTCCAGCACCTCTTCGTCGGTGACGGCTATGCCGCCGGCTATTACGTCTACCTCTGGGCCGAGGTGCTGGACTGCGACGCCTTCGAGGCCTTCAAGGAGGCCGGCGATCTGTTCCACGCGCCGACCGCAGCGCGGCTGCGCCGCGAGATCCTCGCTGCCGGCAATTCGGTGGAACCGGGTGCCGCGTTTCGTGCCTTCCGCGGCCGCGACGCGCAGATCGAGCCGATGCTGCGCGGGCGCGGCCTGATCTCGGCCTGATCCCGACCGTGGCCTGGCGACGGCTACAGCTGGTAGTCGCCGCTGGCCTCGGGCTGGAACAGCAGGGCCTCGATGCGCAGGCTGCGCGCCTCGCTGCCGGCCGGAACCTGCCAGTGCACCTGTTCGCCAAGGCGGCGGCCCAGCAGGGCCGTGCCCACCGGCGAACACACCGAGATGAAGCCGCGGTTCGGTTCGGCATCCTCTGGGTAGCAGAGGGTCAGCACCTGACTGGCCTGGGCGCCGCGGGCGAGCACGCGGCTGTACATGGTGACGACATTGCCGGGCACCGCCTCGGACGGGATGAGCTCGGCGTTGTCGAGCAAGGCGCTCAAGGCCTCGGGCCTGGCCGGCAGGCGGCTGAGGCGCGCGTGGTCGCGCCGGGTGAGCAGGGGATCGGACATGGCAACTCCTGGATGGGGACCGCGCGGGCTGGGGGCCCGGCGACAGGGGTTGCGCGAAAAGCGGGAGAGTGGGTTATCGCCGGGCCGGGGAGACTGCGGCCATCAGGCCGTCGCGGCGGTCACCGGTCTGCAGGCTGTCCGGCGCATGCGGCAGCGCCCGCGACCCGGACACCGGGCCGCGCGGGGCGGAGAGAAGGCTGCGCATCGCCATGCCGGGAACTCTAGCCCATCAACCGGTCGGGGGCAGCCAGCGCGCGATGCCGGAACGGAATACCGCGAAGTCGATGGGCTTGGCCCAGCAGGCGTCGAAGCCAGCCAGCGACTCGCCGCTGGCCGTCAGGCTCACGACGCGGGCGGCCGGTAGCGCGGCACGCAGATGGGGCAGCAGTTCGCTGCCGCTGGTGTCGGGCAGTTGCTGGTCGAGCAGCACGAAATCCGGGCGCCAGCTCTGCGCCAATGCCAGGCCTTCACCGCCGGTCTCGGCAATGCGCAGCGCGATGTCCGGCCGCTCGGCCAGCAATTCCTCGACGATCAGCGCATTGACCGGGTTGTCCTCGATGTAGAGCAGGCGGTACATGGCGTGCATCCTGCCTTGCTTTTGACACCGCCGCCCCCAGGTGCTTACGCTCAAGCCCTGCAAATCGAACCCGCAACCCTCACCCGCCCATGGCCAGCCTGCTGAATTTCATCGCCCGCACGCTTTTCGTCTTTGCCTTCCTGGTGCTGCTGCTGGGCCTGCTGTTCCTGGGCAGCGTGATCGGTCTGATCTGGTGGCTGGCCGCGCTGCTCACCGGCCGCCAGCGGCCGCAGGCCAAGGTCTGGGTGAACCGCTTCCAGCAGCAGGCGGCGCAGCACATGCGTCGCGGTGCGGCGCCGCACCGAGACGGCGGCGAGGTGGTCGACGCCGAGGTGCGCGAGATCCGCTGAGCCCGGGCCGAGAGGCCCTCAGCCGACCGCCGGACCGAGCAGCTGGATCGTGCCGGCATCGGCGTCGATCTCGGCCAGGCCACCCACCGGCACGGTGAACTTGCGCTTGATGTGGCCGATCATCGCGCCGCGGTACACCGGCAGCTTGAGCGCGCCGAAGTAGTCGTCGAAGACCTCGTCCAGCGTCAGCGTGCCGAAGCCGTCGCCCGGTTCGCACTTCGTGAACTGGCCGATGACCACGCCGGCCACTTGGTCGAACACGCCGTTCAGCCGCAGCGTGCTGAGCATGCGGTCGACGCGGTAGATGTACTCGTTGATTTCTTCGAGGAAGAGGATCGCGCCGCGGAAGTCCGGCCAGTAGCGCGAGCCGGCCATCGCCGTGAGCACCGCCAGATTGCCACCGACCAGCCGCCCCCTGGCCTTGCCGCCGCGGATCGTCTGCGTGCGCCAGGCCTTCTGCACCAGGTCGTCGCCGCGCTCGCCCTGCGGGTTCTTCAAGAGCGGCGCCTGCGCCTGCATGACGATGGATCTGAAGTGCTCGACGCTGAAGCCGTTCCACTCGCTGCCGGCGACCGGGCTGTGAAAGGTCACCAAGCCGGTCTGCTGGTGGATGGCGTTGATCAGCGCAGTGAGGTCGGAGAAGCCGCCGAAGAATTTCGGCGTGCGGCGGATCTGCGCGTAGTCGACCAGGTGCAGCATGCGCGTGCCGCCGCTGCCGCCGGTCAGCGCCAGGATGCCCTGGACCCCGGGGTCGGCGAACATCGCGTTGACGTCCGCGGCGCGTTGTGCATCGGTGCCGCCGAAATGGCCGTGGCGCGCACGCACATGCTGGCCCAGCTTGACCTTGAAGCCCAGCGCGCCCAGGGTCTCCACGGCGAACTCCAGCGGCGCGCGTTCGGCCGTCATGTTCGACGGGCTGATCAGGCCGATCGTGTCGCCCTCGCGCAGGCGCGGTGCCAGCAGCGGCTGAGGGCTGGCGGCCACTGCCGTTCCGGACAGGGTGGCCAGGGCCGGGGCGGCCAGCAGCAGGTCTCGTCGGTTCATAGCACGCGGGGCAGGTCGCGGCGCACCGTCACGCGGTCGCCGAAGTCGTAATGCCACCATTCGGTGGAGATGCCATGGAAGCCGGCCTCGCGCATCGCCGCGCGCAGCCAGCCGCGGTGCACCAGTTGCTCGGGCCGCAGCCGGCCCTGGGCCAGCAGTTCGGCCTCGAACTCGGGGTGCGAGACAACGTCCATCTCATCGAAGCCCGAACCCATGTCGAGCTCGCGGCCGGCCTCGTCGAGCAGGGTCACGTCGACCGCCATGCCGAAGCTGTGGATGGAGCCGCGCTCCGGGTGCGCGAGGTAGATCGCCAGCGGCGTGTCGGCCAGCTCGGCGTAGAGCTGCTCCTGCACCCGCTGTGGGCGCAGTGCGTCGAGCACCAGCAGCTTCCAGCCCGGGCGGCGCTCGGCCAGCCAGGCGGCCGCGCGACGCAGCCCCTCGGCCGCCTCGCGGCGCAGCCAGGCGCAGTCCAGGCCGCCGTAGACCGCCTTGCCGACGAAGTTGTCGCGCGTCGCGTAGCGCAGGTCGAGCGCGATCTCGGGCAGGCTGTACAGCGAGACGAAGTCCGGATGCCCAGCGATCGCTTCCGCCTCGATCCCGGTCATGACAGGCCCAGCGAGGCGAGATTGCCCTTGGTGGTTTCGGTGAGCATCTTCACGAAGCGTCGGCCCAACTGCGGCAGCGGCGCGTTGGTCGGCGTGAGCAGCATCAGCTGCACGGGGATGCGCGGGTCCAGCGGCCGGATGTGCAGCTTGCTGCGGTCGCAGCTGGCGGCGGTGAAGGGATCGACCAGGGACAGGCCGATGCCGCTTTCGACCAGTGCGCGCGCCAGCTGGTAGGTCTGCACGGTGATGCGGCTGGCCGGGTGCATGTCTTGGGCGGCGAAGGCATTCATCACCTGGTGCCCGAGCGGATCGTCCTCGACCATGCCGACCAGCTCGGTCTCGATGTCGGCCAGTGCCAGCTCGCCTTCCGCCTTGGCCTCGGGGCTGCCGACCGGACACAGCGCGACCATCGGGCTGCTGACCAGGATCTCCGCCTTGATGCCGGGATGGTGCGGGTCCTGCAGGCTCAGGGCCATGTCGGCCTCGCCGAGCAGCAGCGCGTTGACGATCTCCCGCGTATGGTGGGTGGCCAGCGTGCAGCGCGCTTCGGGGAAGGCGCGCGCCCAGTCGGTGACCGCCGCCGGCAGCACCGAGGCACCGAGCGTCGGCGTGGCCAGCACGCGCAGCAGATCCTGGCCGCCGGCGCGCAACTGCGCGGCGAGGCGGCGGATCGCGATCAGGTCGCGGCTCAGCTTGTCGGTTTCGACGTAAAGCCGCTGCGCCTCCGGCGTCGGCACCAGCTTGCCGCGCACGCGGTCGAACAGCGGCATGCCGAGCTGCAGCTCGGCATGCTGCAGCACCTTGGTGACCGCGGGCTGCGAGATGTGCAGCAGCTGCGCCGCGCCGCTGATCGACCCCGCCTGCATGATGGCGTGGAAGACCTCGATATGTCTGAGTCTCATTCTCTGTACACGTCCTCGAAGTTGACCCGGCCATTCGGGGCCATCACGAAACCCTTCACATCCTTGCGCGAAGGAATGTAGATGGTGCTGTGCGCCATCGTGATCCATGGGCGTTCGCGCTTGAACAGCGCGTTCGCCTCGCGGTACAGGCGCACGCGCTCGGTCTCGTTGCTGCTCGCGCGGGCCTGGGCGAGCAGGCGGTCGAACTGCGGATCGCAGAACTTGATGCCGCCCTTGCTCGACGCGCAGCTGAGGTTGGGCGCGAGAAAGTCGTCGGCGTCGCCGGTGTCGCCGCTCCAGCCGCTCATGTAGACGTAGTGCTCGCCTTGGTTGGCGCGCTTCAGGTACTCGCCCCACTCATAGGTCTTGATCGGCGCGCGCACGCCGATCCGGGCCCAGTCCTGCTGGATCAGTTGGGCCATCAGCTGGCCGTTGGGATTGGTGGGGCGCGCGACCGGCAGCGCCCAGAGGTCGATCTCGAAACCTTGGGGGAAGCCGGCCTCGGCGAGCAGGCGCCGGGCCTTGGCCGGGTCGTACTCGTTCTTCAGCTCGGGGTTCCAGCCCGGGATCGCCGGCGGCATCGCATTGACCGCCTGTTCGGCGTCGCCGCGCGGGAACAAGGCCTTGAAGATGGCGTTGCGGTCGACCGCGATGTCCAGGGCCTCGCGCACCCGGCGGTCGGTCAGCGGCGGCTTCTTCAGGTTGAAGGCCAGGTAGGAGATGTTCAGCGCCTGGATCTTGTGCAACTCGACGATGTCCGGCCGCTTGGCCACCGTGGCCACGTCGACGTCGCGGATCGGGCTGGTGATATGGCATTCGCCGGCCAGCAGCTTTTGCACACGCACGTTCGGCTCGCGGGCGATCGCGTAGATCAGCGCGGTGGTCTTTTGCGGCCGCCCCCAGTAGCCGGGGTGGGGCTGCATGCGGATCACCTCGTCCTTCACATAGCTTCTGAAGCGGTAGGGGCCGGTGCCCACCGGCTCGTTGTTGATCGCGTGCGGGCGCTGCTCGCGCAGCAGCTGCTCGGCGTACTCGGCCGACTGGATGGCCGCGAACGACATCGCGAAATAGCTGACGAAGGTGACGTTCGGCTCGCGCAACCGGAACTCGATCTCGTAGGGACCGATCTTCTCGATCGCCGCGATCTGCTTGGCCAGGCCCAGGCTCTGCGGGTAGACGAAGACCGCCGGATAGGCCTTGTTGAAGGGCGTGGCCGGATCGATGAAGCGCCGGAACGTGAACAGCACGTCGTCGGCGTTGAAGTCGCGGCTTGGCTTGAAGCGCGCCGTCTCATGGAAGCGCACGCCTTCGCGCAGCCGGAAGCGCAAGCGCGTCGCGTCGGCGCTGAGCTCCCAATGCGTCGCCAGCTGAGGCTGCAGGCGGGTGCCGCCCGGCTCGAACTTCAGCAGGCCCTGGTGGATCTGCGCGGTCACATTGGCGGTGCTGGTGCTGTCCCAGAGCCCGGGATCGAAGCCCTCGGGGCTGGCGTCGGCGCAATAGACCAGGGGCTTGGCGTGGACGCCCGCACCCAGCATCAGGACGACGGCGACAGCGGCGGACAGAAAGCGCATGGAGCCCGATTGTGTGCAGCCTGGCTGCCGGGCCGGCTACCGATTGCCCGCGGGCTTATAACCTCTGCTTATGGATTGCCGGCCCGTCGCAGGCCGGAGGCGCGCACGCCCATCAGGCGCAGGCGGTCGCTGAGATCGACCCGCTTCAGGCATTGCCGACAGGCGGCCAGCAGTGCTGGCGCGCCCTGCACCGCGAACTCCAGGGTCTGGTCGCGGGTGACGGTGCGAAAGCCCTCGAAGCGCAGCTTGATGCCGATGGTGCGTGCCGCATAGCCCTTGCGCAGAAGGTCGGCCGCCAGTTGCTCGCACAGCTGGGTGAGGATGCGGCCGAGCTCGGCGCGATCGCGAACCGCATGCAGATCGCGCTCGAAAGTGGTTTCGCGGCTGATCGACACCGGTTCGCTGTGCGTGACGACCGGCCGCTCGTCGCGGCCATGGGCTGCCTCGTGCAGCCACAGCCCGTAGCTCTTGCCGAAGCGCTCGACCAGCCAGGGCGGATCGGCGGCGGCCAGCTCGCCGATGGTCTCGATGCCCAGCTGTTCCAGGCGCTTCGCTGCCTTGGGGCCGATGCCATTGATGGCGCGCACGGCCAGCGGCCAGATGCGCGTCATCAGGTCCTCGGGGCGGATCAGGGTCAGGCCGTCGGGCTTGTCCAGCTCGCTGGCGATCTTCGCGAGCAGCTTGTTCGGCGCCAGGCCGATCGAACAGGACAGGCCGTCGGTGGCGGCACGGACGTTGTTCTTCAGGTCCTGCGCCACCTCGCGCAGTCCGGCCAGCGGGTCGTGTCCGGCGCCCTGGCGCTGCTGTGCCAACTGCGTGAGGTCGATGTAGATCTCGTCGATGCCGCGGTCCTCGATCAGCGGCGCGATCTCCGCCACCGCGGCCTTGAAGCGCCGGCTCATCGCGCGGTAGGCGACGAAGTCGGTGGGCAGCAGGATGGCCTCCGGCGCCAGCGCCGCGGCCTTCATCAGGCCCAGGCCCGAGCGCACGCCGAAGGCCCGTGCCGCGTAGGTCGCGGTGGTGATCACGCCGCGGCCGCTGTAGTCGCGCAGCCGGGCGTAGACGCGGCCCTGTGCGGTGTCGCGCGGCGCGTGCTCGCGCCGCCCGCCGATGACCACCGGCTGGCCCTTGAGCTCCGGGTAGCGCAACAGTTCCACGGACGCGTAGAACGCATCCATGTCGAGGTGGGCGATCCAGCGGGCGGGCATGGGCCAGAAGGCGGCAAACAAAAAGGCCGCCCGGGGGCGGCCTTTGGGGCGACGGGGCGCGGTTTATACGCTGCGGCTGATGCGCTGGCGTGCCGCGAACAGGGCCAGACCGCCGGCCATCAGCAGCCAGGCAGCGGGCTCCGGGACCGGGCTGATGCTGACGCTGATGTTGTCGATGCCGGTGTCGTAGCTGTCCGGACCCCAGCGCAAGATCAGGCCGTTGGCGCTGCTGATGTTCGGCAGGAAGCTGGCCGGGCTGGCGGCGCCCGGATCGAAGCTGCCGCTGCTCCACAGCAGTTGCTGCGTGCCGGCGTCGAGGATCACCGCGCTGGAGCCGAAGCTGCGGTTCTGGTAATCGCCGAAGTCAAAGCTGTTCAGCGTGACCAGGTTCCCGGCGGTCGGCATGAAGCTGATTTCGGCCACATAGGCGCTGGCGTTGCCGCCACCCCAGGCGATGCTCTGCAGATTCGAATAGCCCGTGCTCCAGAACTTCAGGAACGGTTCGTAGGTGAGCAAGGTGCTGGCATGCGCCGAGCGGTGCGAGACGTCCAGCAGGCCGGCGACGTCGCCGTAGTTCTGGCCAATCTCGCTGTAATTGCCACAGGCGGTGTTGCCGGCGGCGCCGCAGATGTTGCCATTGAAGTCCAGCACCCAGGTGTCGGCATGGCTGGGGGCAGCAAAGGCCAGGGCGGCGATGGCGGTGGCAAGCAGGCGCATGGGGGATCCTCGTTCGGGCAATAGCCGCTAGCTTAAGGTCGGCCGCGGCTTGCGCGCCCCCCGAGCCTCGGGGGGGCTTTCAGGCCAAACCCAGGCGCTCGCGGTGCCGCGCGATCTGCATGCGCACCTGCTCCGGCGCCGTGCCTCCGAGCGCGCGGCGCGCGGCCAGCGAGCCTTCCAAAGACAGCGGACCGAACACCGTGTCGCGGATGCGCGGCTCGATCGCCTGCAGCTCGGCCAGGCTGAGCGCCGCCAGCTCCTTGCCTTGCTCGGAGGCCAGGCGCACCGCATGGGCGACGGTCTCGTGCGCGTCGCGGAACGGCAGCCCGAGCTCGCGGACCAGGTAGTCGGCGAGGTCGGTGGCTGTCGCATGGCCGCGCTGCACCGCGGCGCGCATGGCCTCGGGTTTCGCCTGCAGGCCGGCCAGCATCTCGGCAAAGATGCGCAAGGTGTCGCGCAGCGTGTCGACGGTGTCGAACAGCGGCTCCTTGTCTTCCTGGTTGTCCTTGTTGTAGGCCAGGGGCTGACCCTTCATCAGCGTGATCAGCCCCATCAGCGAGCCCACCACGCGGCCGGTCTTGCCGCGCGCCAGCTCGGGCACGTCCGGGTTCTTCTTCTGCGGCATGATCGACGAGCCGGTGCAGAAGCGGTCGGGCAAGGCGATGAAGCCGAAGGGCTGGCTCATCCACAGGATCAGCTCCTCGCTGAGCCGGCTGATGTGCACCATCAGCAGCGCGGCGGCAGCGGTGAACTCGATCGCGAAGTCGCGGTCGCTGACCGCGTCCAGGCTGTTCTGGCAGACCACGGGGAACCCGTTCCCATCCACCATGCCCAGCGTGCGCGCGACGCGCTCGCGGTCCAGCGGGTAGGGCGTGCCGGCCAGCGCGGCGGCGCCCAGCGGCAGGCGGTTGACGCGTTGGCGCACGTCGCTCAGGCGCTCGGCGTCGCGGGCGAACATCTCCACATAGGCCAGCAGATGGTGGCCGAGGGTGACCGGCTGGGCCACCTGCAGATGCGTGAAGCCGGGCATCACGACCTCGGCGTTCGCTTCGGCGCGTTCGACCAGCACTGCCTGCAGCTCGCGCAGCAGCGCGAGCAGGCCGTCGATCTCGGCGCGCAGCCAGAGCCGCACATCGGTGGCGACCTGGTCGTTGCGGCTGCGCCCGGTGTGCAATCGCTTGCCGGCCAGGCCGACCAGCTCGGTCAGCCGCGCCTCGATGTTCAGGTGCACGTCTTCCAGCGCGAGCTTCCATTCGAAGCGGCCGGCCTCGATCTCCTCGCGGATCTGCGCCATGCCGCGTTGGATGTCGGCCCAGTCCCCGGCGCTGATCAAGCCCTGTGCCTGCAGCATCTCGGCATGCGCCAGGCTGCCCTCGATGTCGGCCCGCCAAAGGCGCTGGTCGAAGTCGACGCTGGCGGTGTAGCGCTGCACCAGCTCGCTCATCGGTTCGGCGAAGAGGGCGGACCAGGCCTGATCCTTGTTGGCGAGGGGGTTGGACGAGGACATGCGAGGGGAAACGCGGAAGGGAACGAGGGCTAGCATTCTCGCTGCCCCGCCTTTGTCGCCATGGACAGCCAGCTCAGCCAACTCAGCACGCCGCCTTCGCCGTTCGCGGAGACCTCGCCGCCGCCGCAGGCGCCGGTCTTCGAGGTCTGCCATGTGGGCGTGGTGCTGCGCGCGCTGCTCAGCGTGCAAGGCCTGGTGCTGCTCGGCCTGGCCCTGGGGGCCGAAGACCTCGAGCAGCTTGGCAGCCGTTTCCTGCAGGCCTGCACGGTCAGCGTGCCGGCGCTGCTGGCCTGGCTGCTGGTGGTTTGCGCGCTGCGTCTGCGCCTGGCCGCCTGGCCGCCGCTGCGGGTGCGCCTGGCCTTGCTGGGCCTGGGTGCGCTGTGCGCCTGGACGCCCTGGTACCTGAACCTGTTGCTCGACCGCTACCTGGGTGGCGAGCTCGCCGCGCGCTGGCTGGGCGGGGCGGCGGTGGCGCTGACCGGCGCGCTGGCCGCCGCGGCCTTGCTGGGCTGGCTCAGCCTGCGCGCGCGCGCGCAGGCGCCCAGCCATCTGCAGGCGCGCTGGATCGAGCTGCAGTCGCGCATCCGCCCCCATTTCCTGTTCAACACCCTGAACACCGCGGTGGCGCTGGTGCGCGTCGATCCGCAGCAGGCCGAGCGCGTGCTCGAGGACCTGGCCGAGTTGTTCCGCGCCGCGCTGGTGGCGCCGGACTGGACCGCCAGCCTGGCCGACGAGGTGTTGCTGGCGCGGCGCTACCTGGACATCGAGCAGCTGCGTTTCGGCGAACGCCTGCGCGTCGCTTGGCAGCTGGACCCGGCCTGCGATGCCGCCCGGCTGCCGCCGCTGCTGCTGCAGCCGCTGGTCGAGAACGCGGTGCGCTATGGCGTCGAGCCGAACGAGGCCGGCGGCGATCTGCTGGTGCGCAGCCGGCGGCTGCGCAGCGGCGAGGTCGAGCTGCTGGTGCGCAACAGCCTGCAGGCCGGCGCACCCGGCGGCCATGGTCTGGCCCTGGCCAATGTGCGCGAGCGCCTGCAGCTGCTGCACGATGTGGCTGCCCGTCTGCAGATTGAGGCCGATGCCTCGCGTTTCACCGTCCGCCTGACTCTTCCCGCGAACTGAACATGCTGACTCAAGCCCCGTTGCGCGTGCTCGTCGTCGATGACGAGGCGCTGGCCCGTGCCCGCCTGCGCGCGCTGCTCGAAGCCTGCCGCGACCCGCATGTCGAGGTGGTGGCCGAGGCCGGCTCTGCAGGCCAGGCCCTGGCTTGGCTGCGCGAGCATGCTTGCGATCTGGCCCTGCTCGATGTGCAGATGCCGGGCGCCGACGGCCTGGCGCTGGCCACCGGCATCCGCCAGCTGCCGCGACCACCTCTGCTGGTCTTCGTGACCGCCTATAGCCAGCATGCGCTGGCTGCCTTCGAGCTCGAGGCCCTGGACTACCTGACCAAGCCGGTGCGCCAGGAGCGCCTGCAGGCGGCGCTGGCCCGGGCCGCGCAGCGCCTGAAGGAGCGCGGTGGTGCCGCCGTGGCCGAGCCGCTGACCGAGGAGGGCGAGGTGATCCCGATCAATGACCGCGGCCGCGTCGTCCGCGTGCCGCTGGCCGAGGTGCTCTACCTGAAGGCCGAGCTCAAATACCTGACGGTGCGCACGGCGGCGCAGCGCCTGGTGATGGAGGGCAGTCTGGGCGACTGGGAGCAGCGCCTGGCCGGGCGTTTCCTGCGCGTGCATCGCAATGCGCTGGTGGCCAAGGCGGCGATCCGCGAGCTGGACCGCCATGCCGGCGAGCCGGAATCGGCGCCGGTGCCGCTGGACGCCGGCGATGGCCTCGAGAGCCAGGAAACCTGGGCGGTGCGCGTCGCGCCGGTCAATGAATGGCTGACGGTGTCGCGCCGACAGCTTGCCGCGGTGCGCGAGGCGTTGCGCGCCCAGGGTTGAGACGATCGCGCTGATCACCCGGCGCCTGCTTGCCACGGCGCGCGGCGACGCCCGGTGTTCAGGCCTGCAGCGCCCGCGCGATGAAGCCGCGCTTGACGGTCGGCTTCGGTACCCGCAACTCCTCGAAGAAGCGCCGCACGTCCCAGTCCAGACCGACGCCGTGCATGAAGTTGTAGAGCCCGCGGCGCAGGCCGAGGCCGAGCAGGTCGTGGTCCACGCCGCTGGGGTCGGTGAAGCCGATGTCGTTCTCGGCAAAGGGTGAGGGCGGGTTGGGGATCAGGCGGACACCGAAGGCTTCGGGGTTCTTGCCCACGGGAGAGTGCACGGTGCAGGTGAAGCGGTGGAAGAAGCCGCTGTGCAGGCAGCCTTCCTCGAAGAGCTGGCGCACGTACTCCAGCGCATCGACGGTGTCCTGCACGGTCTGCGTCGGGAAGCCGTACATCAGGTAGGCATGCACGAGGATGCCCTGGTCCGCAAAGGCCTTGGTGACGCGCGCCACCTGTTCGACCGTGACGCCCTTGTTCATCAGCTTGAGCAGGCGGTCCGAGGCGACTTCCAGGCCGCCGGAGATGGCGATGCAGCCGCTTTCCGCCAGCTTCTCGGCCAGCGCCGGCGTGAAGGTCTTCTCGAAGCGCACATTGCCCCACCAGCTCAGCGCCAGGCGCCGGCGCAGGATCTCCTCGGCCAGCGCCTTGAGCGCCTTGGGCGGTGCGGCCTCGTCGACGAAATGGAAACCGCTCTGCCCGGTCTCGGCGACGATGGCCTCGATGCGGTCGGCCAGCAGTTCGGCATTCGCCGCCTCGTAGCGGCCGATGTAGTCGAGGTCCACATCGCAGAAGCTGCACTTCTTCCAGTAGCAGCCCTGGGCCACGGTGAGCTTGTTCCAGCGTCCGTCGCTCCACAGTCGATGCATGGGGTTGAGCATGTCGAGCAGGCTCAGGTAGTGGCCCAGCGGCAGGCCGTCCCAGGTCGGCGTGCCGGTCTCGGCCATGGGCAGCTCGGGTTCGCCGCCGAGGTTGAGGTACTGCACTTGGCCGGCCTCGTTGCGCACGAAGCTGCGCACCAGGCGGGCGGCCGAGCGCTGGCCCTGCAGGTGCTCGAGCAGGGCCAGCAGCACGCGCTCGCCGGCATCCAGGCAGACGAAGTCGAAGAAGTCGAAGACGCGCGGCTCGGCCAGGCCGCGCAGCTCGGTGTTCACATAGCCGCCGCCGAGCACGATCTTCACCGCGGGCCGCGCCGCCTTGATGCATTGGGCGATGCGGAAGGCGCCATAGACGCTGCCCGGGAACGGGCAGGAGAGCAGCACGACATCGGGTTCGTGTTCGGCCAGCGCCGCCAGCGTGAGCTCGCGCAGCCAGGCGTCGAGCGCCGTTTCGGGCGCGGCCAGGGCGTCGGCCAGCTCGTCGAAGCGCGGCTTGCTGGAGGCCAGCTTTTCGCCGTAGCGCACGAACTCGAAGCGCGGATCGATGGCGTCGCGCACCGCATCGGCCAGGTCATTGAGGAAGAGCGTGGCCAGATGGCGGGCGCGGTCCTGCGCGCCCAGCGTGCCGAAGGCCCAGGACAGCGGGTCGGGCTCGTCCTCCTGGCCGGGAATGCCGCTGTCCACGCTGGCGAAGCGTGGGCCCTCGGGCAGGAAGGCGCGGGTGTTGATGCGGTGCGCCAGGGTCGGGTCGCGGCCCTGCAGGAAGGCGAGCACGCGGGGTGTGAGCGCGGCAATCGTCTCGGCCGCCTGCAAATGGAAGGCCAGTGCCTCGGTGACCGGGCCTTTGGCCCGGGCCGCATCGTGCAGCGTCTTCAGGCCGTCGGCGCTGAACAGGCGCAGCACCAGCTGCAGCGCCAGATCGGCCTGGAAGGCCGGTACGCCGCGCGAGCGCAGGAAGCCGGTCAGGTAGGCGGTGCTGGGGTAGGGCGTGTTCAGTTGCGTCATCGGGGGGATGAGGCTGAGCACGCGGAGCGGCAGAGGCGGGGCGGTGGCGGGCATGGCAGGTGGGCATTGTCGCGAGCGCGCTGGCGCTGACCGCTTTCCAGCCATCGGCCTGCACGAATTACGGACAGTGCTGCACCGCAGCATTGCCTTGGGTTTCGCGTAAGCTGGCGACCGTTCCAAAACGAGGCTGCCCATGAACAAGCTCTACCCGAGCGCCGCTGCCGCCCTGGCCGGACTCGTCCGCGACGATCAGCTGATCGCCGTCGGCGGCTTCGGCCTGTGCGGCATTCCCGAGGCGCTGATCGACGCGCTGAAGGAGACCGGTGCGAAGAACCTGACCGCCATCAGCAACAACGCCGGTGTCGACGGCTTCGGTCTCGGCAAGCTGCTGGAGACGCGGCAGATCAAGAAAATGATCTCGTCCTATGTGGGGGAGAACAAGGAGTTTGAGCGCCAGTTCCTGGCGGGCGAACTGGAATTGGATTTCACCCCGCAGGGCACACTGGCCGAGAAGCTGCGCGCCGGTGGCGCCGGCATCCCGGCCTTCTTCACGCGCACTGGCGTGGGCACCGTGGTCGCCGAGGGCAAGGAGCTGCGCGAGTTCGACGGTCAGACCTATGTGATGGAGCGGGCGCTGAATCCCGAGCTCAGCCTGGTCAAGGCACAGGTCGCCGACAAGAGCGGCAATCTGCGCTTCAACCTGACGGCGCGCAACTTCAATCCGGCGGTGGCCATGGCCGGCAGGGTCTGCGTGGTCGAGGTCGAGAAGATCGTCGAGGTCGGCGAACTCGCGCCCGACGACATCCACCTGCCTGGCATCTACGTGCACCGCATCGTGCTCAACGCCAGTCCCGAGAAGCGCATCGAGAAGCGCACCACCCGTCCTTCGGAGTAAGCCATGGCCTGGACCCACGACGAAATGGCGGCGCGTGCCGCGCAGGAACTGCAGGACGGTTTTTACGTGAACCTGGGCATCGGTCTGCCGACCCTGGTGGCCAACCATGTGCCGGACCACATGGAGGTCTGGTTGCAGAGCGAGAACGGCATGCTGGGCATCGGCCCGTTCCCGACCGAGGCCGAGGTCGATGCCGACCTGATCAACGCCGGCAAGCAGACGGTGACGACGATCCCCGGCAGCTCGATCTTCGGCAGCCACGACAGCTTCGCGATGATCCGCGGCGGCAAGATCAACGTCAGCATCCTGGGCGCCATGCAGGTCAGCGAGAAGGGCGACCTGGCCAACTGGATGATCCCCGGAAAGATGGTCAAGGGCATGGGCGGCGCGATGGATCTGGTCGCCGGCGTGCCGCGCGTCGTCGTGCTGATGGAGCATGTCGCGCGCAAGAAGGACGGCACGGAAGACCTGAAGATCCTGCCGCAATGCACGCTGCCGCTGACCGGCCAGCGGGTGGTGCATCGCATCATCACCGACCTGGCGGTGATGGACATTGCGGCCGACGGCCTGAGGCTCGTGGAGATGGCGCCCGGCGTCAGCCGCGACGAACTGCAGCGCAAGACCGGCGTGCCGCTGCAGGGCTGAGTCAGCGCTGGCGCATCTGCCGCTGGCCGAACAGCACCTCGCGGCTCCGGTCGTCGGTCAGCGGCCGGCGCGCGTCGGCCAGCTGGGCGACGCCGCGCCGCACCGCGGGTCGGCGATCGATCTCGTCGAACCAGCCTTTCAGATGCGGGTAGTCGCTGAGCGCCACGCCCTGGTTCTTCCACGAGCGCAGCCAGGGCCAGGTGGCGATGTCGGCGATCGAGTAGCTGTCGCCGCCCAGGTAGCGGCTCTGCCCGAGGCGCTTGTTGATGACGCCGTAAAGCCGTTTGGCCTCGTTGCTGTAGCGCTCGATCGCGTAATCGAGCTTGACCGGCGCGTAGAGGCGGAAGTGGTGAGCCTGGCCGAGCATCGGCCCGACCCCGCCCATCTGGAACATCAGCCATTGCAGCACCTCGTACTTGCCAGTCGTGCTCTCGGGCAGCAGCCGGCCGGTCTTGCCGGCCAGGTAGAGCAGGATGGCGCCCGACTCAAACAGCGAGATCGGTTCGCCGTCCGGGCCCTCGGGGTCGACCAGCGCGGGGATCTTGTTGTTCGGACTGATCTTCAGGAAGTCCGTCGCGAATTGCTCGCCGGCGCCGATGTCGATGGGGTGAACACGGTAGGGCAAACCGCATTCCTCCAGCATGATGTGCACCTTGTGGCCGTTCGGTGTGGGCCACGAATAGACTTCAAGCATCGGGTTCTCCAACGGAGTTGGCATCCAGGCTCATGGTAATCAAACAGGTCAAGCACTGGATGAAGCTTCGCGCCAGTGCCGCGCAGTGCAAACCCATCAACGACTGGGCGCAATCGCGCCATGCCAGCTTCACGCTCACCGAGGAAGGTGACGGCTTCCTGATCGAGGAACCCCGGCATGCGCTGGGTGCCTTGCGCATCGAGTGGGGCGCGCCGCAGCGCGATTACATCCAAGGCCGCGAGCTGCGCATGCGCCTGGAGCTCAAGCTGTCGGGCGATCTGCAGATGCTGGTCATCGAGCGCGAACTGCTCGATGCGCTGGAGCGCGCGGTCTTCGAGGCCTATACCGACACGCTGCAGACCCGCGTCGATACCGACATTCCCGAGGAGATGCGCTGGCTGGTGATGTTCGGCAAGGCCGAGCACTGGAAGTCCAAGGTCGCGCGCTCGCGCTTCTCGGCCTGCGCGGTGACGCAGGAGCTGGCCACGGTCTGGGTCGGTGGCAGCTTTGGCGAGGCGCTGGCTTTGGCCTCGCAGGACCTGGTGCCCGCCGGCCATCCCTTCGTGATGCTGACGCAGCGCGGCAATCTCTACCTGCGCACGCGGATGGACGAGCCGGACCTCGATGCGATCAAGGGCCTGGTGCGGCTGGCCGAGGCCGCGGCGCGCGAGGCCCAGGGTCTGCAGCAGCGCCTCGGCGATGCCGGCGCCTGGCCCAGCACCTCGTCGATGGCCTGGGTGCCGACGGCGCCGCGCGCGGCCGATCAGAGTTCGTAGTTCGACGCCTCGCCGGCCAGTGCGCGGCGCAGCAGCGGTTCGCTGAGGCGATCCGACAGCAGTGCGGCGAAGGCCAGCACATGGTTCTGCAGGTAGACGCCGCGCTTGAACGCGATGCGCGCCATATTGCTGCCGAACAGATGGCCGACCGGCAGGCTGACGAGCTCGGAGCCCGGCCCCTCGTCGCGCATCGCCATCTCGGCGATCAGGCCCAGTCCCAGGCCCGAGCGCACATAGGTCTTGATGACGTCGGCATCGATGGCCTCGAGCACGATCTGCGGTTCGAGATGCCGCGCGGCGAACGCGCGGTCGATGCGCGAGCGGCCGGTGAAGGCCGGGTGGTAGCTGATCAGCGGCCAGGCCGCCAGCTGCTCCAGGCTCAGCGGCGTCTGCTGCATGGCCAGCGGGTGTTCGCGCGGCAGCACCAGCACATGCTGCCAGGCATACCAGGGCAGGGAGACCAGCTCCTCGAACTCGGCCAGGGACTCGGTGGCCAGGCCGACGGTGGCGACCTCGTCGATCAGCATCTGCGCGACCTGACGCGGGTTGCCCTGGTGCAGGCTGAGCTGCAGCTTGGGGTATTGCTGGCGCAGCTGAGCGAGCGCCGGCGGCAGCACGTAGCGGGCCTGGGTGTGGGTGGTGGCGATCGAGAAGCGGCCGCTGTCCTGGCGCGAGAACTCCTCGCCGATGCGGCGCAGATTGGCGACCTCGCGGAGGATCACGTCGATCGAGCGCAGCACCGCCTGGCCCGGCTCGGTGATGCGCCGCAGGCGCTTGCCATGGCGCGAAAAGATGTCGACGCCGAGCTCCTCCTCCAGCTCCAGGATGGCCTTGGAAACGCCCGGCTGCGAGGTGTGCAGCGCCTTCGCGGTCTCGGTCAGATTGAGGCCACGGCGGGCGGCCTCGGCGACGAAGCGGAACTGCTGCAGATTCACGGTGCGGTCTCCAGCAGCTCCAGGCAGACCTGCAGCAGGGCCTGCTGCATCGCCGGCTGCGTTCCCAGGGCTTCCTGCATGTGCAAGCTCAGCCGGGGGTGACGCTCGCGAGCCTGCTCCAGCAGCGGCGGCACATCGCGCAGCACATGGCCGGCGCCACCGAAGAAGCAGGGGATCAGCTCGATCCTGTTGCAGCCGATGGCGACCAGTTCGTCGATCGCGCTGCCCAGGTCCGGGCTCATGAACTCCAGGAAGGCCAGGCGCACCGGCTGCCCGGGGCGGGCTGCGGCCAGTCCGGCCGCCAGTTGCTCGAAGGGCTGCGCCCACGCCGCCGAGCGGGCGCCATGGGCGAGCAGGATCACGCCCTGGCTCATCGGAACCTCACCAGCCAGGCGAAGGCCGATAGCGACAGCGCCAGATAGAGCAGGCTGGGGGCCAGCGCGACCGCCCAGGGCGTCCAGCCCTGCAGCAGGCCGAGATGACCGGACAGGTGATTCAGCAGCACGAAGCTGATGCCCAGCATGATGCCGCCGAAGACCCGCGCACTGATGCCACCGCCGCGCGCATGCAGGTAGGCGAAGGGCAGGGCGAGCCCGGTCATCACCAGGCAGGCGAAGGGGTAGATGGCCTTGCGCCAGAACTGGATTTCGTAACGCTGCGACGACTGCTCCTGCTCGGCCAGGTGGCGGGTGTAGCGGTACAGCTCCAGCGTGGACATATTGCTGGCCTTGAGCAGGGCCGCGTTGACCACGCCGAGGCTGAGATTGCCCTGCCATTCCAGCTCGGCGATGCGGCGGCTGTCCAGGCGGGCCTCGACGCCGCCCTCGGCCGGCCAGACGGCCCGCTCCACATCGCGCAGCCGCCAGCGGCCACCGGCATCGACCTGGCCCTCGGTCGCCTTCCAGCGCTCCAGCAGTCGGCCCTGGCCGTCGAACTCGAACAGGCGCACGCCCTGCAGCCGACCATCGAGGCTGGCGCCGTCCACGCTGACGGTGTACCAGCGTTCATGGCCGTTGGCGTCCACCTGGCGGTCCTTCAGCCAGGCACCGCCGGCACGTTGCACCACGCCGCCGGACCAGCGCGCGCGCAGATGCTCGGCCTGCTGGTCGGCCAGCGGCACCAGCCAGTCGCCGATCAGGAAGGTGAAGGCCACGAAGCCGCTGGCCAACAGCGACAGCAGACCCAGCGCCCGGCCGGGGCCTAGACCACCGGTGCGCAGGATGGTGAACTCGCTGCTCTGCGCCAGCCGGGCCAGCGAGAACACGGTGCCGATCAGCACCATGATCGGGAACACGTCGTACAGATGGCTGGGCAGCTCGAACAGCGCGAGCAGCGCGGCGTGCCAGGCAGGCGCCTCCTTGCGCAGGCGCTCCAACTCCTCGACGAAGTCGATGAAGAAGAACAAAGCCATGAAGGCCAGCGTGACGAAGCCCACCGAGGCGAGTACATCCCGGTAGAGGAGGCGGCGGACCGTCCTCATGCCGGCTGCTCCTTGCGGCGACGGCGCGTCAGCCGGATCGCCTCGTCGCGCCAGAGCAGCAGGGCCAGCCCGGCCAGCATGACCGGTCCGTGCACGAGCGGCAGGGCGGCGAACAGGCCGAGCTTGTCCTGCTCGATCCAGCTCTTCGACAGGTTGATGAGGTTGAAGTAGACGACGAAGACCAGCAGCGCCATCAGCAGCGACCAGTTGTTCGGCCGCCGCGGGTTGCTGGCCGACAGGCCGACGCCGAGCAGCGCGAAGTTCGCCGCGCCGATCAGCATGCCCAGGCGCCAGCCCAGTTCGCCGCGGTGGCGGGACTCCGGCGAGCGCAGCAGCGCCAGGCTGTCCATGGCCTTGGGCGGCAGCTCGTCCAGCGAGCGCGTGGCCTGGCGGTCGGCGACCACGCGGTATTCGTCGAAACGGGCCAGGCTGTGTTCGCGCTTGGCCTCGGTCTCGGCCCGCTGGCCGTGGCGCAGCGCGAGCACGCGGTCGTTGCCCTCCCAGACGATCTCGCCCTCGGCCGCGGTGGTCACCGACTCGCGCTCTCCCTGCTGGCTGAGGATGAATACATTGCGGCCCACGACGGACTTGTCCTCGCCGCGCTCGATGAAGAAGACCTTGCTGCCGTCGCGCGAGCTCTGGAACTGGCCGGGCGCGATGCGCGACAGGTCGCTGCGCTTCTCGTAGCGCTCGCGCAGCTGCGTGGACTGCGCATTGCCCCAGGGCCAGACGACGAGCACCAGCACCGCGACCGCCGCCAGCACCGGCCAGGCCATGCGGAAGGTGGGCGCGACGAAGCGCCGCAGCGGCAGGCCGCAAGCCAGCCACACGGCCATCTCCGAGTCCCGGTACTGCCGGCCCAGCGTGGCCACGATGGCGACGAACAGCGCCAGCGTGAGCACGATGGGCAGGTAGCCGATGCTGGTGTAGCCCAGCATCAGCAGCACATCCTGCGGCGCGACGCGGCCACCGGCCGCCAGGCTCAGGGTCTTCATCAGGCCCATCGTCATGACGATGGTCAGCAGCACGATGAGCGTCACGCCGAAGGCCCGCGCGAGCTCCTTGCGAAAAGTCCTATCGAATAACATCAGCTGTTCATATAGCTTGGTTCAATTATGGACGCCCGTATTCAAAGCACTTCCGTGGACAAGCTCGCCGGCGTTGCCGCCGATGCCCTGCTTGTTGTCCTCTCCGGCGAGCACCTGCCCGCGCAACTGGACCCGGCGCTGGCTGCCGCGGTGCAGGTGGCAAAGAAGCTCGGTGATTTCGATCTGAAGCCCGGCAAGTCGCTGATGCTGCACGGCGTTGCCGGCATCAAGGCGCCGCGCCTGGTGCTTGCCGCCGTCGGCAAACCCGGCCTGAAGGCGGCGCGCGCCGCCGTTGCCGCGGCGCTGGCGCAGTGCAAGGGCAAGGCGGTCAAGCAGGTCGCGCTGGCCTTTGTCGGCCAGGGCGAGCTGGAAGTCGGCTTTGTCGAGCAGGCGGTGCTCGCCGCGGCTGAGGCTGGCTACCTCTACACGCACACCAAGCCCAGCGCCAGCAAGGAGGCGCGCGTCGAGCGCCTCAGCCTGCTGGTCGACAAGACGGATCTGAAGGCGGCGCGGGCCGGTCTGGCCCAGGGTCAGGCGCTGGCTGCCGGCGTGACGCTGGCACGCGAGCTGGCGAACCGCCCGGGCAACCATTGCACGCCCAGCGTGCTGGCCCAGCAGGCCCAGCAGCTCGGCCGTGAGCACGGCATGAAGGTCGAGGTGCTGGATCGCCGCGCGGTCGAGAAGCTCGGCATGGGCTCCTTCCTGTCGGTGGCCCAGGGATCGGACGAGCCGCTGCGCTTCATCATCATCAAGTATGAGGGCGCGGCGCGCGGCAAGGCGCCGGTGGTGCTGGTCGGCAAGGGCATCACCTTCGACACCGGCGGCATCTCGCTGAAGCCAGGCGCCGAGATGGACGAGATGAAGTACGACATGGGCGGCGCCGCCTCGGTGCTTGGCACCATGCGCGCGATCGGCGAGATCAAGCCCAAGCTCAACGTCGTGGCCTTGATCCCGGCCTGCGAGAACATGCCCAGCGGCCGTGCCGTCAAGCCGGGCGATGTGGTGACCTCGATGAGCGGCCAGACCATCGAGATCCTCAACACCGATGCCGAGGGGCGGCTGATCCTTTGCGACGCGCTGACCTACGCCGAGCGCTTCAAGCCGGCCGTGGTCGTCGATGTGGCGACGCTGACCGGCGCCTGCGTGATCGCGCTGGGCGGCGTGCGCAGCGGCATGTATGCCAGCGACGACGAACTGGCCGCCGCGCTGACGCATGCCGGCGACCGCGCGCTCGACCCCTGCTGGCGCATGCCCTTGGACGAGGAATACGACGAGGGCCTGAAGTCGCATTACGCCGACATCCCGAACATTGCTGGCCGCGCCGGGGGTTCGATCACCGCGGCGAAGTTCCTGCAGCGTTTTGCCAGCAAGTACCGCTGGGCGCACCTGGACATCGCCGGCACGGCCTGGAAGGGCGGTGCCGCCAAGGGCGCAACCGGCCGTCCGGTCGGCCTGCTGACGCATTTCCTGCTCGACCAGGTCTGAATCGGGGCATGGACCTGGTGCGCTTCTACGCCTGCGAGGCCGATCCGTTGCGGGTCGCGCTCAAGCTGTTGCTGAAGGCTCGGGCGCAGGGGCAGCGGGTCCATGTCTGCGCCGAACGATCGCTGCTTGAACGCCTGAGCGCCGCGTTGTGGATGCGCGAGGGCTTTCTCGCGCATGCAGGGCCGCTCGCCGGCGAGGCGGTGCGTGCGCGCAGCCCCCTGGTGCTCAGCGAGCAGCCGCCGGCGGCGCCGGTGCCGCTGCTGCTCAATCTGGGGGTGGACCTGCCGGAGGCGCTGCCGGTGCAGCGCCTGTTCGAACTGGTCGGTCCTGGCGAGGCCGAGCGCGCCGCCGGCCGACAGCGCTTCCGGCAGCATCTGCAGCGGGGCCTGAGGCCGGAGACGGTGAAGGTGCCGGCGTGAGCAGGTCGAATCGTTCCCAAGCGCGGAGAGTCATCTGGTGAGTGTCCCGCTGGCCGACCAGATCCCCGTTCTCACCGAGGTGGTGCAGCCGCCGGCGTTGCCGCCGCAGGTGCAGGACCATCTCGTCCAGGCCCTGCCCGAGCTGGTGCGCCAGACCGTGCTCGAACTCCAGCCGCAGCTGGAGCAGCAACTGCTCGATGCGTTGATGCCGCGCCTGCTGGCCAGCCTGGCGCAATGGCAGGCGCCGCAAACGCCGCTCGAGCCGGATGGCTTACCACGTTTGCCCTGATCTGGGTTTCACCTGAATCCGGGTATGGTCCCGGCGCTTCGGCCCCATGGCGGCCGTTCTCATTTCCCTCTCAAGGAGTAGTCAGATGCAGATCAAGCTGAACCCAATGGTCCTGGCCGCCGTGATGGCGGTTGGCGCGCAAGCCAGCTGGGCGCAGGAAACGATCGAAGTCCGCATCGGCCATGTCGGACCCACCAGCGGCGCGATCGCCCACCTGGGCAAGGACAACGAACTCGGCGCCCGCATGGCGATCGCCGACCTGAACGCCAAGGGCGTGACGATCGGCGGCAAGAAGGCGGTGTTCAAGCTGTTCCCCGAAGACGATGCCGGCGATCCCAAGCAAGGCACTGCCGCTGCGCAGAAATTGGTCGACTCCAAGGTTCATGGCGTCATCGGCCACCTGAACTCCGGCACCACGATTCCGGCGTCGCGCATCTACAGCGATGCCGGGATTCCGCAGATCAGTCCCTCGGCGACGAACCCGCAGTACACCCGCCAGGGCTACAAGACCACCTTCCGCGTGGTCGCTGACGACGTCCACCTGGGCGGCACGCTGGGCAAGTACTCGGTCAACACCCTGAAGGGCAAGTCGATCGCGGTGATTGACGACCGCACCGCCTATGGCATGGGGGTCGCCAACGAGTTCGAGAAAGGCGTCAAGGCGGCGGGCGGCAAGGTCGTGGGCCGCGAATTCACGAACGACAAGGCGACCGACTTCACCGCCATCCTGACCACCCTGAAGGGCCGCAATCCCGATGTGGTGTTCTTCGGCGGCATGGACGCTGTGGCCGGTCCGATGCTGCGCCAGATGAAGCAACTGGGCATCAACGCCAAGTTCGTCGGCGGCGACGGCATCTGCACCTCCAACCTGCCGAATCTGGCTCAGGGCGCGATGGCTGACGGTCAGGTCTACTGCGCCGAAGCCGGGGGTGTCGAGGGTGAGGCGAAGAAGGGCATGGACGAGTTCAAGGTTCGTTTCAAGAACCAGAACAAAGTCGAGGTGCAGGTTTATGCCCCTTATGTATATGACGCGGTGATGGTCATGGCCGATGCGATGGTCAAGGCCAATTCCGTCGAACCCGCCAAATACCTGCCTGTGCTGGCCAAGACCGCGGGTTACAAGGGGGTGACCGGTACCATCGCCTTCGACCAGAAGGGCGATATCAAGAATGGCGCGCTGACCCTTTTCACCTTCAAGGGTGGTCAGCGTTCGGAACTCGCCGTGGTGCGCTGATCCGGCATATCCCCCGCCAGGCCCTGAGCGGCCTGGCCTGAGCGAGCGAGCCCGTCCTTTGGACGGGCTTTTTCTTTGTCGCTTAACGGCGTTTCCGTGCAATTGCCGCGTTCCCCGGTCCTGGGTTCCTCCCGGTTTGAGATGAACTGCAGACAATCTTTTTGACGGTGCCCGGGTGGGCGACCTTCCCCGCGAACCAGGGGGGATGGAAGCCAAATCCTCACGCCGTTGCCACCCAAACAGGGGGCTTTCAAGCGTAGGGGTGGCGGGCATCATGCCGCCCCGATGTCAATGCCACAGCACTCAGAGATCGCCGGTTCCGATCCCAATCTGGCCGGGGCGACACAGGGAAACACAGGGGCAAACATGCTACGGATCTTCAATCATTACTTGCACCGCCGTACGGTGATGCAGATCGCCGTCGATGTGGGGCTGATCGTCGCCGTGCTGGTGATGGCCGCGCTGGCGGCGGGATCCACTGCGGTCGACTCGCTGCCGGTGACGGCGGCGCACGGCCTGTCGCTGGCCGGTTTCGTCTTCCTGATCAACAGCGCAACCGGTTTCTACCAGGCGGCTCCCCGCCGCTCGCTGACCGAAACCTGCGCCCGTGCGCTGCTCGCGCTGCTGCTCGCGCTGCCCATCACCTATCTGATTGTCGCGCTGCTGCCCTGGACCGGTGAGCAGGCCCCGGTGCTGACCCGGGTGGCCGCGATGATGGCCGTCGGCGCGGTGGTGCTGCACCGCGTCTATGTCTCCCAGGTCTCCCGCCCGCGTGCGGCGTCGACCAAGATCCTCATCCTCGGTGCCGGCGAGGCTGCGCAGTCGGTCGCCGCCAGCCTGCGTGCTGCGGATCCGCAGGCCCAGATCGTCGGGTTCTGCCCGGGCAGTTCCGAATCCCATATCGCCGTCCCGCGCGATGCGCTGATCGATGTCCAAGGCAGCCTGGCAGATCAGGCGCTGCGCCTGGGCGTCGACGAGATCGTCGTCGCGCTGTCCGAGCGCCGGGGCGGCAATATGCCGCTGCGCGAACTGCTGGACTGCAAGGTCTTCGGCATTCGCGTCGTCGATATCGCCACGCATTTCGAGAAGAACCTGCACCAGATCAGCCTCAAGCATGTCAACCCGGGCTGGCTGGTGTTCGGTGACGGCTTCAACCAGGGCCCGGTGCGCAGCGCCGTCAAACGCATCTCCGACATCCTCGTTTCGCTGGTATTGCTCGCCGTGTCGGCGCCCATCATGCTGATCACCGCCCTGGTCATCAAGCTGGAGTCGCGCGGCCCGGTGTTCTACCGCCAGGAGCGGGTTGGCCAGAACGGCGCGCCCTTCCAGGTCACGAAGTTCCGCAGCATGGTCAACAACGCGGAGAAGGATGGCAAGCCGCAATGGGCGACCAAGAATGACAGCCGCGTGACCCGCGTCGGCAAGTTCATCCGTCGCACCCGCATCGACGAACTCCCGCAACTGTTCAATGTGCTCAGCGGCGAGATGAGCATGGTCGGTCCGCGTCCCGAGCGCCAGTACTTCGTCGATGAACTCGTCGAGAAGATCCCCTTCTTCGCCGTGCGCCACAGCGTCAAGCCCGGCGTCACCGGCTGGGCCCAGGTGCGCTACGAGTACGGCGCCACGGTCGAGGATGCGGCGGCCAAGCTGCAGTACGACCTGTACTACGTGAAGAACCACTCCCTGTTCCTCGATCTGCTGATCCTGCTGGAGACGGTGGCCGTGGTCCTGACGGGTCGCGGCGCACGTTGACGGCGCGGTTTCCCAGACATCAAGGCGGCGTGCGGGGCACGCCGCTTTGCTTTGCGACGAGCGCTCCATGACTCCCCAGCAGCTCTCGACGCTGGCCGTGCTGGCCTATCTGGGCTTCGGCATCTGGGCCCTGGTGCTGGCTTGGCGCGAACGCGCGCAGACCCGGTCCTGGCTGCTGCTGGCGCTGGCCAGCCTGATGTCGGCAGCTTGGGCGCTGGTCTGGCAGCGCACCGTGCCGGAGGGCTTCGAGCGTCTGACCGGCCTGCCGCTGTGGATGGACGCCTTGCGACAGTTCGCCTGGCTGGCTTGGCTGCTGCAGATGCTCGGTCTGATCGCGGCGCCGCGGGCCGGCCCGCCGGCCCTGCGTGCCGGCGTGCTGCTGGTGCTGCTGCTGTCCGTCGGCCTGTTGCTGGGCATCGAGTGGCGCTGGATGGATCGCGCCACGCTGCAGCAGGCGCCCTGGTACCTGGGCCTGCTGTTCTCGGTGCTGGGCCTGGTGCTGATCGAGCAGTTCTATCGCAACGTTGGCGACGACGAGCGCTGGAACGTCAAGCCGCTGTGCCTCGGCCTGGCGGCGATGTACGGCTTCGATCTCTATCTGTTCACCGAATCGCTGCTGCTGCAGCGCCAGGACGAGGCGGTGATGGCCTTGCGTCCCGCAGTGCATGCGCTGGGCCTGCCGCTGATGTTGATCGGCAGCCTGCGCGGCCGCAAGCTGAGCACGCGCTTCGGCTTGTCCCGCGACGCCGTCTTCCATTCGGCGGCGCTGCTGCTGGCGGGCGGCTACTTGATGCTGGTCGCGGCGCTGGGCTACTGGTTGCGCTTTACCGGCGGCGACTGGGGCCTGGCGCTGCAACTGCTGCTGCTCGCAGCGGCGGCGCTGTTGCTGGGCGCGGTGCTGATGTCGGGGGCGATGCGCGCCCGCCTGCGCGTCTGGCTGAGCAAGCATTTCCTGCGCTACCGCTACGACTACCGGCAGGAGTGGTTGCGCTTCACTGCTGCGCTGGCCGACCCGAGCACCGCGGGCAACCCGGGCGGTGCGGTTTTGCGTGCGCTGGCCCACTTGGTCGAGAGCCGAGGCGGAGGCCTGTGGCGTGCCGATGGCGAGGCTCATGTGCAGGTCGCGCACTGGAACTTCGATCGCCAGACCCTGCGTGAAGCGCAGGATTCCCGTTTTGCCGCGGCACTCGCCGCGAGTCCCTGGATCATCGACCTGAACGCCGAGCGGCGCATGGCGCGCGGCGGCAGCGTGGCCCCCGACTGGCTGCTCGACGATGCCGACGCCTGGCTGGTTATTCCGCTGCACGCGGCCGGCGGCCTGCAGGGTTGGGTGGTGCTGATGCAGGCGCGTACCACGGTGCCGCTGAACTGGGAGGTGTTGGACTTGTTGCGTACCGCAGCCTCACAGTCGGCGGCTTTCCTGGCCATGCTGCAGGCCTCGGACCAGTTGATGGAGGCACGCCGCTTCGAGGCCTTCAACCGCATGTCGGCCTTCGTCGTCCACGACCTGAAGAACATCGTCACCCAGCTCTCGCTGATGCTGAAGAACGCCGAGCGCCATGGCGACAACCCGGAGTTCCGCCAGGACATGCTGGAGACCGTCGACCATGCGGTCGACAAGATGCGCCAGCTGATGACCCAGTTGCGCGAGGGCGACCGACCGGCCGGTGTGGCCAGCGGTGTGCCGTTGCAGCAGATCGCCCAGCGCCTGCAAGCCCAGGCCGCGCAGCGCGGGCGGCGGCTGGAACTGCAGATCGAGGAGCCGCTGGCCACCCGCGGTCATGCGGAGCGGGTCGAGCGCGTGATCGGCCATGCGGTGCAGAACGCCTTCGACGCCAGCGCGCCCGAGCAGTTCGTGCTGCTCAGGCTGTCGCGCCATGGCTCCTCGGCCCGCCTGGAGGTCATCGACCAGGGCTGCGGCATGAGCGCCGAGTTCGTGCGCGAGCGCCTGTTCAAACCCTTTCAAAGCACGAAGTCACAGGGCATGGGGATCGGCGCCTACGAGAGCCGGCAGTACCTGCAGGAGCTCGGTGGCAAGATGGAAGTCGAGAGCGAGCCGGGCCAAGGCACCTGCATCAGCTTCTTGTTCCCCCTGTTCCATTCGCAAGCCACCCAGGCCCTGGACACCTCACACTGATGACCGAAGCCCGAGTTCCCGCCCTGCTCATCGTCGAGGACGACCTGGCGTTGCAGAAGCAACTGCGCTGGTCGCTGGACCGTTTCGAGGCGGCCACCGCCAGCGATGCCAACGCCGCCATCCTGCAGTTCCGCAAGCTCAACCCCGGCGTGGTCACCATGGACCTCGGCCTGCCGCCGGACCAGGACGGCACCGCCGAGGGCTTCCGCCTGCTCGAACGCCTGCTCGAGCTCGATCCCTATGTGAAGGTGATCGTGCTGACCGGCCAGAACGACCAGAGCAACGCGCTGCGCGCGGTGCGCATGGGCGCCTACGACTTCCTCGCCAAGCCGGTGGATCCCGACGTGCTGTCGCTGACCGTCGAGCGCGCGATGCGCCTGCGCGAGCTGCAGGACGAGAACCGCCGGCTCGCCGCCTCGCAAGAGGGGGGCGCGCTGGGCGGCCTGCTGACCCGCGACCCGGCCATGCAGCGCATCTGCCGCACCATCGAGAAGGTTGCGCGTGCCGACGCCACCGTGCTGCTGCTCGGCGAATCCGGCACCGGCAAGGAAGTGCTGGCCCAGGGCCTGCACGAGGCCGCCGGCCGCAAGGGCCGCTTCGTCGCCATCAATTGCGCGGCGATCCCGGAGAACCTGCTGGAGAGCGAGCTCTTCGGCTACGAGAAGGGCGCCTTCACCGGCGCCGCCAAGGCCACGCCGGGCAAGTTCGAACTCGCCCATGGCGGCACGCTGATGCTGGACGAGATCGGCGACCTGCCGATGTCGCTGCAGGCCAAGCTGCTGCGCTTCCTGCAGGAGCGCACCGTCGAGCGTCTCGGTGCGCGGCAGGAGATCGCCGTCGACGTGCGCGTCGTCGGCGCCACCCACCAGAATCTGCGTCAGCTGATCAGCGAAGGCCGCTTCCGCGAGGATCTCTACTTCCGTCTCGCCGAGATCGTCGTCGACATCCCGCCGCTGCGCGAGCGGCAGGGCGATGCAGTGCTGCTCGCCCATGCCTTCGTCAAGCGCTTCGCCTCGGAGCAGCGGCGCAAGGGGCTGTCCTTCAGCGATGACGCATTGCAGGCGCTGGAGCAGCACCGCTGGCCGGGCAATGTGCGCGAGCTGCAGAACCTCATCAAGCGCGCCACCATCATGGCCGACGGCGATCGCATCACCGCCGAGGATCTCGGCCTGCGCGTCGAGGCCGTCGCGGCCGAGGAACTTGACCTGCGCACCGTGCGCGAGCAGGCCGAGCGCCGCGCCGTCGTCGCCGCGCTGGCCCGTGTCGATGGCAATATCGTGCGGGCCTCCGAGCTGCTCGGGGTCAGCCGACCCACGCTCTATGATCTGATGGCCAAGCTGCAGATCAAGTAGACCCTGGCCGGGTCGCCCGCCAACCCAACCGTCTGCCCCTGCACCGCATGACTCGCGTACCTGCCGCCCTGCTGCTTGCGCTCGCGCTGGCCGCCTGCTCCCAGAAGAACCCCGTCGAGCTGCTCGACAAGGCCAAGCAGGCGATCGCCGCCAACGACGCCAAGAGCGCCCAGATCCATCTGAAGAACGCGCTGCAGCAGGACGGCCGGCTGGCCGAGGCTCGCTTCCTGCTCGGCAAGCTGCTGCTCGACGCCGGCGACGCCCAGGGCGCGCTGGTCGAATTCGGCAAGGCCAGCGAGGCCGGCTTCTCCGCCGAGCAACTGACCGAGCCCCAGGCCCGCGCACTGCTCGCCCGTGGCGAGCTGCGCAAGCTGGTCGAGCAGTACGGCAGCACGCAGCTGAGCGACACCGCCGCGCAATCGTCGCTGCAGCTCAGCCTGGGCCGCGCGCTGGCCGGCCTGGGCCGGCTGGACGAAGCCAAGGTCCGCTTCGAGCGTGCGGCGGCGGCCGGCGGCGACGGCCATGCCGAGGTCGAGCTGGCCCGACTGCTGGCCCGTGACGCGCAGTTGGAGCCGGCGCTCGCGCAGGTCGAGGCCTTGCTGAAGCAGCATCCGCAACTGGTTGCGGCCTGGCGCCTGAAGGGCGATCTGCTGTTCGGTCTGGGCCGGGATCCCGCCAAGGTCGGCGCCGCCTACGAGCAGGCGGTGCAGCAGGGGCCGAAGTCCCTGGAGGCCCATATCTCGCTGATTGGCCATCTGCTGGGCCAGCGCCAACTGGCCGAGGCCGAGCAGAAGCTGGCCCAGGCCAAAGCCAAGATCGGCAACCCGCCGGGCCTGCGCTACTACGCTGCCCTCATCGAGCTGGAGCAGGGCCGCCTGGAGGGCGCGCACGAGCAGGTGCAGCAATTGCTCAAGATCGCACCGGACGACGCGCGCCTGCATCTGCTCGCCGGCCAGGTCGAGTTCCTGCGTGACCGCTACCTGCCGGCCGAGAGCCACCTGACGCGTGCGCTGGCCGGCGCCGCGCAGTCGCTGCGCGGCCGGCTGCTGCTGGCCCAGACCTATCTGCGCCTGGACGACCCGGCGCGCGCGCTGCAGACTTTGCAACCGCTGCTCGACGAGCCGGGCGTCAGCCTGGCGCAGGCGCGCGCCCATGCGCTGGCCGGCGAAGCGCAGATGCTGCTCGGCGAAACCCGACGCGCCGAGGAGCAGTTCCGCCGCGCCGCGGCGCTGGACCCCAAGGACAACCGCAGCCGCACGCTGCTGGCGCTCGGCCAGGTCCAGCAGGGCCAGGATGCCCGCGGCCTGGGCGAGCTGCGCGAGCTCTCGGACAGCTTCGAAAGCCCGGTCGCCGACCTGGCCCTGGTGGGCACCTTCATCCGCAAGGGCGACTACGCCGAGGCACTCAAGGCCATCGATGCGGTCGAGCGCAAGCTGCCGCAGCGGGGCATGGTGCCCGCCATGCGCGCGCAGATCTACCAGGCCCAGGGCAAGCCGGCCGAGGCCAAGGCCGCGCTGGAGGAAGCGCTGCGCCGCGACCCGAAATACCTGCCGGCGGCGCTGCAACTGGCCCGCCAGGCCTTGCAGGACAAGCAGCCGCAGCAGGCGGTCGAGCGCGTTGCCGCAGTGCTCAAGGCCGATCCGGGCAATGTGCTGGCCAAGCTGGCCTGGTTCAATGTGCGCCTTCAGGCCGGCGAGGCCAGCGAAACCATCGAAGGTGAGCTGCGCACGCTGATCCGCGAGCAGCCGCAGGTCGCGCGGCCGCGCGTCACGCTGGCGCGGCTGCAGCAGCGCCGCGGCGATGTCGGCGCCGCGCTGTCCACGGCCCAGGAGGCGGTTGCCGCGCTGCCGGCCGAGGCCGAGCTGGTCGAACTGCTGGGCGAGCTGCAGTTGCGCCAGCGCGAGCTGCCGCTGGCCACCAAGAGCTTCCAGAAACTCGTCGAGCTGCGCCCGCGTGCGCCGGAGCCCTTGCTGCGCCTGGCCGAGGTTGAGCTCGCCGCCGGCCGGGCCCGCGAGGCCTTGTCCAGCGTGCGCAAGGCGCTGGTGCTGCGGCCCAACCATCCGGCGGCCTTGCGCCTGCAGATCGGCCTGGAGACCGAGTTGGGCCATGTCGAGGCGGCCCGGCGCTTGGTCAAGGACATGCAGCAACTGCCCGGCCTGGAGGCGCTGGCGGCCGCCACCGAGGGCGATCTGGAGAGCAGCCAGCAACAGCATGCGATCGCGCAGTCGGCCTACCGCCGCGCGCTGGCCCGCAACGCGGCGCTGCCCGACGTGCCGGCCAAGCTCTACCGCACGCTGCGCGCCAGCGGCAAGAGCGCCGAGGCCGAGGCCTTTGCCCGCGACTGGATGAAGGACCATCCGCGCGACGCCGCGCTGCTCAATCACCTGGGCGACACGGCGATGAACGAGAGCCGCCTGGCCGAGGCCAAGCCCCATTACGAGCGCTCGCTGGCCGTGCAGCCGGCCCAGCCGCTGGTGCTGAACAACCTGGCCTGGATCGCGATGGAGCAGCGCGATCTGCCGCGCGCCGAGAGCCAGGTCCGCGAAGCCCTGCGCCTGGCGCCCGGCGAGCCGGCGCTGCACGACACCCTCGCCGCGGTGCTCTCGGCCGCGGGCCGCCACGAGGAGGCGCAGGCCGCGCAGCGCCGTGCCCAGCAGCTTGATGCGAATCCGGTGTTTCGCGTCGGCCTGGCCAAGCGCCTGATCGCCGCCGGCCGCAAGGACGCCGCACGCGACGAGCTGCTCGCCATCCAGCAGCTCAAGGAGCGCTACCCCGGCCAGGCCGAGGTCAGCCGCCTGCTGGCCCAGCTCTGAGGTCCTGATGAGCGAAGCCCGCCGCCCGCGCCGCTGGCGCAAGCGCCTGAACCAGGGCCTGCGGCGCAGCTTCGCGCTGCTGCCGCGCGAATGGCGATTCCGCCTGGTGCGGCGCATGCTGGATTGCGATCCGGCGCCGGATCCGCGGTTGACGCTGAAGATCGCCGAGACCCGCGAGGAGCTCGAGGCCTGCTTCGCGCTGCTGCACGACGCCTATGTGGCGGCCGGCTTCATGAAGCGGCATCCGTCGGGCCTGCGCGTCACGCCCTACCACGCGCTGCCGACCACCACCACGCTGTGCGCGAAATGGGAGGGCCGCGTCGTCGGCACCCTGTCGATGATCCGCGAAGGCGTGTTCGGCTTCCCGATGCAATCGGTCTTCGAGCTCGGCGAGGTGCGCGCCAAGGAGGGGCAGATCGCGGAAATCTCGGCGCTGGCCGTGCACCCCGAGTTCCGCCAGACCGGCGGCGCGGTGCTGTTCCCGCTGATGAAGTTCCTCTACACCTATTGCCGGACTTACTTCGACACCCGGCATCTGGTGATCGCGGTCAACCCCGACCGCATCGAGCTGTACGAGGCCTTGCTCTATTTCAGCCGCCTGCAACAGCAGCCGGTCGCGCATTACGACTTCGCCAACGGCGCCCCGGCGGTCGGCGCCACGCTGGATCTGCAGCGCTTCCCCGCGCTGCTGCAGGGCGGCTACGGCCGTGAACCGCAGCGGCGCAATCTGTACCAGTACTTCGTCGAGCGCGAGCTGCCGAACATCGAACTGCCCAAACGGCGCTACTTCACCACCAACGACCCGGTGATGACGCCCGAGCTGCTCGACCATTTCTTCAACCAGCGCACCCAGGTCTTCGACGAACTCGACGACCGGCGCAAGGCCCTGCTCTGGTCGATCTACCAGGTCGCCGAGTACCGCCGCGTGCTGCCGATGCTGGGCGAGGCCCAGGCCGACGGCGGGCAGTTGCTGCGCCGGCATGCGCGGCACTCGCTGCGCTGCCCGGCCGAGCTGATGGTCGGCCTGCCCGACGGCGGCGAGCGGCGTTTCGTCGTCAGCGTCATCGACCTCTCGCTCAGCGGCTTCCAGGTGCGCAGCAGCCTGCCGCTGCCGGTCGGTGCCGGCGGCAGCGCCCATGTCGAGCTGGGCCGCGAGGAGCACAGCCGCGTGCAGGTCGAGGTCGTGCGCCAGGTGCGCAGCGACTGCGGGCTCTATTACGGCCTGCGCCTGGCCGAGCCCGATGCCGTCTGGCAGCGCTGCGTGGCGGCGCTGGAAAGCCACGACACCGCCAGCGGGCTGCATGGTGCCTGAGCGCCGCGCACTGCTTATGCGCTCGGGTCTGCTCGCGGCGAGCCTGCTCGCGCTGGCGATGCCCGGCATGGTCCTGGCCCAGGGCCTGCCGGCGCTGGTGCGCGAGGCCAAGCCCTCGGTGGTGCTGGTCGGCACCTATGCGGAGACCGACAGCCCGCGCTTCGGCTTTCGCGGCACCGGCTTCGCCATCGGTGACGGTCGCCAGATCGTCACCAACGCCCATGTGCTGCCGCCGCCCGATCAGGCCGCGGGCAAGACCTTGATGGTGCAGGTCTGGCAGGGCGGCGACCGCTGGCAGGCACGCCGCGCCGAGCTGCAGTCGCTGGCGCGGGCCAGCGACCTCGCGCTGCTGCGCATCGAGGGCGAGCCGTTGCCGGTCTTGCGCCTGGCCGGCGGCGAGCCGCCGCCCGAGGGCAGCGAGGTGGCGCTGCTCGGCTTCCCGATCGGTGGCGCGCTCGGCTACTCGCATGTGGTGCACCGCGGCATCCTGGCCTCGATCACGCGCATGGTGCCGCCCCAGGTCCATGCGCAAGTGCTGAACGCCGCAGCGATCCGCCAGTTGCGCGACGGCCCGATGAGCATCCTGCAACTGGACATCGTGGCCTACCCCGGCAACAGCGGCGGTCCGCTGTTCGACGTGGCGACCGGCGAGGTCATCGGCGTCATCAACATGGTGCTGACCAAGGCCGGCCGCGAGGCCGCGCTGTCGGCGCCCACCGGCATCAGCTATGCGATCCCGGTCGCGCAGGTGCAGCAACTGCTCGCCCGCTGAAGCCTGCCACGCCCCGGTTATTCGGGGTTTTCGATAATCCGACCCGTGAACACCTACAGCCCCTGGCGCCTTTCCGTGGCGCCCATGATGGACTGGACCGACAGCCACTGCCGCGTCCTGCACCGACTGCTCACCCAGCGCACACGCCTCTACACCGAGATGGTGACCACCGGCGCGCTGCTGCATGGCGACCAGCCCCGCCATCTCGATTTCCAGGCCGTCGAGCACCCGCTGGCGCTGCAACTGGGCGGCAGTGAGCCGGCGGACCTTGCGCAATGCGCGAAGCTGGCCGAGCGCTGGGGTTATGACGAGGTCAACCTGAACTGCGGCTGTCCCAGTCCGCGCGTGCAGCGCGGGGCCTTCGGCGCCTGCCTGATGGGCGAACCGCAGCTGGTGGCCGATTGCGTGAAGGCGATGCGCGACGCGACGCGCCTGCCAGTCACCGTCAAGCACCGCATTGGCATCGACCGCATCGAGAGCTACGACTTCGTGCGCGACTTCGTGGCCACCGTGCACGAGGCCGGCTGCGAGGTCTTCGTCGTCCATGCCCGCAACGCCTGGTTGGACGGCCTCAGCCCCAAGGACAACCGCGAGATTCCCCCGCTGCGCTACCAGCTGGTGCACCGGCTGAAGTCCGAGTTCCCGCAGCTGACCATCGCCATCAACGGCGGGCTCAAGGACGAAGAGGCCATCGCTGCGCAACTGCAGCAGGTCGACGGCGTGATGGTCGGCCGCCAGGCCTACCACGAGCCCTGGGGGATGGCCGGCTGGGACGCACGCTTCTTCGGCGAGCCGGACCGTGGGCTCACCCGGGAGGCGGTGGAGGACGGCTGGATGCAATACCTCGACAGCCTGCACCAGGCCGGCAAGCCCTGGGCGCCGGCCATGCGCCATGCGCTGGGCCTGTGGAACGGCACGCCGGGCGCGCGCCGCTGGCGGCAGGTCTGGAGCGACCACCGGCTCAAAAGCCTGCCGCCGAGCACGGTGGCGGTGCAGGCCACGGCCGCCCGCATCGGCGAGCAGCGCGCGGCCTGAACCGCCTTGGCTCAAGCAGCCGGCTTGCGCACCTCGGTTTCCGGGTCATGCTGCAGGTCGCGCCACATCACCCGATTGCGTCCCGCGCGCTTGGCTTTGTAGAGCTGCTCATCGGACAGCTCCAGCAGGCGCTGCGCCGACCATGAGCCGTCGCCGCGCAAGCTGATGGCGCCGATGCTGATGGTGACCACTGTTGCTGCTGTGGAGTGCGCGTGCGGGATGCCCATCTGCGCCACGGCGTCAACCGCGTTCTGGAGCAGCACGCGCGGATCGCTCTCGTCGGGCAGCAGGATGGCGAACTCCTCGCCGCCGTAGCGCGCCGCCAGCTCATGGGGGCGACGCGCCACCTGCGCGAGCTGCTGGGCCACGCGGCGCAGCGCGTCGTCACCCATGCCGTGGCCGTAGTTGTCGTTGAAGAGCTTGAAGCAGTCCACATCGACCAGCGCCAGGCTGAGCGCGCTGCCGTTGCGCTGCGCCTTGCGCACGGCGGTGTCCAGCGCCAGATCCCAGGCGCGGCGGTTGGCAATGCCGGTCAGCGCGTCCTGGTGGGCGTTGCGCGCCAGCACCAGTTCGGCCTCGCGGCGCTCGCTGATGTCCTGCAGGCTGAGCACGAAGTCGTCGCCGGTGCCGACGCGATCCACCAGATTGGCCTGGTAGAGGCACCAGAGCAGGCGTCCGTCGGTGCGGCGCAGCTGCACCTCTCCCTGCCGCCTGCCGCCCTCGGCGCGCAGCACGGCGGCGTCAAGGCCCGGCACCAACTCGCCGCCTTCCCCATTGCGAAGATGGCGCAGCGATTGCTGCGTCAGCTCGGCGGCGCTGCAGCCCAGCAGCTCTTCGGCGCCCCGGTTGCAGCGCCGGATATGGCCTTCGCCGTCGATGAACAGCATCGCGCTCAGGCCGTTCTCGAAGATGGCCTTCTGCTCCAGCAACGACTGGTTCAGGTCTTGCGTGCGCGCCTCCACCTGGCGCTCCAAGCCTTCCAGCAATTCGAAGATCCGCTGGCTCATGCCCTGAAACGCATGGGCCAGCACGCCGATCTCGCTGCGGCTGCTCAGCGGCAGCGGCACATCGCCCTGCGCGACCGCGCGGTACTGGCCTTGCGAAACCTTCTCGCTGGCCGACAGGAACATCTGCAGCGGGTGCACCACCTTGCCCTTGATGACGAGATAGAGCGCCAGCAGTTCCAGCAGCAGCGAGATGACGCTGAGAAACAGGATGAACTCGGCGGCCTGCAGCGCCGCGGAGGTGATCAGGGATTTCGGGTAGACGGTGACGAAGCGCCACCCGGTGCCCACCAGCCGGGTGACGGCCACGATGGCCTCTTCGTCATCCATCAGGAAATACGGCTTGGCATGGCTTGCCGCCGCTTTGTCGATGGCGGCCACCATCTCGGCCAGGCGGGGCGTCTCGGCGTCGCTGGCCATCAGCACGCCGAGGCGCTCGCTCAGGCGCGCCTGCTCGTTGGGGTGGGCGATCAGGCGGCCGTCGGTGCGCACGATGAAGTTCGTCGCGCCTTGCAGGCGGTCGTTGAAGACGCGGTCGAAAAGCTTGTTGAGCAGCACGTCGTGCCCCACATTGATCAGGTGGCGGCCCTGCCAGTCGATCGGGGTTTCGAGCGAGACCATCCACTCATTGGCCGTCGGGTCGTAGTACAGGCCCGTCCATACCGGCAGGCGCTGCGGGTTGTTGGCCGGCGTGGTGATCGTGACCCATTCCTCGCGGCTTACATCGAGGCCGGTATCGGCCTGGTCGGCCCAGCGCAGGCCAGGCCAGTTCACGATGTTGAAGTTTTCCGGGGAGTGCACATAGAGGTTGGCGAACTGTTGCGTCCAGGCGGGTGCGAACTGGTCCACCAGCTTCCAGCCGATCACCAGGCGGCGCCGAAAGTCCTCGTCGGCCAATGGGGCATTGCGCCCCACATAGCCGGTCGTGTGGCGGCCCATGGTGCCGTTCGCCCGATGGATGCCGTCGTAGGCCTCGGCGCGCAGGCGCAGGCTGCCATCGGCCTGCGGGATGAACAGACGCTCCCACTCCCCGGGCGTCACGCTTTCGCTGTGCTGATAGGCCTGCAGGAACTCGCTCTTGAAGACGCGGTGGTTGCTCTCGGCCAACTCGAAGATCTGGCTTTCCTTGGCGCCGCGCTCGCGGATGTACTGCAGCAGCTTGTCGCGCGTCGCCTCTTCCAGCGTGGTGCTGATGTGCCAGTAGGAGAGCAGCGTGACCAGGAAGATCACCACGCTGATGCGCCAAGCCATCTGCAGCAGCGTGCTGCGGATGATGGGGCGGCGCTTGCCGCGCAGCGTGGCCTGCAGACTCGGCTTGTCCATGGTTTTCAGGGCGGACCCTGAGCGCACCCCGGGACGCTCCCGCCGGCTGCACCAGGATCAAAGCCCGCTTCTCCCTCGTTGACAGCCGCCTCCTCCCGAAGCGACGAGGGGCTGCGTCGAGGCCATCATGATCCTCTCGGTCCGCACCGCCCCTAGGCATTTCCCTGGGGCGAGCCGGCCGGGGTCAGGCCTCCCAGGGTGGACTGTCGCCGCCGTCGCTGGACTCGCCTGACAAAGCGGCCGCCATGCGCGCCGCGGCGCCGGCGTCGGTGTTCGGCTTCCTGGGGGTGGGTGCAGGTGGGGCAGGCGCCGCACCGGCTGCGGTCGCCGGCTCACCCAAGCCATCCACGCGCCCGCCCAGGCCTTCGAACAGCGCCGGCAGCAGCGCCGACAGCTCGCTGGTCAGCAGCAACGCGTCGCCGTCGAAGGGATCCTGCTCGCTGTGCTCCGCGCCGTCGTGCTCGAACACGCCGTCGTCCAGCTTCAGCTTGGTCAGCTGCAGGTTCTCGTTCAGCACCAGGTCCAGGCGGTCCTTCCAGTTCAGGGCCAGCTTGCGCACTTCCTTGCCGGCGCTCAGGTGCTGCTGCACATCGTCGCCGTCCAGGCCGTGGCGGGTGTAGCGCACGGTGGCGGCCTGCACATCGCTGGAGCGCAGCTCCGCCTCGCGGCCGATGCCGAAGCCGGCCGGGGCCACGCCGTCCAGCAGCCAGGCGCGCATGCAGGCGGCTGGGCTTTCGGCCGTTTGAAGCGGCATCGGTGCCAGGCCGGAAACGGCTTTCGTCAGCGCGGTCAGCGCCGCGTCCAGGCGGGCGGTGGCGGTGGCGTCCAGCACCATCAGCTCCAGCTTGGGCGCGATCCAGATGCGCAGGCTGCTCTGGCGCGTGAAGGCCTGGGGCAGCAGGTCCAGCAGCGCCTCGTCCTTCAGCTCGCGGCGGCGCTTGGCGCCCGGCTTGCGGCCGCTGTCCTGTTCGATCTTCTGCGCCAGCTCGTCGATGCGCTCGCGCACCACCGAGCCGGGCAGCAGGCGTTGCTCAAACTGCAGCTTGAGCAGCGCGTGCTCGTGCCCGTTCACCCATTCCACCAGCGCGCCGTGCTCCTTGCCGCGCGGCGGCACGAAGCCAAAGCTGATCGGGTCCGTGGGGCCGCAAGGCTTGAAGGGCAGGGCGGCCAGCTGTTCTTCCAGGCGAGCCGGGTCGGGCTGGACGGCGGCGGGCAGGTGGTACGCGGTGAGGGCCTTGAACACGGGACGGCAGATCGGTTGGCAGCGGGAAGGGGGCGGATTGTCGGGGAGGCTGGCGATGGGTTGGGTGGCAAACCCTTGGGGCGAGCCGGCGATGGCGCTGGCACAGTGCACGCTTCCGGGAGCCAGGGCATATCCACCGGCTCCCGCAACACATCGCGATATGGAGTATTCCTGGGGTGGTCAATGGGGCCGAAGCGTGTCTGGCATGCCGGGCACGGTCGCCGTGCGGTGTCCGCGATGCGCCCAGGAGGTGGCATTTCAGGCGCCTTTCGAATTCCACGCGGAGGCGACCCCGGGAACCGAGCACATGCCCCGCTGGAACCAGCGCCGCGTCCGCGAGCGCTTTCCCTCGGTCTTTCCTTGGTCAGACCCCGACAACCCCTTCAAGGAGCTGCATTGGGACACGCCGAACCGGCGCGCCAGCGAGTCCCCGATCTGGGGTGTGATCTCCTGCGTGCAATGCACGCTGCTGCGCAAGCACCGCCTGGCGTGGCCGGGCGATGCCTTCTACGCGGTCGCCGTGGAAGGCCAATTGCTCTGGGCCTGGGATCGTGCGTCGCTGGTTCAGGTCCGCGATCACATCCTCTCGACGGACCGTGCGAAGCGCTCGCAACTGCTGCTGAAGTACCTGCCCCGGCATTTCCTGATCGGCAAGCACCGGGCTGCGGTGGCGAAGGCGATCAACGCCAAGCTTGCGAGCACCGCAGCTGCCCCGGGGGTGGAGGCTCCGCCAGGCAAGCCCGGCCTCGGCGTTTGATGCACTGCAATCCATGACCGACCCGAACGCACCGCTTCGCTGGCCCAGCGCCTTCTCCCAGACCGCCCGAGACCGCTGGAACGCGATGCGTCGAAGCCTGGGCCGTGAGCTCGCCCAGCGCCTGTTCGACGAACTCTCGAACCGCCCTGCGCAGAGCCCGCTGCAAGAGGACGCCCCTCGCTCCTGGAGCCTGCGCCTGGCCTATCTGCTGGCCGCCGGCGTCTATTTGCTGAGTGCGGCATGCGGGCTGGCCGGCCTGCTGCTCTTGTTGGGCCCTTGGAACGGGCCGCTCAAACCGCTGGCCGGGTTGATCCTGCTGCTGCTGAGCTACGCCGCGCGACCGCGGCTGGCGGAGCCCCCGGACTACCCGCTGGATCGCGAGCAGGTCCCGGTGCTTCATGCCCTGGCCGATCGCATCGCGGCAGCGCTGGGAACGCCGCCTGTGGCGGGCTTGGCGGTCTCGGCCGACTTCAACGCCAGCTACCGAACGGTGGGCTGGCGGCAGCGGTCCCATGTCGAGCTGGGGGCGCCCTTGCTGGCGGTGCTGACACCCGAGGAACGCGTGGCGCTGATGGCCCACGAACTGGCACATGGCGCCAACGGCGATCCGCTGCGCGGCCAGTTCCTGCAGGGCGCGGTGGACACCCTGGCGACCTGGGCCAGCGCGACCCGTCCGCTGGCCATTGGCCGACTGGGGGAGGGCATGGCCTTCGGGCCGCTGGTCTCGCTGCTCGGCCTGCCCTTCGAGTTCCTGATGCTGGCGCTGTCCGAGCTCTTCCTGCTCGCCGCGAAGGCCTTGCTGCTGCTGGTCCTGCGGCAGTCGCAGCGGGCCGAGTACCTGGCCGATCGGCTGGCGGCCCGGGTCGCCGGCACGGCGGCCATGACGGGGATGCTGGAGAAGCTGTATGCCGCGGATGCGGTCGACGCGGCGATCCGCCACCACGCGCTGACCCAGCCGGAGGCGCCCCTGTGGCCGCAACTCGTCGGGTTGGTGGATCGCCTGCCCGCCGCCGAGCTCGAGGGCTACCGCCAGATTTCGCGGAGCGAACTCTGGCAGGTGGACTCGACCCACCCGCCCACGGCGTTTCGCGTTGCATTGCTGGCGGCACAAGCCCTGCGGCCGTCTGCCCCGCTTTCCCCGCTGCTGTCCGACGAGGAACTGGCGGCCTTCGAGGCCGAGACCGCATGGCTGCTGGATTTCAAGCAGCGCGAGCTGGTCAACCGCCAGTTGGAAGCGGTCTATGGCTGAGCTTTGCATCGGCGCTGCGGCAAGCGTCTAGAGTCGGCCCATCCCAAGCAACCCAGCAGCGAGGCCCACCCATGCCAGCCGGCGGCAACTGGAAAGAACTCTTCAATGCAGCCTGCGAAGGCGATCTCGAGCTGCTGCGCTATCACGTGCGCGCCGGGGTGGACCTGAACTATGCCCACCCGGAGTTCCTGTCCACGCCGCTGGTGGCCAGCATCCTGGCCGGGCAGACCGAGGCGGCGCTGATCCTGCTGGAGAACGGTGCCGACCCCGGCCTGCACTCGGAGTTCGATGGCCTCACGCCGATACAGGCGGCGCGGCAGGCCGGGTTGCAGGGGGTCGAGGACCGCCTCGCCGCGCTGGGCCAGGTGCGGCCCGTGGGCTTTGCGGCGGCCCCGGCGCCGCCCGCGCAAGGCCTGGCCGGCTGGTGGCGCGATCTGCGCGCGCTGTTTGCATTGAAGCGGGTCTGAGGCGCGTTCAGTCTCGCTTGAAGCGCAAACGCAGCGCCGCCGTGTGCCGTTCAGGCGCCGTCGGAGATGACGATTTCGACACGCCGGTTGCGCTGGCGTCCCTCGGCGGTGTCGTTGCTGGCCACCGGCCGCGTCTTGCCCAGGCCCTCGGTGGCGATGCGGCCGCCATCGATGCCGCGCTCCACCAAGGCAGTACGCACTGCATCGGCACGGCGTTGCGACAGTCCCAGGTTGAAGTCATCGCGGCCCACGGAGTCGGTGTGCCCCTCGATCTTCAAATTGCGCTCGGGGTTGTCGCGCAGGAATCGGGCGAGCCGGTCCAGGGTGCCAAACGCGCCAGCTTTGAGTTCGGCGCGGCCGGTGTCGAACAGGACGTCGCCCAGCGTGAGCACCATGCCGCGATCCGTCTGCTTGGCCTGTAGTTCGGCCATCTCGGCCTGAAGCTTGGCCACCTTGGCCTTGGCGGCTTCCGCGGCCTCAAGCTGCATCTCGGCATCCTTGCGGGCCTTCTCGGCTTGCAGTCGTGACTGTTCGGCTGCGACGCGGGCTGCCTCGGCCCGCGAGCGCTGCTGCTCGGCCTCGGTGCGTGCCTCCTGAGCTTGGCCGATGGCCTGCTTGGCTTCCGCCGCACGGGCGGCCATCAGGATGCGGTCGCGTTCGGCGGCAGCCGCGTTGACGGCCTGGTCGGCGCGGGCGATCTCGGCCTGCTGCAGGGCGGTGGCGGCGCGCTGGCGGGCCAGGTAGGCATGGTGCTCGACCATCGCCTTCTCACCGCCAGCGGCCAGGGTGGACTCGGCCTGCTGAAGCGCCTGCTGCGCACGGCGCAGCTCTTGCGGCGCGCTGCGCGCAGCGTCGGCGTCGGCGGAGGCCTGGCTGTACACGGTGCGGGCTTCGTCAAGCGCCAGGTTGCTCGTCGGTGCCGACGCGCAGGCTGCCAGCAGGGCTGCGGCAGCGATGGGGACGAGGGGCGTTCGCATGCGGCTGGAGAGGGTTGTCGTCATATTGATGTCCTTGAGGATCGTGGCCGCGCGAGTTCGGGGGCGGCGGGTCAATGGAGCGGGTGTGGGCGGGTGTGGGCGGGGCGGGGCGGGGCCGGGTTCAGGTCCGGCGCGGGCTGCCGCTTACTTCTTGCCGATTTCCTGCTTCAGCGTGGCATTGCCCTTCTCCAGCTCGGCCACGGCCTTGCGGGCGCGCTCGGCACGGGCCTTGCGCTCGGCCAGTTCGCCAGCGGCGGCCGACTGCTCGGCCATTTGCCGGGCTTCGGTGAACTGTTCGCTGCGCAGCGCGGTTTCTGCGCGTACCAGCTTGTCGCGGGCGGCCAGCAGCTCCACCGGGGCCAGTTGCCCGGCGCCCGAGGCTTCGGCCTGGGTGATGGCGGCGCGCGCCGTGGCCATTTCAGCGGTCGGCGGCGGACCCTTGCTGGCGCAGGCGCTCAGGAACAGCAGGGCGGCTGCGGCGGCAGTCGCCATGGCGGGGCGACGCAGGGAGGTGTGGATCGGGCGTGTGGTGGTCATGGGGAAGCTCTCCGGAAAGTCTGGACGGGATAGGAAAGGGGGGGCTTGCAGCGGCGCGCTGCTCGGGTGTTCAGCGGTGGCTGTTCGCGCGCATCGTGAGACGGGTCAGCAGCGCGGCAGAGGTCTGGCGCTTGTCCGATGCATTGCGCATGGGCTTGTCGAGACGAGCGACGCGCTGGATGAGTGCGTCCAGCGTCGGCGAGTCCAGTTGGCGCCCTTGGGTTTCCAACGCGGCTGTGTCGTTCATCGCGGGCTCCAGCAAAAAGGTTTGGCGAGGCCCGGCGGGGCGCCACCGCTCCGGGGCTCATGGCAGCCTTGCCGGAAGGGGCTTCGCTCTTGCTCTGGGTGGCGCGGCGCTGGCTCAGGCGCTCACGGCGGCTCCTCCTTTGATCGTTGCTTTCGATGCTAGGAGATCAAAAATGAAAATAAAAGCACATTTATGATCAACTACATTTTCAAAAATGAAAAACAATCCGCACAGCAATCCTCTGGCGACTGACGACCTCACGGCGATTGCCGGGCGTGGTCGGCTGGGCTGGACCGACTTTCAGCTTCTGTTGGTGGTGGCCCAGACCGGCCAGCTGTCGCAGGCGGCCGAGGCCCTGGCGATGTCGCACGTCACGCTGCTGCGCAAGCTGGCGGCCGTCGAAACCCGGCTCAAGGCGCGCTTGTTCGACCGCGTGCGGGGCCACTACACGCCCACCGCGGCGGGCCAGGCGCTGATCGACGCGGCTGAGGCCATGGCGCCGCTGGCGCGCCAGGCGGAGCTGCAGGTGCTCGGGCAGGACATGCGCCCCAGCGGGCATGTGCGCATCACGGCAGCCAGCTTTGTGGTGAGCCATCTGCTGCCATCGGTGCTGGGCCAATTCGCTGCCTCGTTCCCGGATGTCACGCTGGAGTTCATCGCCTCGCGCGAACTTCTGAGCCTGTCGCGGCGCGAGGCTGACGTGGCCCTGCGCGTTAGCGACGGCGTGCCCGACTGGCTGGTCGGCCGTCAACTCGGTGTGCTTGACTTCTGCGTCTACGGCCTGCGCCAGCCCGGGCTGCACCAGCCGCTGGTGCCGCTGGCCCAACTGGTACAGCAGCGGCGTTGGATCGGCTTGGACAGCGACGCCCGCGACCTGAAGTTCGACCGCTGGCTGCAGGACCAGGTTCCGGCCTCGTCGGTCGTGCTGCGGGTGGACAACTTTGACCATGCCCTGCCGATGCTGCGCAGCGGCTTGGGCATTGCGCTGCTGCCGAGCTTTCTGGAGCAAAGCTGTCCTGATCTGGTGCCGCTGACCAGGCCGATCAAGGAACTGCGGACGCCGCTGTGGCTGATCACCCACGAGGCGCTGCGCAACACCATGCGCATTAAGGTGGTGATGCAAGCCATCGGGCCGGCGCTGTCGCATGTGCTCAAGTCCAATGAAGCCAGCTAGCTTGTGGCAGAAGCCGGCGACCTGGGCTTGACGCCAGCGAAGGGCTTGCTGAAAAGCAGCTGACCCGAGCGACCTCTCCGACCGGGCGATGTGTCGATGGGCCCCTTGTCGGGTCCGCCCAGGTATGACGCTTGGCCTGGGCAGGACTTGATTCCAGACTTCAGGATCCGCTGTTTGCAGAAGGAGCTTTCATGCTGCGTGGCACTTCGCCTCTGGCCCTCGTGCTGTTGACGACGGTACTGGCCGCCGCCGAGCCGGCTGTGCAGGAGCTTGCCCCCATGGCCAGCGCCCGTGCCGCACACCAGGCCACGGTGCTGGACGATGGCAGCGTGCTGGTGACCGGTGGCTGCCGCGGGCGTTGCGACGAAGGCCTGGCGGTTGTGGAACGCTTTGACCCCGTCACGCGCCGTTTCCACACCTTGGCGCCACTGAGCATTCAGCGCGACAGCCATGCGGCTGTGCGTCTGCAGAACGGGCATGTGCTCGTGCTGGGCGGCTGGTCGGCGGGGCAGGCCACGGCCCATGCCGAAATGTTCGACCCGACCACCCGGCGTTTCAGTGCCACCGGCGCCATGCAGCACGCGCGCGCTATGCCAGCGGCGCTGTTGTTGCCGGATGGGCGTGTGCTGGTCAGCGGCGGGCAGAGCAGCGACATGGCGCCGCTGGCCGGTGCCGAGCTCTTTGACCCGCGGCATGGCGGTTTCGAGTCGCTGCGACCCATGGGAAGTCCGCGTGTCGGGCATTCGATGAGCTTGCTCACCGATGGTCGAGTGCTGGTGGTCGGCGGTCGCAGCGCGCGACGCGGGCCGGTGCTGCGCACCGCCGAAATTTTCGACCCGGCCAGCGGCCGCTTCAGCCCCGCCGGCGAGATGCAACTGCCGCGCGAGAAGCATGCTGCCGTGCGCCTGCTCGACGGCCGCGTGCTGATCGTCGGCGGCTCCGATGTCGGCCCGCGCAGCCAGCGCCACCGCAGCACCGAGCTCTACGACCCGGCCAGCGGTCGCTTCGAACCCGGACCCGACCTGCTCTGGCCGCGCTACAAGCTGCCCGACGCGGTGCTGCGCCTGGCCGACGGCCGCGTGCTGGTGGCCGGCGGCGCCCCGCAGCCCGAGGTCTACGACCCCGCTAGCAATCGCTTCCAGCCGCTGCAAGGCGAGCTGCGCGGCGCGCAGGAGTTTTCCACCGCCAGCCTGCTGCCCGGTGGGCAGGTGCTGGTGCTGGGTGGTTACGACGAGGAGATCCGCAGCTCGGCCGCCGCGTGGCTGCTGCGCCTGCCGCCGCGCTGAGCGCGCATAGACTCCGCCGCCGCGCCCGCAAGGCCGGCATGGCAGAGCTCGAGCAGATGGACATGAACGAAACAAGGCCGCCGGCCGCGGGTGACACGGTGGATCTGCTGATCGCCGGCCTGGGGCCGGGTGGTTGCGCCGCCGCGCTGGCTGCGCAGGCGGCCGGCCTGCGTACGGTGGCGGTCGAGGCGCGCGGGCCTGAGGCCACGCGCTCGCAACTGGTGCTGGTGCGGCCCGGCGCGCAGGCCGCGCTGCGCTCGATCGGCCTGCCCGATGTCACCGAGGGCCGGCGCACCAGCAGCATCCGCCAGGTCGAGAACCGCTTGCGCGACGCAGTGATGGCCGCCGCCCAGGCCGACCCCGCGCTGACCCTGCACTGGCACACCAGCGTCAGCGGCCTGCAGGTCGAGGCGGACGGCGTGCGCCTGAGCCTGCGCGACGAAGCCAGCGGCGCCGAGCGGCAGCTGCGTGCCCGCCATGTCATCGACGCCAGCGGTGGCCGGCTGGAGGCCCTGGGTCGGCCGGTCCGCGAGCGCCGCGGTCCGCGCCACTGGGTCATCGCGGCCGAGTACGAAATCCCGCCCTGGTTCGAGGGCATCGTCGGTGTGCGCGACCCCGCCGCGCAAGAGATGTTCCTGATGTTCCCCACCTGGGGGCGGCGTGGCGTGATCTGCTACCACGATGCCCCGCCAGGCCGCGAGCTGGATGCGACGGCCTTCGCGCAGCGCTTCGAGCGGGCGGCGGCGCAGCTGGCGCTGGGCGCGCCGCTGCAGCCGGTGGCCGCGGTCGACGTCGTCCAGCGCCTGCTGCCTCGGCCGAGCAGCGACCGCGTGCTGCCGATCGGCGATGCGCTGGGCACGGTCGACGTGCTGCTCGGTGCCGGCATGTCCACGGCGATCGAGGACGGTGTCGACGCGGCGCGGGCGATCGCGCTGGCGCAGCGCATGGCCACTCCGGCCGAGGAGCTGGCCTGCACGCAGCGGCTCGCTGCCCGCCTGTACGCGCGCCATCGCAGCAGCAACCGGCGTGGCCGCTGGCTGCTGGCGGTGCGGCCCTGGATCGAACGGGCCTGGCCGCGTGCCGATCTGGAAGCGCTGCACCGCGAGCAGGCCGGTCCACCGCCTTTGCTCTGGCCGGCGGTGCGCTTCCTGTTCGGACGGCGGCCGAGGCCCTCAGCCTGAGGGCTGGCCCTTGCCCGCCTGCGGGTTGGGCCCGCCGGTCGCCAGCCACACGCCCAGCAGCGCCAGCGCGAGCGCCACTGCATGCAGCGGCCCGGCGTGCTCGCCCAGCCAGAAGATGCCGACCGCGCTGCTGGCGATTGGCAGCATCACCGCGAACACCCCGGCGCGGCTGGCTGGCACCTGCTCCAGGCCCTTCATCCACAGCCACACCGCGACCATGCTGGCGGCCAGCGCGTAGAACAGCAGCAGGCCCCAGTCGGCGGCGCGCACCGTGCCGAAGTCGAAGCCCGGCCCGAGCAACTGCCAAGCCGCCAGCGGTGCCACCAGCACCAGACCCCAGAGATTGATCAGCGCGCTGATGCGCTTGGGCCCGAGCTTGGCGGAGAGTCTTTTGCCCACCACCACATAGGCGGCCTCGCAAAGCACTGCGCCGAGCAGCAGCGCATAGCCCCACCAGGGCGCCGCTGCTTCGCCGGGCGCGTTGCGCGCCATCGCCACCAGCGCAATGCCCAGCGCCGCGCAGGCCATGGCCAGCAGCAGGCGGGCGTTCAGGCGTTCGTGCAGGAACACCCGGGAGAGCAGGGCGACCATGGCCGGCAGCCCGGCCATCACCACGCCGGCGGCCAGCGCCGAGGTCGCCTGCACGCCCAGCAGCATGCAGATCGAGAACAGGAAATTGCCCAGAAAGCTGCCGATGAACAGCACCAGGCGGTCGCCGCCATCGAGCGGCGGCTCGCCGGCCGGCTTGGGCGTCCAGTGCAGCATCGCCACGGCGGCGATCGCGAAGCGCAGCCCGGCCAGCAGGAACACCGGGAACACCGCGACCAGGGGCTTGGACAGCGCCACGTAGACGCCCACCAGGCTCATGCTGGCGGCCAGGTAGAAATAGCTGGCGGCAGGGCCCGGGCTTCGCGTCATGGGGCGCGATTATTGGCGCCGGCCTTCGTGACCTTGGCGATATATTGGATCCAATATGCAAGACCACAGCCGCCCGCGCGCCCGCGTCATCGACTCCCACACCGGCGGCGAACCCACGCGCTGCCTGATCTCCGGCGGCCCCGCGCTGCGCGGCGCCACCATGGCCGAGCGCCTGGCGGATCTGCGCGACCGCCACGACGCCTGGCGCTGCGCGCTGATCCTGGAGCCGCGCGGCGCCGAGGTGCTGGTCGGCGCCTGGCTGCTGCCGCCCGAAACCACCGGCACAGGCAACTGGGGCCTGATCTTCTTCAACAACGTCGGCTATCTGGGCATGTGCGGCCACGGCACGATCGGCGCGGTGGCCACGCTGGCGCACCTGGGCCGGGTCAAGCCGGGCCTGCTCGCGCTGGACACCCCCGTCGGCACCGTGCAGGCCGAACTGCACGAGGACGGCAGCGTGACCGTGGCCAACGTGCCCGCCTACCGCCTGCACCGCCAGGCGGCGCTGCGCCTGCCCGATGGGCAACTGGTGCATGGCGACGTGGCCTGGGGCGGCAACTGGTTCTTCCTGTGCAGCGACCATGGTCAGGCCCTGGACGCCGCGCGCTGCCGCGAACTCACGCAGTACGCGCAGACCGTGCGCGACGCGCTCGATGCCTCAAGCATCCGCGGCGCGGACGGCGCGCTGATCGACCACATCGAACTGCTGGCCCCCGCCCAGGACCCGCGCAACCACGGCCGCAACTTCGTGCTCTGTCCCGGCGGCGCCTACGACCGCTCGCCCTGCGGCACCGGCACCAGCGCCAAGCTGGCCTGCCTGGCGGCCGAGGGCCAGCTGGCGGCGGGGGAGGTCTGGCGCCAGGAGTCGGTCATCGGCACGGTGTTCGAGGCGCGCTACGAAGCGCAGTACGAAGCAGGCGAGGGCGGCAAGGTGCTGCCTTTCATCCGCGGCCGGGCCTTCGTCACGCTGGACGCTGAGCTGCTGTTCGACCCAGAGGACGACAAGGCCTGGGGGTTTTGAGGCCGAGGAGCGGGTTCGCACGCTGGCCGCCGATGCGGCCCAGCAGGGCCAAAGACGGGATCAGCGCTGATCTGGCCCGGGGCGTGTCGGCCACAGCCGAGCGAAGTCAAACGAGAGCTGGCGGTGGTGCTGGATGGAGAGCAGGTAGACCGTCGAGTTGATCTCCATGGCGGCGTACAGCATCAGGTAGTCACCGTGCAGGTACTCCCGAAGCGCGCCAGCCGCACCCGGCGGCAGCCTGGCCAACTGGGCCAGGGCCTCGGCAGATTGCGGCGGGTTGTCCAGGTAGCGCCGGCCGATGCGTGGGAAGCGGGCCAGGTTGGGGATCACTGTGGCGCGCAGTTCGGCCAGCAGCGCGTCGAACGCAAAGCCCGCGTTCTCCTCCGCCAGGAAGGTTTCGATCTCGTCCAGGCGCTCCAGGAAGCTCGCAGTCAGCTCAACCGCGTAGACCTCGTCAGCCACGCTTCTTTGCGGGCTTGCCGGCAGCTGCCGTGGTCGCGGCGGCGCGCCGTTGCTGAAGCTGGGCGATGGCGGCATCCGCCCCGACGCTGCGGCCCGCCTCGATGTCGGCCAGGCCGCGCCTGGCGTCATCGATCAGCAGCAGGTGGATGCGCTCGCGCTCCAGCCGGTGGTAGTAATCCAGCCGGTCGGCGTCGATTAGCGCGACGTAGCTCTCGCCGTTCTTGGTGATGATCTTCTCGGCGCCAGCCTTGGCCTGGTCGGCCAACTCGGACAGATTGGCCCGTGCCTGGGTGAAGGGCACCACATCGCTGGCTGCAAAGCCCATGGCCGGCTCCTAAACGGTAGGTGACAGAATTCTGTGCAGTCTATGCGATGGATGGGCGTGCAGGCGGCGGGCCTGCGGGTCGCGCGCCATTTTGAATGCATTCGCATAAGATGCATGCATTGAAGGCGTTTGATGGAGTACCCGCCATGGCCATGCTGACCGTTCGCAATCTGCCCGACGAGGTGCACCGCGCGCTGCGCGTCCGTGCGGCCCAGCACGGCCAGAGCATGGAGGCCGAGGTGCGCGAGATCCTCGAATCCGTGATCAGCCCCAAGGGCCGCGTGAAGCTGGGTTCGCTGCTGGCCGACATGGGCCGCCAGGCCAAGCTGAGCGATGAGGAGTTCGCCGTGTTCGAGCAGGTGCGCGACAAGACGCCCGCGCGGCCGGTCAGCTTCGAGTGAGTGGATCGTGATCCTGCTGGACACCAATGTCGTGTCGGAGCCGCTGCGGCAGGCGCCTGCGCAGCAGGTGATCGAGTGGATCGACGCGCAGCCGATGGAAACCCTGTTCCTCTCCGCCATCACGGTGGCGGAGTTGCGCGCCGGCGTCGCACTGCTGCCCGCCGGCAAGCGGCGTTCCGGTCTGCAGGAGAACCTGGAGAAGCGGCTGCTGCCCTTGTTCGCCGGCCGCGTGCTGCCCTTCGAGCTGTCTTGCACGCCCGCCTATGCGGGAATGCTGGCCAAGGCCCGCAGCGCGGGTCTGGCCGTGGCGACGGCCGATGGCTACATCGCCGCCATCGCTGCCGCCAACGGCTTTGCGGTGGCCACCCGGGACACCGCCCCTTTCGAGGCAGCGGGCATCGCGGTGATCAACCCCTGGGAAGTCTGAGCGGCCCGAATCGTTGAGGCCCTACAGCCTCGGCAGTTCGGCGCCCTCGGCCACCTGCCAGGCCGCCCGGGCCAGGCCGGCGTGGCGCCCGGCTTCATCGCGCAGGCCGCGCCGCTCGGCCAGCTGCGCCAGTGCCAGATGGGTCCAGGCGCTGGGGCCGTTGAGGCGAAGCGCCTCCTGGATCTCGCGCTCCGCCTCATCCATCTTGCCCGCCGCCAGCAGCGCAGCCGCCAGCGCCAGGCGCGCGCCGCCGCCGAGCATCGGCGGGTCGTTGCCCAGTTCATCGTCGGCATCGGCGGCCTTGCGCAGCAGCCACCGCGTCGGCGTACAGCGCCACCACATCCAGGCTGTGACCTTGGGGCACTTTTCGTAGCGCAGTTTTGGCGATCTGAGCCGAGGTGAAGTCACCAAGGTCGCCGTATTCGAGGGTTCAGGCTGCTTCGCGCCCTTGCTGCAGCCGGCGCGCGGGCAGGCTGCGTCGACCTGCGCAGCGATGGCAGCGAAGTCGATCAGTTCGCCCATCGCCGCCAGGTTGGCGATGAGGCCGCCGAGCTTGGCATGGCGCTGCTCCTGCACGAACAGGTCACCGCGGGGCTGGCGGCGCCAGAAGGACGTGGGCCTGATGCGCGGCGTGATCATGGCTGCCATCGTCCGCGCTCATGCGCTCAGGGTGGGAGGGGGGAGAAGTGCCCAGCAGCCGTTCGTAGGCTGGTTGGACTGAAGGTCAGGAGTCGGGACTGTCGGGTAGGTAGGCATGGATACGTGTGTCGATGTATCCATGCGCGGAGCCCTATCGCACCAGCGGCAGAGGAGCCAGAAGATCAGCTCGCGACCGCACAGCAGCCCAAGGCGCAGCGCTGCCGACAAGGTCGAGCGTGCGCAAGCTCTGCGCAAGAACCACCGGCTGACCTACTTCGCCATCGTCGAGCGCACCGGCCTGTCCAAAAGCACCGTGGGGCGCATTTGTCAGGACGCTGGCTTGGCGCGACTGCCCCCGCTGGAGGCCAAGCCGCCAGGCCCGCGCTACGAGCGTAAGCGCGCCGGCGAGCTGCTGCACATCGACACCAAGAAGCTGCCGCGCTTCGCGCAGCCAGGACATCGAGTGACCGCCGACCGCACCAAGAAGACCCGCAAGGCCGGCCACCAAGCGCTACACGTGTGCATCGACGATCACTCGCGCGTGGGCTTCTCACAGCTGCTGGTGGATGAGACAGCGCACAGCGCCTGTGCCTTCCTGCTGGCGGCCTTGCGCTACTACCGGCAACTGGGCGTGCAGGTGCAAGCCGTGATGCCCGACAACGGCGCGGCGTACCGCTCGCGGCGCTGGGACAAACTGCTGCATCGCCTGGGCCTGCGGCACCTGCGCACGCGGCCCTACACGCCGCGCACCAACGGCAAGGCCGAGCGCTTCATCCAGACCTTGCTGCGCGAGTGGGCGTACGCCTATTGCTACCCCAACTCAGACGCCAGGGCCGCCGAGTTGGAGCCCTGGATGCACCACTATAACTGGCGTCGGCCACACTCCGCCACCGAACGCCGTCCCCCTGCCTCCAGACTCGGCTCCTCGGGGAACAACGTATCGGGAAACTACATCTAGCGGTAGGCGGTGTGATAGGTCTCCACATAGGTAGTCACGCCGCCGGGCCCGGTCGCCGTCCAGACACAGGTCACGCTCCTGGGAGTATGCCAGAACGGGATCGTCTCCGACCAGCGTTCATCGCCATTCACTTCGCTCTTCGGCGGCATGATGGATACCCCTATGCTGTCTGTGCACTCGCGCTTCAGTGAGTCCGCCCTGTTCGTTTTGAACGTCAGATGATTGGGCTTGCCAATTAGGATCGGCGCCGGGCTGCGCATCACGACGATCTCAGGAGCCTCCTGAGGCACTTGACTTACCACGCGATAGGTATCTGGATAGACCACGGTTCCGCCCGGACCGGTCACCGTCCAGGTGCAATCCGATGCGTCGGTCCAGTTCGGCACCTCCGTCGAATACCCCGCTTGAATCAGCTCAGTCAAGTTGCCTGACCCCGTAAAGCCATTCGATCCGCGTGCGACACAGCTGAAGGCCAGCGAGCTGGCGTTCGTCGTGCTCCAGTTGGTGACGTGATGGCGCCCAACAATCGGCATCTGCAGATCCTGGCCGGGAACCGGCTGCAGTTTGCTGACGGGTTGCAGCGTGCTGCCCGGTTCCTGGGCCAGCGGTGCGCGAGTGATGGTGAGCGTCGGGAGCGGCTTGGCGCCGCCATTACGTAGCCGTGTCAGGGTCTCGTGAACACGTTCGGCCACCTTGCGATTGAAGGCGTCGCTGGCGTGCAAGCCATCTGGCATGTCACTGGTTGCCGCAAGACCATGACAACGGGTGGGCAGCGAGAACAGATGGGCCACTTCGACCCGCCCCTTGGTTTGCAGGTTGGCCTCGAATTCGTTGCCCACGCGGGCTACTACGTTGGCATAGGGCGCGATGACGGTGTCCGGATGAGGCAATATAGGGTCTACTGCGGTCAACATGCGGAACGAGCAGGCGCGGTAGGGCTGGAGCAGCAACACCTTGCGGTCCGTTTGGGACAACAGGGCTTGGGTCACCGCAATGCGCAGGTTGTTCTCAAACTCTGCAAGGCCGGTTGCGCGGTGGTCGCGCCTGTCCTTCCAGGCATCGTTGGCGCCAAAACCCAGCACGATCAAGGGCGACTTGTCGTCTTGGACCTGATCCACCCAACGCTTGTTCAGCTTATGGCTGTTCGCGTCGTCATTGCCTTCGGTCCCCTCGATCAACTCGCGCAAACTTGTACCGCTCACAGCTCGAAGGCGGTATGACGCACCACCACTCGCGAGCTTCGGCAGTATGTCGCGCAGGCTGGAGACCACCGTTGTGTTCGATCCGGATGGCGTCAGCAGGCAGGCGGACATGACCCGGCTATCGCCATACCAACTGGTATCCGGTGCCCCTTTCATCGTGGTGTCGGGCGCCTCGCCGTACCAGGCTGGATAGATCTTTTTCTGCAAGGGGTCGTAGGGGTGCGGTACCACCAAGTGCTGTGAGGCAGTGCTGCAGGCCGGATCAGTGCTGGCTTGGACGCCAAGGGCGGCCAAGCTCAGGGCCAGTCCGATGCCGGATGAACTGATTCGAAATTTGCCAAGAACAGACATTAGGGGACTCCCTTTTGACATGGAAATAGAGAAGTGAACCGCCCCGGTTTTCGTGGAGGCCAGTTGGTGTGAGTCAAGCCGACATGGCCTGAACTGCACGCTGACGATCGTAGTAGGCCGCTTCGGCCTCGGCCGGTGGGATGTCGCCGATGGGCTCCAGCAGCCGATGGTGGTTGAACCACCAGACCCATTCGAGTGTTGCCAGCTCGACCGCCCGTTCGGTGTAGCGAATGCTGACGTACTGCGAGCCCCTGTCCGAGTGGCAAATCAGCGCATCACGCTCGGGCCTCCTGGCATACAGCGCCTGCTCCAGCGCGTCCAGCACGAAGTCGGTGCGCATGGAATGGCTGACCC